>Ga0209930_1000089_pt1 | contig 455749 bp, 406 predicted proteins | sample ThiBiot_500_biof_2_FD_183948 | JGI IMG/M metagenome (GOLD analysis project Ga0209930, IMG submission 183948) | Wastewater bioreactor microbial communities from Cape Town, South Africa - Thiocy_cont_500_biof (SPAdes) | ecosystem: Engineered > Bioreactor > Thiocyanate-remediating >...
ACGATTTGACCTCGAACGCAGTCGCGGTTGATTGACTCTTGGCCCCGATTGAGCACCTTCCAAAATAGCTCATAGGAACCAGCGATATCCGTCTCAACCACGGAGAAAGTGAGCTTCTTGCGCGGCATCAAGAGCGTGCGGTGGCGAAGCATCTCCCTGAGTGACGCGGGGCGAAAGCCGCTCTGCTCGACCTGGCAATCGATGCGGATGTTGTTTCGAATGTCGATGGCGGCGAACACCTCGTCGGGGAACTCCTCCGTCATGCGAACAGCGTGGCCCGCGCGATCTGTAAGTGCAGACTTCAGCATCTTCTCGGCGGCAGGGAATAGCCGCCCATATACTGCGCGCCACTTGTCGTTCTGGTTGTCCTTGCCGTCGGCCTCGATAGCTTTGAGGCAGAGTTCATAGGCCTTCTTCGCCTTCCGCTGAAACTGCCTCTTCACCTTTACGCGCTGACCGCTTCCCAGCGCTGCGAAGTAGTCCTGCTTGGGCAATTCCTTGAGATAGGCAAAGAAATCGCGGCTCATATAGTCGTAGTAAAGATAGCTCTTGTCATCATATTCGCTGGTTGATTTGAGAAAGTTGTGCGCCAACGTGTCGGTCAGCAGACCGCCGATCCCAACTCCGTGCTTGTTTTTCCAGGCGCGAGCCATCTTGCAGAGCTGCCTGAGGTTGTCGTTCTTTTCGGCCACAAACTCCGACATGGCCTTAATCTCTTCCCTAGGCTTGGTTATCTTCCAAGATCCCCCGTTGTAGGTGTCCGGATATCTGAAGCTTCCGTCGTCCTGCTCAAATACTGGCTGGGCCTCCACGGTAAAATTAGAATAGACAGCTTGGACAACGAGCCGGTCCACCCTGACTGTCGTCCTGGGGTAGCGCGCGCGGATGGCGACGGCGACATCGGACAGCAGCTTTGACTGACCGCCGTTTTTGTAATTGTCCCACTCGCCCCTCGGCATGATGTAGAGCATATCCAAGTCCGAGATACCCTTGATAGCGGTGTGTCGTCCGTAGGAGCCTACTTGCAATGTATTCGCAATCTTCGACTCCGTGTCGCGGAATTTTTTATTTAATGCGCAGGTGATTTCCCCATACTGATCTGAGATCGCTTGGGCGTTATCGACCGCAAGATTTCTGAGAAACTGCTTGAATGTGTCTGCTATACTCAAACGGTCAACCCCCACAGCTTCCGGTTGCGCTATACCCCGTTTCTTTTGTAGATCAAATCGGGAACATTGCATTTATATCTTTCGAAACGCTCACACAAATCACGAGGCGCTTGGGCAAGCCCTGCTCGACCGCCTCAATGTTATGGGGAGCATGTCATCGATCTCCTTCTCGGAGAACATAAGCTCCTCGTTGTCCTTCAAAGACCCCTGTGCCTTTCTGTAGGCCTTTCCATCGGTGAAAGGTGCAGCCCGATAGATTTTGTGAAGATTGGTCTGCAACTCGTCGCGCTTCATCCGAAGGTCGTCTATTGGAACTGCCGAATTGAGAGCGTCGGTTATCAGGCTGAGGTAAGATTCTCGAGCATTCCAGATGTCGGATGCGGTTTCCCTGTGTCGCTGCGCGAGGGCTCCCGGGTCCAAGTCTTTCTGGTAGGCGTTGTAGATCAAGCTCAGAATGGCAAGGACGACCGTTGCGTATTCGGCATATTGTAGAAGCCCCGTCTCCGCCCTGAAAATGGTCGTTACCGCGCCCCCGGCAATGAGCGCAGACAGGATGATGTTGAACCACTTCGCATACCATTGATGGTCGGCAAGCCGCTCGGCCATTTTTTCGTGAATCTTGTGAGTATAGGCGCAACGGCCGTAACACTCGCGCACTTGGCTCTCGAGCTGGTAGCGCGGATCATGTTGGGAAGGGTATGCCAAAGACGGTCCTCCATTTCGCGCGGCGGTGGGCGGTAATGTCGCGCGGCTGCATGGTGCAGGCCTAGACGGAAAAATTGTAGTCCGTGTCATATGGACTTAGGAACCGCTCGCCAGCATACGCGAGTTAGTGACCGCTGCCCACCAGCGGTCACTAACTCGATCCGCACAACAGACTGTCGGTCAGAGCTCGACGATGGCTCTGCCAGAAGGGCGGGAACTGCCCGAACGGCAGGTTTCCGGTGACGACGGAAGCACTCCGAAGGGCGACAATAGGGTCGGACGCAAAACTGCAGCTTGCCGCTGGTCGATCCCCAGAACCTGACGGTCCGTTCTCGGCCAGCCGGGCTAGGAAAGCGGTCGTTCAGATGGCGTCACGTCTCGACGGCAACGCCCTCCATCTCAGATACTTCACGACATCCCGCGCTTCGCAATTAACCCCGACTTGCTGAAAGATTTCTACAAGAGGTGATCAAAAAAGGCTTCGATGTTCCGCCGAAGTCTGATTATAACTCGAACAGCGTTCTGGGTGGGGTTTTATGAAAATAACAAACGCCGGTCGCGGCGTGCACAAGCGCGAGATCAAAGGTATTGAACGGTTTAGGAACGACTTGCCTGCCGATTGGTATGCTTTCACGAACCTTGACCTCGCGCTCGGTGTGGGACGGGCGCGAGAAATCGATGTAGTGATTGTATCCGACCGGCGCATATTCCTGATCGACCTCAAGGACTGGTACGGGAAGATTTCCAGTGTCGATGGCCATTGGCAACTCAACGGCATCGATAGAGACCCGTCTCCTGTCGCCAAGATCGCAGGGATCACACGAGATATTCTTCCGCTGCTCAGTACGGAATTCAAGAAGAGGCCTGATACCAAGGGCCTTCCCCTGCCTCGGATAGAGGGGCTAGTCGTCTTGACAGGGAAGGCCGACCGCACGGACATAGCCGAAACTGAAAAAGCAAAGGTTCTGACCGCCGACGAGTTCTTGAGCATCGTGAAGGACAGCGGTCGCGAACGCGCGGCGTTCGGGAATGTCCCGGGCACATACCTTTCCACGCCGCTGACGGATACCTTCTGGAAGGAGCGTCTTCACCGTTTCTTCAATGCCGGTCCTAGTTCGCCGTTCCAGCCAGGGCGGCGGCGTTTCGAACGGTTCGCCGCTGAGGACGTGCCCACATTCTCGCATCCTCAGGACATATACCGCGAGTATGAGGTCGCCGAGGAAGGCAACAAGAACAACCTCGGCACACTGCGTCTTTGGGATTTCACAAAATGTCCGGACGCTCGTTTTCAGAACGAGGAAGGACGTCGGGAAATAGCCGGGCGAGAACACGTGGTCTATCACTGGCTCAAGGATCGCAGTAGCTCCGCCGAGCAAACCCTGCTTCCCCCGAAGATCGACGATCCGGAGCGGGGGGTGCATTACTGGGAAGTCTATGACCGCCGCCGCCGCATGCAGAGGCTCGGCGTGTTCGCCGAAAACGAAGCTGCGCGGCTCGCGCCTTCCGAGAAGATCGAACTTGCGCGCCAAATTCTCGCTTCGGCGGCGAATCTTCACGGGCAGGATGCCGCCCATCTCGACCTTGGCGGCCACAGCATCTGGCTTGAGGCGCCGACCACCGTCAAATTTTCGCACCTGATGGCCGCGCGCTTCCCGGAGGTCAAATCCCTTGGCGAGGCGCGTTACCAATTTCTTGCCAGCGTCGATGTGCCGGAAGACCACCTGGGCGTGGAGAGCGGACCCCAATGCCGCGACGTGTTCCTCGCGGCGGTCGGCGTCCACCAACTGCTGTTCGGAAAGATTCCCAGAGGCAGTCCGCCGGAGTGGAACTCGGAGATCGACGGGGCCGGGACGTTTCGCGCGCTCCACGACTGGTTCGCCGAGGCGCTGGAACTCGATCCGTCCCGCCGCTACCCGGACGCCATGCAGGCCTTACAGGGATTCAACCGCGCGACCGCGCAGCGCCCGACGCGGGATGAGATCATCTCCGGGCTTGAACGGCATCGCGGCGCCATCCGGTCGGTTCGCCAGCTCATGACGGCCTTTCCGGAGGCGGGCGACCTCATCGTAGAGAACGACCGCGTGGAAATGTGGCGGAGCCAGAACGACGGCGCGCCGGTTGTCGTGAAGCTCTGGAAACAGGCTTCATGGGGCGACACAGCGCGCGAGGGCGCGTCCATCCTGGCCTTCCTTGACAAGGCGGCCGCAGCAAAGGGCGACCGTCCTGTGGGCCTGCCCACTGTCCGGGAGGCGTTGTGGCTCGGCGACTCCATCGCCGTCGTACAGGACTGGGTCGAAGGCCCTACCCTTGCGGCGGTGCTGGCCGCATCGCCGGAGGACTTTACCACGCCTGCGGCGGCGTTGGCGTTCGTGGAGCGCCTGACGCGAACGGTCGATGCACTTCACGAGAGCGGCCGTGGGCATGGCGACATATCGCCCGCCAATATTGTTGTGTCCGCCGAAAACGCTCCCATCCTCATTGACGCGCTGGATTTCTCGCCGCGCGCAGACGGGGAGCGCACCACAGCGGCTTATGCCCCTTCGTCGGGCAGCCTTTTCGAGCGTGACCGGTTCGCGGTCACCAGAATAGCAGAGGAAGTGTTCACCTGCGCCGCACTGGACGAGCGCGATGCGCGCGAAATCGCGAGAGCCATCGCGGACTGTCGGGAAAAAGAGCCGCGCCTTTCCACGCTCCTGCTGCTTCTCGACCAGGTCCAGGCGGCGATTGTGCGGCTGAACGCGCCGACGGTGGGCGATGTTGCCGCCCACTACGCCGTCAGCATTGCTGGCGCGGCCACCGGCCCTATCGAACCAGACGAGGGCTACATTTTCCTGCGCATACGCCGGGATGCCGCGCGGGGCACGCTTTTCCTCGTGCTGCGCGGCGCAGCGGAGGAGCTGGATATCCGGCTGGACAACAACGCACAGCCCGTATTCGCAAGGCGCCGCAAGCTTGAGCAGCGGCAGATCAAGCGTAGCGCGACCCAGGAATTCCATATGGTCGTGGCCACCCTTTCGGTGGAAAGCGCCATTGTGAACGACCTGTCCGCGCTGGCGCCTCTTCTGGCTCTCCCTGAGGTGCAGGAAAGGATAGCGGCGGAACGGGCGGGGTCGGCCCCCGCGCCGGTCGATGTTGAAGATCCTGCTGCTGCGACCGTCGCGGAAGAGGCGGCCGAGGACGCCCTTGCCGAGGAGATTGCCGTACGGCCTGTCGTCGCGCCGGCATCCATCGACGTTCCGTCGCTCTGGCGCGCGCTGATCGACGTCGAGAACGAGCTTACCATCGAGGGTATCGCGCAGATCGAAAGCGTCTTCGATCGCGGATCGGGCCGTCACAAGGTGCCCATCGAGCTTGAAAACGGCGCGTTCGAGTTCGCGCGCCACGATACTGTCGGCGTGGAACGACAGGACAAAAAGGGCGCGTGGCGCCGCATCGGCCAGCTCCACCTCCAGACATCGCGGTCGGATCTGGCGGTGATCGACGCCAGCGACACAAACATGGCGCACCAGGCACATATCGTCGATGCCGGGCAGCGCCTGCGCTTCTGGAGCCATCTGGAACGCCAGAGCCTGAAACGCCGGACGGACGCCGTTGACCGGATACTGGCGGGCAACGGGCGATCCCGCGACCTTCTTGGGGTATTCGACCCACGAACCGGAGCACTCCCCTCGAACGTCGGCCACCAGCCCGCCGCGGGTTCGCTCGGCATTTACGGGCTCAATCCCGACCAGGAAGCGGCGTTCGCGCGTATCGTGGCGAACCGGCCGGTCGGGCTGTTGCAGGGGCCGCCGGGAACCGGCAAGACCCGCTTCATCGCGGCGCTTGCGCACTATGCCCTTACGAAAGGGCTGGCGCGCAACGTGCTGCTGGCGAGCCAGTCCCACGAGGCGGTGAACACAGCGGCTGAGGCGGTGCTTACCCTGTTCCGCAACGGCGGGGTGCAGCCGAGCCTTCTGCGGATCGGACGTGACGAGGAGCAGGTGTCGCTGCCGCTTCGCGCCTATCACACGCCGAAGGTCGAGCAGGGTTTCAAGGATCGCTTCCGGGCTTCTTTTCGTGACCGCCTCGCGGAGGTCGCCAGCGCCCTAGGGCTTCCCGAAATCGCCGCCGACGAAATCGCCGCGATCGAGACGACCATACGCCCGCTGGCGGAAAGCCTCGCCGACCTGACGCAGCAGGAGGAAAGGGATCAGCAGCGGCTGAACAGCCTGCTGGACACCGTGCGCCGGCATCTCGAAAGGCTTGATGCCGCGACTCTGCTCGATGGTGAAGAATCGCGGGAATGGTCATCGTTGCCGGACGACGTCGCGCAGACGGTCATGCGGCGCCACGCGCGCGGCGCCGGCGCCGACCGGTTTGACAGGCTTTACCGGGCTGCCGCCATAGGCCGGGATTTCGTGGGCAGCGTTTCGCGCGCGAAGCGCAGCTTCGAGAGCTTTCTTGCCGGAACGCGCCAGATCGTCGCCGGAACCTGCGTGGGCCTAGGGCGCACCGCGCTCGGGCTGACCGCCACGGCGTTCGATCTTGTCATAGTCGATGAGGCGGCCCGCTGCACCGCCAGCGAACTGCTGGTGCCGCTGCAAGCGGCGCGCTGGGCCGTCCTGGTCGGGGATCATGCGCAGCTGGAGCCGCAGCACAAGGCGGAGGTCGTCAACGCTGTCGCCGAGCGCACGGGAGTAGCGAAGCGTGAAATCAAGCGCAGCGATTTCGAGCGCGTCTTCACCACGCCGTACGGCGCTGCCGCCGGTGCGCGGCTCAAGACGCAATACCGGATGCTGGCGCCCATCGGGCAGGTCGTTTCGGAGGCCTTCTATCCTGATATGCCGCTGCATGCCGGGCGTGAGACTCCGGAAATCGACCCAGCACTTCTCCCGGCAGGACTCGATGTCCCGCTGCTTTGGATCGAGACGGACGGCATGGGCGAAGCCGCCGCCGAACGGCCGGAAGAAGGCGGCAAGAGCCGCATCAACCGGGCGGAAGCGGACGCCATCGTGGCGATGCTGGAGGACTGGCACAGCCACGAGCCGTTCCGGAACTGGCTGCTCGCGCAGCAGAGGCATCCTGCAGGCATCGGGGTGATCTGCATGTACGCCGCGCAGCGCGATCTCATCCGCCGGAAGCTGCGGCAGTCGGCGCTCGCTTATCTTCTGGACCGTCACCTGAAGGTCGGGACGGTCGATAGCTACCAGGGCAAGGAAAACCCGGTGGTCCTTCTCTCGCTGGTGAGGAACAACGACGAGGGGCCTGTGGAGGTGGGTGTCCGGCGCGTGCGTGAGGGATTCCTGACCACGCCCAACCGGATCAACGTCGCCGTCAGCCGCGCCATGGACCGCCTGGTGATCGTGGGCCTACGGGGGCGGTGGTCCCCGCAGGGATCGATGGGGCGCATGGCGGAAGCGTTCGGGCGGCGGGTCACGCGAGGAACGGCGCGCGCGGTTAGCGCCGAGGACATCATCGGGCGCGCAGGGGCGCAGCCTGCGCGGGAAGCGGCGTCGCGTCCCCGGAATGCACGGGCCGAGGGAGGAGCGCATGGCTAACCAACCGCGCCCGCTCCTGCGTCTGAAGGGATATGAACTGCTTCCAACCGACGAGGACCGCAAAGTGGAGGTCGGCGTTTATGACGTGCTTCTGCCCTGCCGCAAGTATGAGGTCGCGTACAAGGTCGCGATACTGGGCAAGGTCAGCCAGAGCCTTGAATTCCTGTTGCGGCTGGTGAAGGCGGTTCCCGGGATTGGGGAGGAGTCCGCCGCAGCGTTCTTCGGGTTCGAGCAGGCCGAGATCGGCTACGTCCTCAACGAGGCCACGGGACCCGGATTCGTCGAGCGGCGCGAGGGCCGCCTCTGGCTTACGTCCGCAGGCGATGCCCTCTTCAGGGAGGGTGCCGACAATCCTGCCATCTATACCGTCGAGGAACGCCGCCGCGACCTCGGATTCGACCTGCTCGCCATCGCGCCGCAACCCCCGCGTGCCATCGACTCCGTGGAGATGTCGCTTCCGGAGCTACCGATCGCGGACCCCGCCGGAACAGGAAAGGTCGGGGACAGGATATTTGAGCGTTTCAGCAGGTTCTTCCATGAACTTGCCGAACGCCGCGACCGCGAACAGATTCAGCAGCGCGACCTCTACTCGGTGGACCGGGTCGCTCCCAAGGATCGTTTTCAGGTGCCGGTGCGCGTGCGTATATTCGCACAGGCGTCCGCGCCCAGCCTCCCGGAAATAGACCTCGGCTCCTGGAGGGCCGAGTATGAGATATCCGACCGGCCGCAGATCGAGAGCGCGGCGGCCATGCTGGTCGATGACCTGAAGGTCAACGGCAAACAGGTCGGTGCGCTGCAAGCCTACGAGGTGCTCGCGGAGCTGGCACCTGACTTTCTAAAGGAGTTTGTCACAAGAGGCGGCCTGAACGTGAACCGCTACTGGCGCGAGGCGGTCGGACGGGCGGGCGAGCCGCGCGCAGACCGCAAGACCGTGCCTGTCATCGGCCCTCTTTACACCGAAGCAAACGCGCGGCGATTTCTTGAGGTGGTCGATTATGGTTTGCGCGGCGGTGCGGAGCAGCCGGAGTTCGTCTTTTCCGTCGCCCCGCAGACCCGTCTTTGGGGAGCGTCCACCCAACAAAGGGACACGCTTTCCTATCTCCGCCGCGGGATTGCGGCGGCCGCTCCGGCAAGCACGAATGAACTGCGCGCCGTCTGCTTGTTTCCTGGTAAGAGTGCATGGTTTATCGACCGGACCTTCGACGAGGTGCTGGGCGCGGATTCCAGCGATATCCCGCCCGCGCTAGAGATCTTGATCGTTCCTCACATTGCGGTGGCAGCGCTTGTTCATGCGCCTATTGGTGCCTCATCGGGATACGCCGTTCCCTTGGGCTGGGCGTCGTTTGACGAAGGCATAGTTGCCCGCACGCAGACCTTCGCGGCGGACAGGCTTTGGCCTTTTACGCGTGAACCAAACCTGCATGCCCGCCTCGTCGACGCGCTTCAGTCCCGAGCGGTAAGTGAATAGCAAAGGCCGGGAGCCCAAAGGAATAGGCTTATCCACGGCGGCTATCATGCACGCGAGCAGATCGCCTCGCCCGAGCGGGCGAGCCTGACCTTTCCAAGATGGCCGCGAGGCCGGCGCCGTCCTCATTGCCGACCGCGCCGATGCCATCGCTTTGGAGGACGGGCAGCGCGCCATCGTGTTCGGTTGGAAGAGCGATATGGACGCGACCTCCGTTGAACGGAAGGCTTGTGCGGGCCAATTGCCGGAATGTGTGAAAGCAGTCGATGCGCCGTTCGGCGCTGACGTCTGTCTCACGCTTAGATAGCTCGATTGGATCGTCGGCACACGGTTCCACTGAGGGAGCCGAAGCGCGGGAATCCGGCAACCGTCCGCTCAGTCCGGCTTCCTATTTGCTCCCGCATACAGAGTTCTCGGGTCGTTGATGTTTATACGTGGATGATCAGAAGGTGGTCGGCTTTAGGCCGACAAAATCGAAAACAAATTGTCTGTCATTGGTCCCAACTCTGTCGCTCGCGGAGAGCAAAGCGAGTGGCTAGTTTCAGGTGGCGAGTAAAGCACGCTGAACGGCGATAATTGAGGTTGGAGGTCGAACTCGGCTTTCTCGGCTTCTCGGGCAGAATCGGACGGTGAGCAGAAGGCCCCAATCCGGGCACCCCTTAGCAGATTCGAAGCGGGCTTGTTGGGCATAGCCGGCGTTTGTGGCGATGGATCAATCCGCGGGGCCATAGGCCCGCTGACCATCGCCGAGAAGCGCGCCTTTCTCATCTAGCTTCTTGCCACGCCCGTTCCTGTTTAGTTCTCGGCGGGGATCGATCCCCGCTTGCCAACGAGCGCGCTCCGAGGACGATAAGATGTGGCCGTGTGGCCGGGATCCGGCTGTCAGTTTGAACATCGTTCATTTCATTAATCAAAATTTTTGCAAAACGAATTGACAAGGTTTTTCTGTGGTTTATCATCACATATGTTGATGGGTTGCCATGCCGTCCGCCGAGGTTACGCAAGGGTAAGCACCGCGGATCAGTCTTTAGAGGGCCAAATTCAGGCCCTTGAGGACGTGGGATGCACGTTGATCTTTCAGGATAAGGCCAGCGGCGCTAAAGCGGATCGGCCAGCCTTGGCCTCGCTGCTAGAAACCTTGTCGCCGGGTGACGCAGTCATTGTCACGCGCATTGATCGCCTTGCGCGCTCCACGTTTGACCTCTTCGGCATTGTGCGTCGTATCGTCGACGCCGGCGCGTCTTTCCGTTCAATTGCCGAACCATGGGCGGACACATCCACCAGCACAGGTCGGTTGATGCTCGCCGTCCTTGGTGGGGTCGCGGACGTGGAGCGCGATCTGATCCGCACCCGCACCTCGGAAGGGCGGCAACGCGCCCGGCAGCGCGGAGTGCGCCTTGGTCGGCCTTCCAAGCTCACCCCCGCTCAAATTGGGGAGATTCGCCGCTGTTTGGGAGAGGGCGGTGGGCTGGCGGAGCTGGCGCATGCCCACGGGGTCAGTCTCGCCACCATTTCCCGTCTCCGGGGTCGAAGGAATGCATCCTTGCCAACCGCCAAGCCAGGATGCGAATAGAAGGCGGGCCGTTAATTGGAATATTATGCCCAATTACCGTTGACTGTAAAAGCCCTCTGTGATAGATAGGCTGATGACAGATTTTGAAGGCGCGACTCGGCCAAAGGCCTATTCGTACATTCGGATGTCGACGGAGGTGCAGCTCAAAGGCGATAGTCTCCGCCGTCAGACTGAGCTCTCCCGCAAGTATGCGGCTGACCACGACTTGGACTTCGTGGAAAACTTCGGTCTGGAAGACATTGGCGTCTCCGCATTCAAGGGGAAGAATCTTGAAGATGGCGCTCTCGGCGCCTTCATCAGAGCTGTTGAAGAAGGAAAGATTGAGAAGGGCTCGTATTTGCTCGTCGAGTCGCTGGATCGGATCAGTCGGCAGCATCCCTACAAAGCCGTCCCCGTCCTAACTGCTTTGGTCAATTGCGGGATCGTGGTCGTAACCCTAGCTGATCGGCGCGCTTATCGATTGGGGGCGGGAACCGAGATGGACTTGATCTTTTCGGTCGTCCATCTGAGCCGAGCTCACGAAGAGTCCGTTATGAAGAGCAGGCGGGTCGGCGCTGCATGGGAGAATAAAAGGCGCAACGCGGGCAGCATAAAACTTACAAAGCAGGCTCCTAAATGGCTTCGCTTGTCCTCCGACCGCCGCAGTTTTGAGCTGATCCCGGACCGGGTCGAAGTCGTGCGGCGAATCTTTCATGAAAGCGCCGACGGAATCGGCAGCTATGTCATCTGTCGCCGGTTGAACGAAGAGGGAATCGAACCCTTTGGCCGGTCGACTGGATGGCAAAAGTCCTCGCTCGACAAGGTTCTGAAGAATCGCGCGGTGCTAGGGGAGTTCCAGCCTCATCGGATGCGGGAGGGCCATCGAACACCCGAAGGAGAAGTCGTTCCCGGCTATTTTCCCCCGATCATCAGTGAAGAGCTGTTCAACCGAGCTCACTCTGCCCGAACGCAACGTCGTCTTGGCGGGGGCGGTCGTAAAGGAGCAGGCATCAGCAACCTTTTCTCCGGCTTGGCGACTTGCGGCTACTGTAAGGGCCGCATGCACTTCATCAACAAAGGAACTTCGCCCAAGGGAGGCACCTATCTGGTATGCGACAATGGGCGCCGCGGTCTCAACTGCGATAAGACGCTTTGGCGCTACGATCATTTTGAGGCGGCGTTTCTCGCTTTCGTGCAGGAGCTTGATCTCGAGCCTATCGTTCAGGACAGTGATGTTTCAAGTCAGCGCGTCGCGCTTCAGAATGAGATTGACGCCGCCCGGGGACGCATCGCGCTTCTTCACAAGAATCAGGAACGCACCTATCGGCTGTTCATGAAGGGGTCGGCGGCTGAGGCGTTCGTACAGTCGAAGTTGAGTGAACATCAGCTCGAACTGGATCAGCTGTCCCAAACCGTCGCGAACAAGGAGCGGCGGCTTTCTGAGGTTCAGTCGACCGCGCGGCAGTTCTACGAGAGCCGCGACCAGATTAAGTCGCTTGTGGCCAGTCTCCAATCGAAGGAGGGCGGGAACGCTTACAAGCTGCGCGCCCAAGCAATGTCGCGACTGCGGGCGCTCGTCAGCGACGTTGCGTTATATCCGGTGGGCGCTGTTGCCCGCCCAGAGCGGTGGATTGAGCTCGTACAACAGTCGGGCGACGATTCTCCATTAGCGCAGGAACTCATCCAGCGTTTTGAGTCAGACGCCGCAAACGCCGACCTGCGCGATCGACGTCACTTCACCGTAAGATTCAAGGGCGGCCGTCATCGGACCGTATGGCCCGATCCTACTGATCCTCTCTCATCGCGAGAGCAAATCTACGGCGACCACGGCAAAGCCTTTCATGTGCGAGGCGATCAAGCCCAATCATTGGATCAGGCTTGGTCCCTCATGCGCGATGCCGTCGATTCTATTGACATATCGGACATCAAACTCAAGTGATGTCTTCGTTAGGCCTCGACCAAACCCGTATATGACTCGAAGCGCCCATCCGGTCCGATATGGATGTAGGCGCGCTTTCGGCTTGAACCGGGAACCGTAAATTCAATGATCTCCTCGCCGATGTGATCGAGCGTCAGCTTGTTGCCAGCGCCATCCACGTGTGTGACGCTCTTCCCGCCCATATCACGGATGCCTTGGGCGTCGAGGAAGGCCTGATTGTGAAGCAGGATGGAATGAGCGCGCTTCCTTTGGCGGCGGTCGAACAGTCCCCTCATGAGCCCTGCGATCATCGCTAAAGCCGAACACCACAGCGTCCATGGGATTGCCGAGGCGACCGATGCGCGGACGAGTTCGCTCTCCTGCACATAGCCCTTGTTGATCAGATAAAAGACAATGAACGACAACCCTAGGAAGAGCCCGGCGCCGAGCGTCGCCAACAGCAACCACCACACCGTTCTGAAGAATGCCTTCATCTTTCCGGTTGGAGACCAACGAACGATACGATGTCCAGCCATGAACGGCAGAACCACAGCGCCGGCGCAGAGCGCTCCTGCGACGACGATGAGTAGCACATCGCCTTTGTGGCGATAGAGACTCCTTCCCATTGAGTATCCGAACCCGTCCAAGCTTGTTTGGACGATGCGCGAAGACCCTTGAACGGCGAGATTCGAAACATGCATAAAAGCCCCCGGCGGCTAAAATAGCCCCATATTATGATCCATTTCCGAAACGAATATAAAGCGGATTAATAGACCACAATATTCTAATATTGTGGTCTATTATTAAAGAGCGGGCAGCAGTGCTTGTTAATAGACCACAATATATTGATGAACGGGCCGCCGGGTGCGGGGAAATCCATGCTCGCCGCGCGCCTGCCCTCGATCCTGCCGCCGCTGGGCCCGCGCGAACTGCTGGAGGTGTCGATGGTCCAGTCCGTCGCCGGCGTGCTCGCCGACGGAGCGCTGACCGACCGCCGGCCCTTTCGCGCCCCGCACCATTCCGCCTCGATGGCGGCGCTCGTCGGCGGCGGCCTGCAGGCGAAGCCGGGCGAAGTGTCCCTCGCCCACCACGGCGTGCTGTTTCTGGACGAGTTGCCCGAGTTTCAGCCGCAGGCGCTCGACAGTCTCCGCCAGCCTCTGGAGACCGGGGAGGTGGCGATCAGCCGCGCCAACCATCGCGTCACCTATCCCGCGCGCTTCCAGCTCGTGGCGGCGATGAATCCCTGCCGGTGCGGCAAGGCGATGGAGCCGGGCTACGCCTGCAAGCGCGCCCCGAACGACAAATGCATGGCGCAGTATCAGGGCCGCCTGTCCGGCCCGCTGCTCGACCGCATCGATCTGAGCATCGACGTTCCGGCGGTGACGGCGGCCGATCTGGTGCTGCCGCCGCCGGCGGAGGGTTCGGCCGAGGTCGGCGCGCGGGTCGCGGCGGCGCGCGCCATGCAGCAGAGGCGGTTCGATGCGCTCGGCGTCGCGGTCGCAACCAACGCCGCCTGCCCGCCGACCCTGATCGAGCAGGTGGCGGCCTCGGATTCGGCCGGCGCCGCGCTCCTGAAGAACGCCGCCGACGCGATGCGGCTCACCGCGCGCGGCTATCACCGGGTGCTCAAGGTCGCGCGCACGCTGGCTGATCTCGACGGCGAGGAGAAGGTCGGCCGCAAGCACCTCGCCGAGGCGCTGGCCTATCGCGCCAGCGCGGCGTGAGCCGAGATCGCGCCGTTGCCTCTGCGCCCCGTCGCAGCTAACAGATCGCGCAGCAAGGAGCGGCGCGCATGGACCTGAAACTGCTCGCTTTCGACGCCGAGGATCTCGCCGTGATCTCGGCTCATCTGCAGGACGCGACAGTGGCCTGCGCCGATATGGCCTATCTGCCGCAGGAGAAGCGCTTCGCGCTCGTCTGCATGCGGCAGGACCACGTCGGCGGCGGCGCGGCGCGCCCCTGCGGCCTCCATTTCAATTTCGTCCGGAAAGTGCAGCGGCTGCGGGTGCCCCAGGAGGAGACGCCGCAGGCGTTGACGCTGATCGGCGTGGGCTTCGAGGAGACGAGCGCGCCGTCCGGCCGCGTCACGCTGCTCTTCAATGGCGGCTGCGCCATCCGGCTCGACGTCGACTGCATCGACGCGACGATGCGCGACCTCGCGCCCGCGCCGGCGGAAGGCTGACCATGCCGCAACGGCTTGATGCGCGCGCGGCGGATTTCGCGGCGCGGTTCGACGCTCTGCTGGGCGCCAAGCGCGAGGCGTCCGAGGATGTCGATGCCGCAGCGCGCGCGATCATCGACGATGTGATGGCGCGCGGCGACGCCGCCGTAATCGAACTGACGCGGCGCTTCGATCGCCTGTCGCTGACGCCGGCGACGATGCGCGTCTCCGCCGGTGAGATTGAAGCCGCGACCGCCGCCTGCGAGTCCCGCACGCTCGATGCGCTGCGCGTCGCGCGCGATCGCATCGAAGCCTATCATCTCCGTCAGAAGCCGCGCGACGAGCGCTTCACCGACGCGCTCGGGGTCACGCTGGGTTGGCGCTGGACGGCGATCGAGGCGGTTGGCCTTTATGTTCCGGGCGGCACGGCGAGCTATCCGTCGTCGGTGCTGATGAATGCGATTCCGGCCAAGGTCGCGGGCGTGCCGCGCATCGCGATGGTGGTTCCCTCGCCCGAGGGAAAGCTCAATCCGCTGGTGCTCGCCGCCGCCGCGCTCGCCGGCGTCGAGGAGATTTACCGCATCGGCGGCGCCCAGGCGGTGGCCGCGCTCGCTTATGGAACGCACACGATCGCGCCTGTCGCGAAGATCGTCGGCCCCGGCAACGCCTATGTCGCGGCGGCGAAGCGGCGCGTTTTCGGTCAGGTCGGCATCGACATGATCGCCGGCCCGTCGGAAGTGGTGGTGATCGCGGATGGAACGGCCAATCCGCAATGGATCGCGGCCGATCTTCTGGCGCAGGCCGAGCACGACGCCGCCTCGCAGTCGATTCTCATCACCGATTCCGCTTCTGTCGCAAGCGAAACCTTGAACGCCGTCGAAGCTCAGCTCGCGACGCTGCCGCGCGCCGGGATCGCCGGCGCGAGCTGGCGCGATTTCGGCGCCGTGATCGAGGTCGCGCGGATCGAGGATGCGGTCGCGCTCGTCGACCGTCTCGCGCCGGAGCATCTGGAGATCATGACGCGCGATCCCGAGGCGCTGGCGCAGCGGATTCGCAACGCCGGCGCGATCTTCCTCGGCGCTCATACGCCGGAGGCGGTCGGCGACTATGTCGGCGGCTCGAACCATGTGCTGCCGACGGCGCGTTCGGCGCGGTTTTCATCCGGTCTCGGAGTGCTCGACTTCATGAAGCGCACATCGCTGCTCGCCTGCTCGCCGGACGCGCTCGCGGCCCTCGCGCCTGCGGCGGTCGCGCTGGGCGAAGCTGAATCGCTCGACGCGCATGCGCGGTCGGTCGCGATCAGAACCAACGCGCCGCGGCGCTAGCCATGCCGCGCGATTCCGCCAAGCGGCTGGTGTCGGTCTTGCTCGACGCGGACTCTCTCAGCGCCGGAAATCCCGATCAGGAGCATGAGCGGGCTGTCGCGATCTATGATCTCATCGAGGAGAATTATTTCTGCCCGCGCGGCCATGACGGCGGCCCCTATGCGCTCAATCTTTCGCTGACATCGGGCAAACTGTCCTTCGACATCCGCACCGAGACAGGCGAGCCCGTCGCCACGCATATCCTGTCGCTGACGCCGCTGCGGCGCGTGGTGCGCGATTACTTCCTCATCTGCGACAGCTATTACGCCGCGATCCGCACGCAGACGCCGAGCCAGATCGAGGCGATCGACATGGGCCGTCGCGGGCTTCACAACGAGGCCGCCGCGCTTCTGTCGGAGCGGCTGTCCGGCAAGATCGAGATGGATGCGGACACGGCGCGGCGCCTGTTCACGCTTGTCGCCGCGCTGCACTGGAAAGGCTGATGGAGGCCACGGCGCCGCCGCGGAAAATTCAGGCGGCGCTGTTCATCTGCGCCTATAACGCCGTGCGCTCTCCGATGGCCGAGGCCATCGCGCGCCATTATTTCGGCCGGTCGATCTATGTCCAGTCGGCCGGCGTGCACAAGGGCGATCTCGATCCGCTGATGCTGGAGGCGATGAATGAGATCGGCGTCAGCGTGGAGAAACATCGTCCCCGCACCATTGAGGAGCTGGAGGAGTGGGAGGGGCTGAATTTCGACGTCATCATTACGCTGAGCCCCGACGCGCACCATCAGGCGCTCGATCTCACGCGCTCGATCGCCGCCGATGTGGAATATTGGCCGACGCCTGATCCGACCCTTGTCGAAGGCAATCGCGAACAGCGTCTCGACGCCTATCGCCAGGCGCGCGACATGCTCGTCGAACGCATCCTCGCCAGGCTGAAGCCGCTATAGCAGGCCGCTCGCGGCGCGCAGGACAACGGCGACGATCATGCCGCACGCCATCGCGAGAATGTCGCTTTTGAGCTTGATTTTCACGATGAGCGCGGCGGCTATCGCGATAGCCGCCACGGGGCCGGTGCGCGCGATGGCGGGCAGCACGATCGCGGCGACGATCGAGCCGGGCAGCGCGGCCAGCGCGCGTTCGATGCGCGGCGAGGGTTTCACGAAGCCCATCGCCCAGTATCCGCCGGCGCGCCAGAGATAGGTGATGACGGTCGCGACGAGGATCGCGATCAGCGCGCCGGAGGAAACGGAAAGCGACAGCGACGTGTTCACGTGTGCTCGCCCCCGTCGAGAAAGGCGGCGGACAGCATGCCGGCGAGCGCGCCCGCGATGATGTGCCACTGGCCGGGAACGGCGTACATGACGGCGAGCGCCGCGGCGCCGGCGATCGCCCAGTTGCGCGTGTCGCGATGGGACTTCCACAAGGAGGCGCTCATCGCCGCGAACAGGATCGGCATGATGAGATCGATGCCGTAGCGCTCGGGATCGCTGGTCAGGGACGCGACGATATAGCCGGGAATGACGGAGAACGCCCAGAGCGCCCATTGGATCAGGCCGGAGCCGATGAGCACGCCGGCGTCGGCCCCGCCCTGCATCCGATAGCGGCTGGCGATGATGTAGTTCACATCGGTGAGCAGAAAGAACTGCGGATAGACGAAGGAGGGCGGCAGGCCGTGCAGCCACGGCCGCAAAGCGGCGCTCATGAGAAGGAGGCGGAGATTGACGACGCCGACGATCGCGCCGATCGCCAGAAAGCCTGCGAGCGACCATGTTTCGCGCCAGGCCTCCATCGCCGCGAATTGCGACGCGCCGGCGAATGTCAGGCCGCTGAACAAGATGGCCTCGCTGAGCGTCATGCCCTTCTGCGCCGCGAGCGCGCCAAAGGCGGCGCCGAAGAAGAACACGCTCGGCAGTATTGGCAGCGTGATCAGCGCGCCGTGGCGCACGCCCTCGAGCGTCGCTGTCGCCGGCGGCAAGCTGCGGGTGTCGGGCGCGATGGTCACGGAGGCGGGCCTCGGATTGGGGCTGAGAGCGAGGCGCGAAAGGAGGCCGCGCTGGCCGCGCCGATCAGGCGATAGCAGCCGGCGCGTCCGCCGCACAGCCGGAGCCGCGATCAGGAGTCATGCGCCGCGCGTGGACCTCGCAGGGTGGACGCAGGCGGACGGGCGGAGCATGGTCGCGCCTCTGTTCTCAGCGCGACCGTGCCGGCATGTCATTCCTCAATCCCGATCCTTTCACCACGCGCCCCGAAATTCATGGCGTGTTCGGCGTCGTCGCCTCGACGCACTGGGTCGCGTCGGCGGTCGGCATGGGCGTGCTGGAGCGCGGCGGCAACGCGTTCGACGCCGGCGTCGCCACGGCCTTCACGCTGCAGATCGTCGAGCCGCATCTGAACGGGCCGGGCGGCGACGTGCCGATCATCGTCCGCGACGTCCGCAAGGGAAAAGCCGAGGTGATCTGCGGTCAGGGGATCGCGCCGGACGGATTGACGATCGATCATTGCCGGTCGCTCGGCCTCGACCTCATTCCCGGCGCCGGGCTGCTGGCGGCCTGCGTGCCCGGCACCTTCGACGCCTGGATGCTGCTGTTGCGCGACTACGGCACGCTGCGCCCCCGCGACGTGCTCGAACCCGCGATCTTCTACGCTCGCCACGGCTGCCCGGTGGTGGAGCGCATTCCGGCGACGATCGAAACCGTGCGCGATCTCTTCACCCGGCATTGGCCGACCTCGGCGGCCTTGTGGCTGCCGGGCGGCGAGCCGCCGAAGGCCGGCTCCCTCTTCGCCAATCCGGCGCTCGCCGACACCTATGAGCGCATCCTCAAGGAGGCGGAAAGCGTCGGCGGCGACCGCGAGGCGCAGATCGAAAAGGCGCGCCAGGTCTGGTCGCAAGGCTTTGTCGCGGCGGCGATCGATCGGTTCTGCCGCACGACGGAGGCGATGGATTCCTCCGGGACGCCCCATCGCGGCGTGCTCACCGGCCAGGACATGGCGAAATGGCGGGCGACCGTCGAGGCGCCCGCGTCCTATGATTATGGCCGCTACACCGTGCTGAAGCCCGGCGCCTGGTGCCAGGGCATCGCCACGCTTCAGCAACTCGCCTTGCTCAAGGGCTTCGATCTCGACGGCATCGATGTCACGGGACCTGACTTCATCCATCTCGTCACCGAGGCGGCGAAGCTCGCTTTCGCCGATCGCGACACCTTTCTCGGCGATCCGGATTTCGTCGACGTGCCGCTCGATACGCTGTTGTCCGACGCCTACAATGACGAGCGCCGCAAGCTCATCGGCGAGACCGCCTCGATGGAGCAGCGTCCCGGCGTCATTCCGGGCCGCGGCAAGGCGATGGGCCTGCGCGTCGCCGACGGGTCGCGCGCCGCTGTCGGCGCGAGCGGCGTCGGCGAGCCGACGGTCGGCCGGCTCGGCGAGGTGCGCGGCGACACGGTGCATTTCGACATCGTCGATCGCCACGGCAACATGATCGCGGCGACGCCGTCCGGCGGCTGGCTGCAAAGCTCGCCGACGATTCCAGAACTCGGCTTCTGCCTCGGCACCCGCGCCCAGATGTTCGTGCTCGACCCCGATCATCCCGCCGCGCTCGGCAAGGGACGGCGCCCGCGCACCACCTTGTCTCCGACCATGGCGCTGCGCGACGGCGAAGCCTATCTCGCCTGGGGCTCTCCCGGCGGCGACCAGCAGGACCAGTGGATTCCGCAGATGTTCCTGCGCCATGTCCATGCGAGGATGAACCTGCAGCAGGCGATCGACGCGCCGGCCTGGCACACCGAGCATTTCCCGACCTCCTTCTGGCCGCGCACCGCGCGCCCGGGCGTCGTTGTCGTGGAGGGCCGCATGCCGAAGACGACCGTCGAGACCCTTCGCGAGCGCGGCCACAAGGTCGAGGTTGGTCCCGACTGGTCCGAGGGCAGGCTGGTGGCCGCGGCGCGCGACGGCAAGCTCCTGAAGGCCGCAGCGAATCCGCGCGGCATGCAGGGTTACGCCGTCGGCCGCTGACGCGCGCCTGGCTTTTGAACAGGCGCGGGGCGGACAGCGTGGAAAAGACGGGTGACAGGAGCGATTTGAAAAGCCAATGTTCCGGCGGATGGAATAGGGTTTCAGGCGGGCGCTCATGACTTGGTCGATTGTTGCGCGGGATGAAACAACGGGGCTGATCGGGGTCGGGGTCACGACCTGCGCCTTCGCTGTCGGAGCGCGGGTGCCTTTCGTCGCGAGCGGCGTCGGCGCCATCGCGACGCAGGCTTTCGTCAACCCCTTCTACGGCTATCGCGGGCTGGAGCTGCTGCGCGCCGGCGCGCCCGCAGAGGATGTCGTCCGCATCGTCACGGCCGGCGACGAGGGGCGCGGCGAACGCCAGCTGCACCTGATGGATTCGCAGGGCCGTTTCGCCGCCTATACCGGCGCGACCTGCGTCGACTGGTGCGGCCATCTCGTGCGTGACACGTTTTCCGTTGCGGGCAACATGCTCGCCGGCCCTCAGGTGATCGAGGAGACCGCGAAGGCTTTCGCGGCGAACCGTCATCTCGATCTCGCCCGCCGCTTCATCGCGGCGCTGCGCGCCGGACAGGCTGTCGGCGGCGACAAGCGCGGCAAGCAGTCCGCCGCCATCCTGATTTGCGACGGCGAGGAATATCCCTATGTCGACATCCGCGTCGACGACCATCCCGAGCCGCTCGACGAACTCGCCCGCATCGAGGAAGAGGGCTGGAAGCGCTTCATGCACTACCGCAAATTCATGCCGAGCAAGGCGCAGCCCGCGGGTCTTCTCGATCGGCCCGAGATCGAGCGCCGCATCGCCGAATCGATCGCGCGCGGCCGGGACTAGCGCATTTTGCAGCGAGGCGGACGCCGGCTCGCGCGGGCTTTATGATGGAATCGTCAGCTGGGGAGGGAAGGATGAAATCAGTCGCACGTTTCGCGATCGCCGCTCTTGCGTTGTCCGCAAGCGTCGCCGCAGCCGGCGCGCAGACCACTCTGCGCATCGGCCTTGCCGAGGACCCCGATGTTCTGGATCCCACGCTCGCGCGCACCTATGTCGGCCGCATCGTCTTCGCCTCGATCTGCGACAAGCTGTTCGACATCGATGAGAAGCTGAATGTCGTGCCGCAGCTCGCGCTGTCGAGCGACATTTCCGCCGACGGCAAGCAGGTTACGATCAAGCTGCGTCCGGGCGTGAAATTCCACGACGGCGAAGCGTTCGACGCGGAGGCCGCGAAATATTCGCTCGATCGGCATATGACGATGCAGGGCTCGTTCCGCAAACCGGAATTATCGGCCGTCGACAAGGTGGAGGTCGTCGACCCGCTGACCATCCGGCTCGTGCTGAAGGCGCCGTTCTCGCCGCTGATCGCGCAGTTGACCGATCGCGCCGGCATGATGGTCTCGCCGAAGGCGGCGAAGGACATGGGCGACAAGTTCGGCCAGAAGCCGGTTTGCGCGGGACCCTACAAGTTCGTCGAGCGCGTGCAGCAGGATCGCATCGTCGTCGAGAAATTCGCGGACTACTGGGACAAGGGCAATATCCACATCGACCGCATTACCTACACGCCCATTCCCGACTCCACCGTGCGGCTCGCGAATCTCCGCGCCGGCCAGCTCGATATGCTCGAACGGCCGCTGGCCACCGACATCAAGGATATTCGCGCCAACCCGCGGCTCAAGGTCGGCTCGGCCCTTGAGCTCGGCTATCAGGGCATGACCATCAATGTCGGCAAGGGGGACGCCGCGAAAGTCTTCGCTGACAAGCGCATCCGCGAGGCGCTGGCGCTGGCGATCGATCGCAAGTCGATCAATGATGTTGTGTTCAACGGCGAGTTCGTGCCCGGCAATCAGTGGGTCAACCCGCAGCACCCCTATTACCAGCAGAACACGCCGGTTCCGCCCCGCGACCTCGCCCGCGCGAAGAAACTCATCGCGGACGCCGGCGTGAAGACGCCGATCGCGATCCACTTCATGGTGCCGAACAATCCCGAGACGCGGCAGGTCGCCGAGGTCATTCAGGCGATGACGGCGGAAGCGGGCTTCGACATGAAGATTCGCGTCACCGAATTCGCGACCTCCCTGAACGAGGCGGAGGCCGGGCGTTTCCAGGCCTACATGCTCGCCTGGTCGGGGCGCACCGATCCCGACGGCAACATCTATTCCTTCGCCAGAACGGGCCAGCCGCTGAACTATGGCGCCTACAGCGATGCCGAGGTCGACGCGGCGCTCGACGCGGCGCGGGTGAAGACCACGCTGGAGGATCGCAAGGCGATCTACGGCAAGATCACGCCCAAGCTGATCGCGGAAGGCGGCGTGGTCTATCTCTATCACCGCCGCATCATCATCCCCTACACGGAGAAGCTGGAGGGCTATCGCCAGATGCCCGACGGCCTCATCCGCGTCGTCGGATTGAAGTTCAAAAGCTGACGGGCTGATTCCACTCTATTATGGTCGCGCTTCTCTCCCGGCGTCTGCTGCAGCTCATTCCGACCGTCTTTTTCGTGTCGGTGATCATTTTTCTGCTGCAGCAGCTTCTGCCGGGCGATCCGGCTCTCGTCATGGCCGGCGAGGATCGCGATCCCGAGGTCATCGCGCAGATTCGCCGCATGTATCGCCTCGATCAGCCCCTCCCGATCCAGTATCTCTACTGGATCAAGGGCGTGATCGTCGGCGATCTCGGCGAATCGATGCGGCTCAAGGTTCCGGTCTCCGATCTCGTGCTCGAGAAGCTGCCCGTGACGCTTCAGCTCGCGACGATGGCGATCATCGTGGCGCTGGCGATCGGCGTGACGGCCGGCGTTCTCTCCGCGGTGAAGCGCGATTCCTGGATCGACTATGTCGTGAATGTGCTTTCGCTGTGCGGCATCTCCACGCCCAACTTCTGGCTGGGGATCATGCTGATCCTGCTGTTCTCCGTGCAGCTCGGCTGGCTGCCGGCGTCGGGCTATGTGAGCCCGTTCGAGAACCTCGGCCAGTCCCTGCTCACCACCATCATGCCGGCCTTCGTGCTCGGCAACGCGCTCGCCGGGGTCCTCATGCGGCACACGCGCGCGGCCATGCTGCAGGCGATGGACAGCGACTATGTCCGCACCGCGAAAGCGAAGGGTTTGTCCAACACGGCCATCATCGTGAAGCATGCGCTGCGCAACGCGCTGACGCCGATCATCACGCTGGGGGCTCTCGAATTCGGAACGCTGCTGTCCGGCGCGGTGCTGACCGAGCAGATCTTCACCATCCCCGGCTTCGGCAAGCTGATCGTCGACGCCGTGTTCAACCGCGATTACGCCGTCGTGCAGGGCGTCGTGCTGGTCACGGCGACGACCTATATCCTGCTCAATCTTCTGGCCGACATCGGCTATATCCTCGCTGATCCGAGGCTCCGGAAATGACTGCGGCGGCTCAAGTCCTTCCTGCGCCGGCCGCCTCGATCGCGCCGCCGGAAAGCCCGATGCGGCAGGCGTGGAAACGCCTGCGCCGCCGGAAGGGCGCGATGATCGCGCTCGGCGTGCTTCTCATCATCATTTTCGCTGCGATCTTCGCGCCGCTGATCGCGCCCTACGATCCGGCGAAGCAGAGCTGGACCGCGGTGCGCAAGGCGCCGTCGGCGCTGTACTGGTTCGGCACGGACGAGGTCGGCCGCGACATGTTCTCGCGCGTCATCTACGGCGCGCGCGCGTCGCTGATGGCGGGCGTGATCTCCGTCTGCATCGCGCTTGGCCTCGGCGCGCCGCTCGGCCTGCTCGCCGGATATATGGGCGGCTGGGTCGACGCGCTGATCAGCCGCTTCACCGATGCGATGCTCGCCTGTCCGTTCCTGATTCTGGCGATCGCGCTCGCCGCCTTTCTCGGGCCGAGCCTGACCAACGCCATGATCGCGATCGGCGTCACGGCGACGCCGATTTTCGTGCGTCTCACGCGCGGCCAGGTGCTGACCGTGAAGGTCGAGAACTATATCGAGGCGGCGCGCTCGATCGGCAATTCGCAATGGCGCATTGCGACGCGCCACATCCTTCCGAACATCCTGCCGCAATTGATGGTGCAGGCGACCGTGACGATCGCCACCGCGATCATCGCCGAAGCCGCATTGTCTTTTCTGGGCCTTGGCCAGCAGCCGCCCGCGCCGTCCTGGGGATCGATGCTCAATGTGGCGCAGCGGTTTCTGACCAACGCGCCCTGGATGGCGATTTTTCCCGGCGTCGCGATCTTCGCGACGGTGCTGTCGTTCAATCTGTTCGGAGACGGATTGCGCGACGCGCTCGATCCGCGCTCGAAATAGTTCAGACGACCACGCTGAGCCCGCCATCCACCATGAGAAGATGGCCGTTCACATAATCGGACGCGCTCGAGGCGAGGAAGACGGCGGCGCCGATCAGCTCGTCGGTCTCACCCCAGCGGCCGGCGGGCGTGCGCGATTTCACCCATCCGTTGAACTCCGGATTCTCGATCAGCGCCTTGTTCAGCTCGGTGGCGAAATAGCCGGGGCCGATCGCATTCACCTGGATGTTCTGCGGGCCGAGTTCGGCCGCGAGCGCCCGCGTCATGGTCTTCACGGCGCCTTTCGTCGCGGTGTACGGCACGATGGTCGGACGTCCCAGCTCGCTCATCACCGATGCGATATTGATGATCTTGCCGCGCTTGCGCGCGACCATCCGCTTCGCCACAGCCTGCGCGACGTAGAACACCGAGGTCAGATTCGTCGCGACCAGCTTGTCCCAGTCCTGATGATCGTAGTCGACGAACGGCGCCCGCTTCTGCGCGCCGGCGTTGTTGACGAGAATATCGATCGGCCCGACCTTCTCCTCGATGACCTCGATCGCCGCGGCGACGTCCCGCGCGCTCGTCACGTCGAACGCAGAGATATGGCAGGTCAGGCCGAGCGCGGCGATCGCCTCGCGCGCGGTTCCGAGCTTGTCCGCGTCGCGCCCGTTCAGCACCACATGCGCGCCGGCTTGCGCGAGCCCCTTGGCGATCGAAAATCCGATCCCCTGGCTCGATCCGGTGACAAGCGCCACGCGCCCTTCGAGGTTGAATAAATTGAGCGCCATGACAGATCTCCCGGTCGGGGAGTGATAGAACATGACGCGGAGAAGTGAAATCCGGTTTTCAGGCGCGGCCGCGCTTGAATCGCGCCGACAGACCGCAGGTTTCTGAAGAAAGGGCGCGCGTCAGCGCCGCGCGCGATGCGCTCAGGCGGCCTCGCGCCGCTCCACCAGATGGCAGGCCGCCTCCGAACCCTGCGCATAGGGGCGAAGCTCCGGCGCGGCCGTTCGGCAGATGTCGATCGCCAGCGGGCAGCGCGCATGGAAATGGCAGCCGCTCGGCGGCGAGAGCGGCGAGGGGAGTTCGCCCGCGATCGGCTTGAATTCGACGGTCGCATGATCATCGATGACGAGCTTGGGAACGGAGTCGAGCAGGGCGCGCGTATAGGGATGGCGCGGCGCCTCGTAGATGGTCTTCGCCCGCCCGATCTCGACGATGCGGCCGAGATACATGATCGCGATGCGGTCGGAGACGTGGCGCACGACGCCGATGTCGTGGCTGATGAAAACCATCGTCAGGTTGAGGTCCCGGCGCAGGCGCAGGAAGAGATTCACGATCTGCGCCTGGATCGACACGTCGAGCGAAGCGACCGGCTCGTCGCAGACGAGGAGGTCGGGCTTCATGGCGAGCGCGCGCGCGATCGCGACGCGCTGGCGCTGGCCGCCGGAGAACTGGTGCGGATAGCGCGTTGCGAAATCAGGATCGAGACCCACCGTCTCCATCCATCCCCGCACATAGGCGACGGCCTGCGCCCTGCTCGTCAGCCCGTGCGCGATCGGACCTTCGGCGAGGATGTCGCCGATGCGCATGCGCGGATCGAGCGAGGAGAAGGGGTCCTGAAACACCGTCTGCACGCGGGTCGTCAGCTTGCGCGCTTTCGCGCCGCCGCTCATCACGGGCGCGCCGTCGAGCAAAACGGCGCCGGCCGTCGGCGTGTGGATGCCCGCGATCATGCGTCCGAGCGTCGATTTTCCGCAGCCGGATTCGCCGACCAGCCCAAGCGTCTCGCCCCGATTGACCGACAGCGACACGCGATCGACCGCGTGAACAGAGCGGGTCTCGACCGCCGAGCCGAACGTCGCCGCGATCCGTTCGCCGAGCGACACATGCGGCGCGAAGATTTTGGAGACGTTGTCGACCGTGAGGAAGGCTGTCACGCCGCGCGCTCCATCACGGGATGATGGCAGCGCCAGGCGCGCGCGCCCTCTGTCGCGCGCGGCGGTTCGGTCCGGCACGCATCGTCCGCATTGGGGCATCGCGGCGAGAAGGGGCAGCCGGGCGGAAGCCGCAGCAGCGACGGCGTCGCGCCCGGAATCTGCGGCAGAGCCTGTCCCGGAACCGCGCGCGAGGGCAGCGCGCCGAGCAGACCGCGCGTGTAGGGATGGCGCGGATCGCGCAGCACGCGCGCGGTTGGACCTTCTTCGACGATGCGGCCCGCATACATGACCGCGATGCGGTCCGCGAGCGAGGAGACGGTTGCGAGATCGTGGCTGATCCAGATCAGCGCCGCGCCGGTCTCGCGCGCCAGCTCGCGCATCTCGGTGAGAATCTGCGCCTGGATGGAGACGTCGAGCGCCGTCGTCGGTTCGTCCGCCACGATGACGTCAGGGCCATGCAGCAGCGCCATCGCGATGGCGACGCGCTGGCGCATGCCGCCGGAAAACTGGTGCGGATAATCGTCGATGCGCCGCGCCGCCGCCGGAATGCCGACGCGGATCAGCGCCCTGATCGCGCGTTCGCGCGCTTCGGCCTGTGAAACCTTCTCATGCGCATGGACCGCGAGCGTCATCTGCTGCGCGATGCTGAGCACCGGATTGAGCGTCATCATCGGATCCTGGAAGATCATCGCGATGCGCTTGCCGCGCAGCGCGCGCAGCCGTTCCCGCGACAGGCCGACCATGTCTTCGCCGCCGAGCTTCACCGATCCGCGCACGATGCGGCCGGGCGGGTCGATGAGGCCGAGCAGCGAGAAGCCGGTGACGCTCTTGCCCGAGCCGGATTCGCCGACGAGCCCGAGAACCTCGCCCCGCTGTATGGCGAAAGAAACCCCATCGACGGCTTTCGCCACGCCGGCGCGCGTGAAGAAATGCGTCGCGAGATCGTCGACGGCGAGAACGGGAGCGGTCATCGCTGGAGCCGCGGATTGAGCTGGTCGCGCACCTGGTCTCCGACGAGGTTGATCGCGACGATCAGGACGATGAGCGCGACGCCCGGATAGATCGAGATCCAGTATCGGCCCGACAGCATGTACTGAAAGCCGTTGGCGATCAGCATGCCGAGCGAGGGCTCCGTCGCCGGCAGGCCGAGGCCGAGGAAGGACAGCGTCGCCTCGAGCGAGATTGCGTTCGCGATCTGCACGGTCGCGACCACGATCAGCGGCGGCAGGCAGTTCGGCAGGATGTGCCGGAACACGACCCTGAGCGCCGGCAGCGGCGTCGAGAGCGCGGCCTCGACATAATCCTTGTTGCGCTCCGCCGTCGCGGCGCCGTGCGCGGTGCGCGCGAAATAGGCGTACTGCGCCGCCGTCAGCGCGATGATGAGCTGCGTCTTGCCCTGTCCGAGCAGCGCCGAGAGCACGAGCGCGAGCAGGATCGCCGGAAAGGAAAGCTGCAGGTCGATGACGCGCATGATGAGCGCTTCGGCGCGGCCGCCGAGATAGGCGGCGGTGACGCCGAGCGTCGCGCCGGCGCTGAGCGCGAGGCCGCCCGCGATCAGGCCCATCTGCAGCGAGATGCGCAGTCCGTAGAGGATCGCCGACAGGAGATCGCGGCCTTGCGCGTCGGTGCCGAGCCAGTGCGCGTAGCCGCCCGATCCGACATAGCCCGGCGGCCGGCGCGCATCCATGAGATCGAGATTGGCGATGTCGTAAGGGTTCTGCGGCGTGAACAGCGGCGCCGCGACCGCGAGCGCGAGGATGAGCGCGACCACGGCGAGCGCCGCGACCGCCACCGGATTCTCTCGGAAGTCGCGCCAGAACGCGCTGAGCCCCACCGCCTCCATCTCAGCCGCGTCCCTTGCGCAGACGCGGGTCGAGCGTCGCATAGACGAGATCGACCGACAGGTTGATGATGATGAAAAGGAAGGCGACGAGCACGAGATAGGCCACCATCACGGGCCGGTCGAGCGTCGAGATCGAATCGATGATCAGCTTTCCGACGCCCGGCCAGGAGAAGATCGTCTCCGTCACGACGGCGAAGGCGAGCGTCGAGCCGAGTTCGAGCCCGAACACCGTGACGATCGGGATCGAGATGAGCTTGAGCACATGCCGTCCGAGAATGACGCGCTCGGAAAGGCCGGCCGCGCGCGCGAATTTCACGGTGTCGCTCAGCATGATCTCGCGCGTGCCCGCGCGCGACAGTCGGATCATCATCGACATCTTGAACAGCGAGAGATTGAAGGCGGGCAGGGCGAGATGCTTCAGCCCGTCGAGCGTGAGGAAGCTCCATCCCACGCCGAGCACATTGACGGTCTGGCCGCGCCCGCCGGCGGGCAGGATGCCGAGCTGCACGGCGAAGCCGAAGATCAGCAGGATGCCGACCCAGAAGGTCGGCACCGAGAAGCCCAGCACCGAGAGGGCCATGATCGCCTTCGAGACTGGGCTGTGCGGCTTGTAGCCCGCATACATGCCGAGCGGCACGCCGATCAGCGTCGCGCTGATCACCGCGAGCAGCGTCAGCTCCAGCGTCGCCGGGAGTCGTGAAAGAATGAGGCTGAGAACCGGCATCCCGAACACGAAGGAGCGTCCCATGTCGCCCTGCAGCAGACGTCCCAAGAACGTGGCGTATTGCTCCCAGAGCGGGCGATCGAGGCCGAATCGCGCGATCACCTCGGCGCGCGTATGCTGGTCCGCATCGGGCGAGATCAGCACGTCGATCGGATTGCCGATCGCATAGACCCCGATGAAAACCAGAGCCGACATGACCAGCATGACGGCCGCGGCCTGCATGAGTCGCTGGATGACGAAGCCCAGCATGGCGGATCAGGCTGTCGTCACGCGAGCGCGGCTCATGCCCAGCCGTCCGCGATGACGGCGCGCGTCTCGGCGACGGCGACCTCCCAGATCGCCAGCATGTCGGCGTCGGGACGTTCGTACAGCCCGCCGTAATTGCCGTCGCCCAGCAGTTTCTTTTTCTCGCCGGGGTCGACCCGCTTCAGCCGGTCGACATCCACCATCGGCTTGCGCTCGCGCGGCTGCGCGACGTGCGCAAGCCGCGTCCACGGAAAGTTCTCCATCCAGGACGCATGCGAGGCGACAGGATCGATCTCTTTCACCTTGGCCATGGTGCGCGGGGCGTTCCACCAGTCGTGCCATTTCACCTGCGCGCCGCGGTTGCGGTGCAGCCATTCCTGTGCGACCGCCGCCATCGGCGTGTTGCCGCCATGGCCGTTGACGATCGCGATGCGCCGGAAGCCGGCGCGCCGGACGCTGTCCAGCAGATCCTCGACGATCGCCGCCAGGGTCGAGACGCGCAGCGTCGCCGTGCCTGGAAAATCCGCGAAGCTGACGGCGAGGCCATAATTCACCCCCGGAAAAACCGGGATCTTCAACGGCTCCGCCGCCTCCTCGGCGACGCGCGCGGAGAGAATCGAATCGACGCACAGGCTCAGATGGGCGTGTTGTTCGGTGGAACCGATCGGGATGACGCAACGGTCATCCGCAGCGACATGGTCCCGCACTTGCATCCAGTTCATATCGGCGATGCGCATGGACGGCGCGGGCTTTCTTTCGCGATTCCGGGATCGTTCCATCTGGAACTTTTTGATGTTGACGAGGCGCTGCGCCCGCGTCAAGTTCCAAATGGAACGATTGAGCAGAAAGAGCGCGCATGGCGCGAGCCGCCCTCGCATCCCGGAAGATTGTCGAGCCCGCCGGGCGCGATCTGTTTCCGCCTGCGCTGAACGACATGGTCGCCACGAAGCTGTGGGACAATCCCTGCTGGCTGTCGTTCCGCGTCAACTACATCGCGCATCACTTCAACCATCCGATCTATCAGATGATCTGGCGCGACCATCGTCTCACCGCGCCGGAGCATGTGGTGCTTTATGCGCTGGGCTTGCGCGAGGGCGTCGCCGCGGAGGATATCGCCGCAGCCTCCTCGAAGCCGAAGAACACGCTGAGCCGCGCGGTCAACAGCCTTCTGCGCAAGAAGCTGATCAGGCGCGAGCAGAGCGCCGACGACCGCCGTCGCTATCATCTTTTTCTGTCGGCGGCGGGGCGCGCCGTGATCGAGGAAAGCGTGCCGCATCTGGTGGCGCGCGAGAAGATGATGGCGAGCGTGCTGAGTCTTCAGGAGCAGGCGACCCTTTCACGCCTCATGACGAAGATCATTCTCAATGCGGATCAATGGCCGGCTGAAATCAACGGGGAGAAATAAGATGACGATTCAGGCAAGACATCTGTGGCGGGCCGCGACTGTCGCGGCGGCGCTGACATTCGCAGGCGCCGTGTCGGCGCAGACTTTGACGATCGGCATCCGCGCCGGTCAGGATTCGATGGATCCGCATTTCACCGCGACCGGCACGCACGCCGAGGCGATGAAGCATATCTTCGACACGCTCGTCTGGTCGGGCGACAAGCTTCAGCTCGAGCCCGGGCTCGCCGAAAGCTGGAAATCCCTCGACAACACGACGTGGGAGTTCAAGCTGCGAAAGGGCGTGAAATTCCATGACGGATCGGATTTCACGGCCGAGGACGTCAAATTCTCGATCGAGCGCATGCCGGCGCTGAAGGGCCCCAACCCGACCTCGATCTATGTCCGACAGGTGAAGGAGGTGAAGATCATCGATCCCTTCACCGTTCATGTCATCACCCACGCGCCGGCGCCGACGCTGCCGAACGATTTCATCCGGCTTTTCATCGTCAGCCACAAAGCGGCCGCCGGCGCCACGCCCGAGAACGCCAACGAAGTGTTCAACTCCGGCAAGGCCGCGATCGGCACCGGGCCGTTCAAGTTCGTCAAATGGACGCCGAAGGACGAGTTCGTCGTCGAGCGCAACCCGAATTACTGGCGCGGACCTTCGCCGTGGGAGCGCGTCGTGCGCAAGGAGATTCCGAACGACGCCGCGCGCGTGGCCCAGCTCAAGGCGGGGCAGGTCGATCTGATCGTGCGCGCGCCTGCGGCCGACGTGCCGGTCCTGTCGCGCGACAGCAAGCTCGCGGTGAATATCGGCCAGTCGGTCTATGTATTTTATGTCGAGTTCGACATGCGCGAGCAGACCAAGCAGGTCACCGCCAAGGACGGCTCGCCGCTGCCCGCCAATCCGTTCCGGGACGTGCGCGTGCGCGAAGCCTTTTCTCTGGGCATCGACCGAAGGGCGCTCGCCGAAATCTCGATGGAGGGGCTCGGCTCGCCGGTCAATCAGCTCGTGACGCCGAACATCTTCGGTTACGACACGTCTCTTCCCGAGCTGAAGCCCGATGTCGAGAAGGCCAAGAAGCTGCTGGCGGACGCGGGTTATCCGAACGGCTTCAAGGTGATCTTCAACTTCACCAACGATCGCCTTCCCGGCGATGCGGCGGTGGGCACGTCGATCGCGCAGATGCTGGCGCGCATTGGCGTGCAGGCTGTCGCGGCGGCTCAGCCCGGCGCGACGCTGTTCCCGGCGCGCACCCGCGGCGACTATTCGATGGACATGTCCGGCTGGGGCACCCTGACGGGCGAAGCGCATTACACCCTGTCGTCTCTCGCCCACTCCAATGATCCGGCCAAGCGCATGGGCGCGTTCAACTGGCGCGGCTACAAGAACGACGCGGTGGACAAGGCGCTCGACGCCGCTGCGGTCGAACTCGACGAAGCCAAGCGCAAGGCGCTTCTCATCGAGGCGGGCAATCTGTTCGCCAAGGACTATTCGCTGCTGCCGGTCGCGGCGGTGTCGTCCGCCTGGGCGATGCAGAAGGACAAGGTGAAGATGCTGCGCGTCCGCGCCGACGAGGACACGCTCGCCTACGACATCGCGCCGGCGAAGTAAGCGACGGTGAAATCTGCGAAGGCCGCCCCACGGGCGGCCTTCTTGTTTGCAGGGAGCGCATCATGGCGGGGCCGGTTGGAGTTGCGATTCACGGCGGTTGCGGCGCGTTGCGGCGCGAGGATCTGACCGGCGCGGAATGGGCCGCTGCGCGCGAGGCGCTGCGGCGTTCGCTGCGCGCGGCGTGGGACATCGTCGGTCGCGGCGGGTCGTCGCTCGATGCGGTCGAGGCGGCCGTGACGGTGATGGAGGATTCGCCGGCTTTCAACGCCGGTCACGGCGCCGCGCTGAACGCGGACGGCTTCCATGAGCTGGATGCGTCGATCATGGACGGCGCGACCCTGCGTGCCGGCGGCGTCTCCTGCGTCAGGCGCATCCGCAATCCCGTGCGCGCGGCGCGCGCCATTCTCGACGAAGGCGAATGGGTGAATTTCGCCGGCGAGGGCGCCGACGCATGGGCCGAGCGCGCCGGTCTCGCGATGGTTCCGAACGCCTATTTCACGACGCAGCGCCGCGTCGACGCGCTGAGGACATTGAAGGAGCTTGAGGCGCAGCATGCGTCGCATCGCGCCAGCGAGGGTGAAAAGCATGGCACGGTCGGCGCGGTCGCGCTCGATCGCGCCGGCCATCTCGCGGCGGCGACCTCGACCGGCGGCTTCAACAACAAGCCGGCGGCGCGGGTCAGCGATTCATCGGTGATCGGCGCCGGAACCTATGCGCGCGATGGAGTCTGCGCGGTGTCCTGCACCGGCAGGGGGGAGTTTTTCATCCGTCTTGTCGCCGGTCACGAGATCGCGTCGCGGATGGATTATCGCGGCCAGTCGTTGAAGGAGGCGACGGACGGCGTGATCTTCGGCGACATGAAGCGATGGGATGTCGGCGCCGGTCTTTGCGCCATCGACGCGAACGGGAACGCCGTCGTTCCCTACAACACGATCGGCATGTATCGCGGCTTCGTCACGCCGCAGGGTGGGCTGCATGTCGGCGTCCATGACGATCTCGCGCTGGTTGAGACGCTCGTGGTCTGAGCGCAGCGTCGGCGTCAGCGGAAGAAAATCAGCGTCGCCAGCGCGAAGCAGGGAAGAAGGATCGCTCCGGACCAAAGCATGTAGCCGAAGAAGCCTGGCATGCTCACCCCGCCCTGTCTCGCGATCGCATAGACCATGAAGTTCGGCGCATTGCCGATATAGGTGTTGGCGCCCATGAACACGGCGCCGGCCGAGATCGCCGCCAGAGTCGCCGCGCCGCCCGTCATGAGCTGACCAGGATCGCCGCCCGCGAGTTCGAAAAACACGATGTAGGTCGGCGCATTGTCCAGGAATGATGAAAGCACGCCGGTCATCCAGAAATAGGCGGCGTTGTTGGCGCTTCCGTCGGCGTTGCTGACCAGCGCGACGAGAGGCGCGAACGCGCCGTTGCGTCCGGCCTTGAGCATCGCGATCACCGGGATGATGGCGACGAAAATGCCGGCGAACAGCTTGGCGACTTCTATCAACGGCGCCCATGAGAATCCGTTGGCCTCGCGGTCGCGCTTGTGCGTCGCTTTCAGCGAAACGATCGTGACGAGGATGAGGATGAGGTCGCGAACGAGCCCCGCGATCGGCAGGGTCTGCCCGAACGCCTGCGCGGAGCCGAGATCGACGGAGGCGCTGAACAGGATAGCCGCGATGATGACGGCGATGAGCAGGATGTTGAACAGCCCGCGAACGCGAATCTTTTTGTCCGGCGTCGGATCGCGCGCCAGCAGTTCATCCTCTTTCCGGTAAAAATATCGGTCGATGAGATAGAAGGCGGCGAGCGCAAGTCCGCCGATGAGCAGGGTCTCGCCGAGGAGGTGGGTCGTCGTCCAGAAGAAGTCCACGCCGCGCAGGAAGCCGAGGAACAGCGGCGGGTCGCCGAGCGGCGTCAGCGCCCCGCCGATGTTCGACACGAGGAAAATGAAGAACACGATCACATGCGCATTGTGCTTGCGGTTGTCGTTGGCGCGCATCACCGGCCTGATCATCACCATCGAGGCGCCGGTCGTGCCGATGACGGACGCCAGCCCGGCGCCGACGAGCAGAAGCAGGCTGTTGGCCGCCGGCGATCCGTGGATATTCCCGGCGATCACGATGCCGCCGGCGGTGGTGAAGAGCGCGAGCAGCAGGAGGATGAAGGGGATATAGTCGAGCATCGCCGTATGGGCGAGCGCTCCGAGCGCCGGCTCCCACCCCTTGCCGAGCAGCATCGGCAGAATCGCGAGCGCGGCCCATGCGCCGGCGATCTTGCCTTGATGACGCTCCCACACATGCGGCGCGAGCAGCGGAAGCAGCGAAATCGACAGAAGAATTCCGGCGAAGGGAGCCGCCCAGACGAGGCCGAGCGCTGCGCCGTCGATCTCCGCCGCGGCGGCCGGGCCGGCGTCCAAGGTTCGCGCGGCGATCATGGCCATAAAAAGGGCGGATCGGACAATCTTCATGGAGTGGTAGGAATGAATGGATTATTCGCCATCCGGCTTGTGCCATGACGGTGGCCCGATGACCAACGGGATATGCAGATGACGACACAGCAGGGCCGGCTCGCGGGCAAGATCATCCATGTGACGGGGGCTGGCGGCCGCATCGGTCAGGCGCTTGTGGAGGCGATCCGCCGCGAGGGCGCCGAGGTTCTGTCCAGCGATCATCTCCACCATGGCGTCGATCTCGCGCTCGACGTGACTGTGGAGGCGGAATGGCAGGCGACGGCGCAGTGGATCGAGCAGCAGCACGGCGCGATCGACGGCCTCGTGAACGGCGCCGGCATCGGCCGGCTCGGATCGATCGAGGATCTGTCGTTCGAGGACTGGCGCTCGACCCACGCCGTCAATCTCGACGGCGTGTTTCTCGGCTGCAAATACATGATGCCGCTGCTTCGGAAGCGCGGCGGATCGATCGTCAATCTCTCGTCCATCGCCGGCATCGTCGCCGCCGCCAACTTCGCGGCGTATAACTCCTCCAAGGCCGGCGTTCGCCATCTCTCCAAATCGATCGCGCTCTATGGCGCGAAGTTCAAGCCGCCGGTGCGCTGCAATTCGGTGCATCCCGCTTTCATCGAGAGCGCGATGGTCGACGGCATGATCGCAAGCACGGACAATCCCGAGCGCGCGCGCTCGAAAATGATCTCCGACATTCCGCTCGGCCGTTTCGGCGAGACGAAGGAGGTTGCAGGCATGTGCGTCTATCTTCTGAGCGACGAGTCGTCGTTCGTCACGGGCGCGGAGTTCGTCATTGACGGCGGCCTGAGCGCGCGGTGACGGGCGCTGTGCGGCGGCGCACAGAATGGCGTCGCGGCCTGCGTCACAGCCGCGGGGGCCGACCGGAACGACGGGACGATGGGGGCGGGCTGCCGATGATGATCCATGAATGGCGCGCGGTCGCCTTCTGGCTGGCCGGCGCGCTCGTCGCGGCCTGTCCGGCCCTCGCGCAGCAGCAGCAGCCGGCTCAGGCGGCGAAGCCGGCCTACACCGGGCCGATCGCGATCAAGGACGTGAAGGTCCAGTTCTTCTTCGAGAAGAGCGCCCGCCTGTCTGAAAACATCGCCGACGGCGCGCGCTCCTTCATGAATGTGCCTCGCGGCGAGGGCGTGGATGAGCCGGCCAGCGGCCTGTTCGTGACGCTCGAACTGACGGGCCCCAAGGGCGGCCAGTCCAACGACAAGATCGCCCGCCATATGGCGCAGGTGATCGTAACGCGCCGCTACAAGGCCGGCCCGCAGGTCGAGCAGCGGGTGTTCGGCGGCTTCCGCTTCAACGACCAGGGGATCGCCTACAAGGCCTTCATGATCGACGCCGCGACCTGCGCGCCGGTGGAGATCGACGCGCGGATTGGCGCGAGCCGCAAGACCGTGACGATCAATTTCGACTGCACGCCCGAGGGGGCCTGAGCGTCAATCCTCCGTTCATCGCGCGGCGTTATAGAAGGCGGGTCGGGCCTGGTTCTTGAGGCTGAAGAATGTGCCGGTTTCTGGCCTATCGCGGCGATCCCGTCTTCATGGAAGACCTCGTCTGTTCGCCGCGTCATTCTCTGATTCACCAGTCCCTTCACGCCGAGGAGGCGAAGGTCGCGACGAATGGCGACGGCTTCGGCCTTGGCTGGTATGGCGAGCGGCGCGAGCCGGGCGTCTATCGCGAATTGCGTCCGGCCTGGTCTGACGAAAACCTTCTGTCCCTCTGCCGGCTGGTGCGGGCGCATGTCTTTTTCGCCCATGTCCGGGCGGCCACCGGCACCGCGACCATGCGGGCGAACTGCCACCCCTTCACGTTCGAACGCTGGATGTTCATGCACAACGGCCAGATCGGCGGCTATGGGCTGATCCGGCGTCGGCTCGAAGCGCTTCTGCCGGACGCGCTTTACGCCTCCCGCGCCGGCACCACCGATTCAGAACTCGTGTTTCTGCTCATCGTCGGCCGCATCGAGGCGGGAGAGTCGCCCGTCGAGGCGACGGCCGGGGTTTTGCGGACGGTGAAGGAGTTGATGAGCGAGGCGAACGTCTCTGAACCTCTCCGCTTCAACGCAGCGATCACGGACGGAGAGACGGTCTTCGCGTTTCGCGCCGCGTGCGACGATCGCCCGCCCTCGCTGTATGTCTGCGAGCGGCCGGAAGCGGCGATCATCGCGTCGGAGCCTCTGGATCAGGATCGCTCCTGCTGGCGCGAGATTCCGAAGGGCGTCGCCGTCGTCATGGGGCGCGGCGGAATGCGGATCGAGCCGGATTTCTGGAGCCGCGTCGCGCGGCATTGAGCCTGTCGCGCGAACGAAGAGGCGCGTGACGAGGGTCCCGGAATCGCCGCTTCCATCTTCACCCGCGGGCGAGGTCGCCGAATCGATCCGGAAGCGTGAAGCCGCAGCGCAGGCGATCGCCGTCCTCGAACAGGAATTCGCCGGCGCCTGAATAGTAGCCGCGTCCGCCGACCTCGATCACGCAGGCGGGCTTCGCATAATCCGCGCGCCGCAACACGCGGCCCGTCATCGGCTCGCCGCTGATCCCGCGGAAGATGCGCGGCCGATCGAGGCCGATGCGTCCCTTCGCATGATCGAGCGCCATCCGCGCGGTGACGCCCGAGCCCGTCGGCGACCGGTCGATCTGCCGCTCCGCGAAGATGCAGAGATTGAAGCTCTCGGCGTCGGCCGGCGCGTCGTCGGTGAGAATCGTTCCGTAGAAAAATCCGAGATCGGGTTCTTCCGGATGAGAGAGCGGATAGGAGCGGCGCAGCGCCTCGGTCAGCGCCGCGGCGGCGGCGGTCAGCGTCTCGATCGGCGTCTCGAAGAAATCGAGGCCGAAACGCGAGGCGGGGAGGATGGCGTAATACGCGCCGCCATAGGCGATGTCGGTGACGACGCGGCCGTAACCCGGTATGTCCACTTCAACGTCGATCGCTTCCGCGAAAGCCGGAACGCTTTCGAACGACACATGCGAAGCCTCGCCATTCTCGATCGCGCAGGCGATGCGCAGCAGCCCGCAGGGCGCCTCGATCGCGAAGCGCGTCACCGGAGAGGACTTCTCGACCAGCCCCTGATCGACGATCCAGCGGCCGAGCGCGATGGTCGCGTGGCCGCACATCGTCGAATAGCCCTCATGATGCGTGAACAGGACGCCGAGAGCCGCCTCGGGATGCGAGGGCGTCACGGGAATTGCGCCATACATGCCGGCGTGCCCGCGCGGCTCATGCATCATGGCGCGGCGCAGATGGTCGTGCGTTTCGCGCGCCTCGCGTCGCTTGTCGAGAATCGTCGCGCCCGCCAGCGTGGGATAGCCGCCCGTGACGATGCGCACGGGCTCGCCGCCCATATGCATATCGGTGAAGGAGAGGCGCGCCGCACGCGGAGGGAAGGTCAATGCGCTTCCTCCCAGTTCGGCGCCGCGCGCGCGTCGACCTGCAGCGGAACCGCGAGTTGCACCGACGGCAGAGGCGCTTTCTCCATCACCTCGCGGATCGCCGGCAATGCGCGTTCGACCTCGCCGTCTTCCACCTCGAAGACGAGTTCGTCATGCACCTGCAGCAGCATGCGCGCGGACAGGCGATGCTCCGCGAGCGCCTGCTCCATGCGCATCATCGCGCGCCTTATGATGTCGGCCGCCGATCCTTGTATCGGCGCGTTGATGGCGGCGCGCTCCATGAAGGCGCGCTCCGAGGGATTGGACGACTTGATCTGCGGATAGTGGCACTTGCGGCCGAAGATCGTCGTCACATAGCCCTGATCGCGCGCCAGCCGTTTCGTCCGGTCCATATAGTCGCGGATGCCGGGAAAGCGCTCGAAATACTTCTTGATGTAGGCGGCGGCCTCCTCGCGCGGAATGCCGAGTTGATTGGCGAGTCCGAACGCGGAGATGCCGTAGATGATGCCGAAATTGATCGCTTTCGCGCGCCGCCGCACCATCGGGTCCATGCCTTTCACCGGAACGCCGAACATTTCCGACGCCGTCATCGCATGGATGTCGATTCCGTCGGCGAAAGCCTGCTTGAGTTGCGGAATGTCGGCCATATGCGCCAGCACCCGCAGCTCGATCTGGGAATAGTCGGCGGAAACGAGCTTGGCGCCCGGTCTTGCGATGAAAGCGCGCCTGATCTTGCGGCCTTCCTCGGTGCGGATGGGAATATTCTGGATATTCGGCTCCGACGAGGAGAGGCGCCCCGTCGTCGTCGCGGCGAGCGCGAAGCTCGTATGCACGCGGTTGGTGCGCGGATTCACATAGCTCGGCAGAAGGTCCGTGTAGGTCGATTTGAGCTTCGCGACCTGCCGCCATTCCAGCAGCTTCGCCGGCAGGGCGTGGCCTTCCCCGGCGAGGTCTTCGAGCACGCCGGCGCCCGTCGACCATTGTCCCGTCGCGGTTTTCTTCGCGCCGGGCAGGCCCATCTTGCCGAACAGGATGTCGCCGATCTGCTTCGGCGAACCGGGATTGATCTTTTCGCCTGCAAGCGCGTCGATCTCCGCTTCGAGGCGGGCCATCGTCTGCGCGAAATCGCCGGACAGGCGCGACAGCATCTGCTTGTCTATCGCGACGCCGCGCTCCTCCATGCGCATCAGCGTCGCCGGCATGTTGCGCTCCAGCGTTTCATAGACCGTCGTCATGCTTTCGCTCGGTAGGCGCGGCTTCAGCGCGCGCCACAGCCGCAGCGTCACGTCGGCGTCCTCCGCGGCGTAGGCGGTGGCGCGGTCGAGCGGCACGCGGTCGAAGGTGACCGCGTTGCGGCCGGAGCCGGCGACCTCCTTGAACGAGATCGGCTTGTGGCCGAGATGTTTTTCCGACAGCTCGTCCATGCCGCGTCCGCTCAGCCCGGAATCGAGCGCGTAGGAGATCAGCATCGTGTCGTCGATCGGCGCGGCGTCCACGCCATGCTGGCGCAGCAGCAGCATGTCGAACTTCGCATTGTGCGCGATCTTCAGCACGTTCGGATCTTCGAGGATGAGCTTCAGGCGCGCCAGCGCCGCAGCAGTATCGATCTGTCCCGCTACGAGGCCGCCGCCGAACAGGTCGCTCGCGGTCGCATCCTTGTGCGTCAGCGGAACGTAACACGCCTTGCCCGGCGCCGTCGCCAGCGAGAAGCCGCACAGCTCCGCCTGCATCGGATCGAGCGAGGTGCATTCGGTGTCGAAGGCGACCACGCCCTGCTCCCGCGCTTCGGCGATCCAGGCGTCGAGCCTGTCGAGCGACATCACGCATTCATAGATCGACGTGTCGATCGCGCCGCTGTTCTCGCTCTTGCGCGAGGCCACGAGGTCTTGCGGCGCGAACGCGCCGTTCGCAGGCTTTGGCGGCGCCGGCGTTGGCGCGATGATGGAAGCAAGGGAAGCCTGCGCGGCGGGCGGCGCCGGATGCGCGCCCTGATCCTCGGCGGTCAGCGCCGCCAGCGCCGGGTCGCCTGAGGCGGCCGCTCCGGCAGGGGGCGCGAGCGGCGCGCCATCTCGTCCGAGCCAGCCTCCCGGCCCGGTGAGACGCGCGTCGGGCTCGATTGCGGCTGTGTCGATGGCGTAAAGTTCGGCGACGCGCCGGGTGATGGTCGTGAAATCCATCGCCTTCAGGAAGCCGATCAGGCGGCGCGGCTCGGGCTCGCGCAGATCGAGCGCGTCGAGCGGCGTGTCGAGCGCCACGTCGTCGACCAGTTTCACGAGCTGGCGCGAGATGAGAATGCGCTGCACGATCTCGGGATTGGTCAAGGTTTCTCGGCGCTTCGGCTGCTTGATGTCGCCGGCGCGCGCCAGAAGCGAATCGAGGTCGCCATATTCCGATATGAGCTGCGCCGCCGTTTTCAGCCCGATGCCGGGCGCGCCGGGCACGTTGTCGGTCGCATCGCCGGTGAGCGCCTGGATATCGACGAGCTTGGAAGGCGGCATGCCCTCCCATTTCTCCGACACGTCGCCGATGCGGTCTTCCGGAACGCCCCAGCGCGCGAGATTGCGGCCATGGGCGAGAATGCGCTCCGGTCGGTAGCCCGGTTTGCCCCTAACGCCGGATTCGAAATCGTAGAAGGCGACGCAGTCGTTGACGAGCTGCATCAGGTCCTTGTCGGCCGAGACGATGAGCGCGTCGGCGCCGCGTTCGCGCGCCTGCTTGGCGTAGGTCGCGATCAGGTCGTCCGCTTCGTAGCGGTCCTGCTCGATCGGGATCAGCCCGAAGGCGCGCACCGCTTCGCGCATGAGCGGGAACTGCGGAATGAGCTCTTCCGGCGGATCGTTCCGGTTCGCCTTGTAGTCGGGGTAAAGCGCCTTGCGGAACGAATCCTCCGACTTGTCGAAGATGATCGCGAGATGGGTCGGCTTGATGCCGAGCACGCCCTCGCGAATGAACTGCAGGAGCTTGGTGGAGAACAGGCGCACGGCGCCGGTGGGCAGGCCATCCCCGCGCGTGTTGTATTTCCGGTCCTGGTTGATGGACTGGAAATAGGCGCGGAAGACGAAGGAGGAGCCGTCGACGAGAAAAACATGGTCGCCGGCTTTGACGGGTCGGGAGTGGGAATCCATCCCCCGATATTAGGCCGCCGGCGGGTCGACGCCAAATGCGGCGCGGACGCTCGTCAGGCCGGATGGCGCAGGGGCTCCGCGCCGGCGGGACGGTCGGCGAGCCGGGCCCAGGCCGGCCGCTCGAACAGCCAGCGCAGCGCCCCCTCGCCGATGAGCTGGCGCAGGATCAGCGGCGTGACGACCGCGCAGGCGGTGACCATGAGGCTCGCCGTCCCCACATCGATGGCGCCGCCCGCGAGGCCGCTCTTCACCAGCAGGATTCGTGTCGCCGCCATGGGCAGGAAGAAGGCGAGATAGATCACGATGGACCGCTCGCCGCAGTATCGGAGGACGCCGCCGAGCCTGGTGTGGGCGGCCGCGACAGCCGCGCTGAGCAGGCCGGCCGCGCCGACCACGCCGAGGCCGAGCGCCAGCGTCTGGATCTGCGCGGCGTCGCCACCGAGGCCGAAGACGGCCGCCGCGACGAGCGCGAAGCACGCGCCGGCGATCGCAGTGGCGATGTCCGGCGCTTTCAGCCCGCGCTCGGCCAGCGCGAAGAACCAGGGCGCGAAGGCGTAGCCGGCGAAGAAGAACACGTAGCGGCGCATGAATTCGTCGATCGCCGTCCAGCCCGTCTCGTGCGGCCAGAGATTGAGCGCGATCGCCTCGGCGAGGATGATCCAGACCGGCGCGCGGCGCGCGAGCTTGGTGACGACGAAAAAGATCGGCAGCAGATAGATGAACCAGAGCGTGCCGAACGGTTCGACGAGCGCCAGCGCCACGTCATGCGCCATCGCGGCGGGGCCGCCGGCGGGCAGGCTCTTCACCGCGCTCTGGATCAGCATCCACAGCAGGTAGAAATAGACGAAGTGCAGGACCTTCCGGTCCAGATAGCGCCGCCAGGGGGCGTCGATGGTGCGCGACAGGAACAGCCCGGCGGTGAGGAAGAAGGCGGGGATGCGGAAGGGCTGTGCGAACGCCACCACCGTGTGGAGCCAGCCCTCGCGGCCCAGCGCCGCCTCGAGGCCGAGCGTGGAGTGCATCATGACGACGAGGATGATGCACAGGCCCTTCGCCGCATCGACCCAGGCCATGCGCTCGCCATTGGCGCGGCTGATGGCGCGGGGCGGGGCCTGAACGGACGCTGATCCTCTTTGCAACATAAGCGCGGTGTTCCGAAATGGGACGTTTTCTGGCGGGCCCCGATGTCGTCGGGATCATTTCCGGACGACGCCGCGGCGTTCCCGCGGGCCTGCGCAAATCAGGCGCCGCGGGACGCGGCGAACTCTGCGTGCGTGGCGGCGGGGATGAGACCGCGCCCGCGAGTGGGGAAGATGCTTCGGATGGAGATCGCCCCGTTTGCGCGCGACGCAGAACCTTGCAAATCCAGCAGCGGCGCGCGCAGCTCGCCATCCCGTTTGCGGGCGCCGCGCGAAGCGAGGCCCTGCGGCGGGGATGAAGCTCCGGACGGGGCGCTTTTCCATTCGCTGCGGGCGGACAGAGGCTCGTCGTCTAGGCCCGGGCCTGGAAGACGCGCTTTTGCGGGCGCGTGCCGCCCTTCTGGAACGCCGAGGGCGACGCGCGAAGCGCGCCTTGCCGGCTTTGGGGCGTTCAGCTACAGGTGGCCCGCGCGCTGCGCCCGTAGCTCAGCTGGATAGAGCGTTGCCCTCCGAAGGCAAAGGTCACACGTTCGAATCGTGTCGGGCGCGCCATTTCAGAATAAAACTATGAACGCCGAACGCCGCCGATTTCCCTCCCGAAGCGGCGGCGACGAGCGTTCGCAGCAATGCCGACTTCGATCCCATGACGCGAACCTCGTCGTCCGCCACCTCGACGCGCTGCGCCAGGGCGCGCAGATGGTCCCGCCGATAGCCGCCATCATCGAGCCTTATCAGTTCACGGGCCTTGCGGGCGAACCCCTTGAGCATGTCGGGACTGACGCACTGGTTGCGTTCGCCATTGAGCGCGCTCTGTCCGCGACGGTCTTTGCCCGATCTCGTAACGCCTTGAGCCCGGCCATGCATTCCTTGGCCGTCTCGTCGTCCTTATCGAACATGCCCGATTCGATGGCGTCATACAGACGGCGGATTCGCTGTTATCGCCTTGTCCGGAAAGATTCGGCCTATTCCGCAAATGACCGATCGGGGGTGATCATGAGAGATTTTCGCTCATATCGCGCGCTGATGAGCTCGACCAGAACGCTGGTCTCGGCTTGATCCTTGGCCGCATATCCTATTTCAGCGATAGCCTGATCGCCACGCTGACGGCGGCGGCCGCGAGCAAGACGGCCGATAAATGGTCGGCGCGCGGATAGATTTCGACGTGACCCGGATCACAACTTATGGCGCTCCTTCGGCATGACAGATCCCCTGCAGGGATCATCGATGTTTATTCCGGTCGTCTGCCGAATACGATATAGTTGTCGAACGCCTGCCAAGCCGTGCCGACTTCGACGAATCCGGCATGGCGCAGCGCCGCGACATGAAAATCGACGGAGCAATCAACGTTGCTGGTTGGGCGCTTCGCAGGCCGTGAAGCAAAGAAGGCGTCGCGCCGGGTTTTCAGCTCCGATAGAGCGGGGATATCAGCGACGCGACGCCACCATGCCTCCCAGTCGTCTTCACCCGCATCGACGGCCTCTTTCAGCATGCGATCCCGCCACGCCGCGGCGGCGCTCGCCAGCGTCGGCCACCGCGCATCGAACCGCATATGATCGCCGTTCATCACGACGCCGCCATTCGCTAACAACGCGCCGGCGGCGCCGTAAAACTCAGCAAGCCCGCCTGGCGACAGCCAGTGCAGCGCCGTCGTCGAGACGAGCGCGACAGGCGGACGACCGCCGAGCGTTTCCGCCGCATCGCGCGCGCGTTCGGCCCATGATGGATCGGCCAGATCGGCTTCGACGACGTGGACGCGATCGCCATAATCCGCGAGAGACGCGCGGGCGAGGTCGAGCAGCATCACGTCAGCGTCGATCGCGACGACCTTCGCCGCAGGAAAGCGATCAAGCAGGCGACGCGTGAGCGAGCCGGGTCCGCAGGCGGCGTCGACGACGGTGAACCTGTCGCCGAAGACGTGCGCCAGGATGTCGAACATCACATTGAAACGCTCGTCGCGCTGTTTGATATAGCCTTCCTGCTGACGGTCCCAGCGCTCGACGAGCGCCAACATCTCTTGCCTGGCTGACATGGACGGCCTTCTCTGTTTCCAACAATGGGCTCGCGCCCGCTATCTCTCAATGGTCCCGAGCGCCGTCGCTCCAGCGCGCAAGCTCGACATCGAAATGAGGCGGCGACCCGGGCGTGATTTCGACGAAACGCCCGCGAATGCGGAAGACGGTCTCAACGAGGTTGTTCGCAGCAAGCGCGCGCGGCTCATCGTCGAAGACTAACCGGCCGCCTTGCAGGAGCGAAATACGATCGCAGACGGAGATCGCCTGGTTGATGTCATGGATCGCCATGACGATCGAGACGCCCCTATCACGGCTCAGCCGATGAATGAGGTCCAGAATCTCGACCTGATAGCCGATGTCGAGATAGGATGTCGGCTCGTCGAGCAGCAATATCCTCGCCTCCTGAGCCAACGCCGCCGAAATCCACGCGCGTTGACGCTCGCCTCCCGAAAGCTCCTGAAGCCCACGGCCAGCAAAATCGGAAACGCCGGTGCTTTCGAGCGCCCAGGCGATCAACTTCTCGTCATGCGGTCCATAGCCGCGCAGGAGGCCGACATGCGCGAAGCGCGCTTGCCGCGCAAGCTGCTCGACAGTCATCTCCTCGGGCGCGGAGGGCTGCTGCGGCAGGAATGCGAGCCGACGCGCGATCTCCCGCCGCGACATCGTGGTGATCTGGCGGCCATCCAGTTCGACGCTGCCGGACGCGGGCTTGATGAGTCCAGCCAGCGCCTGCAGCGCCGTGCTCTTGCCTGATCCATTCGGTCCGATAAGGCCATGAATGCGCCCGGGCTGCAGCGCGAAGTCGAAATCGAACAGCGCGCGGCGTTGGCCATAATCGATGGAGATCTTTGAACAAGCAAGCGACATCGGCTCAAGCCATCCGGCGCAACAGGACGAGCAGCAGCGGCGCGCCGAAGATCGCGGTTACGACGCCAATCGGTATCTCTTCGGCGCCGCCGGCGAGACGTCCGACAAGATCGCCAAGCGTGACGACGACGATGCCGAGCGCGAGCGTGAACGGCAGCACGAGCGCAAAGCGCCGGCCGGCGAGAAAGCGCGCGAGATGAGGCACGATCAGCCCGACAAAGACGATCGGCCCGGCCACCCCGACGGCGCTGGCGGCGAGACAGCAGGCCAGCGCGAGCGCCAGCGAAAAGTGCAGCTTGTGAGACAGCCCAAAGGATCGCGAGACTGATGAATCGAACCGCAGCATCGTCAACGGCCGGCGGATCAAAGGCAGCATGGCAAGGCCGACAACCGTAAATGGAAGAAGATATCTGAGATGATCCCAGCTTCGCGCGTAGAGCGATCCAGACAGCCATTCCAGCAAAATCTCGATGCGCGCCGATCCCCATCCGGCAATGAGCCCGATCGCCACCGCGTGCAGCAGCGCCCCGACGGCGACGCCGCATATGGTCAGACGGATCGGGCCGAGGTTGCGGCCGAACGCCATGGCGTAGATAGCGAGGCCCGCCAAAAGCCCGCCAATTATCGCGATCGACGGCAGCCATGCGAGCGGAAGCTCCGCCAGGGTGTTCGATCCAGGATTGTGGATATAGACCGAGAATAGCAGGAAGACGCCCACCGCCAGCGTGGCGCCTTGGGAGATTCCCATGATCGATGGATCGGCGAGCGGATTTCGAGTGATCGACTGTAAAATGAATCCCGCCACAGCGAAATGGACGCCGACCACCATGCCGACGAGGACCCGGGGCAGGCGGATATCGATGATAATCGAGCGCGCTTGCGCCGAGCCCTTCCCGACAAGCGCGGCGATGACGTCTACGGGCGGGATATCGACCACGCCCATGAACACCGAGAGTGCGAGCGCTATCGTCGTCAGGCCGATCCATGCGGGCAGAATCAATGCATTGTCGGCGCGGAGATCGCGCGTGGCGCCGACGTTCATACCCTTCTCCCCTTAAGCGTCTGCGGGCGCAGGATCAATGCAACGAAGATCGGACCGCCGATCAACGCAGTAAGGATGCCGACGGGGATTTCGCGCGGCGCAGCGATGGACCGCGCGAGCAGATCAGCGACGACCAGCAGGAACCCACCGAGCGCAGCTGCAAGGGCAATCGTCCAGCCAGGGCCGTCCGCCCTGAGAAGGCGAGCGATATGCGGCGTCGCAAGCCCGACGAAAGCGATAGGTCCGCCGATGGGAGCAATGCCCGCTACCGGGAGGACGGCGAGCAGCAAGAGCGCCGGCTTCCACAGCGCGAGTTGCACGCCCATTCCAGCCGCGGTCGCGTCGTCGAGCGACATCAGGCCGACTATGCGACGGGCGGCGAGCGCGCCGGCGAGGCCGATGAGCACCCAGGGGGCCATATAGATCAGATGAATCCAGGTGCGGCCCTGAAACCCGCCTGAGAGCCAGAACAAGAGCGACGCCATCCTCGGACCGCTGAGCAGCAGCAGGTAGGTCGTCACTGCCGCAAGAAACATCGAGACGCTCACGCCGCCCAGTGCAAGCTGCAACGGTCGCGCACCGGATCCGCGGGCGATCCAGAAGGTGACAAGCGCAGCCGCGAGGCCGCCGGCGCAGCCAATCCAAGGATAGGCCAGAGGCGAGACGCCAGGAAGCAGCACAATACACGCGACAATCGGCGCGACGGCGCCGGCCGTCACGCCGGTGAGATGCGGTCCGGCCAGCGGATTGCGCGTGAGCGTCTGCAGCAGGCAGCCAGACACGCTAAGCCCCGCGCCGCCCACAAACGCCGCAAGGCTGCGGGGAAGACGCAGCGTCCAGACGAAGACCGATTCAATGCCGCCATCCGGCGACAGCAGCGCGCGCATCGCCGCTGTGGGCGAAAGCGTGGTCGCGCCGACGAGAAGGCCGCCGGCGACGGCCATAAGCGAACCCAAGATCAGCGCGAAGGTCATCGCCGCTGATCGGGCGGCTGCGTTGCTCTGCGGCGGCAAGCGTCGGATCAGTTCTGCGTTGCAGCCGATATGAGCTTCGCCGCCTCGGCGCGCACATCAACCGCCGGAAAGACGTCGGGGTGCAGATAATGCGCCGCCTCACGCAACACCAGCTCGCGTGCGATCGGCCCCTGCGTCTCGGCCCATTGGTCGCCCACATAGTACACGCGCTTGTTCTTGACCGCCGAGAGCTGCGACCAGATCGGATTGCCCTCGTGCGTGCGCTCGAGCCCATATTCCATGATGAAGATGACGTCCGGGTTCTTCGCCAACAGCGCTTCCAGACTGAGATCGATGCCGAAGCGCCCGTTCTGCTTCATCGGGCCGACGATATTGTCGCCACCGACAGCGGCGACGATCGCGGCGGCGGTGTTTTCGGTGTGAAAAGCGAACGGGGTGTCGCCGCCCCACATGATGACGAAGCTTGGATGCCGATCCTTCGGCGCTTTTGCGCCGAATTCAGCAAGATGTCGCTTAAAGTCGGCGTTGAGCTTCTCGCCCTGCTCCGCCTTGCCGAGAATCTTCGAAACATCGGCGACTTCCTGGTAACTCTCGCTGAGGAGCTCCATGTTGTAGGCGACGTAGGGAGCGATCTTCTGGAAGCGCTCGGCGTTGCCGACCGTATATCGCTTCATCGCAATGATAATATCGGGTTTGGTTTCGGACAGAAGTTCGAGATTCGGCTTTGCGCGTTGACCGATCAGCTTAGTCTCCTTGGGAATCCCGAGGAGGAAATCGGGCTCGCGGCCGGGATACATGTAGGTCGTAGCGACAGGCTTGACGCCAAGCGCGAGAGCGAGGTCTGTCGCGAAAAACGAGATCGCCGCGATACGCGTCGGCGTCGCCGGAATCTCCACGGTCACGCCACGATCATCGGTCAGCGACGCCGCGCCCGCGCTTCGCGCGGATAGCACGCACAACGCGAGACCCAGCGCCAGCCCGACAAGGCGGCTGGCGCGGACAATGAGTGCAGTCATAGCTCCTGCTCCATCTGAATTCTTTGAAATTTACGTCTCGATCGATCCGGCTCAGCGCCGGGATTCTGACCCGGTTTCGCGCTGCGGCAAAAAAAATGCAAGCAAAATGAATATCTTAGAATTTTTATAAACTGAGATCCCCGCGTGGGGTGATAGCTCCATGGCGAAGCGCCAGTCCGGTTCAGCCCGATAAATGCGAAGCCATTCGCGCCTCGATCCGCTTGGCGCACACTCGACAGCGTCGCCGTTCAAATCCAAGGGTCTGGCGGACGCCTGGCGGAGCGCCTGGTCGAGATAGAATCTGGTCGCGGGCCTAACCGCATCGCGGCGTTGCAGGATCAGGCTGCGATGCTGGCGCGGGAGCAGACGAAGCATCGCCGCCCAATGTGTCTTGAGCCCGGGCGATGTCGTCATGGGTATCGCCATCCCAATCGGGCGCGGCGTCTTTCTCGGCCGATAGCGCGCCAAGCGCGTCGAGGACATCGACAACATCGTTTTTACTGAGCCGCGACGCGACGGTTGCGAGTTGAGCGAGCAAGGGACGATTCCTGGAGGCGAGCCCGGCTTCATGGATTCGGCGATGAACCTCTGAAAGCCCTTGAGCATGCCGGAACGATAGTGTGAGTGATGTGGTCGAGCAGCGCTTCGCCGAGCAGCAGCGACACCGATGAGATCGCGCACGCAAGAACGGCAGGCTGTCGGCATGCGCGGGACGGGTCGAGCACAGAAAATTCTCGCGCGAACGAGTCATCCCCTGTCATTGATGCGAATGAGTCGAATGACCACGTCGATCTTGGAGATCTCGTAGCCGGGAGGAGGCTCCGGCAACCGCGTGAAGCGGATCCGGTCGCGTGGAATGTCGATGATTCGATCCTCAGCCTCGACATAGCAATGGCAATGATCGCCGGGATCGGTGTCGTAATAGGCTCTTCCGCGAATTAAGGAGATTTTCCGGATCAGCCCTGCCTTCTCGAACTGCGACAGCGTATTGTAGACGGTCGCCAGCGAAAGCGGGCTTCCAGTCTCGATGGCTTGCCGGTGCAGGTGGTCGGCGGTGAGGTGGCGATGCTCATCGCCGTAGATGAGGACCCCGAGAGCAATCCGCTGGCGTGTGGGGCGAAGGCCAGCTCGTTTCAGAATGCGGACGACCTTCATAAGCGGAAACGTCGGCTCGGCTTCTCCTTCTATGAGACTCTCTCTGATCTCGGCGGGTGCGAAAAGCATCGCGTAGTCCGTTCCAACTGGATGTGCGGGTTGTCACATTGTTTTCGGATGCGCTCGCTTGCGTCGGATGCGGAGAAGCACGTCGGCGCCAATAAGCTCGTAGCCGTCCGGGGCTCTGGCAGATCCGCGAGGGCGATGCGCCCGGCCGGAACATTCAACAATAAATCTTCGTCGACCGCGTAATAGTGACGGTGGTGGTCGACCTGAGTATCGAACCATGCCGTTGAGCCATAGATCGGGACCCGCTTCAGCAGCCGGATTTTGCTGAAGCCTCTGAGGCTGCGATAGACGCAGCTGAGGGACCCCCGCGCCCCGGAACGAGAGAGCTCTTCGTGAAGGCTCTCGGCGGAGACATGACGGCCGCCACGTCCAAACAGAAGCTCCACCAGCGTCAGCCGCTGCTGTGTCGCTCGCAATCCGGCCGCCACGAGGAGATCACGGCTGCGGAGTGGCCGGCGTGCTCGCATGAAGCGGACGGGAAAGGGGATGCGGTCATTTTGAAGGCCCGTCGAGATTCGTTATTGCAATTCAGTCTTAACTGCATAATAAGCGGCGGCGGCGACTGTCAACTGCTTCTGCGACTGAATTGCAAATAGGCGCCGGCAGCCGCCACGCCGTCTGGCATCCGCATCACGGCGTCCGCGAGCCTTCCTTCGGAGATTTCGATGAGCCGTCCGCCAAACCTTCTTTCATCGCGCTTGCCGACCGCATGCGCCATCTGCTGCCTGGCGATGACGGCGTCTTCGGCGTCCGCCGCCGATCTGGCGCCTCGTCCCGTCGCCGCGCAGGCGGAAGCGGGCTTGCTGCAGCGCGAGCAACTCACCGGCGACTGGGGAGGCGCCCGCTCGCGCCTCGAGGAGGCCGGCGTCGCCTTCGGACTGACGGCGACGGGAGACATCTCGATGAACCCGGCCGGCGGATTGATCAGGGGCAGGGGATTCTCAGGCCTGCTGCAATTCGACGTGGATTTCAATCTGGAGAAGCTCGTGGGCTGGCAGGGCGGCGCCTTGCACGCCGGAGCGTTCCTGATCGGCGGTCACGGACTATCCGGCAAGTTCATCGGCAATCTGATGCCGATCTCGAATATCGAGAACGATCCGGCCGGAAGGCTGGCGGAAATCTACTTCATGCAGACGCTGTTCGACGGCCGTCTCTCGTTCAAGATCGGTCAGATCGCCGCCGATGGCGAATTCGCGACCAGCGAGACCGCAGGGCTGTTCGTGAATTCGGCTTTCGGCTGGCCGGGGCTCCACGGCGTCGTCCTGCCGGGAGGAGGGCCAGCCTATCCAGTGCCGGCTCCAGGCGTCCAGGTCGCCTACAAGCCGGACGACGCGTGGACGATCCAGGCCGGCGTCTATAGCGGCAACCCGCTCGGCCGAAACGACGTCAACAGGCACGGTCTTACGTTCCCGCTGAACCAGGGCGTATTCGCCATCGCTGAGGCGGCCTATACGCATGATTTCGGCGCAGGCGTCACCGGCGCCTACAAGCTCGGCGGCTGGTACAATTCGCAGAGCTTTGACGATCTGCGGATCGCGACGAACGGCCTGTCATTCGCCGACCCCGCCGCCGATCCCGATCCCCGGCGTCATCGCGGCAATTTCGCTGTCTATGGCGTCATCGACCAAGGACTCTGGAAATCTCCCGACGCCGAGACGACGGGCCGCCGCCTCGCCGCGTTTGCTCGGGTCGTGATCGCGCCGAAGAAAGACCGCAGTCAGGTTGACTTCTATGCCGACGCCGGCATCAGCTACATGGGGCTTCTGCACGGGCGCAACGACGACGTCGTCGGCCTTGCTGTCGCCTATGCCAGTGTCAGTTCGAGCCTGCGCCAGCTCGATCGCGACATGATCGCTTTCTCGGGCAACGCGCAGCCCGTGCGCTCTTCCGAAGTCGTATTCGAAGCGTCGTATCAGGCGCGGTTGACGCCATGGCTCAAGGTCCAACCCTTCGCCCAATGGATCGTGAGGCCGGGGGGCGGAGAACCCGATCCGGACAAGCCCTGGCGCAAGATACCGAATGCGACCGTGATCGGTCTCCGAAGCGTCGCGGTCTTCTAAGAGACGGACGGCGCAACCATCCCTTGCTGCTAATTGCAATTCAGTCGCGCTTGCAAATAAGAACGCGCTCAGTAATAGTGCGACTGCAATTCATTCTCAATAAGGAGTTTCCTATGTTCGACAGGATGAGGCCATCGGTGCTGGCCGGAATGATAGGGGCGACCCTGGCGGTCGCGCTGACGTGGGCCCCGGCCGCCGCCCACGAGAAGTTCAAGGCGGTGACGACCTTCACCATCATTGCGGATATGGCGAAGAACGTCGCCGGCGACGCGGCGATCGTGGAATCAATCACCAAGCCCGGCGCGGAGATCCACGAATACCAGCCGACGCCGGGCGATATTCAGCGCGCCCAAGGAGCGCGACTTCTGCTGTTGAATGGCCTCAATCTCGAGCTCTGGTTCCAGAAATTCTACCAGAACCTCAAGAACGTTCCGGATGTCATCGTCTCCACCGGCGTCCAGCCAATGGGCCTCGATGAGGGACCTTATGCCGGCAAGCCAAATCCGCATGCCTGGATGTCGCCGAAGAATGCGATCACCTATGTCGACAACATCCGCGACGCGTTCGTCAAATACGATCCGAAGAACGCAGACGCTTACAAGGCCAATGCGGACGCCTACAAGAAGAAGATCGAGGCGACAATCGCCCCGATCCGCGAAACGCTTGACAAGATTCCCGGGGACAAGCGCTGGCTGGTGTCGAGCGAGGGTGCCTTTTCCTATCTGGCCCGCGACTTCGGCCTGAAGGAACTCTATCTCTGGCCGATCAACGCCGACCAGCAGGGCACGCCGCAGCAGGTCCGCAAGGTTGTCGATGCGGTCAAGAAGAACAAGATTCCAGCGGTCTTCAGTGAGAGCACAGTCTCCGACAAGCCTGCCCGTCAGGTGGCGCGCGAGACCGGCGCGCATTATGGCGGCGTGCTCTATGTCGATTCCCTCAGCGAGGCCGATGGTCCGGTGCCAACCTATCTGGACCTGCTGCGGGCGACCTCGGCGACCGTGGCGAAAGGGCTCACCGACGGCCTGACCCAATGACCGCGCCAATCACCCGTCTCGCCAGCCCCGCATCGTCCGATGCGGGGGCTGGCGTCTCCGTGGCGAACGCCACCGTCACTTACCGCAACGGCCACACGGCGCTTCGGGACGCCTCCTTCAAGATCCCGACCGGCACGATCACCGGACTGGTGGGGGTGAATGGTTCGGGAAAATCCACGCTTTTCAAGGCTATTATGGGCTTCGTGCGGCTCGCGCGGGGCGACATACGCGTGCTCGGGATGCCGGTCGAGGAGGCCCTGCGAAAGAACCTCGTCGCCTATGTGCCGCAGGCCGAGGAGGTGGACTGGAATTTTCCTGTCCTGGTCGAGGACGTGGTGATGATGGGCCGCTACGGCCACATGGGCATGATGCGCATTGCGAAGACGGCCGACCACGAGGCGGTGGCCGCCGCGCTGGCCCGCGTCAACATGAGCGAGTTTCGCAAGCGACAGATCGGAGAACTCTCGGGCGGCCAGAAGAAGCGCGTCTTCCTCGCCCGCGCTCTTGCGCAGGATGGCCGCGTCATCCTCCTCGACGAGCCCTTCACTGGCGTCGACGTCAAGACCGAGGATCAGATCGTCAAGCTCCTGCGGGAGCTGCGCGACGAGGGCCGCGTCATGCTTGTGTCGACCCATAATCTCGGCTCCGTGCCGGAATTCTGCGACCGAACCATCCTTATCAAGGGCGCCGTTCTGGCCTACGGGCCGACGGTCGAGACCTTCACGCAGGAGAATCTTGAGAAGGCGTTTGGCGGCGTGTTGCGCCATTTTGTGCTGAACGAGGCGCAAAACGGCAAGCCGACACCGATCCGAGTCTTCACTGACGACGAGCGTCCGCTTGTTCTCGAGGGTGGGAAAGCGACCGCGCGACAGGCCGGCGCCAGCAATGGAGAGCGGGAGTGACGACCGGTCTCCTCGAACCCTTCGCCTATGAGTACATGTTGAACGCCATGTGGGTCTCGGCCCTCGTCGGCGGCGTCTGCGCCTTCCTGTCCTGCTATCTCATGCTCAAGGGCTGGTCGCTGATCGGCGATGCGCTCTCGCATGCGATCGTTCCGGGCGTGGCCGGGGCCTACATGCTCGGACTTCCCTTCTCCATCGGCGCCTTCTTTTCCGGCGGGCTCGCGGCCGCGGCCATGCTCTTCCTCAACCAGCGCACCAAGCTGCGCGAGGACGCCATCATCGGCTTCACGTTCTCGTCTTTCTTCGCGCTCGGGCTGTTCATGGTTTCGCTCAGGCCGATGGCGGTGAACATCCAGACCATCGTGCTCGGCAATGTGTTGGCCATCACGCCCGGCGATACGCTTCAGCTCGCGATCATCGGCTTGGTCTCGCTCGCCATCCTGCTGGTGAAGTGGAAGGACCTAATGGTGACCTTCTTCGACGAGAACCATGCGCGCTCCATCGGGCTCAATCCCGCGCGCCTGAAATTCATGTTCTTCACGCTGCTCTCGGCCTCGACGGTCGCGGCGCTCCAGACGGTCGGCGCCTTCCTCGTCATCTGCATGGTGGTGACGCCGGGTGCGACCGCCTATCTGCTGACGGACCGCTTCCCCAGGCTGCTGGTGATCGCCGTCGCCATCGGCTCGCTGACGAGCTTCGTCGGCGCCTATGCCAGCTATTTCCTCGACGGGGCGACAGGCGGCATCATCGTGGTGCTGCAGACTGCGATCTTCCTCATCGCGTTCTTCTTTGCGCCGAAGCACGGCATGCTCGCGGCCCGCAGGCGAGCGGCGCAAGCGCTGGAGGCTGGCCTATGAGCTTTCTCGACACGCTGCTTTCGCCCTTCCAGTTCGACTTCATGATCAGCGCCCTGGTGATCTCGGTCATCGTCGCGATCCCCATGGCGCTGCTATCCTGCTTCCTCGTGCTGAAGGGCTGGTCCCTGATGGGCGATGCGATCAGCCATGCGGTCTTTCCGGGCGTCGTAATCGCCTATATGGCGGGCGTCCCTTTCGCAGTCGGGGCGTTCGCCGCCGGCATGCTTTGCGCCATCGCCACCGGCTTCCTGAAGAACAACAGCCGCATCAAGCAGGACACGGTGATGGGCGTCGTCTTCGCCGGAATGTTCGGCCTTGGCCTCGTTCTCTACGTCAAGGTACGGTCGGACGTGCATCTCGACCACATCCTGTTCGGCGACATGCTCGGGGTTTCCTGGCGTGATATCGGCGAGGCGGCGTTCATCGCCGCGGTCACGGCCGGAATCATCGGCGTCAAGTGGAGGGACTTCCTCCTGCATGCTTTCGATCCGGCCCAGGCCCGCGCGGTCGGCCTGCGGGTGAACCTGCTGCATTACGGCCTGCTCGCCCTGATCTCGCTCACCATCGTCGGAGCCTTGCAGGCGGTCGGCCTTGTCATGGCGGTCGCCATGCTGATCGCGCCGGGAGCCATCGCCTTTCTGCTAACCCGCCAGTTCAGTACGATGCTGCTTCTCGCAGTGGCGATCGCGGTGATCGGCTCGTTCCTCGGCGTCTACCTATCTTTCTTTTTCGACAGCGCGCCGGCGCCGACCATCGTGCTGCTGCTCGCGATCCTCTTTGTGCCGGCGTTTCTCCACAACACGCGCAAGGCCGCGAACGTCGAGGCGAGTGAGGCGGCTTGACCGGCTTGGACAGGTAAAAGCTGCGCTTCTTAGCCGGTGCGTTGTGCGTTTAACAGATCATGCCGAGAAAAGGTCTATGATCATGACGGGTCGTCTTTCACGAGAAGCTCAGCGACAATCGGAACAAGTGCGCGGCGCATGCGATATCGGCAGGCCGTGCATGCGGATCGCTTCTGTTCGGCTCATTGTGAACGCGATGTTTAAGCGATTCATGGAGCGCCTCGACACGCGTGAGGGCGTACGGGCGAAAGCGCGCCCGCCATTCCTGTCGCCAACGCCGCTGCGTCCAAGCGATCGCCTTCTGCCGGAGAAGGGAGTCTTCAAGTCCAGGGCGTTCCCTTTGGGACAAACGGCGCTCCGCATGCGCTTCGTGCGGCGCCTGCTTGGCGACCCGGGTGATGGAGCCGCGGCGCCCACGGGTGCGAACGGCGACCCGCCTTCGCCAAGAGAGAACAGAAAATAACCTCGGAGAGGACAGGAGTTTGTGTCGCCAGCATTACCCATCCGACCGCGGAGCGTCAGTCAGGCAGAGCCGAAACGAAAAGCCGACGGACACTGAAGCTTGCCCTTCGGCGTCATCGTTTGGATCTTTTCGCCTTGCGGACAAATATCTCCAGTCGATGGCTGACGATTTCATAGCCGTGGCTGCGCGCAATCTTCTCCTGAATATCCTCGATCGCCTCAGACTGGAATTCGATCACCTGGCCGCTGTCGACATCGATCAGATGGTCATGATGTGCATGATCCGTCGTCTCGAACCGCCCGCGACCGTCGCCGAAGGCATGGCGAGCGGCGATCCCGTTCTCCTCGAATAGTTTCATCGTCCGGTAAACCGTCGCAATCGCGATCTTCGGATCGATGGTCGTCGCCCGCCTGTGTAGTTCAACCACATCGGGATGGTCGGCCGACTTCGCTAGGACATTGACGATTACACGCCTCGGGCCCGTTATGCGCAGTCCCTTCTGCCGGCACAGCCGTTCCAAGGCCTCGATTGCATCAGTGTCGCCCTTCTTGATGTTTCGAGGCATGCTCACTCCCCAAATCGCCTCGCAGGAATAATCAATTCCGCCAGACGGTGAAACTTGACCGTTCGGCATTCTAGGCGATCGTTTCAAAAGCCGCCATGTCAACCGGAATCCATTCATCCGCAAGCTGAAAGGCGGGACTGGCTGTATTGAGGCGAATCCCGGTCGATCTGAGATTGGAAATCCTCGTGGGGCAATCTCGACCGCCTCGATCGTCGCCTTCGATGAGGTCCGGCGGATCGTTGGCTGGACCGGAGGATCGCTTGGCCTGAACCCGGCCCGTTCGCTGCGCGGATCGTGAGAAGGCTGTCCAGCCTGCCGTTCGCGCCCAGTTTCATGAAGCGTCAATACTCCAGCGCCGGCGCAGACGACGGCGCAGCACTGTGCGGCTGAAGCCTGCATCGACAATCATCTGACGCTAAAGCGTGCGGATACGGTCATCTGCAATATGCTTCCGGGGAGCTCGCGGCAGTCGAGGATCGGAATCGCATAAGGCGTCTTATGGAGCCTAAGCCGCTGAGCCTATTAACGAATGCAGATTTCTAAGCCTGACGAAAGATCGCTGTATCGTCAACTTTCGCTTGCCGCCACGCCATTCCAGAGCAGCCATGTCGAGGTTGCGTACACGACCGATCGGCTAGGCGTGTGCTGCCTCAACCTTGGCGCCATCGACTGAGCGACGCTCGCGTGACCGGGCGGCGCGTCGCTTGGCCGCGAGCGATGGCTGCCAAGTGTCAATTGATCGAAGAACGACTGGTTACGCCTTTCGGCATCACGGCGCATCTTCCTGAACGACGTCACCCGAATATGCGCGTTGTGCGCTTTCGACCAAGCATAATGGCCTTGTCCATCTGGCATCGGACTCTGAGCCAGAGACGACTCGAAGTGTAACCGCGTGGCGGGCTTGAGCTCGCAAACGATGATGCATTCGAACGGCGTGTCGGTAGAGATGTCGGAGATCAAGCCTGACGACCAAGATCCATGCGCTGGTGGACGCCTGTGGCCTGCCGATCCTGCTTAAGATCACCGAAGGCCAGGCGCATGACGGACGCAGCGCCGACGACATGCTCGACACGATCGGGCGCGGCGATGTGCTGCTGGCCGACCGGGCCTGCGATTCCAACGCCCTGCGCCAGACGCGCGCGGAGCCTGCGCTAACGTCAAGCCGATGCCGAACCGGTTGAGCGTTCCCTGCTTCAACAGGCGCTTCTACCGCAAGCGCAATCTGGTCGAACGCTTCTTCAGCAAAATCAAACACTATCGCGCTGTCGCCGCCCGCTTCGACAACTTCCTCGCCAGCATCAAACTCGCCCCGGAGCAACTGACGATCGCGTGGGCCAACTTACCCATCGAACAGTCAATGATGCGCATCGGACGAGTTGCGATACCCGGCCAGGGTGAAGAACACGACCGCCGCCAGCGCCCCGATCGCCACGGCGGCCGTTGTGAGCAGGACCGCGTGCGTCTGGGTGAAGGCGGCCTTGCCCGCCTCGATCAATGCCGCGCCCTGCTCGCGCGGAAGCTCGCTGGCGACGATGTAGGCGTCGCCGATCGAGCGGGACGCCTGATCGGCCAAAGTGTCCAACAGGCTGGATGGCAGTTCGATGGCGCGGCTGAACACGCTCGACATGAAGACCCCGAACAGGGTGATCCCGAGGCCGGTGCCAAGTTCATAACCCGTCGCCTCGAGCGAGCCCGCCGCGCCGCCCTTGCTCGCATCCACGGAGCCCATGATGGCGATCGACGAGGCCGTCAGTCCGATGCTGAGCGTGAGGCCCAGAGCTGCAAGCGCGAGCGGAACGAGGAGGCCCGGATCGTGGAAGTCGCTTTGCGCCAGAAACGCCAGCGCGCCGGCCGAGACCGCAAGCGAGAGCGTGGCGACCAGCCGCAATCCGAACCGGTTGGACAGATAGCCCGCGACCGGCCCGCCGATGGCCGCCGCCGCCATGATGGGGATCATGAAGACGCCGGCCTGCAGAGGGGTCTTTCCCAGCACATATTGCAGTTCCTGCGCCAGCGTCAGCTCGATGCCGGCCAGCGCGCCCGATGCGACCATGGCCATGATCAGGCCGGCGACGACCGCGGGATGAGACAGGAGCGACAGGTCCAGCATCGGTTCGGGCGACCGGAGTTGCCTGCGCGCGAACAGCGCCAGGGCGGTGATGCCGAATACGACCACGAGGAGGACGATCGGCAGAGGCTGCTTGCCGGCGAACCCGGCCTTGATGCCATAGACGAGCGAAATCATGCCAAAGATCAGCAGCAGCGCCTGGCCGATGGCCCACTTGCCGGGCGTCGTCTGCTCGACGCGCGGCAGCAGGACATGGCAGGCCGGGGCGACGACCAGCATGACCGGCACGTTGATCAGGAACACCGAGCCCCACCAGAAATGGTTCAGGAGTGCGCCGCCGACGAGCGGTCCGACCGCGGCGCCGGCGGCGCCGACCAAGCCCCAGAGGCCGAGCGCCATGGCGCGCTCGCCCTCGTCCTCGAACGTCTTGCGGATAAGGCCCAGCACGCATGGCATGATCATCGAGCCGCCCAGAGCCAGAAGCACGCGCGCGGCGATCAGCATGGCGGGGCTTTGCGCGAAGGCCGCCCATGCCGAGGCCATCCCGAAGATGGTGAGTCCGATCAGCAGGATCTTGCGGTTGCCGACCCTGTCGGCGAGCGTGCCCATCGGCACCAGAAGCCCCGCCATCAGCAGCGGATAGATGTCGATGATCCACAACACTTCGGTGCCGGAGGCATGCAGCGATTGGGTCAGCGTCGGGACCGCGACATGCAGGATCGTCATGTCGAGCACCACCGGCAGGAAGGCCAGCATGACAGCGACAAGCACAAACCAGCGATTGGCCGGGAGAGAAGCGGACGACATCATTCACCTGACAAAGGGTTGCGCGCGCCTATATAAATACATACGTATGGATTTCAATGATTGAGGGGTTGTTGAAGGAGCGACGGGTTGGGCAGAAAGCCGACAATCACACGTGAGCGGCTGCTCGAAATCGCGGAAGGGATCGTTCGCAGCGATGGCGCGGCCGGCCTGACGATCGATGCGCTGGGGAAGGCGGCCGGCGTGTCCAAGGGCGGCGTGCAGTATTCATTCTCATCGAAAGACGACCTGGTCCGCGCTTTGATCGAGCGATGGACGCGTCAGTTCAACGAGTTGCTTGGCGAAATGGAGGACGTTTCGCCGGCCGATCTCGTTCGTAAATACATCAAGGTCATGCGCGGTTCGCAGGCCGCCATGAACGCAAAAATGGCTGGCCTCATGATTGCCTACATCCAGAACCCGCAAAACGTCATGGAAACCCGCCAGTGGTACCGGTCCATGTTTGAGCGCCTCGGCGGCGCAACAGAAGATGCGCAGGCGGCCCGGATCGCCTTCCTGGCCGTGGAGGGGCTCTTCCTGCTGCGCATCGCCGGCATAGACGAAAGCGGCGAATGGGCCGCCTTTCTGGATGACGTGCAGAGCGTCTTTGAGCGCCTGTTGGAAAACGATAACGCGCCGTCGGCTACAAGTTTGGAGCGAAATGCCGAGACGACGAGAGTGAAATGACAGACCGTTCGGACGCAACGCCCAGCTCCGCAAGCACGTTCCGCAACGATGAAAGAGAACGCCTATGAGTCGTGTCGCGAAGGAAGACGGAATTGTCTTGCGCCCAGCTCGGCCCGGCGAGGGGCAATCACTCTATGACGTGACGGCGCGGTCGATCCGGGAACTCGGAAAGCGGCACTACAGCGGGGATCAACTCGCGGGGTGGATGGGCGAACGAACCGCCGACTATTACGAGGATATGATCGCCAAAAACAGCCCGTTCATCGCCGAGGCCAATGGCGAAATAATAGGATTCGTTGACGCTGAACCCGGCGAAGTCACCCGCCTGTTCCTCTTGCCGAAGGCAGCAGGCCTTGGAGTGGGCAAGCGGCTTCTGCAGCTTGGCGCCGATATCGCGTCAAAGGGCCATTCGGGAGCCATCAGGTTAGAGTCCACGCTGAACGCGCAGGCGTTTTTACGAACGACATGGATTTAAGGCTATCGGAAAGGGACATTTCTCTCACGGTGTAGGTGGAGACCCGATCGAAATCGTGCTGATGGAAATGGACCAGACATAACTCTCCGCGCAGCAGATTTCGCCACGCTGAAGGCTTTTCGGTCCCGATCACAAAAATCCGTATGCCGCTCCCTTTTGCTCCCTCGCTTTCGCTTCAGCTTTGGAGGGCTATAGCGTAGACGTAATTCTCATCATCGCCTGAGATGGCGCGCCATCCGCCTTTACGCATCGGCTCTTCTGTTCAGCGAGGCTCTTGCCAACGCGCTGCGCAAGGGTGACGCGCCCGCGCCCCAGATGCTGGCTGAGTCCGTTCTGGAAGCGGCGGCGCGCTGTTCGCTTCTCGCAAGCGCCGAGCCCGCTCCTGCAGGCGCTGGGGGCCTGGCGTTTTCGGAAGAGGCCGCGACCGCCGGCTGGCGCAGCGCCGTCGTTCACCTGCATGCGGTCTTTGACGCCTTGGCCAGCTTCGAAGGCATCGACGGCTCACCGTCCGGGAAGCTCTCGGCCTGCGCTCGGCCGGCGAGTGCGTAGCGCGGAGATTCCAGATGCGCGAGCAGATCTCCACGTAACAGGGGGTTTCACAATGAACGGACGCGAAGCGATGTCCCTTATGACGACGTCCTCCTGACGAGGCAGGATCGATGATGCGCCACTACAGTCCGGGACCACACGCTTTAGCTGACGGGACTGGCGGAGGCCGATGCTCGTTCCGGCAGGAAGATCAATCCGAGCAGCCGATTGACGCCCGCTCCGCTCCTGGCTGAGATCGCGCGGAGGCTGTCGTCCGCTGTCGCAGAAACGCCCTTGTCCTGAAGATCGCGAACAAGCGCCTCCGGGCTTCTGCGCGTCATCTGCGCGAGCACGGAAAGGGGCGCGTCGACCAGCGCTTCCATGATCGGGCGTTCGAGCTGAGGCCCGGTGACCTGACCCCAGGAGAAGATCGATGCGATGAGAACGGCGGAGAAGATCGCGACGCTGGCGCGGCCCCAGGCGGATTTCAGATGGTTCTTCAGCGGCCGGACATTGATCGCGAGATGACTGGCGACCCCGATCAGGAAGAACCACGAGAACCATTGATGGACCACGGTCGTCAGGCCTATGTTCCACTCGAAGAAGAGCAGAAGGCCGGTCGCCGCCATCAGGAGAAAGGAGCCGATGGTCAGCGGCGTGGCCCAGGTTCGGAGGGAAACCCGCTTACGCATCGGCGGAATCTTTGAAGCCGAGCCCGACGCCCGCGAGATAGGCGTCGAGCGACGCGATCTCGCTCGTGGCGACGATGGCGCCGATATAACCGTCCGGCCGCACGAGAAACCAGTCGCCGGTCTGAGGCGCGTAGGCGTCCTGGAAATGTCCTCCCTCGTCGATCAGTTCGCTTTTCGGGCCTATGGCATGGATATGAAGCCCTGCGCGCGGGGAGACGAGGCGGCGATCGCCGTCGAAGACGATCAGCGTCCAGTGCGGTCCCCGGAACAGGTCGAACAGCCGCCGTCCCTGGCCCGCCGCTCCGCGGATCGGGGCGTCGGGCGCCCGGTCGCCGGCCAGCACGCCGCGCGTGCGCGCGGGCTTCTCCGAGGCGAGACTCGATTCGGGATAGCCGATGTCGAGCTGGCGCAGCTCGCGTCCGCGCCGCATCTCGCCGCGCTTCATCGCGTCGAGCAGGCCGGTCGAAAGGCCGAGCATCGCCTGCGCGACTGGCCTGCGTTCCTCCTCGTAGCTGTCGAGCAGCGTCTCCGGCGCGCCCGACAGAACCGCCGCGAGCTTCCAGCCGAGATTGTAGGCGTCCTGCACGCTGGTGTTCAGTCCCTGGCCGCCGGTCGGCGGGTGAATGTGCGCGGCGTCGCCGGCGAGGAAGACGCGGCCGGCGCGATAACGGTCCGCCAGCCGGGCGTTCATGGTGAAAGCCGACGCCCACGACACGGCCTGGACCACGATGTCGCGGCGGCCGGTGCGGTCCGCGAGCATCGCCGTCAATCCGGCGGGCGACAGATCGATCTCGCCGTCCAGCGGAACGGGCCCCTGAATCTGGAACAGGTCGGTTCCGGCGAGCGGGCAAGCGGAAATCTGCCGCTTCATGTCGCCCTCGCCGAAGCGGTGCCAGACATCCCGCGCAAGGCCGGACAAGGCGACATCCGCGACGATGGCGCGCACGCCCAGCGTCTTGCCGGGAAAGCCGATCCCGAGCGCATGCCGCACGAAGCTGCGCCCGCCATCGGTCCCCACCATCCAGCGGGCGCGAACCGTTTCCTCGCCGGATCTGGTGGCGAGCCGCGCCGTCACGCCGTCCGCATCCTGCTCGAAGCCGACAAGCTCCGCGCCGAATTCGGGTTCGTGGCCCAGTTCCGCCAGCCGCTCGCGCATCACGCGCTCGGTCAGGAACTGCGGCGCCATCAGCGGCAGGTGATAAGGCTCGGCCGGCGTCGCCGGCTCGGACTCCACGACAGCGGCGTCGGCGAAGCCGCCGTCGTCGCGATATTCGCGCTGCTTCGGATAGGAGCCGCCGACAGCGACGACCCGGTCCAGAACGCCGAGATCCTCGAACACTTCCTGCGTTCGCGGCTGGATTCCCTTGCCGCGCGAGCCGCGAAACGGATCGTCGAGCTTCTCGATCAGCCTGAAGGAAACGCCGCGGCGCGCCAGATCGAGGGCCAGCGTCAGTCCAGCCGCGCCTGCGCCGCAGATGAGCGCGTCGCTTGAGAAATCAGTTGGCATGGCGATCTCTATATGTGTATTATGCACTTAATTGGAGATGGCGATGCCGTCAAGGAAGAATGTGCAAAATACACTAGATTCAGCGACTCTGCGCGAACTGCATGGCGCGCTGATCGACATCGTCAGCGTGATGAACCGGCCGCAGCGGGACGAGGAGATGGTCCGCCAGGCCGGGATAGCGCTCGACCGCGCGCTGTTTCCGCTGCTGGTCATGATCGGGCGGCTGGGGCCGATCGGCATCGTCGATCTCGCAGATCGGGTCGGCCGCGATTACACGACGGTCAGTCGGCAGGTCTCGAAGCTGGAGGAACTGGGCCTTGCCCGCCGCCAGGAAAGTCCGGGCGATCGTCGCGTCCGCGAGGCGGTCATCACGGCGCAGGGCAAGACGATGACGAAGAAAGTGGACGCCGCGCGCGAGAAGATGGCGCGGGAGCTGTTCTCGGACTGGGAGGAGAACGAGGTCAGGGACCTCATCCGCCTCATGCGCCGCTTCGCCAACGCTGTGACGCAGCCGCGCTGAGATCCGTCGATGAACACGCCGGCGCGGCATGGAGCATAACGGCGCGGCATGCCGTGACAGTCGCGGGCTGTGGCGGCGATTCAGCGCGCGTCGTTGGTTATGGCGAACCTTTGAAGGGCGTCAGGTTTCCTTGTCGCCGACAAAGCGTTAAGCGGAAGCGGGCGAACGCCCATTTGTCCGGATCTGGCGTGTGAGAACTCTGGCGGACGTCCTTTCAGGCGCAAGGCGAGTTTGCGATCCCGCTCTATTCAAGCTGATGATTGAGGGGCGGCGTCGTGTGAAAATGCCTGACTTTTTCCGTTCCGCTTGCGATCGGTGATGCCCGCGTCGCCTCTCCGCATTGGGACCGCCGGCTGGAGCGTCCCGTCCAGTTATGCCGGCGAGGCGCCGGGAAACGGCTCCTATTTACAGCGATACGCCGGGCGCTTCAACGCGGTCGAGATCAACTCGTCTTTTTATCGCCCGCATCAGCGCAAGACATACGAGCGTTGGGCGCAGGCGACGCCGCGCGACTTTCGCTTCTCCGTCAAATTGCCGAAAGCGGTCACGCATGAAAACCGGTTGCGGGATTGCGAAGCGCTGCTCGATCGATTTGCGTCCGAGGCGACCGGCCTCGGCGATAAATTGGGCGTGTTGCTCATGCAATTGCCGCCGAGTTTCCGGCTGGACGAAGACGTGGCCTCTCGATTCCTGCATGATCTGCGCGAGCGTCTTGGCGCCCCGGTCGCTGTCGAGCCCCGGCATTCAAGCTGGTTTAAGCCGGGGGTCGACCAATGGCTCGCCGGTCTCGGCGTCGCGCGCGTCGCAGCCGATCCGGCGCGGGGCGATGGAGCCGACAAGCCCGGCGGTTGGAGCGGCCTGGCCTATTATCGCTGGCACGGTTCGCCGCGGATCTACTACTCCAATTACGACGCCGCTGCGCTCGCTTCATTGAAGAAAGAGATCGAGGCCAGTCGCGGCGGCGGCTCCGAGGTCTGGTGCGTCTTCGATAACACCGCTTTGGGGGCGGCGTTTGGAAATGCGCTGGAGCTGTCGCGCATGGTCGAAGCCGGAGCCTGAAGGTCGGCAGTCCCGCCGATGGCGCGATGCGACCAGAGCCCGGTCTTCCGCTGCGGAGCCGAACAGGTCCCCGTGAAGCGCGGCGGGCGCCGTGAGAACGGCGGATGCTAGAGAATTTTCGAGCGAAGTGGATACCGGTTCGCGTGAAGAAAGTGCGATAAAACAAACAGCTGGGGCAATTCCGCGGTTCGGAGAAGCGCGGAATCGCTCTAGCCGGGTTGGGAGGAGGCGAAGGCGCCAGGCGGCTTCTGCGGCGTTGAGAGAGGCGCTTCAGGCGGACCGAGACGGCGTTCGGAGTGGGCAGGGCGAGGCGCCCGCCGGGGCGAAAGAAGCGGCCGGACCGGCCTTGGGCGGCCCTCCGCAGGCCGCGGAAAGCAACGAGGCGCCGGCTGGCGGCCGTCGCGCTTCGGGCGGTGCTCGAAGGTTGGGCGCCCTCCAACTATCTGGCTAATTGCCGGTGCTGCGCTCTCCTGTTAACCGGGAAACAAGAGGGATGGGAACGCGCGCTGATGACCAAGGCTGAATGGGGAGCCGCCATCGTGCTTGCGATGGTCGCCCTGGTCTTTCTGGCGCTCAGGTTCTGCCGTCCCCTGCTTCCCCTCGCAAAGGCGATGGACCGCTTCTCCGCCGGGCTCGGGGTCATCGCGAACTGGCTCGTGCTGCTGGCCTGTTTCGTCAGCGCCGCGAACGCCACCGTGCGGTATCTTTTCAACTACAGCTCGAACGGCTGGCTGGAGCTTCAGTGGTACATGTTCGCCGGCATGGTGCTGCTGGGCGCGTCCTATACGCTGCGCGTCAACGAGCATGTCCGCGTCGACCTCATTTATGGCTCGGTCAGCGACAGGACCCGGCACTGGATCGACATCCTCGGCGGCGTCGTCTTCCTGCTGCCGATGTGCGTGCTGATGATCTATTTCAGCTGGCCATGGTTCATGCAGTCATGGCGATTGAACGAGTCGTCCAACAATGCGGGCGGTCTTCTCACCTGGCCGGTCAAGCTGCTCATTCCCGTGAGCTTCGCCATCCTCGCCTTGCAGGGCCTTGCGGAGATCATCAAGCGCGCCGCGGCGCTGCGCGGCTTCTATGTGCATGAATACGCCTACGAGACGCCGCTCCAATGATTGCAGTTCTCAAGGAAAATCTGGCCCCCCTGATGTTCGGGGGCCTCGTCCTGTTCCTGCTGATCGGCTATCCGGCCGCGTTCTCGCTGGCCGCCGTGGGCATGTTCTTCGGCCTGATCGCTGTCGAGCTCGGGGTTTTTGACGCCAACTTTCTCGGCGCCGTTCCGGTTCAGCTTTACGGCATCATCTCCAACGACCTCCTGCTGGCCATTCCCTTCTTCACCTTCATGGGCGCGATCCTCGAGCGATGCGGCCTTGCGGAGGATTTGCTCGACTCGATCGGTCAGCTGTTCGGCCCCGTTCGCGGCGGCCTGTCCTACGCCGTCATTTTCGTGGGCGCGATTCTCGGCGCCATCACCGGCACCGTGGCGGCCTCTGTCATCGCCATGGGCGTGATCTCGCTGCCGGTGATGATGCGCTACAATTACAACATGCAGCACGCGACGGGGGTGATCGCGGCGTCCGGCACGATCACCCAGCTTATTCCGCCCTCGCTCGTGCTGGTCGTCCTGGCGGACGTCATGGGCAAGTCTGTCGGCGACATGTACGCCGGCGCCATCGGGCCGAGCATCCTGCAGGTCGCATTGTTCTGCGCCTGGGTCGCGATCCTGAGCGTGATCCGTCCGCAGGACGTGCCGGCGCTGCCGCCGGAGGCGCGCACGCTGCGCGGCTGGGCGCTGATCTGGAAATGCATGCGCGGCATCGTTCCGTCCGCGGTGCTCATTTTCCTTGTGCTGGGCACGATTTTCCTAGGTCTCGCCACGCCGACGGAAGCAGGCGCCATGGGAGCCGTGGGGGCCATCGCTCTCGCCGCCATGTATCGCACGCTCACATGGAAGCTGACCTATCAGGCGATGGCGTCGACGATGCGCATCACCGCGATGGTGACGTTCATTCTCATCGGCTCCCGTGTTTTCAGCATCACCTTCCAAGGGGTCGGCGGAAGCATATGGATCGAGCATCTGCTGACGCAGTTGCCCGGTGGCCAGGTGGGCTTCCTCGCCTTCGCGATGGTCTTCATTTTCTTCATCGCGTTCTTTCTGGACTTCTTCGAGATCGCCTTCATCATCGTGCCGATGCTCACGCCGGCGGCGGACAAGCTCGGCATCGACCTGATCTGGTTCGGTTTGCTGATTTGCGCGAATATCCAGACGAGCTTCATGCATCCGCCGTTCGGCTTTGCCCTCTTCTACCTGCGGGGCATCGCGCCGCCGGAGGTGAAAAGCCGCGACATCTATATCGGCTCGATTCCCTGGATCGGGACGCAGATCATCCTGGTCGCGATCATGATCATATGGCCTGGGCTGGTCACATACTGGATCGAGAAGCCCGTGGTGTCCGATCCCGCCGCGATCGAGCGTCAGTTGCAGAACCTGACGCCGCGCGACGACAGCCCCGGCATTCCGCAGATCGATGTGACGCAGCCGCCGAAGATCCAGTAGCGGACAAGGAGCGGCGGCGCCGGACGGAGCGCGTTCGGCTGTTCGATGGGCGCGCTGATCGATCGTCCGCCGGCGGCTCGACGGATGTTTCATCCATCGCTTATGCTGGCCGCGCGCAGCGTGCGGACGCACGCGCGAGCAGCGGGCTTCCGGCGGCGGAGCGGAGATGGCGAGGCTGATCCTGAAGCGGCGCGAGCGGCGCGAAGGTCTGCGCAGGTCGACGGCGGCGGTCGCCGGGTTTGCGATCGTCGCGATGAGCGCCGCCCCGGCCGGCGCGATCGTGGGCGGCGAACCGGAAAGCGGCCCGGTCGCGCGGCGGCTCGTTCAGGTTGGCGTCTGCACCGGCGTGGTGCTGGCGCGCGATGTCGTCTTGACGGCGGCCCATTGCGTGACGGGCAATGTGAAATGGCGCGACGCGCAGGGCCAGATGCGATCGATCCCCACGCGCGAGAGCAGCATCGCGCCGGCTTTCAAGCCGGGCGAAACCAATCCAGGGATTCCGACGATTGATCTCTCGCTTCTGCGGCTGCGCGATTCCCTGCCCGCGCCCTTCGTCCCCGCCGAGCTTTCGGCGGAGCCGGTGCGCCTCGATGAGAGGGTCGTCATCACCGGCTTCGGCGAATCCATTCAGGGTTACGCCGAAAGCGCCGGCGCGCTCCGCTCCGCCGCCATGCGCGTGATCGAGCCTTTTGGCTATGAGAGCGAGGCGATTTGGATGGAGCGCGGCGGCGCGGCGGGCGCCTGCAAGGGAGATTCCGGCGGCGCAGTGACGCGCGACGGGCCTGTCGTCGGCGTCATCACATCGATCCTGGGCTATTGCGGCTATCGCACGCGCGCCATTCTGCTCGGGCCTCAGAAGCGGTGGATCGACGGCGCGATGGACGGCTGGGGGCGCAAGGCGTCGTGGCGCGCTCCGGCGGAGTGATTGGTGTGATGTCTGGCCGCTGACGGTTCAGAATTTAAGCGCGCCGCGCGCATGCGCCCAGGCGAGGAAATCGGCCAGCGCTTCCGGATCGTTGATCCAGGCCTCCACGAACTCGCGCGCCATGGGCAGCGCCCGCTCGTAGCGTTTGCGCAACTCGCCGGGGTCGTTATCGGCCGCGAGCGCGAACACGATCGAATCCGCGCTCATCTCAGAGTCGCTCGATCCTCTCGGTCTGAAAGCAATGATTTCTGCGGCCATCCGCGTCTCTCGTCGAACGCGGAATCCGTAGTTCGCAAACGCCAATTGTCCGTGAAAACATCTGGATAACGGATGCTCAGCCGCTCGCATAAAATTTGAGCGAGGCGCGCCTCTCGTCTGCGCTCAGGCCGCGCCGACGCGCCGTTCCGCCTCTTGCATGGGCGGGCGCCTTGGAGTGGAGACGCTCTCCGTCGCGTCCAAGCTCGCATCGCTGTGGACGCGATCGCGTCCGCCGCGCTTGGCCGCATAGAGTCGGCGATCAGCGTCCGCGAACACCGCTTCGATCGAGGTCGTCTCCGGCGAGGCGCTCGCGAGGCCGACGCTGACGGTCACGGAAAAATCGCTGTTGGCGGCGAATTCGTGAACGGCCGCGCGAATTTTCTCGCCGAGAAGCCGGGCGACGTCATGCGGCGTCGTGGTGAGGATCGCGAACTCCTCGCCGCCGATGCGGAAAACATGATCGTCCGGACTTGCGCATCGCGTCAGGATGTCCGCCAGCCGGGCCAGCACCGCATCGCCTGTCGGGTGGCCATAGCGATCGTTGATCTGCTTGAAATGATCGACATCGATGACGAGCAGGCTCAGCGGCTGGCCGGCGGATCGCCAGCGCTCGAACCGTTCCGAACCGACGCGCGCGAAGCTGCCGCGATGAAGGAGTTTTGTCAGGCTGTCGCGTCCGGCCTCGTCCACCAGCGCTTCATAGCGCTCCCTGTAGGTCAGAAGCTGAAAGACATCGCCAAGCGGCGCGGCTCTTTCCGATCCCGGCCTTTCGAACCAGCGCAGATAGGCCACCATCATCGCGCTGAAGACGACGGCGGCGCTGATCTTGGCGATCAGGCCGCCAACGAAAACGGTGATCGGCGCATCGACGAGGAAGCGCAGCGCCGCATAGAAGCCGATATGATCGAAGGTCAGCACACAGGCTGCGGCGCCGCCGATCCGGATCGTCGGCCATGCCGACAACGTGCGGCCGAAGCGTTCGTAAAGGAGGATCAGAGCGATCGCATCGATGAAAAGCAGCGTCGTGCCCCACACCATCAGGACGCCCATTTCGTTGATGAACGAGAAGTCGGGAAGCCGGCCGTTGCCCAGCGGCGCGACCTCATGCTGGCGCAGGATGAAAGCGAGGACCACCACCAGGAAGTTTCCCACGAGCAGCCCGTAGATCGGCTGCCGCACGAGAGCCGCGTCCTCCTTGATGTAGAGGAGCAGCAGCATCATCAGCTTGCCGGAGAACAGCACCGTCGATCCCGGCGAGATGATTCCGAAGGGCAGGGCGACGTAAAAAACGCTGGCGAGATAGGTCTCGACGAAATGCATCACGCCGAGCACGCACACGAAAAGCCCGATACCGACGCGCGCGCGGATGCGAAACAGCGCCGCCATCACGGTGAAATAAATGACCGCCTCGCCGAGCAGAAGCAGGCAGTTTATCAATTCCATGCGCAGCGCTTGGCCTGGGCGAAAACGCGAGACATTCGCGCTCGTCCCGCCGAGACGTAAAAGATCAAGTGTTAAGGCCGCTTTAAGTTGGCGCTCGCAATGAGCCATGCCGCCGCGCCGCGCGTCGCTCTCGATGAAACGCGGCGGAATTCACACGAGCGCGATGTGGTCTCCGGCATTTTCGAGCGACGCGGACGCCGGCTCCGGATAAAGGAAATGCGATACAGCAAAGATCTGGAGCAATTGCGCAATTCGAAGAATTGCGGGGTTGCCCTAACAGGGCGTCAGGGCGCGGAGAAAATGTGGGCCGATCCGTTGATGCTGACGCCGACGGTTTCGCCGACCGCCGGAAGATCGTTGCTCAGGGCCTTGATCTGAACGACGGGAGGCGGCTTCTCGCCCGCGCCCTCGATCCGCATCTGGCGCACGATCAGAAGCGACATGATGCTGACGCCTCCGCCATACTCGACCTCGGTCACGACGGCGCGGGCGGCGCCCGCGTCCGCCGGCGGATTGCGCGTCAACGCGATCTGCTCCGGGCGCAGCATCACGAGGCGGGCGCCCGAACAGCTTGCGTCGGCCGGCGCGCGGCCGAGAAAGCAGGTCGCCCATCCGCCTTCGATTTCGGCGGGCGCGATGATCGCTTCGCCGAGAAAGCGCGCCGTGTCGGGATCGGCGGGTTTCAGATAAAGATCGCGCGGCGCGCCCGCTTGCGCGACGCGCCCGGCCCGCAGCACGACGAGCTGATCAGCGAACGACAGCGCTTCCGATTGATCATGCGTCACCAGAATGGTCGTGACGCCCGCGGCGCGCAGCGCGTTCGCCACCAGCCGCCGCATGGCGTCGCGAAGTCCCGTGTCCAGCGCGGAGAACGGCTCGTCGAGCAGCATCAGCTTCGGCTTCCGCGCCAGGGCTCGCGCCAGCGCGACGCGCTGCTGCTGCCCGCCCGACAATTCATGCGGCCGCCGGTCGCGCATGGCTGCGTCGAGCTCCACCTGCTTCATGAGCTGCGCGATCCGCTCGCTGCGGCCGACGATGTCGCGGCCCAGGCCGAATCCGATATTGTCGGCGACGGTCAGATGCGGAAAGAGCGCGCCGTCCTGCGAGACGAATCCGATGTCGCGCCGATGCGCTGGCGCAAAGACGCGAGGGCCGGCCAGAATTTTTCCGTCGAGCGCGACGAGTCCGCCGGCGTCGGGCGCCTCGAAGCCGCTGATGATGCGCAGCAGCGTGGTCTTGCCGGAGCCCGAGGGACCGACGATCGCCGTGCGGCCGCCGGCTGCGGTCGTGAAGCTCACATCCTCGAGCGCCGCGACGTGTCCGTAGCGCTTGCCCACCCGTTCGAGAGTAAGGAAGCTCATCGGCCGGCCGCTCGCCGCGATTGCGCATGCAGCAGAAGCGTCAGCGGGAGTGAGAGAATGACCATCATCAGCGCATACGGCGCGGCCGCGGCATAGTCTATCTCGCCTGTCAGCGACCAGAATTCCGTGGCGAGCGTGTTCACCCCGTTGGGCGAAAGCATGAGCGTCGCCGTCAGTTCGGTGGAGGCGCCGAGCGCAGACAACGCGATCGCGGCGGCGACGCCGGGCGCCGCGAGCCGGAGCGTTACGAGCCGGAACGCCTGAAGGGGCGAGCGGCCAAGCGAGATCGCGGCTCGTTCGAGCTCGACCGGAGCCTGCGCCAGGCTCGCGCGCAGCCCGACCAGCGCGCGCGGGAGAAACATCAGCCCATAGGCGAGGAAAATGGTCGCCAGCGTCTGGTACAGCGGCAGCGCGACGCGCACGGTGATCGTCACCAGCGCAAGCGCGACGACGACTCCCGGAAGGGAGCCGATATAGTAGTGGCAGATTTCGAGCGCGCGCGTCCATCGTCCGCCGACGCGCACCGAGAGCCAGGCCATGGGCGCCGCGGCCAGCACGGCGGTCACGGCGCCGCCGAGCGACAGGAGGGCGGTCTGCAGGATCGCCGGCCCGATGAAATGCATGCGCCAGACATCAAGCCCGCCGATCGCGAGCCAGCGGGCCAGCGTCGCGAGAGGAACGCCGACGGAAAGCGCGGCGATGGCCGCAAGAAACAGAAGGGCGGGAACGGTGGCGCGCCCCAGCCGGACCGGCCGCTGCGCGCGCGCCGCGCCGGAGCCGACCCGCGCATAGCGCTTGTCGCCGCGTAGGATCGCCTCGAGCAGGAACAGGAGGGCGCAGCAGATCACCAGCACGCCCGCGAGCATGTGCGCGGCCGGCCCGCTGTAGGACGACTGGAACTGATCGACGATCGCGGTCGTGAAGGTGTCGAACCGTATCATGACGAACAGCCCGTATTCCGCGAGCAGATGGAGACCGATCAGCAGCGAGCCGCCGCAGATGGCGAGCCGAAGCTGCGGCAGCGTCACGCGCAGGAAAACGCGCCACGGGCCGAGCCCGAGCGAGGCCGCCGAATCTTCGAGCGCGGGATCGAGGGACCGCAACTGCGCGGCGATGGGCAGATAGAGAAACGGGAAATAGGCCAGCGTCGACAGAAGCGCGGCCCCGAACAGCCCGTTGAGCTGCGGCGCGACGGTGGCCCACGCATAGCCATGCACGAAGGCCGGCACGCAGAGCGGCGCCACGGCGAGCCACGCCCAGAAACGCGCGCCGGGCGCGTTGCTGCGTTCGGTGAGCCACGCGACCGCGACCGCGACGGCGATCGAGGGCGGTATCGCGCAGGCGAGAAGCAGCGCCGTGTTGCGCATCAGTTCGCCGACGCGGGGCCGGACGATGAGCCTCAGCGCCGTTTCCCAGCCGACCTGGTAGGCGCTCCACGCGATGAAGCCGAGCGGCGTCAGCGCGATCAGCGCGACGATGGCGGCAAGCGCGGTGACGATGGCGCGTCGCGCGCCGGCGCGGTCCGCGATCAGCCGCAGCGCGGCGTCCGTTCGAGACTGTTTCGCAAGCGCGCTGGTATCGGAAACAGTGATCGACATCGCATCAGCCGATGAAAGAAGCCGGCGGACGCGCGAGGCGCCGCCGGCATTCTCGAGACAATTGTCGCTGGCGCGGCCCGTCGCCGAAACGCGGGCCGCTTTCCGACGTTTACAGGTTTACAGAAGGCCCGCGGCCGTCATCAGCTCGGTGACTTTCTTGCTGTCGAGTTTCGAGGCGTCCACCTTCGGCGCGTCGAGCTTGCTGAGCGGCTCAAGCTTGGGACTCGATTCCGCGCCAGCGCCGACGGCGTACTCGAAGGTGCCGCCGCTCTGCAGAACGGTCTGGCCGCCCTTGCCGGCGACCCACTTGATGAAGGCCTGCGCCTGCGGCTTGTTCTTGCTCGATGCGAGGACGCCGGCGCCGGAGATGCTGACGAAGGCGCCGGGATCCTGGTTGCGGAAATAATGCAGCGCGACATTGCCGCTGTTTTCGGCGGTCTTCGCCTGATCGCGCACGAAATAATAGTGATAGATGACGGCGCCATCCACCTCGCCATTGTTCACGGCGCGCATCGCGACGGCGTTGCCGCGATAGGGCTTGAAGTTTTCCTTCATCGCCTTCAGCCAGGAGGCCGTCGCGGCCTCGCCCTTGAGCTCCAGCAGCGCGCCGACGATCGCCTGGAAATCCGCGCCCGACGGCGAGGCGGCCCAGCGGCCCTTCCAGCTCGGATCGGCGAGATCGAGCATGGATTTCGGCAGTTTGTCAGGCGACAGCTTCGTCTTGTTGTAGGCGAAAACGGTGGAGCGCGCCGCGACGCCCGTCCAATGGCCGTTGGCCGGCTTGTAGGCGTCCGAGACGAGAGCCAGCGTGTCCGGGTTGATCGGCGCGAACAAGCCGGCCTTGTCGACCAGCACGAGTCCCGGCGAATTTTCCGTCAGGAACACATCGGCGGGAGAGGCGGCGCCTTCCTGAATGATCTGGTTGGCGAATTCGAGATCGCTTCCCTTGCGCAGCGTGACCTTGATTCCGGTTTCCTTGGTGAAGCCGTCGGCCCAGGCTTGCGCGAGACCGGCGTGCTGCGCGTTGTAGACGACGATGCCCTGTTCGCCCTGCGCGAAGCTCGGCGCGCTCCAGGCGGCCGCTGCGGCGAAAAGCGCGCTGACGACAGCCGCTCGCGACAAAACATGTCTCATCACCCGCTCCATAGTGTTTCCCATTGTCCCAGCGTTGTTCGCCTGCGCTCGTCATAGTGGCGCGTTGCGCTTGGGGTCAAATCCTATGTTATTGCTTTAGAATAGATAAAAAGAGCGCAGGATTGCGCGTTGCGAGAATTGCGGCGTGAAATGAAGGAGCTGGCGGGAAGCGTCGGATCGCGTCGCGGGCGATGGAGGATCACCTTCGCGCGAACGGGACGGATCACCCGCAACTCAATAGTCGATCTCCGCGCCGATACCGACCGACGCGCGTCCATCAGCGCCGATCTCGGTCTGCGCCTTCAGATGACGAGTCAGGTCGATGTCGGCGCCGACGCTGCTGCTTTCGGGTTTTGCGCCGGCCTTGACGCCGATGCGCACGCGGTCGCTGATGGCGCGCGACAGGCCGACGGTGGGTCCCCCTGTCCCCATGCCGACATCGAGATCGTCCACGCCGAGCGCCCGCCGCGCCTGCTCGAAGACGTCGGGGCCGCCCGACGCGCCTGACAATTGCGCCACCGCCTGCGCGAGCTGCACCGCCTGGAACGGCGACAGCCCGCCCGACGCGCGCGCGAACAGCAGGCGCGACAGCACCTCGTCCTGCGGCAGATCGGGCGAGGAGCTGATGGCGAAAGTCGGCTCCGTCGCGCGGCCTGTCACCGCGACGCGCGCGGTGACGCCGCCGGCGGTGGTTTCCGCCACGAGATCGAGGTCGGGCACGATGTCGCCGCCGCCGAACGTGGCGCGGCCGCGCGTGAAATCGAGCCTTTGCGTGAGGATCGACAGACGTCCCCGTCGCAGATCGAACGCGCCTTGCGCCCGCGGATCGTTGCTCGTCCCCGCCACGCGGACATTTCCGCCGAGCTCCGCGTCGATGCCGCGGCCGCGCACGAAGATGCGCCCCGGCGCATCGATGGCCAGATCGAGCGCGGCGTTGAAAGGCGTCGCGCGTCGTCCGCCCTTCGCGGCCGCCTTCTGGCGCGCGATCTGCGCGAGACGCGCGCGCGTCTGCGGCGGCGGCTTGATGTGACGCGCGTCGCGCAGCGGCTCGGAGGCGCTGGGAAGCCTGTCAGGGACGCGAATCTCCAGCGTCTTCACGTCGATGCGGCCGCTCAGGCGCGGCGCGGAGGCGAGAGGGCCGGAGATCGTGAGGTTGAGGCCGGCGACGAGCGTCGCGAGATCGCTGGACACGAGTTCCGCGTCCGTCGCCGATATCTTGAGATCGGCGGGAAAGCCGCGATCGGCGTCGACGGTGACGCGGCCGGACAGATCGACGACGCCGCCGTTCTTGGTTTTCGCGCGCACGCGGTCGATGGTGACCGCATCGCCGCGGCCGCTGGCGCGGCCTTCAACGCCCGTCAGCGCGACGCCCTGCAGCGGATCGGTGAAAGCGCCGCCGGTGAGAACCGCTGTTCCTTGCACGTCCGGCCGCGCCCGCGTTCCGCGCAGCGCGCCGTCGATCGTCACCCGTCCGGAGACGCGCTGCCCCGATGCGGCGAGCAGCGCGTTTGCGAGGCTGGCGTCGAGCGCGCCGCGCCCGCGCAGGTCGAACGCGCCGTTTTCGTTGAGCGGCGCCCAGCCGTCGATGTCGAACGAGATGGCGCGGCCGCCGGCGACGCGCGCTTTCACGGCGGCGCGCTCGCCCTGCATGTCGCCCTGCGCGCTGATGTCGAGCGCGGGCAGGCCGGCGGCGCGCGTCTGTGGCGCGCTCAGTCCTTTCACTGTCGCCTGGAACGGCCCGCGGGGCGCGGAGGCTGGACCTTTCAGCGTCGCCTGCGCGTCGAGAACGCCGCGCAGGCCCGTTTGCGGCGCCAGCACGTCAACCGCCGTCAACGGCATGCGGCGGATCGCGAGCGACAGATCGAGATCGCGGCCGACGAGGCCGCGCAGCTCGACATCCCCGCCGAGCGCGGCGACCGCGAGCCGTTCGGCGCGAACGCCGCCATCGACGAAGGTCAGCGTCGCCGGCGCGGAGAGCGCGATGCGCGCGCCGGCGCGCGTCGCGGCGAAGGATTGGAGGTCGAGGCGCTTGGCGTCGTCGGCGAGGAGCCGCGCCTTCGCCGACAGGTCGAAGCCGCGCGCTTTCGCCGTCAGCGACAGGTCGCTCGCGCCCGAAGCGCCGCGCGCGGCGAGCGCGACGTTCTCCACGGTTTCGCCAGCCGCTGCGAGCCTGTCGACAGTGGCGTCGCCGTCGATCGTGATGCGGCCGAACAGATCGTCCACGCGCAGAGATGTCTTGAGAGCGTTCAGCGTCGCGGCGCCAACGGCGATCCGGCGGCCGTCGGCTTCGATAACGACGCGCTGTTTTCCGTCAGCGGCGTCCGCCGTCAGCCTCGCGTTAGCCGAGCCGCGCAGCGGCGTCAGGACGAGCGGCGAGAGGTCGTCGAGATCGCCCGCCGCGACAGTCGCTTCTCCGCTCGCGAGGCCGGAAGGCGCGAGACGGCCGCGCGCGTTCGCGCTCACCGATCCGAGCCGCAGAAGGAGCGTATCGAGCGTCCAGCCGCCGTCCGTTCCCGCTGCCTTCACATCGACGGCGAGTGGCTTGCCGTCGACGTCGCCGGTCGCCTTCGCTGCCAGATCGAGCGCCGCGACAAGGCGTCTCCCGGTGAAGTTCAGCGCCATGTTGCGCAACGGTTTGCCGAGCGCCGTCATGGCGGCCGACGACGCGGTCAGCGTCACGGAGGGATCGGCGGCTTCGCCCGTCGCCCGCGCTTCGACGCGCGCCGCGCCGGACAGGCGCGCATCCGCCTTCGCGAGATCGGGCAGCGACAGCGCGACGCCGAGATCAAGGTCGTTCGCCGCGAGCCGCCCGTCGAGCGTCGCGCTGATGAATCGGCCTTGCGCCGTGAGCTTGTCGAGCGTCACCGCCCCCGGCGCCGTGCGCGCGCTTCCCGTCAGCGTGACGCGCCGTCCGGTCAGCCGGTCGGCGATCGCGTCGCCGAGCGAAAGCTCGGTCGCGACGCCGTCGAGCGTCGCGTTGATCGCCGAGCGCGAGGGATCGCCCTGCACCGCCATCTGTAACGCGGCGCGACCCGCGAGCGGTCGCGACGCGAGCGTGGAGAAGGCGGAGAGGCGCGTGATCTCGCCGCGCGCGCGGCCGTTCAGCAGCGCGGCGCCGGCGAGACCGTTGAACGAGAAGGCGAGGTTGGGCGATGAGATCCGCGCGTCGGTGAGGTCGGCGACGCCCTTGTCGTCCACGACGCCGCGGACGACGAGCGTCGCGCTGTCGCCCAGCGCTTCCGACAGGCCGGGATCGGCGAGCGACAGGCCGGCGGCCTTGCCGTCCGCCGCGAGGCGGAAACGCTGCGCCGAGGCGTTCGCGATCGGCTGCAGCGAGAGCGAGGCGTCGAGCGCGCCGAGCGCAAGCGCAGGCGAGGACAATCCGCGAAGCGTCAGCGCGCCATCGACCTGCGGCGCGGCGAGCGGGCCTTTCGCGGTGGCGTTGAGCGAAAGCTGCGCCAGGCTCGTCGCGCCGCGCCGCGTCGCGCCGCCGTCGGTCGGCAGCGCGCGCGCCGCGATCGTCGCATCGAGCGTTTTGTCCGCGGCGAGCCGCCCGGTCGCAGTCAGCTCGGCGATCTGCGACGCGAGCCGCAATTGCTCGAGGCCGATGGCGCCGTCATCGCCGAACGTCGTGTCGCCCGCGAGCGACAGCGCGCCGGCGAACACGGCGGACGCAGCCGGCGGCAGCAGCGGCTCGAGATGCGCCTGCACGTTCAATGTCAGCCGGCGCAGCGCGCCGGCCCGCGCGAGGCGCGCGTCGCCGCGCGCGTCGAGGCCCGCGCCGCCGTCGAAGGCGAGCGTCGCGCGCCAGTCGTCGAGCGTTCCGGCGCCGGCGAGAGCGAGCTTCACCGGCGGCAGGCCGGGTATGTTGAAAAGACGCGCGGCGATGCCGCCGGCGGGCTCCTCATGCTGCAGGTTGAGGTCGAGCTGTTGCGTCGCCGGCGCGAAGGAGAGGCGCAGCGCGGCGCGTCCCGGCGCATCGAGCCGGTTGACGTCGAATGTTGCGCGCAGCCCTTCGGACGGCGCCCCGAGGCTCGCGCTTCCATTGGCGGAGAAACGGGCGGCGACGCCGATCACCGGCTCGCCGAGCGCGAGTTCGGCGAGCGCGAATTTGCCGACCTCCACCTTCAGCGGCAGTTCCGGCAGCAATGGCGCGTCCGACGGAGGGGCGCCGTCGCCCGGCGCTGGCCGGCGCGAGAATTCCACGCGTCCGATTTCGAGATTCTGGATGTCGATGCGGCGCGACAGCAGCGCCGCGCGGGTCCATGAAATCCTTACGGTGTCGATGCGCAGATAGACGCCCTGCGGATCGGCGACGGTGATGTCGCGGATCGTCGCCTGCGACGAAAGCGCGCCGTCGATCGCGCCGATCGACACGCGCGAGGCCGGCGTCGACAGGATTTTCGAGATGAAGCCCGCGAGAACGCCCTGATCCTCCTGCGCCCGCGTCATGGTCGCAAACAGCGCGAAGGACGCGAACGCGAGCAGCGCGGCGGCGAGAAGCCGTCGCGGCGACAGGAAGGTTCGCATGATTGCTGCGGATCGGGCCATGGTCAGAACGCTTGCCCGAGGCTGACATAGATCGCGTAGGGCCGCTCGCCGCTGCGCCGGTCGATCGGCGTCGCGATATCGACGCGGATCGGACCGATCGAGGTATAGTAGCGCAGGCCGACGCCGGCGCCGACGCGCAATTTTTCCGATCCGTCCGGAAATTCGGACGCGAAGGCCTGGCCGATATCGACGAAGGGAACGATGCCGATGGTGTCGGTGATTTTGATGCGCGCCTCGAACGACGCTTCCAGAAGGCTCCTGCCGCCGACCACATAGCCGAACGGGTCGCGCGGGCCGAGGCTCTTGTATTCATAGCCGCGCACAGAGCCGCCGCCGCCGGCGTAGAAGCGCCGGTTGGCGGGAATCTGCGCGAGATCGCCGCCGACGATGGAGCCGAAGCCGACGCGCGCGGCGAGAATGTAGCGCGCCGCTTCGTCGATCGCGTAATAGGTCGACGCCTGCGCGCGGCCGACGCCGAAGAAGGTGGGAGCGCCGTTGAAGCCCCGATAGGGCGCGACGGACGCCATGACTTTCACGCCGCGCGTGGGATCGAGCGGCCGGTCGGTTGAGTCGTAGGTCACCGAGAGCGGCAGACCGACGAGCCCGTAGCGCAGGCGGCCCAACGGATCGATCGAGTCGCCGATCTCGCCTTCGACCGCGGCCTGAACCGAGAAAGTGTCGGTGAAGCGGTGGCGGATTCCGAGCGTCGCGTTGGCGACGCGGCTGGTGTAGAACTTCGTGCGCTCGCGTTCGGCGTAGGCGTCGAACAGCAGATCGTTCCGGCTTCCGCCGAGCGCCGGCTTGATGAAGGACATCGACAGGCGCCCGCCGATATTCTTCTTGTCGAAGCGCCGGCCGGTCTTGTCGTTGGACCAGCCCTGATCCGCGAACATGTAGAACAGGTCGGCGTCGAAGCGCAGCCGCTCCGCGCCGCCGAACAGGTTGCGGTGGACCCAGTAGGCTTTCAGCGAGGGGCCGTCGACGGTGGAGTAGCGCGCCGATCCGCCAAGCGTTCGCGGCAGGCGCTCCGTCACCTCCACCGTGATGGGCAGATTGCCGTTGGCGTCGAGCGCCTCGCCTTCGCGCACGCGCGCGGAGCCGATCTCGTCACGAGCGGTCTTGTCGAGAACGATGCGCTCCTCGCCTTCGCGCACGCGCGCGGAGCCGATCGCCTCGATGCGCGTCACCGATTTGCGAATGGCCGCGAGCGCGCGCGGCGAGTAGGGGTCGCCCGGCTCCGCGTAGATGAAGGAGCGCACGACGGCGGGGTCGACGGTCTCGGTTCCTTTCACGTCGATGCGGCCGAGGCCCGCGAGCGGCCCTGGCGTCACGGCCAGAGCGACGTCGACGCTCTGCGTCGGATGGTCGATCGTCGGCGCGCGGCGAACGATCTTAACGAATGGGTGACCTTGCGCGCGGAAATAATCCGAAACCTGCGCGGCGGCGCTGAGCAATTCGGCGGTGCGCGCGGGATCGCCGGCTTTCAGCGACACCGTGCGCGCGGGAAACTGATTCGCCGGGAAGGGGCGATCGGTCGCGGCGTCGATGATTTCCACATGATTGAATCGATATTGCGCGCCGGGACTGACGGAAATCTCGATCGGAACGAGCGCGCGGCCCTTCATCCTGTCCGACGCCGCGCGCGCCGCGGCTGCGCGCGCGTCGCTTGCGATGGAGAGCGGCTGGCCCGCGATGCTGATGCGGACGTCCGCCGCATAATAGCCCGCGCCCCAGAGCGCATCGACGATGCGCGGAAGATCGCTTTCCGCCCGTCGCACAAGCTCATCGCCGTTCTGCGGCGCTTCGTTGCGGAGACGATAAAGGATCGAGGCGTCTTTCACCGCGTTCTCCGCGGTTTTGTCGGAATCAAGCCCGACGACCTTGATCTCGTAAGGGTTCGTTGTCGGCGTGACCGCTGGCGGCTTCTCTCCGAACAGGCCGAAAAAATCGAACGCGCGCGCAGGTTCGCAGCCGATCGCCGCCGCTACGCACGCCGCCACTAACGCCAGCCTGTCCCCCAACAGCCGGCGGCTATCGCCAAAACGCATCCACACACCCCTAGCAGGGCAAAGAAAGTTAAATATGCGGTGGAAATGGGGCGCGCGTCGCGGCCCAAAATGGGGCGGCCGCGCGCGACGGGCGGTCGCGCTCAGTGTGAGGGCAACAACGCGATCTGTTCCGCGAGTCGGTCGAGCGCTTCGACGAGCATGGGGCCGCCGCAGACGGTGAGGCTTTCCGGCAGCACGATCAGCCGATCGCGCGGATAGCGCGCGGCGATCGCGGGATGCAGCAGCATCGCGCTGCCCTGGTCCTCCGCGACATTGTCCGCGCGGGAGACGAGAAGAAGGTCGGGCTGCATCATCACGATGGCTTCAAGCGACATCAGCCGCCCGAAATCGACGCCGGCGCCGGCGGCCGCGTTGCGCAGCCCGACGGTTTCGAGCAGCGAGGTCATCAGGCTTTTGCGTCCCGAGACCCATCCGCGCCGCTGAATCGGCAGGACGCGCGTCGGCCTCCGCGATGCGGCCGCGCGCGCGCGGGCCACGGCCGCATCGATCGCCGCGTTCTGACGAGCGGCTTCGTCTTCGCGGCCGACAAGGGCGCCGAAGCGCGTCATTTGCTGCTTCGTCTCTTCGATGCTGTTCGCGACGTCGAACTCCTCGACGCGCACGCCCTGCGCGCGCAGAAGGTCGCGCGTCTGGCGCCTGGTGAAACTGCCCGCGACGACGAGATCCGGCGACAGGACGAGCGCGTCCTCGGCGTAGCCCGACAATGTCGGATAGCGCGCGGCGCGCTCCGCCAGCCATGAGCGAAGCTGGTCATGCGCGTAAGGGCTGAGCGCGGCGATCTGCGACGGCGCAGCGAGCGCGAGAAGCTGCTGATCCGTGCAGAGATTGATCGAGGCGATGCGCTTCGGCGCCGAGGCGCCCTGCGCAAAAGAAGGAAACGCCGCGCCGCATGCCGCCGCTGCGGCGAGCAGCGCGGCGAACAGCTTGCGATCAATCCTCGTCATGCCATGTCCGCCCGTCGCGCTCGATCAGCGCGATCGCCGCCGAGGGGCCGGATGTGCCCGAGGCGTAGGGCTTCGGCGCCTCGTCGCTGGCGCGCCACGCGTCGAGGATGGGATCGATCCAGCTCCACGCCGCCTCGACCTCGTCGCGGCGCATAAAAAGCGTCTGGTTGCCGCGCACCACATCCATCAGCAGGCGCTCATAGGCGTCGGGCTGGCGCGTGTTGAACGCTTCCGCGAACGTCATGTCGAGCGGAATGCGGCGCAGCCGCATGCCGCCCGGACCGGGATCCTTGATCATCAGCCAGAGTCGCACGCCTTCGTTGGGCTGCAGGCGAATGACGAGTTGATTGGGCGTCAGCGGTCCGGTCGATTCATTGAAGATCGAGTGCGGGACCGCCCGGAACCCCACCACGATCTCGGAGACGCGGCTCGCGAGCCGCTTTCCCGTGCGCAGGTAGAAGGGAACGCTGGCCCAGCGCCAGTTGGCGATCTGCGCCTTGATCGCGACGAAGGTTTCGGTGCGGCTCGTCAGGTCGCCGAGTTCGTCGAGATAGCCTTTCACCGCGCCGCCTTCCGCCGCGCCGGCGCGATATTGGCCGCGCACGGTGAGGCGCAGCGCGTCCTCGCCGCCGATGGGCGCGAGCGATTGCAGAACCTTCAGCTTCTCGTCGCGCACGGCGTCCGCCGCGAGCGAGCGCGGCGGCTCCATCGCGACGAGGCAGAGAAGCTGGAGCAGATGGTTCTGCGCCATGTCGCGCAGCGCGCCGGCGGAGTCGTAGTAGCCGGCTCTCGCCTCCACGCCGAGGGTTTCAGCCACGGTGATCTGCACATGATCGATATGCGCCGAGTTCCACAACGGCTCGAACAGCGCGTTGGCGAAGCGCAGCGCCATCAGGTTCTGCACCGTCTCCTTGCCGAGATAATGGTCGATGCGGAAAATGCGCTCCTCGGGAAAGGCGCGGCTGACGGCGTCGTTCACCGCCCGCGCCGACGCCAGATCATGGCCGATCGGCTTCTCGACGATGACGCGCGCGGCGCCGCCCGTCAGGCCGAGCGATTTGAGGCGTTCGCAGATCGGCGCGAACAGATCGGGCGCGGTCGCGAGATAGTAGATGCGTATGCGGTCGCCGCCGCCGGGCAGGGCGCGCTTGAGGTCGCTCCAACCCGCTTCTTCCTTCGCGTCGACGGAGAGATAGGACAGGCGCGCCAGAAATCGGTCCAGCGCGGCGGCGCGCCCCGCGTCGCGCGCGTCATGCGCCCCGATGGCGTCGCGCGCGAAGGCGCGGAACTCGTCGTCGCTCATGCGTCGTCGGGATGCGCCGATCACCCGCGCGTCGTCGGGAAGCTGGCCGGCGAGATCGCGCTCGAACAGCGCCGGCAGCAGTTTCCGCTGCGACAGATCGCCTGTCGCGCCGAACACGATGAGATCGAACGGATCGACGGGAATGACGCGGGCGATCATGGCGGATGGTCCTTGCGGCGGCCTGACGCGGCGCAGCCGCGGTCAGGCGCGCGGAACACTCGTCGCCGCTGCGGCCCGCCGGGTCAAGGGCGCCGCCGGACGGCTCGATGTCGCGGCTGCGCTCAGGTCTTGTGATCGTGCCGCAGATGATACCCGCGCGCGCCATAGTCGAATCCGGCGAGTTCGGCGATGGCGACGGAGGAATCGGCCGGCGATGCGTAATAGGCTCTGATCTCGCTGATCAGCCCGGTCTCGCGGTCGAACACATACCATTCGTCGCCGCGCAGCGCCGTGTTCGCCTTGCGTTTCCAGTGCGTCCATTCGATCACGGCCTCGGGCGCCGTCGATGAGCAGAGGATCTTTTCGATGGTCCATTGCGAGCCGAGCGTCTCCACGCACCACACCCATTTCGCCGCGATCGTTGCGGCGCCGCGCCACGGAATGTCCGGCAGTCCGGGCGGAAAATAATGCACGGCGTCGCGGGTGAAGCAGGAGACGAGCGCGTCGTGATCGCCGGCGTTGCAGGCGGCGAAATAGCGCCTGATCTGAGCCTCCATGCGGGCGGGCGAGAGCTCAGCCATGTTTCGTCTCCGCTCGGATGCGCGCCGCGTCTTCGGGGCGGGCGCCGGCTTTCTTCCACGCCTCGTAGTCGGCGCGCGCCTGGTCGGTCGGCGGATAGACGCCGTAGAGTCCTTCGCCTGCGGCGATGCGCAAGGTGAGGTAGCTTTCCAGCGCGTCGCGCTTCTCGCAGGCGTCGGCGATTTCGGCGGCGAGCTTGCGCGGCACGACGGTCACGCCGTCGCCGTCGCCGACGAGGATGTCGCCCGGATAGACGGCGACGCCGGCGCAGCTGATGGGCGCGTTGAGATCGGCGACGTGATGCGTCGAAAGCCGCGTCGAAGCGACGACGGCGCGCGCGTAGGCCGGAAAACGCATGCGGGCGATTTCGAGTCCGTCGCGCAGCGCGCCGTCGGTCACCATGCCGGCTGCGCCTTTCACCATCATCCTCGTCAACAGCACCCCGCCGGCCGAAGCCGAGCTGATGTCGTTGCGGCTGTCGACGACCAGAACCTGGTCGGCGCCGATCTGCTCCACCGCCTCCCACTGGAGATTGTTCGGATTGGGATAGGGCGTCAGCGTGTCATAGGTGTCGACATCCTCGCGCGCGGGGATGAAGCGCATCGTGAACGCTTCGCCGGCGAATGTCGCGCAGTCCGGGTTGAGCGGCTTCAGCCCGACCAGAAAACATTGCTTCAGACCGCGTCGGAACAGCTCCGTCGTCAGCGATCCGCTGCTGGCGCGTTTCAGGCGCTCGAGCAGGCCGGGCGGCAAGGGAGTGGCGTTCCGCGTGGTCATGCCGACGTTTCCTCGTCGCGCGCCTGCAGGCGCGCATGCTTCATTGTGGCGGAAACACTAAAGCGCTCGCGCCGGATGGCAATCGTTTCCCGCATGCAGCCGCGCTGTCGCTTTCGCACGGCGGGGAGAGGTCAGGCGCCGCGCAGCCGCATCGCCTCCCACAGCCTGTCGGGCCGCAGCGGAATCTTGCGCGCGGCGACGCCGGTCGCATGACGAATGGCGTTGAGGATCGCCGGCGCGGTTGCGATGATCGCCGACCCGCCGAGGCTTTTCGCGCCGAAGGCGCCGTCCGGCTCCCGATCCTCGATCAGCCTGACGGTGACGCGCGGCGCTTCCGCGACGCCCGGCGCGATGCGGCCGCGCGCAGCGTCGAGATGTCCCGGATCCGTTTCCTGCATGAGCGCGACGCCGACGCCCTGCGTCACCGCGGCGCGAATCCGGTCTTCGGTCAGCTGCGGATTGACGGCGCGTCCCACATCCTGCGCCGCCGCCACATGCAGGACTTTCACGCGGCCCAGCAGCATGTCGACCTCGACCTCCGCGATCTGCGCGCCGAAGCTGTAGGCCGCGAACGGCGCGCCCTGTCCGTCCCAGTCGAGAGCGCTCACGGCGGGGCTGAAAACGCCGTCGCCGGAAAACACGACGCCTTTCTCATGAGTCATGGCGCCAAGGTCGATGCTACGGCGCGTCTCGCCCTCCTGCGCCTGCAATTCCCGCCCCTTCAGCGACAGGCGCGCGCGGCTGCCCATGTTGGCGAGCCGCAGAATTTTTCTGCGCATGTCGCGCGCCGCCAGCATCGCCGCGCGTCCCGCGACGAAGAAATGGGGCGGAGCATCGCGCGCTGGCGTGTCGTCGTCGGTCTCGCATTCAAACGCGCTCGTCGGCATGCCCAGCTCGTCCGCCATGATCTGGACGAGCGCCGTCAGCGCGCCGTCGCCGAAATCCTGGACGTCGCTCCTGAACACGAGCCTGCCGTCGCGATCGAGCGTCAGCCGCGCGCGGCGTTCGCCGGATTCGGAGAGAGCGCCGCAGCCGCTCCACAGGCAGGCGACGCCGACGCCGCGTCGATAGCGTTCGGCGTGCGTCGCATTCTGCATCTGCGCTTCCCACATCGCCTGTTCCCAATCGAGCTTCAGCGCGTCGAGGCATTGCGGAAGCCCGGCGGACGCCGCGAGCGTCTGTCCTGTCGGCGTCATGTCGCCATGGCCGATCGCATTGAGCCGCCGGAACGCCCAGCGATCCATGCCGATGCGCTCGGCGAGCTCGTCGAGAAGCGTTTCCGCCGCGATCGCGGCCTCGATCCGTCCGGCCGCGCCGCCAGCGGCCGCCGGCGGCTCGTTGGTGAGAATGGCGCGGGTCCGGCAGCGCACATGCGCAATCGCATAGGGTCCGGCCGCATGCAGCGCCGCGAGGCCGGCGGGATCTGCGCCGTCTGGAAGATAGGCGCCGGCGTTGAAATCCCCGCGCATCTCGAACGCGACGAGCCGGCCGTCGGCCGCAGCGGAAACGCGCGCGTTGATCCGTGCGGGCCGGCGCATGGCCGCAGCGACGGATTCGGAAGGCGCGCAGCACAATCTCACCGGCCGCTTCGTGACGGCGCAGGCGAGCGCGAGCAGCGCTGGCGTCGCCGGATCGCATGCGCCGCCGCCGGCGCGTTGGGTGGGGACGATGCGGACCGCGTGCGCGGGAACGGCGAGCATGGCCGCGATCCTGTCGCGGCATGCGGCGTAGGCGCGCGCGCCGACATGGACGGAGAGGACGCCGTCGCCGCCCCACTCCGCCCAGCCCTTTTCCGAAACGGCTGCGAATGCGGCTGCGCTGGTTTCGAATTCGCCCTCGACCGTCAGAGAGCCCTGCGCGTGGCCCGCCGCGACATGGCCGCGGCGCAGATGCGCGCGCATGGCGACATTGCCGGATCGCCGCGGATCAATCGCGCGAACGCCGTCGTCGGCCGCGCGCGCCGCGTCGGTCAGCGGCGGCAGCGGCGTCCAGTCGAAAGGGCCGTCATCCGGGCTGAGCCGCGCCAGCGCGTCGCGTTCGCCGACGATCGCTGCGACGATGTCGCCGCGAAAGCGCGCCTCTCCCTGCGCGAACAGCGGTCGCGCGTGCGGCTCCCCGGCGAGGAGGTTGACGCCGGCGATGTCGGCGGCGGTGATGACCGCCGCCACGCCCGGATGGGTCGCGCGCCACGCCTCGATGTCCTGCGCGGCGAAGGCCGCGCGTGGAAAGGGGCAGCGGATGGCGCGCACGAACAGGCAGTCGTGGGGCGCGCCGTCGTCTCCGAGCGCTGTCGCGCCTTCCATCGCCCGTTGCGCGTCGATGCGCTGCATCGATCGACCGACATTCAGCGCGCCGGCGGGTGCGGACTGCTTCTCCGCGCCGCCGTTGGCGACCGCCTCCACAGCATCGATAGCCTTGAGCGCGCCGCCGCAGCCGCATCGTATGCCGCCGAGGGCTTCAGCGATGCGCCGCCGCGACGGCTTGGGCGCGCGGCGCAGCAGGTCGAGCGATGAGATCAGCAGGCCCGGCGCGCAGAAGCCGCACCCCGCGCCGTGATCGGCGAACGCGCGCCGCAGCCGTTCGAGCAGCGGATCGTCGCGCTGTTCGATCGTCGTGATCTCGCGGCCGTCGGCGCGCAACGCGGGCGTCAGGCAGGCGAGCGCCTGCCGTCCGTCGACGAGAATGACGCAAGCGCCGCAATCGCCCGTCTCGCAGCCGATCTTCGTTCCCGTCAGGCCGCATGTCTCGCGCAGCAGATCGGCGAGCGTGGCCGCGCGCGAGCCGTCGGCGGCGATCTCGCGGCCGTTCAGCCGCATGCGGATTTTCGCGTCGGCCGCTGGCGCTGGCTCGCTCATGCCGCGTCCGCCTCCGCGCCTGTCATGGCTGCGAACATCTCCCGCAGCGCCTGCTTCGCGGCTTCGCGGCGATAGGCCGCCGACGCGAGCCCGTCTTCGGGCGGCGTGAGATGCTGGAGATGCACGTCCGCGACATGGCGCGCCAGAGTGGAGGAGAGCGGTTCGCCGGTCAGAGCGGCCTCCAGCGTCGCGAGGCGCATTGCTATCGGCGAGCATCCGCCGACCGCGACGCGCGCGCGCAGGATGCGGCCGGTCGGCGCCGGCGCCAGCATCGCGGACACCGAGACGAGCGGCGGTCTGTCCAGTCCGGGGATGAAAAGCTTGCGGAAGCCGCTGCGCGCGCCAGGCCGGGCGGCGACGATGATCGCGGAGACGATCTCGTCGTCGCGGCAGTCGACTGAACATTCTCCGAGAATGAAGGCGGAAGCCGGCGCGCGCCGCGCTCCCGCCGCGCTCTGCAACTCGATCTCCGCGTCGAGCGCCAGCAGACAGGGCGCGCCGTCGCCGTCCGCGCGCGCGGCGCAGATGTTTCCGCCGAGCGTGCCCTGGTTGCGGATCGGCGCGCTGGCGATCCCCGCCGCCGCAGCGCGCAGCCCGTCGAACTGCGGCGGCAGATCCGCATCCGCAATGTCCGACCAGGTGGTCATGGCGCCGATCCGCCAGCCTTCGCCGTCGCGGCTCGCCCCGCGCAGGCCGGCGACGCCGGAGAGGTCCAGGCCGATCATATCGCTGGCTGCGCGCGCGACGTAGATCTCGGTCGCGCCCGCGACCGGACGCGCGCCCGTTTCGGCGCGGATCGCCAGCGCCTCCTCCAATGTCGTCGCCTGGATCAGCCTCACGGACGCCATCAGCCCCGGCGGGGCCGGATCGTCAACCTTTCAGGCTTCGGCGTTAAAACCAGTCCGCGCTCGCCAGATCGCCGAGCGGCCCGACGAAGCGCACCGCGCCTTTTTCCAGAAGGACGGCGCGGTCGGCGATGGCGGCGGCGAACTCCGCATTCTGCTCGGAGAGAACCATCGACAGACCCTGCGCCTTCAGGCGCAGAAGCGCTTCGGCCATCTGATCGACGATCACCGGCGCAAGCCCCTCGGACGGCTCGTCGAGCAGGAGCGCGACCGGATTGCCCATCAGCGTGCGCGCGATCGCGAGCATCTGCTGTTCGCCGCCCGACATGGCGGACGCGCGGCGATGGCGCATTTCCGCGAGATTGGGGAAAATCTCGAACAGGACGTCCGGCGTGAAGCCTGCGCCGCCGCCGCGCGCTGCGCGGCGTCCCACCTCGAGATTCTCGTCCACGGTCAGGTCGGTGAAGATGCGGCGGTCTTCCGGCGCGTAGCCCAGCCCGCGCCGCGCGATTTCGAAAGGTTTGAGGCGTGTGACGTCCTCGTCGAGGAACGAGACCGATCCGCCGCTCGCCCGCAGCAGGCCCATGATCGTTTTCAGCGTCGTCGTCTTGCCGGCGCCGTTGCGGCCCGTGAGCGCGATCGTCTCGCCGCGCGCGAGCGTGAACGACACCTCGAACAGAACCTGCGCGAGGCCATAGGCGGCGCAGAGCCGGTCGACCCTCAGAATCGGCGCAGCGCCCGTCATCGCTGTCCGCCCGGCGTTCCGGCGGAGCGTCCGAGATAGACCTCGCGCACGAGGGGATCGGCGCGCACCTCGTCGGGCGCGCCGCGGGCGATGATCTCGCCGCGCGCCATCACCAGAACCCGGTCGGCGTGCGCGAAGACGCTGGCGACGTCATGCTCGGTGAACAGAACGGCGGCGCCGTTCGTCTTCGCGGTGGTTGCGACGAGCGTCATCAGCGATTTGCGCTCGGCGGGCGCCATTCCGGCCGTCGGTTCGTCCATCAGCAGCATGCGCGGCCTCGCCGCCAGCGCCAGCGCGAATTCGACGCGCTTGATGTCGGCGTAGGCAAGATGCGCCACGAGCGTTTCCGCCTGATCGGCGACGCCGACCTTGTCGAGCAGGGTCTGCGCTTCATCGGCATGAAGGCCGCGCAGGGGCGCGCCCATGCGCATCGTCTCGCGCTCGCGCGCCGCGATCGCAAGCTGCACGTTCTCGATCACGGTCATCGACAGGAAGCTTTGCGCGATCTGGAACGTGCGCCCCACGCCGCGCCGCAGGATCAGCCGCGGCGACAGGCCGGCGATATCGTTGCCGTCCAGCAAAATCCGCCCGGAATCGGGTTTGAGCTGGCCGCCCACCATGTTGAAGGTCGTCGATTTTCCGGCCCCGTTCGGCCCGATCAGCGCGACGAGTTCGCCGGCGTTCACGGTGAAGCCGACATTCTGCGCGGCGCGCACGCCGTCGAAGGATTTCGACAGCCCTTCGACCGCGAGCACCGTCATGGTTTTCGGCTCCGCGCGAAACGCGCCCGCCATTGCGCGAGCCCGCCGAGCACGCCCTGCGGAAAGGCCAGCACGAGCGCGACGATTGTCAGCCCGAGCCATGTCCGCCACAGATCGGTCAGCGGCATGATGAAATCCTTGGCCGCGTGCAGAAGCCCGGCGCCGATGACCGGGCCGAACAAGGTCTGCACGCCGCCGATCAGGACCATCGCCAGAAAATCGATCGACATCGGAATCGACAGAAGCGTCGGATCAATGGAGCCTTTCGAGAAGGCGTAGAGCCCGCCGGCAAGGCCCGTCGCCGCGCCGGCGAGCGCGAAGGCGGCGAGGCGCTGGCCTTTCACGTCGATGCCGACCGCTTCGGCGCGCAAGTGCGAATCGCGCGCGCCGCGCAGCGCATAGCCGAACGGAGCGTGGATCGCGCGCCGCAGCAGCCAGATCGCCGCGACGCAGAGAAGGAAGGTCAGACCGTAATAGACTGCGCGCGCCGCCGCCCATTCCGCCGGCCAGACGCCGACCACGCCATTGTCGCCGCCGGTGACGGCGACCCATTGGAAGCACAGCGCGTAGATGAGCTGCGCCGCCGCCAGCGTCAGCATGGCGAGATAGATCCCCGACAGCCGCACGATGAAATAGCCGATGAATGCGGCGACGGCGCCGGCGATCAGCGGCGCGGCGATGAGCGCAGGCGCCATGTGCAGCCCGAGCTTCACCGTCAGCAGCCCCGCCGCATAGGCGCCGACCCCGAACCACGCCGCATGGCCGAATGACACCATGCCGCCGACGCCGATCAGGAGATTGAGCGCGAACGCCGCCAGCGCGAAGCAGAGCGTCTCGATCGCGACCTTCAGCCCGTAGGCGTCGCTCCACAGCGGCAGCGTCGCGCCGGCGACCAGCGCGATCGCAACAACGGCTTTGCCGGTCGCGTCGAGCGGCGTCAGGCTCTTCACGCCCTCGATCGCCGTTCGCGCGCCGAGATGGGCGTCCGGCTTGCCGAGAAATCCCCACGGCCGCACGACGAGCACGACGGCCATGAGGAGGAACGCCATGACCAGCGTGCTTTCCGGAATGATGAGCGCGCCGAACGCCGAGCCCATGCCGCCGACGACCGTGACGACGAAGGTCTCCGAGATGATCGCGATGTCCATCGCCGGCTGCGCCGGCTTGAAGGGAATCTGCAGCGCACCGCCGAGCCCCGCGAGGAAGGAGCCGACGAAAAGCGTTGCGGTGAACAGCTTCGCCTGATCGACGCCGAGCGCGCCGACCATCTCGCGATCCTGCGTCGCCGCGCGCACGAGAACGCCGAAGCGCGTCCGTCGCATCAGCAGCCAGAGCAGGCCGAGGATCGTCGGGCCGACGGCGATGAGAACGAGATCGTAGCCGGAAATGCGCTGGCCGAGAATCTCCACGGAGCGCGGCACGCCGGGCGCGCGCGGGCCCAGAATATCGAGCGGCCCCCAGATGCGGATCACGAGATCCTGCACGACGAGCACGACGCCGAACGTGGCGAGCAGCTGGAAGATTTCGGGCGCGCGATAGATGCGTCGCAGCAGGATGAGTTCGATCGCGACGCCGATCAGCCCGACGATCAGCGCGGCGGCCAGCGCCCCGAGCGCGAACATCGGCAGGGAATAATGCAGATCGAGCAGACGCGGGACGATGGTGACGGCGAGATAGGCGCCGAGCATGAACAGCGAGCCATGCGCGAAGTTGACGATGCGGGTGACGCCGAACACGAGGGTCAGCCCGCTCGCCGTGATGAACAGCGACGACGCGCTTGCGAGCCCGGTCAGAAGCTGAGCGACGAGGAAGCTCGCATCCATCAGGCGCGGCCGGGATGCGCGGAAGCGCGCGCCAACGCGTCGGTCAGCTCTTGCGGACCGCCTTCACCTCGTCCTCGGGGTGAAGATAGGCTTCGCCGCTGACATATTTCCAGTTCTTCATCGCCGGGGTCCGCCCGTTGAGCGTCGTCTCGCCCACCCACGCGCCGAAGGTCGACTGGTGGTCGAGGCCGCGCATCCTGATCGGACCGAGGATGGAATCGAACGTCGCGTCATTGAAGGCGGCGATCAGCTTGCCCGACTCGGTCGAGCCGGCCTTTTCGATGAGGTCGCGCATGATATGGGCCGAGACATAGCCGAGCAGCGAGCCGCAGCGCGGGGCCTCGTTGAACTTCGCCGTATAGGCCGCGATGAACTTGCCGTGCGGGCCGTCCTTGATCTGGTCGGCGGGATAGCCTGTGACGATCCAGCCCTCCGGCGTCTCGTCGCCGAGCGGCAGCAGATATTCCGGCTCGCCGGTCAGCAGGCTCGCGACGAGCCTCTTCTCGAACAGGCCGCGATTGTTTCCTTCGCGCACGAAAGCGGGAAGGTCGGCGCCGAACAGCACGTTGAAGATTCCGTCCGGCCGGGCCTGCGCCAGCGCGCCGACGACGGGTCCGGGCTCAACCTTGCCGAGGGCGGGAAACTGCTCGACCACCACCTCGAAGCCGGGGACGGCCGCCGTCATCAGCCTCTTGAAGGCGGCGGCGGCGGACGTTCCATATTCGTAGTTCGGCGCGACGATGGCCCAGCGCTTGACGCCCTTGTCCTTCACCGCGTCGACCAGCATGCGGGTCTGCATGTAGGTGTTGGGTCGGATGCGGAAGGTGTAGGGGTTGCCCTGCGCCAGGGTGAGCGCGTCGGTGAGCGGCTCGGTCGCGACATAGAGCGTCTTGCGCTGGTTCGCGAGGTCGGCCAGCGCCAGTCCGACATTCGACAGGAAGCCGCCGGCGATGAAGGCGGCGTTCTCGCGGGTCAGGAGTTCTTCGGCGGCGCGGACGGCGTCGCCAGGCGTCGAGCCGTCGTCGCGAAAGACGATCTCGAACTTGCGCGCGCCGAGGCTCTTGAGCCCGCCCTGCGCGTTGATCTCCTCGACCGCGAGCTGCATCGCGTTGCGATAAGGCAGGCAGAACGCCGCCATGCGGCTATACGAATTGAGCTCTCCGATCCGGACCGGCGCATCCTGGGCGCTGGCCGCTTGTCCGCCCCATGCGGACGCGGCGACGGCTCCCGCGACGAGAGAGCGGCGATCAATGCGGGTGTTGCTCATGGACGGGTTTCCCGAAACGGACGGCGGCCTCTACCATGTGCGGCGCCTCATACGAAAGGCGAATAAGCGCGCAGGGTCCGCCCTTTCCCTTTGGCGTTCCGCGCCCTACGATCGAGGCGATGACACTCTCGGGCTTTTTCCTTTTCGCCGGCGTCTATGCGCTTGCGGTCGCCTCGCCGGGGCCGGGCGTCGCCGCGGTCGTGGCGCGGGCGCTGGCGCGCGGGTCGGAGGGGCTCGGCGCCTTCATCGCCGGCTTCGTCGCGGGCGACCTGATCTGGTTCGGGCTGGCTGCCGCCGGGCTGTCGCTGCTCGCCCAGCAGTTCCACCTGCTGTTCCTGATCGTGAAATACGCTGGCGCGGCCTATCTCGTCTGGCTCGCCTGGACGCTGTGGATCGCGCCGCCCCGCGCGCCCGATGCGGTCGTCGCGAGCCGGCAGGATGCGCCGTTGAAGCTGTTCACTGCGGGCCTGGCGCTGACCCTCGGCAATCCGAAGGTGATCGTCTTCTTCATGGCGATCCTGCCCACGGTCGTCGATCTGCATGGGCTGACGCCCGCCGCGGCTGTCGAGATCGGCGCCGCCATGGCGGCGATCCTGAGCGGCGTGCTGGCGGGCTATGGTCTAATGGCCAGCCGCGCGCGCCGGCTGTTCGCGAGCCCGCGGGCGCTGAAAATCCTCAACCGCGCCTGCGGCGCGACGCTGGCGGGCGCGGCGGCTGCCGTCGCGACGCGCTGAGCCTCATTAGGAACACGGATCAGCGCCGATGGTCGATATCGCCACGCGGGTTTACAATCACGACTGGAAGATCGATCCGATCGTGCGCTCCGTGCTCGACACGGATTTCTACAAGCTGCTCATGGCGCAGACGATCTATCGTCGCCACCGGCATGACCGCGTCTGCTTCGGCATCCACAACCGCACCACGTCGGTCAGGCTGGCCGACACCATCGACGTCGGCGCGCTGCGCGAGCAACTCGACCATGTGCGGACGCTCTCGCTCTCGCGCGGCGAATCCACCTGGCTGCGCGGCAACATGTTCTACGGCAAGCGCCAGATGTTCTCGCCGGACTTCATCGCCTGGCTCGAGGAGTTCCGTTTTCCGGATTACCATCTCGAGAGCCGCGACGGACAATATGAGCTGACCTTCGACGGGCCCTGGATCGAAACCACGATGTGGGAGATTCCGGCGCTCGCCATCATCAACGAATTGCGCTCGCGCGCCGTGCTGAGGGGAACCCGGCGTTTCGAGCTGCAGGTGCTGTACGCCCGCGCCATGACGCGCGTCTGGGAGAAGATCGAGCGGCTGAAGGCGCTGCCGGGTCTTTCCATCGCCGATTTCGGCACGCGCCGGCGCCACAGCTTCCTGTGGCAGGACTGGTGCGTGCAGGCGATGATGGAAGGTCTCGGAACGGCCTTTCTCGGCACGTCGAACTGCATCATCGCGATGCGGCGCGAGGTCGAGGCGGTCGGCACCAATGCGCATGAGCTGCCGATGGTCTATTCCGCTCTTGCGCAGAATGACGACGACCTTCTCCAGGCGCCGTACCAGGTGCTCGCCGACTGGCAGCAGGATTATGAGGGCAACCTGCGCATCATCCTGCCCGACACCTACGGCACCACGGATTTCCTCAAGCGCGCGCCGCGCTGGATCGAGAACTGGACCGGCATCCGCGTCGACTCCAAGGAGCCGATCGCCGGCGGCGAGGAGGCGATCCGGTGGTGGAAGGATCGCGGCCAGAATCCGCGCGACAAGATGATCATTTTTTCCGACGGTCTCGATGTCGAAGACATCGAGCGCCTGCATCATCATTTCTACGGCCGCGTCCGGTTCGGTTTCGGCTGGGGCACGCTGCTGACGAATGATTTCCGCGGCTTCAGGCCGGACATGAAGCTCGATCCGATCTCGATCGTCTGCAAGGTGATCTCCGCCAACGGCCGCCCGACGGTGAAGATCTCCGACAACCCGACCAAGGCGATGGGACCGTCCGACGAGATCGCGCGCTACAAGCGCGTGTTCAACGTGCCGGAGGAGAAGCCGCAGCCGGTGCTGGTGTAGCCAAGTCGGTTTTCGGCGATCGGCAATCGTAAAGCAATGACAAGATCGCCATTTCGTAAAACAGAATAGCCGCAGGCCCGACTGCCGATCGCCGAAATCCGACTGCCTGTTCAGGCCCCCGGCAGCGTGATCCGGAAAACCGCGCCTTTCTCCGCATCGCGCAGCTCGATCGTTCCGCCATGCAGCTTGACGAGCTCCGCCGCGATGGCGAGGCCGAGGCCGACGCCGCCGGGGCGCGCCGCGCCGCTGAACGCCTCGAACAGGCGCGGCCGCGCCCGTGGATCGACGCCCGGACCGTCGTCGGCCACGTCGATCACCGCGCCTTGCGGCGTTTTCTCAGCCGACACGGTGATGACGCCGCCGTTGCGGTCCGGCGATGACAGCGCCTGCGCCGCGTTGCGCATCAGGTTGAGCAGCACGCGATAGATCTGCTCGCGATCGGCGTTGATCGTGAAGCCTTCGGGAATGCGCAGCTCCGCGCGCACGGGCTGGTCCGCGTCGAGGCCGAGCCCCTCCGCCACCTCGCGCGCCAGATCGGCGAGCGGAAATCGCTCGCGCGACGGTTCGCGCTCGGAAATGCGGCCGTAAGCGAGCGTCGACTGGCAGAAGGCGATGGCGCGGTCGAGCGCCGACATCAGCCGCGGCGCGAAGCGCTGCGTCAGCGGGTCGGACGCCTGCGCGAGCCGATCCGACATGAGCTGCGCCGAGGCCAGCATGTTGCGCAGATCGTGGTTGATCTTGCTGATCGCGAGGCCGAGCGCGGCGAGATGTTTTTTCTCGCGCAGCTCCTTCGCGAGCGCGCGCTCCATTCCCGCGAGAGCGATTTCGGCCGCGCCGATCTCGTCGCCGCGATTGGAAGGGGAGACGACGCGCTGGCTGTTCTCGGGTTCGGCGGCGAACGCTGTGATGTTGTCGGAGAGCCTCCGCACGGGGCGCACGATCAGCCGGTCCAGCGCCCAATAGAGCAGGAAGGCCGTCACCCCCGAAATGAACAGCGACACCAGCAGCACATTCACCGAATAGCTGCGCAACGCCTCGCGCAGCGGTTTTTCCGGCAGGACGATCTCGATATAGTCCGCGCCGCCCATGCCTGGGCCGATCGCCCTGATCATGCGCTCATGCGCGCCGAACATGGTCGAGAAGGCGTCCTTGACTTGAGACCACCAGCTCGGATCGCGCAGGTCGATCCGGCGCGCCATGTCGAGCGGCATGTCGTCGGCGGCGAGAAGACGGCGGCGTTCGCCCGTCTTGAGCGCCATCGCGGCGGCGCCGATCTGGTCGAGCACGCGCAGCTCAAGTTCGCGGGGAACCATGCCGTCGGGCGCCGCGTCGAAAACGAGCGCCGCCACCTGGGCCGCGGCGAGACGGTCGGCGAGCAGGCCGCGATGATAGCTCGCGATGGTCGGCGCATAAATCAGCACTTCCGCCAGCGTCACGAACAGCACGGTCAGGAGCAGCAGCTTTCCGGAAAGCCCCACGCGCGGCCGGCGTCTGAACAAGGCGGGCCTGTCTCCGGCGCCGGCGGCGCGCGCATCCGCGTCAGGCAGGGACGCCATGACCGTTTATCCGAGCCGGCGCAGCAGCGCGATGACGCGTCTGAGCTGCGGGCTTCGCGTCAGCGGCGCGAGCGCGCCGATGGCGGCGCGCGTCGAGATCTCCGAGAGCGTCGGATAGGGCGCGACCAGCCCGGCGATATCGCTCAGCCTGCGCCTCGTCGTGATCGCGAAACTCCACAGCGGCAGCATATCGCCGGCGCCCCGTCCGACAAGGGCGGCGCCGAGGATGCGGCCTCTCCTGGTCGCGACGATCTTGACATGGCCTTCGCTCATATTGTCGGCGCGCGCGCGATCATTCTCTGCGAACGGCCAGCGCAGCGTGACCACGTCGGAGCGCATCCGCCGCGCATCGTCTTCCATGAGCCCGCAGGCCGCGATTTCCGGATCGCACGACAGAAAGCGGGGGATCATGCTGGCGTCGATGCGGAAGGGCAGGCGGAACAGCGCCGAGCGGACGACCAGGCGCGCGTGATGGATCGCGGCGTGAACCGATCGTGGCTGACCGGCGGCGCAATCGCCGATCGCATAGATGCGCCGGCTGCTCGTGCGCAGCCCGGCGTCCACCGTCACGCCGGACCGGTCGAAAGCGACGCCGGCCTTCGCGAGGTCGAGCCCGTCGATGCGCGGCCGCCGCTCTGTCGCGATCAGAACCCGATCGGCGACGGCGGCGTCTCGCAGGGGGCCGGTCGAAAACCGCGTTGAAATCCCGCCCTCTGTCTGACCGATCGACTCGACCCGCGCATGGCCGGTGACGCGCACGCCATCATGCAAGAGTCGCTGCAGCACGATGCGCGTCATTTCAGGATCGTGGTCCTCGATCGGCGATCGCGGCGTCAGCAGCCGCACGTCGGAACCGAAACGGCGGAAGAGTTGCGCCAGTTCCAGCGCCGAGGGATCGCCGCCGAGTATGAGCAGGCGTTGCGGCGGCTGCGGCAGGTCGAGCATCGTCTCGACCGTGAGCGGCTCGGCGCCGGCGAGCCCCTGCGCGATGGAGAGGTCGGGCGCCGATCCTGTCGCCAGAATGAAACGCCGGGCGCGGATGGTCGTAGCGCCGGCGCGGATCGTGCGATCGTCGATAAAGCGCGCAGGCTCGCGCATGACGCGCACGCCCATCGCGGTCAGGCGCTCCTCTGAATCGTCGCGCGCGGCGAGGGCCGCGACCGCTTTCGCCCGCGCCGCCGCTGCGGCGAAGTCAGCCTGGCCCGGCCCGCCCGCGACGGAGACGCCCGCCGCCTCGTTGATCAGCGTCAGCCGTTGCATTGTCGCCCGCAGGGCGGCGAGCGGAATGTCGGCTGAGATCCGGCCGCCGCCCATCGCGCCCTTCTCGACGAGCGCCACGGACACGCCGAATGCGGCCGCGGTCGTCGCCGCGGCGATCCCGGCGGCGCCGGCTCCGATCACGCACAAATCGACAATAATCGGGGAGGGTTCGCTCAATCTCGATCCTCGGTTCCGGTGATCGTCGATTTTTCCCCAAGAAGACGCCGCGACGCGAGGAGCGGCAGCAGCGCCAAGGCGCCGAGCGCGAAGAGAGCCGCCAGCATGCCTGGCGTCAGAGCCGCCGACGCGGAGAGGGTCAGCGCGCAGTCAGCGCCGCCGGCGGCGACGCAGGACGCATGGGCCTGCGCGCCGGCGTCGAAGGCGCGCGCCAGCCCGTCGCCCGCCATCGCCCATGCCAGAGCGGCGGGCGCGACGCCGACGAATGTGGTCCAGATCAGCGTCCGCAGGCGCGCGCCGAGCGCCGCTGCGGCGAAGGTCGTGAGCGCGAACGGGAAAAGGGGCGTCAGCCGCATGAAAAGCAGCCAGGACCATTCCGCGTCGCGGAAGCCGGCGCGCACGCGCTCCAGCAGCGGGGCGGCCCGATCGAGACGCGCCAGGCGCAATCCTCGCCGGGCGGCGAGCAGAAGGAGGCCGGCGCCGGCCGCGGCGCAGCCCATTCCCAGAAGCGTTCCGGTCGTCGGGCCGAACAGGAAGCCCGCCGCGAGGGTCATGAGGCCGCCGGGCGCCGCCAGCGAGGCCGCGAGGATATGGGCGGCCGCATAGACCGCCACGGCCGCGGGCCAGTTCCCGTCGATCGTCCGGCGCAGCCAGGCGCGGTGCTCGAACAGCCGTTCGGGGGACAGAAGCTCGTTCACGCCGGCCGCCCAGAAGCAGATGAGGACGCCGGGAACGAGCGCCAGCGCAAGCAGCCGCCGCATCCTGGCGGCGTTTGAGAGCGGCGCGTTGGCGTCGGGCATCGGACCTCGCGAGTCAGCCTTCTTTAGCGCGTGGCGTGGGCGATGGCAGTAGGCCCTTTGGCCGCGCCGGCCCGCGCTCCTCGCTTGCCGCTTCCGGCGCGGACCTCTAAAAGCCGTCATCCCTCGATCCGGAGATTTGGAATGCGGCCGTCGAAACGCGCGCCAGACGAAATGCGGCGCGTGAGCCTTGAGCGGGCGGTGGCGCGCTACGCCGAAGGCTCCTGCCTGGTGAAGTTCGGCGAAACCCACGTGCTCTGTGCAGCGTCCGTTGAGGACAAGCCGCCGCCGTGGCTGCGCAACACCGGCAAGGGATGGGTCACCGCCGAATATGCGATGCTGCCCCGCGCCACCCTCGAACGAACCCGGCGCGAAAGCACCACCGGCAAGCCGAGCGGCCGCACGCAGGAGATTCAGCGGCTGATCGGGCGCTCGTTGCGCGCCGTGGTGGACCTCGCCGCTCTTGGCGAGCGCCAGATCACCGTCGATTGCGACGTGCTTCAGGCGGACGGCGGAACGCGCACCGCCTCGATCACCGGCGCATGGGTCGCCCTGCATGACTGCCTACAGTGGATGAAGGCGCGCAACATGCTGAAGGGCGATGCGCTCAAGGATCATGTCGCGGCGATTTCGTGCGGCATCGTCAATGGCGAGCCTGTCATCGACCTGGATTACGTCGAGGATTCCAACGCCGGCGCGGACTGCAATTTCGTCGTCACGGGTTCGGGCGGCCTCGTCGAGGTGCAGGGCACGGCGGAAGGAAAGCCCTTTTCCGAAGCCGAGTTCGGCGCGTTGATGGCGCTCGCCCGCAAGGGATGCGGCAAGCTCGTCGAGTTGCAGAAGATCGCGGTGCTGTGACGCGATGACGCCGCGCACGCTGTCAGGCCGCATCGTCATCGCGACCCACAACAAGGGTAAGCTCGCGGAGATGCGCGAACTGCTCGCGCCCTATGGCGTCGACGCGACCTCGGCTGGCGAGCTTGGCCTGCCGGAGCCGGACGAAACCGGATTCATGTTCTCTGAAAACGCAGCGATCAAATCGCGCGCGGCCGCCGCCGCCAGCGGCTTGCCGGCGCTCGCCGATGATTCCGGCGTGTGCGTCGATGCGCTTGACGGCGCGCCCGGCCTCTTCTCCGCCAACTGGGCCGGGCCGGGCAAGAATTTCGCGCCGGCGATGGCGCGCGTCGAAGAGGAGCTGCGCAAGCGCGGCGCGACGGCGCCCGAACAGCGCCGCGCGCATTTCGTCTCCGCCCTCACGGTCACATGGCCGGACGGACATGAAGAATTGTTCGAGGGCCGCGTGTTCGGAACGATCGTCTGGCCGCCGCGCGGGCCGCGCGGCTTCGGCTATGATCCGATCTTCCTGCCGGACGGCCACGCCCGCACCTTCGGCGAGATGGAGTCGCACGAGAAGCACGGCGTTCCCGCCGACGGATCGGAGGCGCTGTCGCATCGCGCGCGCGCGTTCCAGAAACTGGCGTCGGCGTTGCTCGCGAAGAACCGCGCATGAGCGACGCCGCGGATCCCGGCTTCGCGGTCTATGTGCATTGGCCGTTCTGCGCGTCGAAATGCCCATACTGCGATTTCAACAGCCATGTGCGCCATGCGGCCATCGATCAGGAGCGCTATGTCGCGGCGTTCCGGCGCGAACTCGCGACGCAGGCGGCGCGCGCGCCCGGACGAATCGTTCATTCGATCTTCTTTGGCGGCGGCACCCCGTCGCTCATGAAGCCCGAAACGGTCGCGGCGATCATCGCGGCGATCGGCGAGAACTGGACCGTCCCGGCGGACGCGGAAATCACGCTTGAGGCGAATCCGACCAGCGTCGAGGCCGGGCGCTTCAGGGGCTATCGCGCCGCCGGCGTCAATCGCGTCTCGCTCGGCGTGCAGGCGTTGAATGACGATGATCTGCGCGCGCTCGGCCGGCTGCATTCCGCCGGCGAGGCGCTGGCCGCCCTCGATGTCGCGGCGACGAATTTCGATCGGTTCTCGTTCGACCTGATCTATGCGCGGCCCGATCAGACGCCGCAGCGCTGGCGCGAGGAACTGCGGCGGGCGATCGCGCTCGGATCGGAGCATCTCTCGCTTTACCAGCTCACCATCGAGCCGGGCACCTGGTTCGAGAAGCTCCATGCGGCCGGAAAGCTGAAGACGCCGAGCGCCGATGAGGGCCGCGCCCTCTGGGATGTGACGCAGGAGGCGTGCGACGCCGCCGGCTTGCCGGCCTATGAAATCTCGAACCACGCCCGACCCGGCGCCGAATGCCGGCACAATCTGGTTTACTGGCGGTATGGCGAATACGCCGCGATCGGCCCCGGCGCGCACGGGCGCCTGATGATGGGCCGCGACCGGCTCGCCTTTTCGAACCTGCTTCAGCCCGAGGAATGGCTGCGGGCGGTGGAATCAGCCGGCGAAGGCGTTGCGGAATCGTCGTTGCTGACGGCGGGCGAGCAGGCCGACGAATATCTGCTGATGAGTCTGCGGCTGCGCGAGGGGATCGATCCGGCGCGCTACGCCAGTCTGCGGGGCCGTCCGCTCGATTCAGCGCGGGTCGGCTTCCTGGTCGAGCACGGCCTCGTGGCGCGCAGCCCCAACGGGCATGTGGCGGTGACGGCGGAGGGCTTTCCCGTGCTGGACGCCGTCGTCGCCGATCTGGCGGCGTGAGAAGCGGCGGTTCTGACGTCGCCTAAGCAGCCGAAGCGGCGAGCTTTTTCTCCAGCGTCTCCACCCAGGCGATCGCCAGATCGAGCGTCTCGAACGGCGGGCTGGTGGTCAGTTCGTCGGCATGATCGGACTTGCCGTATTCGACCACATACTGGTTCGCTTCGCGCACATGCCGAATCACGATGAAGCTGTTGTCGGTTTGGGACACACGCTCCTGCATCATGGCTCGACTCCGCTCATGTCTGGAAAACAACAAAGCCCTAAGCGCACTGCAGCGAAAAAGTTCCAGGAGTCAAGCAAAAGGGGCGTCGAGAGGCCAGTTGATAAAATAAAACGATATATTTATCAGTATCTTAGGTAAATTGCTGCGTCGCGATATAGTTAGCTCGCGAATGATTTTGGAGCCGGGCTGAGCACGACGACCTGCCCGTTGCGGATTTCGTTCACCGCGAGCGCCCGCTCGTTGGCGCCGTTCTGGTAGAAGCGGAACAGGCCGTCGGAGCCGCTGAAGCCCGACGGATTGGTCAGCACCTCGTCGGAAAACCGGCGCGCGCCCTGCGTGCGCGCCAGCGCCACGGTTAGCGACGTGGCGTCGTAGGCCAGCGTGGCGATGCGCGTCGGGCTCGCATTGTACCGGGCGCGGTACCGCTGCGCGAAATTATCGAATCCGGCCGGATCGGGCGCCGCGAACCATCCTCCCTGCAATTGCGGGATGCGGAACACCGCCGCCTCGTTCCACTGGCCCGTGCCCAGCGGCCGCACGCGCGACGCGTTGAAATTGATCGCGCCGAGCTGCTCGGCGATGGCCGGCAGGAGGTCGCCGCGCGTCGGGATGAAAAGGGCGTCCGCCTGCGCGGCCGGTCCCGCCGCCACCGGCGCGATGGCCTGAACAGCCGCCTGGATCCGGGCGCGGTCGGTCGGAAACGTCTGGACAGCGGCGAGCCGGGCGCCGCGCCGCGACACGGCGTTCTGGAAAGCGGCATTGGCGACGGCGCCATAGGCGTCGTCTGGAATCAGCGCCGCGAAGGAGCGCTTGCCCTGCGAATAGGCGTATTCGACGATCCGCTCGACCTCGTTCTCCGGCAGGAAGCTCAGCAGATAGACGCCGCGCGAGGCGACCGTGGAATCGCTGGAGAAAGCGATGATCGGCCGGCCGGCGGCGCGCGCGACCTGCGCCGCCGCCTGGACGTTCGCTGCGAAGAGCGGCCCGAGCAGGATTTCGGCGCCTTCATTGATCGCTTCCTGCGCCGCGACGCGCGCGCCCTCTGGCGAGGCGCGGTCGTCCTTCACGATAAGCTGCACGTTCGGGTTCTCGAACTGCGCCAGCGACAGTTCGGCGGCGTTCTTGAGGGCTGTTCCCGTGGCGCCGCCGCCGGTCAGCGGCAGGATGAGGCCGACCTTGACGCCTCCGGTCGAAGGCGCCGGCGCAGGACGCGGCTCCTCGCCGCCGACGATCGAACCGAGCGTGCCGCCGCACGCCGATGTCAGAAGGCCGGTCGCGACCGCGCCGAGAATGCGGCGGCGGGTCGCCCATGACGAAGGGCGAACGTCCGAAGCGGTGACATCCATGGCGGCTCCCGTCCTGATCGACCGGTTCAATCGACTCGAACCTCTGATAGCATGGATCGCCGAGCCGACGCGAAACGCGAGCCCCGAACGATGCCAGACGCCCGCGCCGCCGCCGCGCCGCCGCCGATGCCCTCCGCTCCGGAAAGGGCGAAGGAATTCATGCTGTTCGGCCGCCGCGTGCCGGCCGAGTCCCTGGTCGCCGGGCTGCATGTGGTTTCGACGCCGATCGGCAATCTGAAGGACATCTCCATCCGCGCCCTCAATGCGCTCGCGGCGGCGGACGTCGTTCTTGCGGAGGACACGCGCGTATCGGGCAAGCTTCTCTCCCACTACGGCGTCGCGACGCCGATGATCTCCTATCACGATCACAATGCGGCGCGGATGCGGCCGCAGGTGATGGAGCGGCTCGCGCGCGGCGAGGCGATCGCGCTGATCTCGGACGCCGGTACGCCGCTCGTGTCCGATCCGGGCTACAGGCTCGTGACGGACGCGATCGAGGCCGGCTTTCCGGTGACGGCGATTCCCGGCGCGTCCGCCCTGCTTGCGGCGCTGGCGATCGCGGGCCTGCCGACCGACCGCTTTTTCTTCGAGGGCTTCCTGCCCCCTAAAAGCGCCGCCCGCCGCGCTCGCCTGAAAGCGCTGGCGGCGATTCCCGGCACGCTGGTCCTCTATGAGTCGCCGGGCCGCGCCGCCGAGGCGGTCGCGGACGCCGCCGCCATGCTCGGAGCCCGCAGGGCGGTCGTCGCGCGCGAACTGACCAAGCTGCATGAAGAGGCCATTCGCGGCGCGCTGCCCGACGTCGCGCGCGACCTCGCCGCGCGCGACGTGGTGCGCGGAGAGATCGTCATCCTGATCGCGCCCGCCGAAGAGGGCGAAAGCTCGGCGGAGGACAGCGAGGCGTCGCTCGACGCGCTGCTCGGCGCGGCGCTCGCGAATGTGTCGCTGAAGCAGGCCGTGGCCGACGTCGCCGCGCGCACCGGAGAGCCGCGGCGGGTGGTGTATGCGCGCGCGCTGGCGCTCACCGGCAAATCATGACGCGCGCCGCGCGATCGGCGGGAGAGCGCCGGCGCGCCAACCGCGCCGGCCATGCGGCGGAATGGCTGGCGGCCGCCCTGCTGATCGCGAAAGGCTACCGCATCCTGGCGCGCCGCTACGCCGCGCATGGCGGCGAGATCGACATCATCGCCCGGCGCGGGGCGACCGTCGCCTTCGTCGAGGTGAAAAGCCGCGCCTCGCTGGACGCAGCGCTGGATGCGATCGGCGCGGCGAAAACCGGCCGGTTCAGCCGGGCCGCCGACGCATGGCTGATGCGCAATCAATGGGCGTCCGGCCATGTCCTGCGCGCCGACGCCGTTCTTGTCGCGCCCCGGCGCTGGCCGCGCCATGTGGAGAACGCTTTTGCTCTCGATGGGCGTCGGTCGGACGGTGGCTGGTGAGGGGCGGGGTTGTTGCCAAACGCCGACGCCGCGCTATCACTCCCGGCCCGCGGTGTTCGCGCTTTCGCATGACCCGTTGAAACCCGCCGGCGCCGCTTTCAGGAGACAACCATGACGCTCAAAGTCGCGATCCAGATGGATCCGATCGACAGGATCAGGATCGCCGGCGACTCCACTTTCGGCCTCATGCTCGAGGCGCAGGAGCGGGGGCATGAGATGTTCTATTACACCCCGGACCGGCTCTCGATGCGCGACGGCAAGGTGTTCGCCACGATGCAGCCGGTGACGGTGAAGGATGTCGCCGGCGACCATTTCAGGCTCGGCGAAGCGGCGCGGCGCGATCTCGATACCCTCGACGTCGTGCATTTGCGGCAGGATCCGCCCTTCGATCTGAACTACATCACGACCACCCATCTGCTTGAGCGGGTTCATCCCAAGACTCTCGTCGTCAACGACCCCTTCCATGTGCGCAACGCGCCGGAAAAAACCTTCGTCACCGAATTTCCCGAACTCATGCCGCCGACGCTGATCACGCGCGACCGCGATGCGATCGATGAGTTCCGCAAAGAGCATGGCGAGGTCGTGATGAAGCCGCTCTACGGCAATGGCGGCGCGGGCGTCTTCAAGGTGTCGCGGAACGATCCGAATTTCGGCTCGCTCTATGATTTATTCTCGACCATGTTCCGGGAAGCCTGGGTGGTGCAGCGCTTTCTTCCCGCCGTGTCGAAGGGCGACAAGCGCATCATCCTCGTCGACGGCGTCTATGCCGGCGCGATCAACCGCGTGCCGCAGGGCGACGACATCCGCTCCAACATGGTGCGCGGCGGCGCGGCCGAAGCGACCGACCTGTCGCAGCGCGAGCGCGAAATCTGCGAGCGCATCGGCCCGGAGCTCAAGAAGCGTGGCCTGATCTTCGTCGGCATCGACGTCATCGACGGGCTGCTGACGGAAATCAACGTCACTTCGCCGACGGGATTGCGCGTCATCAAGCGGACCGGCGGGCCTGACATCGCGGCGATGATCTGGGACGTGATCGAAGAGAAGCGGAAAGCGGCCGCCTGAAAGAGGTCGCGGCTTCAGCAGAAGTCGAAATCGACGCCTTCATCCGCCTGCAGCACGTGATCGTGATAGAGTTTGTCATAGCCGCGCCGCGCGATGGAATCGGGCTCCTTCGTTTCTGAGCGGCGGGCGGCGATCTCTGCGTCGTCCACGAGGAGATCGAGGCGTCGCTCGCGGACGCTGAGGCGAATGCGATCGCCCGTCCGCGCGAGCGCGAGCGGCCCGCCGGCCGCCGCCTCCGGCGCCACATGCAGCACGATCGCGCCGTAGGCCGTGCCTGACATGCGCGCGTCCGAAATCCGCACCATATCCTTCACGCCCTGCGCGGCGAGCTTGCGCGGGATCGGCAGATAGCCGGCTTCCGGCATCGCCGCCTCGCTCTTGGGGCCGGCGTTCTGCAAGACCAGAATGTCGTCCGGCGTCACATCGAGATCGGGCGCGTCGATGCGCCGGGCGAGATCGGCGAGCGAGGAAAAAACGATCGCGCGGCCCTCATGTTCGAGCAGACGCTTGTCCGCCGCGGCGCGCTTCACGATGGCGCCGCGCGGCGCGAGCGAGCCGAACACCGCGACGAGCCCGCCATCCGGATCGACTGGCTCCGCCCGCGCGCTGATGACAGAGCGATCGACCGGTTCCGCAAGCGGCTCCTCGATCAACTCCCCGAGCGTCTTTCCGGTGATCGTCATGCAGTCGAGATGCAGCAGATCGCGCAGTTCGCGCAGAACGGCGGGAACGCCGCCGGCCGCGAAAAAATCCTCCATGTAATTGGCGCCGACGGGTTTCAGGTTCACCAGCACCGGCGTCTCATCCGATAGCGCGTTGAGACGCCGAAGATCGAAGGGGACGCCGGCGCGGCGCGCGATCGCCGCGAGGTGGACCAGCGCGTTGGTCGAGCCGGAGATCGCAAGCAGCATGCGCACGGCGTTCTCGATCGATTTTTCCGTCACCAGCGCGCGCGGCGTCAATCCGGTAGCGCCGATGAGCGCGGCGGCGCGGCGGCCGCTTTCCTCTGCGGCGCGCAGCCTGTCCGCATGCGTGGCGGGAATGGCGGCCGAACGCGGCAACGCAAGACCGAGCGTCTCGACGATGCAGGCCATGGTGCTCGCTGTCCCCATCACCGCGCATGTGCCAGCCGTCGTCGCCAGCCGCCCCTCGACGGCGTCGATCTCGGCGCGGTCGATGTCGCCGGCCCGGTAGCGCGCCCAGAAGCGCCGGCAGTCCGTGCAGGCGCCGAGTCGCTCACCGCGATAACGGCCTGTCGACATCGGGCCCGCGACGATCTGGATCGCCGGTTTGCCGGCGGAAACGGCCGCCATGATCTGCGCCGGCACGGTCTTGTCGCATCCGCCCATCAGGACAACCGCGTCGATGGGCTGCGCGCGGATCATCTCCTCGGTATCCATCGCCATGAGGTTGCGGAACTTCAGGCTCGTCGGGTTGAGGAACACCTCGCCGAGCGAGATTGTCGGGAATTCGAGCGGCAGCGCGCCGGCCATGAGCACGCCGCGCTTCACCGCCTCGAGCATCTCCGGAAAATGACGATGACAATTGTTGAACCCGCTGAAGGTGTTCGCGATGCCCACGATGGGACGCCCCAGCGCTTCGTCGGAATAGCCCATCGAGCGGGCGAAGGACCGCCGCAGATAGGCGGAGAAGTCCGGATCGCCGTAGTTTGTCAGCCCGCCCGCGAGCCCTGCGCCCGCCTGCCTCTTGGGTCCGTCCGACATTCGTAAATCCGTCTGATTGGTGGAGGCGCCGCTCGTTCGACGGCGGAGGAGCTTATCACGCGATTGGCGTTATATCCCATAGCTCCGGAATCAGAAGGCATATCGCGGCGGCGAGAGCGTGGGCGCTTCCTTGGCGCCGAGACAAATCGTGTTCCGGCTCTCGAGCCCTGGCGGACGGCTGGAATGATCTTGAAGCTGGTCCGGCAAGCTCGCGAGGGCGCCTCAGGGGCGCGTAAGTCGATCAGGCGAATCGCCAAGCCGCGCAGCGCTCGCAAGCAGGGAAAAGGTAGGGCGCGTTCAGTCATGCCGTAAGCGCTCGCGCCTGCCGCCGCATGTGAGGTTGAGCGCCGGAACGGATCTCAGGCATCTCGTTTCGGAGTAAGCGGACATCGATCGGAGCAGCGTGGACGAGCTGCAGCGCGAGCACGGATGCGTTTGAATTAAATTGTTTGTCTTCGTCGATGTGGGGCCCGGAATATCTTTCAATATATTTTCCGAAATCATGCGCCTTATTTGACTCGATTGCCCCGCCGTCGCGTGTCGGTTGCTTAACTGCGCGATCGTGTTCACGACGCCTTTGCTTGACCCGGCTTCAAACACCGCGTTCCCTCATGAGCGCGGGAGCATGCGCGCGTCGGTGACATCGCGCCGCTCTGTCGCAGGTGGAGTTCTTCATCTTCACAGGGGATATGATCATGGCCGGTCCGATCAAGGGAACTCACAGTGACGACAATCTCGGCGGCGGAGGCAATGACGACGTCATCTTCGGCTATGCTGGCGATGACACGCTCTATGGCCGCGGCGGCGACGATATCCTGTATGGCGGGTCCGGGGACGATGTGCTGCGCGGCGGTCGCGGCGATGACGTGCTGAGAGGCGGCTCCGGCGATGATCGCCTTTACGGCGGCCAGGGCGACGACAGGCTGTTCGGCGGGGCCGGCGACGACGAACTGCGGGGCGGTTCGGGCGACGATTATCTCGATGGCGGCTCCGGCGACGATATTCTCCGCGGCGGCGAGGGCGATGATATTCTCAAGGGCGGCTCCGGCGACGACATCCTGGTCGGCGGAGAGGGCGACGATCGCCTCACAGGGGGCAGCGGGGACGACACCTTTGTCTTCGCCGGCGATTTCGGATCAGACACGATCACCGACCTGCGCGGCGGCGACAAGATCGATCTGACCGCGATCGGCGCCGTCACCAGCATCAGCGATCTCACCATCGAGGCGGTGGACGGCGATACCGTGATCACCGTGCCCGGCGGCGCGTCGATCACCGTGAAGGGTCTCGCCCCTGCGCAGGTGCTCTCGTTTATCGAAGTCGCCTGCCTCATGCGCGGCGCGCTGGTGCGCACCCCGGGCGGCGAAAAGCCGGTCGAGAGCCTGTCGATCGGCGATGAGGTGCTGACCATCGATGGCGTCGCGGAGCGCATCAAATGGATCGGAAAGCGCGCCTATTCGCGTCCATTCCTCGCCCACAACGGCAAGATCGCGCCGATCTGCTTCGAGGCCGGCTCTCTCGGACCAAATCAACCGTCGCAGGACCTCTACGTTTCTCCCGAGCATGCGATGTATGTCGACAATGTGCTTGTTCCGGCCAGACTTCTGCAGAATGGCGCGACGATCGCGCAGAGAAGCGATTTCGACATCGTGGAGTATTTCCATCTCGAATTCGATGAAGCCCAGGTCATCTGGACGAATGGCGTTCCCACCGAAAGCTATATCGACACCGGAAATCGGCGCATGTTCGCCAACGCGGCGGAATATCTCGCTCTCCACGGCGACAAGCATGAAACGGAACGCCGGCGCAGATTCTACGCCATCTATGGCGGCGTGGCGCTTGAAGCGATCCGTCGACGCCTGCAAACGCAGTCTCTCGCGGCGTGACAGGACGGAGGCGGCGCTTTTTGCGCCGCATGTCTCCGCGCGAACCGCATCGCGCGGCGCGAGCGCCGGATGAGCGATGACCTGCGTATGATCCATCAAGATCCGCCGCCCTTATGCGGCCGCGGCCCGGCTGTCAGGATCGCCGTTCTGGGCGATGATCGGATCGGGCCGCTGTCTGTTTCGAGCCGCGAGCAGGGCGGCCTGTCCCTTTCATTCAGGGAAGACAGCTTCATCGTCTGGCTGCGGGCGCTGGCTCCGTCGATCCTGAGTCCGGACGAGCTTGTGATTGCGGTTCCCGGCGCTGCCGCCGCGCGGTTGGCGCAGCGCGTCAACGATGTCGTGTCGCGAGAGGAGCGTCCCGACGCTGTCCTGATATGCGCTGGCCTTGAGGACTGCGCGGCTGCGATCCGCGGGGTCGCGCCGGATTTCTCCGAGACTGCGCATGCGCTCGAGCGCATGGCGGATTTCTTCCTTCTCAATCACGTGAAGCCGATTTTCGTCATTCCGCCGCCATCGCCGCTATTTGCCAACGGGCTTTTCGCCGAGCGCTACATCGCGCTGATCGCGACGCTCAGGCGAATCAGCGCCTGTATTTCCGGCGTCGCTCTGATTGATCCGATCCCGGCGCTTCTGAAGCCGCAGGCCTATGGGCTCGAGCCCGATGACCGTTATGCGACGAAAGACGGCCTGACGTCCGTCGGCGCCTTCCGGCTGGCGCGCGCCGTTCTTCAGAGCCTGCGGGAATTGTACCCGACCCACCGCGTCGATGATCGGGCGCCCGATCGTGATTGCGCGGTGCTCAACGACAACCCCGAGCTTCGGATGCCGGAGCGCGCCGCGACGGCGGGGATCGCCGGCCCGCAACCGACCGCCTACGCCATCGATGGAGTCGGAACGGGCGGCGTGGCTGCGAGGGCGACCCCGTTCGTATCGCCGGGCTCCGTCGGCGTTCGAATAGCCCTGTCCGGCGGCTACGCGACGAGCTGGGGCGCGATCCGCCTTTATCAGCGCGCGCCGGACAGCGCGACGCGTCAACTAAGGTGTGGCGATTTGGTGGGCGCGTTCTGCGATCTGGCTTGCCCGGGGGAAGCGAAAAACATTTCGTCCGTCTCCCTGCATGCAACGCTTGTCCGAGCGCATGACTTCGTCGGGTTGCACTCAGCGCCTTGTCCTGTCGCGGAGGCAGGAAGTCTTCTTCGGCTGAGCACGCCTGTTTTCGCTGCGCCTGACGACATTCAGGCGCTGCATGTTTCCCTCCATATCCTGCTGAGTCCGGGCGTCGACCGCGATGCGGCGGGCGAAATCCTCGTCCAAAGAATGGTCCTGTCCGGAAGAAGGATGGGAGCAGAAGCAGGGCGCGATCAAGATATGTCGCCTTTCGCAAGGAGAGCCGCGTGACAGTTGATGCTGAATCCAGGTTGCAGATCATCGGCGCGACGCATCAGGCGGTCCGTATGATCTGCGCCAACGCAATCGCCATGAGCGAGAACGTCTGCGCTTACGTCTCGGGAATTCGAGTCGGCGTCAATCATGTCGAGGGCGAGTTCGAGCCGGGCGATGTGATCGAATACCCCATTTCCTATCTGCCCTGGGTCGAGCTGCCGGCGGAAATCCGCTTCGTATCCGAGCAGTCGGGCCGGGAGATCGCGGATCCGTTCCGGATCGTGACGCACGATGACGCGGTGGCTCTCGTCGGCATCGGCGAAGCGGTTGTTCAGAACGTCGAGATCGCGCAGGGAATGATCAGGGGCCTGGTCATCAATCGCGTGAACGGGCTGCTGCGGCCGCAGATGTTCGCGCGCATCAACGGCGTGGTGCCCCGCATCATCGCCGTCGAGCAGCCGCGCCTTCTGGAGGATGGCGGGGCGTCGTTCCAGTTCAGCGCCCAGCTTCACCCGGCCGATCTCGGCGAGAACGGTTTGACTGCCGAGATATTCCTTCTCGGTCAGGACAGGCCTTTGACGTCGATCGCTTACCGACGGGCGGACATCGACGATCTCACCAAGCGGATCGTCGAGTTCGAAGCCCGTCTTGCGCAGATGTCGCAATCGACGACGTTTCGTTTGAAAACCGCCGGCCACGAAGTGAAACAGCGGCTCGATCTGATGCAGGAAAGAATAGACGCGTTTATCGAATATGCCGCGTCTTTCATGTTTGATCGCATAGCAGATACGGAGGTTCCGAGCCTGCCGAATGCGCCGCCGCTGTCGGCGGAAAGTCGAAAGAAGATCGATGCGTTTCTGGCGATCGTCCGAGGCGAAGGCAAGCCTGCGCCGCCGGCGACGCAGGGCAAGGACGCAAAGCCTCCGCTGGAATCGGCGTTCTTCTCCTTCGGCTGGCTCGACGTCGAGCAGGAGAACGGCATTCCCGTCCGCTGGATGACCGACAATGCGGTGATATTCAATCCTCAGCCGGAACGCCCGGTTGTGGAGGTGTTGGTGACCCTCTTCGCGGCGGGAGAAACGACGAAGCCGGCCTTCCGCGCCGCCTTTGATGGAGCGCCGGCGCTATGCTCGGTCGAGCGAGCAAAGAAAAAGAATGGGATGTGGCGGCTTCAGGCGAGTCCGGCGGAAGGCGCGCCGACCGCGTGCCGCGCGTTCAGCCTAGTGAATCTGACGGCGTCTTCCGCCTCAGCCTCGCAGAAAAAGCGCGCAGGATCGATCGCGGTGTCCGACGTCGTCTTCGTCTATGAAAGGTGAATCCGTGGTTCAGTCCACGGACATTCTGAATCGAATGCAATAATGCGAGATCGTCGGCGGTATTCCGAGACCCATATCGGCAAAGGCGGAAGCCTCGCTGGTGGGCGCGGTCAATTGTCCCCGCCCGCCGGTCCAGCCGGGCTTTTCCGCTTGCCCCATCGCATAGCTCACGCGAAGCTGTTGGGCGCGCGGCGTCTCCGCGAGTTTGATATGAAGCTCGGACCGATTCGCCAAAGCGACTGATTGAATGGGTATGGGGCGTCCGCCCGCATCGAGCGAGAACCCGAAATCGGGAGCTGCGGGCGTCCAATCATCGTCGAAGGCCAGCGAAGCGGCTTTCTCGGGAAGCTTGAAGCCGATCCGTATGACATTGTCGCTGCGACGGGCCCATAACGGGTGCAGCGGCTCGAACCAGACCTTCTTCTGCTGCCTACAGGACTCAAGGACGAGAGCAAGAAGGTCGCCAAGCATCATGCGTCCGACGGCCGACTGATGAACGCCGTCGCTTAGTGGGAACTGATACATGGGTCCGGCTAGCGCGACCTCGTTGGGTCGCCGGCGCGCAACGTCCCACTGTGCGAGCGGCGTCTCCAGTGCGAGCTGCGGCGCGGCTGCGCTGGCGTTTGTCTGGAGAACGATGGCGATTGGCGGCTTTGCTTGGCGCGTTTTGATCTGCAGCGCGGGCAACGCATCCGTCAGCAGCGCGTCGAGCATGTTTGCATAGCTTTCGCGGGCCGCCGGTCCGGATTCCCCCTGGATGAGGACGAGAGCGGCGATCCGAGGAACGTAGCCGCGCGCCTCGGTCGCTGCGCGCATGCGTTCCGCCGCGATCATCAGATCGTCCCATGCGACTGAGCCGCGCAGAAAAGACGCGAGAGGCTCTCCGCCGCGCCACACGGTATGCATAAAGTGAGCGGGGCCCGCCGTGCGACGCGAAATCGCATAGGCCATCGCGGTTGCGGGGAATGGCGCATAGCGCAGGTCGTCGCGAACGGCCCCCATGCCGCGCAGCCGTTTCCCGTCGACAGGATGCGAGGCGTAGGTCTGCTGCGCGCCTTCGAAAGAAAACATCGTCTTCTGCGAAACCGGCTGGGTCAGGATCGGCGCCGCATGTCCGCCGGCGCCGGCGTTGGATTGTCCATAGAAAAAGACGGCGTCGATGGGCGGCCGGCTTTGCGCAACTGCATCGGCAATCGCTGACGGCGAGGCGAGAGACGCAACAATCCGCGCGAGAATCCGGCGGCGCGTGATCATTGTCGTGAGCTGACGCGCGGCTCGATCGCCTTCAAACGCTCTGTCAGCTTGGACGCAACCCTTTCGATCCCATAATGATCCCTGATGAAGGCGCGCGCGCGGCTGGTGATGGCCGGGTCCCGGTTTGCGCGAACGACCCTGAGCTTGTTGGCGGCGTCGGCGATAGATGGCTCCGCCCACTGGCTGCCATCACGGAAGGGGTACTCGCCGGCCTCCACGTCCCGAAGCGCGTACGAGACCGGATATCCCCGCGTCGCGTCAAGGAAGCACGCAGAACCGGACCAGTCGGTGGCCGCCACTGGCGTCCCTAGCGCCATCGCCTCAGCGATGACGCGCCCGAATCCCTCGGCTCGATGAAGAGAGATGAAACACGCGGACTGCTTGATGAGCCCGAGAATCTGCGCCCGTGAGAGCGGCTTGTTGATGATGACGCATCGCTTTTCCCCCGCCGCGAGCGTCGCGAGATGCCGAGCGGCGTCCGGATGTGCGTCTGCGTTGATCGTTTTGATGATCAACTTTTCCTTTCCATGCGAGGGAAACGCCTTTTGAAACGCGGCCAGAGCCCCGTCCGGATTTTTCCGTGCGATAAAAGAATTGTAGTCGAACATCGATAGAACGATGAAGTCGTCCCGCGAAAGGCCGAACAGCGAGAGGTCGACGGGCTCATCGTCCGGAATATGGACGTGCGGCGGCATCAGTATGACCGGCTTGTCGGTAAGACCGCTGTAAACCTTTTCGAGGAAGTCGCTGGCCGCCCATACTTCATCGACGAGATCGAAAACGCTTTTCCAATGATCGGGGAGACTCGTGAGCTCCCACGGCCAGTAACCGATGGAGTAGCGGTCTTGAAAAAGCGCCCGCCCTCGTTCGATTCGCAAGCGCGCGGTCTCGAAAGGCGGCAAAGTGAAGATGTTGATCGGGAAAATCGGCCTGCTTGTCTTCGGAAGGTCGAGCGCCGGCGCAACGTCTGTAACGCCATCGCTGGGGAGTGAGAGATTGATAAGCGCGCATGGAATGTTGGCGTATCGAAGGGCGGCCGCAAGCGCCCGGGCGTCCTCCCCGACGCCCATAATACTGTCGCCAAATCCAAAGATATTCACGCCGGGGACGCGCGAGAAGCCGGCCTTCTTAAAGCCGCCTGGGTCCCGCTGCTGGGCGGCGCGGCGGACATCGCGCTCGCGCGCAGAGAGGAAAGGCGACAATCCAAGAGATTCTGCTCCCCCGTCATAATACCAGTCATGAAACCGCTCGACGTCGCCGCTGAATCTGCTCCTCAATTCCGGCTTGGTGAAAAGGACATACGTCGCCAGCCTCGATGCGCAAGGCGGAATTGGCGCGGACAAGAAGTCGAGATAGTCCGCGCTGAAATTCACATCCGGATATCGCCGCCATCCCTCGAGCGCGAACCAGAGCAGAAATCGCGACGCCCTCTCGTCGGACAACGTCGCGGGGGCGCTGGACTGCGCATGCCCGAGGAGAAAAACCAGCCTCAGCGTGTCATCGGAGAGAATAATATCGACGGCCGAGCTTCTTCCATTTGCGCCCGACAAGGGAGGAAAAGACGCCATCGCGTCATGCCGCGGCGACGGAAAATCGCGGCGAGCCGTCCCCGCATATAATTCGCGCAAGCTCGTCATACTCCTGAGATACCCGCGCCATGTAGCTCGCGAATAGGCGATAACTCTCCTGCTGCATTTCCTGCTGGAGAACGTCGGACTGCTTGTAGTGTCTCATGGCGTCGACCATATCGCGCATCGTCCGCAACTGGTGAAAGGGATGCCGCGCGGGAATGCCTTCGAAGGCGTCCAGAGTGCCGATGATCGACTTTCCATAAGCGAGCGCTTCGATCGTCTTGATCTTTAGGCCGGTGCCTCCAATCATGGGATTGAGAACACAAGCGACATGATCGTAGAAGTCGCTGAGATCATCGACAAGGCCCATCTGGTAAGGGCATGATTGCAGGCTGAGCCTTCCACGGGTGATCGTTCCCGCGAGCGCCCAATCGACGTCGCTTGACGGGGCGATCGCCTGGTCCAGCGCTTTCAGCGAAGCGACGTTGAAGGGGTTGCCGCTTCCGATATAGCCGAAGGTGAAGGATGGAGGAGGTTTCGGCCGCGTGCGCAGAAGAAACTGTGGATCCATCGGGTGGCCGACCGTAATTGTCCGTCCTTTGTGACGGTTTTCGATAACGGTGGATTCCCGTTCCTGGATGCCGATAACCACATCGGCGCGCGCAAATCCGCGATTCTCCTCCTCGATTGTCGTGAAGTACCAGCGCGGCTCGAGACGCGCGCGCTCGGCGATCGTGTTGCGGCCGCCGAAAAGGTCGTGCGTATCGAGAATCTTGAGGGGTCCGTCGAGCCGCTCAAACGTTTTCGACATCCAGACATAGTTCACGATGACGGCGTCGTAATCGTGTGCGGCGACGACCTGCGCCACCTGCTCGCACAAATGATCGGGGCACCAATCGTCCAGCCCCCACGCATGAGGCAGGCTCGGAGGCTCGAGAGCGAGCGACTTAAGAAAGAAAAAACGCCGCCAGTATTGGCTCATCGCCTTGAACTGGTCCTGAGAGAGCCCCTCCATGCCGTAGTAAAAAAAATCCATCGCGATCCCACGACGGCGCAATTCTTCCGCTTCTGCTTTTATGCGAGCGGCGTTCCCCTGATCAGCGGGGTGCGATGCAATCGGGGAGATGACGAGAACGGCCGGCGAACTCATTGCAGTATGATCATCTTGTCGATGCAGACTCCGAGAAGTCGGCCTGAATTGGCGTCCGCAGTCATGCAGGGAACGACGAGGGTCAGCGCCGGGCGCAGCGTACTTTCCGGCAGATCGATAATGATCTTTCCGCTGGTGTCGGACCAGCGATCGACGGCGTGCGCGACCGGCCGGCCATTGAGCTGCACGGCTATACGATCGAGATTGGCGCGATCTTCCGTCCTTGGAACGCACAGCTCAATGCGGCTCGCGCGCCCGGCGGGGTGAGGCGGAATCAGGCGAAAATGACTCGACGGGCCGGTCCAAAGCCAGGAATACTGATGGTCGCCCTCGCTTGCGTAACCACCATCGTGCACCAGTCCGCTGGCTTCGACAATGATGGGGTTGTCATCGCCGTCGAACAGCTCGGTGTCGGGTGATCTGACACGCCTGTCGCTGCCACGCTCGGGCATGACTTGATCGGGCGCGAGCAGAAAAAACGAGGGGCCGCCGCTTCGTTCGATCAGCCGAGTTGTGCGGTAGCCGCGCAACCGTGGCCAGTCCTTCGATTTCTCGAGATGACGCTGGTGGGTCGGCGCAAGAAGCGCATGACGCCGTCGCTCCAAATAGCTAGCGACGGCCGGAAATTCTTCAGCGGATCCGACGCAGACAACGAGGCGTTCCCCTTCGCCCGCGACTTGCTCAAGTTGGACGGCGTCTTTCGACGAAAGGCCGGGAGCCGCCAGCGCGCGATGGCCGCCGGTTGAGCGGAACCGCCGCAAAAAATATTCCTCGTCTCCGGAGGCGGGCAAGGCGAGCGCGGGCGACGCGCCGAGCCTTATTGTCTCCCAAGAGCAGGCGTGCGGGAAAGTCCAATCGAACAACGCGATCGGCCCAAGAATCTCCTCCATGACGGTGGAAAGGCCGCGATGACGATGATCGGCCGGCGAGGGGGCGGCGCTCATCGATGAATGTAACCCGCTATGCGCAATCCGATTCGGCTCGCATCCATGGAGCCCGAAAAACCTATCGCCTTGATCTCGACCTCGGGAGAGGACAGGCGCGTAACCGTTGCTGGAGAATCGCCCATGACTTTTGCGAAATGGTCAGCTGAGGTGAACCAGAATACGCCCTGGAAGTCGGCGGCGGGCGGCTTGATCAGCGAGCTCAGCGCCGGAATATGATCGTCGACCGTCCATTCGACGACCGTCGGCGCGGCGTTCTCACCGCGCTCCGATAGAGCGTTGACTGCGCCGATCGGCTGTCGCTTGCTCCGCGAAGAACGCTGTGCGTGTTCAACCACTGCCAGATAGCGTTGTGCGATGCTTTCGATGGAGAGCGTCGTGCGGGCGTACTGCCGGGCGCGGCGCCCAAAGGTCTCGCGCAGCGCGCGGTCGGAGAGGAGCGCGTCAAGCGCGATGCGCAGCGCGGGGGATGAATCAAAGAGTGGAATGTGAACGACGGTGTCTCGCGGGATTTCGGAGTAGGCGGCGGTGTCGCTGACCACGCAGCAACGTCCGGCGGAGAAAGCGCGGGCCAGCGTGCCGGAGCTTTCGCCAACGGACGGAAAGCGCAAATTCACGACAATGTCGGCCGCGGCGATATAGCGGTCGAGTTTGTCTTCGGAGAGATAGCCGGTGACTGTGCAGACCTCGCTGAGGTCTGAGTGCGCCTGAATCTCTTTGGACAGCGGATACTCCGCGGGACGTTCCTCGCCGGCGTGAATCCAGCGGAACGCGCGGCCTTCCCTGCGTAGATCCGCGACAGCCGCGATGAGCCAGTCGAATCGCTTTGCGTTTGTCGCGAAGCCGGAGGTGAGAATAAGCGGCGTTGCCGGATCAAGGCCGAGCTCAAGCCGCGCCTGCCGGCTCGAGGCGGCGGGAATCGGCTTGGCGAAATGTGGAATGACAGTCAGCTTTTCGCCGGCTCCGGCGCCATACGTCGCGATGAGTTTTTTGCGCGCGAAATCCGAATGAACGATGACATGATCTGAGGTGTCGAGAATCTCATCGACCATGTCGAAGAGAACATAGTTCGCGGAAGTTTTGAAATTGTTGTCGCGCCAGTGACGCGCGTAGACATCCCCGAGCGCGGGCGACGATGTTTTCATTCGCCCGAAGAGAGCGTCCGGCTTCGCCGCATCCAGTTCGTTGACATAGAGCAGGCTGAGGTCGTGCAGGCTTGTGACCCCGCCAAAGCGTCGCAGGGCGTTCAATACAAAGACATGACCGCGATTGTTGCCGACATGATGCAGGATTCGAGAATGCGGACCAAGATGCCGAAACGCCTGGACGGGATCGCGAACCTCGACATCAGGCGGAGCTTCCGCAAGCGCGTCCTCACAATAGCAGGCGCAGGGCGTATGCCGGGCGATTTCACGAAGAAGCATGCTCGCATAGTCTGCGATCCCGTTGCGGGCGGGTGGAAGAGGCGTGAACCAGTTTAGGACGTCTCGCTCGAGGTCGGATGAGCTGCGATCGTCGCCATGAGAATGAGCGAGGCCCATCAGGAATAGGCCCTCACTGCGTCATAGAGCCTGTAGAAGGCTTCGACGAGCGCGCGCGCGTCATAGTCACGCGGCTCGCCAAGAGTGACCACGTTCGGTCCGACGGCTAAAATTTCGCGGCCGCGATAGACGGCCGAATGATCGAATGGAAGATCGAATCGTCGCACGATCGCCTGGCTGGCGGCGATATAGACATCATCGAGCCGGTAGGGCGCGGAGCTCGCCTTCTCGATGTCGACGGACATGCCTGCCTTTTCGGATAATCGCCCCAACATCCCGGCGAGCAGTCGATTCGCAGGATGATTGGGCGTGTAGAAAAGGCGCTGTTCCGCTATCGTGTCCGAGATCAGGTCCGAAATGGGCGTATCCACGTCGGTCTCTCTCGCACGCAGTTGATCGAGGGACGCGTCGAACGGCGAAGGAGAGACATCGAACAGACGCTCTCCAGAAAAGCACTCAACGGCTTCCTCGACGCTTTTCCCATGCGCATGCGCGGACCGGATTTGCCCGAAGTGATATTCGCCGAGAGGGCTGAGCAGCTTGCCCCAGTTTCCGAGATAGACGTACTGGACGCCAGGGAAATAGCCGTCAAAATAGATATTTGGCCACACAACGACCGATCCGCCGAATTCGCGGCGAATCTCGTCGCTCGCGATCCAGTCGATATTGTACTCGCTCGAGATGCGCTGTGCGAAAATGACGTCAGCGGCCCTCAGCTTGGAATAGATCTCGTCTTTCTGGTCATTCTTGAACGTGAACACCGGAGCGATTCGATCCACGTCGGCGGTTGGGCATGAGATCGCGAGCATCATTTCGAGATGTTGCGCCTGACAATTTCCTAGAATGCAAACTCTCATCTCAAGGCGCCGAGCGTTCCCGAACAATGTCCTATGCTGAGAGACGGTTGTCGGGCCGCAAAGTCAATCGCGTCGCGGAGCGCGAGAGCGATATGCTGAGCAAACGTTAAAGGCGATTCATCAATGTCGCCCGATCGGAAGCGACGTCGAGTCCCATGGCTGCATTTGCACGATGAGACTTCGTTCGTCGCGCCGGAGAGGTTCGGCCGGCCGCCCGCGCTGAATGTCGGCGCGAAGCGGAGCGGGCAGTGGCGATGAGTTCACGGCCCAGAAATCCTCGCCCGTTTGGGAGCGGAAAACAGACGGATTGGAGGAGGATTCGCGAACCAGTCGCGTGACTGCGTTTTCCTTCAAATGCCGTGAAAGAAGCGCAAGCGTCTCGTAGACGGGTTTCTTGGCGCCAGCCTCATTCAGCAGGCCGAATGACGAACGCCCCCATGGTTGGTCCCGAAATTCCCACACGATGACCGGGCCGACGCCGAGGCTGAAGAATCGCAGGATGTCGCAGCTTGCGAGCGCGGCGTACTGCTTTGTTCCGGCGATGTGATCGGGCGCGCGCATTTTTAGGTTGGCGCGGGGGGAAAGGTCGGAAGGGTCGGGCCGGGCGATTCCATATTCGGTGATCGCGATTGCATGATCGCGCCCGGCCCGCCTGACATCGGCGCGCAGCCTCTCCAGCGCCGCGCTGCGATCGCCGCCGCCAGGTTCGTCCCACGCATGCGTGCTCACGACGTCGAGGTGATCGAGAATCTTCGCCGCGAGGGTTGGATCCTGAAAATACCGCCGCGCGGCGGTGATGGTGCTGGCGGCGGGCCCGTGAATGCGGGGGAGGCTCAGGCCGCGCCTCTCGGCAATGCCCCGAAACGCTGCAAGAAAGGAAAGGTAAACCGGCGGCGGAATGCGGATATTCCAGTCCCCGTCCGGTTCGTTGGAAAGCTCGATGCCGTCGAGCTGGAGTCCGTCTGCGATCAGGCGTTCGACAAGGGCGACGGCGAAACGGGCGGCGAGCGACGCGTCATCGGCGTGAAGCGACCGGGGCGCGCCCGGAACGAGCGGTTGAGAGGCCGACGGCAAGGGCGGCGGCGCCCATAACACGAGATGCAGGGCTGCGGCGGTTTCCCGCTTGAGTCGTCGGATGACTGCGAGTTCCTGGCCGAAAGGCGACGCAGCGAGCCCGTCGGCGACATATGTGCGCATATCCTTGTCGCTCATCGCCTCGCTGATCGGGGGCCGCCGCGCCCAGTTCGGGCCGACGGCGAAACGCAAATGAGCGGGAAGAAAGGCCAGAAGATCCCGGAGCGCCTGCGGCGCGCGCGCGAGGCCGGCCGGCCAGATATGGACGCCGATTCCGGGGCGGGGCGACGCGGACGCCGGATCGGCGCCTGATCCCGTCGAGTCTCCGCCGCGCGCCGCGGCGAGGTGGAGCGGAGCGATGATCCCCGCGCAGGACGCTGCGCCGAACAGGGCGAGCGCGTCGCGGCGCGAGCGCGCGGGATGAGTCAAAACGCCGGGCGTGGATCTAGTCCGCTTCATCGAGCACCGCTCGCCGCAGCCGTATCATCGCCGCCGTCGAATCGTTGCGCAGCGCCGCGCGGGTGGAGCGCGGGATCGGCGCGATATATTTGGGCAGGCGATCGGGAATGTCGTCGTGAATGAAATGGCTGATCAGATCCTCCCGGTCTATTAGGCGGTAAAGGTTGAGGAACTTGTCTGTCGTCGTGAGCGTGATGGCCGGAACACCGTAAGCCATGGCCACCACGCAACCGTGAAACTTTGTGCTTGCGATCACGTCGCATGCTCCAATCTCAGTGGTGAGCGCATGGATATCGTTCGGATCGACGAGCTCGGCGTGAGGATAGTCCCATTCGCTGAGGCCTGCGAGATCATCGTCGCGAATCTGGCCGGTTCCAAGCACGATATTCCGGACATGATAACCGAGGCCGCGCGCGCGCTCGCAGAGCGCGGTGATGTTGTCCCAGCGGGTTTGGCCCGGCGTCAGCTTGCGCGTGATCAGGCCGAAGACCTTCCGCTTCGGGTCGCGCGCCGGTTTGGGAAAATCAAGCGTGAAGACCATGTCGACGCTGTATTCCACCGGCGCAGAAGGCTTCAGCTTTTCGATGATCCAGCGCGCGCTTTCCCGGTCCCGCGCGTTGATGCGCCGAACATTCGGATGTCGTAGAAACTCCGCTATTCTGGCGACCACCGCTGGATCCTCGCCTGTCCAGAGCGGAACGCCGACGCCATGGACATAGATCGGTTTGGCCAGGAAGCGTTCGTCGAAATAGCTCGAAGCAAAATATTTTGGGAGCAGAAGGTCGCCGCCGCCGATGATGATCGCGTCCAGCGAATCAATTTTAGCATAAGCTTTATCGGAATAAATCGGGCTCTTTAGACTGTCCTGCAAAACGGAAACTTCACAATCATAAAAAAACTTCCGATAGACGTCCAGAAATAGCTCGTCACCGTAGTTGCCATAGCCGAAATACCCAACAAGTCCGATCTTGCGACGATTCATTGCGACTGCTCCATGTTGGATGGCGCTTCGATTGCTTCCAACGTCGCGAACAATGGCATTGAGGTTGCGGTCGTCACCATCGGAAATCGCCTCGCGCACCGACCGGAGTGTGAACAGGATGACCAAGAAGTTGATGTCTAAAATTGGGAGCTTCGTATGCGGATCATAACCACCGACGAGTTGATGAAAGCCGCGCCGGCTACGCATTATATAAAATCATGGAGCGGGATCATCGATCCAAAGGACGCGGCCGGCGTCACCGCCAACGCGGTGTGGTCCCAGCTCAACCAAAAGGAGCCGCACGAGCCTCATTTCAAGATATTCGACCGGTTGACCGGCGGTCAGGTTTTCATGGATGTGGGCGCGAATTGCGGCCAGTCGATCATCTCGCTGAAAATGGTTAATCCTGAAGCGCAGATAAGATCCTTCGAGCCGGGAGCATTCAGCTTCGCCATCGCCAACCGCGTCGCCCGCGTCTTTCCCGAAGCGCAGGTCTTCAATTTCGGCCTGAGCGATCAGTCGTCGCGGCTGCCCATTTTCACACCGGTCATCGACGGATTGCTGGTGACGCCCTTGAGCGCTCTCGATCCCTCGGCGTTCGAGCCGAACGGAACCATGCACAAGTTTCTCATGGACGACATTGCAAAAGGCGCGGATGTCGTTTTGTTCTCCCAGGAAATCGAGCTTCGTCGGGGCGACGAATTCTCGCTGTCGCCTGACGTCGTCAAGATCGACGTGGAGGGCGCCGAACTGCGCGTCCTCGCCGGGCTGGAGGAAACCATCGGCATGCACCGCCCCATGATCATGACGGAGAAATCCGACGCGATCGGAATCGCGCGCTTTCTGTCGGATTTCGACTATGAGCCGTTCCAGTATCGCGAAGAACCCGACGGCCGGTGCGCTCTCGCGCATCTGCCGATCGTGGACGGCATGAAGTCCGATCATCTGCCGCTGAACATATTCTATCTCAACAGCGAAAAGGTTGATCTCTATCGTGACGAATATGGAATGCGGATCATAGGTCCGGCGAATCACTAGCCGCGCGCGCCGCTCGCTTAATTTCTCTTTGATAATCGAGGCGGCCGCGGTCATCTGATCGCGGCCGTTTCACCTGCGCCTCCCGATCCCGAACGTCATCGACGGTTCGCGCCAGCCGCCTTCGCTTCGCCATGTCGGCCGGCTGTGTAAGCCCCTTTCTGCGCGGCTTTTCGGCGCTGTGGCGCCGGTGATTGTTGCTCCGCAACAAACCTCCTTCGAAAAGCTAAATCTTGTTTACCATCGCCGGACAATGGAGCCGGCATGTATCCGCCCGCCTGTCGGGCGCTCGCGCGGCGGGCGGAAAATACTCGCTCAACATGCAAAGTGCAGTTCGGCCGCGTTCCGGGCAGAGCGAGTATAATTTCTGAGAAGATGAGGAAGAATTGCAAGGAGCAACGAAGGTTGGGAAAAGACTACATTAGAAAGCTGATGATCCTGCTGTTCCCAAGAATAGAGGTGATTATATAGCATAATATAGACGGAAATACATGAGATATGAAATTTTAGAACATTTATACAAAAGTTTTTACTGAATTTGAGCTCATAAATACATTGGAGGATCGTTGACTTCCAACCCTCGATAGCTCACCCATGCTGTCGTCAAAGCAAGGGGTGCGCTGCGATGGATATGAGCCCGCTAACGGAACAGGTGACTTCGGCGCGCGCCGTCCGCGTCACGCCGGGGCTTTTCGTCCTGCGCTACGTGTCCTCAAAGGCCGGGCTCCACGCGCCTTACATTCGGGTCACGACGCCGCCTGGCTCTGGCGTGGACGTGATCAGCCCGGGCGACGGAGAGCCGCGGCTTGTTTCGCCGGGCGACGGCGTTGTCGTGCGCGCGACGCGAGATGCGTTGTTGAATCTTGCGGTGACGCCCTCTCATGCGACTGGGAGCTGCGACGCTGAACTCGTTCTCGAACGCGTGTCCACAACCATGCGTGTGGACGAAAGCCGCAGCAGACAGGCCGACGCTCCAACTCTGTCGACAGGCGAGATCGAGTTGCTTGCTCATGTCGCCCGCCGCGGAGATCTCACCGTCAAATCGGGCGAATGGATATGCGGGCCTCAACTGCCGATGGCCATCGAGGGCGTCCAGATCCGATGGAATGGAAAACCTCAGGGCGTGGACATCGTCGCTCGCGCCACGATTAACGCGCGCGGTCTGCGGCAGCTAGCCGAGCAACCGGCCGGCGGCTTTATCGGAACAAGAGGCAAAGCCGCGCCGATCACCGCGCTGACATTGGCTCTGGCGGGGCCGGATGCTGAAAATTATTCGCTGTCGTGCGACGCTCTTTTTCTCGGCATGCCGGTGATCAGCATGAGCGGCCGCACATGCGCATTTACGGGGGCGACCGGTTGGGAGCCCCTGGTGGGACTTCGGGTGTCCATGGCGAGCAGCGCGGACGGCGCGCGCCATGCCGCCAAGACGCTTTCCGGAAGGATGACGGCGCCGCAGCCGCAGTCCTTGGCGGCCCCTGAGCAGCCCAGCCGCGTCCGGGTTTTCCGTTCCGCGCGCGCGCAGCCGGCGCCTGCTCTGCTTTTGACCAAGTAACGTTTGACCAATTAAGCGCATCACAAGTGATGGAGATGCTCCATGGCGACATATGACTACACCAGCGATCAGTTGAGCGATCTCATCGACGGAAGCGATGTCTTCTCGGCGGACGATCGCGACGAGATCATTCAGGCGCTGCAGAATGCAGGCGTGTTCTCATCGTCTTCCCCGTCCGGAAGCGACGCCCAAACGGACGTCACGAATCCGGACGATCTGCCTTCGGGCGGCAAGGAAGTCGTTTATGTCGAAGGAGCTCCCGACGGGCATCTCGATCTCAGCGGCGGCAATACCGCCTATATCTTCAACACGGACGACACGGTTGACGCGTCTCTCGACGGAACCGGAAAGCACGTGCTGTTTACCGGCGGCGGCGACGATCACATCACCACCGACGGCTCAAGCAGCGACTACATCAATGTCGGCGATGGCGACAACTATGTCGAGGCGGGATCCGGCAACGACACGATCATCGGCGGCGACGGCAACGACAACTTCACGGGGGGCTCGGGCAACGATCTGATTCGCCTGGGCGGCGGCGACAATTTCGCTGACGGCGGCTCCGGAAGCGACACCATCATTGGCGGCGACGGCAATGACTTCATCTTCGGCGGCGGCGGCGACGACACGATCGTCGGCGGCGGCGGCGACGACACGATCGACGGCGGCTCGGGCGCGGACTTCATTACTGCGTTTGACGGGAACGACTCGATCATGGGCGGCGCCGGCGCAGACACCATCATCGGCGGCGGCGGCGACGATACGATTGACGGCGGCTCCGGCGCTGACCTCATTCGCATCGCTGACGGCAATTCCAAAGTCTTCGGCGGCAGCGGAAACGACTCGATCTACATCGACGGTCACGGCGCGAGCACGGTGGTCGGCGGATCGGGTTACGATACGCTGTATATCGAAAGTCAGAATTCGACCAATGTTCAGTCCACTGTGGTCGATGGAGGCGTCACCACGATCACCTTCGTCGATGGCGATACGCTCACCTATTCGGAAGTGGAGAAGATCATCTTCCACGATCAGCCCCACTGATAGAGGCGGTATGAGCGCGGGATTCGTCCGCGCTCCGCTGAACCCGTTGGAGAACGCGGCGCCTGCGCCGCGTTTTCTGTCATGATGATCGGGTGCTGAAACAGCCTGAGGATCCGCTCGCTCGATATGAATGTCTGGTCGCAGATTTATGAGGCGCCTGCGCTTCTTACGAAGGAGCTGGGGCATCGGCGCATCTACGCGCCGGCGGCTTATCGGCAGGTGAGGGCCCTGTCCCTTGTTCCCATTGTTCACACGGAAGTCTTCGATCTCGCCGCCCTGTTTCCGACATGCTGGACGATGACCCCTGAGGGGCCGGAATTGATGGCTCTGCGATCGTTGTTGTCGGATGGTTCCGCAATGCCCGGCGGCGAGAAGGCGGGCCTTACGGTGTTGCCGCTCGCGTTCCAGGCATATCCCTTTGTTGTGCCTCATGGCGAAGTAGCGGCGTCCGAAGCGGTCCTTGTGGATCTGGCGATCGCCGATCAGCCCTCCGACATCGGCGCGCCCATAATCATGGCGGATGGTCAGCCAGCGCGCGCGACGCTGACGCGCGCGCGGCTGGCTTTGCAGACCGGCGGCGTCTTGGGAGTCACGCGCGCACTGTCGCAATTCGCCCATGAAGAGGGACTGCTCGAGCCGTGGCCGTTGAAATTCGAGCTCGGCGACGGAGAGAGCGTGGATATCGACGGCTTGATGGTTCTCTCGCGCGCGCGGCTCGAGGCGCCGGGAGTGCGGAAAGCGATACGCGCCTTTGGCGTCGAGGCGGGACTGTTTTTTTCCGCTCATCGGCTGTCGCTCTTCCGGATATCCGGGTTGCTGTCGGCCGCAAGGGCGGTTGTCGCCGCGCGAAAGAGGGAAGTGTCGCGACAGGCCGCAGCATGACAGGCGATGGCATTGATCAGCTCCGCTTTCTGCCCATCGATGAAGCGGCGGTCACCCACTGGCGGCGTCCCTCGCGCTTCGATTTTCTCCATAGGCTGCGCAGCGTTCCGATCGCGGATACCGAACTGCTGCACATGTCGCACTATTCCCCGATCGTGATCGCGGTCGAGGACGAAGAGCCGACGGTGAGAGCGCTCGTTGATCCGGCGATGCTACGACTGAACCCGGTTGGCGAAGACGGCGTGTGGCGGCGGCCCTATGTGCCGATCGCGTTGCGAAATCTGCCTTTTTGGCCGGGAGCGGGTCGAGACGCTATCGGCGTTGCGCCGGAGCTGCTTGGGGAAGCGTCCGACGGCGCCTTCGCGTTGATGGATCCGGACGGAAAGCCAACGGAGCATTTCGCCGCGATCATGACCTGGACCGAGCGGCTCCGGATCGGAATGCGGCGGCTCAGCGAGGCGGCCAGATTCCTCATAGCTGCCGACGTCGTGGCCCCGCTTGTTGCGGAGAGGCCTGGCGCCCTACCCAAGGGCGCTGCCGATTATCTCACCGCGTCGCCCTCGCGAATGAGCGCTCTTGATGCGAGTCGGGCCTGCGCTTTCGCCGCGGACGGCTGCATGCCGCTCGATCTCGTCGCGGCCTGCCTGTTTTCCCGGCGCTTGCTGGCTCAGTCCGTGAAGATCGCGGAGGGCGCGCGCGTCGCGGTCGGAGCGGTTTCCTCAGGAGGAGAGGCGATGGAGCCTCTTGCATGGATGGATGCTCCGCTCAGGCTGGATGAAAGCCCCCTGTTTTCGATGGAGCAGATGACGATTAAAGAAGAAGGCGCGCGCGCCGCCGGAGCGGTCGATGCTTGATGTCCTCTTTGTTCACAACAATTTTCCAGCTCAGTTTGGCAATCTGGCTCGTTATCTGATGGCGCAACCCGGGGTGCGGGTGCGCGCCATCGCGACGTCGACCGCCGCGTCGATCGAGGGCGTCGAGACGCAGCGCTATAAGATCGCCGCCAATGACGTATCCGCGCATGCGTTCGCGCGACGCTTCGATCAGGAATGCAGGCGCGCGGAGCAGGTCATATACGCCGCGAACGCCTTTCGCGCGCAAGGGTTTGATCCGGCGCTGATCTATGTCCATCCTGGATGGGGCGAGGCGCTTCCGCTCCGCTCGCTTTTCCCGCGCGCCGTCATCGTTGTTTACGCCGAATTTTATTATCAGCCGCGCGGCGCGGATGTTGGCTTCGATCCGGAATTTGATCGGTTCGGGGTTGACGGCGAAATTCGCATCGCGCTTCGCAACGCATCGACGCTTCTTGCTCTTGCTGACGCCGACGAGATCATAACCCCGACAAAATGGCAGAGAGACGGATTCCCGAAGCGGATGCGGGCCGGCATGCGGGTCATTCATGATGGCGTGGACACCGATGCGTTGACGCCGACAGAAAAATCCGATGAAGAGATCGTCACTTATGTGGCGCGGAATCTCGAGCCCTATCGCGGTTTCCACAGCTTCATGCGGGCCTTGCCAAAAATACTTCTCGCGCGGCCGAAAGCGCAGATTCATATCGTTGGCGGGGATTCGGTGTCATACGGAAATCCGCCGCGCCATCACGCGACATGGCGTGAGGCGATGATCGCGGAGCTTGCCGGAAAGCTGGACATGTCCCGCATAAGCTTTCACGGATCATTGCCTTATGACAGATACATCGCGCTCCTGCGGCGCTCTCGCGTCCATGTCTATCTGACCTATCCGTTTGTGCTGTCATGGTCGATGCTGGAGGCCATGGCGCTTGGCTTGCCGGTCATTGGATCGGATACGGCGCCGGTCCGCGAGGTCATCGAAAACAACGAGAATGGCCTGCTGGCGCCTTTTGGCGATCACGCCGCCATCGCGGACAAGTTAATTGATGTGCTTGCCGCGCCGGCGCGTTACAAAAGCATGCGCGACGCGGCGAGACGAACGGTCGTCGAGCGATATGATCTGCGGCGTGTAGCGTTGCCGGCCCAGCAGGCGCTCATCGCAGAACGCTTCCCAGACTTTCGCAGCGTTCAGGATCGTTCGATGAACGGCTTCTCTTCGCCGCCGCGCGTCAACTCCGAGGCTCCCTCAGCCAGCGCGTGATCGCCCCGGCGATCGCGGCGGCGCTCGCTCTGCGAGGCAGGGTGAGGCAGTGCGGATAGATCGCGTCCGTCGCTTTGTCGTTGAACGCTGCGACGCGCCTGCCCGCATCTCGCCAAAGCCGGAAACGAGGGTCAAGCGAGCCCCAATCCCGGTCTGCGAAAAGCACCGCCCCAGCGCGCGACCGCTCAAGCCATCGCGGCAGTTCGGCGTCGTCGACGGCGCCGGAGAAGTGAATGGCTTCGATGGTGGTCGCTGCGATGGAGGGCGTTGCGCGGCCGATGACAAGAATTCGGAACGTGGAAGGATCGCCCGTGACGCCGGCCAGCGCGCCCAGAAGCACCGGATCGATCGTCCGCTGGCCTATGATCGCAAGCGTATCGCAGCGCTCCCGCAGATCTGGCGTTCGCCATGCCGGTTCGTCGCCGATAACCAGGCTGACAGGCCGCGCCTGCCGTTTGTCGGAGCGGCGCGCTTTCCCATCTATGGCCGCGAAAGCGGATGTCCCGCTGACTTTCCCAGGGCGCTGCTGATCGGAAGCGACCGAATATGTCAGCGTCGGGGACGATAGATTATGGATCTTCGCTCCGCTGCGGGAGAGGGCGCGCGCCACATCGCTGAGATCGCCTGCGCCGTCGAGCGCGAAAATCGACCTGAGCGAAAGGGCGGAGAAACGCCGTGCAATCTCGTCGATCGCCCCCGAGTCCGCGTCGAAGCGCCAGACGATGTTCTGCGGCGCCTCGCCTCGGATCGCCGTCAGGGAAATCTCGAAGATGGACGCGCCGCGCTCGACCCGCGCGACGATCGGCGCGGAATCGGCCTCGCCTAGGGCGGCGGCGACGGCGTCGATCGTCAAACGAGGCGCGTCCGAGGGCGCCAGCAGGAAGTCCACCGCGCGACGTTTTCGAAGCTGTTCGAATTCGATAGCGCCGATGGCGTCGCGAAGCGGATCTGTCCGCTCGAAGCGCGCGGCGTCCTTGAAGTAGTTGGGATAACGACCTGAGAGATGCGCGCGGTTTCTGACGACAAGCGCGCGTCTCGCGCTTCCGAAAGAACGGCCGCCATGGTGCCCGACATAGACGTCGCTCGCGCACACATTTCTGAAGCCCATCTTGGCGAGCGCGAGGCAGAAATCGACGTCTTCATAATAGCCGCGGCCATAGGCGTGCGGCAGAAAGCGCGCGCGATCGAGCGCTGCGCCACGCACATAGAGGCAGAAGCCGACGCCGTTTAGAATGTCGATCGCGCGGCCAGGATTGACTAGCCGCGCAGCGGCGTCGAGCGCGGCGACCGTATTCGCCGGCGGCAACGGATTGGGCCGGAATCTTAAGGGAAAGCTGGTGTCCTCCCCATTGTTGGACAGCGGTGTCGCGGAGCCGATGTCGGGGTTTAGCTTGATATGGCGCGCCATGGCCTCGATCGCGCCGGGCGGGATGATCACGTCGGCGTTCAGCAGAAGCGCGTCCTGGTTGGGCGAGCGCAGCGCGAGAGCGCGGTTGACGCTGCGCGCGAATCCAAGATTGAGCGGATTGCGGAGAAGCGTGATCTCGCCGCGCGCCGCGAGCGCATCCAGATCGTCGCAAATCCCCGCATCAGGCGATGCGTCGTCGATCGCGAGGATGCGGCAGGGGCGGTTCGAGGGGCGATTGGAAAGAAGGCTGTCGAAGCAGGCGCGGGTGGCGGCGCGATCGTCATAGACCGGGACGACGATCAGCAGTTCGCCGTCAGCATTCGCCGCAGCTACGTGGACGCGATTCTGCGGCGGCAGCAGGAGGACCGGCGGCTCCATGACCGTGCGCAGCTCCGCGCTCGCAAGCGTCGCCGCCTCCGCGCCCGGCGGCGGATCGAAAGCGATGACGGCGCTGTGATGATACGCTCGCGCGGCTGATGAGCGTGACGCTCGCACCGTGACGCGCCGCTTGCCGACATCGGTGCGGAGGTCGAGGGTGATCTCGGCCCCGCCGTTCCAGTCGAGCGTCAGGGCGATCCGGCGGCCGGCAGGCCTTAACACGCCGACGCACTGGAAGCCGGCGCGAGCCAGGGTGGCGAGGGCCGTCGCGCGGTCTTCGGGCGCGTCCGCGTTGAGAAGATGGCGGGCGGCGGCGATCCGCTCCGCTGGCGCCGATGAGTTGACCAGCACGCGGTTGACGGAAAGGTCGGCGGGATCGATGTCGGCCGCCGCGCGCAGGTCGCTTTGAGCCGCCTCCTGCTCTCCCTGTCGCGCGAAAATGGCGGAGCGCAAAAGAAGCGCGTTGATGCGCGCGGCTCCGGCGGTCTGCCTGCAGAGCCGGTCGGCCCAGAGCCACGCGATGTCGGCGCGGTCGTCGCGCAACGCCTGCATGGCGCGCGCGATCCATGCGCGCGCGTTCGCCGCGTCCGGACTGCTCGATCGCTCCTGCGAAAGGCTCATATCAGGAAGATGGTCAGTCGTCGAAGCGCAGGCCGCCGCGCGCGAGTCGCTCGAGGCATCCGTCGATGTCCGCGCGCGGCGCAAAGGCGACGGCCCAGAGGTCGAAGGTGAGAGCTTGCTTGGTGCGCGCCTCGACGAAGCCTGCGGTCAACAGCATTCTCCCCAGGCGTTCGTCGGTGAAGCCGGTGTGATGCGCCATAAAAGCGCTGCCCGCCGCGATGGATGCGCGATGGCCGTACAGCATGTCGAGCGGAGTGATGGGGCCGGCGGGCGATTCATACGCGACATGCTCGAGGCCATCGTGAAGGATCGACCGGACGACTGCGGCGAGATCCGGACAGCGGAGAAGCAGAAAGCCCTCCGGGCGCAAGACGCGGCGAAACTCCAGCAGCGCGGCCGTCGCTTCGTGATCGTGAAGATGCTCGATCGTATGCGACGACCACACCGCGTCCACGGAATGGGACTCGACGGCGCGAGACATGTCCACGGTCGAGCAGACGATGTCGGGTTTGACCCGAGGGTCGATGTCGAGCCGGATTTCCTCCCAGTCGAGATCCTGAAATGCCGCATGCAGGCGATGCGCGGCGGGATGGCCGCATCCGACATGAAGCACGCGCCGGCGCGCCGGCCGCGCATGTGGAATCGCCATCGCCAGAACGTTGGACAACGCGGTCTCCCTCTGTCTCGAAGCAGTTCCTTGAACGCGAGCCGTCTCGGCTTGTCGCCGGGCAAGAGAGGCGTTGGTTAGCCCGGCGTTCCCGGAATGACGCCGATTTCAATCGAAATGCGCGATGCGGCGAAAGAGCGAATTTGACGAAAGGGTCTGATGATTTTGCCGCTTATTGCGTCATCCCCGGTTGACGCTCGTGAACCAAGACGGAGGCGATGCGCTGCGAAGGTCTCGTCGTCGTCGTATGTTGCGCCGCGATGGCTCAGAAGAAGAATTCGATCCTCTGGCGCGAGATCAGGCGTTTCTCGCCGGCGATAGCAAGCCTGGCGTTCTTTTCGTTCGTTCTGGCGCTGATGTATCTTGCGCCTTCCGTTTACATGCACCAGCTTTTCGAGCGGGTGTTCCAGAGCCGGAGCCAGGAAACCCTTCTTGTTCTCGCGGCGATCGTCGGATTTCTGTGCGTCGCCTGGACCGGCCTTGAAGTCGTGCGCGTGAAGACGTTGCAGCGCATCAGCGTCGCGCTCGACGAGCGCATCAGCAAGCGGGTTTTTGAGGCGCTCAATCGCCAGCGCGATTCTCTGCCTGCCGCCGCGCGCGGCGCTGTGATGCAGGATCTGCAGGTCGTCCGCGATTTCTTCGCCGGCGCGATGCTGATTCAGGCGCTCGATTTCCTGTGGGTGCCGGTCATTCTCGCGGCGACATATCTTTACCATCCGATTCTTGGACTCACGCTCACCCTGCTCACGCTTCTCGTCGTGGCGCTGGCGCTGATCGATCAGGCGCTCATTCGCGATGGCACGAAGCGCGCGCTTCTGAGCGGCGCGCGAGCGGCCGAGTTCGGGCGGGCTGTGATGAGCAGCGCTGAATCGACGCGCGTGATGGGCATGCTGCCCGCTCTTGTGGATGTGTGGCGCGTCGGGCAGCGAGGCGCTCTCGGCTGGCAGGCGGCGGCCGCCTCGCGCAGCAGCCCGGTCACCAACCTTCTCAAATTCGCCCGCCATGTCTACTCGCCGATCATGCTGACGGTCGGCACGCTTCTCTATCTGAACGAGCAGGTCGGAGCGGGCGTCATTTTCGCGGCCTCGATCCTCACCAGCCGCGCGATTTATCCCGTCGACGCGATCGCGTCGAACTGGCGCCAGTTCCTGAATTTCCGGATGTCCGCATCGCGCGTCGATGCGATGCTGCAGGAATCGGAGAGCCGCGCGGAAAAGGTGGCTTTGCCGCCGCCGGATGGTCCGTTGCAGGTTTCCAGGGTTTTCGCGGCGCCGCGCAACAAGGATTTCGCCGTGCTGAGCGATGTTTCCTTCGCGCTGTCTCCAGGAGAGGCGCTTGGCGTCGTCGGCGCGAGCGGCGCGGGGAAATCGTCTCTCGCGCGCGTCCTTGTCGGCGCCTGGCCGACGCAAAAGGGCAGCGTCACCCTTGACGGCAATGATCTGTCCCATTGGGATCAGGATCAGCTCGGCCGCCACATCGGTTATGTGCCGCAGGATGTCGAGCTTCTTCCCGGCACGGTGGCCGACAATATCGCGCGGTTTCAGACGGCGGGCGAGGCGCGCGACGCCGCCCTGCTCGAAGCGACGAGGATCGCCGGCGTTCAGGACATCGTCCAGCGTCTCCCGGACGGATTGAATACGAAACTGGGGCCTGATGGTCACACGCTGTCGGGCGGACAGAGACAGCGAATTGCGTTGGCGCGCGCGGTCTATGGCGACCCGCGCCTTCTCGTGCTCGACGAACCGAATTCGAACCTTGACGCGATCGGGGAGGAAAGCCTGGGGCGCACCATCAGCGCGATGCGCGCGCGCGGCGCGATCGTGATCATCATCACGCATCGCACCAACATTCTCGCTTTCTGCGACAGGGTTCTGGTGTTGAACGCCGGCACCGTTCACGCGTTCGGCCGTCGCGACCAGATCCTGGAGCGTCTGTCCTTCGCGGCTCAGAAGCAGCTTCCGGGCGCAGCGGGATCGCTCGCCGCATGAGCGTGGCGCGGTCGACTCTGAGCGGCGCGCTGGGCGTCGCGGCGCCGGATCAGGCGCCCAGCCCGCCGTCGGACTGGAAGGCGACGCTGCGCGCCGGGCATCTGATAATTTTCGGCCTGCTCGGCGGCTTTTCTCTCTGGGCCGCCACTGCGCGTCTCGACAGCGCCGCCGTCGCCGCCGGTGTGATCGAGGCTGAATCCAACCGGAAAACCGTCCAGCATCTCGAGGGCGGGATCGTGAAGGAGATTCTCACCCGCAACGGCGCTCTCGTATCCCAGAACCAGATCCTGGTCAGGCTCGATCCGGTGAGGTTCGAGGCGCAGAGCGATCTCTATCGCAACCAGCTTGCGATTCTGATGGCGCAGGAGGCGCGGCTGGGCGCCGAATATCAGTTGAAATCAGACCTTGCGATGCCGCGAGACGTTCTGGACCGCGTGGACAATCCTTCCGTCGCGCCCGTCATCGCCGATCAGAACCGGCTTTTCCGCACGCGGCGCGAGGAGCTCGACCGCAACATTCAGGTCGCGCAGTCGGGCATCGAGCAGGCGCAGAAGGATCTGGAGCAGAACACGGTTGACGCCGCTACCGCCGCCGCGACGCTCGCCAGCGTGACGCAGGAGCTTCAGTCGATCCTGCCGCTTTATCAGCGGCAATTGATCGCGACGTCGCGGATTACGCCGCTGGAGCGCGAGAAGCTTCGCCTTCAGGGCTTGATCGACGGCGCGAGGATTCAGTCCGTGAAGCTGAACGAGCGGGTGACGGAGCTCGAGCTGCGCAAGAAGCAGTTCCAGCAGGATTATCAGAAGGAGGCCTCGACGGCGCTGATCGACATTCGCCGCATGATATCCGACGCGCGCCAGCAGATGGTGATGGCGGAGGATGCGCAGGCGCGTTCGGAGATCCGCGCGCCGATCGCCGGCGTCGTGCAGCAGATGAAGGTTTTCACCGTCGGCGGCGTGATCAGGCCGGGCGAGGCCGTTCTCGATATCGCGCCCGTCAATGACGAGCTGGTCGTCCGCGCCCAGATTCTTCCCGACGATGTCGACCGCGTCGCGGCGGGGATGGAGGCCGAGCTGCGCTTTCCCGCCTTCAATTATTGGGGCGCGAAGAAGATCAGCGGCCATGTGCGCAGCGTCTCCCGCGACAGGATCGTCGAGAACGAGGGCCGAAATATTTATTTCGCGGCGGAGATCGTCGTGGACCGGGCGACCTTGCCGCCGGACATCGCAACCCGCCTCGTCGCCGGCATGACGGCGAACGCGATCATTCTCACCGGCCGGCGCACGGTGGCGGACTATCTTCTCAAGCCGATCGTCGAGCGGTTCGACCGCAGCCTGCGCGAGCGCTGATCGGTTTCCTGCCGCGCCCGCGGCCTGACGAAGCCGTGATGAGTTCCCGGATGCGGAGCGGTCCCTGCCTGCCTATATTGGGCGGGAAAGGAGCCGCCATGCAGTTCTTCAAGAAGAAGCTCGATATGCCCACGACCGCGACGGCGCTGCCCGGCCGCGGTGGTCCGCTTCCCACCGCCGAGACGCATTTCGTCAGTGGTCGCGCGTTGAAGGGGCCTTATCCCGACGGCCTGGGGGAAGCCTATTTCGGTCTTGGCTGTTTCTGGGGGGCCGAGCGCAAGTTCTGGCAGGCGCCGGGCGTCTGGCTCACGGCGGTCGGCTATCAGGGCGGGCTGACGCCCAACCCGACCTATGAGGAGGTCTGCTCCGGCATGACCGGCCACAACGAGGTCGTGAAGGTGGTCTTCGATCCTGAGAAAATCGCGTATGACGAACTGCTCAGGATGTTCTGGGAAAGCCACGATCCGACGCAGGGCATGCGTCAGGGCAATGACGTCGGCACGCAATACCGCTCAGGGATTTATGTGACGAGCGCGGCCCAGAAAGCCGCGGCCGAGGCCTCAAAGAGGGGGTACGGCGAAGCGCTCGCCGCTAAGGGCTACGGCCCGGTGACGACGGAGATCATCGACGCGCCGACCTTCTTCTACGCCGAGGATTATCATCAGCAGTATCTGGCGAAGAACCCCGCCGGCTATTGCGGGCTCGGCGGAACCGGCGTCGCCTGCCAGATCGGAACTGGCGTCGCCGCCTGACGCCCTGTCGCGATGGGGCGTGTTCAGCGCCCCATCAGCGTCGCCACATGCGCGGCGGTCGACTGGCCGAGCCCTTCCAGATCGTAGCCGCCTTCCAGCAGCGACACGACGCGCCCCTGCGCCGATTTTTCGGCGAGATCGAGCAGTTTGCCGGTCGCCCAGGCGAAATCGTCCTCGACCAGCATCAGATTGGCCAGCGGGTCGCGCCAGTGCGCGTCGAACCCGGCCGAGATGATGATGAGGTCGGGGGAGAAATTCGCGACGCGCGGCAGGATCGCCGTCTCGAAAGCGTCGCGGAAAGCGTCGCCCTTGTCGCCGGGCCTGAGGGGCGCGTTGACGATGGTGTCGCGCGCGCCGCGTTCCTGCCTCGCCCCGGTGCCGGGATAGAGCGGCATCTGGTGCGTCGAGCAGTACAGCACGGTGGGATCGTCCCAGAACACGTCCTGCGTGCCGTTGCCGTGATGAACGTCCCAGTCGACCACGGCGACGCGGCCGAGCCCATGAACCGCCTGCGCATGGCGCGCCGCGATGGCGGCCGTCGAATAGAGGCAGAAGCCCATCGCGCGCTCCCGCTCGGCGTGATGGCCCGGCGGCCGCATCGCGACGAACGCGTTGCTCGCGCGCCGCGCGACCACTTCATCCACAGCGAAATTGGCGCCGCCGACGGCGCGCAGCGCGGCTTCCTGGCTGCCGGGGGACATGACGGTGTCGGCGTCGATCTGCGCCAGCCCTTCCTCCGGCGAAGCCTCCGCGATCGCCTGCACATAGCGTTCGGGGTGGACCCTGAGCAGCGCCTCCCGCGTCCCGAGCGGCGCAAGTTCGCGCCGCAGGCCCGAGAAAGGCTCCGCCGCCAGCGCTTTTTCCACGGCGCGCAGCCGGTCCGGCCGTTCCGGATGACCTTGCGGGGTCTGATGATTGAGCCCGGCCGGATGGGTGACGAGGAGGGTGGTCACGCGAATCTCCTTTCCGGGATGATGCCATCCCGGGACGGCCTGTCCATGATCGCGAAGTCGTCGCGTCGGCCTTGCGACAGTCGGATGCGATGGCTATAAGCCCGCTCGCCAGCCCGAAACCCGTTACGGCTGGCTTCGGTCGGAGTGTGGCTCAGCCTGGTAGAGCACTACGTTCGGGACGTAGGGGTCGCAGGTTCAAATCCTGCCACTCCGACCAGTTTTCCTTCTAACCGCGGCGCCGACCAGCCCGGAGCCTATCCGGCCGCGGGGCGTTCACGGCCCTTCAACGCTTGCGCCGTAACAAGCTTGCGCCGCGCCTGCGCGCCGGCAGGAGCGGACGCGATGGAAGCGCTGACGATCACCGGTCTGACGAAGACATTCGCGCGACGGGCTGTGGATAACCTTGATCTGTCCGTGCGCGCCGGTCAGTTCTACGCGCTGCTCGGCCCGAATGGGGCCGGCAAGACCACGACGCTGCGCATGGTCGCCGGCCTGCTGCCCCCCGACGCCGGCCGGATCTCGATTTTCGGCGTGGACGCCCTGGCCGATCCAATCGGGGCGAAGCGCATGACCGCCTGGGTGCCCGACGAGCCGCTCGTCTATGACAAGCTGACGCCGGTCGAATATCTGGAGTTCGTCGCCGGGCTCTGGGAGATCGAGCCCGCGCGGGCGCAGGACAGCGCCGCCGCGCTGATCCGGCTGCTGGGGCTCGGCCCGCACGCCCACGAACGGTGCGAGGGATTTTCCAAGGGCATGCGCCAGAAGGTGGCGCTCGCGGGCGCGCTCGTCCACGCGCCGCGCCTGATCATTCTCGACGAGCCGCTGACGGGCCTCGACGCCGGGTCGGCGCGGCAGGTGAAGGATGTGCTGCTCGAGCGGGTGCGCGCGGGCTGCACCGTCATCATGACGACGCACATTCTCGACGTCGCCGAGCGCATGGCGGAGCGCATCGGCATCATCGCGCGCGGGCGGCTGGTCGCGGAGGGAACGCTCGCCGATCTGCGTCAGCTCGCCGGCGAGCGGGACGGCAGTCTGGAGGACGTGTTTCTCGAGCTTGTCCAGGAGCGCCGCGAGGAGCCGGCGGCCGCGTGATGCGCGCCGCCGCCTTGCCCTGGTTCGCGCGCCACGAAGCGCGCCTCGCCTGGCGCGACTGGCTCGCGATGGTTCAGGGCGGGCGCAGGCGTCGCAAGGCGGTGGTGGCGCTGGCGGTCGCGCTCTTTGTGATTTTTCTGCACCTGCTCGCCTACGGCCTGCTGCAATCCCATGCCGACGCGCTGGCGACGGGCAAGCGCGCTTTCGTCGCGCTGACCGGCGCGATGTTTCTGAGCTGGACGCTCATTCTCTCGCAGGCGATGGAATCCGTGACGCGATCCTTCTACGCGCGCGCCGATCTCGACCTTCTCCTGTCGTCGCCGTCGCCCGCGGCCGCGATTTTCAAGGTGCGGCTCGTCTCGATCGCGTTGGGAACGGCCGCGATGTCGATGCTTTTCCTGGGCCCCGTCATCAATGCGCTTGTCCTTCTCGGAGGGTGGCGCTTCCTGAGCGCTTATGGCGTGCTCGCCGCGATGGCTTGCTCGGCCACTGGAGCGGCCGCGTGTCTCGTGGCGCTTCTGTTCAGGGCGATCGGGCCGAGGGCGACCCGGCTCGCCTCGCAGATCGTGGCCGCGATCATCGGCGCGGCCTTCGTGATCGGCGTGCAGGTCGTCGCGATCATGGCCTATGGCGGGATGTCGCGCTTTACGGTGTTGCAATCGCCGGAGCTGCTTGCGGCCGCGCCCGCGATCGACAGCGGGATGTGGACGCTCGCGCGCGCCGCGATGGGCGATCTGGGCGCGATGGTCGTCGTTCTGGCTGCTTCGGTCGCCTTTCTCGCTGGCGTCGTCGCGCTGATCTCGGGCGAGTTCGCGCGCTATTCGCTTGCGACGGTTGGACAGAGCGGCGGCGCGTCGGCCTCGACCGCGCGCAGGCCGGCGTTCCGAAAGCGCTCCGTCGCGCAGACCCTTCGCCGCAAGGAATGGATTCTGCTGGCGCGCGATCCGTGGCTTCTGTCGCAGAGCCTGATGCAGGTTCTCTATCTCGCGCCGCCCGCGCTTCTGCTCTGGCGCAATTTCGGCGGCGACGGCGGCGCGCTGGTCATTCTGGCGCCGGTGCTCGTGATGGCCGCAGGCCAGCTTGCCGGCGGTCTCGCCTGGCTCGCGATCTCGGGCGAGGACGCGCCCGATCTCGTGGCGACGGCGCCGGTTTCTGCGCGCGCGCTCCTCGGCGCGAAAATTCAGGCGGTGATGGTCGCGGTCGCGGCGCCGCTCGCGCCGCTCATCGCTGCGCTGGCTTTCGCATCGCCCTGGATCGCGATCGTGACTGCGATCGGCGCTGCGTGCGCCTGCGGCTGCGCGACCGCGATTCAGATTTTCTTCAGATCGCAGGCCAGGCGCGCCGCTTTCCGCAGAAGGCAGACATCGTCGCGGCTGGCGACGATGTTTGAGGCTTTGGCCTCGATCTCGGTTGCGGGAGCCGCCGGTCTGGCGGCGGCGGGATCCTGGGGCGCCGTGGCGCCGGCCATATGCGCCCTTGCTGTCGTGGCGGCGGCGCGGGCGCTGTCGTCCGGGCGGTGAGGCGAGAGACGCGGCGGTCTTGCCTTGAGGTTCTCCCGTGAGCGATGATGGCGCGGACCTACGGCGTTTTCGAGCGAAGCGGACGCCGGTTCGCGTCGAGAAAACGCGATAAACCGAGAAGCTGGAAAGACTCCTGGGAGGGCGAATGAGCTTTCTGCTCGATCATCTTGTGATTGCTGTCGCCGAGCTGGATCAGGCGGTCGCGGACTATCGCGCGCTCGGATTCACGGTCTCTCCCGGCGGCGAGCATCAGGGCGGCGTATCGCACAACGCGCTGATCGTTTTTCGCGACGGCTCCTATATCGAACTCATCGCGTTTCGTCGCACGGCGCCGGAGAATCGCTGGTGGACGACGCTGACCGGGGCCGGCGAGGGGTTCGTCGATTTTGCTTTCCTGCCGCAGGATGTCGGACGCGATATCGGCGTTGTCCGCGCACGCGGACTTGCGATGGAAGGGCCCGCGCCGGGCGGCCGCGCGCGGCCCGACGGCGTGCGGCTCGACTGGCTCACGGCCCAGCCGCCGACCACCGACCTGCCTTTCTGGTGCGGCGACGTCACGCCGCGGAGTCTGCGCGTGCCGGAAGGCGCGTTGCGCGTCCATCCCAACGGGGCGCAGGGCGTCCTGCGGCTTCGCATCCTTGTGAAGGACGTCGCCGTCAGCGCGACCCGTTATATCGCGCTGCTCGGGCCGCATTCCGTCGCCGCGCGGGAGGGCGCTGCGACGGTGACGGTCGGGGATGTGGTGCTTGAACTGAGCGAGCCTCGCGACGCGGCGGAGAAGATGAGCCTCCATACGAGAGGCGAGGGGCTTGTCGCGGTCACGTTGCGGGGGTCGCGCTCGCAGGAGTTCGACGCGCAGCGCGCGCATGGCGCCAATATTCTGATGATCGCGTCATGAAAGAAGAACGCTGCGCCTGCCGGCGCGGCGTCCGGGAAAAGAATCGCGCTTTGAAGCGGCCGCGCGGGGAGTATTTTTTCCGGCGCGCGAAGCGTTGCGCGCGCGACGATCGCCTCTGCTGAGGCGGCCTTGCGCCCGGACGGTCGCGCATCCAATTGCTGTGTGATTGCCGACAACGAGCTTTCCATGACCCGCGACGCTTCCGCCCTTTTCACGCCGCTTTCGCTCGGCGATCTCGTTCTGCCCAATCGCATCGTCATGGCGCCGCTGACGCGCAACCGCGCGACGCATGGGACCGACGCGCCCGGCGCGCTGAACGCTGACTATTACGCCCAGCGGGCGAGCGCCGGCCTTCTGATCAGCGAGGGGACGCAGATCTCGCGGCAGGGCCAGGGCTATATCTGGACTCCGGGTCTGTATTCGGAAGAGCAGGTCAGGGGGTGGCGTTTGGTCACCGATGCTGTTCACGTCGCGCATGGCCGCATTTTCGCGCAGATATGGCATGTCGGGCGCATTTCGCACGCATCCCTTCAGCCGGACGGCGCCGCGCCCGTGGGGCCCTCCGCGGTCCTCGCCAACACCAAGACCTATATCGAGAGCGGGTTTGCGCCGGTTTCCACGCCGCGCGCGCTTGAGACGCGCGAAATCGCCGGCGTGATCGCGGACTATGTGAAGGCCGCCGAGAACGCGCGCCGCGCGGGCTTCGATGGAATCGAGATTCACGGCGCCAACGGCTATCTGCTCGACCAGTTCCTGCGCGACGGCGTCAACGACCGCGCCGACGCCTATGGCGGCTCTCTTGAAAACCGCGCTCGTCTTGCTCTCGAAATCACGGAAGCGCTGCTGAAGGTCTGGCCCGCCAAGCGTATCGGCTATCGCGTGTCGCCGGTGAGTCCCGCCAATGATTCGCGCGACAGCGCGCCGCAGGCCACGTTCGGGTATCTCGCTGAAAAGCTCGGTCGGCTTGGCGTCGGCTACCTTCATGTCGTGGAAGGCGCCACGGGCGGGCCGCGCGACGTCGCGCCTTTCGATTACGCCGCTCTGCGCAAGGCTTTCTCCGGCGTCTATATCGCCAATAACGGCTATGATCGCGACATGGCTGTCGATGCGGTCGAGAGCGGCGCCGCCGATCTGATCGCATTCGGGCGGGCGTTCATCGCCAATCCCGATCTCGTCGAGCGCCTGCGCGTAGGGGCGGCGCTGAACGAGCCGGATCGCGCCACCTTCTATGGCGGCGGCGTTGCAGGCTACACCGACTATCCGACCCTCGCCGCCGTGGCGACGGATCCCATCAAAGCGTAAGAGCCGCGCAGACAGCATGATTGCATCCGGCGCCGGGATGGCCGCCTGCCGTCCCGATGTGATCGTCCGCGCCGCATCCGGCCGTTGCTCTTTTGCGTCGGCGCGGTGCAGACTGCGCGCGTCCTGTTGAATCGAAACGGGATGCGCGTGAGCGAACCCGGCGGCTCTTGCGGAATTATCGCCAGAGGAACGGAATTTTCGCACAGGAGTTCGACGTGGTCATCGAGAAGGCGCTTCGCTCCATCGTCGCCCTCCATGCGGAGATTCCCGAGGACGGTTTCACCGCCGCAAGCCTTGGCGCGTCGCGGGCCGGCAGCGGCGTCGTCATCCGCGGCGACGGGTTGGTGCTGACCATCGGCTATCTGATTACGGAGGCGGAGACGATCTGGCTCACGACGGCGAGCGGCAGGGTCGTGGCCGCGCATGTCGTGGCCTATGATCAGGAGACCGGCTTCGGACTTGTCCAGGCGCTCGAACCGCTCGATCTGCCGGCGCTCGCGCTCGGCGATTCGCATAAGGCGCAGCTTGGCGATCCGGTTGTTCTCGCTGGCGGCGAGCGGGGCCAGTTCGTGCGCGCGGAAATCGTCGGCAAGCAGGAGTTCGCCGGTTATTGGGAATATCTGCTCGACGAAGCGATCTTTACGGCGCCCGCTCATCCGCTGTGGGGCGGCGCGGGGCTGATCGGCGCCGACGGAAGACTTTTGGGGATCGGCTCGCTTCTTGTTCAGAGCATGGTCGATTCAGAGCGCCGCGCCGACGTCAACATGGTCGTTCCCATCGATCTCCTGCCGCCGATTCTGGACGATCTCCTGACGCTCGGCCGCGTCAACAAGCCGGCGCGCCCCTGGCTTGGGCTTTACGTCGGCGAGAGCGACGATCGCGTCACCGTCATGGGGCTTTCGGAAAAAGGCCCCGCCGCGAAGGCGGGCGTGCGGCGCGGCGATGTCGTCGCCAGCGTGCGCGACGCGTCGGTCGACGGCCTCGCCGATTTCTACCGCAAGGTCTGGGACAGCGGCGACGCCGGCGCGGAAATCCCGATCGAGGTGATCAGGGACGATCGGGCGATGTGGGTGCGCGTGAAGTCGGCCGACCGCGCGAGCTATCTCAAGAAGCCCCGCCTGCATTGAGCGGCGATCCCGGCTCATTCCGGGCGCGGAGCCGGCGGCACCTGATAGGCCGTCGTCGATTTGATGCGCTCCATGGCGAAGCGCGACGTGACGTTCTTGAGCGGAATGGTGTTGATGAGCCTTTTGTAGAAGCTGTCATACTGGGCCATGTCGGCCACGACGACCCGCATCATGTAGTCGACGTCGCCGGCCATGCGGTAAAGCTCCATCACCTCCGGCATCGCGGACGCCTTTTCCGCGAACTGATCGAGCCACGGGCCGGAATGATCGCCGGTCTCCACCTGTACGAAAACGGTGAGGCCAAGCCCGATCTTTTCCGGCGCGACCAGCGCGACCCGCTTGATGATCACGCCGTTCGCTTCGAGACGCTGTACGCGCTTCCAGCAAGGCGTCTGCGACAGCCCGACTTTGTCAGCCAGTTCGGCGATCGAGATGTTGGCGTTGTCCTGCATCGCCGTCAGGATTTTGCGGTCGATCGCATCCATTCTCTTTCGTCTCGCACTGGGGGAAATAAAGCGCACATCTCGCATATCCAATAGAAATATTATCTACGCGATGGTGGGTTGCGTTCAGAATATAGAAAATCCTTCTCAATTCAGTCAACTGACTCGAAGGCGGCGGGCCGTGAGGCGGCAGGCGTCCGGCCGCCTCGCCGCGATCGCAGGCGCGTTCAGGCCGCCGCCCGTCGCTCGTGTTTGTAGAAGGGGCGGCCTTGCGGACGCTCAGCCGTGCGCGGGCTTGTCGCCCTTGCGCCGTCGGACCATGGCGCCGACCGCGAGCACGAACAGCACGCCGAGCGCGCCGCCGAGATAGTCCTTCCACCCGGTCAATTCGCCGATGGTCCGCACCACCCACGGGTCTTCCGTGATCATCTGGCCCGCGATCCAGCCCAGCAGAGCGGCGCCCGCCCAGACCAGGATCGGAAAACGGGTGAGAAGGTTGAGAACCACCGCCGATCCGAAGACGATGAGCGGGATCGACAGCACGATGCCGAAGATGAAGAGCCAGAGATTGCCGTGCGCCGCGGCAGAAACCGCCAGCACATTGTCGAGACTCATCACCGCGTCGGCGATGGCGATGGTGCGCACGGCGCTCCAGAGCGAGTCGGAGGCTGCGATATCGCCATGCGCGTCGTCTTCCCCGGCGATCAGCTTCACCGCGATCCACAGCAGCAGCAGCCCGCCGACGAGTTTCAGCAGCGGAACCTGCAGCAGATAGATGATGATCGCGGCGAACAGGATGCGCAGCCCGATGGCGGCGCCCGTTCCGAGCAGGATGCCGAGCCGGCGCTGATGCGCCGGAAGATTGCGGCAGGCGAGCGCGATCACCACGGCGTTGTCGCCGGAGAGCAGGAGGTCAATCCACACGATCTGCAGGATCGAGACGAGCAGGTCGGACGAGAGGGTCATGGTTCCCTGTTGTTGAGTGGACGGCCGCAGCCGTCAGGCGGCCTTTTCATGATCGCCGCGCCCGCGCAGGACAAGAGCGATCAGCACGACGAGGGCCGCGCCGATCGCCGCCGCCGAATATTCGATCAGCGCGATCGCCTCGCGTCCGGCGGGGTTCACCTCCGCCGGAACGAGGTGAATGGATTGCGGCCAGCGGGCCTGCATCCAGTCGAGCAGCATCGGATCGCCGAAGATCATTTCGCCCGCGACCCAGCCGAGCAGCGCCGCGCCGGCCCAGACGAGGATCGGGAAGCGCGTCAGTAGCGACATGATGAGCTGCGCGCCCAGAACCACGATCGGGATCGAGAGCGCCAGTCCGAAGATGAACAGCCAGTAGTCGCCCTTGGCGACGGCCGCGACCGCGATGACGTTGTCGAGGCTCATCACCGCGTCGGCGATGGCGATCGTCTGCACCGCCTTCCAGAGCGAATCATGGGCGGCGACCTCGGCCTCGCCGGCGTCGTCGGTGACGAGCTTGACGGCGATCCAGAGCAGCAGGAGCGCGCCCACGATCCTGAGGAAGGGCAGTCCCATGAGGGTCGCGACGATGAAGGCGAAGGCGATGCGCAGCACCACCGCGACGCCGGCGCCGAGCAGCACGCCCATCTTGCGCTGGCCGACGGGCAGCGCCCGGCAGGCGAGGGCGATCACGACGGCGTTGTCGCCCGACAGAAGAATGTTGATCCAGCCGATCTCGAGGACCTTGGCGATCGTCGCCCAGTCAAACATCGCCTGTCCGCGGCCTCCCGGTTTATCGCAGACCTAACCGGCCGGCCGGCGCTTGGCAATCTGGCATGCCACGGCGGCTGTCAAAGCGCGGCGGCGATCGCCTTGCCGGCCTCCACAGTGCTCGCCTTGCCCTTCAGGTCGCGGGTGCGCAGCCTCTCGTCAGCGAGGCAATGTTCGATCGCCTTGACGATCGCCGCCGCCGCTTCGGGCTCGCCGAGATGGTCCAGCATCATGGCGGCCGACCAGATCTGCCCGACGGGGTTGGCTACTCCCTGCCCGGCGATGTCCGGCGCCGATCCATGCACCGGTTCAAAAAGGGAGGGGAAGGCGCGCTCGGGATTGATGTTGCCGGAGGGCGCGATGCCGATCGTGCCCGTGCAGGCCGGTCCGAGGTCCGAGAGGATGTCGCCGAACAGGTTGGAGCCCACCACCACGTCGAAGCGGTCGGGATTGAGCACGAAATGCGCGGTGAGAATGTCGATGTGGTACTGGTCCCAGGTCACGTGCGGATAGCGTTTCGCGACCTCGCGCGCCCGCTCGTCCCAGTAAGGCATCGTGATCGAGATGCCGTTCGATTTGGTGGCGGACGTGACGTGCCTGCGCGGGCGCGTTTCGGCGAGCCTGAATGCGAAGTCGAGGATGCGATCGACGCCCTTGCGCGTGAAGACCGATTCCTGCGTGACGAATTCGCGCTCGGTGCCCTGAAACATGCGGCCGCCGACCGACGAATATTCGCCCTCGGTGTTTTCGCGCACGACGAAGAAATCGATGTCGCCCGGCTTGCGGTTGGCGAGCGGCGACGGGACGCCGGGCATGAGGCGCACCGGCCGCAGATTCACATACTGGTCGAATTCGTGGCGGAAGAGGATCAGCGATCCCCACAGCGAGATATGGTCGGGAATTTTCGCCGGCCATCCGACGGCGCCGAAGAAGATCGCGTCATGCGAGCCGATCTTCTCCTTCCAGTCCTCCGGCATCATCCGGTCGTGCCTGGCGTAGTAGTCCCACGACGCGAAATCGAAATGATCGAGTTCGAGCTGGAAACCGAACGTCGACGCGGCTTTCTCGAGCGCGCGAACGCCTTCCGGAACGACTTCCTTGCCGACGCCGTCGCCGGCGATGACGGCGATGCGGTATTTGCGGTTGGTGGATGTCGCCATTGAGCGTCCTCGCAATTTCAGTTGAGTGACAGGTCTAGCTTGTCGAGATATGCGGCGGAGAGTTCAATACGCCAGCTCTCGCCCCAAGCGTCGCGAATTGCAACATGGCCGCGTGGCGTATCGAGTATCTCGCGCAATGTCGGATCCAGCTGCAAGATCTCCCCGAGCCCGACGATTTTCGCATCGTCAACGCTTGTCGGACGGCCGCTGAGAAATTGCCAACAGCCATCGTCGTCATGAAATGCGAGCAATGCCGGCGCTTCGCGCCGAAACACCGCGCCATCGATAATGACAGCGAGACTAAAGGGGAGATGGCGGCTTTTTGAAACCCGTCCGCTCATGCCTTGCCGGTCGTGAAGAATCGTTCGAATGCGTCGGCCACCATATCCGGAACCTCCTCCGCGAGATAATGGCCGCCCGGCAGCGCGTGGCCGCGCACGTCCGCAGCGCGTTCGCGCCACAGCGCCAGCACGTCGAAGCACCGGCCGACCGCGCCGTTCTCGCCCCACAGAGCGAGCAGCGGGCAGGCGATCGTCTTGCCGCCGTCCGCGTCGTCATGGGCGATGTCGATCGTGGCCGCCGCGCGGTAGTCCTCGCAGGTCGCATGGATCGTCGCCGGTTCGCGGAAGCAGCGGAGATATTCGGAGAGGATGTCCGGCTCGAACAGCGCCATGTCGGACGCGCGGCGGCTCTTCCAGTAGAAGTCCGGATCGACGCCGATCATGCGCTCGGGCAGCGGCGCCGGCTGGATCAGGAAGAACCAGTGCCAGTAGGCGCGGGCGAAGGCGTCGGTCGCGTCGCGATACATCTCGCGCGTCGGCGCGATGTCGAGCGTGGCGAGCTTGAGCACGCGGTCGGAATGATCGAGCGCCAGCCGGTGGGCGACTCGCGCGCCGCGGTCATGGGCTCCCACGAAGAAGCGCGCGTGGCCGAGCGCGCTCATGACCTCGGCCATGTCGCGCGCCATCGCGCGCTTCGAGTAGGGCGCGTGGTCGGGCGCGGAAGGGGGTTTGGCCGAGTCGCCATAGCCGCGAAGGTCAGGGCAGACGAGGGTGAATCGCTCCGCCAGCCGGGGCGCGATCCGGCGCCACATGAGGTGGGTCTGCGGATAGCCGTGCAGCAGCAGGAGCGGCGGCCCGTTTCCGCCCCGTCGCAGCCTTATGGCGGCGCCGGAGGTTGCGAGATCGAGCCGATCGAAACCCGGAAACGGATCCTGGACCATGCGCGGACATTCGCCCTCATCGCCCGGCCCGGCAAGGGCGGGCGAAACGGGCGAACGTGGCTTCGTTGCAACCCCGCCGAGAAAACGGCTTTCCTGTGATTGCCAACGGATTGGGGCGCCGACATAAGGTCCGCTTGCGCAACATTTGCGAGCCCCCGCTGATGCTTGGTCCGTCCCGATTCTCCCTGCCGCTGATGGCCGCTGCGGCCGCGCTGGGCTTGTCGGGCTGTAACTACAAGGGGGTTCCCGATCCGGTGGTGTCCTCGCGCGACGCCGAATGGATGGCGCTCGTGCCGAAGGCCGACATGGATCTGCAGTATGAGCGGTACGAGGTCGCCGATCCGACGGGCGAGGCGCCCGGCACGATCGTGGTCGATACGCCGAGCCGCTTCCTCTATTTCGTGCTGCCCAACAGGAAGGCGATCCGTTACGGCGTCGCGGTGGGCGACGAGGCCTTCGGCTGGACCGGCGAGGCCCTGATCCAGCGGAAGGCCGAGTGGCCGCGCTGGACTCCGCCGGCGGAGATGCTGAAGCGCTGGCCGCATCTGCTGCCCCGCGCCGGCGGCATGGAGGGGGGGCCTGACAACCCGCTCGGCGCCCGCGCGCTCTATCTCTATCAGGACGGCAAGGACACCCTTTACCGCATCCACGGGACCAATGAGCCCGAGACCATCGGCCGGACGGCCTCGTCGGGCTGCATCCGGATGCGCAACATCGACGCGATCGACCTTTATGAGCGGACCGCTCTCGGCGCCAAGGTCGTCGTCAGATAGCGCGTCGGCTGCCGGCGGTCCCAACGAACAAAGGCCGGACATCGTCCGGCCTTTTTGTTGAAGCGAGGCTCTCAGGCGGCCGGCGGGTCAGCCGTCGCAAGGGACCCCGCGTCGCATGGCGGGGCCGCTTTACTTCACCGTTTCGAGATAGGCGATCAGGTCGGCGCGGCGATCGGGATTGTTGAGGCCGGCGAACGTCATGGTCGTGCCCGGCAGGGCCGCGCGCGGATTGGTGATGAATGCGTCGAGATGCTCGGCGTCCCATTTCTCGCCGGACTTGGCCTTCATCGCCGCGGAATAGCCCGAGAAGTTGGTCGACGCCTTCTGCCGGTCGAACACGCCGAACAGATGCGGCCCGACCTGGGCGCCCGAGCCGTCCGCCTTGAGGCTGTGGCAGGTGAGACACTGTTTGGCGACCGTCTCGCCGCGCGCCTTGTCCGCCTTGGCGAGGCGCTCCGCGATGGGCGCGACCACGACGGCGGCCGGCTCGGCTCCCGCGGCGCCTTCCTCGGGGGCGGACGGCAGATCGTACCCCGGAATCGCCGGCTTCGAGACATGGAAGATCGCTTCCGCCCCGAGATTGAGCGACATCACAAACAGGCAGGTTCCAAGGATCGCGCCCGAAACCTTGTTGAACAGCAGCGGATCCTTGCCCGGCGTGGTCGAAGCCATGATGGTCTCGTTCTAAACTCCCGGCGTGAAGTGCCGCATTGCGCGCGGGTTTGCAACTCGTATAAGCCCGCCTGCTACCATTCGCCGCCCGCACCGGCGCGTTTTGACCGGATCGCTCATGTCCGAACCCCTGATCGCCATCCCCGCCCGCATGGCCGCGACGCGCTTCCCCGACAAGCCGCTCGCCGACATCCATGGCGAACCGATGATCGTCCATGTCTGGCGCCGCGCGATGGAGGCGGGGATCGGTCCTGTGATCGTGGCGACCGAATCGGATCGCATCGCCGAGGCGGTGGCGAAGGTTGGCGGGCTCGTCATCATGACGAACCCTCATCACCCCTCGGGCTCTGACCGCATCCACGAGGCCGTCGAGAAGCACGACCCTCAGGGCCGGCACGACATCGTCGTCAATCTGCAGGGCGATTTCCCGACCATCGATCCGAAGGCGATCGCCGCCTCGATCCTGCCGCTCTCCGATCCGCGCGTCGACATCGCGACGCTCGCGGCCGAGATCGCGGACGAAGACGAGAAGACGGCGCCGAGCGTGGTCAAGCTCGTCGGTTCGCAGGTGAGCGAACATCGCATGCGCGCGCTCTATTTCACCCGCGCCACCGCGCCGACCGGGCCGGGGCCGCTCTATCACCATGTCGGCGTCTATGCGTATCGCCGCGCGAGCCTGCGCCGGTATGTGTCCCTGCCGCGCTCGCCGTTGGAGATTCGCGAGAGACTGGAGCAGTTGCGCGCGCTGGAGGACGGCATGCGCATCGACGCCATGATCATCGATCATGTGCCGCGCGGCGTCGACACGCCGGGCGATCTCGATCGCGCGCGCTGGGTCCTGTCGCAGCGTTTGGCATGATGAAGTGACGGGGCGCGTGTCGCGCCGACAGTGAGGAAGTGGAGTTCAGCGTGACGAAGATCGCATTTCAGGGCGAGCCCGGCGCCAACTCGCATATCGCATGCGAGGAAGTGTTTCCGCAGATGGAGCCGATGCCCTGCGCGACCTTCGAGGACGCCTTCGCCGCCGTTCAGGACGGAGTCGCCGAACTCGGCATGATTCCGATCGAGAATTCGATCGCCAGCCGCGTCGCCGATGTTCATTATCTTCTTCCGCGCTCGGGCCTGCATATCATCGGCGAGCATTTCCTGCCGATCCGCTTCCAGCTCATGTCCGTGCCCGGAGCGACGCTGGCGACGGTGAAGACCGTTTACAGCCACGTCCATGCGCTGGGCCAGTGCCGCAAGATCATCCGCAAGCTCGGCATGACGCCGGTGGTCGCCGCCGACACGGCGGGCTCCGCGCGTCAGGTGGCGGATTGGAAGGATCCGACGAAAGCCTCGCTCGCGCCGCGCATCGCGGCGAAGATCTACGGGCTCGACATTCTCGCCGAGGACGTGGAGGACGAGAAGCACAACGTCACGCGCTTCATCATTCTTTCAAAGAAGCAGAAACTGGCCGAGGCGAACAACGGCCCGACGGTGACGAGCTTCATGTTCCGGGTCCGCAACCTGCCCGCCGCGCTTTACAAGGCGCTCGGCGGTTTCGCGACCAACGGCGTCAACATGACGAAGCTCGAAAGCTACATGATCGACGGCCATTTTTTCGCGACGATGTTTTATTCGGAGGTCGATGGCCATCCCGCCGATCCTGGCCTCGCCCGCGCGCTGGAGGAGCTGAACTTCTTCTCGCGCGAGTTCCGCATCCTCGGTGTTTATCCGCGCCATCCTTTCCGCGACAGCTTTTCGGAGCAGGGCTAGACGGGTCGCGCGAGGCTTTGGTGCGACCGGCTGATGTCCCCGCCCTTTCTCGTCCGCCCCGCCCGGAGCGAGGACGCCGACGCGATCGCCGGCGTGCATCATCAGGGCTGGCGGGAGACCTATCCGGGCCTGATGCCGCAGGCGGTGCTCGACGGCATGACGCTGGAGCGGCGCGTCCAGCTATGGCGGCGCATCATCCATGAGGAGCCGCCCGGAGGCGCGCGCTTCGTGGCGGAGATGAGCGTCGGAGCGACGGCGGGAAAAGTGGAATCCCGTTTTCCGCCCGGCGTCGCGACCGCTCAACGCATCGTCGGCGTCGCCCAGTGCGGTCCGGCGCGGGAGGCCGAGCTCAACGCGCGCTGGGAAGTCTGGATGCTCTATGTGCTGCGCGCCGCGCAGCAGATGGGCGTCGGCTCGGCGCTGATGCGCGCGATGGTTGATCATCTCGCGAAGCAGGACGATGGAGGCGCGGAGGCAGATCGTTCGCTCGGGCTCTGGGTTCTGAAAGGCAACGACCGCGCCATCCGTTTCTATCGGCGCCAGGGCGCGGCGCTGACCGGCGTCGCCAAGCGTGAGGAGCGCGCGGGCGGCGTGGTCGACGATGTCGCCATGCGATGGCCTGATCTGCCGCGATAGGGGCGCGGCTGGCGCGGCCGCACGATTCGCGCTACGCCGATCCATACAATATCTGGAATGCAGGATCGGAGATCCGGTCATGACGGGCAAGACCGATGCGTGGGTCGCGCCGCTCGATCCCGGCGCCGGACCTTTCTATGCGCAGATCGCCGACCGGATCGAGAAGGCTGTGCGCGAGGGGCGGCTCGCGCCGGGCGACCGCCTGCCGACGCAGCGCGAACTGGCGGAGCGGCTCGGCGTCGATTTCACCACCGTGACCCGCGCCTATGGCGAGGCGCGCGGCCGCGGCCTTCTCGACGCGGTCACCGGGCGCGGCTCGTTCATCGCGGCGCGAGAAGCGTCGGCCGGTTTCTCTGTTGATCTGAGCATGAATATCCCGCCTGCGCCGCAGGGCGTTCGTCTCGGCGAGCTGATGCGGCGCGGGCTCGACGAGCTCCTGCGCCGATCCGATGTCGACAGGCTGATGACCTATCAGGTCAGCGGCGGCGCGCTGGCGGATCGCTCCGCCGGCGCCGCCTGGCTCGCGCCGCTCGTAGGAACGGTCGATGCGCGTCGCGTGGTCGCCGCCGCCGGCGCTCAACCGGCGCTCGCCGCTCTGATCGCCACAAGCGTTGTCGCCGGCGGCGCGGTCCTGTCCGATGCGCTGACCTATCCGGGCTTCATCGCCGCAGCGCGCGCGCAGGGCGCGCGGATCGTTCCGGTCGCGGCCGATGACTACGGCATGCGGCCCGACGCTCTCGACAGGGCCGCGAAGGCGCATGGCGTGCGCCTGCTTTTTCTGTCGCCGACGATTCACAATCCGACCGCGATCACGATGCCTGAGTCGCGCCGCCACGACATCCTGCGGGTCGCGCAGGCGCGCGATCTGACGATCATCGAGGACGATCCCTATGCTTTGCTGGCGGGCGACGCGCCGCCGCCCTTCGCCGCTCTCGCGCCGGAGCGGGTGTTTTATATCTCCACGCTGTCGAAAACGCTGACGCCCGGCCTGCGCACGGCGTTCGTGCTGGCGCCGCCGGATCGCGACTCGACGCCGTTGATCGCTTCGCTGCGGGCGCTCACGCAGATGCCGGCGCCGCTGATGACGGCGCTCGCCGCCCACTGGATTCGCATCGGCGCGGCTGGCGAATTGTTGCGCGGCGTCCGGCGCGAGGCGGCCGCGCGTCAGGAGCTGGCGCGCAAGATCTTGCCGGCGTCGGCCCGCGCGCATCCCAACGGGCTGCATGTGTGGCAGCCGCTGCCGCCGCAATGGGATCGCTTTCGCCTGATCGAGGAGGCGCGCCGCGCCAGCATGGGCGTCACGCCGTCCGATGCGTTCAACGTCGAAGGTCGCGCGCCTGACGCGATCCGCCTCTCGCTCGGCGGCGTGCCGGAGCGCGCGCGGCTGGCGGAAGCGCTGCGCGCCATCACAGCCATCATCGCAAGCGGACGCGCCGTGGAGCGCGCCGTCGTTTAGCGCGTCCGGCGATCGATCGAGGGTTTAGGCGTTCGGCGCGCGGCGAAGGCTGATACGCTCGGCGCCGACCAGCCGTCCTTCCTCCGCCTTGTGAAAATATTGCGAGCACACCAGCCAGCCCTTCAGCGGCCGCAGCGGCGGAATGCAGGTCAGCAGGATGAGCGGAAAGGTCGTCAGCAGATGGACCCAGAAGGGCGGTTCATAGGCGACTTCGAGCCACAGCCCGAAGATCACCGCCGGGACGCAGACGAACATCATCACGAAGAAGGCGGGACCGTCGGCGGGATCGGCGAACGAGTAATCGAGGCCGCAGGCCTCGCAGGACGGGCGCAGCTTGAGGAATCCCTGGAACAGATGACCCTCCCCGCAGCGGGGGCAGCGTCCGCGCAGGCCGGTGCGGATGGGGGAAAGGCGGGGCCAGCCATCGGTCGGCATTGCGGGCGTCCTTCAGCGGCGGAGGCTGACAGATAAGCGTGAAGCCATTCAATGTCAAGATTGTATGTATGCAGCCGCAAGTGAAGCGTTCCGTAACCCGCCGTCGCGGAGGTGCGCGGCATTTTCAGTCGCTCTCATGGAGGCCTGGCGCGGCTTTGCGGACGGCGCTCCGCTCGACGGGCGGGATTACATCTCCACCCGGAACACCAGCTTCGTCACGCCTTCCGCGAAATCGTCGGTTTTCGTCCCGATGAGCGCGCCGCCGCATTTCTCGATCACGCGGCGCGAGGCGTGGTTGTCGTCGTTGCAGGTGATGACGACGAAGGGCAGGCCGACATCGCGCGCGATCGGCAGCATCGTCCGCAGCGCCGTGGTGGCGTAGCCGCGGCCGCGCTTCCACGGCACGATCGAATAGCCGATATGGCCGGACGTGTAGTCGGGCAGCTCCGTCGTGCCGTGCTGGAATCTGAGGCCGATGCGGCCGCAGAAGTCGCCGTCATTGATGAAGAAGCCGCGCGACGGAAGCTTGGGAACCATGCGCCCGTCCGGAAGCACGATCCAGCCGCTCTGCGCGTTGAGCGAGGCGAGGTAGGCGGCGCGATCGGCGCGCAGGCGTTTCAACTCCTGCTGCGAGACGTCGGCGAGCGTGTAGGGCGACCATCCCCGCGCCAGCGCGTCCTCGAAACCATCGAGCAGCGCGAGCTTGGGCGTCTGCAGGACGAGATGATCGTTGGAAGGATCGGCCATGCGTCAGGTTTTGTCGACCCAGGCGCGCAGCAGGTGATGCGCGATCGCGATCGTCGGCGGGCAGGTGATCCCCTCCGGATGCCGGCCCTCGATGATGGCGACCGCCTGTTCGCGCGTGAACCAGCGCGCGTCGGCGATCTCGACCGGGTCGATCGTGATCCGGTCATGCTCGGCTTCGGCGATGCAGCCGATCATCAGCGACATCGGAAACGGCCAGGGCTGCGACAGGATGTAATGCACGCGCCCGCAGGCGATTCCGGTCTCCTCGAGAGTCTCGCGCCGGACCGCCTGCTCGATCGTCTCGCCGGGCTCCATGAAGCCTGCGAGGCAGGAATACATCGGCTGCGCGAAGCGCGGCGAGCGCCCCAGCAGGCAGCGGTCGCCGATCGTCGCCAGCATGATGACGACGGGATCGGTGCGCGGAAAATGCTGGGCGTTGCAGGCCGGGCAATCGCGACGCCATCCCGCATGGCTGAGGCGCGAGGGCGCGCCGCATTTCGCGCAGAACCGGTGCGTGATGTGCCAGGAGAACAGCGCCTTGGCCGCGCCGAGCACGGAGGTCTCCTCCGGCGTCACGAATCCCTGCACGGCCACCGTGCGCATGTCGGCGACGCCGTAGCCCTGCGCCTTAAGCGGCTCGGCGTGGGCCGCGTCGATGAGGGCCGCGAAGATCGGCCCGTGCTCGTCCGTGCCGAGGAAGGCGGTTTCCGTCGGCTCTCCCAGCGTGGCCGCGCGTTCGAGCGAATGATAGGCGGAGGAGGCGCCGTCCGGCCGCCGCTTCAGCACCGGCGTCTCGCCGGCGAACACCACCGTCCGCGCCTCGGCGTCGGCGCGCATGGTGGCGAGAAAGGCGTCGTCGTCGCGGCGTTCGCTGTGGCGGTCGAGCGAGGACTGGGCGTAGCCCAGGATCAGGGGGATGGCGGAGGACAAGGAGAGCTTCTTCGGCTGATTCGGATATGCGACGGCGTCGCGCTGGGCGCAAAAGACGCCCGCCCGCGTCCGATGGCAAGAGCATGAACAAGGGGATGGACAGGAGGATGAGGCGGCTTGCCACCTCCGCGGCCAGCCGCCATATAGCGGCCGGGAGGTTGGTGAGGGACGTACCACTCGCCAACCGGGTCAGGTCCGGAAGGAAGCAGCCCTAACGAGCACCGGGCGGGTCTTCGTCCAGCCTCCCACCTCAGCCGACCGCCGCGAGCAGCATGGCCGGGCCGTCCGTCCGGCGTTAGAGTCATTGGATGGACGAGCAGACCCCAGGCTTTGATCTTCCTGTCCCGGCCCCGGCTTCCGAGGCCGGCGGTCAGGGCGGCTATCGCGTCATCGCCCGCAAATACCGGCCTCGCACCTTCGACCAGCTCATCGGTCAGGACGCGATGGTTCGCACGCTGAAGAACGCATTCGCTGCGGGCCGCATTCCGCAGGCCTGGATGCTGACTGGCGTGCGCGGCGTCGGCAAGACCACCACCGCCCGCATCCTCGCGCGCGGGCTGAACTACGAGCTGCCCGATAACAAGAACGCCGGCCCCACCGTCGACATGCCGGAGCTGGGCGTCCATTGCCAGCGCATCATCGACGGAACGCATATGGATGTGTTCGAGGTCGATGCGGCCTCCAACAACGGCGTCGATTTCATCCGCCAGATGACGGATCAGGTGCGCTACAAGCCGATGGAGGCGCGCTACAAGGTCTATGTCATCGACGAGGTGCATATGCTCTCGACGGCGGCCTTCAACGCGTTCCTGAAAACGCTCGAGGAGCCGCCGCCGCACGCGAAGTTCATCTTCGCGACCACCGAGATTAAGAAAGTCCCGGTCACGATCCTGTCGCGCTGCCAGCGCTTCGATCTGAAGCGCATCGATTCGGGCGTGCTCGTCGAAAGCCTGCGCGCCATCTGCGGCAGCGAGCAGGTCGAGATCGACGAGGAGGCGCTCGCTCTCATCGCGCGCGCGGCGGAAGGCTCGGCCCGCGATTCCCAGTCCCTGCTCGATCAGGCCATCGCGCACGGCGCCGGAAAGGTGACGGCCGAGGCCGTGCGCATGATGCTGGGCCTCGCCGATCGCGCGCGGCTGATCGATCTCTTCGAGGCCGCGATGCGCGGCGATCTGCCGGGCGCGCTCGCGATTCTGCGCGAGCTCTGGGATGCGGGCGCCGATCCCGCCGTGGTGATCGCCGATCTCGCGGAATTCTCGCACCTCGTCACGCGCATCAAGATCGTGCCGGCGACGGCGAAGGAGGCCTCGCTGACGGAGGCCGAGCGCGTGCGCGGCCGCGATTTCGCCGGCCGCCTGTCGATGCGCGTTCTGTCCCGCGCCTGGTCGATGCTGATGAAGGCGGTGGCGGAAATCCAGAGTTCGCCGCGGCCGCTGGCCAGCGCTGAGATGGCGCTTGTGCGTCTCGCGCACGCCGCCGATCTACCCACGCCTGACGATGTGATCCGCATGCTGCGCGACGGCGCGGCGAACGGCGCTCCTTCCGCGCCCGGAAACGGCGGCGGAGGAGGTGGAAAAGCCGCTGCGCCGCAGGCGCAACTGCACACGCCCCGTCCCGTTCTCGCGGCGACGGGAACCGGCGGCGGCCCGCGCATCGAGGCGCGCGGAGAAACCGCCGCGCGCGCCGAGGCGACGCCGAGAGTCGTTCTCAAATCATTGCAGGACGTCATCGCGCTGGCCGAGAAGCATCGCGACATCCGCCTGAAAACCGCCATCGTCAACGATGTGCGGCTGGTCGGCTTCGAGCAGGGCCGCATCGAGTTCGCGCTGGCGGACGGCGGCTCGCGCACCTTGCCGAACGATCTGGCGCGGCGGCTGCAGGAATGGACCGGCGAGCGCTGGGTCGTCGCGCTCTCCTTGGCCGAGGGACAGGAGACGCTGCGCGAGCAGAAGGCGGCGGACGATCAGCGGCGCATGACCGGCGTGCGCGCCGAGCCGCTGGTGCAGGCGATCTTCGATCTCTATCCCGGCGCTGAAATCGTCGCCATCCGCGACGTCGCCGCCGATGCCGCGAACGTCCCGCCTCCGCCGGTGGAGCGCGATCCCGATGACGACCGCGGCGACGATCTCGATGACGACATCGTCAACGATTACACCGAAGACGACCTCTGAAACGGACGGACGCTGATGAAAGACATGATGGGCATGATGAAGCAGCTTCAGGGGCTGCAGCAGCGCATGACCGACATGCAGGCTGAGATGGAGCAGATCACCGTCGAGGGCCAGTCCGGCGCGGGCATGGTGAAGGTCACGCTCACCGCGAAGGGCGCGATGAAATCGATCAGCGTCGACCCCTCGCTGCTGAAAGCCGACGAGGGCGAGATTCTGGAGGATCTCATCGTCGCCGCGCACGCCGACGCGCGCGGAAAAGCCGAGCGCATGGTCGAGGAGAAGATGAAAGACGTGACGGGCGGCCTGCCCATGCCGCCGGGCCTGAAGCTGTTTTAGAATCGCCTCGCTGTCATCGCCTGGCTTGTCCCGGCCATCCATGTCGTCGGCCAAAGAAAGCCGGACGCGGATGCGCGGAATCAATTCGCGCATGACGAAACCCGCCGGGAATCCGCCTGTTGCCCGCCTCCGTCGGTCCTGAAATCGAGCGCCTGATTCAGCTGCTCGCGCGCTTGCCCGGCCTCGGCCCGCGTTCGGCGCGGCGCGCGGCGCTGCAGCTCATCAAGAAGCGCGAGCAGTTGATGTCGCCGCTCGCCGACGCGATGCGCGTCGCCGCCGACCGCATCCTCGTCTGCTCCTCCTGCGGCAATGTCGACACCAGCGACCCCTGCGCGATCTGCGCCGATCAGCGGCGCGATCCATCGCTGATCGTCGTGGTCGAGGACGTGTCCGATCTCTGGGCGCTGGAGCGCGCCGGCGTCGCGAACGCGCGTTATCATGTGCTCGGCGGAACGCTGTCGGCGCTCGACGGCGTGCGGCCGGAGGATCTGAATCTGGCGCGGCTCGTCGATCGGGCCTCCGATCCGGCGGTGAAGGAGATCGTGCTCGCGCTCAACGCCACCGTCGAGGGCCAGACGACGGCGCACTACATCGCCGATCTGCTCGCGCGGCTGCCGGTGAAGATCACGAAGCTCGCGCATGGCGTGCCGGTCGGCGGCGAGCTCGATTATCTGGACGAGGGCACGCTCTCGGCGGCGATGCGGCAGCGCTCGGCCTTGTAGGAGAGGTCGCGCCGGCGCGCTCACACATGCGACAGCGGCAGTTCGGTCGTGTTTTTGAGTTCTTCCATCGCAAACATTGAGGTCACGTCGGAGAGTTCGATCCGCGTGATGAGCTTCTTGTAGAGCGCGTCATAGGCGGCGATGTCGGGCACGACGGCCTTGACCAGATAGTCGATGTTTCCCGACAGCCGGTGGAACTCGACCACTTCTGGGATGTCGCGCAGCGCCGCATGGAATTTCTCCAGCCATTCCACGGAATGCTGGCTGGTGCGGATCGCCACGAACACTGTGACCCCGACATTCAGTTTTTCCCGGTCGAGCAGGGCGACGCGCTTGCGGATATAGCCGGTCTCCTCGAGCCGCTGGATGCGCCGCCAGCAGGGGGTCGGCGAGACGCCTGCCCGCTCCGCGATCTCGGCGGTCGTCAGGGTGGCGTCCGATTGCAGCGCGGCGAGGATTTTCAGGTCGATCTTGTCGAGGTCGGTCGGCATGGCGGGATTCCGTACCTCAAAAGCCTGAAACGGCGCAAATTCATTCTATCGAGGTCCATCGCAGCCGCGGATTTCGCAAACCGTTCGCGGCGGCGCCCCGCTAATCTGACCGGCATCGAATGGAGGAGATGGATATGCTGGCCGCCGGGACTTCAGCCGATCCGTTGGCGCCGCTTCGCAACCTGGGCGAAGAGGGCGTGAACTGCGAGGCCTATCTCCGCCGGGCCCGCGCCGTGCTTCAGGATTTCGTCGCGCGGCCGGAGCGGATTCCGTTCGCCGATCTGAAGCGCGATCCCAAGGCCTACACCCGCAATCTGCTGTTCGGCGACGATCGGCTCAGCATCTGGGCGATCGTCTGGCCGCCCGGATCGTCGACCTCGATTCATGACCATCATTGCTCCTGCTGCTTCGGCGTGGCGCGCGGCGCGCTTGAGGAGCGCTGGTTCGACGCGATCGGCGACGGCCGCGCCGCCCTGACCAACATCGCCGTCCGCGAGCCCGGCTATGTCGCCTGCATGCTGCCCTCCGGCCCGAACATCCATCAGATGCGCAACCGGGGCGACGAGGAGGTCGTCACCGTTCACATCTACGGCTTCGATCACACGCAGAAAGCGTCGTCGATCGAGACGGAATACAGCGAAGCCCTGCGCTGAACAGCGTCGCGCCGCCGTCGCGTTTGTCGTGAAAACAGCAGCGGCCGATTGACTTCGCCCCTGCGGCTAGGCCATCGGTCGCCCGCATTCGCAGGGAACCCATCATGTCCACGGCCAAGCTGGAAGCGACGATTGAAAAGGCGTGGGAGGACCGCGCCGACATCAACGCCAAGACGAAGGGCGCCGTCCGCACGTCCGTGGAGAAAGCGCTTGCGCTGCTCGATTCCGGCGCCGCGCGCGTCGCGGAGAAGAGCGGCGGCGAATGGGTGACGCGTCAGTGGCTGAAGAAGGCCGTGCTTTTGTCCTTCCGCCTGAATGATTCGGCCGTCATCAAGGGCGGCCCCGCCGGCTCCGGCTGGTTCGACAAGGTGCCGTCGAAATTCGAGGGCTGGACCAAGGCGAAGTTCGCCAAGGCCGGGTTCCGCGCCGTGCCGAACGCGGTGGTGCGCCAGAGCGCCTTCATCGGCCAGAACGTCATCCTCATGCCGAGCTTCGTGAATGTCGGCGCCTATGTCGATTCCGGCACGATGGTCGACACCTGGGCGACGGTCGGCTCCTGCGCTCAGATCGGCAGGAACGTGCATCTCTCCGGCGGCGTAGGCATCGGCGGCGTGCTGGAGCCGCTGCAGGCCAATCCGACCATCATCGAGGACAATTGCTTCATCGGCGCGCGTTCGGAAGTGGTGGAAGGCGTGGTGATCGGGGAAGGCTCGGTGATCTCGATGGGCGTGTTCATCGGCGCCTCGACCAAGGTGATCGATCGCCAGACCGGCGAGATTCATGTCGGCAAGGTGCCGCCCTATTCGGTGGTCGTCTCGGGCTCCATTCCCGGCAAGCCCTTGCCGGGCGAGAATTGGGGCCCGTCGCTCTATTGCGCCGTCATCGTGAAGACGGTGGACGCGCAGACGCGCGCCAAGACGGGGATCAACGATCTGCTGCGGGATTGAGCGGCGCTGATGACCGACGCTCTCGCCATCGCGCGCGATCTCATTCGCTGTCCCTCGATCACGCCGCATGAGGGCGGCGCGCTGCGCTGTCTGGAAGGTCTCTTGTCCGCCTCCGGTTTCGCCTGCGAGCGCGTGACCTTCAGCGAGGAGGGAACGCCGGACGTCGAGAATCTCTTCGCCCGCTATGGCGCCGGCGCGCCCTGCCTGCTATTCGCCGGCCACACCGACGTGGTGCCGGCGGGCGACGAGGCGCGCTGGCTGCGCGCGCCTTTCGCCGGCGACGTGAAGGACGGATTTCTTTATGGGCGCGGCGCCGTCGACATGAAAGGCGGCGTCGCCGCCTTCGCCGCGGCGGCGCTGGCTTACGTGAAGGAGCATGCAGCCTTCGAGGGCTCGATCGCTTTCCTCATCACCGGCGATGAGGAAGGCCCTGCGGTCAACGGCACGATCAAGCTGCTGAAATGGGCGCGCGACAAGGGCGAGCGTTTCGATCACTGCATTCTGGGCGAGCCGACCAATCCGCAAACGCTCTCCGACATGATCAAGATCGGCCGGCGCGGCTCGCTGACGGGAACCATCGTCGTGCATGGCAAGCAGGGCCATGTCGGCTATCCCGCACTCGCCGACAATCCGATCCGCGGCCTCACCAAATTGCTCGCCGCGCTGCAGGATGAGCCGATCGATGATGGAACCGAGCATTTCGAGCCGTCGAATCTGGAGTTTTCGACGGTTGATGTCGGCAACTCATCATCGAATGTGATTCCGGCGGAGGCGCGCGCCGTCTTCAATGTCCGCTTCAACGATCGCTGGACGCATGAAACGCTTGGCGCGGAAATCCGTCGCCGCTGCGAGAAAGCGGCGGGAGAGAGCGTGCGTTTCACCCTGACCTTCGCGCCCTCGAATTCGTCCGCGTTCCTGACGACCCCAGGGCCGTTCGTGGATCTGGTCGCACGCGCCGTCGAGGCGGAGACGGGAACGCGGCCGGCGCTGTCGACCACCGGCGGCACGTCGGACGCGCGCTTCATCAAGGATTATTGCGAAGTGGTGGAATACGGTCTCGTCGGCGAGACGATGCACCAGATCGACGAGCGCGTGGCGATCGCCGATCTCGAAGGGCTGACGCGGATTTATCGGCGGATCATCGACGATTATTTCAGCGGCGGTAGGATTTAGGCGGTCGGCAGGTCGGGCCTGCGCTTTGCTGTTGGCGATGGCCGACCGCCTTTGGCCCAACTGCCGTCGCTATTCATAATCCACGTCGATGAGATAAAGCCCCTGCGGCGGCGCCACCTGTCCGCAGCGCGTGCGGTCTTTCGCGTCGAGCGCGGCGCGCAGATCGTCGCGCGTCCAGCGTCCGTAGCCGACCTCGACCAGCGATCCCACCATCGAGCGCACCTGATTGTGCAGGAACGAGCGCGACGAGGCGAAAATATCCACGGCGTCGTCCCTGCGGATCACGTCGAGGCGGTCGAGCGTCTTCACCGGGCTTTTCGCCTGACAGTGGGTGGCGCGGAACGTCGTGAAATCATGGCGCCCGACGAGAATCTGAGCGGCGTCCTGCATCGCCTCCGTATCCAGTTTGCGCGGAATATGCCAGACCCGATGCTTGTCCAGCGCCGGCGGAGCGCGCCGGTTGAAGATGCGATAGAGATAATGCCGCTTGCGCGCCGAGAAGCGCGCGTCGAAATCGTCGTCGACGCGCTCTGCGGCGATCACCGAGACGAGATCGTCCATCAGTTTCAGATGCGCGTTGAGCGCGTCGCGCAGAGTGTCGCCGCGCCATTCCTTGTCGAGATCGGCGTGCGCCGTCTGCCGCAGCGCGTGCACGCCGGCGTCGGTGCGCCCCGCGGCGGTGAGGCGCGGGCGCGCGCCGCTTACGCGCTCGATCGCGTCCTCGACGGCGTCCTGCACGGCGCGCGCATTCGCCTGCGACTGCCAGCCGGCGTAGGGCGCGCCGTCATATTCGATGATCAGCTTGTAGCGCGGCACGTTGGAGTCAGATCGTCCCGGTCGCGGATGCGCGCGCGAGGTTCGAGAGGCCGGTCATCCGTCGAAGCGGGGACCGCGCTTCGCCTCCGCCAGCCGCGCCTCGAACGCATCGGCGAACTCGGCGCGCTCCTGCGGCGACAGCGCGCGGGCGATCGCCAGCCGCGCGCCGCCTGCGACGAGGGACAGGCGCTGCAGCCCGTATTCATCTTTCTCGCCGCGCTCCAGCCTGACCCAGGCGGGATTGAAGCGCCATTCGCGCGGCTGCTGCTTGTGCCCGAAGCGGCGCAGCAGCAGTTCCATATAGGTCAGCCGGACCTCCTCCGTCTCTTCGCCGCGACGGTTGTTGACTCGGAAGGCGATGGCGAGGAGCGCCACGTCGAGGCCGAAATAGCCGCCGATCGGCCAGGCCCCCGCAATCATGAAGGGAATGGAGGAAATGATTCCGCAGATCGCGACCAGCGTGATCACCAACCGCACGCCTTCCCGGCTCAGCGAACGGTGGGGATGGATCGAGGCCGCGAACAGGGGCGCGTCCGGTCCGGGCGCGGCGTCGCTCGATGGGGCGGCAGGCGTGGTGGCGGGATTGTCGGCTTTCACGCCCCCACTATAACGGCTTGATGCGCAATCTGAAGAGCGGTGAATCGCGAAAGGCGGGGAGGGCCCGGAAAGGGCCCGCTGCGCAGGGCGCGGACCCCGGCGCGGCGGGCGCGCTCGCCAACAGGCCGCCCTCCAAGGGACCGCCCTCCAAGAGCCCGCCCTCCAAGACGCTGCCATCGAAGGCGCTGCTATCGAAGACGCCGCCGTCCAAGGCCGCGCCGGGACTCGCGGCCCGCGCGCGCGGCGGAACGCGCCCCACGCCGCCTGATCCCGCCACGGTGCGCGCCATCTTCGCCCGCTTTCAGGAGGCCGATCCCGAACCGAAGGGCGAGTTGAACTACGTCAATCCCTTCACCCTGCTGGTCGCCGTGGTCCTGTCGGCGCAGGCGACCGATGTGGGCGTCAACAAGGCGACTTCAAAACTCTTCGCGCTGGCCGACACGCCGCAGAAGATGGTCGCGCTCGGCGAGGACCAGGTGCGCGACTGCATCAAGACCATCGGCCTCTTTCGCGGCAAGGCGAAGAACGTGATCGCGCTGTCGCGACAACTGATCGACGCGCATCATGGCGAGGTGCCGCACACGCGCGAGGAACTGGAGAAACTGCCCGGCGTCGGCCGCAAGACGGCCAATGTCGTGCTCAACATCGCCTTCCATCAGCCGACGATCGCGGTCGACACCCATCTCTTCCGCGTCTCGAACCGCATTCCGCTCGCGCCCGGCAAGACAGTGCTCGACGTCGAGCTTGGCCTGGAGCGCATCATCCCGCCGGAATACAAGCTCCACGCCCATCACTGGCTGATCCTGCACGGGCGCTATGTCTGCAAGGCGCGCAAGCCGGAATGCCCGCGCTGCATCATCGCCGACTATTGCCGGTCGGACGAGAAGACGATCTGACTGGAACACTCTCCTTTCAGCTACGCATGGAAGTTTGTCTCGACGTGCGATTTTGGAGGATGCGTTGGGGGATGTAATGGAGATTCGAGCGCCTCTAGAGGACGTGTACCAAACATTTGCAAACATCGCGCCTCCGGCGCAATTCGACACGTCCCCACTCCGCGACGCCAGCGATTATTCGGACTTGCTCCGTGTCCCCCTACGAACATTGAGTGCAGAGCAACTTGGCGCCTACGGAGCTCAAGCGATCACTACAGTAGGGAGTGCGCAGGACTATCTGTATTTTCTGCCACGTATTCTCGAACTGGCGACAGTAGCACCCACGGCGCTGGGACTCGAGCCGGCGATCATAGCGGGAAAACTAACAACAGCCGGCTGGCCCATCTGGGCGGAGGCGCGACGCTTACCTGTTCAAGAGGTGTTTTCAGCGGCAGCTCGGTTTTCGATGGCGATACACCCGGATAAAGGTACATCTCCCGAAAGTTGGCTTTGCGGTGTTGCGTTGCTGGGCGGTTCCCTTGAGCGCCATCTTTTGTATTGGCGCGAAACCATGTCTCAAAATGGCGCGGTGCATTTGGCGAGATGGGTGGGGCGAGCTTCCTCGGATTTTTCAACGTATCTCGCTGAGGATGGCTTCTGGTCGGGCGTAGATATCGAGAGCCGTGAAACGATGGCCGATTGGTTGGCGAGTGAAGCGACACCGCTACAACTTGCGTCAGCGTTAGAGAATTCTTCTTCTGACGACCGTTGGGAATTTGAACAGGCGCTGCGCTTACTTGACCGATGGAAATTTCGTTGATTGTGTTTTAGGTGCGCTCGCGCGCCGGGTTGCCGACCGCGACCGCGCCGGGCCGCACGTCGCGCGTCACGACGCTTCCGGCGCCGATGATCGCGTTGTCGCCGATGGTCACGCCCGGCAGGATGATCGCGCCGCCGCCGATCCAGACATTCGCGCCGATCGTCACCGGCCGGCCGAACTCGAGACGTTGCGCGCGCAACTCCGGTTCGCGCGGATGATCGGCGGTCAGGATCTGGACGCCCGGGCCGATCTGCGTCCCTTCGCCGATCGTCACCTTCGCCACATCGAGCACGACGCAGTTGAAGTTCATGAAAGCGCCGTCGCCGATGCTGATATTGTACCCGTAATCGCAGTGGAAAGGCGGGCGGATATCCACATTCGCGCCCACCGCGCCGAACGCTTCCGCGAGCATCTCGCGACGCTCCTGGGGCGATTGAGCGAGCGAGGCGTTGTAGCGGCTCATCCATGCGCAGATGCGCCGGCTGTCCGCCGCGAGTTCAGGACAGTCCGCGACATAGAGCTCGCCGGCGAGCATTTTCTCTTTCTGCGTGCGGCGGCTCATTCATCCTCTCAGGAGGGAGGGGCGTTCGCTGCGTGCCGGCGCATCATGGCGAAGTTGCGTCAGGGCGGCGCGCGTCGCCTCGGCGCGGACGGCGGCGGTCAGTCCGCGATGACCGAACGAACGTCGCTGGCCGCGGCCGCGCGGATCGCCGCGCGTGCATTGTCGGCGTCGCGATTCATCTGCGCGACCAGCGCGTCGATCGAGTCGAATTTCTCCTCGCCGCGCAGGAAGGCGATGAATTCGACGAGGATTTCCTTGCCGTAGAGATCGCCGGAGAAATCGAACAGGAAGGTTTCGAGCCGCGGCGCGCCGTCGTCGAAGGTCGGGCGCCGTCCGAAGCTCGCGACGCCGTCGACGATGCGGCCGTCGACATTGGCGCGCACCGCATAGATGCCGTGCGCCAACTGGCAGGAGGGATCGAGAATCATGTTGGCGGTCGGGAAGCCGAGCTCGCGTCCGCGCTTGTCGCCATGCGCGACGACGCCGCGCACGAACCACCAGTAGCCAAGCAGGGCGGCGGCGGTCGCCACGTCTCCTTTTTGCAGGTCCTCGCGCGCCTCGGTCGATGAGATCACCCGGCCGTCGAGGGTGACGGGCTCGCGCACGACGACCTCGAATCCGCGGGCGCGTCCCTTGACGCGCAGAAAATCGGGATCGCCCGCGCGTCCCCGGCCGAAGCGGAAATTGCCGCCGATCACGACGCCGCGCGCGCCGAAGCGCTGCAGCAGCAGATCGTCCACGAAGGCGTCGGCGGACAGGGCCATCAGCGCCTTGTCGAAGCTGATCTCGATCAGCCCGTCCATGCCAGCGCGCGCGATCAGCCGCGCCTTGTCGATGCGTGAGCAGAGCGCGAAGTGGGGAACGTCCGGCCGCGCCACGACCCGCGCATGAGGATGGAAGGTGAGCACGGCGGCCGGCGCGCCGAGTCGGGCGGCGAGCGTCCGCGCTGCCGCCATCAGCACGGCATGGCCGCGATGGATGCCGTCGAAATTGCCGATCGCCAGCACGGGGCGCGCGAGCTGCGGCGGCAGCGACGGCGGGTCGGTCAGAATCGTGAAGGAGGAGGGCGCTACAGGCATGGCGGATCGCCGCGCCGCTTAGCACGCCTGCGGCGCGACGCCACCCCGTCCGTGCGGCGCATTGACGGCTTGACAGTTCGCGGCGCCGTCCGCGACCTCCGGTCCGCTGGAAACGTTCCAGGGAGGGCGCGCATGTCCGTGATGAAACTGTCGGTCGCTCTGGCGCTCGCGCTCGCGCTCGGCTGCTCCGCTGGAGCGGCGAGGGCGCAGGACGCGGAGGCGGGCCAGCGCGTGTTCAGCCGCTGCCGCGCCTGCCATCAGGTCGGCGAGAACGCGCGCAACCTCGTCGGGCCCGTGCTGAATGGATTGTTCGGGCGCAAGGCGGGCTCCGTCGAGGGCTACAGCTATTCCGACGCCAACAGGAGCTCCGGCATCGTCTGGGACGAGGCGGCCTTCGCCGACTATATCAAAAACCCGAAAGCGAAGGTGCCGGGCACGAAGATGGTGTTCGAGGGTCTGCGCCGCGACAAGGACGTCGCCGACCTCGCCGCCTATCTCAGGCAGTTCGACCGGGACGGCAAAAAGCAGATGTAAGCCGCGCCCGGCGCGCGCTCAATGCATGATTCTGGGCTCGATCGGCGTCGATCCCTTCAGGCCGAGAATATCCTCCATCAGCTTCGCGCCGGGCAGCAACTGCGCTTCGTTGCGCGGGCGCGCCGCGATCTGCAGGCCGACAGGCAGGCCTTCCCTTGTGAAGCCGCAGGGGATCGAGATCGCCGGGCTGCTCACCAGCGTGAAGGCGTAGGCGATGGCGAGCCAGTGAACATAGTTGTCGAACGTCACGCCGTCGCACGATTCCAGATAGCGCTGCTCCACCGGAAACGCGGCGACGATCGTCGCCGGCGTGCAGATCAGGTCGTAGGTCTGGAAGAAGGACAGCGCGCGATGATAGAGCACGGCGCGCTGCCGCTCGGCGCGCTCATGATCCGCCATCGTGAGCGCAAGCCCCTTCTCGATGTTCCAGATCACCTCCGGCTTGAGCAGGCTGCGCTTGGTTTCGAGCAGCTCCTTCTTGCCGATGGCGAAGCCTTTCGCCCGCAGCACGTTGAACGTGTCATGCGCCTCGGAGAAATCCGGATGCGTTTCCTCGACGATCGCTCCGGCCTCGGCGAAGCGGAACGCCGCCTTGCGGCAGATGTCGGCGACTTCGGGATCGACCGGGGTGATTCCGAGGCCGGGCGAGAAGGCGACCCGCTTCGGACGCCAGCCCGAGACGGCGGCGCTGTGAAACGATGTCGCAGGCTTGGGCAGCGAGACGGGATCGCGGACGTCCTCGCCGGTCAGCGCGTCGAGGAACAGGGCGACGTCCTCGACGTTGCGCGCCATCGGCCCCTGCGCCGGAAGCTGCCGGTCCATCGGCCAGCCGGCCTTGGTCGCGACGCGGCCGGGCGAGGGCCGCAGGCCGACGATGCCGCAGAAGCTCGCGGGATTGCGCAGCGAGCCGCCGAGGTCGGAGCCATGCGCGAGCCACGCCGTCCCGCTCGCCAGCGCCGCCGCCGCCCCGCCTGACGATCCGGCCGCCGAGCGCGTCGTGTTCCACGGGTTGCGGGTCGCGCCGAATACGTCGTTGAAAGTGTTGGCGCCCGCGCCGAATTCCGGCGTATTGCTCTTCGCATAGACGATCCCGTCCTCGCTCTCGATCCGTTCGACCAGCGGGTCGGAGGATTCGGGAACGTGGTCGGCGAAGATCGGCGATCCGTGCGTGGTGCGGACGCCCGCGACCTCGGTGAGATCCTTGATCGGCACGGGAAGACCCGCGAGCAGGCCGCGCGCGTCGGCGGGCTTGGCCATCACCGCGTCCGCCGCTTTCCGCGCCCGGTCGAAACAGAGGGTCGGCAGCGCGTTCACCGGCCCGTCGACGGCGGCGATTCGCGCCTCCAGCGCGTCGAGACAGTCATGGGGCGTGATCTCCTGCTTGCGCAGCATGGCGATCATTTCCATAGCGGTCTTGCTGATCAGGGACTGATCGGCTCCCATGACGTCATCTCCTCCCTCAAGCCCGCGGGGCCGACATGCTGACCAACCTGCAGACGCGCGACATCGAAACGCTTGTCCATCCTTACACCAATCTTGCGACGCATCGCGAGACCGGGCCCCTGGTGCTGGAGCGCGGCAAGGGCGTCTATCTCTACGACACGACCGGCAAGGAATATATCGAGGGGCTGGCCGGCCTGTGGTGCGCTTCGCTCGGCTACGGCAACGAGGAGCTGATCGAGGCGGCCGCGGCCCAGATGCGCAAGCTCTCCTTCACGCATATCTTCGGCGGCAAGAGCCACGATCCGGCGATCGAGGTCGCCGAGAAGCTCAAGGAGATCGCGCCGTTCGAAGCCTCCAAGGTGTTCTTCACCTCCTCGGGATCGGAGGCGAACGACACGCAGATGAAGCTCGCCTGGTATATGAACAATGCGCTCGGCCGGCCGAAGAAGAAAAAGATCATCGCGCGGCTGAAAGGGTATCACGGCGTCACCATCGCTTCCGCCTCGCTCACCGGCCTGCCGGCGAACCACACCGATTTCGATCTGCCGATCGCCGGCGTTCTGCATGCGTCTTGCCCGCATCACTACCGCTTCGCGAAAGACGGCGAGACCGAGGAGGAGTTCTCGCAGCGCCTTGCCGACGAACTCGACGAGATGATCATGCGCGAGGGGCCGGATACGGTCGCGGCCTTCATCGCCGAGCCGGTGATGGGCGCCGGCGGCGCGATCATCCATCCCAGGGGGTATTTCGACGCGATCCAGACGGTGCTGACGAAGCACGACGTGCGGCTGATCGCCGACGAGGTGATCACCGGATTTGGCCGCACCGGAAACATGTTCGGTTCGACCACCGTCGGCGTGAAGCCGCAGACGATGTCCGTCGCGAAGGCCGTCACCTCGGCCTACGCGCCGCTCGGCGCCGTGCTGATCGACGAGGACATGAATCAGGCGTTGATCGACGAAAGCCGCAAGATCGGCATCTTCGGTCACGGCTTCACCTATTCCGGCCATCCGCTGAGCTGCGCCGTCGCCGTGAAGACGCTCGAAATTTATCAGCGCGACGACATCGTCGGCAAAGTCCGCAAGGTGTCGCCGACATTTCTCAGGCGGCTTGAAAAGCTCGGCGATCATCCGCTCATCGGCGAGGCGCGCGGCGTTGGCCTCATCGGCGGACTCGAGATCGTCGCCGACAAGAAGTCGAAGAAGCAGTATGATCCCAAGAAGGGCGTCGCCGCGAAGGCGGTGAATTTCGCCCAGGACGAGGGCCTGATCGTGCGTCCGCTGTTGGGCGACCGCGTCGCCTTCTGTCCGCCGCTCGTCATCAGCGAGGCCGAGATCAACGAGATGTTCGACCGGTTCGAGCGCGCGCTGGCGAAGACGCAGGACTGGATCGTGAAGGAAGGTCTTCAGGCGGTTTGAGAACCGCATGATCGGAGCATGCTGCTGTTTCGATGAAACGGCGGCATGCTCTAGGGATGCATCATCTCGGCGAGCGAATCGCGCATGGCTGAGCTGGAGACGTTGAAGACGCCGCGATAGGGCAGGCTGAGATCGACGATGACGAACATGACGCTCGCGACTGAAACGACGCCTATCGCGAGGACGATCGCGCTCAACGCGCGCCGCGGCGCCTGAACGCCGAAGCTGAGAAAGACCAGGCTGAGCCAGAAACTGAGAATCGCGATAAAAAACGCGCCCGATGGCGTATGCGTGTCCTCGATGACGGCCCAGCGCGCGCTGACGACGGATGAGTAGATGTCCCGGCAGCGCGCCGCCGCGTTGGCGCCGGCCCTGTCGGACGGCGCGAGAGCATCGAGATCGGCGCCGATCTGGTTCATGAGTTGCGACAGCGCGGGGTCCTCGCCGCGAACGGCCATGCGGCTGGGGTCCGGCATTCCATCCACGCGCGGCGCCGGCTCGCGCGGCCATGTGCTGGCGATGACCGCCGCTGTGTAGCGGCGCATCAGCATGCGGGCGGGGTCTGTCGTCGGTCCGAGGCCGCGAAGGCACTGATCGAGATTCGCCAGGCGCGCGGCGTAGTTCGAGCGGTTCCTGCTGGCCGAATCGAAGGCTGATTTCGTCGTCGAAAGTTGCAGGCTGAGGACAAGGGCCGCGAAGGTCACCAGCAGTCCGGTGACGAGCCTGATCGCCTCCATGTTTTCGGCGGACAGATGACGCTCGTGCAGGCGCTTGCGCAGCATGGCTCCGGCGAGGGCGCTCGCGCTGAAAAGTGCGACGAACGCCAGCCCGGACGCCAGTTCAGCTTCGATCACCGTCAACTCCCTGGCGGCCATGAAACCGGCGCGCGTGGCGCGTTGTGGCGGCGGCCTCGGCCCTTATCATGCCTGGCGGGGCGCGGCGATTCGATGCGCTCGATGTTGAAGGCGGCGCTTCAGAAAAACGAAAGGCCCCGCCAGTGGCGAGGCCTTCATATTACCCCCGAACGTTTCTCAGGCGGCGACAGCGACCGGCTTCTTTCGACGCTGCGATGCAAAACCCAGACCCGCGAAACCGACGAGCATCATCGCCCAAGTCGACGGTTCCGGCACCGCCCCCCCGATGGTCGGCGTGAAATCGACCGTCATACCGATCCCAACGAAGTCGCCGGTGGACCCGGTGCGGTAGAGTTGGAGCATCACCGTGTCGCCGGCCGCCAACATGGCGCTCGGCGCGCCGAACGTCAGGGCGTGGTCGCGATCGAGGCCGGCGATGGCGCCCGACGCCGCCAGAACGCCATCCACATACAAGCTGTAGCCCTGCGGCCTGTCGCCGATGATCCGCGCGTTCCACAGGAGGCCGGAAATGTCGGCGGTCCCGTCGGACGGCGCGGTGAAGAGAATGTTGAAGGTTCCGAACGCGGCGCCGTTGAAGCCGTCGGTCGTGTGAGCGACGATGTCGCCCTTCAGAAAATTCTGGTTCGCTCCGCAGCACGAAATCCGGTTGTCCGCGCCGCCGGACGTCGCCTTGAAGACGGCCGGCAGGAACGCGCCCGTTGCGACCCCGGTCGCCCATGCGGGTTGGGCGGTTCCGCTGGAATAGAGCGTCGATCCGTACCAGTCGGAAACGTGGCCGAGAGCGTTCGATCCTTCGCGGTAGGTCCAGACGCCGTTCGGGTTGCTCGCGTCGCTCCAGTCTGCCGCCAGATCATAGATCGCTGCATGCGCAGCGCCTGACAGCGTCAGCGCCAACGCTCCGGCCAAGGCCGGCAATCGCATCCCCATAATGAACTCCGTCAATGCGCGCGAAGCGGCTGACCCGCTCTCAGTCCCTCGCAGACTACTCCCTTATGTCGCGCGGCGTGACGTGACCGTTACGTCGGTCGAAAGAGGCGGCTGAAGACGAAAAGCCCCAGCTCTCGGTCAAGCGCCGGCCGTCGCCATGTCCGACTCGTGGGGCGCGCTCCGACAGCAAGAAACAGCGGCGCGCTTCTCGCTGGAATCCTCAGCGATACAAGAGCAACGCCGACAATAATCCGAGAAAGCGCCAGATTCCGGCCCGACCCTCCCCTTGCACATTAAGGGAGTAGCTGGTGCTGCCGGACAGGATTGAACTGTCGACCTCTCCCTTACCAAGGGAGTGCTCTACCACTGAGCTACGGCAGCAGGCCCGCCTCGGGGCGGGAGCGATCAGCGCCCGGGGCCATGCCATAGCGGCCGGTCCGGCGCAACCGGCTTGGGCGACGCGCCTGGGATAATCCGCATCGGGCGCGCTATTCGGCGGCGAGCCCGGCCGCGCCTGAGACGCGCGGCAGGTCGAGCGCCGTCCAGGTCTCGTCGAGCGCCTGGGCCAGCGCGTCGATCAGCGGCTGGTCGTGAAGCGGGGTGGGCGTGAGCCTGAGCCGCTCTCCGCCGCGCGGCACCGTCGGATAGTTGATCGGCTGGACATAGATTCCGTGCGTCGCGAGCAGCCGGTCGGTCGCCGCCTTGCATTTGCGCGCGTCGCCCACGATCACCGGCACGATGTGAGTGGGATTGGCGATCATCGGCAGCCGGAGCGCGCCGATGGCGGATTTCACGGCGGCGACGCGCCGCCTGTGCAGCGCGCGCTCGTCGTCGCTCGCCTTGAGATGGCGCACCGCCGCCGCCGCCGCCGCCGCGAGCGGAGGCGGCATCGCCGTCGTGAAGATGAAGCCATGCGCATGGCTGCGCACCGCATCGATCATCACCGCGTCGCCGGCGATATAGCCGCCGAGGCAGCCGAACGCCTTGCCGAGCGTGCCCTGCACGATGTCGAGGCGATCCATCGCGCCGACCTCTTCGGCGTAGCCGCCGCCGCGCGCGCCATACAGGCCGACCGCATGCACCTCGTCGATATAGGTCATTGCATCATAGCGCTGCGCCAGGTCGCAGACCGCGTGAATCGGCGACACGTCGCCGTCCATCGAATAGACGCTCTCGAACACGATCAGCTTCGCGCGCTCGCGGGGAGCGCTCGCGAGAATGTGCTCGAGGTCGGCCAGATCGTTGTGTTTGAAGATCGCCTTTTCGCAGCCCGCGCCGCGCACGCCGGCGATCATCGAATTGTGGTTGTCCGAATCGGAGATGATCAGGCAGTCGGGCAGCAGCCGGGCCAGCGTGGCGATGCCGGCCTGGTTGGCGACATAGCCCGAGGTGAACACGAGCGCGGACTCCTTGCCGTGCAGATCGGCGAGTTCGCGTTCGAGCTCCACGATCGCGGCGCTGGTGCCGGCGATGTTGCGCGTGCCGCCGGCGCCGACGCCCGAAGCGCGCGCGGTCTCTTCCAGCGCGCCGATCACCGCCGGGTGACGGCCCATGCCGAGATAATCATTGGCGCACCACATGGCGATCGCGCGGGGGCCGTCCGCCGTGATCCAGTCCGCGAGGGGGAAGCCCTCCGCCCGCCGCTGGAGCGTGGCGAAGGAGCGATATTCGCCGGCCACTTTGATCTGGTCGAGCGCCTGAGCGAAGGCGCGCCGGTAGCGGTCCGTCATGATAACCTTCTTGACCTTGGGCCGACGCTTTGCTGGCATTGTGACGCGGATGCGACAAGGGGCATTTGATCGCACCCTCGCCTGAGATCGCGGGATTTGGCGGGATTTGGAATGAACGACAGGGCAGGGGCCGATTCGGTGAAAGCGGAGCGCCTGGCGGCGGCGCTGCGCGCCAATCTCAGGCGGCGCAAACAGCAGGCGCGCGGCCGTTCCGAGGCGGCCGAGCCGCCGCCAGAGCAGGAAGCGAAGAACGCGGCGCCCGCGCCCGCAAGGGAGAAGCCGGGCGAGCCTTGATTTCGCCCGCAGGGCCGGTCATTGCGGCGGCGGTCGGAGTGTCGCGCCTCTTGGCCGCGTCGCCTGCGCGATTCGTCTGCGCCGGGATGAGCCGCCGCTGGGAGATGACATGGATCGCATTCGTATCGTCGGCGGCGCGCCGCTTGAGGGAGCCATTCCGATCTCGGGCGCGAAGAACGCAGCCCTGCCTCTGATGACGGCGTCGCTGCTGACCGACGACACCGTGATTCTCGACAATGTGCCGCGCCTCTCGGACGTGATGCAGCTCCTGCGCATCCTCGGCAATCACGGCGTCGATCACTCGATTTCCGGCAAGCGCGTCGGGCAGGACAGCGAGACCGGCCAGACGATCCAGCTCTCGGCCCGACAGATCGTCGACACCACCGCGCCCTATGAACTGGTCTCGCGCATGCGCGCGAGCTTCTGGGTCATCGCGCCGCTGCTCGCGCGGATGGGCCAGGCGAAGGTGTCGCTGCCCGGAGGCTGCGCCATCGGCACGCGTCCGGTCGATTTCTATCTGATGGCGCTGGAGCGGCTGGGCGCGACGATCGAGATCGAGTCGGGCTATGTCATCGCCCGCGCCAGGGACGGGCTGAAGGGCGCCGAGATCGTATTTCCCAAGGTCACGGTGGGCGGCACCCACACCGCCGTCATGGCCGCTGCGCTCGCGCGCGGAACGACCGTGATCAGCAATGCGGCGCGCGAGCCGGAGATCGGCGATCTCTGCGCGCTGCTGACCAAGATGGGCGCGCGCATCTCGGGCGCGGGCACGGAGACGATCGTGATCGAGGGCGCCCAGCGTCTCTCCGGCGCGCGTCATACCGTGCTGCCCGACCGCATCGAGACCGGCACCTATGCGATGGCGGTCGCCATGACCGGCGGCGACGTGATGCTGCAAGGCGCGCGGCCGGACCTTCTGCAGTCCGCCTTCGACGTTCTGGCGCGCGCCGGCGCCGAGATCGTCGCGACGAATGAAGGGGTCCGCGTGCGCCGCAACGGCGGGGGGATCGCGGCGGTGGATGTGACGACGGAGCCGTTCCCCGGATTCCCGACCGACCTGCAGGCGCAGTTCATGGCGCTGATGACGCGCGCGAAGGGCGTTTCGCATATCCGCGAGACGATCTTCGAGAACAGGTTCATGCATGTGCAGGAGCTGGCGCGGTTCGGCGCGCATATCAAACTGGACGGTGATCTTGCGACGGTCGAGGGCGTGCCGGCGCTGAAGGGCGCGCCGGTGATGGCGACCGACCTGCGCGCCTCCGTCGGTCTGGTCATCGCCGCGCTCGCCGCCGACGGCGAAACCATGGTCCACCGCGTCTATCATCTCGATCGCGGATTCGAGGCGCTTGAAAAGAAACTGTCGCGCTGCGGCGCGCAGGTCGAGAGGCTGACGGGCTGACGGGCTGACGCCCTCGCGGCAGTCGGCAATCGGGCTTCGCATAGTCGACAGAGGGCGCGCCAAATTCCGATTGCCGATTGCCTAGGCCCGACTGACGCTGCTTAGTTGCGCGCTTGCAACTGGAATCTCTTCATATGAACGGCGCTGAATCCCTTGTCAGAACCATGGTCGGCGCCGGCGTCGAGGTGAGCTTCACCAATCCCGGCACGTCCGAAATGCATTTCGTCGCCGCGCTGGATCGCGTCGATGGGATGCGCTGCGTGCTGTGCCTGTTCGAGGGCGGCGCCACCGGCGCCGCCGACGGCTATGCGCGCATGGCCGACAAGCCGGCGGCCACGCTGCTGCATCTTGGTCCCGGCATGGCGAACGGTCTGGCGAACATTCACAACGCGCGTCGCGCGCGTTCGCCGATGGTCAATATCGTCGGCGAACATGCGAGCTTCCATCGCCGGTTCGACGCGCCCCTGACGACGGATATCGAGGCGCTCGCCCGCCCGTTGTCGCACTGGGTGCGCACCGGCGCCAATGCGATGACCATCGCGCAGGACGGCGCCGACGCCATCCACGCGGCGAGCAATCCGCCGGGCCAGATCGCGACGCTGATTCTGCCGGCCGACACGGCGTGGGGGGAAGGCTCCGGTCCGGTCGCGACGCGGCCGCCGCGCGCCCGTGGAAAAGTCGCGGATGAGGTGGTGCGCGACATCGCGCGGATCATGACGACGCAGCAGAACGTGATGCTGATGGTCGGCGGCGTCGCGCTGCGCGAGAAGCCGCTGATGGACGCGTCGCGCATCGTCCGCAAGGTCGGCGCCAGGCTGATGGCGCCGGGCGCCAATGCGCGCGTCGCGCGCGGCGCCGGCCGCGTGTCGGTCGATCGCGTGCCCTATCCGGTTGATCTCGCGGTCGAGGCGTTGAAGGACGTGCGCCACATGGTGCTCGTCGGCGCGAAGCCGCCCGTCGGCTTCTTTGGTTATCCGGGCAAGCCGAGCGCGATGACGCATCCCGATTGCGTGTTCCATGTCCTCGCCGACGAGGATCAGGATCTCGCCGACGCGCTCGCGCGTCTCGCCGATGAGATCGGCGCCGCGGGGATCGCGCCGGACTATCCCGAACGGATCGCGCGGCCTGATATTCCGACCGGCGCGCGGCTTGATGCGGATTCGATCGGCGCCGTGCTCGGCGCTCTCATGCCCGAGCAGGCGATCATATGCGATGAATCCGTCACCACCGGCCGCAATTTCTTTGCGATGACGAAAGCGGCGGCGCCGCACGACTGGCTGCAGCTCATGGGCGGCGCGATCGGCGAGGGCATTCCGCTCGCGACAGGCGCCGCCGTGGCCTGCCCGGATCGCAAGGTGATCAATCTTCAGGCCGACGGTTCAGGCATGTATACGCTGCAGTCGCTCTGGACGCAGGCCCGCGAGAAGCTCGACGTGCTGACATTGATCTGGGCCAACCGCTCCTATGCGATCCTGAAAGGCGAGCTCGCCAATGTCGGCGCCGAGAATCCGGGCCGCAAGGCGCATGACATGCTGTCGCTCGACAATCCCGCGCTCGACTGGGTGTCGCTCGCCAAGGGAATGGGCGTCGAGGCCTCGCGCGTCGAGACGATTGACGGGCTGGCGAAGGCGATGAGGGGCGCGCTGTCGCGCCAGGGGCCCTGTCTGATCGAGGTCGTGATCTAGCGCGCTTTCACGCGAATCGCGTCCACATCGCGCGAACGCTCTACGCGCCTCTTTCCTTCAGCAGTTGCGCGATCGCGGCGCGCAATTCCGGGATCCCGGTTCCCTTCACGCTCGATGTCGCGACGATGGTCGGAAACGCCGCGGGGCGCCTCGCCACGCGCGACTGCGTCGCGGCGGTCAGTTCGGCGAGCGCCGCGGGGGATATCTGGTCCGCTTTGGTGAACACGATCTGGTAGGGAACGGCCGATTTGTCGAGCGTGTCCATCACCTGGTCATCGACCTCTTTCGGACCGCGCCGCGCGTCGATCAGCAGAAGCACGCGCGCCAGGGTCGAACGCCCGCGCAGATAGTCGAAGATGAGGCTCGTCCAGGCGGCGACTTTCTCCTTCGGCGCTTCCGCGTAACCGTAGCCGGGCATGTCGACGAGGCGGAAGCGTCCGCCGATGTCGAAGAACACCAGTTCTTGCGTGCGCCCCGGCGTCACCGACGTGCGCGCCAGCGCCTTGCGTCCGGTCAGCGCGTTGATCAGCGACGACTTGCCGACATTCGAGCGGCCCGTGAAGGCGACCTCGATCGGGCCTTCGGGCATGAGGTTGTTCTTGTCCGGCGAGGCCCAGATGAAATCGGCCTCGCCCGCGAACAGCTTGCGCCCCTCCTCGATGAGCGCCGCATCCTTGCGCGCGGCGCCGGTCTGGGGCGCGGTCATGGTCGCGTCGCGCGGCGGCTCACGTTTTCGCCGCCGGCGTCTTCTTCTTGAACAGATTCCTGAGATTGTCGAACAGCTCGATCTTCACGCCGTTCTTTTTCATGATGTAGCCCTGCTGTGTCACCGAGAGCAGGTTGTTCCAGGTCCAGTAGATCACGAGGCCGGCCGGGAACGTGCCGAGCATGAAGGTGAAGATCACCGGCATCCAGGAGAACATCGTCTTCTGGATCGGGTCGGTCGGCTCCGGATTCATCTTCATCTGCAGGAACATCGAGAATCCCATGATGATGGGCCACACGCCGATGTGCAGGAAATGGAACTCCGGAACCTGATAGGGCAGGAGGCCGAACAGGTTGAAGACCGACGTCGGATCGGGCGCCGAAAGATCCTTGATCCATCCGAAGAACGGCGCGTGCCGCATCTCGATGGTGACGAAGATCACCTTGTAGAGTGCGAAGAAGACCGGAATCTGCAGCAGCACCGGCCAGCAGCCGGCGATCGGGTTGATCTTCTCTTTCTTGTACAGCGCCATCAATTCTTGCTGCTGCTTCAGCTTGTCGTCCGGATAGCGCTCGCGGATCGCCACCATTTCGGGCTGGACCGCTTTCATCTTCGCCATCGAGGCGTAGGACTTGTTGGCGAGCGGGAAGAACACGCCCTTCACGATGACGGTCACGATCAGGATCGCGATGCCGAAATTGCCGGTGAGCCGGAAGAACCAGTCGATGAGCTGGAACAGCGGCTTGGTGATGAACCAGAACAGGCCCCAGTCGATCATGAGATCGAATTTGAGGATGCCGAGCGACTTTTCGTAGTCGTTGATCGACGCGACTTCCTTCGCGCCGGCGAAAAGACGCGTCCGCGTTTCCGTCGATTTGCCTGGCTCGACGGTCTGCGGCGGCGCCAGCAGGTCGGTCTGATAGGTCTTGATCGCGCCGGCCTGCGCGAACGAGAAGCGGGCGTCGTAGACGCTCGCCTGGTCGGGAATGACGGCCGCCGCCCAGTATTTGTCGGTGAAGCCGAGGAAGCCGCCGGTCGCAGCCTTGAACTGTTCGACGCGCGACTTCTCGATCGCCGAATAGCCCACCTCTTTCAGCCCCTGTTCGCCGATGACGCCGATCAGGCCCTCATGCAGGATGTAGTAGCCCGAGGTGACGGGCGTTCCGTGCCGCGAGACCAGCGCGTAATTGGCGAGCGTCGCGGGCGCGCCGCTCTTGTTCTCGACCTTGTCGGTGATCGTGAACATCGCGTTCATGTCGACGGCGATGGTGCGCGAGAACAGCAGCCCCTGTCCGTTGTCCCAGGAGAGCGTCACGGGCTTGTCGGCGGTGAGCGTCGTCGAATCGGCGGTCCAGACGGTGTTGGCGTCGGGCGTCGGCGTCGACGCTCCCGGCGCCGCAGCCCAGCCGAATTCGGCGTAGAAGGGATGCGGCGAGCCGGACGGCGCCAGAAGCTGGATGATCGGGCTGTTGGGGTCGACGGTCTCGCGGTAGCGCTTGAGCGCCACGTCGTCGATGCGGCCGCCCGCGAGCGAGATCGAGCCGGCGATCGAGGGCGTATCGATCTTCACTCGCGGCGAGCGCGCGAGCACCGCCGGCAGCGGCTCCGAAACCGGCGCCAGCGTGGCCGCCGGCGGGGCGGCCGTGGGCGCTCCCTGCTGGGCCGCGCCGGGCTGCTGCGCCTGCTGCTGGTTCTGTTGCGCCTGCCGCTGCTGGTTCATCTGCGGCATGCCGTAGAAGAAGTTCCACGCCACGATGACGAGGAACGACAGCCCGAGCGCGAGGATGAGGTTGCGGTTGTCTTCTTTGAGCATGTCGACCGTCGCGCCGGCGTCAGACGCCGGCTGGGGAGGAATCGGAAGCCTTGCGGCGCGGGCGGCTGACCAGGGCGGCCGCGACATCGCGCGCCAGCGTTTTGAAGGGCGCGGTCAGCGCCTCGCGCTTGGCGATGAGGACGTGATCGCACGCGGCGTCGGCCGCGTCGGCGCTGGCTGCGCGTACGGCCGCGCGCAGGCGGCGCTTGATCCGGTTGCGCGCGACCGCGCCGCCGATCTTCTTGGTGACGGTCAGCCCGACTCGCGGACCTTCACCCGCGGAGCCATCCATGCGGCGCGCGATCTGGGCGGTGAGGGTCGCCGCATGCGCCCGCCGGCCCTTGCGGGCGGCGGTGAAGTCGGCGCGCCGCGTCAGTTTGCCGAAGCCGGTCAAGCGCGTCCCCCGTTCACGGTGAGAACGCGCGAACAGGTCAAGCCGACAGGCGCTTGCGGCCATGGGCGCGGCGGGCGTTCAGCACCCTGCGACCGCCCTTGGTCGCCATGCGCGCCCGGAAGCCGTGGCGGCGCTTGCGCACCAGTTTGCTCGGCTGATAGGTCCTTTTCACGGGCCTGCTCCAATTCGGTCGGGCGCGTCTGCTGCGCGAGCGCCCGTCTGCATCGTTTGAGTGATGACGGTTCCAGCCCGGACGGAGAACGCCCGCGGCCGAAGTGGCGCGTCTATGGCTGACAGGGGCCGCAAAGTCAACGATTGGCGGGGATCGCCATCGCCGATGCGCGGCGCCTTTCTTCCCGCTAATCTGGTGTCGGAATCGGGCGATGCGCAGTTTCTATGAATTTTTCGCGGGGGGCGGCATGGCCCGGGCCGGGCTCGGGCCTGGCTGGACCTGCCTGCTGGCGAACGACATCGACGCCGCCAAGGCGCGCTCCTATGCCGCGAACTGGAGTGCGGAGGACTTTCGCCTGTGTGATATCGCGGCGCTTCGTCCAGCCGATCTGCCCGGCCGCGTCGACCTCGCCTGGGCCTCCTTTCCCTGTCAGGATCTGTCGCTCGCCGGGCGCGGCAAGGGTCTCGACGGCGCCCGCTCGGGAGCGTTCTGGCGTTTTCGCGACTTGCTCGGCGGCCTGTTGAAAGAGGGCAGAGCCCCCCGCCTTGTCGCAGCGGAGAATGTCTGCGGACTGCTGACCTCGAACGGCGGCGCCGATTTCGCCGCCGTGACCGGCGCGCTGGCCGATCTCGGCTATCGCGTCGGCGCGCTGGCGATCGACGCGGAATGGTTCACGCCACAGTCACGCCCGCGCCTGTTCATCATCGGCGCGCGCGACGATGAGTCGCTCCGCGCTGTCGCGGGCGACGCGCCTGTCGGATGGGCGACGAGCGCGGCGCTGAGGGCCGCGCACGCCAGACTGCCCGCCGGCGTCGCCGCGCGCTGGGTCTGGTGGCGGCTGCCCGAGCCGCCCCGGCGCAACGCGCGTCTGGCCGATCTGATCGAGGACGAGCCGCAGGGCGTCGCCTGGAGCGACGACGAGGCGACGCGCTATCTTCTCTCGCTCATGAGCGACGCCAACCGCCGCAAGCTGCGCGCGGCGCAGGCTGCGGGCGGTCGCGTGATCGGCGCCGTCTATCGCCGCACGCGGCGCGATGACACCGGCGCGCGGGTCCAGCGGGCCGAGGCGCGCTTCGACGGGCTCGCCGGCTGCCTGCGCACCCCGGCGGGAGGATCGAGCCGGCAGACGATTCTCGTTGTGGAAGGGAAGCGCGTGCGCTCGCGCCTGCTCTCGCCGCGCGAATGCGCGCGCCTCATGGGGCTTTCCGACGATTATATTTTACCGGCGCGCGCCAATGCGGCCTTTCATCTGCTCGGCGACGGCGTGGCGGCGCCTGTGGTTCGTCATCTCGCGCAGCATCTGTTCGAGCCCTTGCTGGGCGCGCGCGGCGATGCGTCGCGCCTCGCGGCGGAATAGGCGATCGTCGCGATGGAGCGCTCCGAGGTCATGCGGCGCGTCAAGGGCGAGAACACGACGCCTGAGAAAAAGGCGCGCTCGCTCCTGCACCGTCTCGGCTATCGTTTCCGCCTGCACCGCGCCGATCTGCCGGGCAAACCGGACATCGTGTTTCCCGCGCGCCGCAGCGTGATTTTCATCCATGGCTGTTTCTGGCACGGTCATGACTGCGCCCGCGGCGCGCGCATGCCGAAAACGAATGCGGACTATTGGCGTCAAAAGATCGCGCGCAATCGCGTCCGCGACGAAAAGCATCTCGCTGAACTGGAAAAATTAGGTTGGCGCGCGCTGGTGGTGTGGGAATGCGAGATGAGGGATGAGAAAAGCATGATCGGAAAATTTCGATCCTTTCTTTCATAGCCCTTCCGAGGCGACGATTACGCAGGCGTTCCAATGCAGAGCGCCTGCGGCGCAAGCGCCGGCTGGACCCCGGATTTCGCTCCCTTCGCTTCGTTCTCTTTGCGAATCCGGGCGCGAAGGAAGAGTAAGGAACGAACGCCACGCGCGTGGCCGGCCGCCAACGGGCGTCTCGCCGTCCGCGGAACGGTGAAGCGAAACGAGGTTGAGCGGAACCGTATCAGAGCGCCAGCGCGATGACGGTCGCGAAGCGCGCAACTGTTTTCGGTTACTCCGGCAGAATCCGCACCGCGCCCTTGTCGGCGCTGGCCGCGAAGGCGGCGTAGGCTTTCAGGGCCGTCGTCACGTTGCGCTTGCGCGGCTCCGCCGGCTTCCAGCCCGCCTTGTCCTGCGCCGCGCGCCGCGTCGCGAGTTCCGTCTCGTCGACAGCGAGATGGATCGTGCGGTTCGGAATGTCGATATCGATCCGGTCGTTGTCGCGCACCAGCCCGATCGCGCCGCCATTGGCCGCTTCCGGCGAGGCGTGGCCGATCGAAAGGCCGGACGTGCCGCCGGAGAAACGCCCGTCGGTGATGAGCGCGCAGGCTTTGCCGAGGCCGCGCGATTTCAGATAGCTCGTGGGATAGAGCATTTCCTGCATGCCGGGACCACCCTTCGGGCCTTCGTAGCGGATGACCACCACGTCGCCCGCCAGCACCTTGCCGCCGAGGATGCCTTTCACCGCCGCATCCTGGCTCTCGAACACGCGGGCCGGGCCGGAGAATTTCAGGATGCTGTCGTCGACGCCCGCCGTCTTCACGATGCAGCCGTCGAGCGCGATGTTGCCCCTCAGCACGGCGAGGCCGCCATCCTGCGAGAAGGGATGCGCGGCGCTGCGGATCACGCCTGTTTCGCGGTCGAGATCGAGATCGTCCCAGCGCCTCTCCTGGCTGAACGCCGTCTGCGTCGGCACGCCGCCCGGCGCGGCGCGGAAGAAGTCGCGCACCGTGTCGCTCGTCGTCTGCGCGATGTCCCAGCGCTGGATCGCCTCGCCCAGCGTGCGCGAATGCACGGTCGGCTGGTCGCGATGTAGGAGGCCGGCGCGGTCGAGCTCGCCGAGGATCGCCATGATGCCGCCGGCGCGATGCACGTCCTCCATATGGACGTCGGCCTTCGCCGGCGCGACCTTGCACAGCACCGGCGCCTTGCGCGACAGCCGGTCGATGTCGGCCAGCGTGAAGTCTAGTTCGGCCTCATGGGCGGCGGCGAGGATGTGCAGCACGGTGTTGGTCGAGCCGCCCATGGCGATGTCGAGGGTCATCGCATTCTCGAACGCGCCTTTCGAGGCGATCACGCGCGGCAGCGTCGTCTCGTCGTTCTGCTCGTAATAGCGGCGGGCGAGATCGACGATGAGATGGCCGGCCTCCACGAACAGCCGCTTGCGGTCTGCGTGGGTCGCGAGAGTCGAGCCGTTGCCGGGCAGGGAGAGGCCGAGCGCCTCGGTCAGGCAGTTCATCGAGTTGGCGGTGAACATGCCCGAACAGGAGCCGCAGGTCGGGCAGGCCGACCGTTCGATGACCTTCATATCCTGTTCGGACACCTTGTCGTCGGCCGCCGCCACCATCGCGTCGACGAGATCGAGCGCGACTTCCTTGCCCTTGAGGACGACCTTGCCGGCCTCCATTGGGCCGCCCGAGACGAACACGGTCGGGATGTTGAGGCGCAGCGAGGCCATCAGCATGCCGGGCGTGATCTTGTCGCAGTTGGAGATGCACACCATCGCGTCGGCGCAATGGGCGTTGACCATGTATTCGACCGAGTCGGCGATCAGTTCGCGCGACGGCAGCGAATAGAGCATGCCGTCATGGCCCATCGCGATGCCGTCATCGACGGCGATGGTGTTGAATTCCTTGGCGACTCCGCCGGCCGCCTCGATCTCGCGCGCCACGAGCTGGCCGAGATCCTTGAGATGGACATGCCCCGGCACGAACTGGGTGAAGGAGTTGACCACGGCGATGATCGGCTTGCCGAAGTCGGAATCCTTCATGCCGGTGGCGCGCCAGAGGCCGCGCGCGCCCGCCATGTTGCGGCCGTGGGTGGTGGTCCGGGAGCGGTAAGCAGGCATGTCCTGTCCCTACGCGAGGCCGCGCGCCCTTGGCCGGCGGCGGCGAGCGCTTCCCTTGCTGCCTTCGCGCCAGCCGATCAAGCCCTGATTTGGGAAGCAGCCCTACCTGAAATGCTTGGAGAGCTTGAGGCGTTGCCCCTGGTAATTGGATGAGAGCGCCGCGCCGTAAAGCGTCTGCGGCGGCTCCGAAAGCCGTTCGTAGACCAGCCGGCCCACGGTCTGGCCGTCCTCGAGGATGAAGGGCACGTCGCGCGAGCGCACCTCGAGCACCGCGCGGGCACCCGATCCGCCGGCGGGCGCGTGGCCGAAGCCGGGATCGAAGAAGCCGGCGTAATGGACGCGGAACTCGCCGACGAGCGGGTCGAACGGCATCATCTCGGCGGCGTAGGCGGGCGGCACATGCACCGCCTCCTTGGAGGCGAGGATATAGAACTGGCCGGGATCGAGGATCAGCGTCCCGTCGCGGGCGTGCAGCGGCTCCCAGTAGTCGTCGATCTCATAGCCGCGCACGCGATCGACGTCGATCAGGCCGGAATGCCGCTTGGCGCGATAGCCGACGAGTCTGTCGCCATCGAAGCCGGTCAGATCGACGCTGACGGCGACGCCGCCCTGGATCGAGGGGTCGCGGGCCGCGACCAGCGTCTCGCGGTGGTGCAGCTCCAGCAGGCTCGCATCGTCGAGCTTCGCCTGTCCGATCCGGAATCGCATCTGCGACAGGCGCGATCCGGTCCGGGCGAGGATGGGGAAGCTGCGCGGCGAAATCTCGGCGTAGAGCGGGCCGTGATAGCCGGGATCGATGATGTCGAACTCCCGCGCCCGGTCGGCGATGACGCGGGTGAACACGTCGAGCCGCCCGGTCGAGCTTTTTGGATTGGCGGCGGCGGCGAGGGAGGACGGCAGCGCGAGGCTCTCCTGCAGCTCGGCGATATAGACGCAGCCTGTCTCCAGCACGGCGCCGTTGGTCAGGTCGATGGCGTGCAGGGACAGCTCGGCGATGCGCTCGCGCATGGTCTTCTGACGGCCCGGCAGAAAGCTCGCGCGCACGCGATAGGCGCGCTGGCCGAGGCGCAGATCAAGGCTCGCCGGCTGCGCCTGACCGTCCGCGGCCGGGCTCGCGAGCCTGATCGCGCCTTCGGCGATGAGCGCCTCGATCGCCTGCTTGGGAAGGATGCCCTGCGCCAAACCGTGTCCCTGCCGTCGCGAGTGACTTGTTTCATCCATCGCCTAGCGCAGCCCCGGCTGCCCGCCAAGCTTTCGCGCCGCTCTGTCAACGGCTGTTGCGCGCGCCGGACGAACGCCGCGGCGTTGACCCGTCCGGCGCCCGCGCCTACCTAGGCGAGCCGCCAGCGCAAAGCCGGAGCCGTCGCCGGAACCCGTCATGTACGAGCGCACCACCCGAAACATCGCCGTCAGCGTCGCGCCGCGCTTCATGGCCGAGGAATCGAGCCCGCGCCACGGCCGCTTCTTCTGGGCCTATACGGTGGAGATCGCCAACCAGGGCGACACTCCCGTCCAACTCATGGCGCGCTACTGGAACATCACCGACAGCGACGGCCGGGTGCAGGAGGTGCGCGGCCCCGGCGTCATCGGCGAGCAGCCCGTCATCGAGCCGGGCGGCGTGTTCCGCTACACCTCCGGCTGTCCGCTGAGCACGCCGGACGGCCTCATGGTGGGCGCGTATGAGATGGTCGACGCCGACGGCCGGTCTTTCGAGGTGGCGATTCCGGCTTTCCCGCTCGACAGCCCGCATGCGCGGCGGTCGCTGCACTGAATGACCGCCGCTTCCGCTTCCGTCCGCGCCGTCGATCTGTTGCGGCGGCTCGTCTCTTTCAACACTGAATCGAAACGCTCCAACCGCGCGCTGATCAATTTCGTCGCCGATTATCTCAACGGCCACGGCGTCGCCGTTCTGCGCGCGCCGAACGCCGCCGGCGACAAGGAGGCGCTTTACTGCACGATCGGCCCGCAGGATCGGGGCGGGGTCCTGCTGTCGGGCCATACCGACGTCGTGCCGGTCGCGGGTCAGGTCTGGACCAGCGATCCTTACGAACTGCGCATCGCGGATGGCAGGGCCTATGGCCGCGGCGCCGTCGATATGAAATCGTTCGCGGCTCTCGCGCTCGCAGCGATTCCGGACTGGCTGGAAGCCGGGCTGAAGACGCCGATCCATCTTCTCCTGTCCTATGACGAGGAGACCACCTGTTTCGGCTCCCTCGACGTCATCCGCCGCTTCGGCGCCGATCTGCCGAAGCCTGTCGCCGCCATCGTCGGCGAGCCGACGGAAATGCAGGTCGCCGACGCGCACAAGAGCGTCATGACCTTCAACACGACCGTGCATGGCTTCGAGCATCATTCCTCCAAGCCGGAGCGCGGCGCGAACGCCGTGCATGGCGCCGCGCTGCTGATTGCGGAGCTCATTCGCATCGCCGACGACATGAAGGCGCTCGGCGATCCGAGCGGCCGGTTCGATCCGCCCTACACGTCGGTGCATGTCGGGATGATCACCGGAGGCGCGGCGCGCAACATCACGCCGCGCCAGTGCCTGTTCGAGTGGGAATATCGCGGCGTCCCGGGCCGAGATTTGGAAAGTCTGATCGTCGGCCGGCTGGACGACTACGCCCGCGCGGTCGTCGAGCCGATGCTGAAGACGGGCCATTCCGGCGCCCGCGTCGAGACGGTCAGTCACGCGCGCGTGCCGGCGCTCGCCCCCGAACCGGGCTCGGCGGCGGAGCATCTGGCGCAGGCGCTCGCCGGCCGCAACAACGTGATCACCGTGCCGTTCGGCACGGAGGCAGGACATTTTCAGGCCGCGGGAATTCCGACCGTCGTCTGCGGGCCGGGCTCGATCGACCAGGCGCATCAGCCGGACGAATACATCTCGCTGGAGGCGCTGGCGCGCGGCGGGGACTTCATGCGTCGTCTCGGCGCGACGCTCTCCGCCTGATCGCTCAAATCAGAACAACGATATTAGCCTCGCGTTCGCCACGATCCAGTGCGGCAAGGCGCGATAGCGTCGCGCGCGAACTGTCTTAACACGGAAGAAAATCCACGCGCGTTACGCCTGCGGCGTTCGCTCCGTCACGACCCATGGCGCAAATCGTCAACTCGTTTCTCGCTTTCGCCGCCGCCGTCGCGATCGGCAGCGTCGCGGCGACGCGCCTGATCGACAATTCGACCGGCGCGACGACGAAGGAGGCGAGCGTCGCGCAGCCGGTTCAGCCCGCCGCCGCCGCGCCGGAGCCGCCGCGCTCCGGATACGGGTCGGTGACGCTCGACGCCGGACCGGGCGGACATTATCAGGCGGATGTCGAGATCTACGGCCGCCGCCTGCCGATGCTGGTCGACACCGGCGCGACGATCATCGCGCTGACCGAGCGGGACGCGCGTTCGGTCGGCGTCAATCCCGCGCCTGCCGATTATACGATTGCGGTCTCGACCGCGAACGGCGTGGCGCGCGCGGCGCCGGTCACGCTGCGCGAGGTTCGCATCAGGAATATCGCGGTCTATGACGTGCAGGCCGTGGTGATGCCGCGCGATGCAATGGGGCGCAGCCTGCTCGGCATGAGCTTCCTCAAGAAGCTGCGCGGTTTCGGAGTCGAGTCCGGCCGGCTGGTGCTGCGGCAGTAAGACTGCATTCGCCGCATCGTTGTTGCGGCGCGCTGCGCCGAAGCGCGGTCAGGTTTCGAACGCGACTCCGATGGATGCGAGCCGGCGCCAGCGCACGACGCATTTCACCGGCTTGTCGCCGCCGCCGATCAGAAGGTCGAAATGATCAGGGATGCCCGCCTGCGACGGAACGTCGAGGCGCGCTCCCGCATCCGACAGATTTCTCACCGTGCAATCGACCACCGACGACGAGTTGCGAAAGACGATCTTGGCGCCTTTCAGCACGCGGCGGCGGTCTCCGGCTCGCGGATTGTGCGCCATGCCCGGAAATGTCGGCGGCCTTGCAGACGTTCCCGACGCCCGTCACTCCGGCGGGCGCGAGACAGAAAATGCAAAAGCCGCGCGAACGCCGCGGATCAGGATCTCGACATGGTCAGCGGCGGTCCGACATCGTCGGGAATCGGACACACGTAGGGCGTCGCCTTCGTACGCTCGGCGAGATCGGCTTTCGCGGCGGCGATCAGCGAGGGATCGTTGATCGCCGCGGCGCCGACCGCCGCCATCGCTTTCGCCACCTGCACCATGGCCTTATGGGCCGCCGCCTGCTTGCCCTGCGCCACCACCTGCCAGGTGTGGAACGGCGTCCCGATCGCGACGGTCGGCGCGTGCGCCTGCACCGTCGGCGTCACCCAGCTCACATCGCCGATATCGGTCGAGCCGATCGCCGGATTGCGCTTCACGTCGGCGGGAACGGTGAAGTCCGCGAGCGCCGCGTCGGTCTGCTTCACGCCGATGGAGCGATAGGCCGCGGCGATGTCCTGCGGCGTCAGCGTCGCCTGGATGGCGCGCGCGAAAGCGCGGTCCTCGTCGTCGAAATGCGGCGGCCCGAGCTCCTCGAGAACGCTCTGCATCGTCTGCTCCAGCGGCGTGTTGCCGAGCGTGTCGGAGACGGCGCTGATGATGCGCATCTCGACGCTCGTCTCCGTCATCAGCGCGGCGCCTTCGGCCACCTTGCGCACGCGCTCCACCAGTTCGCGCATGCCGGGCAGGTCGCGCGCCCGGATCGAGTAGCGCACCTTGGCGGTCGCCTGCACCACGTTCGGCGCGATGCCGCCGGTGTCGAGCACGGCGTAATGGATGCGCGCGTCGCTCGGCATGTGCTCGCGCATGTAGTTCACGCCGACATTCATCAGTTCGACGGCGTCGAGCGCGCTGCGTCCGAGGTGAGGCGAGGCCGAGGCGTGCGAGGTGCGGCCGGTGAAGGTGAAGTCGGCGCGGGTGTTGGCGAGCGAGATCGGCGGCGACACTTCCCAGAAGTGGTTCGGATGCCAGGAGATCGCGATGTCGGCGTCCTTGAACGCGCCGGCGCGCACCATGAAAGCCTTCGCCGCGCCGCCCTCTTCGGCCGGGCAGCCGTAATAGCGCACGCGCCCTGGAAGCTTGTTGGCTGCGAGCCAGTCCTTCATCGCGGTCGCGGCGAGCAGCGCGGCGGAGCCGAGGAGATTGTGGCCGCAGCCATGTCCCGGTCCGCCAGCCTCCATGGGCCTGTGCTCGGCGACGCCCGCCTCCTGGCTGAGGCCGGGCAGCGCGTCATATTCGCCGAGGAAGGCGATCACCGGTCCGCCTTCGCCCGCCTCGCCGATGACGGCGGTGGGAATGCCGGCGACATTCTCCGTGATGCGGAAACCCTGATGCTTCAGCTCCGCGACATGCTCCGCGACGGATTTCGTCTCGGTGTAGCAGACCTCGGGCATGCCCCAGACCCGGTCGCTCAGAGCGATCATCCGGTCCTTCGCCGCGTCGACGCGCATCCAAAGGTCGCTGCGATTGTCCATGATGGCGAACTCTCTTCAAGGCTTGTTCGCTAATTTGGCGCGCGTCGCGGCTGATGTCCATGACGCGCGCGCGGAGCGCCCATTCCGGCGCGACGGCGTCAGGCGCGTGCGTCGGCGTCCGGTCTGGCGGGGTAGGCGACGTTGATCAGCGCGAGCGATGCGCCGGCCGCTGCGAGCCACGCCCCCTGCCACGCCGAATGGGCGACGAGCGCGATGGCCTGCGCCGAGAGAAAGAAGATCAGCAGCGCGGTCTGCCGGTCCGGCGGCGCCCGCGCGATGCGCTGGAACGCGCTCCAGATCAGCGCCCCGCACAGCAGCGCGCCGATCACGCCGAGCTCGACCCAGATCTGCAGGAAAAAATGATGCGAATGCGCCGGGATGACCTCCCTGAGGTCAGCCGGGCCGGTCTTGAGAAGCGGCGGGGTTGATTCATCCGTGGCCGCGTCGAAGCCGAGGCCGAGCACAGGATGCTGCGTCACGAGCCAGCCATGCGCCCGCCAGATCGGAATGCGCGCGTCGATATGCCGGCGGATGAGCGCGGCGTTTCCGATCTTGGGAATCGCGACGTCGAAGAAATCGCCCACGAGAGGCGCCGTCGCCAGAAGCGCGAGCGTGACGATGAGTCCGAGCCGCCGCAGCGCGTCCACGCTGAAGCGCGCGATCGCAAGCGATGCGAGGGCGATAATGAGCGCGAGCAGGCTCGCGCCGCTGTCCACGACATAGGCGACGATGGCGAGTATGATCGCCGCCGCCCATGCGATGGCGTCCGGCCGTCGCTGGAAGGCCGCCATCAGCACGGGCGCCGCCATCATCGTCAGCGCCTCCACCGCGCGCTTGAACTGCGGCGTCTCCGGCCGTGATCCAGCGAGCCGCCGCAGCGGCATGTCGAAATGCACCTCGAAGAGAATGACGACGCTGCACAGGATGATCGACCAGCAGATATAGCGCGTGATCCTGTCGTCGCGGAACCGGCGCAGCGCGACGCCCAGAACCCAGCTCGCGGCCAGCACGATCGCGATTTCGCCGAGCCCGTGGACGGTATGGGCGCGATCTACGCTCCAGATGATCGACGCCGTCGCATAGGCGATGAAGCACAGCGCGAGAGAGAGCGCGACCGACCGCTCGGGCAGGAGAGAGCGGATGGCGGCGCCGAGGCTGCCCTGCCTTAACGCGGCGCTGGCGATGCAGAAGAGCGCCGCGACGCTGGCGACGAGAACGCTCGACTTCGCCGCGATCGCCATGAGCAGCGGCAGGAGGAACAGAGCCGTCCCGCGAGCCGCGTGATCGAGCATGAAGACGGTCTTCGCGGTCTGCTCGCGGAGGCCCGCGGGCGCGGGTGGGGCGGCGGCCATGGCGCGCAGGCGAAGCCGCGATCAGACGTCGAGATTGGCGACGCTCAGCGCGTTCGCCTGGATGAATTCGCGTCGCGGCTCGACCACGTCGCCCATCAGGGTCGCGAACACCGTCTCGTAATCGTCCTCGTCCTTCACCTTCACCTGGAGCAGGGAGCGCGCGTCGCGGTCGAGCGTGGTCTCCCAGAGCTGGCCCGGATTCATCTCGCCAAGGCCCTTGTAGCGCTGGATCGAGACGCCCTTGCGGCCGAAGGCCATCATGGCGTCGAACAGCGCGACGGGCCCGTGGATGACCTGTTCGTCGGACTTGCGCGCCAGCGTCGCGGGCTCGCCATACATCTGGCCGAGCGAGGCGGCGTGCTCATGCAGCTTGCGCACGTCGGCTGAGGCGAGGAGGGTGGCGTCGAGCGCGACCGCCTGGGTCACGCCGCGCAGCGTGCGGGTGAACAGGTAGCCGCCGTGGCGGATCGAGCCCTGCCATCCTTGTTCGATGTCCTCGGCGATCGCGTCGAGCCGTTTCGCGACGATGTCGGCGAGCTGCTGCGCCGCCGTCTCGTCCTCGATCGGTGTCAGCGCTCCGGCGATGGCGGCCTGTTCGACGACGGATCGGTCGTAGCGCGAATGGAGCTGGCCGAGGATCGCGCGCACGAGCCGCGCCTCGTCGACCGCCGCGCGCAGGTCGAGCCCGGCGCGCGCTTCTCCGATTCCGAGGCGCAGCACCGCGCCGTCGACGCCGCCTTCGATGAGGTAATCCTCAAGCGCGCGTTCGTCCTTCAGATACTGCTCCGACTTGCCGCGCGTCGCTTTATAAAGCGGCGGCTGCGCGATGAAGATATGGCCGCGGTCGATGATCTCGCGCATCTGCCGGAAGAAGAACGTCAGCAGCAGCGTCCTGATGTGCGAGCCGTCAACGTCGGCGTCCGTCATCAGGATGATCTTGTGATAGCGCAGCTTGTCGGCGTTGAACTCCTCGCGGCCGATTCCGGTGCCGAGCGCGGTGATCAGCGTGCCGATCATTTCCGACGACAGCATCTTGTCGAAGCGCGCGCGCTCGACATTGAGGATCTTGCCGCGCAGCGGCAGCACCGCCTGGAATTCCCGGTTGCGGCCCTGCTTCGCGGAGCCGCCGGCGGAATCGCCCTCGACGATGAACAGTTCGGCCTTCGCCGGATCGCGCTCCTGACAGTCGGCGAGCTTGCCTGGCAACGAGGCGACGTCAAGCGCGCCCTTGCGCCGGGTCAGCTCGCGCGCCTTGCGCGCCGCCTCGCGCGCCGCGGCTGCTTCGACCACCTTGCCGACGATGGTCTTCGCCTCGGACGGGTTTTCCTCGAACCAGCGGTTCAGAGCCTCGTTGAGCACGCCCTCCACAACGGGGCGCACCTCGGACGAGACGAGCTTGTCCTTCGTCTGCGAGGAGAATTTCGGATCGGGAACCTTCACCGAGACGATCGCCGTCAGACCCTCGCGGCAGTCGTCGCCGGTGAGGTCGATCTTTTCCTTTTTCGCGATGCCGGAGGTTTCGGCGTAGCCGGTCACCTGCCGCGTCAGCGCCGCGCGGAAGCCGGCAAGATGGGCGCCGCCGTCGCGCTGGGGAATGTTGTTGGTGAAGCAGAGCACGTTTTCATGATAGCTGTCGTTCCACCACAGCGCGCATTCCACTGTGATGCCGTCGCGCTCCGTCTTGGTCAGGACAGGCTTCGCGATCAGCGCCGTCTTGGTGCGATCGAGATAGCGCACGAACGCTTCAAGCCCACCCTCATAAACGAGCTCCTCGCGCACCACTTCGGCGTGCCGCGCGTCGGTCAACACGATCCGCACGCCCGAATTGAGGAAGGCGAGTTCGCGCAGACGGTGTTCCAGCGTCTTGTAGTCGAACTCGACCATCGTGAAGGTTTCGGGCGACGGCAGGAACGTCACCTCCGTGCCGCGCTTGCCTTCGCCCGGGCCGGCGACCATGAGCGGGCCGACGGCGTCGCCATGGCGGAATTCCATGAAATGCTCCTGCCCGCCGCGCCAGATGCGCAGCCGCAGCCAGGTGGACAGCGCGTTGACGACCGACACGCCGACGCCATGCAGGCCGCCCGAGACCTTGTAGGAGTTCTGGTCGAATTTTCCGCCGGCGTGGAGCTGGGTCATGATGACCTCGGCCGCCGAGACCCCTTCCTGCGGGTGAATGTCGGTGGGGATGCCGCGGCCGTTGTCGGAGACCGTGCAGGAGCCGTCGGCGTTCAGCGTCACCGTGACGAGGTCGGCGTGGCCGGCGAGAGCCTCGTCGATCGCGTTGTCGACCACCTCATACACCATGTGATGCAGGCCCGAGCCGTCGTCGGTGTCGCCGATATACATGCCGGGACGCTTGCGAACCGCATCCAAGCCTTTGAGAACCTTGATGGAATCTGCGCCGTACTCGGCTTCTGCCTCGTTGATGATCTTGCGGGCGGGTTCGGCCATGTAAACGGGTCTCCGGCCCATTCGGCGGGCCTTGATTCGACTGTCTCTATGTAGTGCTCCCTAGCGGCTTTTTCACGCCCGCGCACCAGTGGAAAAAGCCGGATCGCGGGGCCCGTCGGGACGCCTCTGAACGCCGGGAAATGGGCGCTCGCGCCCCTGACTAGCCGCGGATAACCATGTGCCGGCGCCTGTGCGGATGGTCGGCTGGAACGAGGGTTTCCGGTCGATTAACGATGATGGCCTCGGGGAGCGGTTTCGGTTCAAGACCGGCGAAGCGGCGATAGAGGCCCATCGCGACTGGGCCGGCGACCGGCGCGTAGATGCCGAACGCGCCGATGATCGGAAAAATATATGAGACAATCGCAGTCGCGACGCCGATCGCGAATCCCGTCAGCATGTAGTCGCTCATCGACGTCCGATCAGACGCGCGCAGGGCGAGATGGCCCATTTTCACGAGCAGCGCCGCCGGAAGCTGGGTGATCACGACAAGCATGATCAGGAATTGCAGCGACGCGGCGACTGTCAGCGTCTGGCTTTTCAGGAAGTCCGCCAGATCGGCGGTCGAATAGTCCTGGCCGGTTGCAGGCGCCATGAACGGCGAAAGAAACAGATAGATGAGGATCGCGCCGATGATCGCCGGCGCCCCGGAGGCCATCAGCAGGGCCGCGGTGGAGGAGCGGACTCGCAGAGGAACATTGGTCACAAAAAAACGGATCGTCGCTGCTCGCGGCGTCGTTCCGGGTTGCTGGGTTCAAGTCGCGCGCCGCGGTCGCGGGAATTTCGAACCCCGCTGTGTGTTGATAGATGACGCCGCAAAGCCCGCCGATCACGGCTGGTATAAGCGTGGACACGATCCAAGCGCCGGGCATCAGGACAGGGTGCCAGACGTGCATCATCTGTACGGCGACATAAGAGAGGGCTCCGGCGAGCGCGCCGGCCGCCGCATAAGCTGTGCGCGTCGCCATCGCGGCCATGCGAAGAGCCAGATGGCAGATGAGGAAAAGCGCGAGGTCAAGAACGGCGCGCACGGTGAACCGGACGACAATCGCGTCCGGCGTTTCGGAGAGGCCGAAAGACGACTCCGAAGAAACGGAATTCAGCAGAATAACAGTGGCGTGCAGCGCGAAAAGCGGCGCAAACGCCGCCGCCATTCGCGAGAACCTGGTTTCAACAATTGGCATTGGCGCGCCCCTGCGATGAACCAAGGGTTCCACAAGAGGGTTAAACCAGCATTCTCCAGCGCGGCTTTTGCCGCAAAGGCGCTCGCCAGGGTTCTCGCGCGGTTGAGAAAACGAATCGAATTTTATTGATTATCCATCCGCCTTCCGCGCTCCGCCGCTCGAGAAATAATCGGCGGCCGCGCCGTCAGCGGCGGATGAAGCGCGATCGCGAGCAGGGTCGCCGCTGGCCGGCGGCGCAATCGCGTCGATCATCAGGTTGAGCGCAAGCGCAGGCGGAGCTTGTGTCTGTCGGCCGCTCTACTTGACGCTCAGCGCGCGGTCGCGCGCGCCGGTGATGTGCGTCGTCAGCGCGGCGCAGGCGCCGGCCGCGTCGCGCGCCTCGATCGCCTCGATGACCGCCAGATGCGCGCGCATGACCGGCTCGGCGAGGTGGGGCAGAAGGCCCGTCTCGTCGTGCCGGATCAGCCGGATTTTGATCCAGTTCACGCGGTAGGCCTTCGACACGATGTCGTTGCCGAGATGGTCGATGATCGCTTCATGGAAGGCGAGGTCGACGATCTGCGCCTTGTCGATCAGCTTCTGCGTGACGCCGCTCTCCCGGGCGCGCGTCAGAATGTCCTCATGCGCGTCGCGCTGCGCCCTGATCGCCGAATCGCTCGCCGACGCCGTGAAGGCGACCACGGCCTCGCGCTCGAGGAAAAGGCGAAACTGGAACGCGTTGCGGATGAGGTCCACATCCACATGCGCGACCTGCATGCCGCGCTGCGGAATGGTCACGATCAGCCCCTCGGCCTCGAGCCGCGGAACGAGTTCGCGAATCGCGCCGAGCGAAACGCCGGTCAGCTCGACCAGTTCGCGCTGGCTGACGAACTGGCCCGGCCTGATCTCGCGCGACAGGATGCGCTGCGTGAAGGCGTCATAGGCCCGCTCGCGCAGATTGGCGGGCTCGGGCGGCGCGTATCGCGCGCCGCTCATTCCGCCGCCCGCCGCGCGTCCCGCATGGAGTCGAAAATCGCCGCGAGCCGCGCGGTCGCCGCGGCGTCGAGCGAGGGCAGCGGCGGGCGCGCCTTGGCGAAGGACGCGTCGCCGCGCGCATGGGCCGTGAGCGCCTTCACCGCCGGGATGATCGGCTGCGCGACGATCGCGTCCACCAGCGTTTTCACCATCGGATCGTCGGTCGCGGTCTCGACGATGCGGACCATCCGCTCGGGAGCGAAATTGCCGCAGCCGCAGATCGAGCCTTGCGCGCCCTTCGCGCAGGCGGCGCCGAGGTAGCGCTCGTCGCCGACGAGGATCACGAGATCGCCGTGCGCGTCGATCAGGCGCATCGTGTGATCGCGATCGCCGCTCGAATCTTTCACGCCCAGGATCGCGCCGGGATAGACCTTGCGCAGGCGCGCGATGAGATCGAACGAAAGCGGCGCGCCGGTCATGCCGGGGATGTGATAGAGAATCACGTCGCGCAGCTTCGGCCCGACGGCTCTGAACACCGCATCGAACCAGGCGAATAGGGCGTCGTCCGGAACGCCGCGGAAATAGAAGGGCGGCGCCAGCAGCGCGGCTTTCGCGCCGCGCGCATACGCGCCCGACAATCCCGCTACGGCCTCCTCATGCGAGCAGGCGATCACGCCTTCAATCAGCTTCGCCGCCGGAACGCCCGCCGCGATCATCTCCTTCGCGACGCGTTCGCGCTCGGAAAGCCCGAAGGACGGGCCTTCGCCCGTGGTGCCGAAAATCGTGCCGGAGGAGCAGCCGCGCGACAGAAGGTCGGAGAGATGCGCCACAAGCGATGGAACATGCGCCGACCCGTCTGTTGCGAGCGGCGTCGCGAGGGCGGGGCTGATGCCGAAGCGGCTGACTGAAGGGCTCATGGAGAAAATTTCCCGGATGGAGAGCTTAGGAAAGGCCTGCGAGCTCGATGCGCGGCTGGCGCGCTTGCGCCGCGATGTCGGCGTCGAGATCGACCGCGCGCTGCGCGAGCAGCGCGGTCGTCGCTTCCTGATACGAATCGAGCGCCGGCGTCGGCGCCCGGCAGAAATCGGTCGGAAAAAGTCCCTGCAGATGGCGCACGCGTTTGTAGAAGCGGATCGAAATATCGATGTGCTGGTTCGAGAAGGCGATGAATGGCAGCATGCGCTCGAACAGGCGTCGCGCCGCGCCGGTCTCGCCGCGCGCGAACAGGCTGTGGATGCCGACATAGATGTGATCCATCGAGGTCGGCATGAAGCCATGCACGCCGCGCTCAAGCGCCTCGATCATTTGCGCCGCCGCCCATCCGCCGGACACATGCAGCCGCCCGTCGAAGGCGTTGAGGATGTCGGTGTATTTGGGTCCGGCGGGATTGGATTCGACCTTGATCGCGCGAAACCGTTCATGGCGATCGAACAGCCAGCCGATGTCGTCGACGGAAAGGCCCGGGCCGGTCCAGTCGAGATCCTGCAGCATGAAGAGTTTCGGTCCAAGGTCGCAGATGCGCGCGATCTGGTCGCTCAGCGCCTGGCGCGGCATGCCGGGCGGCGCTTGGTAGCAGACGGCGTCGGCGCCGGAAGCGACGGCGAGCCGCGTCAAGGTCAGCGCCGTGTCGAGATCCGGCGCCGACACGGCGGTGATGATCGGGATGCGGCCCGCCGTCTCCTCGACGAAGGCGCGCCCGATGGCCTCGCGCTCCGCGATCGAGAGCGAGCGATTCTCGCTCGCCACCGCGAGAATCAGCATGCCCGCGACATTCGCCTCGAGCGAGGCGCGGGCGACGCGCCGCACGGCGGAAAGATCGACGGCGCCGTCGGCGGTGAACGGCGTGTTCTGGCTCGGGATGATGCCGATCAGCCCGCGGCAGGCGGGATCGAGCCGATCCACGACCAAAGAAGGGCTGGCGTTTGAAGGTGGTTGCATCTCTCATCCGTCGCAGAGCCCGCGCAAGAAAACGCCGTACGCCCTGTTGACACTAACATGTTAGTCAGAGTTCAATGCGGCGCAAGGGAAAAATCCGCGGGGCCGTTGATCTTGCGCCGCCGCGCCAGAGGAAGCGCAACGTCATGCTGCACTGCATTTACCTCGGCGCTTTCATCTTGAAGCGAAGATGATCTAGCATCCTCCAGACAAGGCCGCGCGTCGTCGGCCGCAGAATTGAAACCGGGAGAAACGTCATGGATTCCTTTCATTCGGGCCTTTCGCGCCGCAGCGTCCTCGCTGGCGGCGCCGCGGCGGGCGCGCTCGCCCTGTCTGGCGCGCCGGCCTTTTCGCAGGTGAACTGGAAGAAGTTCGCCGGAACGAAGATCGAGGCCAACCTCATCAAGGGGCCGCGCGGCGAGACGCTCGCCAAATATCACAAGGAATTCACGGACCTCACGGGGATCGAGGTCGGCTACGAGCTGATTCCCGAGCAGCAGCAGCGTCAGAAGGCGGTGATCGAGCTGACGTCCGGCTCGCCGAGCTTCGATGTCGTGCATCTCAGCTACCATGTGCAGAAGCGCCAGTTCGAGAAGGCGGGATGGCTCGCCGATCTGTCCGGCTTCATCAAGGATCCGTCGCTCACGGAGGCAGGCCTGAGCGAGAGCGATTTCTCCGCCGCCGGCAAGAGCTACGCGACGGACGAAAAGGGGCGGCTGCTGTCGCTGCCCTGGTCGGTCGATTATTTCATGCTCTATTACAACAAGGAGATGCTCGCGAAGAAGAACATCCCCTATCCGCAGACCATCGACGAGATGATCGCCTCCTCGATCAAGCTCACCGACGCGAAGAACGGCGAGTTTGGATTCGTCGGCCGCGGCCTGCGCAACGCCAATCTGCCGATGTGGGCGAGCATCTATCTCGGCTACGGCAAGGATTTCATCGACGACAAGGGCAACCTTCTCACCGATGGGCCGGAGGCTGTCGAGGCCACCAAGCAGTTTCAGGAGCTGATGATGAAAGCGGCGCCTCCCGGCGTCGCCGGCTTCAACTGGATGGAGAGCCAGGCGGCGTTCCTGCAGGGCAAGGTCGCGTTCTGGCTCGACGGCGTGGGCTGGGCGCCGCCGATGGAGGATCCGACCCGGTCGCGCGTGGTCGGCAAGGTCGGTTACGGCGTGATTCCGAAGGGCAAGATGATCCAGGCCTCGCCGACCTACGGCGACGGCATCGGCGTCGTCTCGAACAGCAAGAAGAAGGAAGCCTCCTATCTCTATTGCCAGTGGGCGATCTCCAAGCTGATGGGCGGCCGCCTTCTGCAGGCTGGCGGCGGCGTTCCGTTCCGCAACTCGGTGCTTGACGATCCCGAGGTTCGCAGCGGCGTGAAGATGCCGAAGGAATGGGTCGACTGCGTCGTCGGGTCGGCGAAGGTCAGCAAGCTCGGTCTTCCCGTGATCGTGCCCGTGACCGAATTCCGCGACATCATCGGCGCGGCGCTGACGGCGACCCTGTCCGGCGCCGATCCCGCCGCCGAGTTGAAGAAGGCGACCGAACAGTTCAAGCCCATTCTGGAACGCAGCGAGAAGGCATGAGCCAGGCGGCTCTCGGCGCGACGGTCGGCGCTTCGTCGCCGGCCGCATCTCCCGTCGGCGCGCGGAAATGGCGCGCGCCGACCTATTGGCCCTTCGTGCTGCCGGCGGTGATCGTCGTCGTCGGCGTGATCGTGTTTCCGTGGGCGTTCACGCTCTGGATGAGCGCCAACGAGTGGAAGATCGGCGGCGCCTCGAATTTCGTCGGCTTCGCCAACTACGCCCGCCTGTGGACTGATCCGCGCTTCATCGAGGCGGTGTGGCATACGCTCTACTACACGGCCCTCAGCGTGTTCGCCCCGCTTCTGCTCGGCCTGCTCGCGGCGCTGATCTTCCATGCGCGCTTTCCGCTGCGCGGGATTCTGCGCGGACTGTTCGTCATGCCGATGATGGCGACGCCCGTCGCGATCGCGCTGATCTGGACCATGATGTTCCATCCCCAGCTTGGCGTGATGAACTATCTTCTGTCCCTCGTCGGGCTGCCGGCGCAGCTCTGGATCTTCCATCCCAACACCGTGATTCCGTCTCTGGTCATGGTCGAGACCTGGCAATGGACGCCGCTCGTGATGCTCATCCTGCTGGGAGGGCTCGCGGCGATTCCGACCGAGCCTTACGAGAGCGCCGAGCTCGACGGCGCGTCGCGCTGGCAGCAATTCCGTTTCATCACGCTGCCGATGCTGGCGCCCTTCATGCTGGTCGCCGCCATCATCCGCTCGATCGACGCCCTGAAAAGCTTCGACATCATCTTCGCCATGACGCAGGGCGGTCCCGGAACGGCGTCGGAGACGCTGAATCTCTATCTCTACAGCGTCGCCTTCGCCTATTATGACGTCGGCTACGGCTCCGCGATCGCCGTGGTCTTCTTCATTCTTGTCGTCGCGATGTCGGTGCTGCTGCTCTATCTTCAGCGCCGCGCGCAGTGGAACGAAATCAGGACGGACGCATGAAGCGCGGACTCCTCGCCAATCTCGGCATCGCGTTCGCCGTCCTCGTGCTGGTGTCGCCGGCGGTGTTCTTCTTTCTGTGGATGCTGTCCCTGTCGCTCAAGTTCGAGATCGACAATTCGAGCTACCCGCCCGTCTTCATTCCGCAGCAGTTCGCCTGGTCGAACTATCAGGAAGTGTTCAACTCCAATCGCTTTCTGCTCTATTTCTGGAACAGCCTCGTCGTCACGGGCTCCGCCACGTTGCTCGGTCTGCTCGTCGGGGTTCCGGCCGGCTATGGCATCGCGCGCATGAAGGCGATGCGCTCGGCCTTCGTCATCCTGATCGCGCGCATGACGCCCGGCCTCTCCTATCTCATTCCGCTGTTCCTGCTGTTCCAGTGGCTCGGCCTGATGGGCACGCTCGTGCCGCAGATCCTCATTCATCTCGTCATCACCGTGCCGATCGTGATTTACATCATGATCAGCTACTTCGAGACGACGCCGATGGAGCTTGAGGAGGCGGCGATCATCGACGGCGCCGATCGCTGGCAGGTGTTCCGCCACGTCGCCTATCCGATCGCGAAGCCGGGAGTCGCCGTGTCCTTCATTCTGGCGGTGATCTTCTCCTGGAACAATTTCGCCTTCGGCGTGGTCCTCGCCAGCCGCGAGACGCGCACATTGCCGGTCGCCGTCTACAACATGATTTCGTTCGACCAGTTGAGTTGGGGGCCGCTCGCGGCGGCGGCGTTGATCGTCACCGCGCCGGTGCTGCTCTTGACGATGTTCGCGCAGCGCCAGATTGTCGCCGGCCTCACGGCGGGCGCCGTGAAGGGCGGTTGATCGGGAACATCGAATGAGACTGGGAAGCCTGTCGCCCTTGCCGGCGAGGACAATCGGCCGCACGGGACTGTCGGTTTCCATCATGGGCTTCGGCAGCGCGCCGCTGGGCGAGCTTTACGCCAGGCTCGACGAGGATGTTTGCGCCGCGACTGTCCGCGCGGCGCGGACGAGCGGCATGACCCTGTTCGACTCCTCGCCGCACTACGGCAACGGTCTCGCCGAGCATCGGCTCGGAGCGGCCCTGCGCAAGTTCCCGCGCGAGTCGTTCGTTCTCTCGACCAAGGTCGGCCGGCATATGAACCCGCTGGAGAGCGAAGCGGCGGCGCGTCCGAAGGATGTGATTTCGCCGGGCTTCGCCGGCGGCCTCGCGCACCGGGCGAGGTTCGACTACTCCTATGACGGCGTGATGCGCTCGGTCGAGCAGTCGCTGCTCCGGCTTGCCGTGGCGAACATCGACATTCTGCTGATCCATGACGTCGATGTCTGGACGCATGGCGATGAAGCGGACCGCCGCTTCAGGGAGGCGATGGAGGGCGCCTATGTGGCGCTCGACAGGCTTCGTTCGGAAGGCGCCGTGAAAGCGATCGGCGTCGGGCTCAACGAGGCGGAGATGTGCGAGCGTTTCGCGCGCGCCGGCGATTTCGACTGCATGCTGCTCGCCGGCCGCTATTCGCTGCTGGAGCAGGATGCGCTGAATTCCTTCCTGCCGCTGGCGAGCGAAAGGAATATCTCGATCCTTCTCGGCGGGGTTTTCAACTCCGGCGTTCTCGCCACGGGGCCTGTCCCCGGCGCGAAATACAATTATCGCGACGCGCCGCCGGAGATCATGGCGCGCGCCGGCCGCATCGAGGCGATCTGCAAGGCGCACGACACGCCGATCGCGGTCGCGGCCATGCGTTTTCCGCTCGGCCATCCCGCCATCGCCTCGATCGTGCTCGGCGCGGTTTCGCCGCAGGAGATCGCGCGCAACCTGGAAGGCTTCACGCAGCGCGTGCCGCAGGCGCTGTGGAGGGATCTCGTCGCCGCCGGGCTGATGCGCGACGACGCGCCGTTGCCGCCTGAAACGCTGTCCTGACGATGATCGACGCGCATCAGCATTTCTGGCGCGTCGACCGCGGAGACTATGGCTGGCTGACGCCGGCGCTGGGGCCGATCCATCGCGATTTCGATCCGCGGGATTTGCAGCCTTTCCTCGCCAGGCACGGAATCGGCCGGACCATTCTGGTCCAGGCGGCGCCGACTGTGGCGGAGACGGAGTTCATGCTGGCGGCGGCGGCGGACGCCGGGATGGTCGCGGGCGTCGTCGGCTGGGTCGATTTCGAGTCGGACGACGCGCCGGGACAGATCGAACGCCTCGCGAGACATGACCTGCTCGTCGGCCTCAGGCCGATGGTCCATGATATTCCGGACGATGAATGGCTGGCGCGCGCGCCGATCGACCGCGCCGTCGATGCGATGAAGGCGCACGGCCTCGTGTTCGACGCGCTGGTGAAGCCGCAGCACCTTGCGGCGCTGCTGCGCTTCGCCGAGCGTCATCGCGATCTGGCCATCGTCATCGACCATCTCGCGAAGCCGCCGATCGCCGCGCGCGGCCTCGATCCGTGGCGGAGCGGCATGAGCGCGCTCGCGGGCCATGCCCATATCGCCTGCAAGCTGTCCGGCATGGTCACCGAGGCGAGCGCGGACTGGACCCTCGACGATCTGCGCCCCTATGTCGATCATGCGATGACCATCTTCGGCGCGGAGCGCATGCTGTGGGGCTCGGACTGGCCCGTGGTCGATCTCGCCGGCGGCTATGATCGCTGGCGCGAGGCGTCGCTGGCGCTGCTGGCCGGCCTCGACGTCGAGGCGCGCGCGAACGTCCTCGGCCGCAACGCGGAAAGAATCTATCTGTCGAAAAGGGGGCGTCGCGCATGATGCTGAAAGGCGTTGATCCGGTTCTGTCGCCCGATCTGCTGTGGGTTCTGGCGAGCATGGGCCACGGCGACGATCTGGCGCTGGTCGATTCCAATCATCCCGCCGAAACCATCGCCCGCGCGACGACGAGCGGGCGCCTGATCAGGCTTCCGGGCGTCGCGATCGATCGCGCGGCGAAAGCGATTTTGTCCGTGTTTCCGCTCGATTCATTCGTCGACGATCCCGTGCGCAGAATGCAGGTCGTCGGCCGACCGATCGACATTCCGCCGGTGCAGCACGAGGTCGCGGCCGTCGTCGCCGCGATGGCCGGGCGCGCGGTCGAGATGGTCGGCGTCGAGCGCTTCGCCTTCTACGAATCCGCCAGGCGCGCCTTCGCGGTGGTTCAGGCGGGCGATCCCCGGCCCTATGGCTGCTTTCTCTTGCGCAAGGGCGTGATCGCGGGCGAGAAGCCCTGATCGGCGCCGATTGGGCGTCCGCGCTGGAGCGCTCATGACCCTGTCGTCCGGATCGGACAGTTGCCCCGACATCCGTGAGGCGGTGCGCGATCTCTGCGCGCGCTTCGACGGCGCCTATTGGCGCGGACTCGACGAGGCGCGCGCCTATCCTGAAGAGTTCGCCGACGCCTTGACGAAGGCGGGCTGGCTCGCGGCGCTCATTCCGCAGGAGTTCGGCGGCGCGGGCCTCGGCCTGACCGAAGCGTCGATCGTGATGGAGGAGATCAACCGCTCAGGCGGCGATTCAGGCGCGGTGCATGGCCAGATGTATAACATGTCGACGATCCTGCGCGCAGGGTCGGAGGAGCAGAAAAAGAAGTATCTGCCGGACATCGCCGCCGGCCGTCTGCGCATGCAGTCCATGGCCGTCACCGAGCCGACGACCGGCGCCGACACCACGAAATTGAAGACCACGGCCGTGCGCAGGGGCGACCGCTATGTCGTCAACGGTCAGAAAGTGTGGACCTCGCGCGTGCAGCATACGGATCTGCTCGTGCTGCTCGCGCGCACGACGCCGCTCGATCAGGTGAAGAGGCGGTCGGAGGGCCTGTCGGTGTTCCTGCTCGATCTGCGCGACGGCGCGAAGGGCATGACCGTGCGGCCGATCCGCAACATGGTGAACCACGAGACCAACGAGGTGTTTTTCGACGACTGTGAAATTCCCGCCGAGAATCTGATCGGCGAGGAAGGGCGCGGCCTGTCGATCATCATGGCCGGATTCAACGCGGAGCGCACGCTCATCGCGGCCGAATGTATTGGCGACGCCTGGTGGTTCATTGACAAGGCGAAGAACTACGCCGGCGGCCGCGTGGTGTTCGATCGTCCGATTGGCCAGAATCAGGGCGTGCAATTTCCGATCGCGCGCGCTTATGTGAATGCGCGCGCTGCCGATCTGATGCGTTATCAGGCGGCGTCGCTGCACGACGCGGGAAAGCCTTATGGCGCGGAGGCGAACATGGCCAAGCTGCTTTGCGCCGACGCGTCGTGGGAAGCCGCCAATGTCTGTCTGCAGACGCATGGCGGCTTCGGCTTCGCGGCCGACTATGACGTCGAGCGGAAATTCAGGGAGACGCGCCTCTATCAGGTCGCGCCGATCTCGACCAACCTCATCCTGTCCTTTGTCGGACAGCATGTGCTCGGCATGCCGCGCTCGTTCTGAGCGTGGGCCGGAGGGCGTTTCCGGTCGGGCGGCGGCCGTCGGCGCCCGCCCTGTCCAAATGATGGATTGAAACCGCCCGCCGCGGCGTTTTAAGAAAGATTTCGGAGAGGAAAGGCTGGGCCGGAGGGCGCCGCGTCGCGGCGATGGCGGGACGAGTTCCGCGGCCTCTGGCGCGCCTGTCGAGTCGAGGCGGGAACTGTCGCTGATGGAAGAAACCGGCATGCGCGGCCTTGTGAAGGCGCCGCAGGACATGGCGGCGGGCGTTTTTCTGCTCGCTCTTGCGCTGTTTGCGCTCTGGCTCGGCTCCAGTCTCAATCCGGGGACCATGCGGTCGATGGGCCCCGGCATGCTCCCGCGCATTGTGTCGGTCATGATGGGGGCGACGGGAATTATTCTGGTGATCGGCTCCTTGATCTGGCGGGGCCCCCCGATCGACACGATCGCATTTCGCGGCCCCTTCTTCATCACCCTGGGCATTCTGGTGTTCGGCCTGACGATTCGCGGCTTCCAGATTCCCCTGCCGGGCGGCGGCGCGCTGTCGACGCCCGCCCTTGGCCTGCTCGGGGCGGGACCGCTCGCCATCCTCGTCGCCGGCCTCGCCTCGCCGGAGACCCGCTGGAAGGACCTGGCGATTTTCGCGATCTGCATGACGGCGTTCTGCCTCGCTTTGTTCAAGGGCGTCGCGATACCGACCTCATCCGGCTGGACGACCTACGGGCTCAACCTGCCGATCCCTTTGGCGCCCTGGCTCCTCGGCTACTGAACGGATCGGGTTCATGAGCGATCTTGTAATGAATCTGGCGCACGGGTTTTCCGTCGCCTTCAGCCTCAGCAACCTTGCGCTTTGTCTGATCGGCTGCCTCGTCGGCACGCTGATCGGCGTGCTGCCCGGCGTCGGACCGATCGCGACGATCGCGATGCTGCTGCCGCTGACCTTCAAGGTCGATCCCACCGGCGCGCTGATCATGCTGGCGGGCATCTATTATGGCGCGCAATATGGCGGCTCCACCACCGCGATCCTCGTCAATATTCCGGGCGAGGCGACATCGGTCGTCACCACGCTCGACGGCCATCAGATGGCCAGGCGCGGCCGCGCCGGCGCCGCGCTTGGCATCGCTGCGATCGGCTCCTTCATCGCCGGCTGCTTCGCGACCGTGATGATCGCCGCTCTGGGCGCGCCGCTCACCAAGCTCGCCCTGATCTTCGGGCCGGCGGAATATTTCTCGCTGATGGTGATGGGTCTCGTCTTCGCGACCGTGCTGGCGCGGGGCTCGATTATCAAGGCGGTCGGCATGATTCTGCTCGGACTTCTCATGTCCTGCGTCGGGCAGGATCTGGAGACGGGCGTCGACCGTTTGACGATGGGCTGGACCGAACTGTCGGACGGCGTCGATTTCGCCGTGCTCGCGATGGGGGTCTTCGGCTTCGCGGAAGTCATCCGCAATCTTGAGAATCCCGAGGCGCGCGATGTCGTGAAGGGCTCCATCGGCAGCCTCCTGCCGAACCGCGATGAGTTCAGGCGATCGGCCGCGCCGATCGCGCGCGGCACCCTGATTGGCTCGATCCTCGGCATCCTGCCGGGCAACGGCGCGCTGCTGGGGCCCTTTGCGTCCTACACGATCGAGAAGAAGATCGCGAAGGATCCGTCGCGGTTCGGACATGGCGCCATCGAGGGCGTCGCCGGGCCGGAATCAGCGAACAACGCCGGCGCGCAGACATCGTTCATTCCCCTGCTGACGCTTGGCATTCCGCCGAATGCGGTGATGGCTCTGATGGTCGGCGCCATGACCATTCACGGCATCGTGCCCGGCCCGCAGGTGATGACCAAGTCTCCGGACCTTTTCTGGGGCATGATCGCCTCGATGTGGATCGGCAACCTCATGCTGCTGGTCATCAACCTGCCGCTGGTCGGCATGTGGGTGAAGCTGCTGAAGGTGCCCTATCGCCTGATGTTTCCGGCGATCATGATTTTCTGCTGCATCGGCATCTATTCGATCAACAACAACCCGATCGAGGTGATGCTGACGGCGTTCTTCGGCCTGTTCGGCTATCTCATCGTCAAGATGGGGTTCGAGCCGGCGCCGCTTCTGCTCGGCTATGTGCTCGGCAAGCTGATGGAGGAAAATCTCCGTCGCGCCATGATCATCTCGCGGGGCGACGTGGCGGTCTTTGTCGAGCGGCCGATTTCCGCCGTGCTGCTGGTCATCGCCGCATTGATGATCTGCATCGCGATCCTGCCCTCGATCAACAAGAAGCGCGACGAGGTGTTCGCCGAATAGCGGCGCGCCTTGATCATGCGCCGAAAGGCCTGAGGCGCGGCGCTGGACAATGAGTCGGCGCGAGTCTTAGGTCGCACCGAGAAGAAATGTGAAGGGAGAAGCGTTTTGAAGATCATGTCAGCTGCAGCCGCGGCCCTTGTCTTGGCGGCAGGCTCCGCCGCCGCCCAGGGCTATCCGAACAAGCCCATCACCGTCGTCGTGCCGTTCGCCGCCGGCGGGCCGACCGACATTACGGCGCGCATCGTCGCCGAGCCGATGAGCAAGGCGCTCGGGCAGAATGTGCTGGTCGAGAATGTCGCCGGCGCCGCCGGCCAGACCGGCTCGACCCGCGTCGCCGGAGCCGCCCCGGACGGCTACACGCTGATCATGGGCCATATGGGCACGCACGCCGCCTCGGTCGGCCTCAATCCGAACCTGAAATATGACCCGGCGACCAGCTTCCAGCCCATCGGCCTCGCCAACGCCTCGCCCATCGTGGTCGTCGCCCGTAAGGATTTCCCGGCCAAGGACCTGAAGGAATTCATCGCCTATGTGCAGAAGAACCCCGACAAGGTGACGCAGGCGCATGCGGGCGTCGGATCGGTGTCGAGCACGACCTGCATCCTGTTCAACGCGCAGGCCAAACTGGGCAAGGTGAACGCCGCCGCCTATCGCGGCACCGGGCCCGCCCTGAACGATCTCCTCGGCGGCCAGGTCGATTTCATGTGCGACCAGCTCACCAATCTCGCGCCGCAGATCAACGCTGGCGGCATCAAGGCCTATGCGGTCGCGTCGGCGGCGCGCTCGCCGGCGATCCCTGACGTCCCGACCTCCACCGAGGCCGGTCTGCCGGGATACCGCATCGAAAGCTGGAACGCGCTGTTCGCGCCCAAGGGAACGCCGCCCGAGGTCGTGGCCAAGCTGGTCGACGCGCTCGACAAGGCGCTGAACGACGAAACCACGAAGAAGCGGTTCGCCGAACTCGGATCGCTGCTTCCGACCGCTGAGGAGCGCAAGCCGGACGGTCTGCTCGCGGTCGTCAAGCGGGACATCGACATGCTGACGCCGACCCTGAAGGCCTCCGGCGTGACCATCGGCAACTGACAGGCGCGGCGCCGGACGACCTGCGCAATGCGAAACGGCGGGCTTTGCCCGCCGTTTTCGTCTGATCCGGATGGTACAGCCGGCTGGGCTTGAACCAGCGACCTTCGGAGCCACAATCCGACGCTCTAGCCAACTGAGCTACGGCTGCCCACGCGAACGGGGCCGTTTAAGCCGCAATGGGCGGAAATGGCAAGGGCGGAGCCGTCCGTCCGTCCGCTTGCATGGCGGGCAGCCCGAAATGTCCCTTGCGAAGCGCGCCGGAGCCATGCGACTCCTGAGCCGCCGCGCATGGGCGGTCAGGTCCGGTCGAGCCGATGTCGCGCACCGTTTACGTCAATGGCGTCTTCCTTCCCGAGCACGACGCCAAAATCTCCATTTTCGATCGCGGCTTCATCTTCGCCGACGGCATCTATGAGGTCTCCGCCGTGATGGCGGGCAAGCTGCTCGACAATGACGCCCATCTGAAACGCCTCGAGCGCTCGTTGGGCGAGATCGGCATGCCGATGCCGATGCCGGCAGAGGAGATCGTCAAGATCCAGAAGGAGCTGATCGCCCGCAATGACATCGTCGAGGGCACGGTCTATCTGCAGGTCACGCGCGGGGCCGCCGATCGCGACTTTCCCTTTCCGCCGGCCGACACGATGCAGACGCTGGTGATGTTCACGCAGAAGCGGGACTTCACCAATTCTCCCGCCGCCCGCGCCGGGATCAGGATGGCGACGGTGCGCGACATCCGCTGGGAGCGCCGCGACATCAAGAGCGTCGCGCTGCTGGCGCAGGTTCTGGCCAAGCAGGCGGCGGCCGAGAAGGGCTGCCAGGAGGCGATAATGCACACCGCGGACGGGGTGGTCACCGAAGGCGGCTCCTCCACGATCTTCATCGTCACCGCGAACGGGGAACTGGTGACTCGGCCGCTCAGCAACGAGGTGCTGCCGGGCATCACGCGCCAGTCCTTGAAGCTTCTGTGCGACGAGCGCGGCGTTCCTTTCATCGAGCGCGCCTTCACGGTGGACGAGGCGCTCGCCGCGCCGGAGGTGTTCGTCACATCGGCCGGCAGCTTCGTGACGGCGGTGGTCGAGATCGACGGCAAGCGGATCGGCGGCGGCCAGCCCGGCCCCGTCGCGCGACGCCTGCGCGAGATCTATCTGGACGAGGCGGTGAAGGCGGGCGTGTGAGGCAGGGGGAGGGGGGAATGAATCCGCGAACCAAAGCAGATATTTCTGAACCGATTTCAGGCGACAGATTATATCAGAAGCGAGCGCGTGAAGCTCTCCCGATTCTCGTGCGCCAAGCTAAGTCTGAAAGCTCAATTTACTATTCAGATTTAGCAAATGAGCTTGGAATGCCGAACCCGAGAAATTTAAACTATGTTCTGGCTAGCATCGGACGCGTGATGGAAAATTTGTCCGCCGCTTGGAAGATTAAGGTCCCAGCTATTCAGTGCTTAGTAGTCAACAAGAAAACGGAACTTCCAGGAGAAGGAATAGGAGGATTCCTTATAAAGAAGGAAGATTTCTCAAAGCTCTCGCAGGTAAGGAGGCAGGAAATTGTTCAAGCAACATTGTCCAAGATTTTTACATTTCCGAAATGGAACGAAGTATTAAATTTCCTAAACTTGCAGTCGGTAGAATTTAACTCTTCGTCGTTGAACGATAAAGCAGCGCATTTTCGCGGCGGTGAAAGCGAAGCGCATTTAAAACTAAAGCGATACGTTGCGAATAACCCTTTAATTGTGGGGCTTCCAACAGATTTCCCGTGTGGCAAGACAGAATTCTCTCTTCCATCGGGCGACGCGATAGACGTGTCTTTTTGCGGAGGAGGCTATTGGATTGCTGCGGAGGTAAAGTCATCAATCTCGCCGGAACAAGATATCGTACGCGGATTGTACCAATGCATAAAATATCAAGCGGTAATGCGTGCCGTACAAGCGTCGGAACAGAGGGAACGGAGTGCTCGAGCTTTACTAGTTATCGAGGGCGTATTTCCGAGAAAACTGGTGCCATTAAAAAACATGCTTCGCGTTCAAGTGGTCGACAAGATCAAACGATAGCCGGCCGCGCGTTTCGTTCCAGTTTTGCGATAAGATGAGAATGTAATCCATGACCTATGATCTGATTCTGCGCGGCGGCCGCGTCATCGATCCCTCGCAGAAGATCGACCGCGTGACGGATGTCGCTTTCGCGAACGGAAAAGTCGCGGCTGTCGGCGACAATCTGAAAACCGACGCTGCGGCCGATGTTCGCGACGTCTCCGGCTACATCGTCACGCCCGGGCTGATCGATCTTCACACGCATGTCTATTGGGGCGGCACCTCGCTCGGCATCGACGCCGACCAGTTCGCCCGCGATTCAGGCGTCACCACGTCCATCGACACCGGCAGCGCCGGGCCCGGCAATTTCATGGGTTTCCGCAAGCATGTGATCGAGCGCAGCGAGGCGCGGATTCTCGCTTATCTGCATATCTCGTTCGCCGGCATCTACGGCTTCTCGAAAACCATCATGGTCGGAGAGAGCGAGGAGTCGCGGCTGATGGCGCCGCAGGATTGCGTCGAGGTCGCCAACGCCAACCGGGATCTGATCGTCGGCATCAAGGTGCGCGTCGGCCGCCACTCGTCCGGCACGCAGGGCTCGAGCGCGCTCGGCATGGCGCTGGAGGTGGCCGAGGAGGTCGGCATGCCGCTGATGGCGCATATCGATCATCCGCCGCCGTCTTATGAGGAGGTGATCGGCCGCCTGCGGCCGGGCGACGTGCTGACGCACGCTTTCCGTCCTTTCCCGAACGCGCCCGTCACCGCGCAGGGCAAGGTGAAGCAGGCTGTCCTCGACGCGCGCGCGCGGGGCGTCTATTTCGACATCGGCCACGGCAAGGGCTCGTTCGCCTTCAAGACCGCGCGCGCCATGCTCGCCAACGGATTTTATCCCGACACCATCTCGTCGGACGTTCATACGCTCTGCATCGAGGGTCCCGCTTTCGATCAGGTCACGACCATGTCGAAGTTCCTCTGCATGGGCATGGCGCTGAATGACGTGATCGCCGCCTCGACCGTCAAAGCCGCCGTCGCGGTGAAGCGCATGGAGCTCGGCTCGCTGAAGCCGGGATCGGCCGGCGACGCCACGATCCTGACCGTGAAGAACGGAAAGTTCGATTATGTCGATGTCGTCGGCGAGCATCTCGTCGGCGACAGGCGCATCCTGTCGGAAGGCGTCGTGCTGCGTGGACAATGGTGGCACCCGAAACGCTCCTCCAAATTCGCGAAGGTGAAGTGAGCATGTCGACCCTGAAAGAGCGTATCGCCCGCGAATTCTCGACGCCCTGCGTCGTGATCGACATGGACAGGGTGGAGCGCAACATCGCGCGCACGCAGGCGCTTTGCGCCGCCGCCGGCGTGAACAATCGCCCGCACATCAAGACCCATAAATCGCCTGTGCTCGCGACCATGCAGATCGAGGCCGGCGCGTCCGGAATCACCTGCCAGAAGATCGGCGAGGCCGAGGTGATGGCCGATGGCGGCGTCGACAATATCCTCATCGCCTACAACCTTCTCGGCGAGGAGAAGATGGGCCGTCTCGGCAGGCTGCTCGGCAGGGCGGACGTGACGGTCGCGGCCGACAACCTGACGGTGATCGAGGGCCTGCCGCGCGCCGGCGAGATCGCCGGCCGCCCGCTTGGCGTCGTGATCGAATGCGACACCGGCCGCAAGCGCGCCGGCGTCGAGACGGCGGCGGAAGCCATCGCGCTGGCGCGCGAGGTCGCGAAGCGTCCCGGTCTCGAATTTCGCGGATTGATGTTCTACCCGACCGAGACGAGCTGGCGTGAGACGCAGGTCTTCTTCGATACGGTGAAGGAAGCGCTCCGGCCCGACGGGCTCGCTGACCGGATGACGATCGTCTCCACCGGCGGCACGCCGAACCTCGCCAATCTCGGCAAGCTCGACGGCGCGACCGAGCATCGCGCCGGCACCTCGATCTTCAACGACCGCATGATGCTGAAGGCCGGCGCCGCGACGCTCGATGACTGCGCGCTCAGCGTTTACGCCACCGTGGTCAGCCGCGCCGGACCGGAACGCGGCATCCTCGATTCAGGTTCGAAAACGCTGACCAGCGATTCAGGCGGGCTCGACGGCTACGGCCTCATCCTCGAACATCCGCAGGCGCGCATCGCCGGCTTCTCGGAGGAGCACGGCAATCTTGACCTGACGGGCGTCAACGACAAGCCTAAGGTCGGCGACATCGTGCGCGTCATTCCCAACCATGTCTGCGTGGTGGTGAACATGGTGGATCGGCTGGTCATGGTCCGCGGAGAGGACATCGTCGGCGAACTGCCGGTGGCCGCAAGAGGCAGACTGACCTGACGGTCGTTCGCGGCGGCTTCGACGCGCCCGCGCGCCTGAATGCTTGACGCGCCCCGCGCCGGCCCCCGGCATCGTTCGGGGACCGCAGCCGCGCCGTCGAAGGAAGCCTACTTCTTCTTCGGGGCTTCGCCGGGCTTCACCGAATCCATCGCCTTCTGGACATTCTCCTGCGCGCTGGCGGTGAAGTCCTTGAGGTTCGCCTGCATGGCCGAGCCCAGATCCTTCATCTGCTCCTGCACCTGCGCGAACTGCGATTTCAGGAAGTCGGACTGAAGCTGCATCACCTCCTGCGGGTCCCTGGCGCGGACCAGCTTGGAGGCGTGCTCGAAGGCGGCTGCGACGTTGCTTTCCGCCTGGGCGATGGCCTTGCGGGTGAACTCGACGGCGCTGGCCTGCCCGGAGTTGGCCTGCCCCTGGAAGGTGTCCACCGCCTTGTGCGCCGCTCCGAGAAAGCCGTCGAACGCCTTGCGCGCCTGATCGACGCTCTTTTCGGCGAAATCCCGCATGTCGTTGGGGATTTCGAATTTCGGAAGATTGAAGCTCATCGTTGGTCTCCTCTGGCAGTCGAGTCAGCCGGCCGTCGGTCGCGCTGGCGTTAAGGATGCGGCGAGAGAATGCTGGGGGTCAATCCACGCCATCATGGACCCGTAATCACGCCTGCGTTAAGCTTTTTTTAAGCTCAACGAATGGTAAACATGTCGCCTATGATTGTTGGTTCCGGCGACCGGCTGGTCATTTCGCCGCAGGACGCGACGCAGCGCCTGGCGGAAAGCCTGCGCGCGCCCGGCGCCTTCGCCGTGGATGCGGACACGGGAGCGCCGATCGCCCCGCCGGATGCTTCGCCGCTCGGCGACGCGGCGCGCGACGCGGTGACCGCTTTCGCCCGGGACCAGCGTGGCGCGGCGGCGGCGCTGCTCGATCTGGCTCTTGACGGCGCGGGAGCGCCCGCCACGCCCTGCGCCTGCCGCATGATGCCGCTGGACGGGCGCCGCCGCGCGGTGGTCGTCGTCCCGATCGACGGCGGCCTCCATCAGGCCGCAGCCGTCGCAAGCGGCCCTGTCGCGCAGGACGAAGAGGCGCCTCCGGTCCGCATTTTGTGGCAGAGCGACGCGGAAGGCCGCATCACCCATATCGGCGATCAGTTGCGCCGGATGGTGGGCGATCAGGCGGGTGTGGTCGCCGGCCGTCTCTGGACCGATCTGGTCGGCGACGTGATGCTCGATCCGGCCGGCGAAATCGCCCCGGCCCTTGCCCGGCGCGAGACGGCGAGCGGCGTGGAGCTGCTGTGGAGCAGCGATCGCGAGGCCGGGCCGGCGACGTTGCTCTGGTCGGGCGTGCCGGTCTTTGATTCCGGTCGCCGTTTTCGCGGCTTTCGGGGATTTCTGCTGGCGCCGGCGGGGCTGCTTCATACGGCCGAGATGATGGCGCGCGAGGCGCGGCGCCAGCCTGATGCGCCGAAGCCCGCTGTCGCAGGGCGTGGGGAAGAGTCCGCCGCGCCGGAAACCATCGTCCAGCCGCCTCTGACAGAGCCCGTCGCTCCGCCGGCGCTGCCGCCGATGCCGCATCTGTCCTCGGCCGAGCGCAACGCCTTCCGCGAGATTGCGCGCGCGCTCGGCGTGCGCGGGGCGGATGAAGACGAGCCGGCCGGAAGCTCCGGCGGGCATGATCCCGTTCCGCGGCGCGAGGCCGCCGTCAGCGCGCCAGAGATGCGCGCGCCCGACATCCGTGGGGATGACGCGACGGCCGTCGAGCCGGACCGACCCGCGTCGTCGTCCGACGTGGCGCAAACCCCCGCCGCCGATCCTGTCGAGCCCGTTTTGGCCGAGTCGCCCGAGCATGCGGCCGTGGGGCCTGCCGTCGCGCCGCAGGCGTTCGCCGCCGCCGAGGAAGTCGCCGCCCCGGACTTCGCAAGGACGGACGACGAAACGCCCGAGACCGACACAGCCCTGAGCGAGGCTCAGGCGCCCCTTCCGGCCAATGACGGCGCCGTTTCTCCCGATTTCGAAACCATCCATGCGCGCGTCTCGGCGCTCGCGGCGGCGTTGGCGCAGGCCGAGCAGCGCTCGCTCGCGCAAGAGGCGGCCAGAGATCACGCGGCCAAAGATCACGCGGCCAAAGATCACGCGGCCAAGCATGAGGCGGCCGAGTCCGGGACGCCTGCCCCGGCGGCCGAACCGACGTCGCCCGTCATCGAGCCCGCTCCGGCGGAGCCGATCGAGCGTCACGGGCGCGACATTCTCGATCGGCTGCCCGTCGGCGTGCTGGTCAATCGTGGTCCCGAACTGCTGTTCGTGAACCGCACGCTCATGGACCTTCTCGATTATCCCTCGGCTGCGGCGATCGAGGCGCATGGCGGCGTCGCGGGCCTCTTCAAGGGGCGCGCGCCGATCAGCGACCGCGACGGGCCGACCGGTCCCATGCTGCTCAACAGCCGCGAGGGCGATTCGGTCGCCGTCGACGCGCGTCTCCAGAGCATCGAGTGGGACGACGGGCCGGCGACGCTGGTCACGTTCCGGCGCGCGCTCGATGTCGAGATCAACCAGCGCCTCAAGGCCACCGAACTCGATCTGCGCGCACGCGAGGCGGAGCTGCGCGAGACGCGCGCCGTGCTCGACATCGCCACCGACGGCGTCGCCCTCATTGATGAGGACGGGCGCATCATGACGCTCAATCGCGCCGCCGAGGCGTTGTTCGGCTACGAGCAGAACGAGGTCGCGGGAGAATCCGTCACGATCCTGTTCGCGCCGGAAAGCCATGCTCAGGTCGGCGATTATTTCGAGGGGCTGAAATCCGGCGGCGTGCGCTCTGTTCTGAACGACGGGCGCGAGATCGTAGGCCGCGTGCGGCAGGGCGGCCGCGTGCCGCTGTTCGTGACCTTCGGCCAGATCAGCGATCGTCCGTCGCGAAAATTCTGCGCCGTCATCCGCGATCTTACGAACTGGAAGAAGACGGAGCGCGATCTCGTCGAGGCGCGCAAGGCGGCCGAGGACGCTTCGGCGCAGAAGTCGGACTTCCTCGCCAAGATCAGCCATGAGGTGCGCACGCCGCTGAACGCCATCATCGGCTTCGCCGAGGTGATGATGGAGGAGCGGTTCGGCGCCGTCGGGAATGATCGCTACAAGGAGTATCTGCGCGACATTCACGCCTCGGGCGGCCATGTCATCAGCCTGGTGAACGATCTGCTCGATCTGTCGAAGATCGAGGCCGGCAAGCTCGAGCTGGAATTCACGAGCGTCAACGTGAATGAGATCGTTCGCGGCGCCGTCAATCTGATGCAGCCGCAGTCGCAGCGCGCGCGCGTTGTGGTGCGCTCGGCGCTCGCCGGCAAACTGCCCTTGATCGTCGCGGATGAGCGGTCGCTGAAGCAGATCATCATCAACCTTCTCTCGAATGCGGTGAAGTTCACCGATTCAGGCGGACAGGTGATCGTCTCCTCGACTCTCACTGATCTCGGCGAGATCGCGATCCGCATTCGCGACACCGGCATCGGCATGTCGGAAAAAGAGCTGGGCGAAGCGATGGAGCCGTTCCGCCAGCTCGCGACATCCCGCCGCGCCGGCGGCACCGGCCTTGGCCTGCCGCTCACCCGCGCGCTCGTCGAGGCGAACCGCGCGCATCTCAAATTGTCGAGCGTGAAGAACGAGGGAACGCTGGTCGAGGTGGTGTTTCCGCCGACGCGCGTGCTGGCGGAGTAATCGATCCCGCTGATCCGGGCGGCCATGACGGCGGAGACGACGGCCGATGCATTTCTCCCTGAGCGATGAAGAGATGATGATCCGCGACGCCGCGCGCCGCATCGCGGCCGAGAGGCTCGCGCCGCTCGCGGACAAGCTCGATCGCGGCGAAGGCCGCGCGGATTTTCTCGCCAATCTCAGAACGCTCGCCGAATCGGGCTTCATGGCCGTCAATGTCGATTCCGCCTTCGGCGGAACGCAGGCCGGCGCGGTCGCCTTCGCGCTGACGATCGAGGAGCTCGCTTACGCCTGCGCATCGACGGCGGTGACCGTCTCCGTGACGAACATGGTCGGCGAGGTGATTCAGTCCGTCGGTTCTCCGGAACAGAAAAACGCGCATCTGCCAAAGCTCGCGGACGGGACCTACGCCGCCGGCGCTTTCTGCCTCACAGAAGCGCAGGCGGGATCCGATCCTTCGGGCATGCGCGCCAGCGCCCGCCGCGCCGACGACGGCTGGATCATCGACGGCGAGAAGCTTTACATCACGAGCGCGGAATATGCCGGCGTCTTTGTCGTCTGGGCCGTCACGGACGCCACGGCGCCGAAGGGCAAGGGCGTTTCGTGTTTTCTCGTCGCGGCGGAAACGCCCGGCCTTGTCGTCGGCAAGGCGGAACGGAAAATGGGCCAGACCGGCTCCGCCACCAACAGCGTCCGCTTCGATCAATGCCGCGTTCCCGCTTCGGCGCTGATGGGCCGCGAGAACGATGGATTTCGCATCGCCGTCGGAGAGCTGGCGGGCGGCCGCATCGGCATCGCCGCGTTGTCGCTCGGCGTCGCGCGCGCGGCGATGGACGCCGCCAAAGCCTATGCGAAGGAGCGCCGGCAGTTCGGCCAGCCGATCGGCGATTTTCAGGGGCTGCAATGGATGATCGCCGATCGCGAGACCGAGCTGGAGGCTGCGCGTCTGCTCATCCTGCAGGCCGCCCATCTCAAGGATCAGAAACAGCCTTTCGCGAAAGCCGCGTCGATGGCGAAGCTGTTCGCGTCGGAGGCGGCGCAGCGCGCGACGGACGCCGCGATTCAGATTCATGGCGGCGCGGGCTATCTCAAGGATTATCCGGTGGAGCGCTATGCGCGCGACGCGCGCGTCACCCGGATTTATGAAGGCTCGTCTGAAATCCAGCGTCTGGTCATCGCGCGCGAGATCATGCGGCAGGGATGAAATTCACGCCGCGCTGTCGTGCCAGCGCGGCGCATAGCCGGCGCGCAGCGCGCCGAGAATCGTCGGCGGCGTCAGCGTTTGCGGGATGTCGGGAAGCGCAAGCGTGGTCGCTGAATAGCCCTCGAACGACCAGCGCAGCAGCCGGCCGGCTTTCAGCGCGTGCGGCGCGCCGTCGACGAGGATCATCGCGCCGTCCGGCAGCATGCGGGATGCGATCTTGTGCGCGCGCTTCTCGCGGCCGATCAGGCGCTCGGCGTGCAGCCGCTCGTCCATCTCCGGCGCCTTCGGCGGGCGCGCCAGATTATCATGCCGCATGACGGCCTCCGCGAACGCTTTCGCATCGGCGCGCCGGCACTCGAAGCAGGGGCGGTGGCCGGCGGCGAAGGCGGTGGCCTCATCGCAGAAGAACAGGGCGGTATAAAAGCGGCCCCACACGATGTTGCGCCTGTTCTTGAAAGAGAGCGTGCAACAGATCCATTGTTTCGTCGCCCATGGCCTGCCGCGCACCGTCTGCGTGGCCGGATCATGGAAACGCCCGCCGCGCACTCCATACATCGTTCCGCGCGCAGGCGTCGAAACGAGTTCGCCCGTGGGCGCGACGCGATTGCGCAGCGGCCGTTCGGCGACGCCCGGCTGCGGATCTGATGGCAGGGCGCGCGGCATCGCGACCGCCGCTCAGCGCTCGTCTGTTTTGAGCGAACTCGCGACGACGGGTTTCGGCTTCGCCTTGGCGGAAATGCCGCCGGTCGGCGTCATGTCGGCGGAATCACGCCGCGCGGACAGCGTCGAGCCGGCGATGTCTTTCGCCGACTCATCGAGCTTGTAGATGTCCTCGCGGAACTGCGTGTCGCCGTCGCTGTCGCCCCACGCCGTGAGATAGATCCACGCGACGGGAACGGGGCGCGCGAGCCGGATCGTTTTCGTCTGTCCTGAATCGATTTCGGTCTCGATCGCGATGCGGTCGACGCCGGTTCCCTGCAGCAGCCACGCGGCCAGATCGCGCACGCCTTCGATGCGCGCGCAGCCGGAGGACTGGAACCGCACGTCGGAGCGGAAAAGGCCCTTCTTCGGCGTGTCATGGAGATAGACCGCATGCGCGTTCGGCATGTCGATGCGCGTCTGTCCGAGCGAATTAGTCGGGCCGGGGTCTTGCCGGATGCTGAAGGGCGCGGATGTCGTGTTGGTCCAGTCGATCGTCGCCGGGTCGAGTTCGACGCCGCCCTGTCCGATCACGCGCATGTTGTTTTTGGCGAGAAAATGCGGGTCTTTGGCGACCTTCGGCATGATGTCGTTCTTCACGATCGACAGCGGCGCCGTCCATGTCGGATTGAGATTCACCGCCGTGATGCGCGCTTCAAGCACCGGCGATGCGCGGTCTGGCCGGCCCACGATCGCCGTGTGGCGCTGCGCCACTTGCCCGTTCTCCACCGCCTCGGCGACCGCGCCGGGGATATTCACCGTCACATAGCGGTTCGGGAACAGGAAGCCGTCGTTCTTCAGGCGCTCGATCGAGGCCGAAAGTTGCCGGAGCCTCGCCTCGACCGGCGTGTTGAGCGCTCTCAGCGTCAATGTCCCGACCGTGCCGGTAAGCGACAACCCGTGCCGCGCCTGGAATTTTTTCAGACCTTCGCTGGTGGTCGCGTCGAACTGATCCTTCTCCGCATGCGTCGCGGCGAGGTCGCCGGATGCGGCGAGGCGCTTGTGCAGCGCGACGACGTCCGGCCCGGCGGAGCCTTCCTTCAACTCCTTGACGGATGATGGAAGCGAGGCCCAGCCGCCGCGCGCGGCGATGTCGTTGTAGCGTGCGAGCGCCGAGACGGTGCGGTCATAGGTGAGCGGCCCATAGATCGGCTCCGCCGCGAAGGCCTGGGCGCCGCAGCCGAGTAGCGCGACGATCGTCGCGCGCGAGAGCCGGATCATTCGCGCCAGCATGGCGACGCCTCGCATTGGGTAGCCGCAGGTTATTCGGCGTCCGTCAACAAGGCGTTAACCAATAAAGGCCGAACCGTGTTTACTCCGCGGCCTTCTGCGCCGGCTCGATCGGCGCAGGCGCCGTCCATTTGAGAACCGGCGCGCGCGCGGCCCGCGTCTCATCAAGCCGTCGCCGCGGCGCGTGATAGGGCGCGCCCGAAAAGCGCTCCACATCGCCGCGCTTCGCCGCGAAGGCGAGGTCGCGCATCGTCGCGATGAAGAGATCGAGCGACGCCTTCGACTCCGATTCCGTCGGCTCGATCAGCATGGCGCCATGCGCGACGAGGGGGAAATAAATCGTCATCGGGTGGTAGCCCTCGTCGATCATCGCCTTCGCGACATCGAGCGTCGTGACGCCGGTGTCTTTCAGCCAGTGATCGTCGAACAGCGCCTCATGCATGCAGGGTCGCTCGCCGAACGGCTGCGACATCACATCGGCGAGGCAGGCGCGGATGTAATTCGCGTTCAGCACGGCGTCTTCGGACGCTTGCCGGCATCCGTCGGCGCCGTGGCTCAGCATGTAGGACAGCGCTCGCGCATACATCCCCATCTGGCCGTGAAACGCCGTCATCCGCCCGAAGCTCTCGCCGTCCGCGTGCTCGACGAGCGTCAGGCGCTCGCCGTCGCGGGTCACGAACGGGACCGGCGCATAGGCCGCAAGGCGCTTCGACAGCACGACCGGGCCTGCGCCCGGGCCGCCGCCGCCATGCGGCGTCGAAAACGTCTTGTGCAGATTGATGTGCATCGCATCGACGCCGAGATCGCCGGGTCTGATCTTGCCGACGATCGCGTTGAAATTCGCGCCGTCGCAATAGAAATAGCCGCCGGCCGCGTGAACCGCGTCGGCGATGTCCTGGATTTGGGATTCGAACAGCCCGCAGGTGTTCGGGTTGGTCAGCATGATCGCCGCGACGTCGGGGCCGAGCAGCGGCGTCACATCCTCGATATGCACGCGCCCGTCCGCGCGCGCCGGAACCGGCTTCACGGAAAATCCGATCAGCGCCGCCGTGGCGGGATTGGTGCCGTGGGCGGAATCGGGCACCAGAACGACCGTGCGCGTCGCGGATTCGCCGCGCGCCGCGATCGCCGCCTTGATCGCCATCATGCCGCACAATTCGCCATGCGCGCCGGCTTTCGGCGACAGCGCGACGGCCTCCATATTGGTGAAGGCCAGCAGCCAGCGCGACAGCTCCTGCATCAGCGCGAGCGCGCCCTGCACGGTGGAAACAGGCTGCAGCGGATGAATGTCGCCGAGGCCGGGCAGGCGCGCCATCTTCTCGTTGAGGCGCGGATTGTGCTTCATCGTGCAGGAGCCGAGCGGAAAAAGCCCCGTGTCGATGCCGTAATTCTTCTGGCTGAGGCGTACGTAATGGCGCATCGCCTCGGGTTCGGAGAGGCCGGGCAGGCCGATCTCGCCCTGGCGCGCATGCGCGCCGAGTCGCGACGCCACGGCCTTTGGCGCAGGCGCGTCAACGCCGGAGACGTCGGCGCGGCCGATCTCGAACAGCAGCGGCTCTTCCTGCATGAGCGCGCGATTGCCGGTGAAGGTGGCGTGCATGGCGCCGGCGTCGTTCGCGGCGGGTTGTGTCGGGCGGCCCTGATTGTTCAGCATCACAGCGCTCCCTTCAGCGCGTCGACGAACGCGGCGCGATCCTCGTCCGTGTTCACTTCCGTGTTGGCGACGACGATGAGATCGTCGAGGCCGGCGCCGGGAAGAAGCCGCGACACGGGAACGCCGCCCATCACGCCCGTCGCCGCCATTTTTTCGATGACGGCGGCGGCGTTTCCTTTCACGCGGATCGTGAACTCGTTGAAGAAGCTCTCGTTGAGAATCCCTGCAATTTTCTCCGCCTCGATCATCTCGGCCAGCGCGACCGCGTTGGCGTGGTTGGTTTCGGCGATGCGCTTCAGTCCGGTCTGTCCCAGAAGCGAAAGATGGATCGTGAAGGCGAGAACGCACAGGCCGGAATTGGTGCAGATGTTGGAGGTCGCCTTCTCGCGGCGGATATGCTGCTCGCGGGTCGAGAGCGTCAGCACGAAGCCGCGCTTTCCTTCCGCGTCGACGGTCTGGCCGCACAGGCGGCCGGGCATCTGCCGCAGATATTTTTGATTGGCGGCGAACAGCCCGACATAAGGTCCGCCGAAATTCAGGCCGTTGCCGATCGACTGTCCTTCGCCGACGACGATGTCGGCGCCCATCGCGCCGGGCGGCGCTACAAGGCCGAGGGACATCGCCTCGGTGAAGACGGCGATCAGAAGCGCTCCATGTTTATGCGCCTTCTCCGCAATCGCGGAAAGGTCGCGCAGGTTGCCGAACACGTCCGGCGTCTGCACGACGACGCAGGAGACGCTGTCGTCGATCGCAGCGAGAATATCCTCGGTCGCGCTGACGTCCGGCCGCAGCGCGACGACCTCGTCGCCCGCCATATGGGACAGGGTTTTCACCACGTCGACATAGTGCGGATGAAGCCCGCCCGACAGAACGGCCTTGTTCCGGCGCGTCACGCGATGCGCCATCAGCACCGCTTCGCCCGCGCCGGTCGAGCCGTCATACATCGAGGCGTTGGCGACATCCATGCCGGTGAGCGCCGCGACCTGGGTCTGGAACTCGAACAGATATTGCAGCGTGCCTTGGGCGATCTCCGGCTGATAGGGCGTATAGCTCGTCAGAAATTCGGAGCGCTGGATCAGGTGATCGACGGTCGCCGGAATATGGTGCTTGTAGGCGCCGGCTCCGACGAAGAAGGGAGCCGACGACGCTGAAACATTCTGCGCCGCCATTCGGCCGATGATGCGCTCCACCTCGATTTCGCTTCGCGCGTGTGGCAGGTCGACCGGCTTGGCGAGCAGCTTGTCGCGGGGCGCATCGGCGAACAGCGCGTCGATGTGATCGACGCCGATGCGCGCCAGCATCGCCTGGCGGTCGGCGTCGGTGAGGGGCAGATAGCGCATGCGAGGGGCCTCGGTCAGTCGAGCGTCTTGAGGAAGGCGTCGTAGTCGGCCTGGCTCATCAGCGCGTCGAGTTCGGCCTTGTCCTTCAGCCTGATTTTCATGAACCAGCCCTTTCCGGCGGGATCCTCGTTCACGGTCGCGGGCGCGGCTTCGAGCGCGCTGTTGACCTCGACGATCTCGCCCGCGACCGGCGCGAAAACCTCGCTCGCCGCCTTCACGCTTTCGACCACCGCCGCCTCGGCGCCCGCCGCGACCTGCTTGCCGACGGCCGGCAGTTCGACGAACACGACGTCGCCCAGCTGCTGCTGCGCATAGTCGGTGATGCCGATGGTCGCGACATCGCCGTCGACGCGCACATATTCATGGTCCTTGGTGAATTTCAGCGTCATGGTTGTTCTCCCTCGAACTCAGCGTTTGTAGTGGTGCGGCGCGAACGGCATGGCGGCGACGGTCGCCGCGAGCGGCTTGTCGCGCACGATGATCTCGACCTTCACGCCCGGCCTGGCGAAGGCGGTCTCGACATAGCCCATCGCGACCGGCGCATTCACGGTCGGGCCAAATCCCCCGGAGGTGACAACGCCGATCCTGCGGCCTTCGGCGCGCACCTCGGCGCCCTCGCGCGCCGGCGCGCGTCCTTCGAAGGAAAAGCCGACGCGCTGTCGCGACGCGCCGTTCTGCAACTCGCGCTGGATGCGGTCAGCGCCGGGGAACCCGCCACCTTCACGCCTGCGCTTCTGCATCGACCAGACCAGCGCCGCCTCGACCGGAGAGGTCGTGACGTCGATGTCGTGACCGTAGAGGCAGAGGCCGGCTTCGAGCCGCAGCGAATCGCGCGCGCCGAGCCCGATCGGCTTCACGCGCTCGTCTGTCAGAAGCAGATCCCAGAGATCGCCGGCCCTGTCGGCCGCGATTGAGATTTCAAACCCGTCCTCGCCCGTATAGCCCGAGCGCGAGATTTGCGCCTGGGCGCCGGCGATGGTCGCGCGCCGCGAGGTCATGAAGGCGAGCGACGAAATATCAGGGATGTGCGCGGCGAGAACAGCCTCGGCCTTCGGGCCCTGCAGCGCGATCAGCGCGAGATCGTCCGCGCGTCGCAATTTTACGTTGGCGGGCAGTTTTGCGTTGAGATGCGCATAATCCGCCTCCTTGCAGCCGGCGTTGACCACGAGATAGAGCGATCCTTCCGGGCCTTCGCCGGTACGGGTCGTCATGAAATCGTCGAGGATGCCGCCGTCCTCGGCCAGAAATTGCGAATAGCGCTGCTGCGCCGGCTTGAGATTGAGCATGTCGGCGGGGCACAGGGCCTCCAGCGCCGCCGCCGCCGTTTCATGGCGCCCATCGTCGGGAACGAGAAACGCCTGCCCCATATGGGACACGTCGAACAGCCCGGCGCTGGCCCGCGTCCATTGATGTTCAGTGAGAATGCCGGTCGGATACTGCACCGGCATGTCGTATCCGGCGAAGGGAACCATGCGCGCGCCCAGCGCGCGATGTCGCTCGGCGAGCGGCGTTGCAAGAAGCGGTGCGTCAGCGGCGGGGCTCGCCATGCTCAAATCTCCGGACGACGAAACGCGCGCCGGATCGTCTCCGCCGCGCGCCCCCTCTGTCCTTGACCTGAGAGATTTCCCCCTTGCGCCTGGCGCTTGCGGCCATGACGCGAGAGGTTACGCCCGTCGGTGGACGGCGCTTGCGCGCCGCCTCTTTCCAGAGTGCCAGCTCCCGCGCGGTCCTTTTGCCTGAGCGTTTCCGGGGCGGTTGCGCCTTCGGCGCCGGGCTTTCGCCCGGTCTCTTCCGCGGGGATCGTGAGCAGCCTCACGTCTCACGCAGGCGCGGGGGCTGTCAATGGGAGCGGCGGCTTGGCCCTGTCGAAAAGAATGGCGTTAAGCATTCGGAGCGTGCAGGAAGGCGGCGCACGCAGGACGGCTGCGGGGAGGACGGCGTGGCCCGGTACGACTTCAACGCGCAGCGCCTTTTCGTCGAGGAGCGCCTGTCGGCCGGCGCGGCCGTCGCGCTCGATCGCGATCGTTCGCACTATGTTGCGCATGTCCTGCGGCTCAAAACGGGCGACGCGATCCTCCTTTTCAACGGCCGCGACGGAGAATGGCGCGCGCGCCTGCGCGAGGTCGGCAAAAAAGGCGTGGCCCTAGAGGCCGAAGAAATGATTCGCGCGCAGACGCCGGCGCCGGATGTCGTTTATGCCTTCGCGCCGCTCAAGCATGCGCGGCTTGACTATATGATTCAGAAGGCGGTGGAGATGGGCGCCGCGCGCCTCGCGCCCGTGATCACGCAGCATACGCAGGTCCACCGCGTCAATGCGGAGCGCATGCGCGCGAACGCCATAGAGGCGGCGGAGCAATGCGGCGTGCTGCATGTTCCGGAGGTCGCGCCGGAGACGAAGCTGCCGCGCTTTCTCGAAGCGATAGCGGAGGACAGTTTGCTCGTCTTCTGCGACGAGGATGCGGAGATCGCCGATCCGGTCGCCGCGCTGCGCGAGAGGCGGAAGAATGAATCGGCGGCGTCCGGACTGACGCTTCTCATCGGTCCGGAAGGCGGCTTTTCCGCCGATGAGCGCGCGCTGATTCTTCGCCGGCGAAATTGCGCGTGCATCAGCCTTGGTCCACGCATTTTGCGCGCCGACACCGCGGCGGTCGCGGCGCTGACGGTCGCGCAGATCGCGCTCGGCGACTGGCGCTGACTGGAATTGAATCAGTTCGCAGGAAGGCCGGCTTTTTCGCTCGCGACATTCCGTCGGAAGTGAGGCTGCGGGCCGACTCATTTTCGCCCCTCTTCGCTTCAATGTGGCCGCGCGATCCGGAACAAAGCGAGCTGCGCGGCGTTCTGGGGAGTTGGCGATAGCGAAGGGTGGGGCAATGACCACGACAGCGATGCGGTTCGGCGTGGAGGAAGAGTTTTTTATCGCCGACAAAACAACATGTTCAACGCCGCGTGGCTCCCTGAAGACGTTTCATGCTGCGGCGCGGCAGGCTTTTCCCACGGGTGTGCAGCGCGAGATGTTGCAGTCGCAGCTCGAGATCGCGACTCCGCCAGTGTCCGATGTCAATGAGGCGCGCGCGATGCTGTCTCGTCTGCGCGCCGGGTTGAGCGATGTCGCGCGCGAGCATGGCCTTGCGCTGTTCGCCGCCGGCACCCATCCGACCGCGCACTGGACGCGCGAGCGCGCCACCCCCGCGGCGCGATACGACAAGCTGATGCGCGATCTTCGGATGCTCGGCGAACGCAATCTCGTCTGCGGCATGCATGTGCATGTCGAGGTCATGGATCCTTCGACGCGCGTCGATCTGATGAATCGCATGCAGCCCTTCCTTCCGCTGCTGCTCGCGCTCTCCACGTCGTCGCCTTTCTGGCAGGGACGATGGACGGGTCTGCTCGGCTATCGCCTCGCCGCCTATCGGGAAATGCCGCGCACGGGTCTGCCGGAGACGTTCGACGACGCGCAGGATTACGAGCGCTATGTCGATGCGATGGTCGCGGCCGGCGCGATTCCCGATGCGAGCTTCATCTGGTGGGCGCTCCGGCCGTCCCTGAAGCATCCCACGCTCGAGCTGCGAATCGCCGATAGCTGCACCAATGTCGATGATGCGGTTGCGATTGCGTCGCTCTATCGCTGCATGGTGCGGCTTCTCGATCGCCGCCGCGACATCAACGCCGCGATCTCCGGCGCCGTGCGCGCGGTCGCGTCCGAGAATATCTGGCGCGCGCAGCGTTATGGCATGCACGGCACCTTTGTCGACCTCGACAGGCGGCGCGCTGTCAGCGCGGCGGAATGGCTGGGCGATATTCTCACGCTCGTCGCCGAGGATGCGGAAGCGCTTGGCTGCGTCTCCGAGTTTGATCGCGTGCGCGCCATTCTCGCCCGCGGGTCGAGCGCGGATCGCCAGCTCGCGATTTTCAATGAAGCGCGGGGCCGCGGCTTGCCGCAGCATGAGGCGCTTCGCGAGGTCGTGGCATGGCTGAGCGAGGCCACCGTCGGGCGGGATCTTCTGTCCGGCGAAGGCTGGGCGTCGCAGGAGAGGGCGGCGTAACCGCGGCGGCCCTGCTTCGCGGCGTCGTTCGCGCGAAGCGCATGTGTCGCCGATCGCCATCGCTGCGATGATCGCTGTTGACGGCGCGGGCGAAAACCGCATGGAGGAGCATATCTTATGCCGCCCGCGCGGGTTCCGGAATTGCTGACCATGCGCGCCCCGTCCGGGAGGACAAGCGATTGAACGATCGTGTCGTCGACGATGGACGGACGCCGCCGCCGCGTTTCGTCTCGGGCTCCACCATGCGGCATGTCGTGGTCATGACGGCGACGGCGTCCGTCGGCCTGCTCGCGATTTTCTTTGTCGATTTTCTGTCGCTTCTTTACGTGTCCTGGCTCGGGGAGCCTGCGGCCACGGCCGGCGTCGGCTTCGCGACCGTCGTTTTCTTCTTCTCGATCTCGATCAATATCGGCCTGATGATCGCCGTGTCGGCGATCGTGTCGCGGGCTCTCGGAGCGGGCGAAAGGGCCCGCGCGCGCGAGCTTGCGGCCGCCGCGATGGCGATCATGTCGGTGGCGTCGCTGGTCATGTCCGTGCTGGTGATCGCGGCGCTTCCCGCCATCCTGCCGCTGCTGGGCGCGCAGGGTCGCGCCTATGAGGTCGCGTATCGCTTTCTGATGATCGCCCTCCCGTCGACCGTGTTCATGGCGCTCGGCATGGGCTGGAGCGCGGTCCTGCGCGCGGTCGGCGATGCGCGTCGCGCGATGAACGTCACGCTGATCGGCGGCGCGGTGTCGGCCGTTCTTGATCCCATCCTGATTTTCGGCCTCCATCTCGGCCCCGACGGCGCCGCGGTCTCCACCGTGGTCTCGCGCATCGTCTTCGCCTGGTTCGGTTATCGCGGCGCGGTTCTGGTGCATGATCTCGTCGCGCGTCCGACCCTGGAGGGCGTCCGGCGCCATGCGCGCGCGGTGATCGCGATTGCGGGCCCTGCCGTGCTCACCAATCTGGCTTCGCCCGTGGCTATCGCTTTCGTAACGCGCACGATCGCGCAGTTCGGCGATGCGGTGATCGCGGCGAGCGCCATCATCGACAGGGTGGTGCCGCTCGCCTTCGGCGGAATTTTCGCTCTAGCCGGCGCGGTCGGTCCCATTCTCGGCCAGAACTGGGGCGCCAGGCGTTACGACCGCATGCGCAGCGCGTTCCGGGACGCTTTGCTGTTCGTTATCATCTACGTCCTCTGCGTCTGGGTTGCGCTTGTCGCGCTGCGCGATGTGATCGCTTTCGTTTTCGCGGCGGCGGACGCGACGGCGGATCTGATTCGCCTGTTCGCCGTGATCAGCGGGCCGACATGGTTGTTCATGGGCTTCCTGTTCACGGCCAATTCCGCTTTCAACAATCTCGGCTTTCCCTTTTACGCCACGCTCTTCAACTGGGGCCGCGCCACGGCGGGAACGATACCCTTTGCGGTCGCTGGCGCGTCGATCGGCGGCGCCGCGGGCGTGATGATCGGTTTCACCGTTGGCGCCGCCCTGTTCGGCGTCACGGCGGCCATCGTCGCATGGCGCTGCATCAGGCGGCTGGAGCGCGCCGCGAAGCCGGTTGAAGCGGCTGTCGCCGGCTCCTAAAATCGTCCCGCTGGCGGGAGGAGATCGGGATCATGATGAATCTGATGGAGATCATGCAGTCCGCGCAGGGCGGCCAGGGCATGGACTATCTCGCCGGGCGGTTCGGCATATCCCAGCAGCAGGCGCAGGCCGCCGTCGGCGCGGTTCTGCCGGCGATGTCGATGGCGATGCGGCGGCAGGCCGACAATGTCGACCAGATGTCGCAATTTCTCGGCGCGCTGGCGCAGGGCCGCCACGGCCAGGCGTTCGATCCTCAGGACAGGGACGGCGACGGCGTGCCGGACCACCTCCAGCGCCAGGGCGACGATGTGCTCGGCATGCTGTTCGGGTCGAAGGAGGCGAGTCGCGCCGTCGCCGGACAGGCGGCCCAGTTCGCGGGGCTGCCCGATTCGATGATGAGGTCGATGCTGCCGGTGATCGCCTCGATGTTGATGGGCGGCCTGGCGAAAGGCATGAGCAATCAGGGATTCGGCGGATTGCTCGGCCAGATCGCCAGCAGTTTCGGCGGCGCGATGGGCGGCGCCATGGGGGGAGCGATGGGCGGCGCCCAGAGCGGACAGGGCGGCCTCACAGACATTCTCGGAAAGATGATGACCGGCGGCATGATGGGCGGCGGCGCGATGGGCAGCAATGCCGCGCCGTCCGCGCCGCAGGCGCAGAGCAATCCGTTCGGCGACATGCTGAATTCGATGCTGGGCGGCGCGGCGCAGTCGTCGCCTGCTCCCCGGCAGGAGGAGCAGGGCGATCCAATGGCGACGTCGCTGCAGGCCGGCCTGGACGCGCTGCAGGGGATGTTTCGCGCCGGCGCGCAGACCCAGCAGGCGCAGATGGACGGCCTCAACCAGATCTTCGGTCAATTGTTCGGGGACAACCGGCGCGCCTGACGCGGCGCTTTTTTCGAGGCGATGGGCGCGCCCGGTTCGCGAGAACCGGACGCCGCTTTTCAGAAACAGCCGGACAGGCGTCTTTCGGCCGGTCGCCGGCTCAGGCGATGCCCTGCCAATAGCCTTGGACCACTGGCAGGCGCGCGCGCGGCGCGACCTGAACGATGCGCGAGCCGGGCTTTTCAAAGGCGCCGAGGCCGGACTCCCGGCGCAGGAGCGCCGTCGGGTCTTCGCCGAAACCGACTTCGAGCGCGCCAGCGACTTCCGACCGCGTCAGGCCGATGTCTTTCAGCATGCGCTCGTCGGAGCCCGCGAGATCGGCGAGCGCGCGTCGGTTCTGACGCGCGGCGATAAAAGCGTGAAGTTTGCGCAGTCCGGGCCTCGCGGCCTCGCGCAGCGTTTGCGCGAGGGAGCCAATGGTCTGCGCTGCGGTCAGCGTCAATGTCATGGCAGCCTCCTCGGCTGAATGAGCAGGACCCGTCGCCGGCGGGCGCTGCGGAAATCAGGGCGAGCGCGACCGGCCGGGCCGAACGGGGGGAAGTTCGGCCCGCCGCCGGATCGCGTCGGGCGGTGAAGGCGGCGAGGGGAGAGGCTCACCGTTCGTCAGTGATATAGATGAAACAGAAAAATCATTGAAACGAATGTTTGTGGAGTATACGATCACGTTCGATGATGAATGGGGTTCGCCCGTGACTCACCTTCTCGACATTGACCAGCTTCGCACCTTCGTCGCGATCGCCGACGCCGGGTCGTTCACCCGGGCGGCGGAGATGGTCCACAAGACCCAGTCGGCCGTCTCCATGCAGATGAAGCGGCTGGAGGAGCGCCTCGGCAAGGAGCTGTTCGCCCGCGACGGCCGGCAGTCGCGCCTCACAGAGGAGGGCGAGCGTCTTCTCGACTACGCCCGCCGCATCGTCCGCCTCAATCTGGAGGCGATTTCCTCCTTCAACGAGGCGGAGCTGGCTGGTCGCGTCCGGCTCGGCGTGCCGGACGACTACGCCGAGCGCTATCTGCCGGAAATCCTCGCGCGCTTCTCGCGCTCCAACCCGCGCGTCGAGGTGGCGGTGGTGTGCGAGCCGACGCACATGCTGGTCGAATCGATCATGCAGTCGCAGCTCGATCTCGCCATCGTCACCCAGTGCGAGACGACGGCGCCGGTGGAGATTTTCCGCGAGGAGCGGTTGCTGTGGGTGTCGTCCTCCAGGCACGGCGTGCATGAGGAGGAGGTCGTGCCGCTCGCGCTCGGGCGCGCCACATGCAGCTGGCGCCGCTCCGCGACCGGAGCCCTGGAGAGCACGGGCCGCCGCTATCGCGTGCTTTATTCGAGCTGGAGTTCGAATGCGGTCGGCGCGGCCGTGATGGCGGGTCTCGCCGTCTCCGTGCTGCCTGAGAGCGCGATCCGCACCGGCATGCGCGTGCTCACGCCGGCGGACGGCTTTCCCGGCCTCTCATCCTGCAAGATCGGGCTGATGCGCGCGAGCGCCAACGCGGACGCGCTGGTCGGCGCGCTGGCCGGCCATATCGTTCAGAGTCTCGAGAACCTTCCGTCGCGCGCCGAAGCGCCGGTGCGCGTCGCGGCCGAATAGCGCCGCCCTGATGAGCGCGGCCCCGAATCGCGACTCCCCGCCGCGCGAGAGCGGCGTCGCTGCGGGCTCCGGCGTCGCCCGGCCTCGCGTGGTCATTGTCGGCGGCGGCTTCGGCGGGATCGAGGCGGCGAGGGCGCTGGCGCGCGCGCCTGTCGATGTCACGCTGGTCGACCGCCATAACTATCATTGTTTTCAACCGCTGCTGTATCAGGTCGCCACGGCGGCGCTGTCTCCCGCAGAGATCGCATGGCCGATCCGCAGCGTGGTGCGCCGGCAGCCCAATCTCACGGTGCTGATGGCGACCGCGACCGGCGTCGATGCGGATGCGCGCCGCGTGTTCGTCGGCGAGCATGCGTTGCCGTATGATTATCTGGCGCTCGCGACTGGAGCGACGCATTCCTATTTCGGCCATGACGAATGGGCGCCGTTCGCTCCCGGCCTGAAGCAGATCGACGACGCGACCGACATCCGGCGCAAGCTGCTTCTAGCTTTCGAGCGCGCGGAATGGGAGGACGACGAGGCCGAGCGCCGCAGGTTGCTCACCTTCATCATCGTCGGCGCGGGGCCGACCGGCGTTGAGCTGGCCGGCGCCATCGCGGAGGTTGCGCGTCAGGCGTTGCCTGCTGACTTCCGCCGGATCGACGCGCGCATGGCGCGCGTGTGCCTGATCGAGGCCGGGCCGCGGATTCTGCCGTCATTGCCGGAGAATCTTTCCAGCTATGCCGCGCGCAGCCTTGCTGCGATGGGCGTCGAGATCATGACGGCGACGCGCGTCACGGATTGCGACGCGCGCGGCGTGGAGACGGAGCAGGCGGGGCGCATCGACGCCGGCGTCGTGGTTTGGGCGGCGGGCGTGGTGTCGTCTCCGGCGGCGCAGTGGATCGGCGTCGAAAAGGACCGCGCCGGTCGCGCGCTGGTCGGGCCTGATCTTTCAGTTCCGGGCCGCCCGGAGATTTTCATCATCGGCGACGCCGCCGCTGTCGCGGGCAGTGACGGACGCATGGTCCCTGGCGTCGCGCCGGCGGCCAAGCAGATGGGACGCTATGTCGGGCGGCTCGTCGCCGCGCGCGTCAGCAAGACGGCTGCTCCCGCGCCGTTCTGCTACAGGCATTCCGGCGATCTCGCCACGATCGGGCGCAAGGCGGCGGTCGTGAAGCTCGGCCGCTTTCAGTTGACCGGCTTTGTCGGATGGTTGTTCTGGGGCGTCGCGCATATCTATTTTCTGATCGGAATCAGAAATCGCTTCGTCGTCGCCTTCAGCTGGTTCTGGAGCTATCTGACCTATCAGCGCGCCGCCCGGCTGATCACCGGCCGCGAAGGGCCGCCGGCGCCGGGCCGCTCGTCTTCAGCGTGACGCGCCCGCCGCGCAGGCGTGAGTTCTGACAAAGAATATCGGTTCTAATAGACCGCCGCCTCGAAGATGCGCGACAGGTCGCCCTTCCATTCGCTGTTGTAGAGCTTGATCAGCCTGTCGGCCAATGTCTCGTTGGCGGTGACGATATTGTCGAGCGGCGCGAGAAAGCGCGTCTCGTTGCGGCCGAGCGTGTCGATCTGCCCCCGGCGTTTCAGCCCGTCGCGTGAAAGCTGAAGCATGTCCCGCGCGACGTCGCGCGCGGTGCGGCCGTGAATGGCCGCCTGCAGGGCGAGCTTCGGAACATCGTCGCGCAGCGATTGCCGCTCCTCCGCGCTCCAGTCCTTGACGAGCTGCCACGCCTGATCGAGCGACGCCGAGTCATAAAGCACGCCGACCCAGAGCGCGGCCAGCCCCGCGATCATCGGCGCGGGGCCGACATCCGCGCCGCGCATCTCCAGATACCGTTTGAGCCGCACCTCCGGAAAGATCGTCGAGAGATGATTGGCCCAGTCCGAGATCGTCGCGCGTTCGCCGGGCAGTTGCGCGAGCTTGCCGGCGAGAAGGTCGCGAAACGACGATCCCGTCACATCGTGATAAACATCGCCGCGCTTGACGAAATACATCGGCACGTCGAGCGCGTAGTCGACATAGCGCTCGAACCCCATGCCGTCTTCGAACGCGAAGGGCAGCATGCCGGCGCGCTGGTTGTCCGTGTCGAGCCAGATGGCGGAGCGCATGGTCTTCAGGCCGTTGAGCTTGCCGTCCGTGAACGGAGAGTTCGCGAACAGCGCGGCGACGACAGGCTGCAGCGCCAGCGACACGCGCAGCTTCTGCGTCATGTCCGCTTCGGATGTGAAGTCGAGATTGACCTGCACCGTCGAGGTGCGGAACATCATGTCGAGGCCGCGCGATCCGACCTTGGGCATGTAGTTGCGCATGATCTCGTAGCGCCGCTTGGGCATCACCGGCGTCTGGTCGAGCGTCCAGACCGGACTCATGCCGACGCTGAGAAACGAGACGCCGAGAGGCGTCGCGACGGTCTTGAGGTCGGCCATGTGCTTGAGGAATTCCTGGTCGGTCGCATGCGCCGTTTTGAGCGGCGCGCCGGACAGTTCGAATTGCCCGCCGGGCTCGATGGAGATCGCGCCGCCGCCATGAGGATCGAACAGGCCGATCGGGTTTTCGTCATCGAGGATGGGCGTCCAGCCGGTCCGCTCGGCCATGCCCTCGATGAGCGCGCGCACGCCCTGCGGCTCGTAGGGAACCGGCGCGCGCGTCGTCTTGTAGAACGGTGTTTTCTCGTGCTCCGTCCCGACGCGCAGCTCGCCGGTTTTGCACCCTTCCTCGAACCACGCCACCAGTTCGTCGCGCGAATGGATGGGCGTGGAGTCCGATTGATCGCGGGCCATTCAGTCGGCTCCTGAAAGGTCTAGGATCGGCGCTGCGTGGCCCTGACCCCGATCGCCGTGAGGTGACATAGGCGGTCCCGGCTCTGCGGGCAATGCGCGCCCCGGGGCTGATCCATTCGTCCCACGCATTCGTCGGGCCGCCGCGCGCGCTTGACGCGCTTGACTCGGCGTCGGCCCCCCGCTCACAAGGCGCCATGACGAAGCCGAAGCTTCATGTCCTGCTCTGCGCTCCGCGCGGATTCTGCGCCGGAGTGGTGCGCGCCATCGACGCCGTCGAGCAGGCGCTGAAGCTCTACGGGCCGCCGGTTTATGTGCGTCACGAGATCGTTCACAACCGTTATGTGGTCGAGGGTCTGAAGAAAAAGGGCGCGGTTTTCGTTGACGAACTGTCGGAGGTTCCGGACACCGGCGCGCCTGTGATCTTTTCCGCGCACGGCGTCGCGAGGTCGGTGCCGGAGGAGGCCGCGTCGCGCAATCTCTTCGCCATCGACGCGACCTGCCCGCTCGTGACCAAGGTGCATCGCGAGGCCGAGCTTCATGCGCGGCGCGGTCGCCACGTCATTCTTGTCGGTCACGCCGGTCATCCCGAGGTGATCGGCACCGTCGGCCAGCTTCCGCCCGGCGCGATCACGCTGGTCGAGACGGTGGCGGATGTCGGGCGCCTGCCGCCCCCCGCGGACGGCCGGCCGCTGGCCTACGTGACGCAGACGACGCTGTCCGTCGATGATACGGCCGCCGTGGTCGCCGCGTTGCGCGCGCGCTTCCCCGATGTGGTCGGGCCGCACAAGGAAGACATCTGCTACGCCACGACGAACCGGCAGGAGGCCGTCAAGAGCGTCGCGCCGAAGGTCGATGCGATGATCGTCGTCGGCTCGCCGAATTCATCCAACTCGCAGCGGCTGCGCGAAGTCGCGGAGCGCGCCGGCTGCGCTCTCGCGCGCCTCATCCTGCGCGCCGAGGATATCGACTGGAGCGAGTTCGGCGCCATCCGCTCGCTTGGCGTGACCGCGGGCGCCTCGGCGCCGGAGGTGCTTGTCGAGGAGATCATCGACGCTTTCGCGGCGCGCTACGAGGTCGATGTCGAGACCGTTTCCACCGCTGACGAGAGCGTGTTTTTCCCTCTGCCGCGCGCGCTGCGGTCGGAGGCTGCGGCTTAGATGGCCGTCTACACCGAAGTCGCCGACGATGAGCTTGCGCGCTTCGTCGCAAACTACGACGTCGGCGCGCTGCTGTCGGCGAAGGGCATCGCCGAGGGCGTCGAGAACTCGAATTATCTTCTGCGCGCCGAGAAGGCGTTCTTCATCCTGACGCTTTACGAGAAGCGCGTGCGCGAGGAGGATCTGCCTTTCTTCATCACGCTGATGGAGCATCTGAACGCGCGCGGCGTCACCTGTCCGCTTCCGGTGAGGAACCGTGCCGGCGAGGCGCTTGGCCGTCTCGCGGGACGGCCGGCGGCGATGGTGACGTTTCTCGACGGCATGGGCGTGAGGCGTCCCGCCGTCGCCCATTGCGCGGCCGTGGGCGAAGCGCTCGCGCGCCTGCATGTCGCGGGACGCGACTTTCCCATGCGGCGCAGGAACGGACTGACCGTGGACGCATGGCGGCCTTTGTTCGATCGCGCGCGCGACCGCGCGGACGAGGTGTCGCCGGGGCTTGGCGCGCGCGCAGCCGTCGCGCTCGCGGAGCTTGAAAACAATTGGCCCGCCGATTTGCCTGTCGGCGTCATCCATGCCGATCTCTTTCCGGACAATGTTTTCTTCATCGGGTCGAAACTGTCCGGGCTGATCGATTTCTATTTCGCCTGCACCGATTGTCTCGCCTACGATCTGGCGATCTGCCTGAACGCCTGGTGCTTCGAGCCCGACGCCTCGTTCAATCTCACAAAGGGGCAGGCGATGATCGCCGGCTATCAGCGCGTGCGCGCGCTGGAGGGCGCCGAGATCGCGGCGCTGCCCGTTCTCTGTCGCGGCGCCGCGCTGCGCTTCATGCTGACGCGCCTGGTCGATTGGCTCAACGTGCCGGCCGGCGCGCTCGTTCGGCCCAAGGATCCGCTCGAATATGACCGCAAGCTGTCCTTTCATCGCCGCGTCGCCAGCGCCGGCGATTATGGCCTCGCGCGCTGAGACCGCGCCGCGATGACCGACTCCACCGTCGTGATTTACACCGATGGCGCCTGCTCGGGAAATCCCGGACCGGGCGGCTGGGGCGCCATTCTCCGCTATGGCGGCCATGAAAAGGAGCTGCGCGGCGGCGAGACGCCGACCACCAACAACCGCATGGAGCTGATGGCGGCGATCGCCGCGCTCGAAAGTCTCAAGCGCCCCGTGGAGGTGGAGCTTCACACCGACAGCCAGTATCTGCGCAACGGCATCACGCAGTGGATTCACGGGTGGAAGAAAAACGGCTGGCGCACCGCCGACCGCAAGCCTGTGAAGAATGAGGAGTTGTGGAAGCGTCTCGACGCCGCCGTCGCGCGGCACAAGGTGGCGTGGAAATGGATCAAGGGCCACGCCGGCCATGAATTCAACGAGCGCGCCGACGAGCTTGCGCGTCAGGCCATCAAGGAACTGGCCGGCGCCGGAAAAGCGCCGGCCTCGTAAGACCTACTGAAGCGAGGCGAGCATCGCCTCGGCGCCGGAGGTGTCCGCCTTGCCGGGCGCGTCCTCGACCGCGATGGATTTCACGACGCCATTGTCGACCAGCATCGCATAACGCTGCGAGCGCACGCCGAGTCCGAAGCCGGAGCCGTCCATCACCAGGCCGACAGCCTTGGCGAAGTCGCCGTTGCCGTCGGCGAGAAATTCGATCTTGCCCTTTCCGCCGGTCGCGTCGGCCCAGGCGTTCATGACGAACACGTCGTTGACGCCGGTGACGGCGATGGCGTCGACGCCTTTGGCTTTGATCTCGTCATAATGGGTGAGATAGCCGGGCAGGTGATTCTTGTGGCAGGTCGGCGTGAAGGCGCCGGGCACGGCGAACAGCACCACGCGGCGGCCCTTGAACACGTCCTCGGTGGTTTTCACCGCCGGTCCCTCCGGCGTCATCACGCGGAAATTCACTTGCGGCAGGTTGTCGCCGACGGCGATGGGCATGAACGGCTCCGTTGGAATGGCGTGCTTGATCGCGCAGGCTTTACGGCATTTCGCCGCCAAGGGGAAATGCCCCTCAGAGAAGCGCCGAGGCGTTGACGGTCGTATCGACCTCGATGGAGCGCCCGCCGGCGACGAGCGTCAGCCGCAACGGCCATGCCGACAGGCCCGCGGGCTTTTCCTCGATCGGGGAGATCAGGCGCGCGACCCCGCCGCTGCTCCTCTCCTTCAGAGCGGGCTTGCTGAAGAAGCTGCCGCGCGGACCCTCGACGAAAAGATCGATCGCCGCCGCCGGATCGGGCGCGACGATCTCGGTCGCCAGCGCCGGTTTTGCGCCGGCGAGGATTGTCGCGGCGCTGATCGCAAGGCCGGACGGCGCGGCGGTCCCGAGCGCGGTCTTGACCGGCGCTTTGCTGGCCGCCTCCGCGATGCGCCCCGCATGCTCGGTCTGCCGCGGGCCGGCGAGGCCGAGAACCGCCTGTCCCTGCGCGGGAATGCACATCGTCGCGCAGATCGCGTAGCTCATGGCGAGCCGCAGCCTGATCGGCGCTGTCGCGTCAGCCGGCGTGACCACGACCGGCAGGATCAGCGGATCGTGATAGCCGATGGAGGAGCTCGACCCGTCCTCGAATCGCTCGGGCGCCGGCCAGATCACCCGGATCGCCTTGCAGTTCTCCGATCCGGTCCAGTCGAACACGGGCGGCGTTCCCGCGTCGCCCGGATCGCGCCAGTAGGTCTTGAAGCCGTTGGCGAGCTTGAACTCGACCCCGGCCGCCCAGCCCTCGTCCGCCGAGCCGCCGGCGATCAGCCTCACCGCCGAATGGGAGGCCTCGCTCCAGGCCGAGGCGGCGCGTTCGGGATCGGCGCGCGCGGTCAGAACGGCGGCCGGGGAGAGAGACGCCGCCGCTGAGCCGGCGAGGAGGACGCGTCTGGAGAGCATGACGCGACTATAACGGAATTGAACGGGAGAACCATGAACGAAGCCGTGAGCGCTGATCCGGCGGGAAACTCGCGGCCGCCCGGCGCGCCTTGCCCCGGCCGGCGGTTTGCGCATACCATTTGCTCATGAAGGCGCCATCGTTCAAAGCGCAGGACGACCGCGGGTTTCTCGACGGTCAGCTTCTTGTCGCGATGCCGGGCATGACGGATGAGCGTTTTTCGCGCAGCGTCATTTACATCTGCGCGCACACGTCTGAAGGGACGATGGGGCTGGTTCTGAATCAGCGCGCGCCGCAGGTGAAGCTGCCGCAGATCCTGGTTCAGCTTGGCGTGGTGGAAGACAGCTCGATCGTGCTGCCCACCAAGGCGCGGCAGATCAACGTGCTCCGCGGCGGCCCGGTGGAGACCGGCCGCGGCTTCGTGCTTCATTCATCCGACTTCTATGTCGAAGCCGCGACGATGCCGCTCGACGAGGGTCTGTGCCTCACCACCACCATTGATGTGTTGAAGGCGATCGCGATCGGCGAAGGTCCTGATCGCGCGCTGCTGGCGCTCGGCTATGCGGGCTGGGAGGCCGGCCAGGTCGAGAACGAAATCAGGCAGAACGCGTGGCTGTCCTGCGCGGCCGATCCCGACATCATTTTCGACGACGGGATCGAAACGAAATATGATCGGGTGATGAAGCGTCTCGGCGTCGATCCGGCGATGCTGTCGAGCGCCGCCGGCCGCGCCTGATCGGCGGAGGGTCAGCCGGCGGATTCTGCGAGATATTTCTTCGCCAGAATTTTCGCTTCCTCGACGGCTGGCTGATCGAACGGATCGACGCCCATCGCATAGCCCGCGAGAATCGTCTCGATCATCATCGTCATCAGCAACTCGCCCAGCGATTCCTCGTCGAGCTTGTCGATCTGGACATGGCGGACGGGACGTCCGTTCTTGGCGAAGGTGTCGACCATGGCCCGGCCCTGCGCCGCGACCAGATCGCCGATGCGGCGCCTGGCGAATTCGGGCTCGTTGATGCGCGTCGCCAGCGGCTTCGGGATTTTCGATCCCTTGCCCTTGGTGTCGAGCGTGAGCACCGTGAACAGCTTGTCGCGCGGTCCGCCGAGATAGAGCTGCTGCTGCGAATGTTGGTCGACGGGGCCGAGCGCGGCGACGGGCTGCGACCCCTGTCCGTCCTTGCCGAGGCTCTCGGCCCAGAGCTGCACCCACCAGCGCGTGAAGCGCTCGAAGCGGTCGCCATAGCCCATCATCACGCTGATGTTCTTGCCCTCGCGCATCGCCGCGACATTGACGGCGGCGCCGGCCGCCGCCGGAATTTTCGAGACGTCATGGCGCGCCAGCAGCGACAGCGCGCCGCGCGCGCCCTTGCGGATCGCGGAGATTTTCAGCCCGAGAACCGCCGCCGGCAGAAGCCCGACATTGGTGAGGACCGAATAGCGGCCGCCGACGCCCGTATGGTGATCGAGGATCGTCGCGTTGTAGGGCGCAAGCAGCGCGCGCAGCGCGTTCGTCTTTCCGGGCTTCTCCGGCTCGGTCAGGCCGAACAGATGCTTCGCCATGCGCTTTCCGAGGCCGGCGGCTTCGAGCGCGGCGATCGCGACGCTCGCCTGCATCAGCGTCTCGCCGGTGCCGCCCGATTTGGAGATGGCGACGAAGCGCGTCGTCTTCATCGGCAGCGCGTCCATGACGCGCGCGAAGGTGAGCGGGTCGAGATTGTCCATGAAATGCGCGCGCAGGCCCGTGCGCGGCGCAAGGCCGGGCACGCCGTGATCGGCGAGCTGCGCCAGCGTCTGCGCGCCGAGCGCCGAGCCGCCGGTGCCGAGGAAAACCACGTCTTTCGCGCCGTCGACGATGTCGGCGGCGACGGCGCGAATGCCGGAGAGGTCGGCCGTCTCCTCGGGGATGGCGAGCAGCGGCAGGGAGCCGTCGCGCATCTGTCCGCGCAGCGTTTCGACCGCGCGTCCCACATCGTCGAACGCCGTCGCAAGGCAGGCTTCGGTCAGCCCTCCCTTGCCGATGACTGTCGCGCGGGTGGCTTCGATGGATTGCTCAAGGCGCATCGTGATGGTCCGTCTTTGGTGAGCCGGGCCGCCGCGCGGGCGGCGGCCGGGGAACGCTGGAGCGTGATGAGGAAAGGCTGAAACGCCTTCCCAGAAGCATCATGCGGCGCGAAGGACTGAGAGCATGTTGCTGTTTTCGTGAAACAGCAAGATTTCTAAAGACCTCGCGGCTGTCCGGCGGCGGCGACGAGCAGCGCGCCGTCGCCGAAGAGACGATGCGCGACGCGCGTCACGTCGGCGCGGCTGACGGCGTTCACCAGCGCGTTGCGTCGCTGCATCCAGTCAAGTCCAAGCTCGTCGAGCTGCATGTGAACGAGCTGCGCCGCGATCTTGGTCGAGGAATCGAACCGCAGCGGATAGGAGCCGGTGATGTATTTCTTCGCCTTCTCGATCTCCTCGTCCGACGGGCCTTCCGTCGAGAGCGAGGCGATCTGCTCGCGGATGACCTGAAGCGCCTCTCCCGCGCGCTCGTTCTTCGTCGAGGTGCCGCCGAAGAGCAGGGCGGAGTGCTCGTTGGCGATGAGGGACGACGAGACGGAGTAGGCGAGGCCGCGCTTTTCGCGCACTTCCTTGAAGAGCCTGGACTGGAATGTTCCGCCGCCGAAGATGTGGTTGACCACCATCGCGGCGATGAAATCCGCATCCTTGCGCGCGACGCCGGCGCGTCCGAAGCGGATCGCCGTCTGCGGAATGTCGAGATGCGAGATCACGGTCTCGCCGATGCGCGCGGGGGCGACGGTCGGGATGGCCGCGAGTTCCGCCTTCGCCGGAAGATCGCCGAAGATGCGGTCGAGCGCGGCGGCCGCGGCGGCGGCGTCGATCGCGCCGACGATGCCGATGACGAGATTGTCGCGCGCGATCAGCCGGCGGTTGAGAGCGGCGATGTCGGCGCGGCCGAGGCTGGGAACGGTTTCGAGCGAGCCGTTGACGGACTTGCCATAGGGATGATTCGGAAACGCGGCTTCGGCGAAAGCGCGGCCGACAATCGAATCGGGATCTTTCGCCTCATGCTTCAGGCCGGCCGAGATCTGCGCGCGGATGCGCTCCACCGCGTCGTCGTCGAAGCGCGGCTCGACAAGCGCGAGCCGCAGCATCTCGAACGCTTCCGCGCGATGGCGCGTCAGCGTGCGCAGCCCGCCGCCCAGCGAATCCCTGTCGGCGTCGAAGGAGAGTTCGACGGCGAACTCGTCCAGCCTCTCCTGGAAGGCGGCGGAATCGTAGGGCCCGGCGCCTTCGTCGAGAAGTCCGGACATCATGTTGGCGAGGCCGGCCTTGTCGGCGGGATCCTGGGACGCGCCGCCGCGAAAGGCGAAGCGGAGCGCCACCAGAGGCGCGCTCTGGTCCTCGACCAGCCAGGCGCGCACGCCGCGCGGCGTCTCGATGGGGCGGATCGGCAGGGTGTGCGGCGCGGCGGCCGGAGGAGAAGGTGCGTTCATGGGACTGTCTGCCGGTTCAGGCGGCCGCGGCGGTTTCGAGATAGCCGGTGGCGGAGCGCTGCGGCGACAGCCAGCGCGCCAGCGCGGCGCGGACGTCGTCGGCGGTCACCGCCTCGATGCGCGCCTGCCAGTCCTGCACGTCGGCGATCGCGCCGCCGACCGCGAGCGTCGCGCCATAGGCCCGGGCGAGGTTGGCCTGGCTGTCCTGCGAATAGAGGTGATCGGCGATCAGCCGCGTCTTGGCGCGGGCGAGCTCCGCTTCGGTCGGCCCGTTGGCGGTGAATTCCGCGAGCGTTTCGTCGAGCGCGCGCTCCAGCGCGGCGAGGTCCGTGCTTTCGGTCGGCACGGCGTAGACGCCGAACTGCGTCCGGTCGACGGCGGTTCCCATGTACCAGGCCCCGCTCGCCACGGCGAGGCCGCGGTCTCGCGCCAGCCGCCGGTAGAGATAGCCCGTCTGCGGCGCGCCGAGCAGTTGCGCGGCGACGTCGAGCGCGTCGGAGGCCGCGCGGTCCTCCAGCAGGGACGGCGCGAGATAGATGCGCTGCAGATAGGGCTGCTCCACCTTTTCGTCGGCGAGGCGCACCAAGCGTCGCGCGCGCGGCTCCGGCTCCTGCGGCCGATGGCGGACGGGCTGCGCGCCGCGCGCCGGAATCCGGCCGTAGGTGTCGTTGGCGAGCCGCAGGGCCTCCTCGCGCGTCACGTCGCCGGCGACGACGAGAATGGCGTTCTCCGGGGTATAGAAGCGATTGTAATAGGCGAGCGCGTCCTCGCGCCCGAGGCCCTCGATCTCGTGCATCCAGCCGATGATCGGGACGCCGTAGGGATGATGCGTGAACAGGCTCGACGTCAGCGCCTCGCCAAGCTGGGCGTCGGGACGGTTGTCGGTGCGCATGCGGCGCTCCTCGATCACCACGTCGCGCTCGGGCCCCACCACGTCCTCCGCCAGCGCCAGATTGGCCATGCGGTCCGCCTCGAACGCCATCATGGTGGCGAGATGCTCCTTCGCCACCCGCTGGAAATAAGCGGTGTAATCCATCGAGGTGAACGCGTTCTCCTGGCCGCCGAGATCGGAGACCACGGCGGAGAATTCGCCCGCGGGGTGCTTGTGCGTGCCCTTGAACATCAGATGTTCGAGAAAATGCGCGATGCCCGACTTGCCGGCGGGATCGTCGGCAGAGCCGTTGCGATACCAGACCATATGCGTGACGACCGGCGTGCGATGGTCGGGAATCACCACCACCTCGAGGCCGTTCGCCAGCCTGTCATGGGACGCGACGGGTCCGGCGGGGGCGGTCTGGGAAACAGTCATCGTGCGGTCCTGGCGGCCGTTATGAAAAAGGCTCCGCCGCGGACGGAGCCTTGGGTTCGATGGAGATAAGCGACCGGAGCGCTGATCGCCAGCGTCTGGGCTGGTCGCACTTAATTGTCCGAGCGGCGGCGCTGCTGCTGCACGTAGTCGCGCCCGAGATTCTCATTGCGGTCGTTCACCGTCGAGGACGGCGCGCGCTGGGTGCGCACGATCTCGGTCGGCTTGCGATAGCCCGCCGGCGGGTCGGTGAGGGAGTCGCGCTGCGGCTCTTCGCCGGGCCGCAGATTGCTGAGCGAAGTGGCGCGCCGGTTGTCTGCGTCCTTCATCTGCATCGTCGGCGTGATGATCAAATCGGTGGTGTCGTCCTCATGCCTCCACCGCGGCGGGGCGGGATTGTTCGTCGCCGTGCGCGGGCCGTTGCGCAGCGCGCCTGGAGACAGGCGCGGCTCTTCGCGCTGCCAGATCTGGAGCGCCGGCAGCCTCGCATCCTCGGCGGCTTTGCGTCGCGCGACCACGTCCGGATCGTTGGGCCAGTTGGCGGCGCGCGTTTCGGCCGGCGCCTGCGGGGTCGGCAGCGCTGACTTCGGCGGCACCACCAGCGGCGCGCGCTCACGATAGTCGATCGGCTCCTTCGGCTTGGAGGTGATGCCGATGGCCGAGAACACTTCCGTGAAGATGTCGTCCGCCGAAGCGGGCGCCGGGGCGCTGAACATTGCTCCCGCGGCGAGCGCGGCGCCGATCACGAGCGGCCTCGTCTTCATTCCGTTCTCCTTGCGTCGCTCCAGCCCGCCAGAAACCCGGCGAATGCGGCCTCACGAGGGCGGCTCAGCCGCCTTCCGTTCCCTGGACGCCGCCCCGCGACCTGACGGCGTCATACAGGAGGCCGATCACCCCGGCAACGATCGCGGCGTCGGCGATGTTGAAGACGTACCAGCTGAATCGTCCCCAATAAAAGTGAATGAAGTCGAAAACCGCGCCGTAGGCGACCCGGTCGATGAGATTGCCGACGGCGCCGCCGATCAGCAGGCCGAGCGCGATCGCCAGCGCGCGGTCGCGGGCGCGCGCCAGCCAGATCGAGAATCCCACAGCCGCGACGGCCGACACCGCGATCAGCAGCCAGCGCCCCCATTCGGTGTGCTGCTGGAACAGGCCGTAGGAGATGCCGCGATTCCACACCTCCGTCAGTTCGAGAAAGGAGGTGACCTGAACCGGGCCGGTCTCCACGATGCGCCGCACGAACAGCGCCCAGAGCTTCGTCGCCTGGTCGGCGACGAGAATGACGGCGGCGATCGCGGCGCCGAGGCGGGCGGGCGTCATGGGGCGGCCGAGTCGAGTTCGCGCAGCGCCCGCGCGTCGCGGGGCGTCACGTCGGGATAGGCCGGGTCGGCGGACGCCGGGTCGAAATAGCGCCAGGAACGCGCGCATTTCACGCCGGCGGCGCGGGCGGGCGACACCGCCACGCCCTTGACCTCGTCGAGGCGGAAGGCGTCCGCCGGCCCTTCGCCCGCCTGCACCGTGATCGCCGAGGTGATGCACACGTCGGCGAAATCCAGCCCCTCGAGCGCGGCGAGGAGATCGGTGTCCGAGACGAACACGGCCGGCGCCGCCTCCAGCGACGAGCCGATGCGCTTTTGCGCCCGCTCGACCTCGAGCGCGCCGGTGACGACGCGGCGGACCTTCCGGATCTTCTCCCATTTCGCGGCGAGCGCGTCGTCGCGCCATTGCGCCGGAATGGCGGGGAAGGTTTCCAGATGGACCGAGCCGCTCTCGTCGCGATAGCGGTCGAGCCACGCCTCGTCCGTGGTGAAGGAGAGGATCGGCGCGAGCCAGAGAGTCACGCAGCGGAAAATCTGCTCGATCGCCGTCAGCGCGGCCTTGCGCGCCATGCTCGACGGCGGATCGCAGTAGAGCGTGTCCTTGCGGACGTCGAAATAGAACGCCGACAGATCGGCGGTCATGAATTGCGACAGCGCCGCGATCACGCGCTTGTAGTCGTAGGCCGCATAGGCGTCGCGCACGGTCCCGTCGAGCTCCGCGAGCCGGTGCAGCATCAGCCGCTCCAGCTCGGGCATATCGTGAAAGGAAACCGATGCCGTAGCGTCGTAATGCGCGAGCGACCCCAGCATCCAGCGGATGGTGTTGCGCAGCTTGCGGTAGGTCTCGACGAAGGTGTCGATGATCTGCTTGCCGATGCGCAGATCGTCGGAATAGTCCGCCGCCGCGACCCACAGCCGCAGGATGTCGGCGCCGGACTGTTTGATCACGTCCTGCGGCGCGACCACGTTGCCGAGCGACTTGCTCATCTTCTTGCCGTTCGGATCGAGCACGAAGCCGTGCGTCAGCACCACGTCGAAGGGCGAGCGTCCGCGCGTGCCGCAGCTTTCGAGCAACGAGGAATGAAACCAGCCGCGATGCTGGTCCGATCCCTCCAGATACATCACCGTGTCGGCGCCGCCGTCGATCCTGCGCTTGACTCCGGCGAGGCCGGGAAAATGCGCCGGGTCTTCGAGCGTGAAGGCGTGCGTCGATCCTGAATCGAACCACACGTCGATCACGTCGGTGACCTTCTCGAAATCGGCGGGATCATAATCGGGCGCAAGGAAGCGCGCGCCCGATTTGTCCGCGAACCAGGCGTCGCCGCCTTCTTTCAGGAAAGCGTCGAAGATGCGCCCGTTCACGCGCGCGTCGCGCAGCACGTCCTTTTCCTTCAGCCCGTGCCGCGGCAGGTCGCGCTTCGCCACGAACACGCTGATCGGCGTGCCCCAGGCTCGCTGGCGCGACACGACCCAGTCGGGCCGGTTGGCGATCATGCCGGTGATGCGGTTCTCGCCGGCCGCCGGCACCCACTCCGTCTCCTTGATCGAGGCGAGCGCGACGTCGCGCAGGGTGGGGCGATTGCTTCCTTCTCCCTTCGAGCGGGAGGACGGAAGCTCGAACGGCTGGTCCATCGCGATGAACCATTGCGGCGTGTTGCGGAAGATCACCGGCTTCTTCGAGCGCCAGCTATGCGGATATTGATGTTTCAGGCGTCCGCGCGCGACGATCGTTCCCGCCTCGACCAGCGCCTTGAACACCGCCTCGTTGGCGTCGCCCTTGTCGCCCTTGTCGGTGATGACGCGCTTGCCTTCGAAGCCGGGCGCGTCTTTCGTGAAGAACCCGTCCTCGTCGACGGTATAGGGGATGCGCGTGTCGACGCCGCGTTCCGCCAGCTTGCGCGCGTTTGCCATCCAGATGTCGAAATCCTCGCGGCCATGGCCGGGCGCGGTGTGAACGAAGCCCGTGCCGGCGTCGTCGGTGACATGATCGCCGTCGAGCATCGGCACGTCGAAATCGTAGCCGGGGATTTTGCCGGCGAAAGGGTGAGCGCAGGTGACGCCGCGCAGCATATCTGCGCTCACCGCGCTCAAACGCTCATAACCCTCAACTTTTGCCGCTCTGAAAACATCGGCGGCGAGATTGTCAGCGACAACATACGTCGAACCGCTCTGCGCCCAGTTGCCATCCGGCGCGTTTGTTATCCGGTAAAGCCCGTAGTTAATCTTTCGTGAAAAAGAAATCGCCCGATTGCCCGGAATTGTCCAAGGCGTAGTTGTCCAGATGACGATGGCGGATTTGAGAAGTTCGCTCTCAAGATTTTTGAATGCACGTTTGCCGATTGTGTCATCGGAGTAGCCGACGAAGGAATCTAAACTCGCCTTCACAGGAAACGCCGCATACACCGTATCGCTGACGTGGTCTTCATACTCGACTTCGGCCTCGGCCAGAGCGGTTTTCTCCACCACGCTCCACATCACGGGCTTCGAGCCGCGATAGAGCAGGCCGTTCTCGGCGAATTTCATGATCTCGCGCGCGATCACGGCTTCGCTGGCGAAATCCATCGTCGAATAGGGATGGTCCCAGTCGCCGACGACGCCGAGCCGCTTGAACTCCTCGCGTTGAACGTTGAGCCAGTGCGCGGCGAAGGCGCGGCATTCCGCGCGGAACTGGTTGATCGCGACGGGGTCGGAGAAGTCCGGCTTCTCCTTGCCCTTGGCGCGATACTCCTCCTCGACCTTCCATTCGATCGGCAGGCCGTGGCAGTCCCAGCCCGGCACATAGTTGCTGTCATGGCCGAGCATCTGCTGGCTGCGGGTCACGAGATCTTTCAGAATCTTGTTGAGCGCGTGCCCGATATGGATGTTGCCGTTCGCATAGGGCGGCCCGTCATGCAGGACGAATTTCGGCCGGCCGGCGGCGGTCTCGCGCAGCTTGCGGTAGAGGTCGATCTTCGCCCAGCGGGCCAGAATGTCGGGCTCGCGCTGCGGCAGCCCGGCTCGCATCGGGAAATCCGTCTGCGGCAGGAACAGCGTTTTGGAATAGTCGCGGGTCGCGCCGGCGGCGTCGGTCTTGGCGGTTGTGCTCATGGTCGGTCACGGATGCGTCGCGGCCTTATGAGCCGGCGAGGCTTGAAAGAAAATGAAATTCGGCGGCTGAGACGATCCCGGACGGCCGCAGGCGCAAGCGCTCAGGCGGCGGCCGGGCCGCTAATTCGCGGAATGAGGCGGAAGATGCGCGCCATGGTCATTCCGGCTGCATAGCATTCCTGGCGCAGGAGCGAAATGGCCCGTCACGATGCCGGCGCCAGCCGTCTGGCCGATTTCTCGACCCGTTCCGCCGGAACCGAGACCCAGGCGTCGCCCGCCAGAACCTGGGTCGCGTCCACCCAGCATTCGCAGGCGAGCCGGGCGCGCCTGCGCTCGGGGATCAGTTCGGCGACCTCGACGGACGCCGCCACGACGTCGCCGATCTTCACCGGCGCGAGGAACTGGAAGCTCTGGGAGAGATAGATGGCGCCCGCGCCCGGGAGCCTCGTTCCGATCAGCGCGGAGATCAGGCTGCCCGTGAACATGCCGTGCGCGATGCGCTCCCCGAACCGGGTCTTGGCCGCGAAATGATCCGACAGATGCACCGGATTGCCGTCGCCGGAAATCTCCGCGAAGCGCGTGAGATCGTGCGCCATCACGGTGCGCAGGAGGGATGCGCGCTGACCGATCGTAAGATCGTCGAAACGCAGGGACAGGACGACGGAGGTCATGGCGGCCTATTGTTGCGCTGCAACATGATCCGGCGGAGAGGCGAGGTCAACCTCCTGGTTGTGGAGGCGCGAAACCGGCCCCTAACGCGGGGTCCGCTACGACCGGCGAGCGGATATCGCGGCGCGACCGCTCAGGAGCAGGGGGAGAATGGCGCTCGACCCGGCGATGCCGATCCTCATCGTGGACGATTACCGGATGATGGTGCGCATCATGCGCGGCCTGTTGAAACAGTTCGGCTTCGAAGATGTCGACGACGCTCCGAGCGGCGTTGACGCCATCCAGAGCCTCAGGCGCCGGAAATACGGGCTGGTGATCTCCAACTGGGGCATGGAGCCGATGACCGGCTACGACCTGCTGCGGCATGTGCGCGGGGAGGCGGCGCTGCGCGACACGCCCTTCATTCTCGTCACCGCGGAACTGAGGGCCGAGAACATGACCGCGGCGCAGAAGGCCGGCGCGAACGATTGCATCGTCAAGCCGTTCAGCGCGCAGACGTTGAAGGCGACGATCGAAACCGCCTGCGGCGCGTGAATGTTGTCAGCGGCGGCGCGCTTCGTCCGCCGCGCCGCTCACCAGGCGAGGCGCGCCGCGATCGCGGTCGGCCGGAAGGCGGCCTCGCCGAGGAACAGCTCGGCTTTCGCCGCGTCGACCTGGCCGTCCTCGCCGAGCAGGTCGCGGGCGTGGATTCCATCGGCGATCATCAGCGAGCGAACGCCCAGCCGATGGGCGCCGGCGACGTCGGTGCGGATCGCGTCGCCGATCGCCATCACCCGCCCGCGGTCGGCAGGCGCGCGGCGCGACAGCGCCGCGATGTCGAGCGCCGCGTCATAGATCATCCCGTGCGGCTTGCCGGTCCAGGCGACGGCGCCGCCGATTTTTTCGTAGTCTTCCGCGATGGCGCCCGCGCACCAGATCAGCCGCGGCCCGCGCTCCACCACCAGGTCGGGATTGGCGCAGATCATCGGCAGCGCGCGCGCGCGGCATTCCGCCAGCCGGCCGGCGTAGTCGGCGGGCGTTTCTGTCTCGTCGTCGTCGAGCCCCGCGCAGAGCACGATTTCAGCGTCCGCGATCGGCGTCTCGCGCAGCGGCAGGTTCGCGAACAGCGAACGGTCGCGATCCGGGCCGAAATAGGCGAGCGTTCGATGCTTCCCTTGCGCGAGCATGGTGCGCGTGATGTCGCCCGACGTGACGACGGCGTCATAGGCTTCGCGCGTGACGCCGAGCCCGTCGAGAAACTCGACCACCCGCGCGCTCTCGCGCGGCGCGTTCGACACGAGCGTGACGAAGCCGCCGCCGCGCCGGAAGCGCGCCAGCGCCTCGCCTGCGGCGGGGTGCGGCGCGAGGCCGTTATGCAGCACGCCCCACACATCGACGAGAAGGATGTCGATGCCGGAGACGAGGCCCGAGAGGCCGTGGACGATGGGTGTCACGATGGCGCAGCGCAAATGAATGGCGGGCCGCGCCTTTGCCGGCGGCGGCTCGTCTCGTCAAGCGACGGGTCAGATCAGGCGACGGGTTAGGCGCGCCGCAGGGTGGAGCGATAGGACACGCGCTCCGGCTGCGCGGGCGGCGGATCGTTGGCGGCGGGCGCAGAGGGCGTCACCGGCGGCTCGGGAAGCGGTTCAAGTAGATCGGGCTTCACCGGGCGGGGCGGGGAGAAGGCGTCGCCCTGCCCGAACCGCACCTCGAAGTCGAGAATCTCGACCACCGTGTTTTCCCTGTCGAGTCCGTCCGCGATGAGCTGGACGCCGTTGCGGGTCAGCAGCCGCGACAGGTCGCGAGGGTCGATCTCGGTCGGCGCGCGCGCCGCGTCGGAGAGAAACACGCCCGCCGGCGCCTTCACGTAGCGCACGCCGTGGTCGAACAGCGTGCGCGGATCGAGCCGCAGATCCGCGATCTTGTCGACGCCGAGCCCGAAGCCGAGATCGACAAGCGGCCGCAGCCTGGCCAGCCCCGCGCCGCCGAGCAGCCGGGCGGTCGCCTGCGACATGAGGATCACGATGTGGCTCGCGAGATCCTGCGCGCCATGCAGGGCGGAGATCAGCGCCTCCGGCTCGGCGATCGAGCGGTCCGAGACGCGCACGAACACCGCGATGTCCCTGTTCCTTTTCGCCAGACGCCGCGTGACGACGAACAGCCGTCGCAGGGCGGCGAGGTCGAACGCCGAGAGCCGGGTCCGGCCGCCGGACTGCAGCGCCGCATGCAGGTCCTCGTCGTTGGCGGCGCGCAGGCGCGCGAAGGCTTCGTAGAATTTCACGCGCCGCTGCGGCAGCGACACGATCGGCTGCAGATGAAGGTCGAAGGCGCCATCGGCGATCGCACGATCCAGTGCGGCGTCGACCGCGCGCCTGTCCGGCTGAGCTGGAGCGGGCGCTGGCGCGGCGGGGGGCGCGTCGGTCTCGGCTGAAGGGACGGCGCCCAGTTCGGCGTCGTGATGGGCGACGGCGACGGCGAGCTCCTTCACCAGGGTTCCGAGCATCTCGATCTCGGCCGCCGACTGCTCCACGCCCGGTCTCGCGTCGCGCGCGATCCATTGCTCGATGTCGCGCGCCCTGTCGTCGAGCGCCGCGAGCTGCGCGCCGGCGCGCTCGACGCCGCTGGCGAGCGCCCCCACGGCGTCGGCCAGCCGCTCCGTCTGTCTGCGGCGCGCGCGCAACTCCATGACGATCGCCGCGAAGCCGACGGCGCAAAGCCCGAACAGGGCGGCCACCTGCGGCGAGGCGTCGAGAAAGCGCGCCGCGCCCATCGACGCCAGCGCGGCGAAAGCGGCCGCCATGCCCAGAACAAGAGGCGCAGCGCGCAGGGTTATGGTCTTCGACATGGATCGGTCCGCGGCCGCTGGCGCATCGGGTGATTCGCGCTCGCGACGATAGTTCGATCCGCGACCGTCCGCGAGCGGGTCACCCGGCCGTGGCGGAGATTGCGGCGCGGTTCTCGGACCGCTGGCTGCGGGTCGCGCTCTCGACCGCTGCGGTCAGCAGAGCGAGGACATCGGGGCTGAACGCCCGTCGCGCGAGCATGTCTCTTGGCTGGGTCAGATAACGGGGGTCGAGCGCCGTGAGCTTCCTGCCGCAAGCCTCGAGCTGCTCCTGCGCGCCCGCCGCGCGCGCCGTGAGAATGCAGGCCAGCAGCGAGAGCGGATCTGAATCCGACACGATGTTCTGCGCATGCGCCAGAGCCGCCGCATCGTCGCCGAGCAGGATCGCCGACAGCGTCAGATAGAAATCGTGCCAGGGCGCGTGGATCGGAAGGGCGTCGGCGGCTTCGATGAGCCTGGCGCGGCCCTCGCGCACGCGGCCGGACTGCACGAGACGCGCGCCGTAGTCGGCGAGGATGTCCATGTCGAGCGGGTTGAGCGCGAGCGCGCGCTCGCCGGCGCGCAGGGCTTCGTCGGTTTGCCCGCGCAGGAACAGGGCGTCCATGAGCGCCTGGTGCGCGCGCGCGTTCGTCGGCGCGGCCGCGATCGCGGCGCGGGCGTGCGACAGGGCGCGGTCGAGCGGCGCTGGTCCTGGCTGGGGATTGTCGTCGTTGCGGTATTCGTCGAGCGCCAGCATGCTGAGCTGCGTTTCCGCCAGGACCGGCGGCAGCTTGGCGCCCGCCGCGCCTGTGAGGCACGCGACGGCCTCGGCGTGCTTCGGCCGGGTCGGCGCCCGCCAGTAGGATTGCGCGATGAAGAGGCAGGCCGGGCCGGACGACGGATCCTTGCCGAACCGCGCCGCCTGGTCGGCGCTGATGACGCCGAGCGGCTGGGCGATCTCGATGGCGAGCGCCCGCACGACGCTCTGCTCGCCCGTCGGGTCCGCCGCGGCCGGCTCGGCGTCGGAGGGTTGAAAGGAGGGGTATTCGCGCGCCAGCAGAATTTCGCGTGTTCCGGGGGCGAGCAGGGCGATTCCGAGACGGTAGTTGCCGTCCTGCTGGCGGGTCAGCCGGCCGCGGAGAAGATAGCTTCCGGCGTCCGGCGGCGGCGCCGACGGGCCGGCAACCCGGATGTCCCCGAAGCGCGAGAAAGCGACGACCAGCCGCTCCGCGAGCCGCCGCGCCGCTTCCGTGGGCGGATTGTCGCCCCCGACCGCCTCGAACTGCGTGACATAAACGACGGGAAGGATTGAGTCGGCGACGCTCGTCTGGATCGCGCGGGCGTCGGTTTCGCGCGGCGCGTCGAACGCGCCCCGGACGAACGCGACGCCCCCGACGGCAGCCAGCGCCGCCACGCAGGCGAGGGCGAGGGCGAGGACGAGCGGCGCGCCGCGCCGCGCCGCCACGTCCGGCTGCGGCGGGGGCGCTGGCTCCGGTTCCTGCGAGGCGTCCGCGCTCTCCGGCTCGTCCGCGACCGGCGGCGGCTGCTCGATGGGCGCATGCGCCAGCTCGCCTGACGCGACGTCTTCGTGCGCGCCGATATGTCCGATATGATTGTCGTTCGACGCCCCGCGCGAGCTTTTGGCGCAGCGCCTGACCAGGGAAAAGGTCGGCAGATAGCCGCCCGTCGGCATGGCGATCACCAGCGGGTCCGCTTTTTTCCGGGGCCTTCATAGTAGCTGCGCAGCGCCTGCCTGAGCCGCCGCGCCTCCACGCGCACGATCGGATCGAATTGCGGATCGAAATCGTCAGAGCGCCCGAGCGCTTCCACGGCGATGGCGTAACCCTTCAGGGATCGGCCGCGCCCTTCGAGCGTCTCTTCGACGACGTATTGGAGGAAATTGGTCAACTGCGGAGACGACGAAAAAGGCTCCGCCGACCGCAACCTGTCCAGTTGCTTCCGAACCTCTTGTGGCGTCACGCCGCCAGCCATGACTTCCGCCTCCGCTGGCATTCGCCCCTGCCCCGTTAGCGATGACGTAAGGTAGCAGGCGCAAGTCGAATTGCAATGAATGAAACCTGTGGCGGGAATCGCTGCGTCGCGCGAGTTGCGTCCGCGCCCGCCCTTGATACGGTCGCCGCCTGCTTGAGGGTTTCTCTATGCCGAACAGTTCCGCGCTCGCGCCCAACGATCTCGAATCCTTCTGGATGCCCTTCACGGCCAACCGCGCCTTCAAGAAGCGGCCCCGCATGATCGTCGGCGCCAAGGACATGCACTATGTGACCGATGACGGCCGCAAGGTGCTCGACGCGACCGCGGGCCTCTGGTGCTGCAACGCCGGCCATGCGCGGCGTCCCATCATCGAGGCGATCCAGAAGCAGGCCGAGGAGCTCGATTACGCGCCGAATTTCCAGTACGGCCATCCGAAGGCGTTCGCGCTCGCCGCCCGCATCGCGGCGATGGCGCCGGGCGATCTCGATCACGTCTTTTTCTGCGGCGGCGGTTCGGAGGCGGTCGATTCGGCGCTGAAGATCGCGCTCGCCTATTGGAACGTGACGGGCAAGGGGTCGAAGACGCGGCTCATCGGCCGCGAGCGCGGCTATCACGGCGTCGGCTTCGGCGGCATCTCGGTCGGCGGCATCGTGCCGAACCGCAAGTTCTTCGGAACGCTGCTGGCGGGCGTCGATCATCTGCCCACGACCTATTCGCGCGAGCATCAGGCCTTCACCAAGGGCGAGCCCGACTATGGCGCGCATTTCGCCGATGAGCTGGAGCGCATCGTCGGCCTGCATGACGCATCGACCATCGCGGCCGTGATCGTCGAGCCGATGGCGGGATCGACCGGCGTGCTGCCTCCGCCCAAGGGCTATCTGCAGAAGTTGCGCGCGATCTGCGACAAGCACAACATTCTCCTCATCTTCGACGAGGTCATCACCGGCTTCGGTCGGCTCGGACACGCCTTTGCGGCCGAGCGCTACGGCGTCATTCCCGACATGATCACCTTCGCGAAAGGCGTGACCTCCGGCGCGGCGCCGATGGGCGGCGTGCTGGTGCGGAAGGGAATCTTCGACGCTTTCATGAACGGACCGGATCATGTGATCGAGCTGTTCCACGGCTACACCTATTCGGGCCATCCCATGGCCGCCGCCGCCGGTCTGGCGGCGCTCGAGATCTACAAGGAAGAGGGATTGTTCGAGCGCGCGAAGACGCTTGAGCCGGTTTTCGCCGACGCCATGATGGACGCCTGGAAAGGCCTGCCGAACGTGCTCGACGTGCGCACGCTCGGCCTTGTCGCCGCCGTCGATCTCGCCGCTGCGCCGGACGGCGCGGGCAAGCGCGCCTATGCGGCGATGGAGACCGGCTTCCATGATCACGACATCATGCTGCGCGTCACCGGCGACACGATCGCGATCACGCCGCCGCTGACCGTGAGCGAAAGCCAGGTCGGCGAGATCGCGGAGCGGGTCGCGAAAGTGATCCGGGCTGTGGCGTAGCGGTCGTTTCTCCGGGACGGAAAAAATTGCTCTTGATCGCCGGCGTCAGGCCGGCGATGACTTTTGCCGGCCAGTTCAATATTTCAGATCGCCTGCGCAGGCGCCGATTTTTTAATTCGTAATCAAACGTGATCGAAAGGATCCATATTTGGCGCTTGTTTCTCAGTTGCGTTTTTCATAAACGCGCCCTCCCTCATCGTCGCCTTGTGTCCGGGCTCGCCGAGACCCGGCTGGCGCGCGCCGCTCTGCGGCGTCGTGTTCCGCGGCGGTAAGGCGCGCATGTAGCTCAGCGGTAGAGCGTCCGTCTTTTCAGGCGGGAGGTCGGGGGTTCGACTCCTCTCATGTGCAATGCGACTAGCTCACTGGGTAGAGCACAGGACTGTTAATCCTGGTGTCGAAGGTTCGAGTCCTTCGTCGCTGTCTGCCCCACAAGGCGGACACTCGCCTCCACGCGAGTCGATCAAACGGGAAGCCGGCCGCTTCCCGACGGAGCTTTCCCGGCGTCGAGGCTTCGGCGGACGCGCCGGGAACGATGTCCAGGCGCATTCCGCGCCTGCGCCGCAGCGGATTCCGCCTGCGCGCGAAGCCCGACGATCCGGCCCCGGCGTCCCGCTCCGGCGTGGCGGCTGCAGCCGGAAGCGGACGGCGGAGCGCTGAGGCTCAAGCCGCGGCCCGCGGGGGATGCGTTCGGGGACGGCCGGCGACCTATTTCAGCGCCGCGTTCGGCCGCGGCGGAAGTTGGATTGTGAAGCGGATATTGTTTGCAAGGAGAGTTTGATGACGAGGTCTCTCTTCGCGCTGCGCGTCGTCGTGAAGGATGACGAGCGCGCGATTCTGAGCCGCAACGGCCGTTTCGAGCGCATGCTCGATCCGGGACGCCATGTCCTGTTCGATCCCGCCCGCGCGCTCGCGGTCGAGGCGTTCAATGTCGTGCGCACGGAGTTTCCGGCGGATCGCTACGACGTGCTCGCGAAGTCGCATCCCGACGTCGCGGCGCGATATTTCGCGCCCGCGACCACGAGGGCGTTCGAGGTCGCGATCGTGTCGTTCGACGGCCAGCCGACATCCGTGCTGCCGCCCTTCTCGCGCCGCGTCTACTGGAAGGCGGTGAACGCCGTCGAGATCGACCGCGTCGACACGCGCGACGCCCTGCGCGTCGATAAGGCGCATGCGGAGCGCATCGATTTCACGCGGTCCTCGATCGCGACGCAGGCGATCGTCGAGCAGCACGAGGCGGCGCTTCTGTTCGTCAATGGCGAGCTGGTCGAGCGGCTCAAGCCCGGACGTCACGAGTTCTGGAAGACCGACCGCGAGGTCAAGGTCGTGAAGATCGACATGCGCCCGCAGCCCATCGAGATCACGGCGCAGGAGATCCTCACCAAGGATCGCATTGCGCTGCGCATCACGCTGACCGCCTTCTATCGCGTGGTCGATCCGGAAAAGTCGGCCGCCGCGACGAGCGACCTGTCGACGATGCTCTACCGGCTCGTGCAGTTCGCGATCCGCGAGGCGGTGGCGACGCGCACGCTCGACGAGATTCTCGCCGCGCGCGACGCGATCGACGCGGAGCTGCGCGCCTATGTCGGCGCGCGGACCGGCGATCTCGGCGTGTCCGTCGCCGAGCTTGGCGTGAAGGACGTGATCCTGCCGGGCGAGGTGCGCGATCTCGTCAACAAGGTGGTGGAGGCGGAGCGGCTCGCGAAGGCGAACCTGATCCGCCGGCAGGAGGAGACCGCGGCCACGCGCTCGCTTCTGAACACCGCCAAGCTGATGGAGGCGAACCCGCTGCTCGTGCGGCTCAAGGAGCTTGAGGCGCTGGAGAAGCTGGTCGAGAAGGTCGGCCGCATCGATCTGCACGCCGGCGAGGGCAAGGGCCTCGATGCGCTGCTGAGCGGTCTCTACCGGCTGGGCGGGAGCGACGCCGAGCGGCCGGCATCGTGAAGAAAAGGGAAGGGGAGGCGGCGCCTCTCCTTCCTGTCAGCCGGCGTTCGCGCGCGGGACGCGCACCGTGCGGCGGCGCGTCAGCTGGTCGCCCGAGATGGCCGGCCGGCCGATGAGATAGCCCTGGATCTGCGTGATGCCGGCGGCGCGCGCCAGCGTGAGCTGCTCCTCGGTCTCGATGCCTTCCGCGACGGTGTTGACGCCGAGCGCGCGCCCGAGCCCCGCGACCGCCGCCACGATCGCGATGCTGTCGTCGCCGCTGTTGGGATTGATCACGAAGGAGCGGTCGATCTTGATCTTGTCGAACGGAAACATGCGCAGATAGCTGAGCGAGGAATAGCCGGAGCCGAAATCGTCGAGCACGATGGAGACGCCGCGCTCGCGCACCGTGGCGAGCGCCGCGATCGCGCGCTCGGTGTCGCGCATCAGCGCTGTCTCGGTGATTTCGAGCTCCAGGCGGGTGGGATCGAGTCCGCTGCGCCGCAGGGCCTGATCCACATTCGCCGGAACGTCGTCATGCTCGAGCTGGACGGCGGAGATGTTGACCGACACCTTCGCGGCGCTGCGCCATGTCGCGGCGGCGGCGCAGGCGGCGCCGAGCACCCATCGCCCGAGCGGCAGGATGAGCCGCGTCTGCTCGGCGATCGGGATGAAGGCGTCCGGCGGCAGGTAGCCGTCTTTCCTGCGCCAGCGGATGAGCGCTTCGGCCGCGACGGTTTCGCGGGTCACGATGTCGGCGATCGGCTGGAAGGCGAGCGCGAAAGCCTCGTCCTTGAGCGCCGCGCGCATGTCGCTTTCGATGCGCCGCCGCGCCTCCATCTCTGTCGCCATGTCGGGCGTGAACAGGCGCCAGCTGTTGCAGCGTCCGGCGCGCGCCTCGTCGAGCGCCAGCTCGGCCCGCTGCGTCAGCATGTCCGCGTCGCACGCCTCCTCGTTGCGCATCACGGCGACGCCGATGCTGGCGCGGATCGCCGCCGCGTCGAAAGGCTTGCCGAGCTGGCTGAGCAGCCGCTGCGCGAACAGCGCCGCTTCGCGCTCCGGCTCGTCGCCGAGCCAGCGCACGATCGCAAACTCGTCGCCGTCGATGCGGCCGAAGCGGTCGCGCTCGCCGAGGGCCTCGCGCAGCCGCCGCGCGGTCTCGCGCAGCACCACGTCGCCCGCATGGGCGCCGAGGCCGGCGTTGATGGCGCGCAGCCCGCCGAGATCGACGAGCAGCAGCGCAAACGGACGCGCGCCGCCCTCGGTGGCGGCGTGGGCGCGGCCGAGCGCCTGGAGGAACTGGGCGCGGTTGAGGGCGCCGGTGAGGGCGTCGTGACGCGCGAGATGCTGCAGGCGCGCCTGCTCGCGCTTGCTCTGGGAGATGTCCGTCAGCGTGACGATCGCGCCCGTCGCCGCGCCGGTCGCGTCGCGCAGCGGCGTCGCGGAGGCGAGCGCCGGAACGCCGTGATCGCCGGGCCGCTCGACGATCAGCTCTGTTTCGATGGTCGGCCTGTTCTCCTGAAGGGCGATCGCCGCCGGCTGGTCATGGGCGGCGAGCGGCGCGCCGTCTGCGGTGAGCAGGCGCCAGCAGGCGGTGAAGGAGTCGCGGCCGATCGCGGGCGCGCGGCGGGCGAGGCGCAGCGCCGCCTGGTTGGCGAACTGGACGGTTCCCGCCCTGTTCACGACGCAGACTGCGGTCGGCAGGGCCGTCAGGGCCGCGAAGCTCCATCCGCTCGGGTCTGCGCCGGGAGCGGCGCATGTCGCTGAGGCGTCGTCCGCGCGGCCGCGACGCGCATCGCCCGCGGCTTCCGCTTCCTGCACAGGTGACACCATGTTCGCGAACGTTCCGACCGCCCCGCCGCGCTTCTACGGCATGAGGCGCGAACGAAGGGTTGAAGCGTCAGACCCGGATTCCGCTGTGCGGTTCATAGTCGGTCTACCACATGCGACGCCTGTGTTTCTTGCCGCTCCGGCCCGCGCGGGGTAGACGGCGCCGAGATAGGATCGTCAGCATGTCAGCCCCGAAAGCCGAGAAGAAATCCCCGCGCATCCAGCCCCGCGCGCCGCGCGGCTTCGCCGATCGCGACCCCGGCGACATCGCCGCGACGGCGCGGATGATGGAGACCATCCGCACGGTCTATGAGCGCTACGGCTTCGAGGCGGTGGAGACGCCCTTCGTCGAATACACCGACGCGCTCGGAAAATTCCTGCCCGACCAGGACCGGCCGAACGAGGGCGTGTTCTCGTTTCAGGACGACGACGAGCAGTGGCTGTCGCTGCGCTATGATCTGACGGCGCCGCTGGCGCGCCATGTGGCGGAGAATTTCGACAAGCTGCCGAAACCCTATCGTAGCTATCGCGCGGGCTGGGTCTTCCGCAACGAGAAGCCGGGTCCGGGCCGCTTCCGCCAGTTCATGCAGTTCGACGCCGACACGGTGGGCGCCTCGAGCGTCGCCGCCGACGCCGAGGTCTGCATGATGGCCGCCGACACGATGGAGGCACTGGGGATCAAGCGCGGCGACTATGTGATCAAGGTCAATAACCGCAAGATTCTCGACGGCGTGATGGAGGCGATTGGTTTAGGCGGCGAGGAGAATGCGGGCAGACGGCTCACGGTGCTGCGGGCGATTGATAAGCTGGATCGTCTCGGCGTCGACGGCGTGAAGCAGTTGCTCGGGCCGGGACGCAAGGATGAGAGCGGCGATTTTACGAAAGGTGCGGCGTTAGAGCCGTGGCAAACGGAGATCGTTCTAGATTTCGAAATTGAGTATGGTGAGAATTCTTTCACAGGTATTACGCCAGGTTGGAATAAAGAACCGATTCAATCCGGACTCGAGCTCAAGCGCGAAGGTAGCTTTGATTTGCTCGAAATTCAGGGGCTCGTTCGCGCAGCCGGCTACGGCCCCGACCGCATTCGCATCGACCCCTCCGTCGTGCGCGGCCTCGAATATTACACCGGGCCCGTCTTCGAATGCGAACTCACCTTCGAGGTGAAGGATGAAGACGGAAAGCCCGTGCGCTTCGGCTCGGTCGGCGGCGGCGGGCGTTACGACGGTCTGGTCTCGCGCTTCCGCAGCGAGCCCGTTCCCGCGACCGGATTCTCGATCGGCGTGTCGCGCCTCGTCTCGGCGCTGAAAGCCATCGGCTCGCCCATTGTCACGGGCGCGAACGTCGCAGGGCCGGTGGTCGTGCTCGTCATGGATAAGGACCGCGTCGGCGATTATCAGAAGATGGTCGCGGAGCTGCGCGGCGCGAACATTCGCGCTGAAATGTATCTCGGCGATTCCGGCATGAAGGCGCAGATGAAATACGCCGACCGCCGCAACAGCCCCTGCGTCATCATTCAGGGCTCCAATGAAAAGCAGGCCGGCGAGGTGCAGATCAAGGATCTGATCGAGGGCGCGAAGCAGGCGGACGCTTATCGGTCGAACGCCGAATATCGCGCCGCGCGTCTCGCGCAGTTCTCGTGCAAGGAAGACGAGATCGTCGCCAGGGTGCGCGAGCTTCTGACCGCGCACGGCATCGCGTGATGCGGGCGAGATTAAATCCCTACCCGTCGCGCCCGCGCCTGTCGCGGGCGTCCACGTCTTCCCTTGAAAACAGGGCGTGGTTGGCCGGTGCGGCCATCACCGAAGCGCGCTGACGCCATGCAATATCCTCCGCAAAACCCGATCGCCGTCGGCGTCGCCGGAAAATGCCCGCGCTGCGGGCAGGGAAAGCTGTTCGCGGGCTATCTCCGCCTCGCGCCGACATGCGAGGCCTGCGGGCTCGATTTCAATTTCGCCGATTCCGCCGACGGGCCGGCGGTGTTTCTGATGTTCATCGTCGGCTTCATCGTGGTCGGCGGCGCGCTCTGGCTTGAATTCACCTATGAGCCGCCCTTCTGGGTGCATATCGTCATCTGGCCTGCCCTGACCGCGATGTTGAGTCTCGGGCTGCTGCGTCCCCTCAAAGGCGTCATGATTGCGTTGCAATACGCCAACCGCGCCGAACAGGGACGATTTGAGAAGTGACCGCCCGCAAACTCGTTCTCCCCTCGATCCTGGCGCTTGTCGGTTTCGCGGGTCTCGTTGCGCTCGGCGTCTGGCAGCTTGAGCGCAAGACGTGGAAGGAAGGGCTGATCGCGCAGGTCGAGGCGCGCGCGGCCGGCGCGCCTGTTGATATCACCGATATGCCGCCGGAATGGCGCGATCCCGCGCGCCTCGCCGATGTTGATTTCACGCGGGTCGTCATCCGGGGCAAATTCGACAACAGCCGCGAGCTTCACATGATCGCGCCGCAGCGCAACGGCGCGGGCTGGATGGTGATCACGCGATTCGACGCGCCGGAAGGTTCGGTTCTGGTCATGCGCGGCGTCGTGCCGGATCAACTGAAGGATCCCGCGAAGCGCGCCGCCGGCCAGATCGAAGGCGATGTCGCGGTCATCGGGCGCATCCGCCAGCCCGAGCAGGCGGGCCTGTTCACGCCGGCGAACGACGTCGCGCGCAACAACTGGTTCTGGCGCGATCTCGCCGGCATGCAGCACGCCACGGGCATCGACGAGGCGAGCAAGGCGCTGCCCTTCTTCATCGAGCTTGAGGCGCCCGTTCCGGCCGGCGCCGGGCCGCGTCCGCAGCTCGATCAGGTCAACCTGCGCAACGATCATCTCCAGTACGCGATCACATGGTTCGCGCTCGCCGGCGTGATGGTGGTGATGTTCGCCGTCTGGCTGCGCGGGCAGTTCAGGGACGAGCGCAAGTCCGAGACGATCTCCTGAAAGACGCGGGGAACCCGCGTGGCGAAACTGCAACAAAATTCCCGAATGTGGCTCCGGCAGCGGAAACTGCTCAAAACAACAGCAGGGTGATGAGTTTGTGACCTTGATAGTGGTTTGATCTAAAAGGATATTTTCCTTGTGCATTGCACAAGGGGGATATTGTCCATGCTCCGCATCGCGGCTTTTTCGTCAGCGCTTGTCATATCCGGCGCGGCTCTCGCCGCCGATCTGCCCTCCAGCAAAGGCCCGCCGGTTGCGCCGCCGAGCACGGCCTGCCTGGAAAAGAACGCGGTCCCGATCGACGCTTTCGGCTTCAACGTCGGCACCGACACCAATGATTATGGCGCGCTGTCCGGTAGCCTTCAGTACAACGGGGCTTATGGAACGCGCTTCGGCGGGTTCAACGGGCACACGGCGACCGGCCAGATTTCCTACGGTCTGCTTCCCTGTCTCGAGATCGGCCCCTATCTGGTCGGCGGCGGCGCCAGCAACAATGGCGCGCTCGGCGTCGGCAACGGCTCGTTCTTCGGCGGCGGCGTCGAGGCCAAATACAAGCTCCTCGGCCGCGACACCCACGGCGTCGGGCTGACCTTCGATGTGCTCATCCAGGGGCTGGCCAACAATGGCGATCTCTACGCGCCGACCAAGAGCACGTTCGACGTCATTCCGGCGATCTTCATCGACAAGGAGCTGATCAGCGGCAAGCTCTATGGCGCGCTGAACGTCTCCTATGATTTCGGCTTCGTCGACAAGACGATCGCTCCGCTGCCGAAGGATTACGGCGTGCTGCGCCTCGGCGCGGCGCTGAGCTACCAGCTCGTCGATGGTTTCTTCATCGGCGCCGACATCAATCACTACCGCAAATATATCGGCGGCGACGAAGCCGGCTATGCGACGATGCTGGGCCCGAATTTCTACTGGCAGGCGACGCCGAAATTCGCGGTCACGGCCGCCTACAATGTGCAGGTCGCCGGCAAGACCACCTATCTCGGCGGCGTTCCGGGCCGTCTCGATCTCGTCAATTTCAATCAGCATCTGCTGAAGGTGAAGCTGACCTATTCCTTCTGAGTCAAATCTTGCGAAAATTTAATCCGGGCGGCCCGCGCGAGCCGCCCGGTCGCTTTTCGGCGCGGGTCTGGAAAAAAAAAGCGGAAAATCCGGGCGCTGACGGGCCAGCTGTTCGGCCTACGCAGCGCGCGCGGCGGCATTCCCTGAGAGAAAGTCAGCCCGGCGCATGAAGCATGGCTTGAAAGCGCCATTCTCCCCCGCCATGTCTCCTTGCGAAGGCGAGCCGCCTTCATCCAGAGGAGACGCCTATGACCCCCGAAGAACGCAATGTGATCGGTGGAATCTTCGATCGCTTGCGCGAGGCCGCGCAGCAGCCGCGCGACCCGGAGGCCGAGCGCTTCATCGCCGACCGCGTCCGGGAGCAGCCCTACGCGCCTTACGCGATGGCGCAGTCGATCTATGTCCAGGAGCAGGCGATCGGCAATCTCACCCGGCAGGTCGAGGAATTGCAGGCGCAGGTGGAGCAACTCAGTCGTCCCGCGCCGCAGTCCGGCGGCTTCCTGTCGGGGATCTTCGGCGGCGGCGCGCCTGCGCGTCAGGGCCCGATGCCGGGCTTCGCGCCCCGCGCGCAGCAGCCTGCTCCGCCGCCGCAGGGCAGCCCTTGGGGGCAGCCCCAGCAGGCGTCCGGTCCGTGGGGCCAGCCGCAGCCGGGCGGCGCGCCGGCCCAGCAGCAGCGCGGCGGCATGGGCTTTCTCGGCACGGCGCTCACCACGGCGGCCGGCGTCGCCGGCGGCATGGTGGTCGGCAACGCGCTGATGAGCGCCTTCAACAGCCATGGCGGCGCGAGCGGCATAGCCGACTCCCTCGGCATGGGCGGCGACAAATCGGCCGGCGCGTCCTCCGCCGGCGACCAGTCCGCGAATTATGACTCGGCCGGATACCAGGATCCCGGCCAGACCGACGCGAGCTACGACAACGCCTCCTATGAGGATGAAGGCGGCTATGACGATGGCGCCGATTCCGGCGACTGGACCTGACGTCGCCTCGACCGAAAAGAAAAACCCGCGCTGCGAGGCGCGGGTTTTTATGCGCGGCGCCGGCGCGTCACATCACGATGACGGTGGTTCCGACGCGCACGCGGCTATAGAGATCGACCACGTTCTCGTTCGTCATGCGGATGCAGCCCGACGAGACGGATTCGCCGATCGTTTCAGGCTCGTTCGTGCCATGGATGCGATAGAGCGATGAGCCGAGATAGAGCGCGCGCGCGCCGAGCGGGTTGTCGATGCCGCCTTGCATGAAGCGCGGCAGGTCGGGCCGTCGCTTCAGCATTTCGGCCGGCGGCGTCCAGCTTGGCCATTCCGCTTTCCGGGTGACGGCTTTCGTGCCCGCCCAGGAGAAGCCGGGGCGTCCGACGCCGATGCCGTATCGGATCGCCGTTCCGCCGGGCTGCACCAGATAGAGGAACTTGTTCGGCGTATCGATGACGATCGTGCCGGGGCGATGCGGCCCGTCATACGCGACCTCTTGCTTCTCGAAGCGGGGGTCGATCGCCTTGCGCGCCTGCCGCTGCTCGAGCGGCTGCTGCTGCGGAACCGAGGCGTAGAGATTGCCGATGTAATTGTCGCGCTGCGGCTGCGGCGCATAATTGCTCCGCGGCGCGTAGGAGCCGGCGCTGCGCGGCGTCGGGTCCTGTCCGGTGACCAGCATCTCGATGAAGCCGCCGCCGAGGTCGTTCGCCGTGCGCATCACGCGCTGCGCGTAGCGGGAAGGATAGGCGCCGCGCGGCCCCACCGTTCCGGAGACGGCCTCGTAGGAGCGGCCATAGGTCTGCGCCGAAACCGATGCGGCGGCGAGTAGGGATGCGACGCCCGTGAGCGCGGCAAGGACCAGCGAATATCTCATCAGCGACTCTTCTGAAACGCGATTCGGAGCGCGGGCGGCGCCTGCGGTCATGAAGCGTTAGCGTTACCTCTTCACCGAAGCGCTAAACGGGGCTCGTCGCCGGCCGAAAAAGCCGTGCGGGGCAGGGATTTCAAACGCTGTGGTTGATGAACGCCAAACGCGTATGATGAATGGATCGTTACGGCGTCGGCGATGCCGGCGAGCGGTGAGCGTTATGTCGCGTTGCGAGTCGGCCTTGCGCGGGCCGCTCCCAGAAAAGCGTCGCGTAGACCCGCGATGTTCATGAACCAGACGAGCGCGCCGTAGATGGCGACTCCGAGCGCGACGATCATGATCAGCCCCGGAAAGGACGGCGTCAGCGATCGCAGCGGCCAGACGCAGGCGATCATGGTCACGGTCGCGCCGAGCACGCGCGCGATGTCGCCCCAGGCGGGGCGCACAGGCGAAAGGATGAGCGATGCGCAGAAAATGAGCGCAAGCGCCGCGCCGTAGCCGGCGAGTTGCGCCCATGCGAAGCCGTGCGGGCCGAGCGACGGCGCGACCAGCCGCGCGAACAGATAATTGACGCCGAGCGCGACGAGCGCCGTCGCGATGACGGGCCAGGTCCGCTTCTGGATCTGGAAGACGGGATTGAACGCATAGAGCGTCAGCGAGAAGCAGACCATCGCCGGTATGAGAATCGCGCTGTAGGCGGCGAATGGGCCGCGAAACTCCTGCGGGGTGATGAGCGCCTCGAACATCGGCAGCGCCAGCCAGTAGCCGGCGGCGAGCGGCGCCGAGAGCGCGAAGATGTAGCTCATGTTGCGCGACAGTTGCGCGGCGGATTCCTCGGCCCCCTTGTGCTCATCGGCGCGCACCGCGACCTGGAAGATGAAGATGTCGAGCGCCGATCCGAGCGTCGCGAAGATGCGGATGCTCATATCCGTTGCGAGCGCGAACTGGCCGGCTTCCGCATAGCCGTAGGCGTCGACGATCATCGCCCGGTTCGCGAAGGTGATGAGCTGGTAGAACATGTTCGCCGCCATCAGCGGCAAACCGTAGGCGGCGAAGCGTTTCGCCAGCGCCCAATCCGGCCGCAAGGCGGACGCGCCGGGATCGCGCAGCACGCCGCGCGCGAGCAGCAGCGACGCCGATGCGCTGAGCGCGCTGCCGATGAGGACGATGATGGGATTTTCCGTCAGCCACGCGCCGCCCGCCATGAGCGCGAAAGCGGCGACGTTCTTGACGATGACGAGCAGGCTGTAGCTGCGGTTGAGAAAACGCGCGCGCGCCAGCGTGCTGGTGAAGTCGAACAGCGCCATGCAGACGCCGGCCGCCGTCGCCGCGCAGGCGAGCCGGACGGGCGCGCGGAAATCGACGCCGGCGAGAATGGCCGCCGCGAGCAGCCCGAACGTTGCAAACGACATGCTCGCGATGAGAAAATCGAGCGTGCCGCGCAGGCGGGGTTGTTCGGCGCGGGTCTTGTCTGAATAGAAGCGCGCCGCCGACAGCCTGATCCAGTCGAACAGGACGCTGTTGACCAGCACCGCAAGCGCCATCGCGATGGCGTAGCGGCCGAAATCGTCCGGGCCGAGGAACTTCGCCAGCACGAGGCCGAGAATGAAGTTCAGCAGCGAGTTCGCGACGAAGGTGAGGATGATGGCCATTGGCGTCCGGCCGGCTGTCTATCGTAACCACGATAAGAAAGGGCTAATATCCCGTTAGCGAATTGCGGACTGGAAATCCGGCGGGAGAGCGTCTCCGTGCGAGCGGTGATTGTGATGAATGGGTCGATCAACGCCGGAAAGTCGAGCGTTGGGGCCTGTGTGGCCGCGTTGCTCCCCCGCGCCGCGTTTCTTGAAGGCGATGATCACGACGCGCCGGACGATGCGCCCCTGACGCAGCGGATCGAAGCGGCTTGGCGGCGCATTGAAGCGCAGGTCGCGGCGGACGAGGCGGACTATCTCGTCGTCGCGTATCCGGTCGACGAACTCCGCTACGAGGCGCTCTCCAGAGCATGCGCGCGAAAAGGCGCTACGCTTTTTCTCGTCACGCTGGCGCCGCCTCTTGAGATCGCGCTGTCGGATCGCGGCGCTCGACGCCTTTCGGCGCAGGAAAGAAAACGTATTCAGGAAATGTATGTGGAAGGCTATCCTGTGCGCGCATTCAGCGATCTGGTGATAGACAACAGCCGGATCTCAATAGAGAAAGCGGCCGAGTTGGTTGCGCGGCGCGTCCTTGAAACTGTCGCGACGGGCTGACGCTCAGCGTCGCCGCGGCTTCAGCTCGCCAGCGCCGCGGGCGTCATCCAGTCATGCGCGCTTTCATAGAGCGTGAGCGTCCTGCGCACATGCCGCTCGACCGTAAGCGGATCGCGCCAGTAGGCGTCATAGGCCGCGCGTCCCATGCGCTGCGCGAAAGCGCTGTCCTGCAGCCGTGTCAGCGCGGCGGCGAGCGCGCCGACGTCGCCGGGCTCGACCAGCAGGCCGTCTTCGCCGTCCGCGATCCAACTCGCCGGCCCCGTGGTCCGCGCCAGAATCGTCGGCAGGCCGAGCGAGCGCGCCTCCGCGATCACCAGCGGCCCCGGCTCGAACCAGAGCGACGGCAGCGCCAGCGCGCGCGCCTCGGCCATCGCGTCGAACACCTGCTCCGCAGGAAGCCAGGGCAGAATGTCCGCGGCTGGATTGCGCCGCGCGATTTCCTCCCTCATCGGGCCTTCGCCGATGAAGCGAACCGGCGCGCCGGCGCGCGCCGCCGCCTCCGCCAGCAGATGCGGCGCCTTCTCCACGGTGAAGCGCCCGAGAAAGAGCGTCGCCGCGTTGCGCGCGGCGTCGATCGGCGGGCGACGCCGCGCCTCCATCATGTTCTCGACTGTGGCGTGCCTTGCGCTCTCTGGAAGATGCGGCTCGGCGAAGCGGCGCGCGAAATCGCTGACATGGATGAAGGTCAGGTTGCGCGCCTGTCGCAGCGCCTGATCGGAGCGCCATTGCCGCGCCACGCGCACCAGCTTGTGCGCATAGCTCTTGCGGTCGCAATTCGCCGTCAGGCATGCGGCCGACATCGGCGCGCGGTCGCAGGCGCGTCCGGCCCTGAAATCGAAATAGCCGCCTTCCGGGCAGAAGCTGAAATAATCGTGCATGGTGATGAACGCCGGCAGGCCCGATTGCGCCGCGGCGCCGATGGCGGCCGGGCTGAAGGCCTTGGTCCATTGATGCAGATGGACCACCGTCTCGCGTCCGCGCTCGCGCGCGAAGATGGCGGAGAGCCTGTCGGCGGCGTCCTGGTTCCAGACGCCCTGCGCCGCCGCGCGCAGCGGATTCTTCACGCTCCACACCTCGGCCGCCTCGATCATCTCGACGCGGATGTTGGGATGGTTGAGCGCGTCGGCGATCGGCCCGATGGCGGCGGCGAACACGATCTCGCAGCCCGCCTCGGCGAGCCCGCGCGCGCTTTCGATGGCGACCTTGGCGGCCCCGCCATTTACGGCGGCGAAATCGCTGATGATGATGCTGCGCATGGTCTCGTTGCGTAAGTCAGGAATGGCTTAGCGCCCCAAGATTGACGAAGGCCTACCGCCGGGCGGCGAAGAAATCCTTGAGCAGCGCCGCCGCCTCGCTCGCCCGGATGCCGCCATAGACCTCCGGAGCGTGGTGGCATGTCGGGCTCTGGAACAGGCGCACGCCGTTCTCCACCGCTCCGCCCTTGGGGTCGGAGGCGGCGAAATAGAGCCGCCGGATGCGGGCGAACGAGATGGCCGCCGCGCACAGCGGGCAGGGCTCGAGCGTGACGTAGAGATCGCAGCCCGGCAGCCGCTCGGAATCCAGCATGCGGCAAGCCTCGCGGATCGCCAGCACCTCGGCGTGGGCGGTGGGGTCGCGGTCGGCGATGGTCCGGTTGCCGGCGCGGGCGATGATGACGCCGTCGCGGACGAGCGCCGCGCCTACCGGCGTCTCGGCGCGCGCCGCCGCCTTGCGCGCCTCGTCGAACGCCGCGTCCCATGGATCGGCCCTGTCTTCGCGTGCTGTTTTCATCAAACGACGCCTCGCCGGGCCGAAACCCGTCTGCTATCAGGCCGCGATGAACGACAGATCAGACAAAGACAAGCCCGGTCGCCGCTCCGGCGGCAGGGGCGGGCCCCCTGGCGCGCGCGCCGATGGGCCGCCGCGCGGAAAAAGATTCGACAAGGCGCCGAGGGGCCGCGCGCCAGACGGGGAGCGGCCGCGCCGTTTCGACGAAAAGAAGAGCCCGCGTTTGAAGGACCGTCCTCCGATGGAGAGGAAAGGCCGCGCCGATCGCGCCGAGGAGGCGCGGCCCCCGCGCGAGCCGCGCCGCTACGCCGGCGAAACGCGCAGCGAGCGTCGTTCCGAAGGCGGCGTTGCGCTGGCGCCGCGCGCGGCGCCGAAGGCGCGTCCGCGTCCTGAGGGACGCAGCGACAAGCCGGTCGCTGAAATTCGCGCCGAGAAGCCGGAGCGCATCGCCAAGGTGATCGCGCGCGCCGGTCTCTGCTCGCGCCGCGACGCGGAGAAGCTGATCGAGGAGGGCCGCGTCTCGGTCAACGGCAAGGCGCTGAAATCCGCCGCGGTCAATGTCGGCCCGAACGATCGCATCAGCATCGACGACATGAAGCTGCCCGATCGCGAGCGCACGCGGCTGTGGCTGTATCACAAGCCAACCGGCCTCGTGACGACGGCGCGCGATCCGGAAGGTCGTCCGACCGTGTTCGACGCGCTGCCCTCGCAACTGCCGCGCGTGGTGTCCGTCGGCCGCCTCGACATCAACACCGAGGGGCTGCTGCTTCTCACCAACGACGGCGGCCTCGCGCGCGTGCTCGCCCATCCTGACACGGCTTGGCTCAGGCGTTACCGCGTGCGCGTGTTCGGCAATCCCGATCAGGCGCAGCTCGATACGCTGCGTGGCGGCGTCACCATCGAAGGCATCGACTATGGCCCCATCGTCGCCACGCTCGATCGCGAGCAGGGCGCGAACTCCTGGCTGACGATGGATCTCCGCGAGGGCAAGAATCGCGAAATCAAGCGCGTGCTGGAGCATCTCGGCTTTCAGGTCAGCCGCCTCATCCGCGTCTCGTTCGGGCCGTTCCAGCTCTACGATTTGCCGGAAGGCGCCGTCGAGGAGGTCCGCACGCGCGTGCTCGCGGACCAGCTTGGTGAGGAATTGGCGGCGAAGGCGGGCGTTGATTTCGCCGCCGCCGCCGATCGCCCCGCGCCGGGCGATGATTCGAACCGCGCGCGCGTCGAGCCCTGGTCGCGCATCGAGGCCGAGACCGAGCGCCGCATCGAGGTGAGCGACACGCAGGATCGTCGCGGCCGCAGCGTCCGCGTTGAGCGCATCGTCGGCGCCGACCGGCGACGGGATGAGGATTTGCGCCGGCCGCCGCGCCGCGACCATCCGGCGGATAGCCGGCCCGAGCCGCGGGCGAGAAGCGAGCGCGTGTCCGCGCCCGCCGGCGACGCCACCATGCGGCGGCGTCCGCGCGCGGAGGCTGACGCTCCGCCGCGCGATCGCGGCGAGGGCCGTCCGCCCCGTCGCGCCGATGACCGGCGCGGAAACGCGCGGGATGGCGGCAAGCCGTTCCGTAGCCGCGAGGATCGGCCGCCGCGCGCCGGCGGCTTCTCCGGCAAGCCCCGCTTCGGGGAGGGACGCCCGCGTTCCGAAGCAGGCAGGCCGTTTGGCGCCGAGCGTCCGCGCTTTTCGCGCGAGCAATCCCGCGATGGCGGGCGGCCGTTTCGCGAAAGGCCGCCGCGCGACCGCGAGGCGCGGGAGGAGAGGCCTTCTCGCGGCGGCGAACGCCAGCGCGGCGCTGACCGGCCGTTTCGCCCGCGCGACGATCGCGCTCCGCCGCGCGATCGCGGCGAGGGCCGTCCGCCCCGTCGCGCCGATGATGAGCGCCGGGGCGCGCGGGATGGCGGCAAGCCGTTCCGCAGCCGCGAGGATCGGCCGCCGCGCGCCGGCGGCTTCTCCGGCAAGCCTCGCTTCGGCGAGGAGCGCCCCCGTTCCGGAGGAGGCAAGCCGCGTTTCGGCGACGAGCGTCCGCGCCCGGGCGCCGGCAAGCCGCGCTTCGGCGGCAAGCCGGGTTTTGGCGGCAAGCCGCGGGGCGACCGTCCCGGCGGGGGACGCCCCGGCGGCGCCAGGCCGCCGCGCAAGCCGCGTGAACGCTGACGGCCGCTATGCGCGTCATCGCCGGCCGGCTGCGCAACCGCGCGCTGAAGGCGCCGTCGAGCCAAGCGATCCGGCCGACCTCCGACCGGCTGCGCGAGAGCCTGTTCAACATCCTCGCGCATCGCTTCGACGATGCTGCGGCCGGCGCGCGCGTTCTCGATCTTTTCGCGGGCTCCGGCGCGCTGTCGATCGAGGCGCTGTCGCGCGGCGCGTCGTTTGCGCTGATGGTCGATGAAAGCGCCGAGGCGCGCGGACTGATCCGCGAGAACGTCATGGCGCTCGGCCTCAGCGGCGTGACAAAAATTTTTCGCCGCGATGCGACCGCGCTCGGCGAACTGACGACGCTCGATCCGTTCGAACTCGTCTTCTGCGACCCGCCCTATCGCAAAGGGCTTGGCGAGAAGGCGCTCGCCTCCGCCGCCGCCGGCGGCTGGCTGGCGAACGGCGCCCTGGCGATTCTCGAAGAGGCGCAGGACGCGCTGTTCAGCGCGCCGGTTGGCTTTTCTCTCGAAGACGAGCGCGCGCAGGGCGAAACCGTGCTGCGCTTCCTGCGTTATTCGGCCTGACGCATGATGGGCTGGCCGACATCGATGCGGTTGCCGTCCGGGTCCTCGAATACGAAAGCGCGCAGCCCGTAATCCTTGTCGCGCAATCCCTTGATGATGCGCAGGCCCTGCTTCTGGATAACGGCGTGCAGGGCGTCCACGTCGGACGCCATCATGTGGGCGACGTTGAACGGCGCCGGCTCATGAGTCTTTTGAAGGGTCAGATGCAGTTCCGCATTGTCCTTTTTCAGAATCACGAACCCCACCGGATCACCATTCTCGAATGTTTTCCTGAAGCCGAGAACGCCGGCGTAGAAGGCGAGCGCGCGATCGATGTCGCGCACTGGCAGCATCGCGGCGATGCGCCCGAAAAGAACAGGTTGATTGTCGTCGGTCATGAGCTGTGTCTCGCTGAAAGTCGCAGACGCTGACGGTGCAGCATGCATGCGCTGGAACTGAATGAGACGGTGCTCATCGCGAGTGTGGCGTGAAACAGATGCGCCGGTCAATCTTGGCTGCTCAACGCCGGCCGAACAGCTTTTCGATATCCGACAGTTTCAGTTCGACATAGGTCGGCCGGCCATGGTTGCACTGGCCCGCGCGCGGCGTTTTCTCCATCGTGCGCAGCAGCGCGTTCATTTCCTCCGGCTTGAGGCGCCGGCCCGACCGCACGGAGCCATGGCACGCGATGCGCGAGAGGATCGCGTCGATGCGCCCTTCCACGACGCGATCGGCGAACGCGGGATCCCGTTTCGCGCTCTGACGCGCGCCCTCGGAGACTGCGCGCGCGTCGCTCCAGTCCTCCATGCCGTCGATCAGATCCTGGACCATCGCTTTCACGGAGCCGTTCGCGAGGATCGCGGGAACTTCCGTCACCGCGACGGCGCCGGGGCCGAAGGATTCGATCACGAGCCCGGATTGCGCCAGCGCAGGCGCCTGTTCGAGCAGGCGCGCGGCGACGACGGGATCGAGGTCGATGATCTCGGGGATGAGCATGAGCTGACGCTTCACGCCGTTGTCCGCGCGCTCGGCTTTCAGCTTCTCATAAACGATGCGCTCATGCGCGGCGTGCTGATCGACGATGACGAGCCCGTCGCCGGTTTGCGCCACGATATAATTGTCATGGAGTTGCGCGCGCGCCGCGCCGAGGGGAAACGCTCCGGTCTGCGCCTGGTCCTCGCTCTCCATCCGCATGTCTGCGGAAGGGGCTGTGGCGAAGGCGGTCTGCGCGGTTTCGGAAAATCCCGGCGCGCCGCCATGAGGAGCGGTGTCGTAAAAGCTAGGCGTTTGCGGGGAGGCCCAGTGCGTCTGCGTGAATCGCGCGCGATCGAAACCCTGGGCGTGATGCGGCCGCATGGCTTCGAGCGTGCGCAAGCCCCCGACAGACGTGGCGCGATGGCCGGTCGCCGCGATCGCGTCGCGCAGCGCGTTCACGACCAGAGAACGAACAAGGGCTGAATCGCGAAACCGCACCTCGGTTTTCGCCGGATGCACATTGACGTCGACAAGCCGGGGCGGGCAACGGATGTCGAGCGCGACGACCGGGTGGCGTCCTGCGGGGAGCGTGTCGGAATAGGCGGCGCGCGTCGCGCCCGTCAGAAGCCGGTCGCGCACCGGCCGCCCGTTCACCATCAGGTGAATCTGCGCCGCCGTCGCGCGGTGAAACGTCGGAAGGCCGGCGAGGCCGCGGATCTCGGTGTCCTCGCGCGCGCCGTGAACGGGGGCGAGGTTGCCGCGCGCGTCGGGTCCGAGAATCTGAATCGCCCGCGCTTCGAAGCCGGAGTGATCATCGCCGCAGGACGGATAATCGAGCATCAACCCGTCGTCGCTCGACAGGGTGAAGCGGATGGCCGGATGCGCCAGCGCGAGGCGCTTGATCTGGTCGGCGACGGCGGTCGTTTCCGTGCGGTCGCTCTTGAGGAATTTCAGGCGCGCCGGCGTCGCTGAAAACAGGTCGACCACCTCGACGCGCGTTCCGCGTTCGATCGGCGCCGGCCGCGGGCGCGACTTCACGCCGGCGTCGACGGTGATCGCCGCGCCCTGCGCGGCCGCGTTGCGCGAGGCGATGGTGAGCCGCGCCACCGAGCCGATGGACGGCAGCGCCTCGCCGCGGAATCCGAGCGTGTCGATCGCGAGAAGATCGTCGCTCGGCAGCTTGGACGTGGCGTGTCGCTCCACCGCGAGCGAAAGATCGTCCGCGCTCATGCCCGCGCCGTCGTCGATGACACGGATGAGGCGGCGTCCGCCCGCCTCGATCGCGATCTCGATATGGCGCGCCCCCGCGTCGATGGCGTTCTCGACGAGCTCCTTCACCGCCGCGGCCGGCCGCTCCACCACCTCGCCGGCGGCGATGCGGTCGATCAGCACGGGATCGAGGAGGCGGATGGGCATGGGTCCGGCAGTCGGGATTAGGCAGACGGCAGTCGATTGCGTTATACGACTGCCGACTGCCGATTGCCTACTGCCGCCGTATCACTCCGCCGCCATCGTCGTCGGCGCGCCGACGAGCCGGCGCGCCTCCAGCGCGCTCATCGGCTCGCCGAAGAGGTAGCCCTGCGCATATTCGCAGCCGAGCTGATAAAGCTCGATCGCGTCGCCCTCGGTTTCGGCGCCTTCCGCGATCACCGACATGCCGAGATCGTGCGCCATCGTGATCATCGTGCGCAGCAGCACCGAGCGCGATCCCTTGCGGTTCTCGCGCACGAAGGACTGGTCGATCTTCAGCGTGTCGAAGGTGAAGCGTTCGAGATAGGCGAGCGAGGAATGGCCCGTGCCGAAATCATCGAGCGACAGGCCGGCGCCCAGCGCGCGGATGCGCTCCAGCATCTTCGCGGCGTATTCCGGATTCTCCATCACCAGGCTCTCGGTCAGCTCGAGCTTGAGCGAGCCCGGAATGACGCGGATGCGCGAGAGCAGATTCTTCACGTCCTGCAACAGGTCGTGGCGCAGAAGCTGCCGGCTCGAGATGTTGACGCTGACAAAGATCGGCGGATCGACGTCGAGCGCCTGCTGCCATGCCGCGAGTTCGCGCGCCGCGCGGTCCATCGCATAGGCGCCGAGATCGATGATGAGCCCGGTCTCCTCGGCGATCGGCACGAAATCCTTCGGCGGGATGCGGCCGAGCCTCGGATGGTCCCAGCGCAGCAGCGCCTCGAATCCGGCGATGGTGCGGTCTTCGAGGCGCACGACGGGCTGATAGACGAGCGTGATCTCGCGGCGGTCGAGCGCGCGGCGCAGGTCGGCCTCGATGCTGAGCCTGTCGTCGCGTTCGCGCCGCATCGCCGGGCGGAACACCTGGATGCGGTCGCCGCCTAGCTTCTTCGCATGCGCCATCGCGAGCTCCGCGTTGCGCAGCATGTCTTCCTTGGTCGTGTTGGATTGCCCGTCCGCGAGCGTCAGGCCGATGGAGGCTTTCAGATAGATCTCGCGCTCGCCGAAGCCGAAGGGGCTCGCCAGCGTCCGCCGCACCATGTCGGCGAAGGCGGTGATGCGTTCCGGCTCGCGTTCGGACATCAGGATGATCGCGAACTCGTCGCCGCCGATGCGGCCGAGCGTATCCTGCGGCCGAAGGATGCGGCGCAGCCGCCGCGCCAGCGAGAGCAGGATCGAATCGCCGGCGGCAAGCCCGATCGTCTCGTTGATCTGCTTGAACTTGTCGACGTCGATCGCGAGCACCGTCGGCCTGATCTGCGGATCGGCCTTCGCCATCGCGAGAGCGCCCTCGATGCGGTCGAGCAGCAGCGCGCGGTTCGGCAGGCCGGTGAGATTGTCATGCACGGCGTCGTGCAGCATCCGCTCCTCGGCCTGGCGCGCGTCGGTGACGTCGGCGAGGGTGCCCATGATGCGCGTCACCTCGCCGTCCACGCCGACGACCGGGCGGGCCTTGATGCGCACCCAGTGATACTGCCCGTTGTTCGCCTTGATGCGGAAATCATGCTGGATGCGGCCGCGCCGCTGCTCCAGCGCCACGTCGAGCATGGCGGCGTACTGGTCGCGGTCGAAGGGATGGACGAGCGCCAGCCAGTCCGATGCGGGGGCCGACAGCGAGCCGCGCTTCAGGCCGAGCTGCTGCTCGATCTCGGGACCCGCGACGATGCGGTCGGCGCCGATGTCCCAGTCGAACACCGCGTCGCCGGAGCCGGACAGCGCGAGCGCGCGCCGCATGGCGTCGGCGCCCATCGTCTCCGTCGCAGGCGCGCCGGAGAAGGCGTGCTGCATCACCGTGAAGCCGATCAGCATGACGATCAGCACGAGGCCGCCGATCAGCGCCGGACCGACGGTGTCGTTATGCACCTGCCCGTTGACCACCAGCGCGGCGGCCGTGACCCACAGCAGCAGCAGCAGCCATGTCGGGATCAGCATCACCGCGCGGTCGTAGCCGTGCGTCGAGAGATAGATGATCAGGATGAGGCCGATCGCCGCCACCGCGCCGATCGAGACGCGCGCCACGCCGGCGGCGAAGGACGGGTTGAACAGCGCAAGCCCGATCAGCGCGCCGAGGAACAGCAGCCAGCCGATCGTCAGATGGCTGTAGCGCACATGCCAGCGGTTCAGGTTGAGATAGGCGAACAGGAAGACGAGCAGGGTCGCCGCGAGCACCGCCTCGGAGATGGCGCGATAGACGCCGCTGGCGGCGGGCGCGAGGCCGAAGATGCGGTTGAAGAACCCGAAGTCGATGCCCGCATAGGCGAGCACCGCCCAGGCGAGCGCGGCCGCCGCTGGAAAGATGATCGCGCCCTTCACCACGAAAACGACGGTGAGGAAGAGCGCGAGCAGGGTGGCGATGCCGATGACGATGCCGCGATAGAGCGTCAGGCCGTTGTTCTTGTCGCGATAGGCGTCCTGATCCCACAGATAGAGCTGCGGCAGGTTCGGTCCGGCGAGTTCGGCGACGTAGGTGATCGTCACGCCGGGATCGAGCGTGATCTGGAAGACGTCCGCGTCCGGGCTGTCCTCGCGCTCGGGCGACGTGCCCTGGCTGGCGGTGATCGACGCGATTCGCTGCGAGCCGAGGTCAGGCTGAACGATGCCGGAGCCGACGAGAAGGAAATGGGGCGCGACCAGCAGCCGTTCGATCTGCTCGTCGGAATTGTTGGACAGCGCGAACGCGATCCAGTTCGGTCGCGCGCCTTCCTCCTTCGCCTTGACGGCGATGCGCCGGACGATGCCGTCGGCGCCGGGCGCTGTTGAAATCTGGATGGTTTCGGCGCTCGCGCTCTGCCGCTCCACCCGCGGCAGCAGATCGATGACCTGCGAGTTCGGCGGCACGCGAACGGCTTCGAGCGCGAACGCGCAAGGGATCGTCGTCGCCAGCAGAGCGACCGCCGCCATCAGCCCCGCAAGGAGCCGGGCGGGCGAGAGCGCGCGCACGGTCACGAACAATCCAACGCTCCCTCGCCCAGGTGCGTCCGTGGTACTCGCGCGCGGTTAAGCCGGCAAGCCAACGGTTTGACCCTGTGCGCTCGCGAAATCGCGCGCCAGCATGGCGTAAAGGAGATGGTCCTGCCAGCGGCCGGCGATCTGCAGATATTCACGGGCGTAGCCCTCTCGCTGGAATCCGACCTTTTCGAGGAGAGCGATGGAGGCCGCGTTGTGCGGCAGGCAGGCGGCCTCGATGCGCCGGAGGCCAAGCGTGTTGAAGGAAAAAGCGAGCGTCAACCTGACGGCGCGCGACATATGGCCTTGCCGCGCGTGCGGCCGCCCGATCCAGTAGCCGAGGGTGCCGGTCATCGCCACCCGCCGCCGCACCTGGCTCAGCGTCAGCCCGCCGAGGATCTCGCCGGTCTCTGCGCGGGTCACGAGGAAGGCGTAGGCGATGTCGGCGCGCATGTCGTCGGTCACGCGCCGCACCCGCATGCGGAAGGCGGTCTTGCTGAGGTCGTTCTGCGGCCACACCGGCTCCCACGGCGCGAGGAAGTCGCGGCTCTCGGCGCGCAGCCTCGACCACGCGGCGTAATCGGCAAGCTTCGGCGCCCGGAGAACAAGCCCGTCCCCTTCGATCACCGGGAGACTAGGCAGTCCGCGCAGCCGCAGCAGGGGCATCATGGCGCGACGCGCCAGTCCGGAACGGGAAGATGCGCGCGGCGATGGGCCGCGGTCAGCGTGTTCGCCATCAGCATCGCGATCGTCATGGGGCCGACCCCTCCGGGAACCGGCGTGATCGCGCCGGCGACGGCGCGCGCGGCGGCGTAGTCCACGTCGCCGACCAACCGGGTCTTGCCTTCGCCCCGTTCGGGGGCGGGAACGCGATTGATGCCGACATCGATCACCGTCGCTCCCGGCTTGATCCAGTCGCCCTTGATCATCAACGGCCGGCCGACGGCCGCGACCAGGATGTCGGCGCGACGGCAGACCTCCGCAAGATCGGCGGTGCGGCTGTGGGCGATGGTCACTGTGGCGTTCGCGTTCAGCAGAAGCTGCGCGATCGGCTTGCCCACGATGTTGGAGCGCCCGACGACGACCGCATGCAGGCCGGAGAGATCGCGGCCGCGCGCGCTTTCGATGAGCAGCATCGCGCCCGCGGGCGTGCAGGGAACCAGCGCGTCCGAAAGATCGCCGGCGCCGAGCCGCCCGACATTGAGGGGATGGAATCCGTCCACATCCTTGTCGGGCGCGATGGCGGCGATGATTCGCGCCGCGCGGATGTGATCCGGCAGGGGAAGCTGGACGAGAATGCCGTCGACGGCCTGATTCTCGTTCAGCGCCTTCACCACAGCCTCGAGCGCGTCCTCGCTGGTCGCGGCGGAGAGCGTCTCCTGAATCGAGAGGAAGCCGCATTCCGTGGCGGCGACGCCTTTCGAGGCGACATAGACCTTGCTGGCGGGATCCTCGCCGACGATGACCACGGCCAGTCCCGGCGCGCGTCCCGCCTGGTCGCGGAATCGCGCCGCGAAGGCGCGCGTCTGCTCGGTCACGCGGGCCGCGACCGCCTTGCCGTCGATGATTGCCGCACTGGTGGGAGATGCTGCGCCTGAAATGGTCATCGCGTCTTTCGTCTGGCTGTCACGCGGCCGCTGGCGTCGGCGCGCCGACGCGCGCGGCGATGGCGTCGATGCGGGGCGCATGCTTCGCCGGCCCGATCGCGGTGAGGGTCGGCGGCGAGGCGAGCATGCGCGCGCCCGCGGCCCGCACGGTTTCAACGGTGAGGGCGTCGAGTCGCGCGAGAATTTCCTCGCTGCTGATCAGCCGGTCGTAGGAGAGCAGCTGATGCGCCGCCTGATCGACGCGGCGCGACGGCGATTCAAATCCGCTCATGAGCGCGACCTTCATCTGCGCGCGGGCGCGGGCCAGCTCCTCGTCGTTGATGTCGCGGGTGGCGCGCGCGATCTCGTCGAGCGACACATGGATCAGTTCGGCCACGTCCGTTTCGCCCGCGCCCGCGCTCATGCAAAAGACGCCGCAGTCGGAATAGGCCCAGTGCTGCGCGTCGATCGCATAGGCGAGGCCGCGCTTCTCGCGCACTTCCTGGAACAGGCGCGACGACATTGCGCCGCCGAGAATATGCGCGAATGCGTGCGCCGCGTACTGCTCGTCGTCGTGATAGGAAAAACCGGAGAAGCCCAGCATCAGATGCGCCTGCTCGAGCCGGCGCAGCTTGCGGACCTCGCCGCCGACATAGCGCGCCTTCGCGGGCGCGGTGGGGCTTGCGTCGGAGAAACCGCCGAAGAGCCGCTCCGCGTCGGCGGCGAGGCGCTCGTGATCCACGTCTCCGGCGGCGGCGATCGCGATCGCCGGCTCGCGGTAGCGCTGGTCGAGATAGCGGCGGATGCCCGCGCGGTCGAAGCTTTTGACCGACTGGCGCGTGCCGAGGATCGGCCGCCCGATCGGCTGGCGCGCGAACGCGCTTTCCATGAAAAGATCGGGCAGCCAGTCCTCGGGCGAATCCTCGCACGCGCCGATTTCCTGAAGCACCACGTCTTTCTCGCGCTTGATCTCCTGCGGATCGAAGGTCGAGTTCGACAGGATGTCCGCGAAGATATCGAGCGCGACCGGCAGATGCTCGCCCATCAGCCGCACATAATAGCTCGTGGTCTCGACCGTCGTTGAGGCGTTGAGGTCGCCGCCGACCGCCTCCATCTGCTCGACGATCTGCTGCGCGCTGCGCCGCGCCGTTCCCTTGAACGCCATGTGCTCGAGAAAATGCGCGAGCCCGTGCTCTTCCGGCGCCTCGTCGCGCGATCCGGCGCGAACCCAGACGCCGGCCGCGACCGTTCGCATCGACGGCATGGATTGCGACACGACGCGCAGGCCCGAGCGCAGCGTCGTGATCTTCGGCGCGGGCTCGTTCATGCTCATGCGGCGTTGTCCGCTCCGGCGCGCGCCCGCTCGCGGATGAAGCGCTCGATCGCGCCTTGATCGTTGGGAAGAATCGAAAAACGCTCCCTGCGCGACATCAGGTCGGCGAGATGCGCCGGCAGCGCGGGCCTGACGCCGCAGGCCTTCTCGACCGCGTCGGGAAACTTGGCGGGATGCGCGGTCGACAATGCGATCACCGGCGTTTTCGGGTCGCGTTTCAGCGCCTCGCGCGCGGCGGCGACGCCGGTCGCCGTATGCGGATCGATCAGATAACCGCTGTCCGCGAGGGTTCTCTCGATCTCTCGCGCGCACGCCTCCTCGGATGCGCTGCGCGCGTCGAAACGCGCGCGGATCGCCGCCAGAGGCGCGGCCGGAATGTCGAACGAGCGGGACTGCGCGAGGCTCGCCATGAGGCGCCGCACGGTTGCGGCGTCGCGGCCGCACGCTTCGAACAGGAGCCGCTCGAAATTCGACGACACCTGAATGTCCATCGAGGGCGACATCGTCGCTGCGACGCCGCGCATCGCGTAGGTTCCTGTCGCGAGCGTGCGCGCGAGAATGTCGTTGGCGTTGGTGGCGATCACGAGCCGCTCGATCGGCAGGCCCATGCGGCCAGCGACATAGCCGGCGAGGATGTCGCCGAAATTGCCGCTCGGCGCGGCGAAAGAGACGGGACGAAGCGGCCCGCCGAGCGCCACCGCCGAGGTGAAGTAGTAGACCGTCTGCGCTGCGATGCGCGCCCAGTTGATCGAGTTGACTCCGGAGAGCTTGAGAGCGTCGCGGAAGCCATGATTGTTGAACAGCGCCTTCAGCGCCGCCTGACAATCGTCGAAATCGCCTTCGAGCGCGATCGCATGCACGTTCGGCGCGTCGACGGTCGTCATCTGCCGGCGCTGCACGTCCGACACGCGCCCGTGCGGATAGAGGATGAAGACGTCGACCTGGTCGAGGCCGCGGAAGGCGTCGATCGCAGCCCCGCCCGTGTCGCCGGACGTCGCGCCGACGATGGTCGCGCGCTGTCCCCGCGCTTTCAGCGCGTGGTCCATCAGCCGCCCGAGCAACTGCATCGCCACGTCCTTGAAGGCGAGCGTCGGGCCGTGAAACAGCTCGAGCACGAAGAGGTTGTCGTCGATCTGGACGAGCGGACAAACGGCCGGATGCCGGAATGTCGCATAGGCGTCGCCGATCATGCGGCAGAGCGCGTCGTCGGCGATCTCGCCGTCCGACAGCGCGCCGATCACCCGCCGCGCGACCGCCGCATAGGGCTGGCCGGCGAAACCGGCGATCTCGTCGCGACCGATCGGCGGATAGCGCTCGGGAACATAGAGGCCGCCGTCCCGCGCGAGGCCGGCGAGAAGCGCGTCTGTGAAGCTGAGAGGCGGCGCTTCGCCGCGAGTAGAGACGTGCAGCACAGGCCAGATCCGGGACGCCCGTCGATTACGCGGCGCGGGCGGGAGAGGCAAGCATGGGGCCGGAAAAGAAAAGGGCGGCCCTTGGCCGCCCCGAGCGCGCGAGAGGCGCGATCAGTGTCCGCCCGCGATGGGCGCGCCCGCCGACGCCCACACATAGATGCAGGCGAACAGGAACAGCCAGACCACGTCGACGAAGTGCCAGTACCAGGCCGCGAACTCGAAGCCGAGATGCTGTTTCGGCGTGAAGTCGCCCTTGTAGACGCGCAGCAGGCAGACCGCGAGGAAGATCGTTCCGATCAGCACATGCGCGCCGTGGAAACCCGTCGCCATGAAGAAGGTCGCGCCATAGATGTTGCCTTTGAAGGCGAAGGGCGCGTGGATATATTCATAGGCCTGCACGAGGCTGAACAGCGCGCCGAGCGCGATCGTCAGCCAGAGCCCCCATTTGACGCTCTGGCGGTCGTTCTCCAGCAGCGCGTGGTGCGCCCAGGTCACGGTGGTGCCCGAGGTCAGCAGGATCAGCGTGTTGAAGAGGGGAAGGTGCCAGGGGTCGAGCACCTCGATTCCCTTCGGCGGCCAGTGTCCGCCGGTGAACGCGGCGCGCGTCACCTGATGAACCTCGTTCGGAAACAGCGAGGCGTCGAAGAAGGCCCAGAACCACGCGACGAAGAACATCACCTCCGAGGCGATGAACATCATCATGCCGTAGCGGTGATGGAGCTGCACGACCTTCGTGTGGTCGCCGCCGTTCGCCTCCCTGATGACGTCGGTCCACCAGGAAGCCATGACGTACAGCACGCCGATGACGCCGATGCCGAACACCAGCGGGGCGATGTGCAGGCCGCCCGGGGCCATGTTCTTCATCCACATCACCGCGCCGATCGCCATGATCAGCGCGCTCGCGGCGCCGATGATCGGCCACGGGCTCGGATTGACGAGATGATAGTCGTGATGCTTGGCGTGGGCGTCTGCCATCGATCTGGCTCCTCGAATGTCGGATGCGTCGCGAGACGCGCGCCGTCAAGTTCCTAGCGAAGGGTGGGGGTGGACGAGGCGGCCGTGACCGGCCGCGGATTCTTGGTGGGGAAGAAGGTGTAGGACAGGGTGATCGTCTCGATCTGCCGCATGTCCGGGTCCTTCTCCAGGGCGGGATCCAGGAAAAACACCACGGGCGCTTCGGCGGCCTCGCCCGCCTTCAGCGGCGTGTCGTTGAAGCAGAAGCATTGCAGCTTGTTGAAATACTGCGCCGCCACCGGCGGGTAGACGTTGAAGGTCGCCGTCCCCGACGTATCCGCGCGGGCGAAGCTCGTCGCGTTGAAGAGGATGGTGCGGGTCTCGCCGGGCTTCATGTCGATATGCGTCTGCTCCGGCGCGAATCGCCATGGCAGGCCGGGCGCGACATTGGCGTCGAAGCGCACGCGGATCGTGGTGCGCCCCACGCTCTGCGGCGCCTGGGAGGCGATCATTGGCGTGCCGTCGAAGCCGGTCACGCGGCAGAAAAGGTTGTAGAGCGGCACGGATGCGAAGGCGAGGCCGAGCATGCCGCCGGCCGCGACCGCGCACCATAAGGCGGTTCGCTTGACGCTGGCGGCTTGTCGGGAAGGAGAGGCGACGGTCATCGGTCAGAGCGCCCGGTTCAGCACGCCGGGTCCGAGCTTGGCGATCGTGATGATGTAGAAGAACAGGCACAGGGCGCCGAGGAACAGCCCGATCGCGATCGATCGCGCGCGCCGCCTCCGCTTCTCCTCGTCGGTGAGGACGATGCCCTTGCGGTCGTCCATCACGCCAGCCCCAGAAGGCGCATCGTCGGCGCGGCGAGCTGTTCGGCCAGGAGCGCGGCGAACAGGAGGAAAAGATAGACGATCGAGAAGCCGAACAGCCGCCATGCGGATTTCCTCGCGGCCTCGCCGTCCCGGTCGCGATAGACGCGCCAGGCGCACCAGATCATGCCGAGCCCGCTGACGAGCGCGACAGCCAGATAGCTGAGCCCGGCGAATCCCAGTTCGTAGGGCGCGAGCGCGAAGGGAACGAGAACGAGCGTGTAGAGCAGGATTTGCGCGCGCGTTGATGCTTCGCCCGCGACGTTCGGCATCATCGGGACGCCGGCGCGCGCGTAATCGTCCGACTTCACCAGCGCCAGCGCCCAGAAATGCGGCGGCGTCCACAGGAAGATGATGAGGAACAGGACGATCCCGGCCGCGCCGATATGGCCGCTCATCGCGGCCTCGCCGATCATCGGCGGAAAGGCGCCGGCGGCGCCGCCGATCACGATGTTCTGCGGCGTCGAGCGCTTCAGCCACTGCGTGTAGATGACCGCATAGAAGAAGATTGTGAAGGCGAGCAGGCCCGCCGCCAGCCAGTTCGCGACCACGCCGAGCACCGCCACCGAGCCGATCGCCAGCGGAGTCGCGAAGGCGAGAGCCTCCTCGCGCGTGACGCGGCCGGCGGGAATCGGGCGATTCCTGGTGCGCGCCATCACCGCGTCGATGTCGGCGTCCGCCGCCATGTTGAAAGCGCCGGACGCGCCGGCGCCGACGGCGATCGCCAGCAGCGAGGCCAGCGCGAGCACCGGGTTGATCGGGCCGGGGGCGATGGCGAGGCCGGTCAGCGCCGTGAACACCACGAGCGACATCACGCGCGGCTTCATCAGCGCGAAGTAATCGCCGGGCTCGGCCAGCGACACGCGCGCGAACGCCGGCGTCATCGCGCCGGCCTCGCTTTCATGTTCGCTCGCCATGGACATTGTGACGTGGTCTCGCGGATGCAGGTTTCAGGGCTTTCGCCCGGCGTGGCGCCCTTCGCCGGAGCGCCCGTCCGGCGCTCGGGGGAAGGGCGCGGCTGACCAGGTCAGCCGCGCCGATGATCAGTGATGATCGTCCGCCGCGATGCGCGGCAGCGTCATGTACTGGTGGAACGGCGGCGGCGAGGACAGCGTCCATTCCAGCGTCGTCGCTCCTTCGCCGTAAGGATTGCCGGCCGCCTTCTCCTTGCGCACGAACACCACGTAATACATCGAGGCGAGGAAGAAGATCACGCCCGCGGCGAAGATGTAGGAGCCGAACGACGAGATGCGGTTCCAGTGCGCCAGCGCGTCGGGATAGTCGACATAGTGGCGCGGCATGCCCGCGAGGCCGGAGAAGTGCATCGGGAAGAACAGGATGTTCGCGCCGATGAACGAGATCCAGAAGTGGGTTTTGCCGATCCAGTCCGGGATGATGTAGCCGAACATCTTCGGGAACCAGTAATACCAGCCGCCGAAGATCATGAACACCGCGCCGAGCGACAGCACATAGTGGAAGTGCGCGATCACATAATAGGTGTTGTGCAGCGAACGGTCGACGCCGGCGTTCGCGAGCACGACGCCGGTGACGCCGCCGACGGTGAACAGGAAGATGAAGCCCAGCGCCCACAGCATCGCGGCGGTGAAGCGGATCGAGCCGCCCCACATCGTTGCGATCCAGGAGAAGATCTTCACGCCGGTCGGCACCGCGATGACCATGGTCGCGGCGACGAAATAGGCCTGCGTCTTCAGCGACAGGCCGACCGTGTACATGTGGTGCGCCCACACGATGAAGCCGACCGCGCCGATCGCCACCATCGCGTACGCCATGCCGAGATAGCCGAAGATCGGCTTCTTCGAGAAGGTCGAGATGATGTGGCTGACGATGCCGAACGCCGGAAGGATCATGATGTAGACTTCCGGATGGCCGAAGAACCAGAACAGATGCTGGTAGAGCACCGGATCGCCGCCGCCGGCCGGATCGAAGAAGGTCGTGCCGAAGTTGCGGTCGGTCAGCAGCATGGTGATCGCGCCAGCGAGCACGGGCAGCGACAGCAGCAGCAGGAACGCCGTCACCAGCATCGACCAGGCGAACAGCGGCATCTTGTGCAAGGTCATGCCCGGCGCGCGCATGTTCAGGATCGTGGTGATGAAGTTGATCGCGCCGAGGATCGAGGCCGCGCCGGCGGTGTGCAGCGCAAGGATGCCGAAATCGAGCGCGGGGCCGGGATGGCCCGACACCGACAGCGGCGGATAGACCGTCCAGCCGCCGCCAAACCCGTTGCTGCCCGGAGCGCCTTCCACGAAAAGCGAGATGAACAGCAGGCAGAAACCGCTGAACGTCATCCAGAACGAGATGTTGTTCATGCGCGGGAAGGCCATGTCGGGCGCGCCGATCATCAGCGGCACGAACCAGTTGCCGAAGCCGCCGATCAGCGCGGGCATGACCACGAAGAACACCATGATCAGGCCGTGGCCCGTCACGATCACGTTGAAGGTCTGCGCGTTGCTGAAGATCTGCATCCCCGGCTCCTGCAGCTCCATCCGCATCAGGATGGAGAAGGCGCCGCCCACGAGGCCGGCGCAGAGCGCGAACAGCAGATAGAGGGTTCCGATGTCCTTGTGGTTCGTGGAGAGAAGCCAGCGACGCCAGAAGGGCGGATATTCGTCATGATGACCGTGATCATCGGCGTGAGCGGCGGCGTGAGCCATAATCCTGTCCTCTGCCTTCTTGTCTTGCTTGCTTACTGAACCGCCGCGGCGGCGGATGCGATCTTCGACGGAGCGTCGATCGCGCCATATTTCTTCTTCGAGTCCTCAAGCCACTGGGCGTAGGCCTGTTCCGAGACGATGCGGATCGCGATCGGCATGAAGGCGTGGTTGACGCCGCAGAGGCGCGAGCACTGGCCGTAATAGATGCCCTCGCGCTCGGCCTTGAACCAGGTCTGGTTCAGGCGGCCTGGGATCGCGTCGATCTTCAGTCCAAAGGCGGGGAGGGCGAAGTTGTGGATGATGCCTTCGCCCGTCACCTGGAGGATGACCGTCTTGTTGACTGGCAGGACGAGCTCGTTGTCGACGGCGAGCAGGCGCGGCAGCTCATGCGCCGTCCCCCGGCCGCTTTGGATCGCCTTCGCGCGCTCGTCTTCGGTCAGCATGGCGGAGATGTAGGAGAAACCGCCGCCCTGCTCCTTCGGATACTCATATTCCCACTGCCAGTTGCTCTTTCCGGTCGCCTTCACCGTGATGTCGCCTTGCGGCAGGATGAGCTGGTAGCGCAGCAGGCGGAAGGACGGGATCGCGATTCCGAGCAGGATCAGGATCGGGACGACGGTCCAGGCGACCTCCAGCACGGTGGAGTGCGTGGTCTTGGAGGGGGTGGGGTTGTTCTTTTCGTTGAAGCGCCAGCAGACATAGATCATCAGGGCCAGCACGAAGACGGTGATCGCGGTGATGATGATCACCAGCCCGTTATGCAGCGATACGATCCGATGTCCGACCTCGGTCACCATCGGCTGCAGGTTGATCTCCCAGTCGCGCGGCGCGCTGACATAGGTCTCGGCCTGCGCGGGCGGCGAAAGCAGGGACGCGGCCGCGGCGAAGAGAGCGGCTGCGGAGAACGGGCGGGCTTGCATCGTGGGCTTGGCCTTCATCAACGGGAGTCCGAGCGGCAATTTGGGGCTGCTCTAAGCTACCCCGCTTGCGCCCGTCAAAACATATCCCTTACCAGGGCGCAATTGGCGCTGGAAAACGGGCCGATGCGGCATAAGCGCGCTCGCGGGCCATGAAATTGCTTTTGATTCGCGCGTTCGCCGTCGCCGTCGCGGGCTCGTCGGATTCTTGACAGGCGACCCTCAGGCATGGTCCGAACGGCGCTTGCCGGCCGCTTCGCGCTGCGTGGCGGCCGCCCGCGCGGATATTATGTTGCTCTTTGGACGTCGTCTTTCGTTCTGCGCTCGGCTTGCCCGCTGGATCGCGATGCTGACCCTCGGCGCGGCGGGCCTCGGCCTCGCGCCCGCATTGGCGCAAGGGCAGCTTCGCAGCTCCCACGGCGATTGGCAGCTCCGTTGCGAGCAGCAGACGATCGCCCAGCCGGGCGCCGCGACGCCGCCCGAGCCGCGGGAGCAGTGCGCCCTGGTCCAGAGCGTCGCCGCCGAGGATCGCCCGAACATCACCCTTGTCGTGGTCGCGCTCAAGACGGCGGACGGCAAAAGCCGCCTGCTCCGCGTGATCGCGCCGCTCAACGTGCTGCTGCCCGCGGGGCTTGGCCTGCGCATCGACGAGGCCGATGTCGGCAATACCGGCTTCGTGCGATGCCTGCCGACCGGCTGCGTAGCCGAGGTTGTCATGGACGATGAGCTCATCCGCCAGTTGAAGAGCGGCAAGATGGCGACTTTCATCATTTTCGAGAAGCCGGAAGAGGGCATCGGCATCCCGGTGTCGCTGAACGGCTTCGGGCCAGGGTTTGACAGCCTGCCCTGAGCGGCGGGCTTGTTTGGGGAGACTGGGTTTGACGCCTGCCATGATTCGGTTCGTTCGCTGCGCCGCGCTGGTCGCGCCCGCTCTGGCGCTCGCGGCGTGCGCTGGCGGCGGCGCCTCGTCGCCGGCTTCGCCGCAACCCGGGAACGCGCTGCAGAACCTGTTTTTCTGGGGCAGCGCGACCGTGCCGGCGCCGCCGCCCCTGCCCGAGGATGATGATTTCGTATGCCCTCCGGTCGATGTCGCGTTGAACGGCGCCGCCCATCGCGTCGGCGGCGAGACGGTCAGGGTGCAGTATTCGCTCGGCGATCTGGCGCGGGAATGCACGAATGTGCAGCGCGATCACAGCTTCACGCTGAAGATCGGCGCCGAGGGGCAGGTCCTGCTGGGGCCGGCCGGTTCGCCGGGACGTTACGATGTCAGCGTCCGGTTCGCGGTCAAGGACGGCGAGCGGGTGGTGGCGTCGCGGGTCCAGCGTCAGTCGGTGACCGTCCCGGCGGGCTCCACGCAGGGGTCGTTCGTCATGGTCGAGCAGGGCATTCAGGTGCCGCCGGGGCTGAAAAACCTGAACGTGGAGGTCGGATTCGGGACCGGCGGCGGCGAACCGCGCCGCCGGCGCCGCTGAGGTCCGGGGGGGGAACGGCCGCACCTTCGCCATGATGGTGATGCATCGCGGCGTTGGTTGCCCGGTAACCTTTCAGCGACTAGAGCATTTTCGAGCGAAGTGGATACCGGTTCGCGTGAAGAAAATGCGATAAAACAAACAACTAGAGCAATTCCGCGATTCGCGGAATTGCGGAATGCTCTAGAGGGTGGATGACTTTGGGACGGGAGAGACGCCCCATGCGGACTATTCAGACCGTTGGCCTTGCGGCCGTGGCGATCGGCATGACCCTGTCGACGGGCGCGCGCGCCCAGTCGGCCGCCTGCCTCGACGGGCAGAAGCTGATGGAGCAGCGCGGCGAACTCATCAAGGGCCTCGCGAGCAACGGCAAGAAGAAGATGACGCCGGTTCAGGCCTGCGGAAAGTTCAACGCCCTGGTCGCCAACGGAACCAAGCTGCTCGCCTGGTTCGAGCAGAACGGCTCCTGGTGCAACGTGCCGGACGCGATCAAGACGCGCGTGCAGGACGACCACAAGCAGGCGCAGTCGGTGCGCGGCCAGGCCTGCACGGCCGCCGCGAAGCAGCGCCAGATGGAGGCCCAGGCCGCCCGCGCCGCGCGTCAGGGCGGCGGCATGCCCGGCGGTTTCGGCGGCAATGGCGGCGATCTCGTCTCCGGCGCGATGCGGGTGCCGCAAGGCGCGCTCTGATCCCGGCGCGCCGTCGTGACAGCCCCGCCGGCGCTGGGCGCCGTCAGCGACGCGCCGTCAGGAAATCTCGTTGATCGTTACGCTCCGGCTGCGTGGCGGCCGTATCTGCGCATTGCGCGGATCGATCGCCCGATCGGCTGGCAGCTTCTTCTGCTGCCCTGCTGGTGGTCCGCCGCCTTGGCGGCGATCGCGTCGGGCGCGCCCGGGCCGAACATCCTTCATGTCGTCTTGTTCTGGATCGGCGCGGTCGTCATGCGCGGCGCCGGCTGCGCCTGGAACGACATCGTCGACCGCGATCTCGACGCCAGGGTCGAGCGCACGCGCAGCCGTCCGATTCCGTCCGGACAGGTGACCCGGAAACAGGCCGCCCTTTTCATGGCCGGGCTGGGGTTGATCGGGCTGCTGGTGCTGCTGAGCTTCAACCGTTTCACGATCCTGCTCGGCGTCTGCTCGCTGCTGCTGGCCGTGATTTATCCGTTCATGAAGCGGATAACCTCCTTCCCGCAGATCGTGCTCGGCCTCGCTTTCGCGTGGGGCGGCCTGATGGGATGGGCGGCGGTCTTCGGCCGGCTCGATGCGCCGGCGCTGCTGATCTATGCGGCGGCGATCGCGTGGACGTTCGGCTACGACACCATCTACGCCCTGCAGGACATCGAGGACGACGCGCTCGCCGGCATCCTTTCAACGGCGCGGTTTTTCGGCGAGGGCGCTCGCTCCGCCGTCGCCGTCTCCTATGCGCTGGCGCTTGCGCTCGCTGGCGGCGCGATCGCGTTGACCCCGCATGCCGGGCTCATCGCCTGGATCGCGCTGGCGGGCTTTGGGACACATCTCGCCTGGCAGATTCGCACGCTGCGGCTCGGCGATCCCGCCCTCGCGCTGCGGCTGTTCAAATCGAACTGGGAGGCCGGTCTGATCCTGTTCGCGGGGCTTTCGCTCGACGCCCTGCTCTGATCACCGCTGGACCACGCCGTCCCCGCAACGATGGATGACGGGCGCCAGCGGCAGCCGCGTGGTCGCGCGGCGCGTCAGGAACCGGGGCCGCCTGTGCCGCGTCAGCGCCTTTAGCCGCCGCCCGGACTGAGCCTTGCCCAGCAGCACCGGGCCGAGCATCGCCTCCAGCGCGATGACGCCGCCGTCCGGGCGCTGGATGATCATCGGCAGGCCGAATCGGCGGCTGGCCGCGCGCCATTCCGCCACGACATCGATATCGCCTTCCACCGCGAGCGGGAGCGTGTCGCCATTGTCGCAGAGAATCGCGATCTCGCTTTTCGACGGGTCTTCCGACAGTTCGCCGGCGAGAACGCCGACGAAACGGGCCGGGGAGCGGCGGAGGGCGATGGACACGCCCCCGATGGTCTCCGCCGTCGTCACGTCGCCGGCCGTCAGGGCGCGGGCGCGCGTATGAAAGAGGGGGCCGGTCCCCGCATGGGGAGCCGGCCCGGCGCCTTGCGCCTCTGCCGTCATTGATCGCCAACCTGTGTGAATGCGGCGCCAGCTCTTGCGGCTGGCGTCCTTGCCCCGACTGTCGGCGACAGACCCTGAGAAGCGCTTAAGCGGCTCGGTAAAGCGCTGGTGAACCGATATCGTCGCAGTCGAAAGAACCGCTGATGGTTGACGGCTGGTTTGCGCGATCGTTTCACTTGCGCCGACCCAACGGTTGCGAGGGAAACGCGGCGGCAATATCGTTGGCGGCGCGGGACGACCCGCCTTCTGGCCATTCCTTGCGAGGGACGACCCTCCGCCATCTGGAGGCGCGTCATGCCCTGGATTTATCTGTTTCTGGCCGGCCTGTTCGAGGTCGGCTGGGCGATCGGCCTGAAATACACGGAGGGCTTCAGCCGGCTCTGGCCATCGGCGCTGACCATCGCCTGCATGATCGTCAGCCTGGGGCTGCTGGGGCTGGCCTTGAAAACGCTTCCGGTGGGAACGGCCTATGCGGTCTGGACCGGCGTCGGAACGGTCGGGACTGCGCTGCTCGGCGTCTGGCTTTTCGGCGAGCCGGCGACGGCGGCGCGGCTCGCCTGCATCGGGCTCATCGTCGCTGGCATCGCCGGCCTGAAACTCGCGGCGTGACGGCGCTGTCGGCGCGGCCGCGCTTGCGGCGCGGCGCGGCCCCGGCTACGCCCGCGACATGGCGCTCAACCCGCAATTCGACCAGTTGCTTCCTTCCGTGAGCGCGCTGGCCCGCGAGGCGGGCGCGCTCGCGATGCGATGGTTTCGCCCCGGCGCGCGCACCACCGCCCGCGTCTGGTCGAAGGAGGGCGATTCTCCGGTGACGGAGGCGGACGTCGCGCTCGACCGGCTGCTTGAAGACAGGCTCGGCGCGCTGGCGCCGGACATCGGCTGGCTGTCCGAGGAGGCGGAGCGCCATCCCGAGAACGGCTCCGACGCGCCCGCCTGGATCGTCGATCCGATCGACGGGACGCGGGCCTTTCTCTCCGGCGATCCGATATGGGCGGTGTCGATCGCGCTGACCGAGGGCGGACGGCCGCGCATCGCCGCCCTCTATCTCCCGGCGGTGGACAGGCTTTACGCCGCGGTCGCGGGCGGCGGCGCTTTCGTCGACGGCGAGCGCATCGCGCCTGGCGCGCCTGCGCCGCGTCTGGTCGCCGGCCCGCGCATGCTGCTCGACCGGCTGTTGACGCATGTGGAGGGATTCGCGGCGCATCCGAAAGTTCCGTCGCTCGCCGCGCGCATCGCGATGGTCGCGGATAGGCGGCTGGCTGCGGCGATCGCGTCGGACGGCGCGCGCGAATGGGATCTCGCCGCCGCCGATCTCGTCGTTGCCGAGGCGGGCGGGCGGCTGACCGATCTGCGCGGCCATGCGATCCGTTACGACGCGAGTCCCCGGCGCCACGGCGTTCTGCTCGCGAGCGCGGGCGCGGACCATGACGCGCTGATGACGGCGGCTGGCGCGGCGATTGCAGCGCGCCCGTCTTCGTGATGGAAGTCCGCCCGCATCGATGACCGTCATTGCGGCCGCCGCGCCACAGAGGGGTATGAGACTGATGTCGAACGCCGAACAGCCCAAACAGTTGCTTCATCTGGTTTTCGGCGGGGAACTTTCCTCGCTCGAGGGCGTGGAGTTCAAGGATCTGTCGAAGCTCGACATCGTGGGAATATTCCCCGACTACGCCAGCGCGCAGGCGGCGTGGAAGGCGAAGGCGCAGTCATCGGTGGACAATGCGCAGATGCGCTATTTCGTCGTTCACCTGCACCGACTGCTCGATCCGTCGACGGCGAAAGCGTGAGTCTGATCAAGCGCATCGGCAAGTCGGGCGCCGCGCAGGAGACGCTCGGATTCCTGCTCGCATCCTATCTGAAGCTCGTGAAGGCGACGAACAGATTCGCGATCGAGCCGCACGACCTTTATGAGCGCGTCGACCGCGAATGGCCTGTCATCATCGCGATGTGGCACGGCCAGCATTTCATGGTGCCGTTCGGCAAGCGGCCGCAGGACCGCTATCGCGTACTGATCTCGCGTCATGGCGACGGCGGCGTGAATGCGATCGCCTGCCGCTATTTCGGCATCGACTCCATCCGCGGCGCCGGCGGCTCTCCGCGCGACATGCATCGCAAGGGCGCCGTCGCCGGCATGCGCGAGATGCTGCGAACGTTGCGGGAAGGCTGCTCCGTCACCGTCACCGCGGACGTGCCGAAGGTCGCCCGCGTCGCCGGCGACGGTCTGATCGCGCTGGCGAAGGCGTCGGGCCGGCCGATCCTTCCCTACACGGTGGTGACGAGCCGGCGTTTTGATTTCAGCTCATGGGATCGCGCGAGCCTCGGCAAGCCGTTCGGACGCGGCGCGATGGTGATGGGCGAGACGGTTCGCGTCGCGCGCGACGCGACCGACGAAGAGACGGAGCGTGCGCGGCTGATGCTGCAGAGCGAGCTCGACAGGATCCATCGTCGCGCCTATGCGCTTGTCGGCGGCGAGGACCCCGGCGCCAATCTGCGCGCGGAGCGCGCCGCCGCATGACGCGCGCGCCAGTCGCGCTGTCGGCCTATGCGATCGCCGCGCGCGCGGCGTCGCCGTTCGCCAACCGTTTTCTCGATTGGCGCGCGCGGCGCGGCAAGGAGGATGTCGAGCGGCGCGGCGAGCGCCTCGGCGTCGCCGGCGTCGCGCGTCCCGAAGGGCCGCTGGTCTGGGTTCATGGCGCGAGCGTCGGCGAATGCATGTCGCTGCTGCCGCTCGTCGATCGCCTGCGCGCCGGCGGGACGCATGTGCTGATGACCTCCGGCACCGTCACATCCGCGACGCTGATGGCGAAGCGTCTGCCGCCTGGCGCGATCCATCAATATGCGCCGCTCGATTCGCCGGTTTTCGCGCAGCGGTTTCTCGCGCACTGGCGTCCCGCGCTCGCCTTGTTCGCGGAATCGGAGTTGTGGCCGAATCTGCTGGCGCAGACCAAGCGCTCCGGCGCGGCGTTGATGCTCGTGAACGCGCGCATGTCCGAACGCTCGTTCCAGCGCTGGCGCCGCGCGCCGTCGATCATCCGGTCGCTGCTCGACAATGTCGATCTGGTGATGGCGCAGAGCGACGAGGACGCCTTCCGCTATGGCGCGCTCGGCGCTCCGCAGGTGCTGAACTGCGGCAATCTGAAGTTCGATACGCCGCCGCCGCCAGCCGACGCGATCAAGCTCGCGGCGATGTCGGCTTCCGTCGCCGGCCGCCCCGTCTGGTTCGCCGCGAGCACCCATCCCGGCGAGGACGAATACATCCTCGCCGCGCACAGGCGCATCGCGGAGCGTCTTCCCGACATCATCACCATCATCGCGCCGCGCCATCCCGATCGCGGCGCCGACATCATGGAGATGGCGCGCATGGACGGACTGTCGGCGACGCTGCGCTCGCGCGGCGGATTGCCGACGCGCGAAACCGCGCTCTACGTCGCCGACACGCTCGGCGAGATGGGGCTGTTTCTCCGGTTGAGTCCGGTGGCTTTCATCGGCGCCACGCTTGTTGATCGCGGCGGCCACAGTCCGATCGAAGCCGCGAAGCTCGGCGTCGCGATTCTGCATGGCCCGCATGTGCGCAACAACGCCGACAGCTACGCCGCGCTCGATCGTGGCGGCGGCGCGCTGCTGGTCGCCGGCGCCGAGGACATCGCGCGCGAGGTGACGGCCCTCGTCGGTGATGTCGGCCGCCTGCGCGCGATGGGCGGCAGGGCCTACGCCGCCGTGGAAGATTTGTCCGGCGCGACGGAAAGAATCGCGCACGCCATCGCGCCTTTCATGCCGAAGCGCGCAGAGGCGGCGCGCTGATGCCGCGCGCGCCGGAATTCTGGCGCGCGCCGCCGGGATGGACGGCGCGCCTTCTTTCGCCGCTCGGATGGCTCTATGGCGCCGCGACGGCGCGACGCATGCGACGCGCGGGCGCGTCGGTCGAAGCGCCGGTGATCTGCGTCGGCAATTTCACGCTCGGCGGCGCGGGCAAGACGCCTGCGGTCATCGCGCTCGCCGCCATGCTGCGCGGGATGGGCGCCAATCCTGTCGTCGTCTCGCGCGGCTATGGCGGATCGAGCGCCGGCCCGCTGCGCGTCGATCCCGCGACGCATGACGCGGCGCTTGTCGGCGACGAGCCGCTCGAGATCGCGGCTCACGCCGCCGTGATCGTGGCGCGCGATCGCGTCGCCGGCGCGCGCGCGGCGATCGCTGCCGGCGCGGATTGCGTGCTGCTCGATGACGGCATGCAGAATCCGTCTCTCGAAAAAAATCTGACATTCGCCGTGATCGACGGCGGCGCGCTGTTCGGGAACGGTTTCTGCGCGCCGGCGGGGCCGCTGCGCGCGCCGGTCGCCGCGCAGGCCGGCCATGTCGACGCGCTGATCCTGATCGGCGCGGCGACGCCGCCGGACGGGTTCGGCCTGTCCGGCAAGCCTTTCTTCGCCGCGCGACTGTTTCCGGACGCCGATGTTATGCACGCGCTTCGCGAAGCGAACGGCGTGCTGGCTTTCGCCGGCATCGGACGGCCGGAAAAATTCTTCGACATGCTGCGCGACGCCGGCGTTTCTGTCGCCGCGACCAAAGCGTTCGGCGACCATCAGCCCTATCGCGACGCCGATCTCGCCGCGATCGCCGCGGCCGCGGCGGAGAAAAATCTGGTTCCCGTCACCACGATGAAAGATTTGTCACGCATCGGCGCGGCGCGGGCCGAGGCGATGTTCGCCGGGCGCCTGCGTCCCGTTCCTGCGTCGCTCGTTTTCGATGACGCGTATGGCGTGCGCGCGCTCATGGCGCGGGCTTTGCGCGGTCGGAAACGGGCGAAAAAGCCGGAAGCTTGATCGCCGCTGAACATTATCTGCGACGGGCGATCAGAGTCGGATCGCGGACTTCCGCTGCTTGACCCGCGTCAGCACGGCCGCCGGCGACGCGTAGGCCTCCTGCAGGTCGACCGACCAGTATTTGAGCTGGTCCAGCGGAATGGCTTGCCCGGTCACCGCGCAGCGCACGAAGGCGCCGGGGCGGATCACGCGAAGCTCCGCATCGAGATATTCGACGACGGCCTCGCTCAGCGGTCCCGGCGGACGTTCATATCGGTTCATGGCGCTCACTCCCGAGGCTTGTCGCGCGAAAGCGCCGTCGCGGCAAGCCGGTCAAAAAAACCGGCTCAGAACAGGTCGCCTTGCGTGGGGCCGGCGGGCTTTCCGGCCGGGCGCGGCCGTTTCGCCGGTTCCCCCGCCGCGGTCACGGCGACGGCGCCGTCTGCGAAAATCACGGAAAGATGGGCGCCGGTCGCAACGCCCGCCGCTTTCTGGACGGGCCGGTCGGCCTCGTCGCGCACCAGCGCGAAGCCGCGCTCCAGCACCTTGCGGTAGCTGAGGCTGTCGAGAAGCTGCGTCAGGGATGTCAGCCCGGCGCGGCGGCGGTCGAGCGCGAGATGCGCGGCGCGCGTCAGTCGCGCGTCGAGCGCCTTGAGCTGCGCCGCCTCGGCCTGCAGCCGACGCCGGTCGAGCGCGGCGCGCGTTTGCATCGCCCGCGACAGGCGCTGGCCGAGCTGGTCGAGATGGCGGGCGTGATCCCGAAGCGCGCGCCGGATCGCCGGCGCCGTCTGCGCCTGCGACGCCTCGAACCGCGCCCGCCTGGCGGCGAGCAGCGCCTGCGGCGACCGCGCGCCGAGCCGCGCGCCGAGCCGCGACACCTGCAATTCGGTTTCCCGCAGCCGCCGGCGCAGGAACAGCGGCAGGTTCTGGCCGGCGAGGTCGAGCCGCTGGCGCGACGGGGCGAGCAGCGACGCCGGCTGCGGCAGCGCGCGGACGGCGCTGCGGAACTCGGTCTTCAGGCCGTCGACGAAGCGGCGCAGTCCGCCGACATGGCGGCCCGCCAGATCGTGCAGGCTGGCCAGCAGGTCGGCTCGCACCGGCACCACCATTTCCGCCGCTCCGGTCGGCGTCGGAGCGCGCACGTCGGCGGCGAGGTCGATCAGCGTCCAGTCGGTTTCATGGCCCACCGCCGCGACGAGCGGGATGTCGCTGCCCGCCGCCGCGCGCACGACGATTTCCTCGTTGAAGCCCCAGAGATCCTCCAGCGCGCCGCCGCCGCGCGCGACGATCAGCACGTCCGGGCGCGGGATCGCCCCGTCGGGCGTCAGCGCGTTGAAACCGCGGATCGCGGCCGCAACCTCGGGCGCGGAGGTCTCTCCCTGCACCCGAACCGGCCACACCAGCACATGGCGCGGAAATCGGTCCGACAGCCGGTGCAGGATGTCGCGGATGACAGCGCCGGTCGGCGAGGTGACGACGCCGATCACTTTCGGCAGATAGGGCAGGAGCTGCTTGCGCGCCGGGTCGAACAGGCCTTCCGCCGCCAGCGTCTTGCGGCGCTCCTCGAGCAGCGCCATCAGCGCGCCCGCGCCGGCCGGCTCGATCGATTCGACGATGATCTGATATTTGGACTGGCCGGCGAAGGTCGACACCTTGCCGGTGGCGATCACTTCGAGCCCTTCTTGCGGCTTGAAGCGCAGCCGGCCGAAGACGCCCTTCCAGACGACCGCGTCGATCTTGGCCCGGTCGTCCTTCAGGGAAAAATAGGCGTGGCCGGAGGAGTGCGGGCCGCGATAGCCGGAAATCTCGCCGCGCACCCGCACATGGCCGAACGCGTCCTCGACCGTGCGCTTCAGGGCGCCGGAGAGTTCGGAGACCGTGACGTCGGGGACATTGCTGGGGCTTGAGTCGGCTGCCATGAGGCTCATTTAGGCCGTGCGGGGGCGATGGCCAACCGCATGGCCGTCCGCGATTGGCGGGCGGACGCGCAGGCCTTAAAGAGCCGCCTTCGGGCGCGGGATTCGCATGGAATGAAAGTGCTTCTTCTCGGATCGGGCGGGCGCGAGCATGCGCTGGCCTGGGCGCTGTCCGGCTCGCCGCTCTGCGACCGGCTGTTCATTGCGCCGGGCAATCCGGGAACCGCCTTATGCGGCGAGAATGTCGCGCTTGATATGGACGATCACGCCGCCCTCGTCGCCTTCGCGCTGGCGGAAAAGATCGGCCTCGTCGTCATCGGCCCGGAGGCGCCGCTGGTCGACGGCGCCGCCGACGCGCTGCGCGCCGCGGGCGTGAAGGCGTTCGGTCCGTCCGCCGCCGCCGCGCGGCTCGAAGGGTCGAAGAGCTTCACGAAGGAGCTGTGCGCCGAGGCCGGCATTCCGACGGCGGCCTTCGCCCGTTTCGACAACGCCGAGGCCGCGCTGCGCTATGTGCGGGAGAAAGGCGCGCCGATCGTCGTGAAGGCGGACGGCCTCGCGGCGGGCAAGGGCGTCGTCGTCGCGCAGTCGCTCGACGAGGCGCAGGACGCCATCGCCATGATGTTCGGCGGCGGCCTCGGCGCCGCCGGCGCTGAGGTCGTGATCGAGGAGTTTCTGGAGGGCGAGGAGGTCTCCTTCTTCGCGCTCTGCGACGGCGACGCGGCGATTCCGCTCGCATCGGCGCAGGACCACAAGCGCGTCGGCGACGGCGATGTCGGGCCGAACACCGGCGGCATGGGCGCCTACTCGCCCGCGCCGGCGCTGACGCCCGACTTGCAGCGACAGGTGATGGACGAGATCATCAATCCGACCGTCGCGGCGATGAAGGCGAAGGGAGCGCCTTTCACCGGCGTGTTCTTCGCCGGCCTGATGCTGACGCGCGAAGGACCGAAGCTGATCGAATACAATGTGCGCTTCGGCGATCCCGAATGCGAGGCGATCATGCCGCGTCTCAAGACCGATCTCGTCGCCGCGCTGCTCGCGGCGTGCGACGGCGTTCTGCATGATTTCGACGTCCGCCTGTGGGACCGCGCCGCGTTGACCGTCGTGATGGCCGCGAACGGTTATCCCGGCGTCGTCGAGAAAGGCTCGCCCATCCGCGGCGTCGAGAAGGCCGAGGCGATGGACGAGGTGCTCGTGTTCCACGCGGGGACGGCGCTGAAAGACGGCGCGCTGGTCGCGAATGGCGGCCGCGTTCTCGCTGTCACCGCGACGGCGCCGACGATCGCGGAGGCGCAGCGGCGCGCTTATGCGGCGGTCGACGCGATCGACTGGCCCGGCGGCTTCTGCCGTCGCGACATCGGCTGGCGCGCGCTGTCGCGCTGACGCTGGACGGGTCTTTTGCGGGGTGTAAGGTCGCGTCCGTTTCTTTTGGGCCGAACGCCTTGGCGCGCAACGCCTCGCCGGGCGGCGAAATCGTGAAGACGGAATGAGGAGTGGGTTTGACGATGGCGGATGATCGACAGAGCGCGTTCAGCGGTCTCAAGGAGGTGGCGTCCTCGCTGGCGTTCGATCACGAGAGGCTGGAGCGTTATCTCCAGTCGCACGCGCCGGGCTTCTCCGGTCCGCTCGCCGTGAAGCAGTTCAAGGGCGGCCAGTCGAATCCCACCTATTTTCTGGAGACGCCGTCGCGCAATTACGTGCTGCGTCGCAAGCCGCCGGGAAAACTGCTCGCTTCGGCGCACGCCGTCGATCGCGAATACAGGGTCATCAGCGCGCTGCACGCGCAGGGCTTCCCTGTGGCCGAGCCGATCTGCCTGTGCGAGGATGACGGCGTCATCGGCACCGCTTTTTATGTCATGGCGCATGTCGCGGGACGCATCTTCTGGGAGCCTGCGATGCCTGGCTCCGATCCGCATGAGCGCGCCGCGATCTATGATGCGATGAACGGGACGATCGCGGCGCTGCATGCGTTCGATCCCGCCGCGATCGGCCTCGCCGATTATGGCCGGCCGGATGGTTACGTCGCGCGCCAGATCGCGCGCTGGTCGAAGCAGTATGTCGCGTCGCGCACGGACGACGTTCCGGAGATGGAGCGCCTCATGCGATGGCTTCCCGACCACGCGCCGGAGACCGTCAGGCCGGCGGTGGTGCATGGCGACTATCGCCTCGACAACATGATCCTCCACGCCGATGAGCCGCGCGTGCTCGCGGTGCTCGACTGGGAGTTGTCGACGCTGGGCGACGCCATCGCCGATTTCACCTATCACGCCATGACCTGGGTGATGCCGCCGATCCAGTCGGGCATGGCGATGCCGACTCTGGAAGGCGTCGATCTGGATGCGCTCGGCCTGCCGCAGCTCGACGCCTATTGCGACCTCTACGCGCGCCGCGTGGGTCTCTCGGAGGTTCCGCATCGCGATTTTTATTTCGCCTACAATATGTTCCGGCTCGCAGCCATCCTGCAGGGCATTCTCGGCCGCGTGCGGGACGGCACGGCGACGAACGCCAATGCGGCGCAAATGGCGAACTCGGTTCGTCCTTTGGCGGCGAGAGCGCTGCGCTTCGCGGAGCGCGTCGGCGGCTGACCGTTGGTCGGCTGGAGGAGTGCGCTGGCGCACTGGCGTTTGGAAACGATCCAAGCTACCCGGCTTCGATGAAGGGTGCGGAGCGGATTGCGTTGCGTCCTGCAAGGGACGCGGACGGGGCGGCTGTCGCCGCGCTGATCGCGCGCGTCTTGTCGGAATATGAGGGCTGCCTCTATATTCCGTCCGAATTCCCCGAATTGGCGGCGCCGGCTTCGCACTATGCGGCGCACGGCGGGGGCATGTGGGTCGCCGCGCGGCGGGGCGAGATCGTTGGCTCCGTCGCGACGTCGATCAATCGGCCGCCGGATGTTTTCGAACTGCACAAGTTTTATGTCGATGCGAGCGAGCGCGGCTCGGGACTTGCCGCGACACTGTTCGCGCATGCGGCCGACGCCGCGCGCGAAGGAGGCGGGCGCGAGATCGTGCTGTTTTCCGATACGCGCTTCAAGCGCGGCCATGCATTCTACGAAAAGCACGGCTTCACGCCGCTTCCCGGCGCGCGTCTGCTGCATGACGCATCGCATTCGCTGGAGTTCGGCTTCCGCAAGCCGCTCGTCGCCGGAGCGCATGGGTGAGCGACGCGCTCGGTAAGCCCTTTGCCGCTGGGAAGCAGGCGGATCCGGCGCGCGACGGATTGCGCGCGCGTCGGCCCATCCTTCTGGCGACGCTTGGCGTCGGCGTGCTGTCGGCGATGGACGCCATGATCAAGCATGTCGCGGAGCGGCATCACACGTTCGAAATCGCGTTCCTGCGCTATGCGCTCGGTCTCATCTTCGCGGCCGCGGCCTTGGCGATGATCCGGCCCGGCTGGCCGAGCCGGGAGTCGCTCATCGTCAACGGCTCGCGCTCCTTCATCGTCGCCGTCACCGCGACCTGCTTCTTCTACGCGCTCGGCGCGCTGCCGCTTGCCGAAACCGTGGCTCTGTCTTTTCTCTCGCCGATCTTTCTCGCCATCTTCGGCGTGCTGATCCTGCGCGAGCCGGTCGACGGCCGCATGGGTTTTGCGCTCGCGCTGGGAATGGCCGGGATGCTGGTCATCGTCGGCCCGCGCATCGGCGCGGAATCCTATTCCAGCGAGGCGACGCTCGGCGCGATCGCGGCGCTGATTTCCGCCGTCACATACGCGCTGGCGATGACGCTGCTGCGCGCCCGCGCCCGCCACGATCCGGTGGTGACCATCGTCTTCATCCAGAACATCGGTCCGGCGCTGATCCTGCTCGCGCCGGCGATCCTCGTCTGGCGGACGCCGGACGCGGCGGACTGGTTCTTTTTCCTGATGATCGGATTCGCCGGCGTCGCCGGGCACCTGCTGCTCGCGATGGCGTTCGCGCGCGCGCAGGCGGCGCGGCTCGCGCCGCTGGAATACACCGCGCTCGTCTGGGCGACGCTGTTCGGCCTTTTGTTTTACGGCGAACTGCCGACGGCCTATGTGCTCGCGGGCGCGGCCCTCATTATCGCCGCGGCCGCCGCGGCCAGCCGGCGCTGAACGCTCAGCCCGCGGCGAAACTCGCCTGAGCGCTCATGCAGAGGTCGCCGTCGCGACCGAGCGTCGCGGCGAGGCGCTGGAAGGGGCCGGGCGACACTGTTCGCGTTGCGCGTTTGGCGCTGGCGTTGACGCTTCAGCAAACGCTATGAGGGAGTCGACGGAGGCGTCCCTCCGCCGCACCATCGGCTGGAGAGCGCGGGCGTCGCGCGGCATGGACCCTGTCATGAGCTTTGCGTTCGATCGAAACGACGACCTCGCCATCTCCGGCCTCTCCGCGCCCGCGACGATCTCGATCGATCGCTATGGCGTGCCGCATATCCGCGCCGCTTCAATCGACGATCTCTGGTTCATGCAGGGCTTCAACGCTGCGCGCGACCGGCTGTGGCAGATCGACCTCTGGCGCAAGCGCGGCCTTGGTCTTCTGGCGCGGGATTTCGGGCCCGGCTACGCCGAGCAGGACCGCGCCTCGCGCCTGTTTCTCTATCGCGGCGACATGGACGCCGAGTGGCGCTCTTACGCCGACGACGCGCGGGCGATCTGCAAGCGCTTCGTCGCCGGAATCAACGCTTACATCGATCTGACGGAGAAGGAGCCGGAGCGGCTGCCGCCGGAATTCGCCGTTCTGAGCACGAAGCCGGAGCGCTGGCGCGCCGAGGATGTGGTCCGCATCCGCAGCCACGGCCTGTCGCGCCAGGCGGTGTCGAAAGTCGTGCGCGCCACGGTCGGCGCGATCGCCGGACTCGATGTCGACGATCTGCGCCGAAAGAAGACGCCGCATGTCGCGCCGACCTGTTTTGACGATCTGCCGCTCGCCGAGATTCCCCTCGCCGCCGTCGATGACATCAAGCTCGCCACCGCGAAGGTGAGCTTCACGCAGGAGCGTCTCGACGCGACAGTTGAAACGGCCGGCGCCTGGCGCAAGGTGAACGAGTTCAGCGAGGTGATGGAGGACATCGCCTGGCACGGCTCCAACAACTGGGTCGTCAGCGGCGAACGGACGGGAACCGGAAAGCCCCTGCTGGCGAGCGATCCCCATCGCGCCCACAGCCTGCCCTCGCTGCGTTATGTCGTGCATCTCACCGCGCCGGGTTTCGACGCCGTCGGCGCCGGCGAGCCCGCCGTCCCCGGAATCTCGCTGGGACACAACGGCGACATCGCGTTCGGCCTGACGATCTTCGGCGCCGATCACGAGGACGTCTATGTCTACGAACTGCATCCGGACGACGACGATCTTTATCTCTATCGCGGCGAATGGGAGCGGATGACGGTCGTCGATGAGACGATCGCGGTGAAGGGCGGCGATGCGCAGTCCGTGCGCCTTCGATTCACGCGGCACGGGCCTGTGACGCATGTCGATGCTGACAAACGCCGCGCCTTCGCCATTCGCTCCGTTTGGTTCGAACCGGGCGGCGCGCCGTATCTTGCGAGCCTGTCCTGCATGCGCGCTCGCGATCTCGACGGCTTCCGCGCCGGCAACGCGCGCTGGGGCGCGCCGTCGATCAACCACGTCTTCGCCGATCAGGGCGGAACGATCGCCTGGATGCCGGGCGGAAAAATCCCCCATCGCGTCGGCTGGAACGGCCTCGTTCCGGTTCCCGGAGACGGGCGGTGCGAATGGAGCGGTTTCCTGCCGCCGTCCGAATACCCCGAGCGCGTCGATCCGCCGTCGGGCTATGCGTTCTCCGCAAACGAGATGAATTTGCCGGACGACTGGCCGCATGCCGCCAAGCCCGTCGGCTTCGACTGGAACGACCGCGCGCGCGCCGATCGCATCATCGAGAGCTTCGGCCTCGCCAGGCGCCATGACGTCGCGGCGGCGCGCGCCCTGCAGACCGACGAGGTCTCGCTGCCGGCGCGCCGGCTCTGCATGCTGCTGGCGGCTCTGGAGACGTCCGACGAGCAAGCCCGCGCCGCGCTCGATCGTTTGCGCGGCTTCGACGGAAAGCTGTCGACCGACAGCGCGCCGGCCGCCCTGTTCGAGATCTGGTGGACGAAGCATCTGAAGCCCGGCCTGTTCGCGCGCGCGCTCGGCGAGGAATCGAAAGCGCTTTTGGCGCCGGGCGACGCCGACGCGGTCTTCGCGGCGCTTTGCGAGCCGGCGCGCTATTTCGACGATGAGGGCGCGCGCGACGGCTTCCTCGCCGACACGCTCGCCGCAGCCTGGCGCGAGACGCGCGAACGCCTTGGCGAGGATGTGGCGCAGTGGTCCTGGGGGCGTCTCCATCACGGTTATTTTCCGCATCCGTTCGCCGACCTCCCTGACGTCGACAAAGGGGCGGCGCGCGACGTCGGCCCCCTGCCGATGGGCGGTTCAGGCCAGACGGTGAAGCTCGCCTCCTACCGGGGGGCCGATTTCCGCGTGATGCACGGCGCCTCGTTCCGCATGATCGTCGATCTCGCCGATCTCGATCGCAGCCTGTGTCTTAATGCGCCCGGCCAGTCGGGCGATCCGCGTTCGCGGCATTATGATCTGCTCGCGCCGGTCTGGGCCGCCTCGGATTATGCGCCGATGCTCTACACCATGGGCGCCGTCGACGCCGCGACCGAGTTCGTCTGGAAGCTTCGCCCGGCGCAGTGACCGGGACGGCTCGAAGCTGTTCAGCATTTTGATGGAAATGACCTTGCGCCTGCTGCGGGCGCATGATCGATGGCGTTTCGCTTGGATCCTGCGCTGTTGGTGTCGCGACGATGACCCGCACGGAAGACATCAGCCCGCGCTATCGCGACATCGACGCCTGGCCGTCGCTCGACGCCCTGTCGGCGATGTTCGAGGCGCAGATGGCGGCGGTCGCGGCCGTGCGTCCGGCCTTGCCCCAGCTCGCGGCGGCGGTTGACGGCGCCGTGCGGCGGATGGCCGGGGAGACCGGCCGCCTGATCTATATCGGCGCCGGCACCTCGGGCCGTCTCGGCGTGCTCGACAGCTCCGAGCTGTTTCCCACCTTTTCCTGGCCGCGCGAGCGCGCGCTGTTTGCGATGGCGGGCGGAAGCGAGGCGATCCTCAACGCCGTCGAGAACGCCGAGGATGACGAGGCGGCCGCGCGCCGCTGGATGGCCGACAACCATGTGAACGCCGACGATGTCGCCATCGGCGTCGCGGCCAGCGGCGGCACGCCGTTCACGGTCGCCGGCGTCGCGGAGGCGCGCGCGCGCGGCGCGATGACGATCGGCGTCGCCAACAACAGTGGCGCGCCGCTGCTCGACGCGGCGGAGTTTCCCGTGCTGATCGAGACCGGGCCCGAGGTGATCGCGGGCTCGACGCGCATGAAGGCGGGCACCGCCCAGAAGATCGCGCTCAATCTTTTCTCGACGCAGCTCATGGTTCGCCTGGGTCGCGTGCATGGCGGCCTGATGGTGCAGATGCGCGTCAGCAATGCGAAGCTGCGCCGCCGCGGAATCGATATGGTCGCCCGCATCGCCGGATGCCCGCGCGACGACGCGGCGCGCGCGCTGGAGGCCGCCGACGGCGACGTGAAGCTCGCCTGCGTCATCGCGAAAGGGCTGGATGCGATGGAAGCCGCCGCCGTTCTTGATCGTAACGGCGGACATCTGCGCGCCGCTCTCATCGAGGCGGAATCCGGCGCGTTGCCGGACCTCGACGACGGAAGCTGACGTGCTGCGCCGCACGATGATGCGCGGCGCAGCGCATCCATGCGCCGCCGCCGCTTGCGCGCCGTGAGGGCAGGCGCCAAGCCGATGTCATGTCCGTACTGATCGTCTCCCAGCAGCTTCGCCGCGTTCCGCCGGTCGTCATGGCGCTGCTCGCCGTCGCGATCCTGTGCGCCATGGATGCGGTGCTGAAAGACCTGACGATGCGCTATTCGTCGATGCAGGTGACGCTGATGCGCTTCGCGCCGAGCGCGATGTTCGGCGCCTTGTTTTTCTTTCTTTGGCGCACGCCGCGGCCGAGCCGGCGCAGCGTCATCGGCAACATGCAGCGCGGCGTGCTGTTCCTCATCGCGTCGGCTCTGTTCATCCACGCCATCTCGACGGCGCCGCTCGCGCAGGTGTTCGCTGTCTCCTACATCGCCCCCGTGCTCGCGGCGCTTCTCGCGATGGCGATTCTCGGCGAGCGTCCGGACGGCCGCGTCGCGCTCTCGCTTCTCATCGGTTTCGTCGGGGTCATTGTCGCGATCGGCGGCATCGACCTGTCCGGCGCGAAGATGAGTCATCTCGAAGGAGCGGCGGCGGCGCTGGCGTCCGCGATCAGCTACGCTTTCGTTCTGGTCTATCTGCGTCGCCAGGCGCTGTCCGATCCGCCGATCACCATCGCTTTGTTCCAGAGCCTGATGCCCGCGCTCATCCTCGGCGGCCTGTTCGCGGCGGCCACTGTCGCAGCGCCGCAATCCTCGCTCGCTCAGGCATGGATTCCGATCCCGCTCAGCGACGTTCCCCCGCTGATCTTCATCGGCTTGTGCAGCATCATCGGCCATATGGCGATGGCGCACGCCTACGCCCGCGCCGAAGCGAGCCGTCTCGCGCCGACGGAATATTCGAGCTTCGTCTGGGCCGTGCTGATCGGCTTCTTTCTGTTCGCGGAGACGCCGTCCCTCACGACCTTCATCGGCGCCGCGATGATCATCGGCGCCTGCTTCCTCATCCGGCGCTGATCAGCCGGCGTCGAACGCGGCGACCGCCGCCTCGCCGACGGCGCGCCGCAGCGGAATGATTCCGGAATCGAAATGCCGCGTCGGATGCACGCGGTTCGTCAGCAGCGACCAGGCGAGCCCGCGTTCGACATCGATCCACAGCCCCGTGCCGGTGAAGCCGGTGTGGCCGATGCAATCTTCGGAGCACCGGGCGCCGCCCGACCACATCTCATATTTCATTTCCCAGCCCAGCGTCCGCTGCGACGCCTCGCGCCGGCGCAGCGCCGCGAGGCCCTCGGGCGGAAGGGCCGTCCCGTCGAGCATCGCGGCGGCGAAATCGAGGACGGCGTCGATCGCGCCGAACAGCCCGGCATGGCCCGACGCGCCGCCGAGCGCAAAGGCGTTCTCGTCATGGACCTCGCCGCGCATCACGCGCCCGCGCCATGTGCAGCGCTCGGTCGCGGCGCACTGGTCGGGATCGGGCCGGAAGGTGAATCCGGGATCGAGCGGCTGCGCGAGCAGGGGCCGTCCCGTGACGCGCTCGATCGCGATTCCGAGCAGGATGAAATTGATGTCGGAATAAACCGTCGGGCCTTGCTTCCAAACCCGCTGCAGCACGAAGGCGCGCAGCGTCTGCGGATCGCTGCAATAGGTGTAGAGCGGCTCGACCGCCGGCAGAAAGGTCTGGTGAGTGAGGCACTGGCGAACTGTCAGCGCGCGTTCCGGCGCCTTGAGGTCGTATTGCCGGAGATCGGGGATCAGTTCGCTGAGCGGCTGGTCGAGCGCCATGCGACCCTGTGCGATCAGCCGCAGGATGGTCGTGGTGGTGAAGATCACCTTGGTCAGGGAGGCGAGATCGAACAGCGTCTCGCGCCGCATCGGCGCCCGCTCCGGCTCGATCTGAGCGGAGCCGGCATGGAGAACGGCGCGCTTCCCGCCGCCGTCGACGACGCCGAGAACGGCCCCGGGAATCCGGCCCTGCGTCAGCGCCTCGGAGACCGGCGCGAAGGCCCGCTCGGCTGCGGCTTCGAGACTCATGACGCGGAGACTTGTGGCGCGCCGCCCGCCCTGCGCCGCGGCGCATGGCCGGGGGCGGGACCATCTTCGGCTTGCCAGAGCGCGCGGATCGCCATTATCGCCTTTTCAGCCCCGTGACTCGCGCTACGGGTTGGATAGTATCGCAACAGGTCTGACAAGGCCGATGGAGGATGGAATGCGTTCGTTGACCCGCGCCGCGCTGCTCGCGAGCGCCTTGGCCGCGCTGCCTTTCGCGGCGATCGCCCCCGCTTCGGCGCAGACTCTGGAGATCGGATACGACCAGTCGCCGGTCGGCCTCGACCCGCACATCGCCACCGCGTTCTCGACCTTCGCGATCGTCAACGGAACGATCTATGAGGGCCTGACCGCCGTCGACAAGGACCTGCGCATCGTTCCCGCGCTGGCGGAATCATGGACCGCGTCGGCCGACGGCAAGACCTACACCTTCAAGCTGCGGACCAACGCGACGTTCCATAACGGCGCGAAGATGGATTCGGCCGACGTCGTCGCCTCCATCAAGCGCGTGCTTTCGAAGGAGATCGCGTCTCCGCTCGCGAGCCGCCTCTCGGCGGTGGACACGGTGTCGGCGCCGGACGCCAATACGGTGGAGATGAAGCTGAAGGAGCCGTCCGCGCCGCTGCTCTCGTCTTTGGCGACGATCGCGATCGTGCCGAAATCCTTCGAGACCGACAAGGACGGCCTGCAGAAACAGCCGGTCGGCACCGGCCCGTTCAAGTTCGAGGAATGGCAGCCGAACGGCTTCGTGCGTCTCAGCAAACACGCCGGCTACTGGCAGGCGGGCCTGCCGAAGCTCGATGGCGTGAAGTTCAACATCGTGCCGGAATCCGCGACGCGTCAGGTCGGCGTGTCGAGCGGAACCTACGCCATGCTGCCGAACATCGACGCCTCGACCGCGCTCCAGCTCAAGGGCAAGCCGAACGTCGCGCTGCAGGACACGCTTGAGCTGGCCTACATGATGGTCGGCTTCAACACGTCGCGCCCGCCCTTCGACAATCCCAAGGTGCGCGAGGCGGTCAACTATGCGGTGAACCGCAGCGAGATCGTGCAGGCCGCGCTGTTCGGCGCGGGCGTTCCCGGCGGCCCGCTGTCGCCGGCGCTGAAAGCGTGGGCGGTCGATGTTAAGCAGTTCCCCTGCTACACGCCGGACGCCGCCAAGGCGCAGGCGCTGCTGAAGGAGGCGGGCGTCGCGACGCCGGTCGCCGTGACGATGAACGTGCTGCCGCGGCAGGACGTGAAGGACGTCGCGCAGGTGGTGCAGGCGCAGCTCAACAAGGCGGGCTTCAAGGTCGAACTGAAGAATCAGGAGCTCGGACAGTTCGTGCAGGACTGGCGCAACTCCAACTTCGACATGTTCGCCTCGACCAACGCCGGCTCGCCTGATCCCGACGATTATTTCTATCGCACCTTCCGCACCGGCGGTTCGACCAACGTGTTCAAATATTCCAATCCGGAGATCGACAAGCTGCTCGACGCGGCGCGCGCGACGCTCGATCAGGCCGCGCGCAAGAAGGACTACGACCAGGTGCAGTCCGTTCTCGCCTGCACGGGGCCGATCGCGCATCTCGCTTACGCGCAGCTCTTCACCGCGGTGCGCAGCAACGTTCAGGGCTTCGACATGCTCGCGAATCGTTCGCTTGTCGGGCTGAAGAACACGTCGATCGGGCGCTGATCGTCGTCATCGCGCGCGGCTTTTCCCGCGCGCGATTCCTGTCCGATGTTCGCAAGACTGATCCTTTCGCGCCTGCTTGAGCTTGTCGCCGTGCTGTTCGGGGTGTCGTTGATCGTCTTTTTGATGATCAGGCTCATTCCGGGCGACGCGGTGGCGATCATGCTCGGCGCCAACACCGAGATCACTCCCGACCGGCTGGCGGAACTGCGCGGCCGGCTCGGCCTCGATCTTCCCATCATCGAGCAGTATCTGCGCTGGGCCGGCGCCGCGCTGCGCGGCGATCTCGGCGTGTCGATCTGGACCGGCAGGCCGGTTTTCGACGAGATCATGGCGCAGGTCGGCCCGACGCTTGAGCTGACGCTGCTGTCGTTGATTATCGGCGCCGGCCTGTCGGTGCCGGCCGGCGTCCTGATGGCGAAATGGCGCGGACGCGGCGCCGACGCCGTTCTCCGCATCGTTTCGGTGGTGGGGCTGACGACGCCGTCCTTCTGGCTCGGCATCATCCTCATCCTGCTTCTCGCCGCCGTCGCGCCGGAGGCGCAGGCGCTGGGCTACGTGCCTTTCTCGCAGGATCCGCTCGGCAATCTCGGCCGCATGATCCTGCCCGCGATCGCGCTCAGCTTTCCGATCGTCGCGCAATTGTCGCGGCTGGTCCGCAGCGCGATGCTGGACGCGCTCGGGCAGGATTATGTGCGCACCGCGCGCGCGAAAGGCCTGAGCGAGAACGCCGTCGTCTATCGTCACGCGCTGCGCAACGCGCTCATCCCGTTCGTCACCAGTCTCGGCGTCACCGCCGGCTATCTTCTCGGCGGCGCGATCGTCGTCGAGCAGGTGTTCGCGATTCCCGGCATGGGCCGCCTCATTCTCGGCGCGATCTCGGAACGCAACTATCCGCTGGTGCAGGCCTCGATCCTCGTGGTCACCTTCGCCTTCGTCATCGTCAACGCGATCATCGACGTGCTCTATGTCGTCCTTGATCCCAAATTGCGCTCCTGACCGGCGGGCGCTGCGATGAAACGCTTGCTGTGGCGCGACGCCACGCTCACCTTCGCCGCGCTGCTGGTCGCGGCGCATGTGCTCGCCGCGATCGCGGCGCCGCTGATCGCGCCGCATGATCCGCTCGCGCAGAACATCATCGCGCGCCTGAAAGGGCCGAGCGCCGACAACTGGCTCGGCGCCGATCAGCTCGGGCGCGACGTATTTTCGCGCATCCTCTACGGCTATCGCACCTCGCTCGCCGTGTCGCTCGGCGCGGTTTTCGCGTCGCTTCTCGCCGGCGGCGCGCTCGGCCTGCTCGCGGCCTTCTACAAGGGCTGGTTCGAGCGCATCGTCATGCGCTGCATGGATGCGCTTTTCGCGTTTCCCGTGCTGTTGCTCGCGATCGGCGTCGTCGCCATGCTCGGGCCGCAGGCGTCGAGCGCGGCGATCGCCATCGCCATCGTCTACACGCCGATCTTCGCGCGGCTCATGCGCGCCGCCGCGCTCGTCGTCATCGAGAGCGAATTCGTCGTCGCGGCGAAGACGATCGGCTGCAGCGACGCGCGCCTGCTGGTTCGCCATGTGCTGCCCAATCTCGCCAGCGTGATGATCGCGCAGACGGCGCTGATGCTGTCGGCGGCCATCCTCGTCGAGGCGTCCCTGTCCTTCCTCGGGCTGGGCGCGCAGCCGCCGAGCCCCTCGCTCGGGCTGATGCTGGCCGAGGGTCGCAATTTTCTGATGCTCTCGCCCTGGAGCGCCATCTTCGCCGGCCTTGCGATCCTCATCCTGTCGTTCGGCTTCAACCTGCTGGGAGACGCGCTGCGCGATCGCCTCGATCCGCGCCTGCGCGGCGGCTGATGATCGTCCGCTCCGCGACACGTGACGATATTCCGGCGATGGCGGCGGCGACGGCGCGCTCCTACGCCGTCGGCTTCGAAGATATCTTAGGCCCCGAGATTCTCGCCGGCCGCGACGCGGCCTTCTTCGCGGAAAGGTTCGCCGACACATGGCCGCGCATGCGCGTGGCCGACGAAGACGGCCGCATTCTCGGCGTCTCGCTGGTGACCGACGCCCATCTCGACATGCTCTTCGTCGATCCTGAGGCGATCGGGCGGGGCGCCGGCGCGGCCCTTCTGCGCGACGTCGAGGCGCGGGGCGCGCGCACGCTGGAATGCTTCCGCGACAACCGCGCCGCGCGGCGCTTCTACGAGCGGCAGGGCTGGCGCAAGGAGGGCGAGTACGAGCGGGAGTTCGCCGGTTGCCAGCGCGCGTTCGTGGCGTATGAGAAAGCGGTCCGCTAGGACTTCCGGACCTTTCCCATGCCCTCGATCCATGTCTGCTCGCTCGCGCGGCTTCCCGCCACGGTCCTGGAAACCGGGGCCAGCCATGTCGCCACCCTGATCAACGCTTCGACGCTGGTGGCGCGGCCGGACTCCATCGCGGCGGAACGGCATCTGATGCTCGGCGTCTCCGACATCACCGCGCCGCTCGACGGTCACATCCTGCCGGACGCGGCCCATGTCGAGCGGCTGCTCGCCTTCATCCGCGTCTGGGGCGGCGACCGCTCGCGGCCGCTGGTCGCCCACTGCTGGGCCGGCATCAGCCGCTCGACGGCGGCGGCCTTCATCGGCGCCTGTCTGCTGCGGCCGGAGACCCCGGAGGACGAGTGGGCCGCGCAGATCCGCGAGCGCTCGCCGACCGCGACGCCGAACGCGCGGCTCGTCCAGCTCGCCGACGATCTCCTGTCGCGCAACGGCAGGATGGTCGATGCGATCGCGCGCATCGGGCGCGGCGTCGACGCCTATGAAGGCGCGCCGTTCCGGCTCGACATCGGGCCGGCGCGGTGACGGTCGCCTAAAACAGCGAGCCCTGGCCGTCGTCGTCCGGCCTGGACGGCTTCGCGCGCGGCGCGCGGGCCGGAGGCGGCTCGGGCGCCGCGGCGTCGTCGAGCGGAGTCTGGACCGAAGCGTCGTCATTCGCGACCTTGTTGATCGCCGGGCCGATGGCGATCGCCTCGAACAGATCGGATTGGGGCGGCGCGATGCAGGCGCGCGCCTCCGCCTCCGACGTTTCGGGATCGAGCCAGCCCGCGACATCGCCGTCGCGCAGCACCGCGGGGCTGCGGGGATGGATCGCGTCGAAGGGCGTTGGAGCCGCCGTGGTGAGGATCGCCACCGTGTCGATCTCCGATCCGTCGGCGGCCGAGAACGTCTCCCAGAGCGCCGCGAAGGCGAACACGCGCCTGTCCGCGCGCCGTATCAGATAGGGCTGCGCGTTTTTGCCGGCCTTGCGCCATTCATAGAAGCCGTCCGCCGGCATGAGGCAGCGCCGGCGCTTCAGCGCGTTGCGGAATGACGGTTTCTCGGCCGCGCTTTCCGAGCGGATGTTGAAGACGAGTGGAAAATCGTTCGGATCCTTCACCCAGGAGGGCAGAAAGCCCCAGCGCATCAGCGTGAATCGGCGCCCGCCATTGTCCGCCCGCACGACGACCGGAACCGGCTGCGTCGGCGCGATATTGTAGCGCGGGGGAAAGTTCGGCTGCTCGATATAGCCCAGAACGGATCGCACGGCTTCCGGGAGCTCGATCAGCGCATAGCGTCCGCACATCGGCGCAGCCGGTCAGACAGCGGCGCCGCTGCGATGGCGTCCGGATGCGGGGACGACGGTCACAGCCATCGCTTCCAGCGGAAGAAGATGAAAGGCAGGATCGCGAACACGATCATCAGGCCGATCGCCGCCGGATAGCCGAACGCCCAGTCGAGCTCCGGCATGTTCTTGAAATTCATGCCATAGATCGAGGCGATCAGCGTCGGCGGCATCAGCACGACGGCCATGACCGAGAACAGCTTGATGATGTCGTTCTGCTCGAGCGAGACGAGTCCGAGCGTCGCGTCGAGCAGGAACTGGATCTTGCTCGCGAGGAATGTGGCGTGCTCCTCGATCGACTGCACGTCGCGCAGCGCGGTGCGCCATTCCGCCTGGAAGCCCGCGGATTTCTGCGGCCGCGCCATCGTCGCCGAGAGGAACAGCAGCACGCGCTCGACCGACACCATGCTTTCGCGCACGTTCGAGATGATGTCGCCCTTGCGGCCGAGCGTGCGGATCATCGTGCGCAGGAACTCGCCGCGCGCGTTCTTGCCGCCCTCGGGCTCGAACACGGAGCGCGACAGCTTTTCGATGTCGCCGCCGAGCGTGGCGAGAATTTCGGCGGCCCTGTCGATGATGGTCTCGATCAGCCCGTCGAGAACCGATTCCGGCTGCACGCCGCATCCGCCCGGCTTCATCGACCGCGCGGCGAACATCGTGAAGGAGCGCGGCTCGTCGTAGCGCACCGTGACCAGCGCTCTCTCCGCCAGAATGAAGGAGACGTTGGCGAGGCGCGGCAGGTCGCTGTCGGACGAGCACAGGATGCGCGCCGTCATGTAGCGCGCATTGGATTCCGCATAGATGATTTCCGACGGCTCGATGTCGCTCATCTCTTCCCGCGTCGGGATTTCGATGCCGAGATGGGCCTCGACCTTCCGGTCCTCCTCGCGCGTCGGCTCTATCATGTCGATCCACAGCGCGTCTTTCGGCACGGATTCGCCGGCGCCGAGGGCGCGGCCTTCCAGGCCGGGGCGGTCGCCGCCCTTGTCGCGTGTGCTGGCCGTATAAACAAGGATCATGAGGTCATCCGCCGATGGCGCGGTCTGTGTGCCCGGATTATTGCGGTTTCTTGACGGGCGCCAGGCTGACGGGCGGAACGCTGTCGTCGGGCACGAAAAAATCCGGCGCGAGCGCTGCGGACGGATCGACGCGGTACTGGTCGAAATCCGTCACGCCCTCGCCGGCGAGGAACGTGTCGTCGATCAGGAAATTACCGCTGAACGAGCGCGCCGGCTTGCTGAAGATCGCATAGGCAGCGTCGGCCATGATCTCGGGCTTCCGCGACGCGCGCATCAGCGCGGCGCCGACGACGAACTCGATCGCGCTCGTCGCGATCGTGGTGCGCGGCCACAACGCGTTGGCGGCGATGCCCTTCGGCCGCAGCTCGCCGGCGAGACCGAGAATGACCATGCTCATCCCGAACTTGGACATGGTGTAGGCCGTGTGCGGAGCGAACCATTTTTCCTTCATGTCGAGCGGCGGCGAGAGCGCGAGGATGTGCGGGTTGGCCGATCGTTCGAGATAGGGGATCGCGAGCTTCGAGGTCATGAACGCGCCGCGCATGTTGATCTGGTGCATGAGGTCGAAGCGCTTCATGTCGGTCGCGGGCGTCGGCGTGAGCTGGATCGCGGACGCGTTGTTGACCACGATGTCGATCCCGCCGAACGTCTGCGCCGTCCTGTCGAGCGCCGTCTTCACCGACTCCTCGTCGCGCACGTCGACGACGAGCGGCAGGCCCTTGCCGCCGGCCTTGTCGATCTCCGTCGCCGCCGTGTAGATCGTGCCCGGCAGCTTGGGGTGCGGCTCGGTCGTTTTCGCCGCGATCGCGACATTCGCGCCGTCCCGCGCCGCGCGCAGTCCGATGGCGAGGCCGATTCCGCGCGACGCGCCGGTGATGAACAGAGTCTTGCCCTTCAGCGACATGGTCAGGTCTCCTCTGTCGGCGCGAGCTTGAGCCGCGCGGGCCTGCGCCCGTCCTCATCGGCGAATCCGTATTGTTCGGCAAGCTCGGCGGCGTGCAGGACGCGGCCCGAAAATGGCGCGACATTCTTCTCGGCGATCAGCGCGGCGGCGGCGCGTCCGGCGTAGAGCGGGCTCTCGCGCGCGCCCTCGTCGAGGCCCGCGTCTTGCGCCCGCTCGGTCCGCACGCGGCCGGGCGCCAGCGTCAGCGCCGTGACGCCGAAGGGCCGCAGATCGGCGGCGGCGGCGAATGCGAGCCGGGCCGTCGCGTTTTCGGCGAGATCGTAGAAGGCGTCGCCCAGATAGCGGCCGTCATCGTCGGCCGCGACGAAGATCATCAGCCCGCGCTTGGCCGCAACCATCGCCGGCGCGAAGGCGCGCGCCGTCAGGAGCTGCGCGTGGATCGCGCTCTCGAACATCGCGCCGAGCAGGGCGGTCGGCCTGCGCCAGAACGGCGTTCCCCATGACGAGCCGTCGGGATAGCGGTCGCCGTCATAGCCTTCATTGCCGCTCCACACGGCGCTGACGAGCGCATCGACGCGTCCGAAGCGGCGCAGCGCCCATGAGGCGAGTTGATCGACCTCGCGTTCGTTGGCGTGGTCGCAGACATAATGCGTTCCCTTGCCGCCGGCTTCATCGACGAGGCGCGCGGTGTCCTCGATGGTCTCGCGGCGCTGGTCGGTGCGCGCGCCAGCTTCGCTCGAACGCGCCGTGACGATGACCGTCGCGCCCGCCTCTCCCAGCGCGCGCGCGACGCCGCGGCCGACGCCGCGCGATGCGCCGGCGACGAGGCAGATGCGGCCGGCGAGCGCGCCGCTCATGCTCAGCCCGCGAGCGCTGCGGCGGCGTCGCCGGTGAAGCCGCCGCCTTCGACGACGTCGAGTTCGAGCCCGCCGGTCAGCGGCAGCAGGCTCTGCGCGAAGAAGCGCGCCGTGGCGATGCGCGCGCGGCCGGAATCGTCGTCCGTCGCGGCGAGGGCGGATCGGACGAGCGCCGCGCCGCCGAGCGTCAGCCCGAACAGGCGCAGATAAGGCGTCGCGCCCGCGAGCGCCTGCTGCGGATGTTCTTTCAGATTGCGCAGCATGAAATCGGTGGCGCGGTCGAGGGAATCGGCGGCGCTGCTCAGTCTTTCGCCGATCTTGCCGAACGGCGGCGCGTTGCGGCCCGCGGCCTCGCTCGCCGCGTCGCGGATCTCGCGGATGACGGTTTTGACTGCTTCTCCCTCCGCGAGCGGCAGCTTGCGCATGACGAGATCGATCCCGTGGATGCCGTTGGCGCCTTCATAGATCATGGCGATGCGCGCGTCGCGATAGTGCTGCGCCGCGCCGGTTTCCTCGATGAAGCCCATGCCGCCGTGAATCTGCACGCCGAGCGACGCCGCTTCCATGCCGATGTCGGTGGAGAACGCCTTGGCGATGGGCGTCAGCAGCGCGCCGCGATCGGCCGCAGCTTTTCGTTTTTCCGGCGATGTCTCGCGATGCGCGCGGTCGAGCGCCGCCGCCGTCATGTAGCAGATCGCGCGCGCCGCCTGCGTGTAGCCGCGCATCGTCATCAGCATGCGCTGCACGTCGGGATGCTCGATGATCGGGCTCATGCCTGAGCCGCTGGCGTGAACGGAGCGGCCCTGCCTGCGCTCCCTGGCGTAGGCGAGCGCCTGCTGATAGGCGCGCTCGGCGATGCCGACGCCCTCGAGTCCCACGGCGAGGCGCGCATTGTTCATCATCGTGAACATGCAGTTCAGTCCGCGATTCTCTTCGCCGATGAGAAAGCCCGTCGCGCCGCCATTGTCGCCGAAGATCATCGTGCAGGTCGGCGATCCGTGAATGCCGAGCTTATGCTCGATCGCGCTCGCGCGCAGGTCGTTGCGGACCGTCGGCTTGCCGTCGGCGTCGGGCAGGAATTTCGGCGCGAGGAACAGCGAGATGCCCTTCACGCCGGGCGGCGCGTCGGGAAGCCGCGCGAGCACGAGATGGCAGATGTTCTCGGTGAGATCATGCTCGCCATAGGTGATGAAGATTTTCTGTCCGGTGATGCGGTAGCTGCCGTCGGGCGCGCGTTCGGCCCGCGTGCGCAACGCCGAAAGGTCCGATCCGGCCTGCGGCTCGGTCAGGTTCATCGTGCCGGTCCATTCGCCGGAGACGAGCTTGGCGAGATAGGCGTCTTTCAGCTCCTGCGAGCCGTGCGCGGCGACCGCCTCGATCGCGCCCGCCGTGAGAAGAGGGCCGAGGCCGAAGGCCATGTTGGCGGAGTGCCACATCTCGGCGACGGCGGCGCCAAGCAGCAGCGGCAGGCCCTGTCCGCCATACGCCTCCGGCCCTGTCAGCGCGTTCCACCCTGCCTCGCGCCAGGCGCGATAGGCGTCCTTCCAGCCCGGCGGCGTGACGACGGCCCCGTTTTCGTAGCGCGCGCCGTCAACGTCTCCGGTTCGGTTGAGCGGCGCCAGCACGCCGTCGGCCATCTTCGCGGCCTCATCGAGGATCGCCTCGACCGTGTCGCCGTCGAGGTCGCCATAGAGGCCCGATGAGATCGCCTCGTCGAGGCCGCCCGCCGTCCGCATGGCGAGGGCGATATCGGCGATTGGCGCGCGATAGCTCATCGATGTCTCCCGGCTTGACCCTCAGGCCCGTCTGAGTGCAATCCGCACTCCGCTGGCGGTTGTTGGCCCGTGCCGGAGACAGCGTCAACGGCGCCGCGAGGCGGGAAGGCGAGGCGCGTGCGGCTGCAGAGCGATGACGGGACGCGCCGGCTGCGCGACGACGAGGCCGGGATCGAAGAGGCCGCAGCGATCCTGCGCGCTGGCGGAACCGTCGCCTTTCCCACCGAGACGGTCTACGGCCTTGGCGCCGATGCGACGAACGGCGAGGCTGTCGCGCGCATCTATGCGGCGAAAGGGCGGCCGCGCTTCAATCCGCTGATCGCCCATCTGCCGGACGCGGAGGCCGCGTTCGCTCAGGGCAGGTTCGATGAGGCGGCGCAAAAGCTCGCGGCCGCCTTCTGGCCGGGCCCGCTCACGCTCGTCGTTCCCCTCTCCGAGAAGGCGCCGATCAGCGATCTGGCGCGCGCCGGGCTGCCCTCGATCGGCCTGCGCGTGCCGCATCACCCGGCGGCGGAGGCGCTCCTGCGGACAGTCGCGCGGCCCGTGGTCGCGCCGTCCGCGAACCGGTCCGGCCATGTCTCTCCGACGACGGCGGACCATGTGCTGGCCGATCTCGACGGACGCATCGACGCCGTGCTCGATGGCGGCTCGACGCGGGTCGGCGTCGAATCCACGATCGTCGCCTGCCTGGACGGCGCGCCGCGCCTGCTGCGCGCCGGCGGCGTTCCGCGCGAGGCGCTGGAGGCGGCGCTCGGGCGGCCGCTGGCGGAGGCTGGCGAGGCGGTGATCGCGCCGGGCATGCTGGCCTCGCACTACGCGCCCGCCGCGCGGCTTCGCCTCGACGCCGACGCGATCGAGCCCGGCGAGGCGGCGCTGCTGTTGGGCGCTCATGCGCCCGCCGGCCTTGATCGCGCCCGCGTCGCGATCAATCTCAGCCCGCGCGGAGACCTGGGCGAGGCGGCCGCGCGCCTGTTCGCCGCGCTGCGCGATCTCGACGCCGCCGGCGTCGATACAGTGGCTGTCGCGCCGATCCCGCGCCACGGGCTGGGAGAGGCGATTCGCGACCGCCTCCTGCGCGCCGCCGCGCCGCGCGGCTGACGTTCGCCGGGCCTGCTTTCGCAGCCGCATGGGCCCCGCTACCATGCAGGGGTTGGAATTTGCGGGAGCGCATGAATGACGGGCGAGATCGCATGGGATGATTTTCGGCTCGTGCGCGCCGTCGCCCATGCCCGGACGCTCGCCGGCGCCGCCGCGACGCTGGGCGTCAATCCCTCGACGGTGTTTCGCCGTCTGGGCGAGATCGAGGAGCGTCTCGGCGCCAAGCTGTTCGAGCGTCATCGCACCGGCTATGCGCTGACGCCGGCCGGCGAGGAGATGACGGGGCTCGCCAATCGCTTCGACGATCAGGTCTCCGCCTTCCGCATCAAGCTCGCGGGGCAGGGCGTGAAGCCGTCCGGCGAATTGCGCGTCACCACGAGCGAATCGCTGCTCGCCTATCTCCTGACCCCGATGCTCGCCGCCTTTCAGAAAAGCTGCGCCGACATCCGGCTCGACATGATCGTCACCAACCAGTCCCTCAACCTGTCGAAGCGCGACGCCGATGTCGCGATCCGCGCCACGGATCAGCCGCCGGAGAATCTCGTCGGCCGGCGCATCGCGCAGATGGGCTGGGCGATCTATGCGCCGCGCCCGGCTGAAGGCGAAACGCCGCCCTCGCTCGACGACGCGATCGCCTCGTCGCACTGGGTCGCGCTGGGCGACGGCTTCCAGCATGTCCGCGCCGCCCGTTTCGTGCGCGACAATGTTCCCCCGGAGCGCATCGCCTATCGCGTCAGCAGCGTGCTCGGAATTACGGAGGCCGTCGAGAACGGCGCCGGCATAGGCCCGCTGCCCTGCTTCATCGCCGATACGAGGCCGGGCGTCGTGCGCATCAGCGATGTGCAGTCGGAGTTTTCCGCCGGCCTATGGCTGCTGACGCATCCCGAGTTGAAGCAGTCGCCGCGCGTGCGGGTGTTCATGGATTTCGCCGCCGACGCGCTGACGCGGCTCAAGCCGCTGATCGAAGGCGCGAAGCCGCTTCAACCGTGAGGGAAAAGGCGCAAGGCGGGCCTGCGAAGAATGCGTCTTGAAAACAAGTCCGGGCGCGCCGCGATCTGAACGCGACGCGCCCGGCTGATGTGAGATGTGTTCCGGCTTTACGCGAGGGCGGGCTTTCCGCTCGCGGCTGAGCCGGTCACGCCGTCGATCGAGTAGCGGCCGGCGCCTGCGGCGAACAGGGCGAGGAAGCCGCCGACGATCGTCAGATTCTTCATGAACAGAAGCTGCTGCATCTGGTTGCCGAAATCGAAATGGAACAGCAGCGCGGCCAGCGCGGAGAAGCCGGCGAGCGCGATCGCGGCGACGCGGGTCTGCCACCCCAGCAGGATCGCGAGGCCGCCGCCGAGCTCGGTCAGGATGACGAGCGGCAGCAGCGCGCCGGGCACGCCCGCTGACGCCATATAGCCCTGGGTTCCGGCGTAGCCGGTGATCTTGCTCCAGCCGGCCATGATGAACATGAGCGACAGAAGAACGCGGGCGACAAGCCTGGCGGCGTCGTTGAGGGCGGGGCTGTTCATGGAGACTCCGTTGAAACGATCGGCCGAGGCCGTTGCGCCGGAGATGGCATACGCATCCTTTCCCAGCCAGAACCTCGAAGGCAGATATGATCTTGCGCGTGCGCAAGAGCGGGACGCCCGATGCCCAGGCAGAGGCGGGTTGACGACGCCGGGGTCGCCTGCCGCCGCCGTGGCGCCGACTGTCGGGCGAGAGGAAGGCCTCGCGGGTCGATCCGGCCGGGCGTCTGCTGCGCGGTCCGCCAAAAGGAAAAGCCCCGGATTTCTCCGGGGCTTTTCAGCTGTCTCAGGCTTGCCGAGCGGTTTGGACTTAGAAGTCCATGCCGCCCATGCCGCCGCCGCCCGGCATCGGGGGCATCGGCGAGTCCTTCTTCGGCGCCTCGGCGACCATCGCTTCCGTGGTGATCAGGAGCGAGGCGACCGAAGCGGCGTCCTGCAGCGCGGTGCGGACGACCTTGGCCGGATCAACGATGCCGGCGGTGAGCATGTCGACATACTCTTCCGTCTGCGCGTTGAAGCCGAAGGTGATCGACTTGTTCTCGAGGATCTTGCCGACGACGATCGACGCCTCGACGCCCGAATTCTCGACGATCTGGCGGATCGGCGCTTCGAGAGCCTTCGACACGATGTTGATGCCGGCGGTCACGTCGGCGTTGTCCGACTTGACCTTGGCGACCGCGGCCTTGGCGCGCAGCAGGGCGACGCCGCCGCCGGGGACGATGCCTTCTTCCACCGCGGCGCGGGTGGCGTTGAGCGCGTCGTCCACGCGGTCCTTCTTCTCCTTGACTTCGACCTCGGTCGAGCCGCCGACGCGGATCACCGCGACGCCGCCCGCGAGCTTGGCCAGACGCTCCTGGAGCTTCTCGCGGTCGTAGTCCGAGGTGGTCTCCTCGATCTGCGCCTTGATCTGTCCGACGCGGCCTTCGATGTCCTTCTTCTTGCCCGAGCCGTCGATGACCGTGGTGTTCTCCTTCTCGATACGCACCTTCTTGGCGCGGCCGAGCATGGCGAGCGTCACGCTCTCGAGCTTGATGCCGAGGTCTTCGGCGATCATCTGGCCGCCGGTGAGGATCGCGATGTCCTCGAGCATCGCCTTGCGGCGATCGCCGAAGCCCGGAGCCTTCACGGCCGCGATCTTGAGGCCGCCGCGCAGCTTGTTGACGACGAGGGTCGCGAGCGCTTCGCCTTCGACGTCCTCGGCGACGATCAGCAGCGGCTTGCCGGTCTGAACCACGGCTTCGAGGATCGGCAGCATCGCCTGCAGCGACGACAGCTTCTTCTCATGGATGAGGATGTAGGGGTCGTCGAGCTCGGCGACCATCTTGTCGGCGTTGGTGATGAAGTAGGGGCTGAGATAGCCGCGGTCGAACTGCATGCCTTCGACGATGTCGACCTCGGTGTCGAGGCTCTTGGCCTCTTCGACCGTGATGACGCCCTCGTTGCCGACCTTCTGCATCGCGTTCGCGATTTCCTTGCCGATGAACTCGTCGCCGTTGGCCGAGATCGTGCCGACCTGGGCGACTTCCTCGGACGACTTCACCTTCTTGGCGCGCGCCTTGATGTCCTCGACGGCGGCCTTCACGGCCATGTCGATGCCGCGCTTCAGATCCATCGGGTTCATGCCGGCCGCGACCGACTTGGCGCCTTCGCGCACGATCGCCTGGGCGAGAACCGTAGCGGTGGTGGTGCCGTCGCCGGCGACGTCGTTCGTCTTCGAGGCGACTTCGCGCACCATCTGGGCGCCCATGTTCTCGAACTTGTCGGCGAGCTCGATCTCCTTGGCGACGGTGACGCCGTCCTTGGTGATGCGGGGCGCGCCGAACGACTTCTCGATCACGACGTTGCGGCCCTTGGGACCGAGCGTGACCTTGACGGCGTTGGCGAGAATGTCGACGCCGCGCAGCATTTTGTCGCGCGCTTCCGTCGAGAACCGTACTTCTTTGGCAGCCATGCGAGGCTCCTCAATAAGTGGAATGGGAATGATTGAAGGGGGCGGAGGCGCTTACGCGACCACGCCCATGACGTCGGATTCCTTCATGATGAGGAGCTCCTGGCCGTCGATCTTGACTTCGGTGCCCGACCATTTGCCGAACAGGATGCGGTCGCCCTTCTTGAGGTCGATCGGGATCAGCTTGCCCGATTCATCGCGGCCGCCGGGGCCGACGGCGACGACCTCGCCCTCCTGGGGTTTTTCCTTGGCGGTGTCCGGAATGATGATGCCGCCTTTGGTCTTCTCTTCGCCGTCGAGGCGCTTGACGACCACGCGGTCATGCAGGGGACGGAATTTCATGAGAGTTCCTCTTATCGCGTCCAAATAGAGCCGGCTGGCGCCGGGAGAGGCTGTTAGCACTCAAGTTTAATGAGTGCCAACGGCTGCGTCGCAGATAGGAGGGCCGCCATGAGGAGTCAAGAACGGCGCGATTGCGGGGAGAAATAAATCCAGATGATGCGACAAGGGCGAGCCCGGCGCCGGTTGTCCCCAGTTTTCGGCTCGCGCCGCCGCCATGGTTAAGCAATCGTCATTGACAGCGAATCGACATTGTCATAATCGGAGCGCAGCGGGCGAAGAGCGACAAATTTAAGGATTGGCCATGATTGGTCTTAGGATACTACCGGCTTTGGCCGGCGCTTTCATGTTCGCCTCATCGGCGAGCGCCGCCGTCTCGATCGTGAACGGCAGCTTCGAGTCGGCGTCGGTGAACCCGGGTGCGGGCTTCACCAGCCTGAGCGCGGGCAGCACCGCCATCACCGGCTGGACCGTCGGCGGAGCGGGCGTCGATTATATCGGCACTTACTGGCAGGCTTCCGACGGCGTGCGCAGCATCGACCTGAACCGTCTCAACGCCGGCTCGATCACCCAGATCGTCAACGGCCTGACCACGGGCCTGACCTATACGGTGAAGTTCGATCTCGCCGGCAACCCGGACGGCGCGCCGACGGTGAAAGCCGCTGTCGCGGTCGCTGGCGTCGACACGAATTTCTATACGTTCGACACCACCGGCGCGTCGCACAGCGCCATGAACTGGAGCACCCAGAGCTTCAGCTTCGTCGCTCTCGCCCCGACGATCACGCTGACCTTCGCCAGCGGCACGGCCGGCGCGTACGGCGCGGCGCTCGACAATGTCAGCATCGCGGCTGGCGTTCCCGAGCCGTCGACCTGGGCCATGATGCTGATCGGCTTCGCCGGCCTCGGCTACGTCGCGCAGCGCCGTCGCAGGACGACTGTCGCTGTCGCCTGAAGCGAACCGCTTTGACCTCGAAAAGGCCGCCGCAAGGCGGCCTTTTTGTTTGACCGAGGCTGATTCCTCGGTCGGTCGATGGCGCACGGCTGCTGCCGCTTCGGACGCCAGTGCGCAGGCGGCCGCGACGCGGCGCCCCGTCCGCATGACGCGCTTTTCATTTCAACCGTCAGGCCAAACAGGCCATACTCGCGAGGGTTGATTCAGCCTGCGTCGCGCGGGGAGCATGCATTGACGAAGAACCGAGATCGAGGCCCCTCCCGGCGGACCGTTGTCGCCGGCGGTCTCGCCGCGGCGGTTGCGCCGGCCGGGCTGAGCGGCTGGGATCGCGCGCTGGCTCAGGGGGAGACCGAAAGCCACGGCCTGTCCCTGTTCGGCGATCTCGCGCTGCCGCCCGACTTCAAGCATTTCCGCTATGTCAATCCGAACGCGCCCAAGGCGGGAATCCTGCGCATCCAGATCAAGTCGACATCCGGCAACCAGAACTTCGACACCTTCAATACGCTCAACCATCTCGTGCTCCGGGGCGACGGCGCCGCCGGCATGGATTCGATCTACGACACGCTCATGAGCGGCACGGCTGACGAGGCGAGCGCGCAGTACGGGCTCGTCGCGCGCGCGGTGCGCGTCTCTGGCGACAAGCGCGTCTATCGCTTCCTGCTTCGTCCCGAGGCGCGCTTTCATGACGGTTCGAAACTGACCGCGAGAGACGTCGCTTTTTCGCTCAACATCCTGAAAGCGAAGGGCCATCCGAGCTTTCGCGTGATTCTTCAGCAGATGGAGTCGGCTGTCGCGGACTCCGACGAGATCGCGACCGTCACCCTGTCCGCCAATCGTAGCCGCGATCTTCATCTCGTGATCGGCGGCATGCCGATCCTGTCGGAAGCCTATTGGCGCGACCGTGATTTCGAGGCGGCGACGATGGAATCGCCGCTCGGCTCCGGCGCTTACAAGGTCGCGCAGTTCGAGCAGGGGCGCTTCATCGAATTCGCGCTCGTTCCGGATTACTGGGGCAAGGATCTGCCGGTGAATGTCGGGCAGAACAATTTCGCCCGCATGCGCTATGAGTATTATCGCGACCGGCAGGTGGCGTTCGAGGGGTTCAAGTCAGGCGTGCTCAACTACAACCAAGAGTTCACGTCGCGCTTCTGGCATACGCTCTATGATTTTCCGGCGATCCGCGAGAACCGGGTGAAGCGCGAGGAGTTGGAGACCGGCCTGCCGGCGACGGCGCAGGGCTGGTGGTTCAACCAGCGGCGCGAACAGTTCAAGGATATCCGCATCAGGAAGGCGATCGCGCTCTGCTTCGATTTCGAGTGGACGAACAAGAACATCATGTTCTCGTCTTATCGTCGCACCACGTCCTTCTTCGACAATTCCGATTTCAAGGCCGTGGGCAAACCGTCCCCGGAGGAGCTCGCGCTTCTCGAACCGTTCCGCGACAAGGCGCCGCCCGAAACCTTTGACGAGGTCTGGGTTCCGCCCGTGAGCGACGGCTCCGGCGCCGACCGCAATCTGCTGCGGCAGGCCGATCAGCTTCTGCGCGACGCCGGCTGCAAACGTCAGGGCAATGCGCTGATGCTGCCCGACGGCAAGCCGTTCCGCATCGAGTTTCTCGATTTCCAGGCCGCGCTGCAGCCGCACACGCAGCCCTTTCAGGCCAACCTGAAGCGGCTGGGCATCGACGCTTTCTCGCGCATCATCGACGCCGCGCAATATGAGGCGCGCATGAAGGATTTCGATTTCGACATCGCGAGCCGCAACATGTCGAACGGCCTCATCCCCGGCGATACGCTGCGCATCGTCTACGGCTCGGAATCGGGCAAGCATTCCGGCGGCCGCAACATGGGCGGCGTCGACAACCCCTGCGTGGACGCGCTGATCGATCGCATCGGCCGCGCCGAATCGATGCAGGAGATCACGGTGGCGACGCGGGCGCTCGACCGCGTCATGCGGTCGGGCCATTACTGGGTGCCGATGTTCTATCTCGGCAAGGAATGGGTCGCCTATTGGGACGCCTTCTCACGGCCGGACGTGAAACCGAAATACGGCTCTGGCGCGCCGGGTCTGTGGTGGTGGGACGCCGACAAGGCGAAGGCCAGCGGAACGCAGGGGTGACGGATTTCTTTTTCGCCATGCGAGTTTGTCCCGTCGCGTCATGCCGGGCAGGTTTCGACAGAGACCGTATGCGGGTTGTCCGTCCCGGTCTGGCTTGTCCCGGCCATCCACGTCTTGACGCTCTGTTGAAAGTAAGGCGTGCAGGCGCGGAACCTGTCCGCGCATGAGCACGCACTGGATTTAATCGATGCTCGCCTATATCGCGCGCCGCCTGCTGCTGATGATTCCAACGATCCTTGGGATCATGCTCGTCTCGTTCGTCATCGTGCAGTTCGCGCCGGGCGGTCCGGTCGAGCGCATCATCGCGCAGTTGCAGGGCAATGATTCAACCAGTTCGCGCCTTGGCGGCGGCGCGGGCGGCGATTTCGGCGGCGCGGCGCAGGGCGGCGGTCAGGCGTCGAACTATCGCGGCGCGCAGGGGCTCGATCCGGCGCTGATCAAGGAGCTTGAGAAGCAGTTCGGCTTCGACAAGCCTGCGCCCGAGCGGTTCCTCAAGATGCTGTGGGACTATAGCCGTTTCGATTTCGGCAAGAGCTATTTCCGCGACGTGTCTGTCCTCCAGCTCATCCGCGAGAAGCTGCCGGTATCGATCTCGCTTGGTCTCTGGATGACGCTTCTGTCCTATGCGATCTCGATTCCGCTCGGCGTGCGCAAGGCGGTCCGCGACGGATCGCCGTTCGACGTCTGGACCTCCGGCGTCGTCATCGTCGGTTACGCCATTCCGGGCTTCCTGTTCGCGATCCTGCTGATCGTCCTGTTCGCCGGCGGATCGTTCTGGCAGATATTCCCGTTGCGCGGGCTCTATTCCGACAATTGGAGCCAGCTCTCCTTCGCCGGCAAGATCGTCGATTATCTCTGGCACATCACGCTGCCCGTTACGGCGATGGCGCTGTCGGCTTTCGCCACGTCGACGCTGTTGACCAAGAACTCCTTCCTCGACGAAATCCGCAAGCAATATGTGCTGACGGCGCGAATGAAGGGCCTCACTGAGCGGCGCGTTCTTTACGGCCATGTTTTCCGCAACGCGATGCTGATCGTTGTCGCCGGTTTTCCCGGCGCCTTCATCAGCGCGTTCTTCGCCGGATCGCTGCTGATCGAGACGATCTTCTCGCTCGATGGCATCGGGCTCCTGTCCTATGAATCCGTGCTGAACCGCGACTACGCCGTGGTCTTCGCCAATCTCTTCATCTTCTCCCTGATCAGCCTGTTCGTGCATCTTCTGTCGGACCTGACCTACACCTGGATCGATCCGCGCATCGATTTCGAGACGCGGGAGGCGTGACATGACCGCCGCCGCGACCGCATCCTTTCCGCTTGCGCCGTCGATGCGGCGCGGCCGGTTTCGCCTGTCGCCGATCAACCGCCGCCGCATCGCCAATTTTCGCGCCAACCGGCGCGGCTACTGGTCTTTCTGGATTTTCGCGATCCTGTTCGTCGTCTCGCTGTTCGCGGAGTTTCTCGCCAACGACCGGCCGCTTTTCGTCAGCTACAAGGGCGAGTGGCTTTATCCTGTTTTCGTCGATTATCCGGAGGAAAAATTCGGCGGCTTCCTCGCGCGCACGGACTATCGCGATCCGGTGATCTCCAACGAGATCGGCGCGCATGGCTTCGCGATCTGGCCGCCGGTTCGCTTCTCTTACAGAACCGTCAATCTCGACGTGCCGACGCCGGCGCCCTCCGCTCCGACCTGGCTCCTGAGCGATGAGCAATGCCGGCCCTCCGCCGCCAAGCTTGACGCCAACAAGGGAAGGGATCCGGCGAGCCTCGGCTGCCGCGACATTGAATGGAACTGGCTCGGCACCGACGATCAGGGGCGCGATTTGTTCGCGCGCCTGATTTACGGATTTCGCCTGTCGGTGCTGTTCGGGCTCGTTCTGGCCGTCGCGTCGTCGGTGATCGGGGTCGCGGCCGGCGCGGTGCAGGGATTTTTCGGCGGCTGGGTCGATCTGATCTTCCAGCGCGTGATCGAGATCTGGACGTCGGTGCCGTCGCTTTATGTGCTGATCATCCTCTCGGCGGTGATCACGCCGGGTTTCTTCGTTCTTCTCGGCATCCTGCTGCTGTTCTCGTGGGTGTCGCTGGTCGGCGTCGTGCGCGCCGAGTTCCTGCGCGCGCGCAACTTTGAATATGTCCGCGCCGCGCGCGCGCTCGGCTTGTCCAACGGCAGGATCATCGTCAAGCATCTGTTGCCGAACGCGATGGTCGCGACGCTCACCTTCCTTCCTTTCATTCTGAATGGGTCGATCACCACGCTCACCTCGCTCGATTTCCTCGGGCTCGGACTGCCGCCCGGTTCGCCCTCGCTTGGCGAGATGCTGCAGCAGGGCAAGTCGAACCTGCAGGCGCCGTGGCTCGCCCTGACCGCTTTCTTCGCCATCGCCTTCATGCTGTCGCTTCTGATTTTCGTCGGCGAGGCGGTGCGCGACGCTTTCGATCCAAGGAAGACATTCGCCTGAGGATGGGCTAGGATCGCCTCATGAACAGGATTGTTCGCGAACATTATCCGGCGTCTCAACTCCCGGCGGATTTGCGCGAGGGAATCGATCCCTCGGCCGCCGTCACGGTGACTGTCGTGCAGGAGGGCGTTGAAGAGCCGGCGATGACTCTTGGAGAAATCCTTGCCGCGCGGCGACCGCCATTTCGCGCCCAGGAGGATATTGATCGCGAGTTTCGCGCCCTTCGGGACGAATGGGATAACAGGTGAAAAGCGTCGTCTATCTTGACGCGATGTGTTTCTGTTACGCGTTCGAGGGAGACGACAGTGTCGCGACCGCGCCGAGGCGCCTTCTCGCTCTACTGGAGACAAGGCCGCGCTCGATTGCGACTAGCGAGCTTGCGCTTGCGGAGATCATGGCTGGCGTTGAGAAGCGGCGAGCTCTCGCGCTGAAGCGTCTCTACCTCAATCTGTTCCGGCGCGACGGTCCTCTCTTCGTTACGCCGGTGACCCGGCGAATCTTGCTTGAGTCCGCCCGGATCCGTGCGGCGCACAAGGGCAAACTCAACCTTGCCGATGCGATCCATCTGGTCGCCGCGATTGAAGCGGGATGCGCCTATTTCGTGACAAACGACCAGCGGATCACGTCGCCACAGGGCGGCCCGGTGATCTTGCGGCCGAACGACGATGGTGTCGCCGTCGCGACGGAGGCGATCTGCGCGGGCTGATTGCGGCTGTTCTGAAAAAGGGTGGGGAAACATCATGTACTACGGCGAGCCGGAGGGCGCGGGCTTCGAGCATCTCGATCCGCGCTTCAGGTCCTGCGTCATCGGCCATGCGCGGGTCGAACGGCTGTGGACCGGCGCGCGCTGGAGCGAGGGGCCGGCCTGGTTCGCGGCCGGACGCTACCTCGTCTGGTCGGACATCCCGAACAACCGCATGCTGCGCTATGACGAGTGCGACGGATCGGTGTCGGTGTTCCGCAACCCGTCGAACAACTCCAACGGCAACACCGTGGATCGGCAGGGGCGGCTCGTCACCTGCGAGCATCTCGCCCGCCGCGTCACCCGGACCGAGCATGACGGCTCGATCACCGTGCTCGCCGACCGCTGGAAGGGAAAGCGCTTCAACTCGCCGAACGACCTCGTCGTGAAATCGGACGGATCGATCTGGTTCACCGATCCCGATTACGGCATCCGCATGGATTATGAGGGCGAGCGGGCCGACAGCGAGATCGGAAAATGCCAGGTTTATCGCATCGATCCGTCGTCGGGCGCGGTTGATGTGGTCGCCGACGATTTCGAGCGCCCGAACGGCCTCGCTTTCTCGCCCGACGAAAGCTTTCTCTACATCGCCGACACCGGCGTCTCGCATCGGCTGGACGGCCCCAGGCATATTCGCCGGCTGATCGTCTCGTCGAACGGGAAGAAGCTCGGCGAGAGCGCGCTGTTCGCGGAATGCACTGATGGCGTTTTCGACGGCTTCCGTTTCGACGCCGACGGGCGCCTGTGGACGAGCGCGCGAGACGGCGTGCATTGCTATCTGCCGGACGGCTCGCTGATCGGAAAGATCAGGATTCCCGAGATCGTCGCGAATGTGACGTTCGGCGGCGCGAAGAAAAACCGGCTCTTCATCTGCGGCACCACGTCGCTCTATTCCGCCTACCTCGCGATCAATGGCGTCGCGGCGGGCTGAGCGGGATCACAGCACGGAGGATGTCTGCCCGGCCGCCCAGCGCCAGCGGCCGTTGACGTTCCTGAACACGCAGAGCGAACGATAGTGCCCCGCCGACAATTCGCCCCGCTCGATGATGTGATCCTCGATCGTCAGCGAGGCGATGGCGAAAGCGTCATAATCGATCACCTCGATATTGCTGAGCCGCTGGTTGAGGAAGGTAATCGCGCCCGAGCGGCAGAACACGGCGATGAATTCTTCCTTTCCGAATTTGTTGCCGAGGGAGTTCACGTAAAGAAAATTCGGGTCGATCATCTGCTCGAGAATATCGGCGGATTTCGTGACGAGCGCGGCGGCCTTCGCTTCAAGCAAGGCTCGCACGCTGGCGCTGGCGCTCATCTCCGCCTCCGGTTTCAGCCCCGTTCCGTGGCGGCGACGGTTTAGCTCATGCCGGCCTGCGAGGCCAGCATGGCGGACGCAGGGCCGGGCGTCACCGTTGACGCAGGGCGGTCGCGATCGCGCCGGGGACGGGCGCCTTGCTCTCGTTGCGCGTCGACGCAAGCTCGATCCGCGGCGGCGCAAAGCCGGCGTCGCGCAGCGCCGTCTCCACATAGCCGATGCTGTGCGAGAAGCGCCGCTCGGGACCAAGCGCATAGTCGGCGTTCTCGCACCGTTGAATGCTGAATGCGAACAGGCCGCGCGGCGTCAGCGCGCGCGCCGCGGCGGCGAAGACGGGCGCGAGGTCGCCGACATAAACGAAAACGTCGGCGGCGGCGACGAGGTCGTACCGCCCCGGCTCGGCCCTGGCGAGGAACGCCAGCATGTCCTCGTCCGAAAGCCTGTCGTAGCAGCCGCGCTTCTTCGCCTTGCGCAGCATGCGCGGCGACAGGTCGACGCCGTCTATGGCCGTCGCCATGTCGCCCAGCGCCTCTCCGAAAAGCCCCGTGCCGCAGCCGAGATCGAGCGCGCGGACAAACGGCGTCCGCAGCCCTTCGATCGCGCAGGCGCGCGTGATCGCGGCGAGCAGAACCTCCGGGCCGCGATAGGCGAGATGCCGCGTCAGGTGATTGTCGAAGCGCTCGGCGTACTGGTCGAAAAGATTGCGCACATAGGCCGGACTCATCGCGGCGGCGCCCGGCCGCCCGTCGAGCGCTTCCAGCGCGACGCAAGCTCCATGCTCGTCGGCGGGGTCGAGGGCGCGGCAGCGCGCATAGGCGTCGCGGGCGCCGGCTTCGTCCCCGAGCGCCAGCAGCGCCTCGCCCAGCGCGAACCAGGCCGCCGGCCAACTCGGCGCAAGCTCCAGCGTCTGCGCGAGCAGGTCGCGCGCCGCGCCGTGATCGCCTTCGGCGGCCGCCGCTTTCGCGTAGTCATACCGGCGGTCGGCGATCAGATCGCCTGAGGACTGGAACATACCGGCTGTCGGTCTATTCGGTTGTGTGCGGCGGGTTTTTAGCGATTGTGAGTGAATGCGCGCAAGCGATCTCCTGACCCCCGCGCCGCAAGGTCTTTACTGCCCGCCCGCCGACGTCTGGATCGATCCGGTGCGCCCTGTCGCCCGGGCGCTGATCACGCATGGCCATTCCGATCATGCGCGCGCCGGCCACGGCGCGGTGCTGGCGACGGAGGAGACGCTCGGGATCATGGCCGTGCGCTATGGTCCCGATTTCACGCGCCGCGCCGAAGTCGCCCGCTTCGGCGAGCCGGTCATCGTCAACGGCGTCAGCTTCCTGTTCGCGCCGGCGGGGCATGTGCTCGGCTCGGCGCAGATCGCGGTCGAGAGCGAAGGGACCCGCATCGTCGTGTCGGGCGACTACAAGCGCGCGCGCGATCCGACCTGCGCGCCGTTCGAGCCGCTCGCCTGCGACGTCTTCATCACCGAAGCCACCTTCGGCCTGCCTGTCTTCCGGCATCCGCCGATGGAGGGCGAGATCGCCAAGCTTTTGTCCTCGGTCAGTCTGTTTCCGGACCGCACCCATGTCGTCGGCGCTTACGCGCTCGGCAAGGCGCAGCGCATGGCGGCGCTGCTGCGCGCCGCCGGTTACGACCGGCCGATCTACATTCACGGCGCGCTCGACAGGCTCATGGCTTTCTACGCGGCGCATGGCGTCGATCTCGGCGAGATCCGTCTCGTCTCGTCGCAGGCGAAAAAGGATCTGCGCGGCGAGATCGTGTTGTGTCCGCCGGGCGCCATTCAGGACCTCTGGTCGCGCCGCTTCGCCGATCCGGTCACGGCCTTCGCCTCGGGCTGGATGCGCGTGCGCGCGCGGGCGCGCCAGCGCGGCGTGGAGCTGCCGCTGATCGTCTCCGACCATGTCGACTGGGATGATCTCTGCGCGACGATTCGCGAGGTTGCTGCGGCGGAGGTCTGGGTCACGCACGGCCAGGAGGACGCGATCTGCCACTGGTGCGCCGCCCAGGGGATCGCGGCGCGCCCCCTGAGGCTGGTCGGCTATGGCGACGAGGGCGAGGCCGAGCCCGACGCGGCGCCGGAGGAGCGGACGCCGGGCGCGGAGCAGCCCCGGTGAAGCCCTTCGCCGATCTGCTCGACCGGCTGGCCTACGAGCCGCGCCGCAACGCCAAGCTCGCGCTGCTGAGGGATTATTTCGTCCGCGCGCCCGATCCCGATCGCGGCTATGCGCTCGCCGCCATGACGGATGCGCTGAGCTTTCCGCATCTGAAGCCCGCTTTGATCCGCCAACTCATTCTCGAGCGCGTCGATCCGGTTCTGTTCGGCCTGTCCTACGACTATGTCGGCGACCTGTCCGAAACGGTCGCGCTGCTGTGGCGCCGCGACGCGGCGATCGCGGAGACGCCGACCCTCGCCTTCGTCGTCGAGTCCTTCGCCAACGCCTCGAAGTCGGACGCGCCGGCCTTGCTCGCGCGCATGCTCGACGCGCTCGACGAAACCGGGCGCTGGGCGCTGCTCAAGCTGGTGACCGGCGCGCTGCGCATCGGCGTCTCGGCCCGCCTCGCGAAGACGGCGCTGGCCCAGGTCGGCGAGGTTGCGCCCGACGAGGTGGAGCATGTCTGGCACGCCTTGCAGCCGCCCTACGCCGATCTCTTCGCCTGGATCGAGAAGCGCGGGCCGCGGCCGGAATCGCGCGATCCGGCGCCGTTCCGGCCGCCCATGCTCGCGCACGCGATCGAGGACGCCGATTTTGACAAGCTCGACGCGAAGGATTTCGTCGCCGAATGGAAGTGGGACGGCATCCGCGTGCAGGTCAGCGGCGGCGCGTCCGCGTCGGGCCGCCAGACCGTCCGGCTTTATTCGCGCACGGGCGACGAGATCTCGGGGGCGTTTCCTGATCTCGTCGAATCCGTCGGCGCGCTCGACGGCGCGCTCGACGGCGAACTGATCGTGATGCGCGAAGGGCGGGTGCAGAGCTTCAACATTCTCCAGCAGCGGCTCAACCGCAAGACCGTGACGCCGAAGATGCTGCTCGATTACCCGGCTCATATCCGCGCCTATGACCTGCTCGCGGAGGGCGGCGAAGATTTGCGCGCGCTGCCGTTTCACACGCGCCGCGCGCGGCTGGAGGCTTTCATCGCGCGCCTTGATTCGCCGCGGCTCGATCTGTCGCCGTTGATCGCCTTCGAAACATGGGAGCAGTTGCGCGCGGCGCGCTCCGATCCGGCTCCGGCCGGCGCTGGCGACGATGCGGCCGCCGTCGAAGGCTGCATGATCAAGCGCGTGGACAGCCCCTATCTGCCAGGCCGCCCGAAAGGCTATTGGTGGAAATGGAAGCGCGATCCTTTCGCGGTCGACGCCGTGCTGATGTACGCCCAGCGCGGCCACGGCAAGCGCTCCTCCTACTATTCGGACTACACTTTCGGCGTCTGGCGCGCCGGCGACAAGGGCGAGGAACTGACGCCGGTCGGCAAGGCCTATTTCGGCTTCACCGACGAGGAACTGATCCAGATCGACCGCTTCGTGCGACGTGAGACGATCAACCGCTTCGGGCCGGTGCGCGAGGTCGCCCATGAGCCCGACAAGGGGCTCGTGTTCGAGGTCGCGTTCGAGGGGCTGCAGCGGTCCGCGCGGCACAAATCGGGCCTGGCGATGCGGTTTCCGCGGATCGCGCGCATACGCTGGGACAAGCGTCCGCGCGACGCCGATCGGCTCGAAACGCTCGAGCGCATGCTGGCCGCGTCCGATCTCGCCGGCGCGGGAAATGGTTGACGCTACGGCGTGTCGGAACTCGCGCTTGCATGTTTCCCCCCGCGCTTCCTTGCGGTAGCGTCGCCGCAAAGCGAGCGGGGGAGAGCGCCGAAGCGATGTCGGGCGAGATGACTCGGATTGTGATCGCGGACGACCATCCGCTGGTGCGGGCGGCGCTGCGGCAGGCGATCGAGGCTCGCTTCACGTCTGCGGAGGCGATCGAGGTCGGCAGCTTCGAGGATGCGGTCGCAGAGGTCGCTCGCCATGACGAGGTCGATCTCCTCCTGCTCGATCTTGCGATGCCTGGCGTCGAGGGGTTTTCCGGCCTCATCTATTTGCGGGCGCAGCATCCGAGCCTTCCCGTGGTGATCGTGTCGGGCAATGACGATCCCGGCGTGATCCGTCGCTCGCTGGATTTCGGCGCGTCGGGCTACATCCCCAAGACGGTGGCGATCGATACGATGGCCGAGGCGATCGACGAGGTGCTGAGAGGGGGGGCCTGGACGCCGCCCGACATCGATCTCGCCCAGCCCGCGGATCAGGAAAGCGGCGATCTCGCGAAGAGGCTTACGACATTGACGCCGCAGCAGATGCGCGTGCTGATGATGCTGTCGCAAGGGCTGCTCAACAAGCAGATCGCCTATGAGCTGACGGTCTCCGAGGCGACGGTGAAGGCCCACGTCTCAGCCATCCTGCAGAAGCTCGGCGTCGATTCCCGCACGCAGGCGGTGATCCTGGCGTCGCGCATCGCCGGCGTCGCGGGAGCGGCGTAAAGCGCGGTGGTGTTGGAGAGATTGACAACATACGGCGTTGTCGTATAGTCCAACAATGTCTGCTGAATTGCTGCTGCGCGAGCGCCATGTCCTGGCCGAGGACGCGTTCGTGGATATCAGGATTTGGCGGGTTCCCCGCGCAGTGAGGGGCTCGCGTCATGAATACAAATACGCGTTGGCTTATATTATCGGCGGAGAGTGCGTTCTTCGCTATGATAACGAAGCCGGGAAAGGCGATCACCGGCATGCGAATGGCGAAGAATTCCCTTATGCTTTCACGTCGCCGGAAAACTTGATTGACGACTTCTGGCGTGATGTCGGTGACGGGAGGCCTGCTTGAACACTGTCACTCTTTCTGTTTCGACCCGCGTCGCAGCAAGCCGTCGCGCCCGCGACGCTTTCGCGGGGAGGAAACAGGGCGCGCACATTTCCTTCTCCTCAGTTGAATTGCTCTGGAAAGTGCTGACGCCCAAGCGTTGGGAATTGCTCAAAGCGATGGCCGGGCAGGGGCCGTTGACGATACGCGAGGCGTCCCGGCGCGTGGGGCGCGACGTGAAAGCCGTTCATGGCGACGTCCATGCGCTGCTGGATGCGGGAATTCTTGAGCGCGCGGACGATGGCGGAATCGCCTTTCCCTATGACGCCGTCCATGTCGATTTCGTGCTCGCCGCCGCATAGAAACGGCGGCCAGGACGAGGTCCAGATCGCGGCCTGATGATTGCGAAACCGGAAAAGCGGAGGCCGGTTTTTCGAAGATCCCGTGCGTCGAAAACAACCAGAAGCCTGCCGCTGTTTTCGTGCGACGTCGGCGGGTTCCGAGTCGCCCTTCACGACCGCTTGTACACGTCCTCGATGCGGACGATGTCGTCCTCGCCGGTGTAGCTGCCGACCTGCACCTCGATGATCTCGAGCGGGATTTTTCCCGGGTTCGCCATGCGGTGCACGCAGCCGAGCGGCAGATAGATGGATTCGTTTTCGCGCACGACATGGGTTTCTGAATCGCGCGTGACCTCGGCGGTGCCGTGCACGACCACCCAATGCTCCGCGCGATGGAAATGCTTCTGCAGGCTGAGCACGCCGCCGGGCTTGACCATGATGCGCTTCACCTGGAAGCGCGGGCCGATGTCGATGCGCTGATACCAGCCCCACGGGCGATGCACGCGCACATGCTGCGTCGCCTCGGAGCGGTCGCGCTTCTTCAGCCCCTCGACCAGGGTCTTCACCTGATCGGCCTTGTCCTGCGTCGTCACCAGCACGGCGTCGCGTGTGGTGATGACGAGCGCGTTCTCCATGCCGACGACTGTTGTGAGAATATCCTCGCTGTGCACCAGGCAGTTTCTGGCGTCGAGCAGCGCCACGTCGCCGATGGTGGCGTTGCCGGCCTCGTCATGCGGCAGCGCGCTCCAGACGGCGCTCCATCCGCCGATGTCCGACCAGTCGAACGAGACCGGCAGGACGCCGGCGTGGCTTGTCTTCTCCATCACGGCGAAATCGATCGAGGTCTTCGGGGCGGTGATGAAATGCTCGCGGTCGAGGCGCGTGAAGCCCAGATCGCAGTGGGCGTGATCGAGCGCCTTCGTTGCGGCGGCGAGGATCGCGGGCGCATGGGCGCGCAGTTCGCGCAGCATCGCGTCCGCGCTGAAGACGAAATTGCCGCTGTTCCAGAGATAGCCTTCCTCGATATAGCGCTTCGCCTTTTCCGCGTCGGGCTTCTCGACGAAGGCGCTGACCTCCGCCCCGTCGCCGTTCCCGATCGGGCGGCCGGGGCGGATATAGCCGTAGCCCGTCGCCGGGAAGGTCGGTTTGAGTCCGAGCGTCATGATCAGGCTGTCGCCGGCGGCCTCCGCCGCGCGCGCGCAGGCGTCGCGGAAGCCGGCCGCGTTCTCGATGAGGTGATCGGCGGCCATCACGGCGACCTTCGCGTCGGGCCCCGACTGCGCGCCGATCAGGGCCGCTACGGCCACGGCGGCGGCCGAGTCCCGCCGGTCCGGCTCAAGCACGATGCGGGCGTTCATCTCGACCAGCCGAAGCTGTTCGGCGATGATGAAGCGGAAATCGTCATGCGCGATCACGACCGGCGGCGTGAAGCGCTTGTCGTCGCGGAAGCGCAACGCGGTCATCTGGAAGGTGGAGAGGTCGCCGAACAGCGGAATGAACTGTTTCGGCATCGTCTCGCGCGAGGCGGGCCACAGCCGCGTGCCGGAGCCGCCGCACATGATGACCGGAATGATCGGAGCCATGAATGATCTCGCAACTGCGTGATCGGGTTCAAACAGTTTCGCGGCGCGGCGTCCAGAATGAACCGTGAGTCCGGTAAAATTCGACGTGTGAGCAAGGTTAATCGCTGCAACTTGTCGGAATTGCGCGCGATTGGCGCGGCGTCTAAAGCCTGTGTCTTCAATGCGCTTTGGAGCGGGCGATGGCCGACGGCGGGTTCAGTCGATTCATGGGCGGTTCGCCAGGCGGCGTGGTTTTCCGGCTGGTGCTGGCCTCCATTCTGGTCGGCGCCTTCATGGCGCTCTTCGGGCTGGACCCCGAGGCGCTGGTGCGGCGCGTGTTCAGTTTCGTCCGCGGTCTGTTTGATCTGGGCTGGGGCGCGGTCGACCAGGTGGGACGCTGGTTGATCTACGGCGCCGTGATCGTCGTCCCGGTCTGGTTCATCGCCCGGCTTCTGTCAGGCCGGCGGTGAACGCGCCTGTCGCGGGAGCGCCAGCGCCGGTCACGCACGCGCGTCTGATCGCGCTCGCGATTCCGGTCACGCTTTCGAATCTGTCGACGCCGCTTCTCGGACTGGTCAACGCCATCGCGATCGGCCGCCTTGGCGACGCGACGCAGCTTGGCGCGGTGGCGCTTGGCGCGGTAATTTTCGATGTGTTGTTCTGGGCCTTTGGTTTCCTGCGGATGGGAACCGCGGGCCTGACGGCGCAGGCGTTGGGCGCCGGCGCGCCGGCGGAGATGCGCGACGCGTTCTGGCGTTCGCTGATGCTCGCTGCGGCGATCGGGCTCGCGATGATCGCGCTGCGCGGACCGCTCGCCGATCTTGCGATCGCCTTCATGCGGCCGGCGCCGGACGTCGCCGCCGAAGCGCGCGTCTATTTTCAGGGCCGCATCTGGTCTGCGCCGCTGGCTTTCGCGAACTACGCCATTCTCGGTTCGCTCATCGGCCGCGCGCGCACCGATATCGGCCTGGCGCTGCAGGTCGCGATCAACGGCGTCAACATCGCGTTCAGTCTGCTGTTCGTGTCCGTGCTGCATTACGGCGTCGCCGGCGTGGCCTGGGCGAGCGTGATCGCCGAGGGCGGCGGCGTCGCCCTTGGTCTGGCGTTCCAGGCGCGGGGCGGCTTTCTGCGCGCGCCGCGCTGGGCCGATATCCTCGATCGCGGCAGGGCGTGGCGGACGCTTGCGATCAACCGCGATATCTTTCTGCGCACGCTGCTGCTGATCTCCGCGCTCGCTTTCTTCACGCGCCAGAGCGCGGCGGGAGGCGCCGTCATCCTCGCCGCCAACGCGGTGCTGCAGAATTTCTCGCTGATCGGCAGCTTCTTTCTCGACGGCTTCGCGACCGCGACCGAACAGATCGCGGGACAGGCGGTCGGCGCGCGCGACAGGCGGGGCTTCCGCCGCGCCGTGAAGCTTGCGGCCTTGTGGTGCGTCGGCTTCGGCGTCGCCCTGTCCGTCCTTTTCGCCGGGCTCGGCGACAGGATCGTCGATCTGATATCGACGAGCGCCGAGGTACGACTGACGGCGCGCGATTATCTTCTGTTCGCCGCGCTCACGCCGGCGGCCGGCGCGCTGGCTTTTCTGTTCGACGGCGTTTTCATCGGCGCGACATGGACGCGCGCGATGCGGAACTCGATGTTCGTCGCGTTCGTGATCGCCGCCGCGGCCTATGCGCTGCTTTTGCCGTTCGCCAACACCGGGCTCTGGCTTGCGCTTCTCACCCTCTTCCTCGCGCGCGGCCTGACGCAGCTCGCCTTTTATCCGTCGCTGGAGCGGGCGACTTTCACGCCGACAGCTCCCGCGCCCGACGCCCGATCGCCGGCGTGATGGAGGGCAGTCCCTCGGCCTTCAGCTTCGCGACGATTCCTGTCTTGATCTCGTCGATCAGGCCGGGGCCCTTGAAGACCATTCCCGTATAGAGCTGCACCAGCGTCGCGCCGGCCTCGATCTTGGTCCACGCAGTCTCGAAGGAGTCGACGCCGCCGACGCCGATCAGCGGAAATGCGCCCTCGACGCGCAGCGATGTCTGCGCGAGGACGCGCGTGGAAGGGTCGAACAGCGGCTTGCCCGAGAGGCCGCCTTGCTCCTTCGCCAGCGCGGCGTCGCGCAGGGCCGCGGGCCTGTCCGTCGTCGTGTTCGAGACGATCATGCCGTCGACGCCGCGCCGCCGCGCGGTTGCGACGATTCCGTCGAGCGTCTCCAGCGAAAGGTCCGGCGCGATCTTGAGCAGGACGGGCGTGCGCGCCCCCGATTGCCCGCGCGCCTCGATGCAGCGCGCCAGAAGATCGTCGAGAAACGCCTCGCCCTGCAGGTCGCGCAATCCCGGCGTGTTCGGCGATGAGATGTTGATGGTCAGGAAATCCGCGAGCGGCGCGAGCCGCCGCGTCAGCGCCACATAATCGGCGATGCGGTCGTCCGACTCCTTGTTCGCGCCGAGATTGACGCCGATCAGTCCGGCCTTCCGGTTGCGGCGCTTGAGCCGCGCCGCGACCGCCACCATGCCCTCGCTGTTGAGGCCGTACCGGTTGATGACCGCGCCGTCCTGCGTCAGGCGAAAAACGCGCGGCCGCGGATTGCCTTTCTGCGGCTTCGGCGTCACGCCGCCGATCTCGGCGAAGCCGAAGCCGAGCGAGAGCAGGCGGCTGATCGCCTCGCCATGCTTGTCGAAGCCGGCGGCGAGCCCGACCGGATTGGGAAAGCCGTAGCCCAGCGCCGTCACCGTCAGCAGCGGGTCGTCCGCCGCGCGCGGCGGCAGCGGCGTCCATTTCAGCGCCTCGATCGTCAGCCGGTGCGCCGTCTCGGCGTCGAGCGCGAACAGGGCCGGACGAAGGAGCGGGAACAGCGGACCGGTCACGGCGCGGTCCAGGCGAACAGATGGCGCCCGTCGGGTCTGATGGGCAGAGGCCGCGACCAGAGGACCGCCGACATCGGCAGGGAGCCGTAAAGATGCGGGAACAGCGCGCCGCCGCGCGAGGGCTCCCATTTCAGCGCCTCGCCGAGCGCGTCGGCGTCGATGGCGATGAGCAGCAGATCGGTCTGGCCGGCGAAATGCTTCGCCGCCGTCTCCTCCGCCTGCTCGCGCGTGGAGAAATGGATGAATCCGTCGGCGCGATCGACCGGCGCGCCGGTGAAAACGCCCGCAGCCTCAGCCTGCCGCCACAGGGCGGCGGGCGCGATTTTGTAGATGATCATGACGCCCCCTTGCGACGCGTCGCCGGGTATGGCGGATGATCCGGCTTGGCGCCAGACGGCGATCGAACACGCGCGGCCGCTCGCAAACGCCCTATTGGGGGTTGCATTTGAACCGCATAGGAGATAGTTCCTATAAGCATAGCAGGAGACGATTGCCTTTGACCATGTTGACCCATGAGCAGGTCTGGTCGGCGATTGACGCGCTCGCGCAGCGTTATGGGCTGTCGACGTCCGGCCTTGCGAAGAAGGCGGGGCTCGATCCGACCACCTTCAACAAATCGAAGCGGCTGTCGGCGGACGGGCACAAGCGCTGGCCGTCGATGGAGTCGGTCTCGAAGATTCTCGACGCCACCGGCGCGACGCTCGACTCCTTCATGGCGCTGCTGGCGAGCCGCGGCGGCTACCGGCAGGGCCGCACCATGCCGCTTATCGGCTTCGCGCAGGCCGGCCAGGGCGGCTTCTTCGACGATGGCGGCTTTCCGGTCGGAACGGGATGGGACGAGGTGCAGTTTCCCTCGCTCGTGGACGATCAGGCCTACGCGCTCGAAGTGTCGGGCGATTCCATGCTGCCGCTCTATCGCGACGGCGACGTGGTGATCGCCTCGCCGGCCGAGCCGGTGCGCCGCAACGATCGCGTCGTCGTGCGCACGACGGACGGCGAGGTGATGGCGAAGATCTTGAAGCGCGAGACGGCGAAGATCGTCGAGTTGCAGTCGCTCAATCCGGAGCATCCTGTGCGCACGCTCGACCGCGCGCAGGTCGCCGCGATGCACAGGATCGTGTGGGCGAGGCAGTAGGCTTTTCTACAATCCCCGCGCGGTCGGATTTTATGACGCCCCCTGCGCCTCGGCGACGGCGATCGCCGTCATGTTGACGACGCCGCGCGCGGTGACGTTTCCGGTCAGCACATGCGCCGGCTTCGCCGTTCCGATCAGGATCGGCCCGACCGGCAGCGCGTCGGCCAGCACCTTCACGAACTGGTAGGCGATATTGGCGGCGTCGAGATTGGGCATCATCAGCAGGTTCGCGACGCCGGTGAGCGTGGAGTCGGGCAGCGTCTTTTCGCGAATGGCTTCGATCAGCGCGGTGTCGCCTTCCATCTCGCCGTCGATCTCCAGATGCGGCGCCCGCGACCGGACGATCGCGACGGCCCGCCGCATCTTCAGCGAGGAGGGCGTGTCATAGGCGCCGAAGTCCGAATGCGACAGCAGCGCGATTTTCGGCGTGATGCCGAAGCGGGCGATGTGGCTCGCGGCGAGCATCGTCATTTCCGCGATCTGCTCGGCGTCCGGGTCGGCCTGGACATGGGTGTCGGCCAGGAAATAGGCGCCCTTGCCGGTGATCATCAGGCTCATCGCGGCGAGTTCGCCGACGCCCGGCTTCATGCCGATGATGTCCTTGATGTGCCTGATCTTCGAGCGGAAGCGGCCCTCGAGTCCGCAGATCATGGCGTCGGCTTCGCCGCGGCTCACGGCGAGCGCGGCGATCACGGTCGTCGAGGTGCGCACCAGCGTCCGCGCCGCGTCGGGCGTGATGCCCTTGCGGCCCGCGGCCTCGATATAGCTCGCGACATAATCGCGATAGCGCGGATCGTCCTCGGGATTGACCAGATCGAAATCGCGCCCGATCTTCAGCGACAATCCGAACCGCTGGAGCCGCGCCTCGACCACGGCCGGGCGGCCGATGAGGATGGGCGTCGCCAGGCCTTCCTCCAGAGCCACCTGCGCGGCCCGCAGCACGCGCTCGTCCTCGCCGTCGGCGTAGATGACGCGCTTCGGATTCTGCTTCGCCGTCGCGAACAGCGGCTTCATGATGAAGCCCGAGCGGAACACGAAGCGCTGCAGGCTCTCGGCGTAGGCCTTGAGATCGGCGATCGGGCGCGAGGCGACGCCTGACTCCATGGCGGCCTTCGCGACAGCGGGCGCGATGCGCAGGATGAGGCGCGGATCGAACGGCGAGGGGATGAGGGATTCCGCGCCGAAGGCGCGCGCTTCCCCGCCATAGGCGCGCGCCACCACGTCGGACGGCGCCTCGCGGGCGAGGCCGGCGATGGCGTCGACGGCCGCGGCTTTCATCTCTTCGTTGATGGTCGTCGCGCCGCAATCGAGCGCGCCGCGAAAGATATAGGGGAAGCAGAGAACGTTGTTGACCTGGTTGGGATAGTCCGAGCGCCCCGTGCAGATCATGGCGTCCGGCCGCGCGTCGCGCGCCAACTCCGGCGAGATTTCCGGCGTCGGATTGGCGAGCGCGAGGATGAGCGGGTTGTCCGCCATGCGCTTCACCATCTCGGGCTTCAGCACGTTGCCGGCGGACACTCCGAGAAAGACGTCGGCGTCGGCGATCACGTCGGCGAGCGTGCGCGCCGGCGTGTCCTGCGCGAAGCGGTCCTTCCAGCGGTCCATCAGCGCCTCTCGGCCCCTGTAGACGACGCCTTCAAGGTCGGTGACCCAGATGTTCTCGCGCTTCGCGCCGAGCGACACGAGCAGGTTGAGGCAGGCGAGCGCGGCGGCGCCGGCGCCGGAGGCGACAATCTTGATGGCGCCGATCGACTTGTTCGCGAGCGAGAGCGCGTTGACGACCGCGGCGCCGACGATGATCGCGGTGCCGTGCTGGTCGTCATGGAAGACCGGAATCTTCATCCGCTCGCGGCATTTGCGCTCGACCTCGAAACATTCCGGCGCCTTGATGTCCTCGAGATTGACGCCGCCGAAGGTCGGCTCCAGCGCGCAGACCACGTCGACCAGCTTGTCGATGTCCTTCTGGTCGACTTCGATGTCGAAGCAGTCGATGCCGGCGAACTTCTTGAACAGGACGGCCTTGCCCTCCATCACCGGCTTCGAGGCGAGGGGGCCGATGTCGCCAAGTCCGAGCACCGCCGTTCCGTTCGAGATCACGGCGACGAGGTTCTGGCGCGTCGTCAGTTCCGCCGCCTGCGCCGGATCGGCCTTGATCGCGAGGGAGGCGGCCGCGACCCCGGGCGAATAGGCGAGCGCGAGGTCGCGCTGGTTCCCGAGCGGCTTCGTCGCCTGGATTTCCAGCTTACCGGGGCGTGGCAGCCGGTGATAGATCAACGCGCCGGTGTCGAGATCGCTGCTCATGATGCCTTGGGCCTTGGTCCTCGCCTGCTCAACTCTTTATGCACTGCCGGGGCCCGGCCGCAATGCGGCGGGTTTCCGCGCATCCCTCGCCATTGAAGCAATTGACGCATACGTCGTTTGACGCTGGCGCCAGTCCGGAATGGCGCGTAGCGTTCGGTCATCGCCAGCTTGGACCTGCTCCGGGCGCTGGCGACTGAGAGCCGGCCGGCTCCCGCCCGATGAAAGGGCGGACCATGCACGACAAGCAGCGCCAGCCAGTTTTCGACAGCGTGTTTGAGCCTGAACTGCTGTCCGTCATGACGATTGCTCTCGAGCGCGCCTGGAGCCGGCTGGTGGGCGGCGGCTTCGTTTTCGAAAGAGAGGATTTCGCTCTGTCGACGCGCACCCTGCTGGCGCAAGGCATTCTGGAGAAGGCCCAGACCGGCGTCGTCTGCCTGGAGGCGTTGTCCGAAGCGGGGCTGGTCCATCTGAGACGGTCCTCAGGAGCCTGACCGGGCGACAGGGCCGGCCCTCGGCCGTTTCGGTTGACATCCATCGGCTGGAGCGTCATGCCCCGCGCTCCCCGAAACCGCAAAACGCGGCCGTGCGCGCCGCTTGTGACTTCCGATGGACCGTCCGTCTCCCGATCTTCTCGCCGCCGCCGGCGCCTGGCCCTTCGAGCAGGCCCGCGCGCTGGTGAAACGGCTGGAGAAGAGCGGCAAGGGCAGCGTTCTTTTCGAGACCGGCTACGGGCCGTCCGGCCTGCCGCATATCGGCACCTTCGGCGAGGTCGCCCGCACGACCATGGTGCGGCGCGCCTTCGAGACGCTCACCGACGGAAAAATCCCGACGCGGCTGCTCGTCTTTTCCGACGACATGGACGGCATGCGCAAGATTCCCGACAATGTGCCGGACCGCGCCGCGCTGGAGCCTTATCTCCAGATGCCGCTGACGGCCGTGCCGAACCCGTTTCCGGGACCGGAGAAGACGTTCGGCCGCCATAACAATGCGATGCTGCGGCGCTTTCTCGACACGTTCGGCTTCGAGTACGAGTTCGCGAGCGCCACCGATTATTACGCCGCCGGAAAGTTCGACGCGGTCCTGCTGCGCGCCGCAGAGCGCTATGACGACATCATGAAGGTGATGCTCCCGACATTGGGCGCGGAGCGTCAGGCCACCTACAGCCCGTTCCTGCCGATTTCGCCAGCGAGCGGCCGCGTGCTCTATGTGCCGATGAAAGAGGTGGACGCGAAGGCGGGAACCATCACCTTCGCCGACGAGGACGGCCGCGACATCACGCTGCCCGTCACCGGCGGCCGCGTGAAGCTGCAATGGAAGCCCGATTTCGGCATGCGCTGGGCCGCGCTCGACGTCGATTTCGAGATGTTCGGCAAGGACCACCAGAGCAACGCACCGATCTATGACCGCATCTGCGAGATTCTCGGCGGCAAGGCGCCGCAGCATTATGTGTATGAGCTGTTTCTCGACGAGAACGGCCAGAAGATATCGAAGTCGAAAGGCAACGGCCTGACGATCGACGAATGGCTGACCTACGCCAGCCCGGAGTCGCTGGCGCTCTACATGTATCAGCGTCCGCGCGAGGCGAAAAAGCTCTATTTCGACGTCATCCCGCGCGCCGTCGACGAATACCTCTCCTTTCTCGACGCGTATCAGCGCCAGGACTGGAAGAACCGGCTGGGAAATCCCGTCTGGCACATTCACGGCGGCGAACCGCCGGCGCCGGAAACCGTTGCGGCGCAGGGCGAAAACGCTCCGCGCGCGCAGGTCGGCTTCTCGATGCTGCTCAATCTGGCGGCTGTCGCCAACAGCGACGATCCGCAGGTGCTGTGGGGCTTCCTGCGGCGCTATGCGCCCGGTCTTTCGCCGGGAACGCATCCGAGGCTCGCCAAGCTCGTCGACTACGCCGCGCGCTATTTTCAGGATTTCGTCAAGCCGCAGAAGCAGTACCGTTCGGCCGACGATGTCGAAACGGAGGCGTTGCGCAAGCTCGACGCGGCGCTCGCGACTCTCGAAGATCGCGCCTCGCCGGCGACCGCCGAAGAGATTCAGGAGAAGATCTACGATGTCGGCCGCGCGATCCCGCGTTATCAGGATTTGAAGGCGAAAGGCGCGACGCCGGAGCGTCCGGGCGTCTCGCTCGACTGGTTCAACGCGATCTATCAGATTCTGCTCGGCGAGCCGCGCGGTCCGCGCTTCGGCTCCTTCGTCGCGCTCTACGGGATCGCGAACACGCGCGCGCTGATCGCGAAAGCGCTGTCCGGCGCGCTGAAGCGCGAGCATGAGGCTGCGCTGGCGGCGAAGCTGCCGAAGAGCGCGTAGAAAGCGCCTGGGCCGCAGGCGCTTCTTTTCAACATTGCTTCGGCGCTCGCTTCGCGCGCAGGTTTTTTCTGGGCCCCGGATACGGCGCCGCTCGCTTGGCGCTCGCTTCACCGTTCCGGGGACGATGACGGATTGTCTTGCGAGACCGGAGCGCTGTCGCGGTCGGGTGCTCTCTCCGTCCCCGGATTCGTGCAATGAGCGAAGCGTCTGCTTCGGATCAGGTCACGATCCGCAACCGATCGCGACGATCGCTCCCGCGACGCTCTGCGCGATCGCGCCGGCGCTGAGCGCGTCTCCGCCCACCGCTGTCGTGGCCGGCAACAGCGCGGCGAAAGCGCTGGCGGGGGTCACTTTATGATTGATCGCCGGCGCGGCCGCGAGCGACGCCACCGCTATCGACTTCGGATTGTCCGCGACGAGTCCGATGAGCTGTCCCTGGCGGTTGAGCACCGGCGCTCCCATCGCGCCGCCGCCGAGGCCGGCCGCCAGCAGGACCGCGTTTCCGCCGACGCGCAGCGTCCCGGAGGCGAGCTGCGCCGGCTGGCCGGCCGCCGCGCTCAGCGCGAGGGCTGATTCCCCGTCCGCCGCCGGCGCGCGCGCCGCGCCGATCTGCGCCGCCCGGCCGCCCTGAATGCTGAGAATGACTGCGCCGGAGGCCGGATCGCCGCCCGCCGCGCGCGCCGCCGCGCCATTGATCACGGGGTTGGCGCAGGCCTGCGTCACGCCGGCGCTGGTGAGAACCCTGCCCGGCGCGATGACGAGGCCGGTCGCGGCGAAGGCCGGCTTCGCGGCTGCTGTAGCAGGCCCGCTGGCGGCCGGCGTCGCGGCGGCCGTCAGGGACGAGGGAAACGGATCGAAGCTGTTCGCGACCGCCAGCATCACGCGCTCGAAATCCGCCCGGCGCGCCGCCGGAAAGCTGAAGGTGAAGCCGCGCAGCTCTTTCTCGTTCTTCGCCGCGCGGGTGTAGAAGATGCGGCCTGCCTCCTCGCCCGATGTGACGAAGAAGTCGGGCCGCTGGAACTTGTAGGTCACCTTGCGGCCGGGCTTCGGCGCCAGCTCCTTGGCGAAGGCCTGGTCGAGGTCGAGCGCCGACAGCGGCGCGCCGACGGTGTCGAGCCGCAGGACGCCGTCGCCGGACTGATACGCCGTGGACTGGATCGGGCTGGATTTCGGCGTGCCGGTCGTGCGCTCGGTGACCCGCATCGGGGCGCCGAGCCGGATTCCGGTGCGCGAATCATCCAGCGTCGCGAAGCGGACGGATTCGCGGGCGCGCTTGGCGTCGGCGGTGAGCGCCGCCCAGTCGCGGTCGCTGAGGACGCCTGTCTGCGGCGAATTGCGCTTCTTCTGGTAAGCGCGGATGCCGTCGAAGGCGCGCTTGCCGAAATTGACGCCGACGACGCCATTGTAGTCGCCTGTCCACATCAGCGCTTCCTGAATCGCGCGGCGATCGGTCTCCGGCAGCGCTTCGTAGGCCTGCTGGGCGGCTTCAAGCGCGGGATCGGGCGCCGCCGGCGCGCGCGGCGCCGGCTGGGCGTAGGCCGCGGCCGCCATCGCGATCGACAGCGCAAGTCCGCACAACAGGCCGTGACGCATGAAAGGCTCCTTCGACGTCCCGCATTTTGGGCAAGTGGCGACCGAACGCAACGCGGCGATGACGGTCTGTGCGCCGCCGCACATCGGGTTGCGCCGGCGCGCGCGATCCGACAGGCTTGCGATACTGCCTGTTACCGATGGCCGTCTGCGTCGCTTGCGGGATCGCCGCGGATGGATACCGTTCGCGGCGGCGTCATTGATTTGCCGCGCCGGCCTGTCAGCAAGCGCGGTTGAAGGAAGAGGTTTTCAGATGATTGCGCGCGCCTGGAACGCATTCGTTTTTGTCCTGCTCGTTTTCTTCACCGTCAATCCGGCCCAGGCCCAGCAGAAAAGCTATCTCCGCGAGGATCTCGCCAATGCGCTCATCCGGCTCGAGGACGCGCTGAAACGCGAGGGCGCCGCGCTCGCCGGTCAGCCCTCGGACGCGCTGCGGCGAAACGCCGAAGCGGCGCTCTCCCGCAATCCGCGCGAGGCGCTGCGGCTCGCGGCCGGCGCCGTGGCGTCCGACCCGCGCAACGCCGCGGCCTGGTTCGTCTATTCGCGCGCCGCGTCCGGCGTTGATTCGGGCGCCAACTATTCCGAACGCTGGGAGCTGCGCAGCCGCGCGCTCACGGCGGCCTATGGCTATTACGCCCGTTCCGGCGGCCGCGAACAGGAAGCGGCCGCGCTGTCGAATCTCGCGCGCCTGTTCGCCGAGCGCGAGCAGTGGCGCGCCGCGCTCGACGCCTACAAGGCGAGCCTCGCGCTGATCGACAACGCCGGCGTCCGCCAGGCCTATCAGGAGCTGCGCGAGACCAAGGGCTTCCGCATGACCGACTACAAGGTCGATGCGGACGGAACGACGCCGCGCATCTGCTTTGAGTTCTCCGAGGCGCTGGCGCGCGGCCGCGTCGACTTCGCGCCCTATGTCTCGGTGTCGGGCGTCGCCAGCCCGGCCGTGAATGCGGAAGGCCGGCAGCTTTGCGTCGAAGGTTTGAAGCATGGCGAGCGTTATACGATCGCGCTGCGCCAGGGCCTGCCGTCGAGCGTCGACGAGGCGCTGCTGAAAACCGTCGATCAGGACATCTACATCCGCGACCGCTCGGCGCAGGTGCGCTTCTCGGGCAAGAACTACGTCCTGCCGCGCACCGGCCAGGAGGGAATTCCGGTCATCTCGGTGAATGCGAGCGAAGTGTTCATCAAGGTCTATCGCATCGGCGACCGCAGCCTCCTGCCGACAGTGCGCTCGGACGAGTTCCTGACCAATCTCTCGCAATCCTCGGCGCGGGACATCGAGACGCAGAAGGGCGTGAAGGTCTGGGAAGGCTCGCTCGCCGTCGCGCGCGATCTCAACCGCGACGTGACCACCGCTTTCCCCGTGCTCGAAGCCGTGAAGACGCTCGAGCCCGGCGTCTATGTGATGACCGCGCGCGCCGAGAAGAAGCCGCAGTCGTCCGAGAACGAGTATGACGGCGACTATGACTCCGTCGCCACGCAATGGTTCATCGTGTCCGATCTCGGTCTCACCGCTTTTTCCGGCGAGGACGGCGTGCATGTGATCGTGCGCTCGCTCGCCACCGCGCAGCCTGTCGCCGGCGCGCAGATCAGGCTGGTCGCGAAGAACAACGAAATCCTGGCGACGAAGCCGACGGACGCGCGCGGCATCGTTTCCTTCGATCCCGGCCTCGCGCGCGGCGCGGCCGGCATGGCGCCGGGCCTCGTCACCGTCACCACGGACGGCGACTACGGTTTCCTCGATCTGGAATCGACCGCGTTCGATCTGACCGATCGCGGCGTGAAGGGACGCGCGGCGCCCGGCCCGCTCGACGCGCTGCTGTTCACGGAGCGAGGCGTCTATCGCGGCGGCGAGACTGTGCAGGTCACGACTCTGCTGCGCGACGCGCAGGGCCGCGCCCCGCGCAACCTGCCGCTCACGCTCATCGCCAAGCGCCCGGATGGAATCGAATATCGCCGCGTCGTCGTGCAGGATCAGGGGCTCGGCGGCCGATCCTATTCGCTGCCGCTGATCTCCGGCGCGCAGCGCGGCACATGGCGTCTCGAGATCTACGCCGATCCCAAGGGCGAATCGATCGGCGACACGACCTTCCTCGTCGAGGATTATGTGCCCGAGCGCATCGATCTGAAGCTCTCGGCGGTGAAGTCGCCGATCAGCGCTGACGAGGCGGCCGAGGTGAATGTCGATGCGCGCTATCTCTATGGCGCGCCGGGATCGAACCTTGAAGTCTCGGGCGAGATTCTCGTGCGCCGCGCCGAGAAGAATCCGATCCCCGGCCTCGATGGATTTTCCTACGGCGTCGATGACGAAAGCTTCGAGCCGGTCAGCAAGGAGATCGAGGACAAGGCCGAGACCGACGCGCAGGGCAAGGCGACGTTCGCCGCCGATCTGCCGGAGTTCGAGACGACGCTGCCGGTCGAGGCGCGCATGATCGTGCGCGTCGGCGAGCCGGGCGGCCGCGCCGTCGAACGGTCGCTCGTCATTCCGATCGCGCCGAAGCAGCCTGTGATCGCGGTGCGCAAGCTGTTCGACGATGTCAGCATCGGCGACGGCGCAAACGCGGAGTTCGAGGTTGCGCTCGCAAGTCCCGATGGCGCGCGCCTTGCGCGCAAGGATCTGCAATGGACGCTCTATCGCGTCACGCGCAGCTATCAATGGTACAACAAGGACGGCCGCTGGGGCTATGAGCCGGTGAAGACCACGCGCCGCATCGCGGACGGCAAGGTCGACGCCGAGGCGAACGCGCTGGCGAAAATCTCCACTCAGGTGAGCTGGGGCTGGTATCGGCTCGAGATCGGCTCCGGCCAGGCGCTGACCTCGGTGCAGTTCTACGCCGGCTGGTCCGGCGAGCCGAAGACCGACACGCCCGATCTGCTTGACGTGTCGCTCGACAAGAACGCCTACAGCTCAGGCGACAGGATGAAGCTCACCCTGCGTCCCGGATTCTCCGGCAAGGCGACGATCGGCGTCGTCGGCGACAAGGTGTATGAGTGGCGCGTCGTCGATGTCGCGGCGGATGGAACGACGATCGATCTCGACGCGAAGGCGGAGTGGGGCGCCGGCGCCTATGTGGTCGCGATGGCGCATCGTCCGCTCGATCAGGCCGCCAGGCGCATGCCGGGCCGCGCGCTCGGCCTCGCCTGGTTCTCCGTGGACCGGGAGAGTCGCAAGCTGACGGTCGAGGCGACTCCCGAGACGATCATCAAGCCGCGCGGAACGCTCGATATTCCGATCAGGCTCGCCGGCCTGCAGACGGGCGAGGAGGCTTATGTCACGGTCTCGGCCGTCGATCTCGGCATCCTCAATCTGACGCGCTACGAGACGCCCGATCCGTTCGAGCATTTCTTCGGCCAGCGGCAATTGTCGATGGAGATCCGCGACATCTACGGCCTGCTGATCGACGGCATGCAGGGAACGCGCGGTAATATCCGCTCCGGCGGCGACGCCTCGGCGGAGCCGGGCCAGGATTCTCCGCCGCGCGACGCGCCTCTGGTGCGTTATTCCGGCGTGGTGAAAGTCGGCGCGGACGGAACGGCGAAAATCACCTTCGATATTCCGGCCTTCAATGGAACCGCGCGCGTCGCTGTCCACGCCTGGACGAAGGACAAGGTCGGCCATGCGCAGACGGATGTGATCATTCGCGATCCCGTCGTCCTGCTCGGCACGCTGCCGCGATTCCTGTCGGTCGGCGATCGGTCGCGCTTCCATGTCGCGCTCGACAATGTCGAAGGCCCGGCTGGCGATTATCTCGTCGATGTCGATATTCGCGGCCCCGTCAGCGCGCCGGCGGACGCGCTCCGCCGCACGTTGAAGCTGGCGGCCGGCCAGAAGGCGGAGGTGACGCTGCCGATCTCGGCGTCCGATGTCGGCGCCGCGACGGTCGATCTGCGGCTGACAGGTCCGGGCGGAATCGATCTCACGCAGTCGATGAAGCTCAACGTCTCGCCCGGCACGGTCGGCCTCGTGCGCCGCACGGTGCGCGCTTTGCCGGCGGGCGCCAGCGTGACGATTTCCTCCGATCTCACGGCCGATCTGCTGCCCTCGTCGGCCGCTGTGTCGGTGAGCGTGTCGCCTTACGGCGCCCTCGACGTGCCGGCGTTGCTGACAGCGCTTGACCGTTATCCTTATGGCTGCACGGAGCAGACCGTGAGCCGCGCATTGCCGCTGCTTTACGTCAATCGTCTCGCCACGCAGGAGCAGTTGGCGCTCGACGAAAAAGCCGATGAGCGCGTGCGCGATTCGATCGACCGCGTGCTCGCGCGCCAGAGTTCGAACGGCACGTTCGGCCTGTGGAGCGTCGGCGGCGACGACATCTGGCTCGATGCGTTCGTCTCGGATTTCCTGACCCGCGCGCGCGAGCGGAATTTCGCCGTGCCGCAGCTCGCCTTCGATCTCGCGCTCGATCGTCTGCGCAATTACGTCGCGAACGCCGATGTCGAGAAGGGCAAGGGTCAGGATCTCGCTTATGCGATCTACGTCCTCGCCCGCAACGGCCGGCCGGTGATCGGCGACCTGCGCTACCTCGTCGACACCAAGCTGACCGACTTCGGTTCGCCCCTCGCGCGCGCGCAGCTCGGCGCCGCGCTTGGGCTGCTTGGCGACCGCGCGCGGGCGCAGAAGGCGTTCCAGTCCGCGCTCGACCTCCTGCGCGCCTCGCGCGACAACGGCCTGTCGCGCGAGGATTACGGCTCGCGACTGCGCGACGGCGCCGGCGTGATGACGCTCGCCGCCGAAACCGGCATGGATCGCGCGCAGATCATGCTCGCCTCATCGACCGTGACGGAAGCGCGCGACGCCTCGCGCTACACATCCACGCAGGAGCAGGCCTGGATGATTCTCGCGGCGCAGGCGCTCGCGAAGGACGCCGAGGCCATGACCGTCTCCGTCGATGGCGTCGAGCAGAAGGGCGCACTCTATCGCACATGGCGCGGGCTCGCGCTCGACGCAAAGCCGATCACCATTGCGAACACCGGCAATGCGCCGGCGCAGATGGTGGTGTCCACGTCGGGCAATCCGCTCACGCCCGAACCGGCGATGCGTCAGGGCTACACCGTCGAGCGCAGCTATTACAGGCAGGATGGGACGTCCGTCGATCTGTCGCAGCCGGTGCGGCAGAACGATCGCTTCGTGGTCGTGCTCAGGGTGACGGAGGCGCGCTCGGTGTTCGCGCGGCTGCTGCTGGTCGACATGCTTCCGGCCGGCTTCGAGATCGACAATCCGAAGCTGGTCGATTCAGGCCAGATCAGCGGGCTGAACTGGCTCAAGCGCACGATCGAGCCGTCGAACGCGGAATATCGCGACGATCGCTTCGTCGCGGCGTTCGATCGCTATCCGAGCCAGCAGAACAGCTTCACCGTGGCCTATGTGGTGCGCGCGGTGTCGCCGGGACGCTATGTGCATCCGCCGGCTCTCGCGGAGGACATGTATCGTCCCGATCGCTTCGGCCGCACCGCGTTCGGAACGGTCGAGATCACGCCGGCGCGGTAGCGATCGAGACGAGTGATGGAGTCGCAAGCTCCTTATTCCTCGGGCGCTGACGCGCCGCCCCTCTTTTCCGCGCATATGCGCGGAGGCGGAAAGCGCGGCGAGCGTGAGCGAAGCGCGCGGGGCGAGGGGCGGAAAACATCGAAGGCGCGCCGCTTCATCGTTGCGGCGCTTGCCGCATCGTTTGTGTCCTCCGTCGCGGCTGGCGTGGGGCTTTATTGTTTTGTCCAGTCGCTCGGACCGCTCGACGTCTCGATGGCGCGCGAACGCTCGCCCATCGTGGTCGATCGCGACGGCAGGCTGCTGCGGCCCTTCACCACGCGCGACGGGCGCTGGCGCATTCCGGTCCAGGCGCAGGAGGTGGATCCGCGCTATCTGAAAATCCTCATGGCCTATGAGGATCGCCGTTTCGAGCGGCATCGCGGCGTCGATCTGAAATCGCTCGCGCGCGCGGCTCTTCAGTTCGCGTCGCAGGGACGCATTGTTTCGGGCGGATCGACATTGACGATGCAGGTCGCGCGCCTGCTGGAGCCGCGCGAGGAGCGCGGCGTGTCGGCCAAGCTGCGCCAGATGGCGCGCGCCTGGCAGCTTGAGCGGGCTTTCACGAAAGAGCAGATTCTCGACCTCTATCTCGCGCTCGCGCCCTATGGCGGCAATATCGAGGGATTGCGCGCGGCCTCGCTCGCTTATTTCGGCAAGGAGCCGCGGCGCCTGTCCTTTGGCGAAGCCGCCTTGCTGGTTGCGCTTCCGCAATCGCCGGAGACGCGGCGGCCCGATCGTTTCGCGCCGACGGCGCAGCGCGCGCGCGACCGCGTGCTCGATCGCGCCGCCGAATGGGGCGTGATCACTGTCGCCGAGGCCGAGCGCGCGAAAACGGAATCCGTTCCGCATGCGCGCCGCGCGTTTCCCATGCTCGCCGCGCACGCTGCCGAGGCGGCGCTGCGGCGCACGCCGCGCGCCTCGGTCATCAAGCTCACGATCGACGGGCGTTTGCAGGCCTCGCTTGAGCAGCTTGTGCGCGAGCGCGTCGAGAAGATCGGGCCGAAGCTCGGCGGCGCCGTCATCGCCGTGGATCACGCCAGCGGCGAGGTGCGCGCCCATGTCGGCGGCGGCCAGTATCTCGCCGGCGAGCGCGCCGGCGGCGTCGATCTCGCGTTTGCGGTTCGCTCGCCGGGCTCGGCGCTGAAGCCCTTCATCTACGCGCTCGCCTTCGAGAACGGCGTCGCGCATCCGGAAACGATGCTGGAGGACAGGCCGTCGCGCTTCGGCGCCTATGCGCCGGAGAATTTCGACCAGACCTATCAGGGCAACGTCACGGCGCGGAAGGCGCTGCAGAATTCGCTCAATGTCCCGGCGGTCGAACTCCTCGCCGAGGTCGGCCCCGCCAATCTGCTCACGCGGCTGCGCGGCGCCGGCGCGGACATCGTGCTGCCGAAGGATTCCAATATCGGGCTCGCCATCGGCCTCGGCGGATTGGGAATCCGTCTCGCCGATCTGGCAAAGCTTTATGCAGGGCTTGCGCGCGGCGGCGACACCGTTCCCCTGATCTGGCGCGCCGATGCCGATGATGTGAAATCAACGCCGCCGCGACGGCTGACGAGCCGCGTCGCAAGCTGGTATGTCGGCGACGTGCTGCGCGGCGCGCCGCCGCCGACCAACGCGCCGCATGGCCGTCTCGCTTTCAAGACAGGCACCTCCTACGGCTATCGCGACGCCTGGGCGGTCGGCTACGACCGCAACATGACGATCGCTGTCTGGGTCGGCCGTCCCGATGGCGCGGCGGTCCCGGGGCTGGTCGCGCGGCAGATCGCGGCGCCGATTCTGTTCGACGCTTTCGCCCGCGCTGGAATCGATTCCGATTTTCCGCCGCCGCCCGGCGACGCCATCATCGCGACGAACGCCTCGCTGCCGCCGCCGCTGCGCAATCTGAAGAAGGACGCGCCGAGAACGGCGGGCGCGGTGGCCGCCATTCCGCTGCGCATCGCCTATCCGCTCGACGAGTCGCGCATCGATCTCGGTTTCGCGCGCGGCGTGGATGCGGGCGAGCCGCTGGTGATGAAGGCGAGCGGCGGCGCCCCGCCCTTCACATGGCTGGTCAACGGCAAGCCCGTGGCCGAGCAGGCTGTGCGCCGGCAGGCCACATGGAAGCCGGACGGCGCGGGCTTCGCGCAGTTATCGATCGTCGACGCCCACGGCGCGACCGCCAGCGTGAGGATCAGGTTGGACTGAACTTGCGCGGCCGGCGACGGCGTATAATCTCCCGTGATATTGATGACGATATTTTTGGAGATTTTCATGCGCGCTTTGATGATCAGCGTTCTTTTTGCGGTTTGCCTGTCTCCGTCGGTCTATGCGAGGGGCGCCGGCCCCAGCGGAGGCGGAGCCGACCGCACTGGCGGCGGCGGCGTTCAGGCGGATAGCTCCAGCCCCTATTTCGCGTCCTGCCGCAGGCAGTCCGAGGCGAAATTTCCAGCCGGTTCGTTGAACACGAAGGTGCGTTCCGCGCAGATCGCTGACTGTATTCAGAACCGCGGAAAAATGTGACCTCTCACGCCGCCGCCGGTCTGTTCACCAGGAAGATGCCGGCGGCGATGAGCGCGAGCGACAGCCCCATCAGCACGGTCACCTGTTCGCCGAGCATGATATGGCCGAGGATCACGCCGATCACCGGCGTCAGGAAGGTGAAGGCTGAGAGGCGCGTCGCCGGATAGATCGAGATCAGCCAGAACCAGGCGAGAAACGTGGCGAACGTCACGAAGATCATCTGGAACAGGAAGGCGGCGATCACCGGCGCCGTGGGATCGAACACGCCGCGCTCGCCGAACAGCATGCCAAGAACAGGAAGCGCGATCGCGGCGACGCCGAGCTGGTAGAGCAGCGTTTTCTCAGGGCTGGTCGTCGCGAGCTTTGTCGTTTTGACGCAGATCGTCGTCGACGCCCACGCCGCCGCGGCGAGAAAGCAGAGAAGGTCGCCAAGCATCTCCTCGCGCGAGGGCAGCGCGAGCCCACTCCAGACCGCCAGCAGAACGCCGCAGAAAGCGCAGGAGAGGCCCGCGACCTTGGGTCTGGTCAAGCGGTCGCCGGGGATGAGCAGATGCGCGCCGATCGCGACAAAGAAGGGCGCGGTGTAGAGAAAGATCACGCCGCGCGCCGCCGTCGTGTACTCCAGCCCGACGAAGAGGAGCGCGAATTCGAGCGAGAACAGTGCGCCGCACAGGACGCCGGCGGGCGCCGTGCCGTCGCGGCGGAACAGCGGCGCGCCGCGATAGCGGGCCCAGGCGATGACCAGCAGCGCCGAGCCCGCCGAGCGCAGGCCGGCCTGCCAGTTGGGGGAAATGCCGGCGAGGCCGATTTTGGTCGCGACCTGGCCGGCCGCCCACACCGCGCACATCAGCGTCAGGAGCGCGGCCGCGCGCGCGTCCACTTGCTCGCGTCTTTGCATCGCTGCTGTCAGTGCTTGGGAATGAAAGCGATGCGCACCATGTTGGTGGCGCCCTGCGATCCGAACGGAACGCCCGCGACGATCATGATCCTGTCGCCCGGCGACGCGAATCCCTCATGGGTCGCGATGGCGCAGGCCCGCGTCACCATCTCTTCCTGGTCGGTGAAATCCTCGGTGGTGACCGCGTGAACCCCCCAGGCGAGGGCGAGGCGCCGCGCCGTATCGATCGACGGCGTCAGGGCGATGACCGGCGATTGCGAGCGCTCGCGCGCGACGCGCAGGCCCGTCGACCCGGAGGCGGTGAGCGCGATGATCGCTTTCAGGTCGAGCGTGTCGGCGATCGCGCGCGCCGCCGCCGCGATCGCGTCCGAGCCGGTCGATTCATGGTCGGCGCGCTGGTTGTCGATGATGGCGCGGAACAGCGGGTCGCTTTCCACCTCGTTGGCGATGCGGTTCATCATCGCCACCGCCTCGATCGGGTATTGGCCGACGGCGCTTTCCGCCGACAGCATGACCGCGTCGGCGCCTTCGAACACCGCCGTCGCGACGTCGGACGTTTCGGCGCGGGTCGGCACCGGGCTGGTGATCATCGATTCGAGCATCTGCGTCGCGATGACGACGGGCTTTCCGAGGCGGCGCGCTTCGCGCGTGATGCGCTTCTGCAGGCCGGGCACTTTCTCCATCGGCATCTCGACGCCGAGATCGCCGCGCGCGACCATGAGCGCGTCGGACGCCTCCATGATCTCGTCGAGCCGCGCGATCGCCTGCGGCTTCTCGATCTTCGCCATCACCAGAGCGCGCCCGCGCGCGACTTTCCGCACCTCGGCGAGATCGTCGGGGCGCTGCACGAAGGACACCGCGATCCAGTCGACCCCGGCCTCAAGAGCGGCGTCGAGGTCGCCGCGATCCTTCTCCGTCATCGCCGACACGGGAATGATCGTGTCGGGCAGGCTGACGCCCTTCCGGTCCGACAGCGCGCCGCCGATATCGACCCTGAGCGTCGTTTTTTTCGGCGTCGCTTTCACGACGGTCATCGCCAGCTTGCCGTCGTCGAGAAGGACGCGATGGCCGGGTTCAAGCGAGGAGAGGATTTCCGGGTGCGGCAGGTGAACGCGCTTCGCGTCGCCCGGCGCGGGGTTGGAGTCCAGCGTGAAGGTCGCCCCCTTCGCAAGCTCGACCTTTCCGCCGGCGAAGCTCGCGACCCGCAATTTCGGCCCCTGAAGGTCCGCGAGGATGCCGATCGGCCGGTCGAGATCGCGCTCGATGGCGCGGATCATCGCGACCCGGTCGCGAATCGCGTCGCGGCCGCCATGGCTCATGTTGAGGCGGAAGACGTCGACGCCCGCCTCGATGAGCTGGCGCAGCGACGCCGGATTCAGCGTTTTCGGCCCCAGCGTCGCGATGATCTTGATTCGTCTCAGGCGTCTCATAACGGTCTGTCGCGCATTTACATGACGGACTTTAGTCGCTCCCTGCGAAAGACCAAGCCCGAAATGAGCATGGCCGCAGTTCGGCGCATGGCGAGGCTCAAGGCTCCGCTCTGGCGCTCTGCGGGAAATCATGGTCGATACGTCGTCCCAAACGAGGGTTGCTTTCCATGCCGCGTTTCGCCGCGAACCTGACGATGATGTTCAACGAATGGGAGTTCCTCGACCGCTTCGCGGCGGCGGCGGACGCCGGTTTCGAGGCCGTGGAGTTTCTCTTTCCGTATGATTTTCCGCCGGAGCAGATCGCCGCGCGCGTCGAGCGGAACGGGCTGACGGTCGCCCTCTTCAATCATCCGCCCGGCGATTTCGCCAAGGGCGAGCGCGGCGTCGCGGTCTTTCCGGAACGGCGCGAGGAGTTCCGCGCCGGCCTCGAGCGCGCGCTTGTCTACGCGCAGGCGCTCGGCGTGAAGCGCACGCATCTGATGGCCGGCCGCGCGCCCGCCGATTCCGCCGCGGCCGACGCCGCGTTTCGCGACGCGCTGCGCGAGGCGGTCGCGCTGTTCGCGCCGGCGGGGATCGACATCGTCATCGAACCGCTGAACGCGCGCGACAATCCCGGCTATTTCCTGAATGATTTTCGCCAGGCCGAGGAGATCATCGCGTCGCTGGCGTCGCCCAGCCTCAAGCTCCAGTTTGATCTCTACCATTGCCAGATCATGCATGGCGACGTGGCCATGCGCCTGCGCGCGGCGGCGCCGATCATCGGCCATGTGCAGATCGCGTCGGTTCCCGAACGCAACGAGCCGGACGATGGCGAATTGAATTACCGTTATCTTTTCGCCGAACTCGACCGCGTCGGCTATTCCGGGTTCGTCGGCTGCGAATATCGCCCGCGCGGCGGGACGCTCGACGGGCTCGGCTGGATGAAGACCCTCGTCTGAGGATCGGCGGAGCAATTCCGGCGGGAGCGCTTAGCGGTTTTGCGTCCGGAATTGCGTGACGCCATAGCGCATCGTGCGGCAAGAATAGCTCAAGGGAGGCTGCTGTTTCTTGCAGCGGCAGCGCGCTCTACGCCGCCTGGCGCCCGTCGTTGAGGTGGCAGGCGCTGAAGCGTCCGGGCGCGATCTCCTTGAGCGCCGGGCGCTCTGTCTTGCAGCGTGCGAAAGCGTGCGGGCAGCGCGGATGGAAATGGCATCCGGGCGGCGGGTGGAGAGGCGAGGGGATTTCTCCCTTCAGCGTCGTGAAGCGCCGCTTCTTCGGGTCGAGCCGCGGCACCTCGGCGAGCAGCGCCTGCGTGTAGGGATGGTTGGGGGCGGTGAACAGCTCCTCTGTCGGGCCGAGCTCCACGATCCGTCCGAGATACATCACCGCCACGCGATCCGAGACATGGGCGACGACGCCGAGATCATGGCTGACGAACAGATAGGTGAGGCCGAACTCCTCGCGCAGCTTGACGAAAAGATTGATGACCTGCGCCTGGATCGACACGTCGAGTGCAGCCGTCGCTTCATCGCACACCAGAACCGTCGGGTTGACCGCGAGCGCGCGCGCGATGCCGATGCGCGCGCGCTGGCCGCCCGAGAACTGGTGCGGATAGCGCCGCATCGCGGTCGCATCCAGTCCGACGCGGCGGAACATCTCGGCGACGAACGACTCCATGTCCTTGGCCGCGACCATGCCGTGCGCCACCGGCGCCTCGCCGATGATCTCGACCACGCGCATGCGCGGATTGAGCGACGCCATCGGGTCCTGAAACACCATCTGCACGGCGAGATCGGCCTTGCGCCTGTCGCTGGCGTTCATCCTCGCGACATCGTCGCCCTTGAATGCGATGACGCCGTCGGACGGGGTCATGATGCCGGCGACCATGCGGCCGAGCGTGGATTTCCCGCACCCGGATTCGCCGACGAGGCCGACCACCTCGCCCTGCGCGATTGTGAGGTCGACGCCGTCGACAGCGCGCACGATCTGCGCCTCGCGTCGCGCGCCAAGCATGTTGGCGAACTTTTCGGCGGCGTCGAGCGGCGTCACGAACCGCTTCGACACGCCGGCGAGCGAAAGGATCGGTGCGCTCATGCTGCGGTCTCGAGGTCGATGAGCGGGTGGAAGCAGCGCGCTTTGCGCCCACCGCCATAATCCGTGGCCTCGGGCGCGGTCGCGCAGATGTCGGTCGAACGCGGGCAGCGCGGCCGGAACGCGCAGCCCGCCGGCAGGCGCGCGAGCGATGGCGTCATGCCGGGAATCTGCGCGAGCGGAACGCCGCGCCGGTTGCGGCTGGGCACCGAGCCGATCAGCCCGTCCGTGTAAGGATGCAGCGGCTGCGTCAGCACGTCCGCCACCGGCCCTTCCTCGACGATGCGCCCGGCGTACATCACCGCCACGCGGTCGGCGAGCGAGGCCACGACGGAGAGGTCATGCGTGACCCACACCAGCGCCGTGCCCGTCTCCTCCGCGAGTTTCTGCACTTCGGCGAGAATCTGCGCCTGGATCGTCACGTCGAGCGCGGTGGTCGGCTCGTCCGCCATGATCAGCGACGGTCCGTGCAGCAGGGCGATGGCGATCGCGACGCGCTGGCGCATGCCGCCGGAGAACTGGTGCGGATAGGCGACAAGCCTTTCCTCCGGAGAGGGAATGCCGACTTTCGCGAGCGCGTCGCGGGACCGCGCGCGCGCGGCTTTCTCGCTCACTTTCTCATGCGCGAGAATCGTCTCGATCATCTGCGTGTCGATGCGCAGCACCGGATTGAGCGTCGACATCGGATCCTGGAAGATCATCGCCATGCGCCGGCCGCGCAGCCGGCGGAAATCCTCCTCCGGCAAGCCGACAAGCTCCTGGCCCTCGAACTTGATCGACCCCCGCGCGATGCGTCCGGGTGGATCGATCAGCCCCATGACGGCGAGGCTGGTCACCGATTTGCCGGAGCCCGACTCGCCGACGAGGCCGAGCACCTCGCCGCGCGCGACCGAGAAGCTGACGCCGTCGACGGCTTTGATCAGGCCCTCGCGCGCGCCGAACGTGACCGCGAGATCGGAAACCTCAAGAACGGCTGTCATGCTGGAAATGTCCGCCATTCTCTGGTTGCGTTGCTTCCTGGCTTGTCTGGCCCGGAGCCCCAAATCGCGAAGAGAGGCTAAAGGTCGGGGGCGGCTGAGGCCGCGCGCAAACAGCCATCAATGCGCCAGCCTCGGATTGAGAACGTCGCGCAGCCGGTCGCCGACGAGATTGATCGCGATGATGGCGATGACCAGCGCCACGCCCGGAAAGGTCGAGATCCAGTATTTTCCCGACAGCAGATACTGATAGCCTTTCGCGATGAGCATGCCGAGCGACGGCTCCGTGACCGGCACGCCGACGCCGAGAAACGACAGCGTCGATTCAAGCGCGATCGCGTGCGCGACCTGAACGGTGGCGACGACGATCAGCGGCGGCAGGCAGTTGGGCAGAAGGTGCCTGAACACGACGCGGCTTTTTGACAGCGCCAGGCAGCGCGCCGCCTCGATATATTCCCGCCGCCGCTCCACCAGCGCCGAGCCGCGCACTGTGCGCGCGTAATAGGCCCACTGCACGACGATGAGCGCGATGATCACCTTGTCCACGCCGCGGCCGAAGACGGCGAGCAGAATGAGCGCGACGAGGATCGACGGGAAGGAAAGCTGCAGATCGACGACGCGCATCACGAGAGTGTCGATCCGGCCGCCGGCGTAAGCCGCGAGCACGCCGACCGAGGCGCCGATCGCGCAGGCGAACACCACCGAGATCGCGCCGACGCCGAGCGAGATGCGCATGCCGTAGATGATGCCCGAGAGCATGTCGCGTCCCTGCTCGTCGGTGCCGAGCCAGGCGGTGAAGCCGGCCCCCATGGTCGAGCCGGGCGGCAGCGTGCCGTCCATGATGTCGAGCTGACGGAGATCGTAGGGATCCTGCGGCGTGATCCATGGCGCGAGAATCGCGAGCGCGAGCAGGATCGCCAGCACGGCGAGGCCGAGCACCGCGGACGGGCTTGCGAAGAACGCCGCGAGATGGCGTCGCCAGAGCGCCTCGCCGCGATCGATCGCCGGAAGAACAGGGGGCGCCGAAGGCGCGCCGGAAAGGGTCGCTTCGCTCATCCTTTCGCCTCCACGAGACGCACGCGCGGATCGATCGCGGCGTAGATCAGGTCAACGATGAGATTGATGATGACGAACAGCAGCACCGTGAACATGAGATAGGCGACGATCACCGGCCGGTCGAGGCGATTGATGGAATCGATGAGCAGCTTGCCCATGCCCGGATAGGCGAACACGGTCTCCGTCACCACCGCGAAAGCGATCATCGAGCCGAATTCGAGGCCGAGCACGGTGACGACCGGGATCATCATGTTCTTGACCACATGCACCAGCACGATGCGGCGATAGGACAGGCCCTTCGCCCGCGCGAAGCGCACATAATCCTGCATGACGACCTCGCGCGTGCCGGCGCGCGCCAGCCGCACCACGAGCGCCGCCTTGTAGAGCGAGAGCGTCAGCGCCGGCAGGAAGAGGTGTCTCAGCCCGTCCCATGTGAGGAAGGAGACCGGCACGCCGAGAAGATCGACGGTCTCGCCGCGGCCGCTCGCGGGCAGCCATTTCAGCTCCACCGCGAAGAAGAGGATCAGCATCAGCCCGATCCAGAAATTCGGCAGCGAGAAGCCGAGAATGGAGCCCGACATGATGGTGCGTGACATCCAGGAGTCCGGCTTCAGCCCGGCATAGACGCCGAGCGGAATGCCGAGCGCGACGGAGAAGACGAGCGCGGTCAACGCAAGCTCGAGCGTCGCCGGCAGGCGCTGCAGGATCAGCCGCAACGTCGGCTCATTGTAGACGAAGGATTTTCCGAGATCGCCGCGCATCGCGTTGCCGGCGAAAATGAGGAACTGTTCCCAGATCGGCCGATCGAGGCCGAGCTGGCGCGCGAGCTCCGCCTTCTCGGCGTCGCTTGCGTCCTGCGCCGCCAGAAGGTCGATCGGATTGCCGATGGCGTACATCGACAGGAACACGATCGTTCCCATCACCGCCACCACGAGCGCGGCCTGGGAAAGGCGTCTGATCAGATAAACGAGCATGCGAAGCCTGCTTTGTCGCCGCCCTCCGGAGAGGGCGGCGGCCTTGATCTTCAGTTCGATGGGCCCTGCGTGACGCTCATCGCAAGCGTATACTGGTCGGCGCGCGCCTTGTAGCCGAGGCCTTTCTTGAACGCCCACGGCGTCACCTCGAAATGCAGCGGCACGATGCCGACATCGTCGGCGACGAGCTTCGAGGCCTGTTGCAGCAGCGACTCGCGCGTCTTGTCGTCGATCGTTTCGATCGCCTTCAGCACGAGCTCGTCGACCTTCGGGTTCGAATAGCGCGAGCGGTTTGTCGTCCCGATGCCCTTCGACGGCGTCAGCGACACCGACAGCGACAGCAGCGAGTCGGAGATTTCGCCGGTGCCCGAGCCCCAGCCCGCGAGGAAGGCGGAGAACTCGAACTTCGTGCGCCGCGTGAAGAAGGTCGAGGCGGTCATCGCGTCGACATTGGTCTTGACGCCGATGCGCGTCCACATCTGCGCCACGGCCTGCGCGACCTTCTCGTCATTGATGTAGCGGTCGTTCGGCGTGCCGAGCGTGATCTCGAACCCGTTCGGATAGCCTGCGTCCGCGAGCAGTTTCTTGGCGGCGTCCGGGTCGTATTTCGGAATCGGGAAATCTTTCGTCGAGCCGAACATCGGCCACGGCAGAAGCTCGCCCGCCGGCGCCGCGACGCCGCCCATGATCCGCTCGACGATCCCCTGCCGGTTGATCGCCATCGTCATCGCCTGCCGCACGCGCTTGTCGAGCAGCGGATTCTTGTCCGTTCCCTTGATGCCGGGCGATTTCCAGTTCGGATCGTTGAACTGGTCGAGCTGGATATAGATCACGCGGTTCGAGAGCGCCTGCGCGATCTGGAAGCCGGCGCCTTTGATGCGGTCGAAATCCTGGATCGACGGCGTCTCGATGATGTCGACGTCGCCTGCGAGCAGGCCTGCGACCCGCGCGCCGGAATTGGTGAGCGGCTTCATCGTCACCTTCTTCCAGATCGGCTTCTCGCCCCAGTAGTTGTCGTTGCGCTCCAGCACGATCTGCGCGCCGCGCGTGAACTCGACGAATTTGTAGGGTCCCGAGCCGATGGCCTTCGCGGGATCGTTGAATTCGACAGGCTTCGGATTATTGCCGAAATCCTCGCAGCCGCCGACCTTGAACTTGATGTTCTTGCCGCCGCCGAACACGTCGGCGCTGATGATGCCGGGCGAGGCGAGATTGTTCGGCAGCAGCGGGGCCGGCGCGGACGTCTTGATGATGACGGTGTCGTCGCCCTTGCCTTCGATGCTGACGACGTTCTTGAGCGTAAAGGCCAGATTGGCCGGCGAGCCCTCCACGAAGGGCAGGCGGCAATAGGTATAGATCACGTCGCGCGGCGTGACCTTCTGGCCGTTGGAGAAGGTCGCATTGGGCTGAAGCTTGAACTCCCAGGTCAGGTCGTCCAGCGTCTTCCATGATCTGGCGAGATTGGGAATGAGCTTCTGCGATTCGTCCATGCCGACGAGAGGTTCGAACACGTGCTTGGCGAGCGCGAAATTCGGCGCGAGCGCATGGAAATGCGGGTCGGCCGAGGTCGGCTCGGACGCGAGTCCGATGCGCAGGTCCTGAGCGCTCGCAGCGCCAGACGCTGCGGCGAATGGAATCGTCGCGGCCAGGGCGGAAATGATGATCGCTTTCATATTCTCCTCCGTGAGTGGATCGGGCCACAGCGCGCGCTCGCCCGCAAGCCCCCTGAGGAAGTTTTTGCTGGCGGGCGCCGCCTCTCAGGAACAAAAAGAAAACAGTCGTAGCCTTGCGTTGCGCTGCGGCGCGATGGTTGACGAGGCTTCTCAAACCGGCGCGGCCCGCGCATGATGGCGCGCCATGACGACTACAAGCTCCATCAAGGACGTTCTCCGCAGCTTCGTCGCGTTCGACACGACGAGCCGGAACTCCAATCTGCCCTGCATCGATTGGATCGAGGATTATCTGCGCGGATTCGGCGCCGTCACCGAGCGTGTGGCGGATGAAACCGGCGCGAAAGCGAATCTGTGGGCGACCATCGGCCCGCAGGATCGCCCCGGCTATGTGCTGTCCGGCCATACGGATGTCGTGCCTGTCGATGGGCAGGTCTGGTCGAGCGATCCGTTTGAGCTGACCGAACGTGAGGGCCGGCTTTACGGGCGCGGCGCCTGCGACATGAAGGGGTTTGGCGCGGTCTGTCTGGCGCTGGCGCCGGCGATGCAGGCCGCGAACCTGAAAACGCCGATCCATTTTTCTTTCTCGCACGACGAGGAGATTGGCTGCGTCGGCGTTCGTTCGCTGCTGCGCCGGCTCCGCGACAGGCCGGCGAAGCCGCTCGGCTGTTTCGTCGGCGAGCCCACCGGCATGCAGGTCGTGATCGGCCACAAGGGCGGCCGCCGCGTCTGGGTCACGGTGCGCGGCAAGGCGGCGCATTCCTCGCTCGTTCCGCACGGCGTCAACGCGGTGGAGTGGGGCGCGCGGATCGTTGCGCGCGTGCGCGATCTCGAGGAAGAGTTGGAGCGGGAGGGCGCCCGCGACGAGCTCTACGACATTCCTCACACGACGACGCAGGTCGGCGTGTTTTCGGGCGGCGTCGCGCCCAACATCGTGCCGCAGGACGCGCGCTTCACCTATGAGGTGCGGGCGATCGGGCTTGACGATCCCGACGAGGTGGCCGGCCGCATCGAGCGCTGGGCGCGCGAAACGCTCGAGCCGCGCATGCAGGCGATCGATCCCGCCTGCGGTTTCGAGTTCGACTGGCGCGGCGACGTGCCGGGGTTCGACGCCGCTCCTGAGAGCGACATCGTCACGCTCGCCAAGGCGCTCGCCGGCCGCAACGATCACGCGAAGGTCGCCTATGGAACGGAGGCCGGGTTGTTCGTGAAGATGGCGGGGATTCCGACGGTCGTGATCGGACCCGGATCGATCGAGCAGGCGCACAAGCCGGATGAGTATATCGAGCAGTCGCAGCTCGAAGCCTGCGCGCGCTTCGTCGAAAAGCTCATCGCCCATTGCGCCCGGTGAACGCGGCTTGCGGCGCGTGGAAATTGATGCGACGGCCACGCCATGAACGATCCGCTTCTTGTTGAAGTCTCCCGCGGCGCGCAGATCGAATCGCGCCATTCCGGCGCGCTCGCGATTTCGGATTCCGGCGGCCGGCTGCTGCTGGCGCTTGGCGAGGTTTCGCGCGGCGTGTTTCCGCGTTCGGCGGTGAAGGCGCTGCAGGCGCTGCCCTTGATCGAGACCGGCGCGGCCGACCGTTATGGGCTCGACGACGCCGAGATCGCGCTCGCCTGCGCCTCCCATCGCGGCGAGGCGCGGCATGTCGCGACCGCGCGCGGCGTGCTGCGCAAGGCCGGCATGGACGAGCCCTGCCTCGAATGCGGCGTTCACTGGCCAGGCGACGAGGAGACCGCGCGCGACATGGCCCGCCGCGGCGAGACGCCGACGCAGTTGCACAACAACTGCTCCGGCAAGCACTCCGGCTTCATCTGCGTCGCCTGCCACGAGGGCGTCGCAGCGAAGGGCTATGTGCGGCCGGATCATCCCGTTCAGCGCCGCATCCGCAGCGTTCTGCGCGAAACGACGGGCGACGCGATCGACGATCGCGCGATGGCCGTCGACGGCTGCTCGATCCCCACCTTCGCGATTCCGCTCGCGGCGCTGGCGCGCGCCTTCGCGCGGTTCGGGACGGGCGAAACCTTCGACGCCGCGCGCGCCCAGGCCGCCGCGCGCATCCGCGCGGCCGTGGCGGCGCAGCCTTTCATGGTGCGTGGAACGGGCGGCTTCGATACGGTTCTGATGCAGGCGCTGAAACAGCGCGCTTTCACCAAGACGGGCGCCGAGGGCGTCTATTGCGCCGCTTTGCCGGAGCTTGGGCTTGGCGTGGCGCTGAAATGCTGGGACGGCGCGGGACGCGCGGCCGAGGTGGTGATGGCGAGCGTCATCGCGCGGCTCCTCTCGCTCGACGACGACGAGCGGCCCGTCGTCGAGGCGGCGATGACGCCGAAGCTGAAGAACTGGAACGGAACCGAGGTCGGCGCGCTCAGCCCTTCGGCCGATCTGTTGCGGGCGCTTGAGGCCGCGCGCGCTTGAATGCGACTTACCGTCGGCCGTTGCGCGCCGCGCGCGCCAGCGCGAGCATCGCATTCTCGAGCCCGTTGATCGTCTCGCGCTCGCGCGGCTTGCGCGACCGGACCCGCGCCGAGGGCGGCGACGACCGCGTCGGACCGGGCATGGGCACATGGATGAAGACGGTCGGCCGCAGCGATGACTGGTCGCGGCGTTGCGCCAGCGACTGGTGATAGAGGGCGTTGCAGAGATAGCGGCCGGCGTCGTTGGAGAGATGCGCCGGCGCGCCGGCGGCGATGAATCCCGACAGCAAGGGTTGCGCGGGCGCCGCGATCTTCAGGGGCGCGTCTCCATGCGTTGGATCGCTTGATGATGCGGCGCTGCGGCCGCCCGCGTCGGGCGCGATTCGCGAGGGGCTCGGGCGCGCGATGGTCTCGATGGAGATTTTGCGCCGCCGCCCGGCGACGCCGAGATGCAGCACGGCGTCAGGCTTCACGCCCGCGAGAACCTTCGGCAGATCGCGCGCGACGGTCGCCCAGCGCGTCGCAAACACATGGGCGACGACGTCGATCCCGATGCGCCGGAACCTGCCGGACCGGGCGAGGCGTCGCGCCAGCCCTTCGGTCGGATTGACGGGGATGCCGGGAAACGGTCCGAAGCCGGTTACGAGAAGTGTGAGTGCCCGCCTCGCCATCAGCGTGTCTCACAGTCCCGCGAGCTGCGCGATCTGGTCGGCCGCGAGCGGCGCCGACAATTCGCGCGCGGACACGGCCTGTTCGATGGCTGGAATGCGCGCGCGCAGGGCCGCGTCGTGATGCAGCTTGAATCGCAGGCGCTCCTCCACCAGCGACCACATCCACCGCACCTCCTGCGCGCTGCGCCTGCGATGCAGGTCGCCGCTCTGCGCGAAGCGCCGTCTGTGCTCCTCCACCTGCATCCACATCTCGGCGAGTCCGTCGCCCGTCGCGGCCGAGATCAGCATCACCGGCGGCGTCCACAGCGGCGAGGCCGGCGCAAGGATGTGCATCGCCGCCGAATATTCGCTCGCGGCGGCGCGCGCGCGCGGGAGATTGTCGCCGTCGGCCTTGTTCACCGCGACGAGGTCGGCGATTTCCAGCACGCCTTTCTTGATGCCCTGCAGTTCGTCGCCGGCGCCCGGCAGCATCAGCACGAGGAAGAAATCCGTCATGTCGGCGACCGTCGTTTCCGACTGGCCGATGCCGACCGTCTCGATGATCACGACGTCGAAGCCAGCCGCCTCGCACAGCAGCATCGTTTCACGCGTCCGGCTGGCGACGCCGCCCAGCGTGCCGGCCGAGGGGGACGGGCGGATGAAGGCGCTGGCGTCGACCGCGAGCCTGGCCATGCGCGTCTTGTCGCCGAGAATGGATCCGCCGGTGCGCGTCGAGGATGGGTCGACCGCGAGCACCGCGACTTTCTTCCCCTGTCCGGTCAGCAGCGAGCCGAGCGCGTCGATGGCGGTGGATTTTCCGACGCCGGGCACCCCGGTCAGCCCGACGCGGACCGCGTTGCCGGTCAGCGGCAGCAGCGATTGCAGGAGCGCCTGCGCCCGCGCCCGGTGATCGGCGCGCCTGGATTCGATCAGCGTGATGGCGCGCGCCAGCGCCGCCCGGTCGCCCGCGATGAGCGGCGCGCGCAGGTCGTCGTCTGGCAGGTCGTCGTCTGGAGGGTCCGGGGAGGCCGGCTGTAGCATCCGGCCTGTTTAGCGGATCGGCGCGCAGGGGCCAGCAGCGGCCGATGGGAAATGGCGAAAGTTCGGCCGCCGCGAGCGAGCGCGGCGTGGCCCGAAAGACACACCGGGCTCGCGCGCGCCGCCGTCCCTGTCCGGTCCACCGGCCGCCGCACCATCGCCATCTTCGGCGGCGAAGCACGCGGCGCGTCGCATCGCTCCGGCGGATCGCGCCGCTGGTTTTGCGAGCCGGAGTGAAGCCGTGACGGCGTTGGCCGCCCCCCGATCGGATTTTGCGCGCCTGTGGCGCGTCGCATGTGCGTCGGCCCTCGCGCTGGGCCTCGGCGGTTGCCTCGGCTCCGGCCTGAGCGACCTCACCGGAGCCGCGGCCTCCCTGTCGCCCTTCTCGGCGCCCGGGCAGGCGCGCCGCGCGCCCTTGCTCGTCGCCTCGACCCACAATGGCGCGCGCGTCGGCGCGGCGACATTCTCCGAAATCGTCGCCACCGTTCCGCCCGGCCACTCCCCCGGGCTGATCGAGCGGCCTGTCGTGACGCCGGAGTCGGCGAGCCGGCACTTCACGCTCGGACCGGCGAAGCCGTTGAGCGATTCAGCCTTCCAGATGGAGGCGTCCCGGCTTCTCTCCGGCCGCACGGGGTTGGGGCGCGACGTGCTGGTTTATGTCCACGGCTACAACACCGCGTTCGACGAGGCCGCCTACCGGATCACGCAGATCGTCGCCGACACGGGATTTTCCGGCGTGCCGGTCCTGTTCGCATGGCCGTCGCGCAATTCGCTGTTCGGCTATGGCGCCGACAAGGAGGGCGCGACCGCCTCGCGCGACGCGCTCGAGAAACTGCTGCGCGATCTCGGCCGCAACCCCGATGTCGGCCGCGTGCATGTGCTCGCCCATTCCATGGGAACCTGGCTGGCGATGGAGGCGCTGCGGCAGGCCGCGATCGGCGGCGACGGCTCGCTCGGCGGCAAGATCGGTTCGGTGATGCTGGCCGCGCCCGATCTCGATCTCGACGTGTTCCGCGTCCAGGTCGCGCGCATCGGCCGCGCCGACAACATCTCGCTGTTCGTCGCCAGCGACGATCGCGCGCTGATGCTGTCGAGCCGCCTCGCGGGATCGCGCGCGCGTGTCGGCGGGCTCGATCTGACGAACAAGCAGCAGCGTGAGGAGGTGACCTCGCTCGGCGTGCGCGTGTACGATCTCACCGGCGCGCGCGACGGCGGCGACTATTTCCGGCACGGGACGTTCGCGGAGGCGCCGCAGATCGTGCAGGTGATCGGAACGCGGCTGAAGGATGCGAAGGTGGTGGAGGCGAGCGCCGCCGCCGCGCCTGCGATTCCGCAGCCGGGCCCCGTGAGCGCCCCGGCGGTCGTGGCGCATGAGGAGCTTGCGCCCCTGCCGCAGCCGACCGCTGCGCCGTCACCGTCCGCTCAGGCGCCGACCGGCCCCGTGACGCAGGCCGCGACGCAGTAAACCGCGCGGCGAGCCCCGCGTCTTTTCCATTGCGTTTAAACCGGTCCCGCGCCGATGCGGCCAAATCCCGGCAGCTTCAGCGCCGGCCTGCGAAGATCGACGCCGGCGACGAGGCCGAGGATATTCAGTTCGACGCCCTCGACCCATCCCACCGAAAAGCCGAGAAGACCCTCGGCCGAAATCTGCAAACCCGTGCGGCTCGGCGTCGCGCCGGCGAACAGTCCGTCGCCGCGAAAATCCTTGCCGATGCCGGTCGGCAGCATCGCGATGCGCGCTTCCGGCATCGCCGCGACGACCGCGTTGACGAAGCTGTTCGAGTTAGGCCCCGGCCACAGCACATAATCGTCGCGCCGCCGCGCGTCGTAGTTGGCGATCGCGGCGCGCACGCGCGGCAGCGCGGTCTCGGCCGCTGCGCCCGTGAGCTTGCCGACGATGACCGGCGTATCGCCGAACCAGCGCCCGTCCGGCGCCCACCCGTTCTCGCGCAGGCCCGCCCAGCGCGTCACGTCATAGCGCTGATAGCGCGCCGCCCCGCGATCCTTCAGCACGATCCAGTGGTGATGGGCGAAGATGCCGGGGCTGCGCGCGACGCGTCCGGCGAACACATAGATCGCGGCGGGCTCCGACAGTTCGGCGGGCGGCAGCAACTCCGCGCTCGACCAGTCGACGCGGCCCCACTCGGTCTCGCGATCCTGCGCCATCCACATGGCGGCGTGCAGGCCGAGCGGCGCGAGATAGACGATGGCGAAAAAGATCAGGAAAGGTTTGACGAGGCGCATGGACGGTGACGGGCGGCTTGCGTCACCACGCCGCGCGATTGCGGCGGCGCCAAGGCCGCGCTTTTACGCGCCAAAACTCACGCGCCGAGCCCGCCGATGAACGCGTCGAGGCAGTCGCCGATGTCGTCGATCGCGTAGCCGCCCTCCTGCACGATCAATGCCGGCAGCCCGATCGCCCTGACCTGCTCGCCGATGACGGCGAAATCCTTCGATTGCAGCTTGAGCACGCCGAGCGGGTCGCACGCATGCGCGTCATATCCCAACGCGACGACGAGCGCCTCGGCGCCGAACGCCGCGATGCGCTCCGACGCGGCGTCGATGGCCGCGCACATCGCCTCGATCGTCGCGCCATGCGCGAGAGGCAGATTGAGATTGAAGCCTGCGCCCGCTCCGTGTCCGGTCTCCTGCGGATAGCCGGTGAAGAAGGGATAGAAATCGTCGGGGTCGGCGTGAACCGACACGGTGAGGATGTCGGGGCGGTTGTAGAAAATCTGCTGCGTGCCGTCGCCATGATGCGCGTCGACGTCGAGGATCGCGATCTTGCCGAAGCGCTGGCGCAGATGCTGCGCCGCCGTTGCGGTATTGTTCACATAGCAGAAGCCCGATGCGCGATCGGCGCGCGCGTGATGGCCGGACGGCCGGCACAGCGCGTAAGCCGTGCGCGCGCCGCCGAGAAGATCGTCCGCCGCCGCGATCGCCGCATCGACGGAGCGCGCGATCGAGGTGAAGCTGCGCGGCCCCATCGGAACCGACAGGTCGCCGAGGTGCCAGCCGACCTGCGCGATGAGCCCGCGCGCCGGGCAGGGCGGCCGCGCATCCTCCTCTGGACGCCCGCTCCAGTAGGGAAAGGTGTTCGGCCAGACTTCGGGTCCGCGCTCGGGCAGTTGCGTCCAGCGATCCCACGCGGTTTCGAGGAAGGCGAGATAGGCGCTTGTATGAACCGCGCGCGCGGCGGCCAGCCCGTTCGCCGCCGGCCGCTCAATCGGAATGTTGCGCCGCTTCAGCGTCGCCAGCAGCTTCTCCGTGCGCGTCGGCAGATCTTTCGCCGCGATCACCTGGCCGAAGCGCATATATTGCTGCGGATCGTGCAGCGCCTGATCGGGATGATAGAATGCGCGCATGAAGGGTTGGGGCTGTCCGTTTTCCGCTTCTTTCAGGCGCGGCTTTCAGCGCTGGCGCGCAGGCATGAAGCGGGTTTCTCCTGCTCCATAGTCACTCGGCCGCGCTTTTCTGCCTGTAGCCAAGCTGGCCGTTGAGATCGTCGATCAGCTTTTCCGCCGCGTCGGCGATCACGGTGCCGGGCGGGAAGATGGCCGCCGCGCCGGCCTGATAAAGCGCGTCGAAATCCTGCGGCGGGATGACGCCGCCGACGACGATCATGATGTCGGGCCGGCCTTCTTTCGTCAGCGCGGCCTTCAGTTCGGGCACGAGCGTCAGATGGCCGGCCGCGAGCGAGGAGACGCCGACGATATGCACGTCGTTCTCGATCGCCTGGCGCGCTGCTTCAGCGGGCGTCGCGAACAGCGGCCCGATATCCACGTCGAAGCCGAGGTCGGCGAAGGCCGAGGCGATCACCTTCTGGCCGCGGTCATGTCCGTCCTGCCCCATCTTGGCGACGAGGATGCGCGGCCTGCGGCCGTCGTTTTCCTCGAACGCCTCCACCATCGCGCGCACGCGCTCCACCTGCGGCGCCATCGCTCCCGCCTCGCGTTTGTAGACGCCCGAGATCGCCCGGATTTCCGCGCGGTGGCGGCCCCAGACCTTCTCCAGCGCCAGTGAGATCTCGCCGACGGTCGCCTTCGCCCGCGCCGCCTTCACCGCGAGGTCGAGCAGGTTGCCGTCGCCGGTCGCAGCCGCGTGCGACAGGGAGTCGAGCGCGGCGTCCACGTCCTTTTGGACGCGCTCCGCCTTCAGCCGCTTGAGCTTCTCGATCTGCGCGCGTCGCACGGCGGCGTTCTCGACCTTGAGCACGTCGATGGTCGCCTCGCTCTCCGGCTTGAACTTGTTGACGCCGATGACCGACTGCGCGCCGGAATCGATGCGCGCCTGCGTTTTCGCCGCGGCCTCTTCGATGCGCAGCTTGGGGATGCCCGCTTCAATGGCTTTCGCCATGCCGCCGAGCGCCTCGACCTCCTGGATGTGCGACCACGCTTTCTCGGCGAGCTGCTGCGTGAGCTTCTCGACGTAATAGCTTCCGCCCCACGGATCGATGATGCGCGTCGTCCCGCTCTCCTGCTGCAGGAGGATCTGCGTGTTGCGCGCGATGCGCGCCGAGAAGTCGGTCGGCAGCGCCAGCGCCTCGTCGAGCGCGTTGGTGTGCAGAGATTGCGTATGTCCTTGCGTCGCCGCCATCGCCTCGATCATGGTGCGCGCGACATTGTTGAACACGTCCTGCGCGGTCAGCGACCAGCCTGATGTCTGCGAATGGGTGCGCAGCGGCAGCGATTTCTCGGCTTTCGGGTTGAACTCCTTCACCAGCTTCGCCCACAGAAGGCGCGCGGCGCGCAGCTTCGCCACCTCCATGAAGAAGTTCATGCCGATCGCCCAGAAGAAGCTGAGTCGCGGCGCGAAGGCGTCGATGTCGAGGCCGGCGGCGAGGCCGGCGCGGATATATTCGACGCCGTCGGCGAGCGTGTAGGCGAGTTCGAGATCCTGCGTCGCCCCCGCCTCCTGCATGTGGTAGCCGGAGATCGAGATCGAGTTGAACTTCGGCATCTCGCGCGAGGTGAAGCCGAAAATGTCGGAGATGACCCGCATCGATCCCTCGGGGGGATAGATGTAGGTGTTGCGCACCATGAACTCTTTCAGGATGTCGTTCTGGATCGTGCCTGACAGCAGCTTGGGCGCGACGCCCTGCTCTTCGGCGGCGACGATGTAGAGCGCGAGCACCGGCAGCACCGCGCCGTTCATCGTCATCGACACCGACATCTTGTCGAGTGGAATGCCCGAGAACAGCGTGCGCATGTCGTAGATCGAATCGATCGCGACGCCCGCCATGCCGACGTCGCCTCCGACGCGGGGATGGTCGGAGTCGTAGCCGCGATGGGTCGCGAGATCGAAGGCGACCGAAAGGCCCTTCTGTCCGGCCGCGAGATTGCGCCGGTAGAAGGCGTTCGAATCCTCCGCCGTGGAGAAGCCGGCATATTGCCGGATCGTCCAGGGCTGGTTGACATACATGGTCGGGTAGGGGCCGCGCAGATAGGGCGGCAGGCCGGGAAACGTGTCGAGGAAATCGATGCCCGCGCGATCGTCCGGACCATAGACGGGCTTCACCGGAATGCCTTCCGGCGTGATCCAGGGCTCTCCGCCGCTCTTAACAGGAGCGGCCGCCGGCGATGCGGCGTAGGGAATGGCGGAGAAGTCGGGAATGCGTGTCATATCGGCTCTTTAAATGCGTTGTAATCATAAACCTGCGACGGCGGGGGCGACAACCGCTGTCGCGTGTAGGGCTGTTCGCCGGATCGCGACGAGAGTCGCCGCCGTCTCTCGCCTTCTACGGCTCCATCGCTCCGGATCGTCCGCCTCCAGAATCGGGTCCGTCCTCCGCCCCCATCCAGAACAGCCGCATCCGCAGGCTCTCTATCCTTTTCGCGGCCTCGTCCGCCTGCGCGTCGCGCCAGGCGCGGCTGGATTGCAGGCCGAAGCGCCGCTCGCGCGCGAAGGCGGCGAAGAAGGCGGGCGCCAGCACGACGAGCGGCGTCAGCGGCAGGGGGAAGCCGTAGGGCGCCCAGATGATCGCGACGAGGAACGCCACGAGCACGAGCACGAACAGCATGTAGGCGCCGGTTCCCGCCCACATGCGATCGAGCGCGCGGCGCGCGATCTCCTTGGCCGTGGGCGGCCCCAGCATGCGCTCGTGGAAGGCGATGCTGTCCTCGAGCGCGGTGCGCAGCCGCTCGATCTCGGCGGCGCGCGCCGCGGGGTCGATCAGCCGATCGTCGCCGCCGTCGCTGAGGAAGCTGACCATCAGAAGGCGCGCCGTCTCTCGTTGCGGGGAGGGCGCTTGGGGGATTGCTGTCGCATCATCTCGATTGTCGCAGTTCGTTGGGCAAATCCTGCTCCCGCACGCCCAGCCGGTAAAGCTCGCCCCGGATCTCGCCGATCTCGACGTCGAAATCGCGCGCCTGCTGCGCGCGCCACGCCTTCCGCGACTGATTCGAGAACCACAGCTCCCAGAAGAGGCAGGCCGCATAGAGCAGCGCGAGAGCTGCGATCAGAATGGGAACGATGGCGTAGGGCGGCATGCCCAGCAGGAAAACGCCGGCTGCGACGGCGAAAACGATCAGGAGCAGCGGCGTCGCGGTCGCCCGCGAGCCCATCCTCTCCCTGGCGCGGCGCTGCGCCTCACTGATTGTGATGGGCGCTTCGTATGTCTTCTTCCATCGGATCGAATGGGCGAGATCGTCTTTCAGCTCCTCGATCTCGTCCTCTTTCGAAGGCGGAGGATCATCCGCCTCCTCGTCCTGCATGGTCGCCATGGTCTCCCCCCAATGCGTGCTCTTGCGCTTCGGCGAGGCGGCGCGTCGCCTCGCAGCCGGCATAGATGAAATCGCCGACGCCGGCCGCGCGCAGCGCCGGCTCGAGATCGCCGGGGCGGCCGGCGAGATAAACGGCGGCCGCGCCGCTCGCGCCGAGCGCCAGCGCGGCGTCCGCCGCCTCACGCTGATAGCTGTCATCGGCGCCGCAGATGCAGGCGATCGCCGCGCCCGACTGCTTGAACGCGTCCGTCATCGCGACGAGATCGGTTCCGTCGCCTTCGCTGAATCCGTCATTGCCGACCGTCTCGACGCCGCCGGCCTCGAAGAAATTCTTGGCGAAGCTCGCGCGCGCCGTGAAGCTTGCGAGCGCGCCGAGATTGGCGAGAAAAACGCGCGGCCGCCGCCCTGTCGCCGCGAGCGCCGCGTCGGAGCGATCGCGCAGCGCTTCGTAAGCCTCGGCGAGACGGTGAGAGGGCAGCGGCTCGCATCGTTCGTCCTGCTGCGGCGGGGCGCTCATCGCTCCCCGCGACAGCCCGTCGGCGAATTGCGCGATCATGCCGCTGAAATCGAGCCTTGCGCCGGGCAGGCGCTCGCGGCGCTGCGGTCGCTCGGCCGGCGGCGTGACGGCGAGCGTCGCCACGGCCGTTTCCGTCAGATTGGGAAATTCGCTGACGCCGGTGATCGGCGTCCGGCGCGTCGCGATGCTCTTGTCGCGCGCCTCGCGCGTTGCTGCCACGCGCGCCTGCATCTTGCCGTCGGTCAGCGCGCGCGTCACGCCGCCGTCGCGCTCGATGTCCTGGAACAGGCTCCACGCCTTCTCGCACAGCGCGTCCGTCAGCGCCTCGAAGCCGCCGGCGCCGGCGGCCGGATCAGCCACCTTCGCCAGGTTGGATTCCTCCTGCAGGATGAGCTGGGCGTTGCGCGCAACCCGGCGCGCGAAGGCGTCGGGCGCGCCGAGCGCGATGGTGTGCGGCAGGATGAGAACGCTGTCCGCGCCGCCCACGCCGGCCGAAAAAGCAGCGATCGTCGCGCGCAGCATGTTGGTGTGCGGATCGCGCTTCGCGACCATGCGCCAGGCGGTTTCAGCGTCGAGCTGAATGGGCCGCGGCGCAAGGCCGCAGGCGCTCTCGACGCGCGCCCATAGCTTCCGCATCGCGCGCAGCTTGGCGATCGTCAGGAATTCGTCGGCGTCGGCGACGAGCAGGAAGGACAGCATGCCGCGGGCTTCATCGAGGCTTGTTCCCCGCGCGTCCAGCGCGCGCAGATAGGCGACGCCCGCGGCCAGCGCATAGGCCAGCTCCTGCGCCTCGCTCGCGCCGGCTTCGTGAATCCAGCGCGCGTCGCAGCGGATGAAGCGCGCCGCCGCATAGCCGCGCGACCGCAGCGTCGCCGCGACCTCATGAATGCGCGAGAACATCGTTTCGAATGGCGCGGCGGCCTGCCCGCGGACCGAGAAGTCGCCGATCGGATCGAGTCCGAAATCGATGGCGAGGCCGGCGCGGTCATAGCCGCGCCGCTCGACCAGGGCGGCGACCAGCGCAGCAACGGCGCGGCCGCCCCATGGCGCGGTCTCGATCCGGGTCGCGATCAGGTCGAGCCGCACGCCGTCGAGCGCGCGGTCAAGATCGGCGACGTTTTCGATCGCGAGGCCGAATCCGCGCGCCCCGCGCGCGCCCGCGAGAACGAGAGCAAGCCCGCTTGCTCCGCCTTCGAGGTCCTCGAGCGCCTGTTCGCGGGCGAGCGCAAGGTCCGGAATGTCCGCGCGCTGGACGATGCGCCAGGGTCCGGGCGTCGCCCGCGCCGTCACGGAGCCGTCCGCCTTCGGATAAAGCGGCCGGATGACGAGGCCGTCATCCGTGCGCGACAGGAGCTTCTTGTCGAAATCGGCGCCCTTCAGCGCGCGGGCGACGGCGTCGCGCCACTGGCTGTCGGAGGCGGCGGGAAATTCGGCGGCGAGGGCGAGATCGGTCATAAGGCCGATCTACTAGCGGTCCGGCGCGGATTTGCAAAAGGGGCCGCGACCGGAATCTGAAAACGCTGGAGGCGCGCCAAGGGGGGCGGCGCGCCTCCTCTCGTCCCGCGGCGGTCGGCCGCGCGGGCGCTCGCGGCAGGTCGCGAGGACGAGCTTATGAAAGGAGGGAGGCGGCCGCGGCGACGCGCGCCGCCGCCCATCCGGCCGGGCCCCGGCGGATATCGTGGTCTTCAGCCGCGCGCGCCATCAGGGCGAGATCGCCGGCGTCGCGCGGCGTTTCGTTGAGAATGGCGATCAGGACCTGGTAGCGCTCCTCGCCGGCGGACCGTGTGTCCGGGCCGAGATACATCCATCCCGGCGTCGCTCCGAGGCGCAGCGCCTCCGCCTCGGCGATGTCGGCGCGATGGGCGCAGAGCGCGCCTTCCAGCCGCTGCGCCTCCAGCCAGAGCCGCCGGATCGGCGTGGCGTGTTTTGCGTCGGCCGCCTGCGGGAAGGCGAGGACGGCGGCGCTTGCGGGGTCGTGCTTGCGATTCAGCTTGGCGGCGGACATCGTCCTCGTCCCGTTGCGAGCCCGGCGCGCGCATCGGAAGAACGCGCTGACGCCGGAGCGAGGGAAGAGATAGGATCGATCGCGTGAATTGACGCTGAATGAAGCGTGACCCCAAGGAGGCGCGCCTGCGGCGCGTTCGCCTTGCTTCCTTCTTGGGAGGCCGCCCGCTTCCAGCGCTAGACGAACTGGGAGAGGCCGGGGATCTGGCCGATGATCTCGCCCATCTTGTCCTCGCCGGCTTTCTCGCGGCCGAAGGCGAAAAGTTCCCGTCCGATCGTCTGGATTTGTCCCATGTCGAGCCCGGCGCCCATGAGCTGGCCGCCCAGCGCCATCACGCCGCCGCCCATCATGCCGCCAAGGGCGCCCATCATGCCGCCGCCGCCAGCTCCGGAGATCGCGTCTTCCGCGCCGGGCAATTGCCCGATCAGCGATTCGACCGACTCGCCCGGCGCCTCCTTGCGCAGGAAGGCGAGGATCATGCCGACCGCCTTCGTCGCGGTTTCGGCGTCGACCCCGGCTGCGGCGCTGAGCCGCGCGATCAATTCGTCCATAAGACGCTCCCGGACACTGGTTTCACGGGCGTTGAGCCATGGATGGCGGCGTCTGACAAGCGCCGGGCGTTCGGCGGCCGCGCCGGTCAGGCCCTGGCGGCGGTGAACACGATTTCGAGCAGGACGCCTTCGCCGAGCCCCGAGATGGCGACGGCGGCGCGCGCCGGCAGATGGGCGGCGTCGAAATAACGCTTCCACTCCTCGTTGAACGCCTGTTTCAGCGCGGCGTCAGAGAGAAAGACGAGCGCCGAGAGGATGCGCGTCCTGTCCGAACCATGCAGCGCGAGCAAAGCGTCGGCCTGCCGGAAGACGTCGCGCGCCTGCCCGGCCATGTCGAGCGACAGGTCGTCGGCGACCATGCCGCCGAAATAAAGCACGCCGTTGTGCTCCACGACTTCATGGAGGATGCCGGCATAGGGTCCGGTGCGTTTGATCATTGCTGCGCCTGTGTTGCGCCGGCGGCGGATCCGTCGGTCAGCGCTTCTCTATCCGGTCGGATCGGAACGCCAAAGCCGCCCGTATCGTCCGCGGCCGCGCCAGCCCGCCATTGGAAAGCCGCGCCGCGGCGCCCTATAACCCGGACGACTCCCGGAGATGATCCCGCATGGCTGACGACGGCTCGATCTATATTGGCAGAACGACCGGCGATCCCGCTCAGGACGAAGCCCTCTATCTGAAGTTCGGCAACCGGCACGGCCTCATCACCGGCGCGACCGGCACCGGCAAGACGGTCAGCCTCCAGGTGCTGGCGGAGGGCTTCTCGAACGCCGGCGTGCCGGTCTTCGCCGCCGACATCAAGGGCGACCTGTCCGGCGTCGCCGCGATGGGCGAGCAGAAGGACTGGGTGACCAAGCGTTCGGCCGAGATCGGCTACGCCTGGCGCGCGGACGCCTTTCCCGTGACCTTCTGGGACCTGTTCGGCGAACAGGGCCATCCCGTGCGCGCGACCATCACCGAGATGGGCCCGCTGCTCATGGCCCGCCTGCTCGACCTCAACGACGTGCAGGAAGGCGTGCTCAACATCGCCTTCCGCATCGCCGACGAGGAGCATCTGCCGGTCATCGACCTGAAGGATCTGCGCGCGATCCTCGCCTACATCGCCGAGAACGCGGCGAAGCTGACGACGACATACGGCAACATCTCGGTTCAGTCGGTCGGCGCGATCCAGCGCACGCTGCTGGTGCTGGAGAATCAGGGCGCGACGAAATTCTTCGGCGAGCCGGCGCTCGATCTCGCCGACATGATGAAGGTCGACCGCGACGGCCGCGGCATGATCAACATCCTCGCCGCCGACAAGCTGATGGCCAATCCGCGCCTGTACGCGACCTTCCTGCTGTGGCTCGTCTCCGAGCTGTTCGAGAAGCTTCCCGAGGTCGGCGATCTGGACAAGCCGAAACTCGTGTTCTTTTTCGACGAGGCGCATCTTCTGTTCAACGACGCGCCGAAATCCCTGCTGACGGCGGTCGAGCAGGTGGTGCGGCTTATTCGCTCGAAGGGCGTCGGCATTTATTTCGTGTCGCAGAATCCGCTCGACGTGCCGGACACCGTGCTCGGCCAGCTCGGCAACCGGCTTCAGCACGCGCTGCGCGCCTTCACGCCGCGCGACCAGAAGGCGGTGCAGACGGCGGCCCAGACCTTCCGGCAGAATCCGAAATTCTCGACGGCGGAAGCGATCACGCAACTCGCCGTCGGCGAGGCGCTGGTGTCCGTGCTGGAAGGCAAGGGAACGCCGACGATGGTCGAGCGCACGCTGGTTCATCCGCCCGCCGGCCGCGTCGGACCGCTGAAGCCGGAGGAGCGCCGCGACGTGATGGCGCGCAGCGTCGTGCGCGGCAAATACGATACGGAGATCGACAACGAGTCCGCCTATGAATTGCTGCAGAAGCGGCGCCAGCTGGCCGAGCAGCCGGCGAAAGAGGCGTCCGCCTCGGGCGGCATCGGCGACGTGCTTGGCTCGATCTTCGGCGGCGGCTCGTCGTCTTCGGGCAAGGGCGGCGGCAAGGGCCGCATGGGCATGGGCGAACTCGTAGCGCGCCGCGTCGCGTCCTCGGCCGCGACGCAGATCAGCAACGCCATCGTGCGCGGCGTGCTGGGTTCGATCCTGGGCGGAAAGCGGTAGCCGCCGGCGCGCACTTAGAGCGATTCCGCAATTCTCCGAATCGCGGAATCTCTGTAGCTGTTTGTTTATCGCATTTTCTTCACGCGAACCGGTGGCCACTTCGCTGGAAAATGCTCTAGGATCGCATCCGTCTTTCCGTTAGCGTTCCTGGCAAAGGTCAGGGAGGCCGCATGAACGACGCAGCGCGCGGCGCAGGCTCCGTCGCAGCCGCCGTCGCGGCGCTCAGGGGCGCGCGCTTCTTCGAAGGCGTGCCCGCCGATATTCTGGCGAGCCTTGCGTCCGAGGCCGAGTTCATCGAGATCGCCGCTGGCGAAACTCTGTTCCACGAGGGCGACGGGTCGTCCGATCTCTACGTTCTGCGGTCGGGCGCGGTCGCGATCCTGCGCCGTCAGCATGACGGCTCCAATCTCAGGGTCGGCGACATCTTCTCCGGCGAAACGGTCGGCGAGATGGCGATGCTCACCGGCGCGGCGCGAACGGCGACGGCGATAGCGTTGCGCGACAGCGAGCTCGTGCGGCTGACGCGCGAGGCGGTCGGCCGTCTCGTCGCGCGCGATCCCGAGATCGCGCTCGCCATCGCGCGCGTGCTGGCGCAGCGTCTTGCGGCCGCCAACACCGCGACGCGCGGCGTCGCGCGTCCCCGCGTGTTCGCGATCCTGCCGCATCACGCGCTCGAGGCGCGGCGCGTCGCGACGTTCGTGCGCGGCCTGACCGGCGCCCTGCGCGTCTTCGGCGCGGTGGCGGCGATCGACGGCGCGCATCGCGAAAGCCCGCGCGGCGTCGTGCAGCGGGCCGAGGCGCAGAATGATTACACGCTCCTGATCGGCGACGGCGGCGATCCGCAATGGTCCGCCTTCTGCGCGCGGCAGGCGGATCTCGCCCTGCTGGTGGCCGATGCGCGCATGGAGCCTTCGACCTCGCCCGCATGGGGCGCGCCGCACGCGCCGCATTCGCGTCATGAATTGCAGCGCGAACTGGTGCTGCTCGGCGGACAGTCGCCGGAGCGGCGTCGCGCGGCGGGCTGGCGCGATGCTGCGCAACACGATTTTCTGCATCACGCGGAGAGCGGCGCCGACCTGCCGCGCGTCGCGCGGCTGATCACGCGGCAGGCGACGACGCTGGTTCTGTCCGGCGGCGGCGCGCGCGGCTTCGCGCATCTCGGCGTCGTTGACGCTCTCATGGAGGCGGGCCTCGCGCTCGACATGTTCGGCGGGTCCAGCATGGGCGCGATCGTCGCCGCAGCCTATGCCGGCGGCTGGCCGCGCGAGACGGTCCATGACCGGCTCAGGCGCGCTTTCGTGCATGGCCGCCCCCTGTCGGATCCGGCGTTTCCCGTGGTCGCGCTGTTTCGCGGCCGCAAGGTCGAGCGGCTGCTGGAGCAGGCGTTCGGCGATCGCACGATAGAGGATCTGCCGCTGCCCTATTTCTGCGTCTCGTCCTCGCTGACGCGCGCGGCGCCGGCGGTGCATCGCGCGGGCTTGCTGCGCCATTGGCTGCGGGCGAGCATCGCCATCCCCGGCGTGTTGCCGCCCGTGGTCGAGAACGGCGTCGTGCATGTCGATGGCGGCGTCATGGACAATCTCCCGATCGACGCCGCGACGGCGCTTCTGCGCGGCCCGGTGATCGGCGTCGATGCGAGCGGCGAGGAGGAGTTCCGGCATGTCGATCCGGCGTCGCCGCCGCTCTGGCAGAGGCTGCTCGGCGGGCGAAAGGCGGGCGATCCGACCATCATGGAGATTCTCTACCGTGTCGGCACCGTCGGCAGCGTCTCCACCGCGCAGCGCGACGAGGAGGCGGCGACGCTTGTCCTGCGTCCGCCCGTCGGTCGCATCGGGCTTCTCGACTGGAGGAGCTTCGATCGCTGCGTGGCGATCGGCTATGATTACGCCAGGCGCATGATCGCCGAGCGGCCCGAGCTGTTCGCCGGGCTGCGCCGCGCGCCGGGCGATTCAGCCCTTGCGCCGGAGGGGCGCGCCGCGCTTTAGTCCGCGCAGAGTCCCGTGGATGCAAACCCATGCCGTCGAACGTTTCCGTTGATGATGTTCTCGCCGCTGTCGACGCCGATCTCGACCAGTCGCTCGAGCGGTTGTTCGCCTTTCTGCGCATCCCGTCGATCTCGACGGACTCGGCCTACAGGGGCGACTGCCGGCGCGCTGCGGAATGGCTCGCCGAGGACGCCGCCTCCATCGGCTTCGAAGCGTCCGCGCGGGCGACGCCGGGCCATCCCGTCGTCGTCGGCAAACAGGCCGGCGCCTCGTCGCGCAGCGCGCTTTTCTATGGCCATTACGACGTTCAGCCGGTCGATCCGCTGAATCTCTGGACGCATGATCCGTTCGATCCGAAGCTCATCGAGATCGAGAAGGGCCGCAAGGCGATCGCGGCGCGCGGCGCCTGCGACGACAAGGGCCAGGTGATGACCTTCATCGAGGCGTGCCGCGCCTGGAAGAAAGCGGCGGGCGAGCTGCCGGTCGGCGTCACGCTGTTGGTCGAGGGCGAGGAGGAGTCGGGGTCGATCAACCTTCCCGCGTTCCTCAAGGATAACAGGAAGGAGCTGAAGACCGACGTCGCACTCGTCTGCGACACCGGCATGTGGGACGGCAGGACGCCCGCGATCACCACGTCGCTGCGCGGCATGCTGTATGAGGAGGTGATCATTCGCGCCGCGAACCGCGACCTTCACTCAGGCATTTACGGCGGCGCGGCGCAGAATCCGATTCACATCCTGTCGCGCATCTGCGGCTCGCTGCATGACGCGAAGGGGAAGGTGCGCGTTCCCCATTTTTATGACGGCGTGAAGAACCTGCCGAAGTCGCTGCTCGCCGATCTGGCGAAACTGAAGCTGACGGAAAAGCAGTTTCTCGGACCGATCGGCCTCAAGAAATCGGCTGGCGAAAAGGGCCGCCTGCTCATCGAGCAGGTCTCGACGCGACCGACCTGCGACGTGAACGGAATCTGGGGCGGCTATACGGGCGAGGGCACGAAGACCGTCATCGCCGGCGAGGCGCGCGCCAAGATTTCCTTCCGGCTGGTCGGCGATCAGGACCCCGCCGCGATCCAGAAGAATTTCCGCGCCTTCGTGAAGAAGCAGGTTCCGTCCGACTGCTCGGTGGAGTTCATCGGCTACAAGGGATCGCGCGCCGTGCAGCTTCCCTACGACAGCCCGGACCTGCTCAAGACCCGCGCCGCGCTGACTAAGGAGTGGGGCAAGAAGGCGGTGATGGTCGGCTCCGGCGGCTCCATCCCGATCGTCGGCGACTTCAAGCGCACGCTCGGTCTCGATTCGCTGCTGGTCGGGTTTGGCCTCGATGACGACAGGGTGCATTCGCCGAACGAGAAGTACGACCTCTCCTCGTTCCACAAGGGAATCCGGAGCTGGGTGCGGATTCTCGGCGCGCTGGCGGAGTGAGCTGGCGCGGCCGCGCCAGGGCCGTAGAGCGCTGCGCGCCTCACAAAAGCCCGTTCAGGTCCTTGACCACGGCGCGCGGCGCGAGGTCGGGATATTCCGGCGGATGGCCGGCGCGATTGACCCACACCGCCTGCATGCCGAACGCGACGGCGCCGGCGACGTCCCACCGGTTCGATGAGACGAGGCAGATTTCGCGCGGCGACAGCCCGAATCCGTCCGTCGCAAGCCGGTAGACCTGCGGATTCGGCTTGAAGACCTCCACCACATCGACCGACCAGAGGTGGTCGAGCGCGTCGCCGACGCCGGCGGATGCGACAGCCTGATGCAGCATCGTCGTCTCGCCGTTGGAGAGGACGCCGGTCCGGAAGCCCTCGGCGCGCAGGCGGTCCAGGACGCCGCGCGTTTCAGGATAGGCTGAGAGCGTGCGATAGGCCGCCATCAGTTCCGGCTTGAGGAAAAGCGGGATGTCGAAACGCGCGAGCGCGACGTCGAGCGCGTCTTCCGTCAGCTCCCAGAAGTTTCGCCACCGTCCGGCGAGCGTGAGCACCCAGCTATATTCGAGCTGCTTCGCCCGCCACAGGTCCGACATGGGCTGCGCCTGCGGCCCGATGACGGCGGCGTGGCGCATCACCGCCGAATGCACGTCGAAGATCGTGCCATAGGCGTCGAAAACGAAGGCTCTGACTCCGTCTCCGATGTCCGGATGCAGCGGCATGACTGGCTCCTGTCGCGGTTGTTTCCGTTTCGATCCTGCCGATCAAAAGCCGGAATGGGAACGATCGTCTGAATTGATCGAAGGAAACCGCCTCTTTGATTGACGCTGCCCCGATTGCGGCGCACCAATAGGGCAGCAAAGCTGACTTAATGACGGGAGAAGCGCCATGGCCTGGTTTAGCGACACCTGGACCTGGATCGACGGCGAGTGGCAGGCCGGCAATCCGGGCATCATGGGCCCCCGCACCCACGCCGCATGGCTTGCCTCCTCGGTGTTCGACGGCGCCCGCATCTTCAACGGCTCGATGCCCGACATCGACCGGCATGCGGCGCGCGCCAATGCGTCGGCCGTGAAGCTCGGCCTCAAGCCGATGATGTCGGTCGACCGCATGATCGAACTGACGCGCGAGGGAGCGAAGAAATTCGCGCCGGACGCCGAGCTTTACGTGAAGCCGATGTATTGGGCCGAGGCGGACGGCCCTTCCACGATCATCGGCGATCCGGAATCGACGCGCTTTTGCCTCTGCCTTTTCGTCGCGCCGCTGCCTGCGCCCGGCGGGTCGTCGCTGACGGTCGCGAGCTTCCGCCGTCCCACGCTCGAAACGATGCCGACCGACGTGAAAACCGGCGCGCTCTATCCCAACAATGCGCGCGCGCTCCGCGAGGCGCGGGCGAAAGGCTTCGACAATGCGCTGGTGCTCGACATGCTCGGCAATGTCGCCGAGACCTCGACGACGAACATCTTCATGGCCAAGGACGGAGTGGTTCATACGCCGGCGCCGAACGGAACGTTTCTGAACGGCATCACCCGCCAGCGGGTGATCAGGCTGCTGCGCGAGAGCGGCGCGACGGTTCTGGAAAGCACGCTGAGAACGGGCGATTTTGAAACGGCCGACGAGATTTTCATGTCGGGCAACTATTCCAAGGTGATGCCCGTTCTGAAGTTTCAGGACCGCTCGCTGCAGCCCGGCCCCTTCTATCGCAAGGCCCGCGAGAGCTATTGGGAATTTGCGCGCACGCAGCCGGTGTGAAGAGGAGGGCGAAACGCGACGCGATTTTCACTTGCCATGCGCGGCTGACGCGCAAATGACCGGTTATCGCCGCGACAGTTTCACCCCGGCGAGACGCGCGCCCGCCAGCATGATCGCGCCGTAACAGGCGCATCCTGCGCCGCCGACCAGCGCCAGCGCGAGAAGATGGCGCAGGGACGTTGGCGCGCCTGATGCGAGACGTTCGGCGGCCCCCTGCCCGAACAGGAAAATCAGCGCCGCCGCGACGGTTGCGATCGTCGTGATCAGCAGGATGCGCGGGAAATCCGCGGTCATCGCCATCAGCTCGCGCCGGCGCGCGACGACCACGAGCGCGGTCAGGTTGATCCAGGCGCCGATGGCGGTGGCGAGCGCGAGGCCCGGCGCGCCGATGCGCGGCGCGAGAATGATTTTCAGGAGGATGTTCGCGCCGATCGCGGCGAACGAGATCAGCATCGGCGTCGTGGTGTCGCCGCGCGCGCGGAAGCTCGCCACCGCGCCCTGGATCAGCACGATGGCCGGCAGTCCCAGACCATAGGCGAACAGAACGGCCGCCGACGCGCTCGCATTGGCGGCGGTGAAATCGCCGCGCATGAAGGCCGCGCGCATGATGAGGTCGGGAATGGCGAGCACGGCCGCGAACACCGGGCCGCTCAGCGCCAGGGTCAGCGCGAAGGTCCGCGATTGCGCCTGATGCGCGCCCGAAACATCCCCCGCCGCGATGCGCCGGCTCATGGTCGGCAGCAGCACCGTCGCGCCGGCGATCGCCAGCACGCCGATGGGAAGCTGGTAGATGCGGTCGGCGTAATAGATCGTCGCCGGCGCGTCGTTGGGCAGCAGCGTCGACAGCATGAGATCGGCGAACACCGCGATCTGCACGCCGGACGAGCCGATGACCGCCGGTCCGAAGGCGCGCCAGAATGCGCGCATGTCGGCGTCTTTCGACGGCCGCGCGAACGCCGGCAGGACGCCGGCGCGCTTCGCCGCCGTGACGAGGAGAAGAAGCTGCGCCGCGCCCGAGACGGTGACGCCCCACGCCGCCGCGTGCGCGGCTGTCGGAAAAAGAAACGCGATCCCCAGCGCCGCGATCATGCAGAGATTGAGCAGGACGGGCGCGAAGTTGGCGGCGATGAAGCGGTCGACCGCGTTAAGCGAGCCGGAGAGCTGGGTGACCAGCGTCATGAACAGAAGATAGGGGAAGGTGATCCGCGTCAGCGTCACCGCGAGCTCGTAGCGCTCCTCGCCCGGCGTGAAGCCCGGCGCCAGCAGTTGAATCAGCCATGGCATCGCGACGAGCGCGACCGCGAGAAGGACGAGCTGCGAGCCGAGCAGGATGGTCTGGATTTGTCCGGCGAAGCGCTGCGCCGCGGCGGCGCCCTCCGTTTCATGAACGCGCGCATAGGCTGGGATATAGGCCTGATTGAACGCGCCTTCGCCGAACAGCGAGCGGAACGTGTTGGGCAGCCGCATGGCGATGACGAAAGCGCTGGCGAGCGGCCCCGCGCCGAGCACGGCGGCGAGGATCATGTCGCGGAAAAAGCCCGTCAGCCGCGAGAGCAGGGTCAGTCCGCTGACGGACAGAAAGTTTTTCAGCATCTGTCAGAGAAGGCCGTCATTCGCGCTGCGCTCGTCGCGCGTGACCGCCTCCGGCGCGCCGTCGTCGCCGATGCGCTCCTCGACGATGTAGAGCGGCCGCCGCTTCACCTCGGCGAAGATGCGGCCGATATATTCGCCGAGGATGCCGAGCGACATGAGCTGGATGCCGGAAAAGAACATCACCGACACGATGAGCGTCGGAAAGCCCGGCGTCGTGACGCCATAGACCAGCGCCTCGATGATGAAGCGGATCGCGGCGATGAACGCGCAGAACGAGACGAACAGGCCGACATAGGTCCAGACGCGCAGCGGCGCGGTGGAGAACGAGGTCAGCCCGTCGAGCGCGAAGCGCAGCAGCTTGCGGAAGCTCCACTTCGTCGAGCCATGCGCCCGCTCCGCGACGTCGAAAGGCACGCCGATCGATTTGAAGCCGATCCAGGAGTAGAGCCCCTTCGAGAAGCGGGCGCGCTCGCCGAGCGCTTTCATGGCGTCGACGGCCTTGCGGTCGAGCAGGCGGAAATCGCCGGCGCCTTTCGGCAGGGTCGTGTCGCCGAAGCTGGCGAACATGCGGTAGAAGCCGCGCGCGAAGGCGCGTTTGACCGGGCTTTCGATCGCGCGGTCGCGTCGCACGCCATAGACGTTGGCGTAGCCCTCCCGCCATTTCTCCATGAAGTCGGCGATCGCCTCGGGCGGATGCTGGAGGTCGGCGTCCATGATGACCACGGCCTGCCCACGGGCATGGTCGAGGCCGGCCGCGATCGCGATCTCCTTGCCGAAATTGCGGCTGAAGGAGATGGCGCGCAGCCGGGCGTCGTGAACGCAGAGCCGGCGCAGCGCCTCGATCGTCTCGTCGCGGCTGCCGTCGTTGATGAAAAGGATCTCGAACGACGGCTCGATGCGCCGGACCGTCTCCGTCACGCGCCGCACGAGCTCGGGCAGGCTCTCGGCCTCGTTATAGACCGGGATGACGATCGACAGGACAGGCGCGGACATGGACGCCATGAATCAGCTCGCAAAATCCGGGGGAGCAAGGCGGAGTTTCCCGGCGCGCGCAACCCCGCTAGTCAGGGCTATGACCGATCGGCTCTCAACGGAGAATGAACAGGCGCGCGCCTTCGTGCTCTGCGCCGACGATTACGCCATCAGCCCGGCGGTCAGCGGGGGAATATTGGAGCTTCTGGCCGCGTCCCGCCTCACCGCGACGGGCGCCATGACCAACCGCCCGGCGTGGCGCGGCTGGGCCGGCGCGCTCGCTCCCTACGCCGATCGGGCCGATCTCGGCGTCCATCTCAATCTCACCTGCGGCGCGCCGCTGGGCCCGATGCCGCTGCTCGCGCCGGAGGGCGCGCTGCCTGCCCTCGGCCCGGTGATTCGCGCGGCCCAGTCCCGGCGCGGGCGCGCCGAGATCGCGCAGGAGATCGAGCGCCAGCTCGACGCCTTCGAGTCGGCGGCGGGCCGGCCGCCCGATTTCGTGGATGGACATCAGCATGTTCACGCCATGCCCGGGATCGGCGCGGCGCTGATCGCCATTCTCGCGCGGCGATATGGATCGCGTCGCCGCTTCTATGTCCGCGATCCGGCCGACCGCATCGCCGCGATCCTGCGCCGTCCGGCTTCGGCCAAGGCGATGATCGTCCTCGCGCTGGCGGCGGGCTTCGGCGCGCGGGCGCGGGCGGCGGGGCTGAGAACCAACCGCGGCTTCTCCGGATTCAGCGCTTTCGCGCCAGTAGGCGACTACGGCGCCGAACTGACGGGCGCGCTGCATGGGCTCGGCGCGGCGCATCTCGCGATGTGCCATCCCGGCCGCGTCGATGCGGAGCTGCGGTCGGCCGACAGCGTTGTCGATACGCGGCCGCGTGAGCTGGCGTTTCTCGCGGGCGATGGTTTCAGCGAGCTGCTCAGCGCCCGCCATCTCCGTCTCGGGCGCATGAGCGACATGCTTGGCGCCTGAGGCCGCGCCGGCGAGATAGTGATTCTCGTCCCGCGTTCACGCAGGCGCGAGCGCCTTCGCATAAGCGGCGACCGTCGCGGGAAAGCCGTGAATCAGGGCGTCGGCCGTGAGCTCATGGCCGATCGAGGCTTCGTGCAGATGCGGCAGCGCCGCGACGAGCGGCGGAATGTTCTTCAGGTTCAGGTCGTGTCCGGCATTGACGACAAGCCCGCGCGCATGCGCCTTGGCGCCGAGTTCGCGGATCAGGCCGAGGACCGCGTCGCCCGCGCCGTCCCGAAAAGCGGCCGCGTAGGAGCCCGTATAGATTTCGATGCCGTCGGCGCGGGTTTTGGCGACGCGCTCGACGATGGCGGGATCGGGATCGACGAAGAGGATCACGCGCGCCCCCATGCGATGCAGCCGCGCGATCACGGGCGCGAGCCGCGCGATCTCGCCTTCGTCGAGCCGCCATCCTTCCTCGGAGGTGAAGGCGTCGTCGGCGTCGGGCACGAGCGTGCATTGCTCCGGCTTCACGGTCTCGACGAGCGCGAGAAAGGCGTCGTCCGGCCGCCCCTCGATGTTGAATTCGAACGCCGGCCGCCACGGCGCGATCACGTCCGCGATGGCGCCGACGTCGCTGCGCCGGATATGCCGTTCGTCGGGCCGCGGATGCACGGTCACGCCAAGCGCGCCTGCGTCGCGCACGATTTTGGGAAAGGCGAGCAGATCGGGCGCGCCCGTGCGCCGCGAATTGCGCAGCAGCGCGATCTTGTTGAGATTGACGCTGAGGCGAGCCATGCCGGCGCTCCCTTTCGTCGAAGCCGATCGGCCGATAACATTCCGCCGTCGCGCGCGCCAATGCGGAAACGGAATGGTTGAGGGAACGCCTGAGTGATGTCTGATCGTCCGATCGCGATCACGCTGGGCGATCCGGCCGGGATCGGCCCGGAGATCGTCGCGAAACTGTTCGCTGCGCCGTTGTCCGCGCCGGCCCTCGTGGTCGGCGATCTCGGCGCGCTGCGCCGCGCCGCGGCGCGGTCGGGCCAGATCGTGCGCGAGGCGTCTTCGCCCGCCGACATGACAAACGATGGGGCGATCCCTGTTCTCGCGACGTCCGACATCGGCGCCGATCTCCCTTATGGCCGTGTCGACGCCCGCGCTGGCCAAGCCGCGCATGACGCGATCATCAAGGCCGCCGATCTCGCTTTGCGCGGCGATGCGCGCGCGGTCGTCACGGCGCCGATTCACAAGGAGGCGCTGGCCGCCGCGGGCGTGGCGTTTCCGGGGCATACGGAATTGCTGGCGGCGCGCGCCGGCGTCGATCATGTCGCGATGATGCTCGCCAATGACGAATTGCGCGTGCTGCTCGTCTCGATCCACGAGCCGCTCCGGCGCGCTGTAGAACTGGTGACGCCCGAGAGCGAGCTGCGCGCCATCCGCTTCGCTGATCGCGCCTGCCGCGCGCTCGGAATCGCGAAGCCGCGCGTCGCCGTGGCGGGATTGAACCCGCACGCCGGCGAGCATGGCCTGATGGGCGAGGAGGATGACGCCATCATCGCGCCCGCGATCGCAGTCGCGCGCGGTGAGGGAATCGATGCGTCGGGGCCTTATCCGCCCGACACCGTGTTCATGCGCGCGCGGCGCGGCGCGTTCGACATCGTCGTCGCGCAATATCACGATCAGGGGCTGATTCCGGTCAAATATCTTGGGCTCGATCAGGGCGTGAACGTCACCGTCGGTCTGCCTTTCGTGCGCACGAGCGTCGATCATGGAACGGCGTTCGACATCGCGGGCGAAGGAATCGCGGATGAATCCTCGCTGCGCGCCGCGTTCGACATGGCGGCGAGGATGAGCGCGGCGGCGGCTGAATCGGGATAAAAAAAAGGGGCGCGGCGCGCCCCTTTTCTCGTCGGATCTTCTGTCAGCGAAAGCGTGTCACGCCTTGCTGAACATCTCCTCCACATGGTCCCAGTTCACGAGATTCTCGACGAACGCCTTGAGATAGTCGGGACGGCGGTTGCGGTAGTCGATGTAGTAGGAGTGCTCCCACACGTCGCAGCCCAGGATCGGCGTCGCGCCATGCACCAGCGGATTCTCCCCGTTCGGCGTCTTGCTCACGATGACCTTGCCGTCCTTGACCGCGAGCCAGGCCCAGCCGGAGCCGAACTGCGTGACGCCGGCCTGGATGAAATCCTCTTTCATCTTGTCGACCGAGCCGAACGAATCGATGATCGCCTTCTCGAGCTTGCCCGGAATCTTGCCGCCGCCATTCGGCTTCATCCACTTCCAGAAATGGACGTGGTTGTAGTGCTGGCCGGCGTTGTTGAAGAGGCCGGCGTTCTTGCCGAACGAGCCCTTGACCACCTCTTCAAGGCTCTTGCCTTCCCATTCCGTGCCCTTGAGCAGGTTGTTGCCGTTGGTGACGTAAGCCTGATGATGCTTGTCGTGGTGGAACTCCAGCGTTTCCTTCGACATATAGGGTTGCAGCGCGTCATAGGCGTATGGAAGATCGGGAAGGGTGAAGGACATCGCATGCTCCTTGGATTGAATTGAGGGGGGTAGGCCACCCTGTCGCCGCCGGAACCTATTCAGCGTTGGCGCCGGGGGCAACCGTCAGCGGGCATATGGGCATCCCGCGAACGGGTCTTTCTTTTGCCGGGTTATTCATGTTTGGGCGATATCGGCTCGTGGAGCAATGCGGGCCGTGAGCAAAAATTGGGGTGACGATCGCAGATGCCGTTCCTGTTGCTGGTTGGATTGAGCGCGATATTGGCTCTCGTGGGCGTCGCGGCCGCGTGGCTGGGCGTCGACGATCGCAATCCCGGCCTGCTCGGCGGCGGGGTGGTGGCGCTCGGTCTTGCCGGGCTTCTGATGGGACTTGCGATGCTCGTGCGCGAGATTCGCGCCTTCCGGACGGCGATGACCGACGCCTTCATGGAATGGTCGCTGGCCCGCGGCCCGTCCGGATTCGGTCCCGCCGCGGCGGCGACTTCGGTCGCGTCGCCGGCCGCCGAGCCGATCGGCGATGCCGCTTTGGCGGCTGTGGCGGCTGGCCTCGCCGAGCAGACGAGGCGCGCCGGCGTTGAAAAAAGCAACGGCGAAACGGCCCAGGCCGAGCTGCCGCCGCTCTATCCCGACAAGCCGGCCGAGCCTGAAATCACGGTTCCATCGCCCCGCTCTGTGTTCATCGAGGCCGGTTTGAAGGGAAAGCCGCCGATCGAGGAGGCGCGGGCGGATGATTCGACGCCGATCAGGCCGCCTTCGGTCGAATCCCTCCTGCGCCCGCAGGCGCGCCGGTTCAGCGAGAATCGCGCGCGGCTGTCGCCTCTGTTCAGGCCGGGCTCTCTCGACGAGCAGCCGGCGACGGGAGCCGTGGCCGCTTCCGAGACCGCGCCGGAAAAGCCTGCGGCTTCGGCTGAAACCGTTGCACCGCCGACGCCGCCGGACATCGACACGATTCTGAACGAGATCATCTCCCGCCGCGACCGGCAGCATCAGAAGCCGTCGGAGCGGGACGCTGAGCCGGAGCCGGAGCTGCGGCGCGCCGGGCCCGCCGCGCCGGAGCCTGCCGAGGGCGAGCCGGCCGTCGCCGCGCTCGCCGAGGCGACCGATGAGCTGAAGCGCGCCGAGCCGGCCCCGACGGAAACAAACCTGACGCCGCCGCCCCCTGTCGTCGCGGTTGCTGAGGTTGAAGCTGAGAGTCAGGTTGAGATCGTGGCGGAGGCCGTGGCGCCCCCGTCGCCCGCGTCTGATCGCGCTGACGACAGCACGCTGATGCGCGAACCCGCCGAATCGCCTGAGGCCGAATCCGTCGAGGCCGAGACCGGCCAGGAGAGCTCCGCGATCGCGGCGCCGTCGGCCGGAGCGTCGGTTGAGCCGCCTGCCGCGGACGAGTCGCTTCGCGAGGAGCCGCAGCCAGAGTCGCCCGCCGCAGATGAAGTCCCGGTCGACGCCGAAGCCTCCGAGGCCGTCACGCGCAAGATGGTGCGCAGTTTTTCCAGCGGCCCGAACCGCTACACCATGTATGAGGACGGCTCGATCGAGGCTGAAACGCCGACGGGCCGTCTCAGCTTCGCGTCTTTCGACGATCTCCGCCGCTACATCGACGAGCGGATGACGCAGCGCAGCGCCGGGGCCTAACGAGCCTCGGCGGTTTCCGTCAGGCGGTTGCGCCGCGTTCCGTCGCCCACAGCGCGAACGCGTAGACGAGCGCCACCTCTTCGAGCCGGTTGAAGCGGCCGGAGGCGCCGCCATGGCCCGCCGCCATGTTGATGCGCAGCATCACCGGGCCGCCGCCTGTCATCGTCGCGCGCAGGCGCGCGATCCATTTCGCCGGCTCCCAATAGGTGACGCGCGGATCGGTGAGCCCGCCGAGCGCGAGAATGGCCGGATACTCTTTCGCCTCGACATTGTCGTAGGGCGAATAAGCGAGGATTTGTTTGAACGCCGTCGCATCGGCGATGGGGTTGCCCCATTCCGGCCATTCCGGCGGCGTGAGCGGCAACTGATCGTCCAGCATCGTGTTCAGCACGTCGACGAAGGGGACTTCCGCCACGAGGCCCGCGAAGAGATCGCCGGCGCGATTGGCGACGGCGCCGATGAGCATGCCGCCGGCGCTGCCGCCATGTCCGACGATTTTCTTTTTCGAGGTGTAGCGCGCCGCGATCAGCGCGCGCGCCGCCGCGGAAAAATCGTCGAACGTGTTGGTTTTCTTCTCGCGCTTGCCGTCGAGATACCATCCCCATCCCTTGTCCGATCCGCCGCGGATATGCGCGATCGCATAGACGAAGCCGCGATCGACGAGGGAGAGGCGGTTGGCTGAGAAATAGGCCGGTATCGGCAGGCCATAGGCGCCGTATCCGTAGAGCAGCAGCGGGGCCGATCCGTCGATCGGCGTGTCGCGCCGATGCAGGATCGAAACCGGAACCTGCGCGCCGTCGTCGGCCGTCGCGAAGATTCGCGTCGTCATGTAGCGCGACGGATCATGCCCTGACGGAATCGTCTGCCGCTTGCGCAGCGCGCGCGTGCGCGCGGCCATGTCGTAATCCCACACTTCGTTGGGCGTCGTCATGGACGAGTAGCTGAAGCGCAGCGTCGTGGTGTCGAACTCAAATCCGCCGTCCATGTCGAGCGCGTAGGCCTGTTCGTTGAACGCGATCGCATGCTCCTCGCCGCTTGAAAGATCGCGGATGACGATGCGCGGCAGCGCATTCTCGCGCTCGAGCCGCGCCAGGAAGCCCGCGAACAGCTCGAATTCGACGAGATAGGTTCCGGCGCGATGCGGGATGAGGTCGCGCCAGGTCTCCCGCGTCGGCGATGCGAGCGGCGCGGTCATGATGCGGAAGTCGAGCGCGTCGAGATTGGTGAGGATGAACAGCTCCTCGCCGCGATCCTGCGCCTCGTAGCGCACGCCTGTCTCGCGCGCCGCGATCAGGCGCGGCTTCGCCTGCGGATCGGCGAGATCGATCAGCCATTGCTCGGACGTTTCATGATCTCCCGCCGCGATCACGCAGAAGCGGCGCGTGGCGCTGTCATGGATGTTGACGTACCAGCCCTCGTCCTTCTCCTCATAGACGAGTTCGTCCTGCGCCTGCGCCGTTCCCAGACGATGCCGATAGACGCGCAGCGGCCGGTGATTGTCGTCGAGCCTGACATAATAGAAGGCGCGGCCGTCGGCGCTCCAGACGATCTCGCCGTCCGTTTCCTCCACGATGTCGGGCAGGTCCTCGCCATTCGCCCAGTCGCGCACGCGCACGGTGAAATACTCCGACCCCATCGCGTCCGCGCTCCACGCTTCCAGCGCGTGATCGGGCGAATGGCGCGCGCCGCCGAACTGGAAAAAGTCGAGTCCCTCCGCCAGCTTGTCGCCGTCGAGAATGACCGTCTCCGCTCCGCCGTTGCGCGGCGCGCGCGCGATGAGCGGATGTTCGCCGCCTTCGCGGAATTTCCGGAAATAGGCGAACGGCCCGTCAGGCGCGGGCGGGGAGGAATCATCCTCCTTGATGCGCGCGCGCATTTCCTTGACGAGCTTTCTACGCAACGCGCGCGCGCCGCCGAGCACGCTGTCGGTATAGGCGTTCTCGGCCTCGAGATGGGCGCGGATGTCGGGCGCAAGCCTGGCCGGCTCGCGCAGCACCTCCCGCCAGTTGGCGTCCTTCAGCCAGGCGTAGTCGTCAGAAACCGTGAGGCCGTGCCGGGTGAAGGAGGACGGGCGCCGTTCGGCCGCGGGGGGAGTCGCGCCGGCGCCCGGCGCGGACAGGCTGGAGCGGGAGGTCATTGGCGTGTGCCTTCAGGGATGCGGTCGCGGGGTGATTAGAATCGTGTCGCGGCCCACGCAAGGATTGGGCTCGCCGAGCCGGCGAAGTCTATACTGACGTTTCTCTTTTTGTAATTGGCGATGTTCTTCGCCGGTCGACCAGATACTTTTGCGCTGTTTGTTGAATAGTGGCGCAAAACGCTATAGTTCAGTTCTGCGTCGCCCGGCGAACCTTTTCCGGAGAACGGCCGGCGGCGAACAAAAAGCGGGGGCGATATGAAATCCGAGGATGCCGTCAATTTCGTTGAACTCGCGTCGCGCATCGTCGCGGCCTATGTCGGAAATCATTCGGTGCCGACAAGCGATCTGCCGGGGCTCATTCGGGAGATTCATGGCGCTCTGTCGAACCTCGACAATATCTCGCCGGAGGCGCCAAGCGAGCCGGCGAAGCCGGCGGTCAACCCGAAGAAGTCCATTCATCCCGAATATCTCGTCTGTCTCGAGGATGGGCTGAAGTTCAAGTCGCTGAAGCGGCATCTGCGGACGAAGTACGGCCTGTCTCCGGAGCAGTACCGGGAGAAATGGGGCCTTGCGCCCGACTATCCGATGGTCGCCCCGAGCTATGCGCGCGCGCGCTCGACCCTCGCCAAGCAGATGGGTCTCGGCCAGACCCGCAAGCGTCGCGGCGCCTGACCGCGCGCTGAATCGGTCGTTCGCCTTTTCTGAGCCCGCTCCGGTTTTGCCGGTGAGAGCGCCTCTCGCTTGCCATAGGAGAATATAGTCCTATAATAGAACATAAAGTGAACAAGGATAGATGATGTCCAGCCTGCAGCGCCTCCAATCCCCCACCCGCGATCGCCGCTCCATCCACGGAGGGAAGTCGGAGCAGGCGGATCGCCTTCTGTCGCTGCTGGAGGGCGGGCCCATCGCGCTCCGGCTGGCCGCGGGCGGGCTGGCGGTCGCGGAAAAGGCGGGGCGGCGCCATCGCTTCGCTGCGGCGGTCGTCGAGGCGCTCATCCGCGATGATCTTGCGCTGCGAAAGGCGGATCATCTGCTCGCGGCGACGGACGCCGGCCGCGCCCGGCTGAAGCGGCTGCGCGCGGACAGGGCCGATCCCTTTGTCGCCCAACACGCCGATTTGCGTGAAACGACGATCCCGGAGCCGGAGGGGAGAAGCCGGGTAACGGTCAATGACGGGGAAAGTCCGCTCGCCTGGCTCCATCGCCGCAAGGGGCCGGATGGCGCGCCGCTGATCTCGGCCGCCCAGTTCGCCGCCGGCGAACGCCTGCGCGCCGATCTCACGCGGGCGCAGATCATGCCGCGCGTCACCGCGAACTGGTCAGCCGCCGTCGCATCCGGCCGTCGCGGCGGCGAGGGCGCGATGGCGACCGACGCCATGATCGCCGCGCGCCAGCGCGTCGAGCGCGCGCTTGTCGCGGCCGGGGACGAGTTCGCCGGTCTTCTTCTCGACGTCTGCGGTTTTCTGAAGGGGCTGGCTGAGGTCGAGCGTGAGCGCGGCTGGCCGGCGCGGTCCGCCAAGCTCGTTCTGGACATGGCCCTGACCCGTCTCGCGCGACACTATGGTCTGGAAAGCGAAACGAGGGGCGCGGAGCGGAGCCCGGGCCTTCGCTTCTGGGGCGCCGCCGGCTACCGCCCCTCCATCGACGGCGCCGCCTGATCGCCGAGGGCGGCGCGCGCGTCGGCCTTGATGCGCTCCACCATCGCCCGCACCCCGTTCGAGCGCTGCGGCGTCAGATGCTCCGCCAGGCCGAGGTCGCGGTAGAGCGCCAGCGCGTCTCCGGCCAGAACCTCCTCCGGCGTCCTGCCGTTGAAGAAGGCGAGGGTGAGCGCCACCAGCCCGCGGACGATATGGGCGTCGCTGTCCCCGCGCCAGGACAGCCGGGGCGGGGAGGACGAGCGGTCCGGCTGCGCCTCCAGCCAGACCTGGCTGGCGCATCCGCGCACCTTGTTGGCGTCATTGTGGGCGGCGTCCGGCAGCGGCGCGAGCGTCTTCCCGAGCTCGATCACATAGCGGTAGCGGTCCTCCCAGTCCTCCAGGACCGAGAAATCGTCGATGATGGCGTCGATGGTTTGCGTCATGGCGAGCTTTTGATCCGCGCCCTTATAGCAGCGCGGCGCGGGTCGCGGCCAATCCGCCCGCCGTCTTTGGCGCGCCTCTCTACATGGCGACGCGGACGCCGGTTTGCGACCCGGATTACCCGCCTGAGCGGCTGGGCTGCGCCGCGCGGTCGGCCGCGGTGAGCGTGTCGCGCGGCCGAAGGGAGGCGGCGGCCGCGACCGCGCTGCGCAGCACGTCGGCGCAATGGTCGGGCCTCGCCGCGCAGAAGCGCTTCACTTCCACGAGCGTCGCCTGGCCGGCGCTCGCGGCGAGCGCGTCGACGCCGCCGTTGCGCGATCCGTCGTCCGACGCGAACCAGGTGATCGCGCCGACGCACAGAGAAATTTTCGTCAGTCGTCCCAGCATGACTGCGCTTTCCGGTCCCGCGCGCATGATAGCCGCGCGCCGCGAAAGCGGCGTGAAGCGAGTCGCGGAAATTGCGGCGGCGATTTTAACCCGCCGGCAAGACTTGCGGCTGGATCGCGCTGACATCGCGCGAATGTCGCGATTCAGCAACCGCTCATTCACCATCCGTCGAGAAAGGCCCGCGGCTGCGCGCGCCGAGGCTGCGAAAACAAGCGTCAGGGGCGTGTCCGCGCGCTTGCGACGCACATCTTTAGCGGGACCTTAAGGCGTGGCTGCGAGGTTCTGACCGAATGAAAGAGCGCGGATCGAAAGATTGCGTCGGGATGGCGAAGGGGCATGTGGTTTTCAAAAGGCCTGGCTCGGTTGAAGCCCTTGTCCGCTGAGGAGCGCGTCAGCGCCATGCAGGCTGCGGCGCTCGCGCCGTACGCGGCGCTTGGCGATGTCGTCGTCAGCTTCGACGCGCAGGCGAATGTCGTCGCCTCCTGCGGCGACGTTGCGTCGCTGCTTGGCGTTGCGCCAGAAGCGCTTCTCAATGACGGGCTGTTTGTCCGCATCCATGTCGCCGACCGGCCCTTGTTCCTGAAGGCGATCAGCGACGCGTCGCGCGGCTTCGCGCCGCGCGTCGAATGGCTGCGCGTGCGGCGCGGCGGACAGCGCGCGGAACATTTTCTCGATGTCGAAATGCGCTGCGCGCGCGACGGCGCCGACGCCTGCATGGCGATCCTGCGCGACGTGACCGACGCGCGGGCGCGCGAGGAGGAGTTGTCGCGCGCCAAGGTCGACGCGGAGGAAAGCAGCGTCGCCAAGGATCGCTTCCTCGCGACCATCAGCCACGAACTGCGCACGCCGCTGAACGCCATCATTGGCTTCTCCGAGATTCTTGGCTCCGACGCGGTCGGCCCGATCTCCGATGAGCGTCGGCGCGAATATGCGAAGATCATCCGCGATTCCGGCGAGCATCTGCTCGAAATCGTCAACATGCTGCTCGACATGTCGAAGCTGGAATCCGGCACGTTCGAGGTCGAGCCCGAGCCGTTCGATCTGCGCGGTCTGCTGGGCGGCGTCTGCGACATGATGGCGATCCGCGCCGCGCAGGCCGATGTCGATCTGGTGCGCGAGTTCAGTCCGGACGTCGCGGACATCGTGTCGGACCGTCGCGCCTGCCGTCAGATACTGATCAATCTCATCAACAATGCGATCAAGTTCACGCCGCCGCGCGGAACGGTCTCGGTGCGCGCGTCGCGCGTCGGCGGCGCGCTCGATCTGATCGTGGAGGATTCGGGCGTCGGCATCTCGGCCGACGATCTGCCGCGCCTCGGCAGTCCGTTTTTTCAGGCCCGGTCGACCTATGATCGTCCCTACGAGGGCACCGGCCTCGGCCTCTCGGTGGTGCGCCGTCTCGTCGGCCTCCTCGGAGGCACCATCATGATCGAGAGCGGCCCGAACGCCGGCACGCTGGTGACGGTGCGCCTGCCTTTCGACGGGCGCACCGATATCGCGCCCGGCGCGATCGCGCCGATTGTCGCGATGCCGCGCCAGCCCCGCGCTGCGCTTCTGCGCTCCGCCGTTTTTGAACCCGTGCGTCTCAGTGCCTGATCTTATGCCTGTCCAGAATACGCCTCAACGCGCCCGCAAGTCGCCGGCGCGGCGCAAATCCTCCTTTCGTTTGTTCGCTGCGCTCCGCCGCTGGCCGCGCCGTCGCGTGGTTCTGGCGGGCGTCATCGTGATCGCGGCGACCGTGATTGCGGTGAACGCGCTCGTCCTCCAGTCGGCGCGCCATCCCGCCCCGTTGTTCGCCGCCGTCGAGAAGGCGCGCGAGGACGCGGCGCGTCGCGCCTCCCAGCGCGCCGCTGCGCCGACCCCGCCGGCCCGACCTGCCGCCGAGGCGCCGGCCGCGCCGGTCCAGACCGCCTCATCCCAGCCCGCCCCAGCCGCCGCGCCGGCGCCGCCTCCTGCCGCTGTTCCGCCGCCGGCGGCGCCGAAGTCGGAGCCGCAGTCCCTCGCGCGGCTGATGGCCGATGTGGCGGAGAAGCCCTCTCGCCCAGCCGAACGCGCGCAGACGGAACGAGGCCAGCATGTCGCGACGATCGAGAAGGCCGCGGTTCAGGACCGACCTGCTCCGCCGCGCCCGCCGGCGCGCGGCGGCGATGCGCTCGGCGAGCTAATAAGGGGCGGCATCGTGCCCCCGGGCGGCATTCCCTCCGAACCCGATCCGCGCATCATGCAGGCGCAGCGCGGTCTGGCGCGGTCCGGCGCCGCTGGGGTGAAGCCCGACGGGTTCATGGGGCCCGCGACCCGCGCCGCCATCGAGAAATTCGAGCGCGAGCATAAATGGCCTGTCACCGGCGAGGTGAGCGCCCGGCTGCTGCGCGAACTGGGCGTGATCTCCGCGAGCCGTCCTTGACGGAACGCGCCGGGGGACGCTTGCTGGCCCGGTGTCCGCGCGACTGAAATCCGAGATCTGGGCCGCGGCCTGGCTGCGGCGCTGCGCTGTGGCCGGCGCATCCGCCGTGCTCAGACGGCGCGGCGCGGCGAGCGCTGGCGCGATCTTCGTGAAGGTCGATCGGCTCGACGGAACCGCGATCCTCTACGGGCCGGCGCCGCAAAGCGACTATGGCGAAACGGCGGACGACCGGCTCTTCGCGCGCCTGCACGACGCCGAGACGATCGAAGCGTCTGCGGTCGAGGAGCGGATGCGCAAGGAAATCCGCTTCGATCCCGATCTTTGGCTGCTGGAGGTCGAGGATCGCGAGGGGCGCGCCTTCCTCGATTTCTGACCGTCCTAAAGCGTGATGCGGAAAACCGGAACGCGGTTTTCGGAGCGCGTCATGCGGCTAGAGCATTTTCGAGCGAAGTGGATACCGGTTCGCGTGAAGAAAATGCGATAAAACCAAGACTGAGAGCAAGTCCGCGATTCGGAGAATTGCGGAATTGCTCTAGAAGCCGGGGAAGTTGAACGAATAGGTCGCGGTAGCGCCGAAGCTGTACTGATTTGGCGATCCGATCGCCCGCGTGATCGGGCTTTGCGCCGCGTCGCCCGTCAGCCGCTTGTAGCCCGCATAGACGGACGTGGACCAGGCCGGCGACCAGTTGGTGCTGACGGCCGCCAGCGCGCCCACCGAGGTCACGCCGCCGCTCGGCGCATAGGCCGAGACGAGGCCGTTGGCGATCGCCTCGTCCGGCGACACGCCGTAGAAGCGGTCGACATAACGGTCCGAGCCGGCGGTGACGCGCGGTCCGATCGACAGCGTGTGCGAGCCGATGCGGTAGACCGCATCAAGGCCGAGGTCGGCCACGACGCCGCTGTGTGAGCGGACTCCGTGGCGCACCTCGAGCCGCGCGCGGAGCATGTCCTGGATGGGCCAGAATTCGGCGAACGCGCCGATTTCGGCGCCCCATTTGATCTTCCGCAGCCCCTGGAGACGCGCGTCCTGGGAGGCATACCGGCCGCCGACGAAGCGGGCCACGGGACCGACGCGGAAGACGCCGTTGTCGATGAGGGCAAGCCCGATGCCGTCGTCGGGCGCGGAAAACTGGTTCGGCGTTCCCGCGCGCCGGATCGACGCGGAAGGGTAGCCATAGAAGCTCATCTTGTCGGCGCCGGGCCAGGAGGGCGCAACAACCACATTGGCGCGCAGGCTGACGACCCAGCCCTCATCCTTGACCGAAGCGGCCTGCTGCGCCGCCGCTGGCGCGGCCATCGACATGAAAGCGGAAAGCGACGCCGCAGACCACGAACCCAGACTCGTTAATCGCATTAATACTCTCTCGCCCGCGGCGACCTGTAGCGCGGTTGGCATGGGGCATCAACCTCGGTTTCGGCCGTCGGTCCGGCTTGCGGGCGTCGCCGCCTTCGGATCCTTCAGCCCGCTTTGCGCGGTTGAACGTGGCGACAGCGTGGCCGCCGCTGCGGCTTGCCGTCGCGGGCTTCTCGCCGCCGTCTCCTGCGCCGCCGGAAGGGGTTCCGGTTCATCCCTAGTGATCGTCCTCAGAAGCCGCGCCGCTGTCGGCCGGTCGAGGGACTGGAAGCTCGTCATCGCCTCCTGCAGGCCGGCGCCGGAGCGGGTTGCGGCGGGGCCGACGCCGACGAAAATGCGAATCGCATCGGCGTCCTCAAGGCCTGCAGCGCGGCATGCGATGGCGACCAGCTCGCCGCTCGTCTCGTCGAACAGCGGATCGAGCGCGGCCGCCGGAAGGCCGAGCACGCGGGCGAGAATGGCGACCACGTCCTCGCGGTCGCGCCGCTCGGAAGCCCGCGCCAGCGCGAGAAGGGCGATTGAGTCGGCCCGTCGGCGCAGGTCGGGCGGGGCGTCCAGATGCGCGAGGCGCGCCGCATCGGCGATCATGCGCTCGCGCGCCGCTCCGTCGGCAGGCGTCGCCGGGGCGCGGGAGACGCGCTTGCGCTTTGGTCGCGGCGGATCGGCGGCGGGCGTCACGCCCTTCGGCCTCAAGCCGCGCGCCGCCAGCGCGGCCAGCACGGGCGCCGGCACGTCCTTGCGGCCGGCCAGCATGCGCGCGACCGCGACGGCGCTCGACATGGACACGCGGGGAATCAGCGCCGCGCCGATATCCGCGAAGCTTTCGGCCGCGAGCGGATCGCGTTCCGCGCCCTGAATGAAGGCGCGGGCGATATCCTCGAGCACGACCGCGCGCGTGGCGGGGCGCGACAGCCGATGCGCCGGAGCGGCGCGGAGGGGAGGGTTATCGGCGGACATTTGTGACGAAAAGGACGCAGATCGCTTGTGGCGAGGACTGTGCGTCAGCGTACCGACGAACTGTTAGCGCGCCGTTAACCATCAGCCTGTCTGATCGAACTGCGTCGAAATGGCGCGAAGGAGATGAGCATGGGCGCCGTGATCGCCTGGCCGGGGCCGTCCGCCAAAGCGGCTGAGAGACGCCTCGACGACAAAGAGCCGCGCGGACAGATTCTGTTCTTCACCGGCGTTCGATACGAGCGCCATGACGATGCGAACCGCCCGACCGGCGCTGATCCCTCGGCGGGCGCGTCCGGCGCGCAGCGCCGCCGTCGAAATCGCGCCTGATCGCGTGACGGCGTGAGACGAGTTCCGGTCGCGCTTCTCGCCGCCGCCGCGGCGATGACATTGTCCGCCTGCGCGGAGCGCGGCGATTTCGGCCGGCCGAAGGAAACGGCGCTGTCCAAGCTGGTCACGCCGCTGCTTGGACCGACGCAATCGTCTTATCCCTTCACCGACGACGAGCAGGAATTGCGGGCGCGCTCCTGGCGTTTTCTCATGCCGGCGAAGGAGCGCACCGTTTTCGACGGCGTCGTGTATGACATGGCGCGCATGGGATATATCGGCGCTGACTATTTCCCGGAGACGAAGAGCTGGTACAAGGACGCGCTGCTCGGCGACCGATTTCGCTCGCCGGCGTCGCGTTTCGCGCGCATCGCGGAGGACGCTTCCGCCGATCGCGGCCTGCTTGTGCCCTTCGGCGCGACCGCCGCCGCCGTGATGGAAAGCGATCGTCGCCGGCTCGGCGCGATGCGCGAGGTCCGCGACCTCAGCGAGGCGGATGTCGGCGACGCCAATATCCGCATGCGCGAGAACGCCACGCTGATCGCCTGGGTGTGCAACCGCATGGCGATGCGCGCCGCTTCCTATCGCCACGCGCTTGAACATATTTTTGTCGCTGCGCCGCAGGTGGAAGCGGTGACGGCCGAGCGTCAGCTCACCTTGCTGGAGCATGACGTCGGCGTGATGCGCGCGACAGGATGCGTGCGGCCCGATCCGTTCCGCGACATCGCGCTCGATCGGGGCTTGCGCATGCCGCCCGACGGACGGTTTTATTCCGAAGACATTCTCTGGGGTCCGGAACGGCGCGCGCCGGCTGGCGGCAACGTCGTGGTGCGCAAGGGCTGAAATCGAGTTTCGTCAGCGGCGCAATAAAAATCCGTCGTTCATGCCGCATGGCGCGACAGTCCGGCATCGCGATAGGCGCGTTGCGACGCCGCTGGCCGTCCGCCGCCCCGCTCGATCCCCGCCGCGCGAAATCCCTACCGTTTTCGCCCGCGATCCGTTAGGGCATGGAGCATGCCGCGCTCCCGCCCTTCCGTTGCTCCCTCGCGCGCCAGCGCGAAGGCGCGGCCGTTCTGGCTCGACAAGACTTTGGAGGACATGACGGAGCAGGAGTGGGAATCCCTCTGCGACGGTTGCGCGCGCTGCTGCCTCATCAAACTCGAGGACGAGGATACGGGAAAAATCCTGCACACCGACATCGGCTGCAAGCTGCTCGATGGAGAGACCTGCCGTTGCAAGGATTATCCGCGCCGCTCCACGCGCGTGCCCGATTGCGTGACGCTGACTCCCGAAGCCGTGCGCGCGCTGACATGGCTGCCTCCGACCTGCGCATACAGGCTCGTGGCGGAAGGAAAAGATCTCTTCGACTGGCATCCTCTCAAGACCGGCGACTCCGGCAGCGTCCACCGCGCCGGCGTATCCGTGAAAGGGCGCGTGCATTGTTCAGAGAAGGAATTGCCTGTCGCGCGGTGGCATGAGCGCATCAAACGCTGGCCGAACATGACGCCGAAAGGGCGAAGGCCCTGAAGGGCGGCGCTTCCTTCGGGAAGAGGCCGCCCGCTGATTCCGCCCATTGATGACGATGATCGGCGCGGAAGCGCTTATCGCGCCGCTGGCGCGCTCGCCATGCCCGCCATGTCGCGAAACTCCTGCTGCACATGGAATTTCCATGCGCGCTTCGGTCCCGCCATCGTGTTGAGATAATAGAGATCGACGCCATGCGGCGCGCCGACGGGGTGATAGCCTTTGGGCGCCAGCACGACGTCGCGGTCCGACGCCGCGATCGTCTCGTCGATGGTCCCCTCGTCGTCATAGATGCGCTGCAGCGCAAAGCCGCCGGGCCGGTTCATGCGGTGATAGTAGGTCTCTTCGAGATAGGTTTCGTTGGGAAAATCGTCGCGGTCGTGCTTGTGCGGCGGATAGCTCGACCAGTGGCCGCCGGGCGTGATCACCTCGACCACGAGCAGCGAATGCGCCGGATCCTCTTCGGGGAGGATGTTGTAGGGATGGCGGACATTCGTTCCGGTTCCGCGTTGCAGCTGCCGCGCGTTGTCGGGCGCGATCACGCGGGGCTGGTGGGACCCGCCGCCGGGGGCGGAGCAGACGGCGAGCTCCAGATCGGTCTCGGCCCTCACGCTCACGCGCGCGCCCTGCGGCGCATAGAGCGCCCAAGGTTGACCGTCGAAGGGCGACATGCGCTCGCCGAGCCGGCCGAAATCCTTGCCGTCGACGCGCATGGTCACGACGCCGCTCACCAGGACGAGGCAGAGTTCATCCTGTCCTGCAGCGATTTCCACGGTCTGTCCGGCTTTCATCAGTCGCACGGAGAAACCGACATAGCGCCATTTGGCGCTCGCGGGCGTGATCGCATGGATGAGGCCCTGAGCGTCGGGAGCGGCGGGCTTCACGAGCAGCGGCGATGTCATTGTGCGATCCTCATGCGGAGTCATGGATGAGCTTATCATGCGCGGGCTTTTTGCGCCCGCGTCTTACCGGCCATCGCGGCGGCGCGGTCGGAAGCGCTCCGACCGATCGCCGGGCGCGCCGCAAGTGAAATCAGGCGAGCGTGAATCCGGTGTCCGCGAAAACCTTCTTCAGATGCGCGACGCCCTTCTTCGCGTAAGGGAGCGCCGACGCTTTTTTCGGGTCTTGTTCGGCCTCGACCACGACCCAGCCCTTATAGCCGTCGAGTTCGCGGAACACCGCCGCGAAGTCGATCATGCCGTCGCCGGGAACCGTATAGACGCCGAGATCCTGGCCGTCGCCGAGAATGGCGTGCAGAAAACTCCAGTCCTTCGCCGCCGCCTCGCGCATGATCGGTTCGCGCACGTCCTTTGTATGAATATGGCTGATGCGCGACCGATAGCTGCGCGCGATCTCGGCGGGATCGCTGCCGCCCCATGTCGCGTGCCCGGTGTCCAGCACGAAATGCGTCGCGTCGCTGGTGGAATCGGCGAAGCGGGCGATGTCCTCGCGCGACTGAACGATCGTTCCCATGTGATAGTGATAGACGAGCTGAAATCCGTCGTCGCGCAGCATCGCGGCGAGCTCGCTCATGCGCGCGCCATAGGGCTTCCATTCCTCCGCCGGAAGAACAGGCCGCTGCGACAGGGGAATCTCGCGGCGGCCGTGGATCGCGTTCGACGTTTCAGCGACGATGAAGACGGGCGTTCCCATCGCCTTCAGCAGCTTGCGGTGCGCCGCCGACAACGCGAACTCCTCCTTCGCGTCGCGGGTCAGGAGCTCGATCGAATGCCAGCCGCCGATGCACGCCATGCGGAACGGCTCCAGCGCCGCTTTCAGTTCGGCCGCCACGCGCGGGAACTTGTGTCCGAGCTCCATGCCGGCGAAGCCGGCCTCCTGCGCTTCGAGAAGGCAGATGTCGAGCGGCGTGTCGCCGCCGACGGTCTGGTCGTCGTCGTTCGACCAGGCGATGGGATTGGCGCCGATGCGGATGGGCATGGTGATCTCCGAATTGTCAGTCGCCGAGCCGCTGCGCCTGCAGGGCCGACACATAGTCTTCGCGCGCCTTCAGCACCTCTGAGCGGGAGGAGACTTCAGGAATGGCGACGTCCCACCAATGCCCGCCCGCATCCGTCGACGGCATGGGATCGGTGTCGATGACGATCACATGAGTCTTTTCCGAGGCGCGCGCCCGCTTCACCGCGGATTCCAGATCGGCCACGCCCGCGACCTTTTCCGCGATCGCGCCGAGGCTCGCCGCATGCGCCGCGAAATCGATGGCGGGCAGCTCCTCATGGCGCGCGTCGCGCAGCAGGTTGTTGAAGCTTTCGCCGCCCGTGGCGCGCTGCAGCCGGTTGATGCAGCCGAAGCCGCGATTGTCGAGCACGATGATGATCAGCTTCTCGCCGAGCATGACGGAGGTCGCGATTTCGGAGTTCATCATGAGATAGGACCCGTCGCCGACCATGACGATCACCTCGCGCGACGGATCGGCCATCTTGACGCCGAGGCCGCCGGCGATCTCGTAGCCCATGCAGGAAAAGCCATATTCCATATGGTATCCGCCGGGCGCGCCGGGTCGCCAGAGCTTGTGCAGTTCGCCGGGGAGTCCGCCCGCCGCGCAGACGATGACGTCGCCGGTCTCGCTGGCGCGCTGCACGGCGCCGATCACCTGCGCGTCCGAAGGGAGGGCGGCGTTGGTCGGCGCGAGATAGGGCTCCGCCTTTTTCAGCCAGTCCCCGCGCCGCTGCTTCGCGAGCGCGGTCCATTCCTTCGTCGCCGGCGCGTCGAGCACGCGGGACAGCGCGTCCAGCGTGGCGCGCGCATCGCCCACGACCGGCAGCGCGCGATGCTTCGTGGCGTCGAAAGGCTGGATGTTGATGCTGATGATGGCGCGCTCCGGATTCCGGAACAGCGCCCATGAGCCGGTGCTGAAATCCTGAAGCCGCGTGCCGACGGCGATGATCACGTCGGCCTCCTGCGCGCAGTCGTTCGCCGCTTGCGTTCCGGTCACGCCCACGGCGCCCAGGCCGAGCGCATGATCGTCGGGAACCGCGCTCTTGCCCGCCTGCGTTTCGCAGATCGGCGCGCCGATGCGCTCAGCGAACGCGACCAGCGCGTCTTCGGCCTGTGAGTAGAGAACGCCGCCGCCAGCGATGATGAGCGGCTTCTTCGCGTCCTGGATGACGGTCGCCGCCGTCGCGAACTCGTCCCCGTCCGGCATCGGGCGTCGCGCGATCCAGACCTGCGGCGCGAAGAAACTCTCCGGATAGTCGAACGCTTCGGCCTGCGTGTCCTGGCAGAGCGCGAGCGTGACGGGCCCGCACTGGGCCGGGTCGGTCAGCACGTTGAGCGCGCGCGGCAGCGCCGCAATGATTTGCTCCGGCCTGGTGATGCGGTCGAAATAACGTGACACCGGGCGAAAGCAGTCATTGGCGGAGATTGTTCCGTCCTGAAAATCCTCGATCTGCTGCAGCACCGGATCGGGGCGGCGATTGGCGAACACGTCGCCGGGCAGGAGCAGGACGGGCAGGCGGTTCACATGCGCAACCGCGGCGGCCGTCACCATGTTGGTCGCGCCGGGGCCGATCGAGGTCGTGCAGGCCATCATGCGCCGCCGCCGCGACGCCTTCGCGAACGCGATCGCGGCGTGCGCCATCGCCTGCTCGTTATGCGCCCGGAAGGTCGGCAGCTTGCCGCGGACGCCATGCAGCGCCTCGCCCATGCCGGCGACGTTGCCATGTCCGAAGATGGCGAACACGCCGTGAAACAGCGGCGTTTCTTCATCATCGATCACGGTCGTCTGCGCCGCGAGAAAGCGAACGACGGCCTGCGCCATGGTGAGCCGCACCGTTGTCATCGCATATCCTCCCGAAAGATGATGTGGCCTGCGCGTTCCCGGTCCCGGAAGCGGTTCCGCTCGCTTGCGCCCGCTGCGCCGTTCCGGGAGCGGCGGGAGGAATGACTGCTGCTCACGCGCGGCTCTCGCGCCACGCCTCGCAGAGGCGGTGGAAGCGTCGCGCCATCTCGGCCGTCGCTTCCGCGTCGCCGATCTCGTTTGTCAGCCAGGCGCGGAACGGCTCCGCGAAGATGGTGCGTCCGACGGCGAAGCCCTTCACGCGGGGCGCGGCGCGCGCCGACGCAAAGGCCGCGCGGATTTTTTCCTCGGGCGCCTCCAGCCCCAGAACCACGATGCCGCGGCAGAGCGGGTCATGCAGGTCGACCACGAGGCCCGCCGCTTTCCAGGCGGCTTCGCTCGCCAGCGGCTCCAGCTTCCACCAGTCGGGCTTGAGCCCGATCTCGTAGAGCCGCGTCATTGCGCGCGCCACGGTGTCGTCCGCCATCGCGCCATTCTTGCTGCAGATGATCTCGATCAGAAGCTCGCGTCCGATGCTGTTGGCGGCGTCGGCGATGCGCAGCAGCTCGCGCTCCTGTCGATGCTTCAAGTCGTCAGGATCGTCGGGATGGTAGAAGCACAGGCACTTCACCGTCTGCGTGACCGGCCATTCGATCAGCTTCGCGCCGATGCTGCCGCCGAATTCGAAATCGAGCGGACGCGACCCCGGCTCCTCGACAGGGCGTCCGACCCAGAGATCATGGCCGGCGGCCTTGAAAAGCGCCGAGCGGCCGTATTTTTCGTCGAGCAGCATGCCGTAGCCGGGCCGCCCGTCCGCGACCTGAAGCGCCGCGTCGACGGCGAGCAGCTTGAAGCGCGGAATGCGGTCGTAAGCCGCGCCGCATTCGTCGGCGATCGTCTCCATCGGCGCGCGATGGTCGATCGCCAGCGCCATCAGTTCGTCGCTGGCGCGCGGCCGCCGCGTGGTTGCGCGATGGATGTGCGACAGGGCCTGATCCTCGCGCAGCCGCCGGCTCGTCGCGCCATGCGCGAGGAAATGCGTCATCTCCGGCGCAGTTGGATATTCCGCGGAGCACAGCAGCCGCGACACCGCGAAGGCGCCGCCGGCGTTGGCGAAGGCGCAGGTCGTCTCCAGCGTTTCCCCGCGCAGATAGCCGCGCAGGAACCCGCCCATGAACCCGTCGCCGGCGCCGAGCGTGTTCAGCACGTCCACCGGATAGCCGGGGCCTTTGACGCCATCCTCGATCGAGTCCGGAATGGCGCCGGCGAAGCACACGCAGCCCATCGGTCCGCGCTTGGCGACGAGCAGCGCCTTCGGCGCCAGCGCCCGGATCGCGCGCAGCGCGGCGAGCGTGTCCTCCGCGCCGCCGGCGATGTGCAGCTCCTCCTCGGTGCCGATGATCACGTCGCAGAGCGGCAGCACGGATTGATATTTTTCCGTCACGGCGCGCGAGGCGAGGTAGCGCGCCTCGCCCGCGGCGTGGCCCGCGAGGCCCCACAGATTCGGGCGGTAGTCGAGATCGAAGAGAACCCTGCCGCCGTTCCGGATCGCGAGCCGCATCGCCTTTTCCTGCGCGGCGGCGACGTTGGGCCGGGAGAAATGCGTTCCGGTGACCAGCACCGCGCCGGCGGCGGCGATGAAGTCTTCCTCGATGTCGTTTTCGTCGAGCGCCATGTCGGCGCAATCGGCGCGATAGAAGATATGCGGGAAATTGTGGTCGTCGCGCACGCCGAGCAGCACGAGCGCCGTCAGCCGCTGCGGGTCGGTCTTGACCCCGCGCGTCTCCACGCCTTCGCGTTTCAGCTGCTCGATGATGTAGCGGCCCATCTGCTCGTCGCCGACGCGCGTGATGACGGCGGAGCGCAACCCGAGCCGGGCCGCGCCGATGGCGATGTTCGTCGGGCTGCCGCCGACCCCCTTCGAGAAGGTGTTTACGTCTTCGAAGCGGCCGCCGATCTGCTGGCCATAGAGATCGACCGAGGAGCGGCCGATGCAGATCACGTCAAGGGAGTGTGTTGTCATGCGGCGTTGATGGCGTCGGCGCGGGCGCTGCGCAAGCGCCCAGGGCGGGTTCGGATAGTTTGCCGGCATAGCGCCTCGGCGGCGGGTCTGTCCATCGCGCGGCGCGCTGGACATCGCCCGCCCGAAGGCGGAATTTGCCGGCGGGGCGCGGCCTGTGCGGCGCGCCATGAAAATGCTGTTCTGCAACAAACTGATGGGCGCGCGAGGGACGGAATGGTGAAGAAGCCGGAAGATTTACGCAGCGCCCGCTGGTTCGCCCCTGACGATCTGCGCTCCTTCGGCCACAGGTCCCGCGCCATGCAGATGGGCTACGGCCCGGAGGATTGGGCCAGCAAGCCGGTGATCGCCATCCTGAACACCTGGTCCGAGGCTCAGCCCTGCCATACCCATTTCAAGACGCGGGTGGACGACGTGAAGCGCGGCGTGCTGCAGGCCGGCGGCTTCCCGATGGAGCTGCCCGCGCTATCCCTCTCGGAGAGCTACACCAAGCCGACCTCGATGCTCTACCGCAACATGCTGGCGATGGACGCCGAGGAGCTGCTGCGCTGCCATCCGGTCGACGGCGTCGTGCTGATGGGCGGCTGCGACAAGACCACGCCGGCCCTGCTGATGGGCGCGACCAGCGCCGGACTGCCGGCGATCTTCATGCCGGCGGGCCCGATGCTGCGGGGAAACTGGCATGGCAGGACGCTCGGCTCCGGCTCCGACGCCTGGAAATACTGGGACGAGCGCCGCGCCGGCGCGATCAGCGATCGCGACTGGGTGGAAATGGAAGGCGGCATCGCCCGCTCCTACGGCGTGTGCATGACGATGGGCACGGCGAGCACCATGACGGCGATCGCCGAGGCGCTCGGCATGACTCTGCCCGGCGCGTCCTCGATTCCGGCCGCCGATTCGAGCCATATCCGCATGGCGTCGGCCTGCGGCCGTCGCGCCGTCGAAATGGTGTGGGAGGATCTGACGCCGGCGAAGATCCAGACGCGCGAGGCGTTCGAGAACGCCATCATCGTCGCCATGGCGATGGGCTGCTCCACCAACGCGATCATCCATGTCATCGCGCAGGCGCGCCGCGCCGGCGTCGACATCACGCTCGACGATTTCGAGAGGGCGAGCCACCTCGTTCCGGTCATCGCCAATGTGCGGCCGAGCGGCGACAAATATCTGATGGAGGATTTCTACTACGCCGGCGGCCTGCCGGCGATGCTCGCGCGCATCCGCGACCGGCTGCATCTCGACGCGATGACCGTGACCGGAAAAACGCTGGGCGAGAACATCGCTGGCGCCGAAGTGTTCAACGACGACGTCATCCGCACGGTTGAGAATCCGATCTACGCCGAGGGCGCGCTCGCCGTGCTGAAGGGCAATCTCGCGCCGGACGGCTGCGTCATCAAGCCGAGCGCGTGCGATCCGCGCTTCCTGAAGCATCGCGGCCCCGCGCTCGTGTTCGATGATTATCCGTCGATGAAGAAGGCGGTGGAGCGAGACGATCTCGACGTGACGCCCGATCATGTGCTGATCCTGCGCAACGCCGGCCCGCAGGGCGGCCCCGGCATGCCGGAATGGGGCATGCTGCCGATCCCGAAAAAGCTCATCAAACAGGGAATTCGCGATATGGTGCGCATCTCGGATGCGCGCATGAGCGGCACGAGCTACGGCGCCTGCATCCTGCACGTTTCGCCCGAATCCTACATTGGCGGACCGCTCGCGCTGGTGCGCAACGGCGACATCATCGCGCTCGATGTCGCGGCGCGGACGATTGATCTCGATGTGCCGGAAGAAGAGCTGGCGCGCCGCCGCGCCGCATGGGCGCCGCCGCCGCCGCGCTACGAGCGCGGTTATGGCTACATGTTCACGAAGCACATCACGCAGGCCGATCAGGGCTGCGATTTCGATTTTCTGGAGACGCAGTTCGGAAAGCCGGTGGATGAGCCGGTGATTTTCTAGGACGTCGGCGCGACGTCTGGAAGCTCGGAATATTTTTGAGCGCCGCGGCGCGTCGCCACGAAACCGCTGAACGGGAGAAGACAGAATCCGCTCGACGCGCGACGGCTTGCGCCGCGCTTGAAATCCAGACGCCGGTCAGCTTACAGAACCGCGCCGGGATTCATGACGCCCTCAGGGTCCATCATCGCTTTCATGCGCCGCATCAAAGCGATTTCCTCGGCGCTTTTGTTCAGCAGCAGGTCGGCCTTGCGGTAGCGGCCGATTCCATGCTCGGCGGAAATGCTGCCGCCGAAATCCGTCACGACGCGATGCACGCAGGCGTTGACGTTCTCGGTTTTCGGCTCCGGCCCGACCAGAAGATTGTAGTGCAGGTTGCCGTCGCCGACATGGCCGAAGGTGAGATGCCGCGCGCCGGGAAACGCCGCGCCCACAGCCGCGTCCGCCGCCGTGATGAAATCCGGAATCCGTTCGATCGGCACGGAAATATCGTGATTGACCATGCGGCCTTCGCGGTTGCCGAGATTGGCCATGCGTTCGCGCAGGAGCCACATCTGCGCCGCCTGCTGCGTGTTCTGCGCGATCACCGCATCCCGCGCGAGCCCTTCTTCCAGCGCCTCGGCGAGGAAGCCTTCCATCTCGCCGGTGACGGCGTCCGACATGCCGCCCGTCTCGATGAGCACATGCCACGGCGCCGGCGCGATCGGCGCCCTCTGCGCGAAATGCTTCTCGATCAGTTCGAAGCAGAGCGCGGCGATGAGCTCGAAGGCGCTCAGCGAATCGCCGAGCCTGTCCTGCGCCAGCGCGAGAAGGCGGATCGCGGAATCCGGATTGTCGATCGAGACGAGCGCCGTGGCCGCGCGGCTCGGCAGCGGCGACAGCTTCAGCACCGCCGCGGTGACGACGCCGAGCGTGCCTTCCGTTCCGATGAAAAGCTGCTTCCAGTCGTAACCGGCGTTGTCCTTGCGCAGGCTGCGCAGCCCGTTGACGATCGTCCCGTCCGGCAGCACGACCTCGAGTCCGAGCACAACGCTGCGCGTCATGCCGTAGCGCAGCACGTTCACGCCGCCGGCGTTCGACGCGATCACCCCGCCGATCTGCGCCGTTCCTTCCGAACCGATCGTCACCGGCAGGAAACGGTTCTTCGCTTCCGCGGCGTCCTTGGCGGCGCGCAGCGCGCAGCCGGCCTCGACCTCCATCGTCATCGCGAGCGGATGCACGTTGCGGATCGCATTCATCCGCGACAGCGACATCAGCACCGCCTGCGGCATGCCGAAGGGCAGCGAGCCATAGGCGAGGCCGGTGTTGCCGCTCTGCGGCACGAGCGGCGCACGGCGCGCGGCGCAAAGCCTGACGATCTGTGCGACTTCCCGCGCGTCGCGCGGCCGCACGACGCAGAGCGCTTCGGCGTGAGCGCGCTTGCGCGCGTCCTCCAGAAAAGGCGCCATCGCGGCGGGGTCGCGGATGACGGCGGAGTCCCCGACGATCGTCGTGAGCGCGTCGAGCATGGGCGTGTCCTGCATGGTCCGCTCCTTTCGAGGGCGGCGCGGCGCCGTTGACATCGGCGCGCCCCGATCGCAACCGTCGCGCCGGACGCCTGCGGCGGCGAGCGATAGCGAAGCCCGCCATCCCGCGCAAACGCCGAGCCGGAGAGCCTGGAATGTCTGAAACGGTCGTCATCATCGGCGCGGGCCACGCCGGCGTTCAGGCGGCCGCGTCCCTGCGCGAGGATGGGTTCGCCGGCGCCGTGATGCTGCTCGACGCGCAGACTCACAAACCCTATCAGCGTCCGCCTCTATCGAAAGCCTTCATGAAAGGCGAAGCGGCGGCGGAGTCTCTTGTCCTTCGCGGCGATGATTTCTACCCGCAGAAGGACATCGGCCTGCGGCTTGGCGCGCGCGTTGTCGCAATCGACCGCGCCTCGCGCGCTGTCATGCTGGCGGGCGGCGAGCGCGTCGCCTACGACCATCTGATTCTCGCGACCGGCGCGCGGCCGCGTCCATTCGCCGCGCCGGGCGTGGAGCTGGACGGCGTCATGACGTTGCGCACGCTCGATGACGCGTCGGCGCTGAAAGCGCGGCTCGCGACGGCGAGTCAGGTCGCGGTCGTGGGCGCCGGCTTCATCGGTCTTGAATTCGCGGCGGTGGCCGCAGCCTTCGGCCATCGCGCCGTGGTGGTCGACATCGCCGATCGCGTCATGGGGCGGGCCGTGTCGCCGGTGATGTCCGAGGCGTTCGCGGCGAAGCATCGCGCGCTCGGTTCGTCGCTCTTGATGGGCGCGAGCGTCGCGGAGTTCGCGGGCGAGGATGGGAGGCTCACGGGGCTTCGCCTGCGCGACGGCCGCTTCTTCGCATCCGACCTTGCGCTGGTCGGCGTCGGCGTGCTGCCGGAGGATGCGTTGGCCCGAGAGGCGGGCCTTGCGGTGGAGAACGGCGTCGTCGTCGACGATCATCTCCGCGCGAGCGATCCCGCGATTTCCGCGATCGGCGACAGCGCCTTCTTTCCGAATCCGTTCGGCGCGGGCCGCATCAGGCTCGAATCGGTGCAGAACGCTGTCGATCAGGCGCGCTGCGTCGCGCGCCGCATCGCGGGCAGGCCCGAGCCCTATCGCGCCACGCCCTGGTTCTGGAGCGACCAGGCCGACTACAAGCTGCAGACCGCGGGCCTGCCCATCGGCGTCGAGGACTATGTCACGCGCGGCGACGTCGCCTCAGGCCGGTTCTCGTCCTTCGGGTTGAAGGACGGTCGCGTCGTGGTGGTCGAATCGATCAACCGTCCTGCCGATCACATGGCCGCGCGCCGTTTTCTCGCGGGCGCGCCGCTGACGCGGGAGCAGGCGATGGACGAGGCCTACGACCTCAAGGCCCACGCCATACGCTCGCCGCGTCCCTGAGACGCGACCAGCGGCCGCTGCGTCGCGCGGCGTTCGGCGTTGAGCGCGCGCCGCGGCGCCTGCGCGAAAGCGTGCGGGACGGCGGCCGGCTCATGCTCGTCTTCCGTCTCGATGGGTTCGGCGCGCGGCTGGCGGGCGGCCGCGAAGGCCATGATCTCGTCAGCCGCTTTGCGCAGCTCCGCGATGCGGTTCTGGTCCTTCAGCTCCGTCGCGAGCGCGTCGCGCTCGGCGCGCAGGGTCTGCGCGACCTCCAACAGCATGCGCGTCAGGCGCGTGAGCGTCTCCATCTCGTCGCGCCGCTCGATGGTTTCGCGGCTCTCGCGCTCCGGCCTGTCGATGCGGAGCTGCTCGAAGATGCGCGCCTGCAATTGTTTGAGCTGCCGCAGCTCCGCCATGTCCCGCTCCATCTCGGCGGCGATTTCGGAGCGGACGCGGAATGGCGGATGATGCGCTGGCATGGCGGGGCCGGGTTTCGTAACGACCCGTTAACCATGATCGCAACTGGTTAACGCGGCGTAAACGATTCCGGGTCCCGCAGGCGTCATACCGCCGGCGTGCGATAGAGCGTGCGGCCCCCGACCTTGATCTCCACGTCGAGCAGATAGGGACGGAAGCTCTTTTCGTCGATCTCAACGCCAAGGCCCGGCGCGTCCGGAGCGGCGATCTCGCCATTCGCGTCGCGCGCGATCGGGTTGGCGATGAACGCCGTCGCGACCGGCTTCGGCTTCACCGGATATTCGCAGATGCGGTGGCCTTCGAGCCCCGCGAACGGTTGCAGCGAGGCCGACAGCGCGAGATGCGAGGTGAAGGTGTGGTTGACATAGGTCACGCCCTTCGCCGCGGCATAGTCGGCGATCTGCTTGGCGGGCCCGAGTCCGCCGATGCGTCCGCAATCGATCTGCGCATAGCCGATGCCGCCATAGTCGATCAGATGCTTCGCCATCGGCGCGTTGTGGGCGGCCTCGCCGCCGGCGAGCCTCACCTTGGCCGAACGCTTCGCCAGCGCGCCATAGGCTTCGTAGGCGTGGCCGTTGAAAGGCTCTTCGAGCCAGAGCGCGCCCGCGGCTTCGAGCGCCGGAAGACGCGCCGCGGCCGCCTCGACGTCCTCGTCGAAGATCTGGCCGGTGTCGACGAGCAGGATGCCGTCGGGCCCGAGGCCCTCGCGCGCCGCCATGAAATGATCCGCGTCCTCCTTGACGCCGGCGCGGCCGATCGGACCCCAGCCATATTTCACGGCGCGGAATCCCGCCACGCGCTGCGCCTTGCCCCACTCCAGCGTTTCTTGCGGCGTGTCGCCGAAAAGCTGCGAGGCGTAGGGAGTTTTGCGATGGGAGCGCTCATAGCCGAGCAGCTTCCAGGCCGGCTCGCCGCGCGCCTTGCCGAGCAGATCCCACAGCGCCATCTCGACGCCGGACCATGTGTGCGCGGCCTGAAGCAGATCCATCGAATCATAGGCGACGAGCGCCGCGATGCGCGCGATGTCGGCGGGTGTCGCGATCGTCTGGCCGAGCACGGAGGCGCCGACGGGGCGGCACACCCCGTGCGACATCGGACAGACGAAAGCCGCGATCGAGGGCAGCGGCGCCGCCTCGCATTCGCCGTAGCCGACGAAGCCGCCGGCGGCGACGCGCGCGACCAGCGCGTCCTGGCTGCCATCCGCCTCCGTCGTCACCTCCGGCATCGACAGGTAGAAGAAATCGACGGCTTCGATTTTCATGGTGGGTCCGGAATCAGCGGGAATAAGCGACGGCGATCGGCTTGAACGTCGCGTCCTCGTCGAGCGGAAACATCGGCCGCGCGCAGATGGTGTGGCCGAGCGTCGGCAGGTTGTTCGAGGTCGCGCCGGGAATGTCGATGTTGAAGTTCTTTTCGACCCATGCGTCGTACATGTGATGCTCGGCGTGCGGCGACTTCATCACGATGAGGTCGAAATCCTTCGGGTTGAGCCCGTTGGCGTAGTACATCGCGCGGTCGAACAGGCCGATCGTCCTTGTGAACACGACGACCGTGAGGTTGTCGATTTCAAGCACGGCCGTCGGGCCGGCGCTGATGCCGATCTGCATCGTCTCGAATCGCGACTCGCCGTCGGAAAGCAGCTTCACGCGCGCGGTCACGGGCATCGGCGGGAAGCGCTTCGGATCGATCGTGCCGCCGAGCGTGACCTTGATGGTCGCGCCGACGCCGGCCTTGTGCGCGGCGGCGGCGGCGGGCGCGTCGACGATCTGCGCCAGCGCGCGCTTGCGATAGCCGCCGCGCACGAGGCCCTTCAGGATGAGGTTTGAATCGCCGGTGGCGCCGGAGGACGTCGCGTCCGCGGCGTCGGTGAAGAGCACGGGCCCGTTGATCGTCGCCGCCTGCGCCACCGCGCGCTCCAGAGTCAGGAACGTGCTCTGCATGCGCCGGCGTTGCGGCCAGAACTCCTCCGCGATGCGTATCGCTTCGGCCTTCGCGGTCGCTTCCGCGCCATCGGTCATGACGAGGACCTGGCTGCACAACTCCGGAACGTCGGTGAAGGGGTTGCCGATCATCACGCCGGCCGCGAGCGCTGTTCCGTCGCGCTCCAGCCGCTGCGCCTCGCGGATGAGATCGCCGTAGAAGCCGGTCTTGGTAATGAGTTCATGCCCGCGCACCAGCGCAGGAATGACGACGCGCGCGATCACCGGCTTGATGTTTTCGGTCATCAGCCGAACGAGCAGCTTCGCCGCGCGCTCGCCCGTGTCGGCGAAGTCCACATGCGGATAGGTGTGGTAGATCGTGAGCCCGTTGACCTGCTTCAGCATGCGGTCGGTCAGGATGCCGTGCAGGTCGAGCGAGACCACCATCGGAACGGAAGGTCCGATGAGCTTGCGCGTCTCGGCGAGGAGCCATCCCTCCGGATCGAGCTCGTTTTCCGCGCCCATCGCGCCGTGCATGATGAAATAGACGCCGTCGATTCCCCTTTTCACGCCGGCCGCTGCCGCGTCCATCACTTCTGTGGACAGGCGCTTCCAGCCTTCGGCCGACAGCACGCCGGCCGAACTCGCCCGCGCCGCGATCGTCAGCACGGGCTCCATGCCGGCGGCGCGGAACACCGGCAGTGCGCCGCCGAACTCGACGTTCAGCCCCTCCTGCGCCATCATCTCGTCGCCGCGCTCGATATGGAAATTCTCGTATTGCGACGGCAGCGGGTTGAAGGAGGACACCTCCTGCCGGCAGTCGATGATGAGCACTTTCTTTTGCTTGGTCATGGCGCTGATCCTGGTCAGGCTGGGAAACGGACGATGTTGGCGAGGCGGCTGCTCATCGCGGGCCGACGCCCATGCGCGGATCGAGCGCGTCGCGCAGCCCGTCGCCGAGCAGGTTGAGGCCGAGCACGGTGACGATGATGGCGAGGCCGGGCGCGATCGTGATCCAGGGCGCGTCGATAATGAAATCGCGGCCGTTCGCGACGATGGAGCCGAAGGTCGGCGCCGGCGGCGGCGGCCCGACGCCGATATAGGACAGCACCGCCTCGTTGAGGATCGCGACGGCGAAGACATAGGTGAGGCGCACGATCAGCGGCGCCATCGCATTCGGCATCACATGCCTGAGCAGGATGCGCGCATGACTGACGCCGAGGGAGCGCGCCGCGTCGACATACTCCATCTCGCGCACCACGAGCACGGACGCGCGCACGACGCGGGCCGTGTGCGGCGTCGCCGCGATGGCGAGCGCGATCGCGACATTGATCGCCGAACCGCCCAACGCCGCGCTGATCGCGATGGCGAGGATGATTGGGGGGAACGCCATGAAGGCGTCCATCAGCCGCATGATCGGCCCGTCGAGCGACCGCATATAGCCGGCGACGGCCCCGATCAGCGTCCCGAGCACGCCGGTGATGAGCGTGACGACGAGGCCGATGGCCAGCGAAATGCGCGCGCCGAACATCACGCGCGAGAGAATGTCGCGGCCGAAATGATCCGTGCCGAGCCAGTTGACGGCGTTCGGCGCCAGCATGCGGGTGCGGAAATTGCCGCGCAGCGGATCGAATGGCGCGAGCCAGTCCGCGAACACCGCGACGAGCGCGACGATGCTGAAGAGCGCCGCGCCGATCACGAAGGAGCGGTTGGCGAGGAGGCGCCTGACGAAGTCCGCGCGCGACCGCGCAGGAGAGGCGGGAAGGGCGGTCGCGCTCATCCGAGCCGCACCCGCGGATCGATGACGGCGTAAAGCACGTCGACGATCAGATTGACCACCAGATAGATGAGCGCGAGATAGAGAAGGCCGCCCTGGATCACGGGAAAGTCGCGCGACAGCACGGCGCCGATGATGAGCCGACCGACGCCCGGAATCGCGAACACCTGTTCTGTGACGACCGCGTTTCCGAGCAGCCCTCCGACCATGATGCCCATCACGGTGACGACCGGAACCATCGCGTTGGCGAGGCCATGCTGCATGACGAGCGTGGATTCAGGCAGCCCCTTGGCGCGCGCCGTGCGGATGAAATCCTGGCCGAGCACTTCCAGCATGCTGGAGCGCGTCATGCGCGCGATGAAGCCCATCTGGACGCAGGCCAGCGTGAAGGCGGGCAGCGCGACATGCCGCGCCCATTCGACCGGATTCTCGCTGAAGGGAACATAGCCGCCCGCAGGGAACAGGCCGGCGCCGACCGCGAGGCCCCAGATGAGGACGAGGCCGAGCCAGAATTCCGGGATCGACAGGCCAAGCAGCGCGAGCATCATGACGCTCTGATCGGCCGCGCGCCCGTGGCGCACCGCAGCCGTCACGCCGGCGGCGATTCCGACGAGCGCTGCGAAGACGAAGGCGAGCGCCGTGAGCGACAGCGTGACCGGCAGCCGCTCGACGATGGCGCTGGCGACGCTGCGGTTGAGCAGAAGGGAATTGCCGAGATCGCCGTGCAGGATGCGCCAGTACCATTGGCCCATGCGCACGAGGAAAGGTTGATCGAGCCCGAGTTCGCGGCGCACCCGCTCAAGCGCCTCGGGCGTCGCGCTTGCATCCAGCAGAATGGCGGCTGGATCGCCCGGAACGAGCCAGAGAAGCCCGAAGGTGATCAGCGAGACGAGCAGCAGCACCGGAATGGAGGCCGCCGCCCGTCGAATGATGAAGCTCAGCATTGCGTCGATGAACGAAAATAAGGAGGCGCGACCGCCGGGAGCGGTCGCGCGCGTTCAATCAATCGAGCCATACGCCCCACATGCGCGGGATGCGATAGGCCTTGAAGTTTTTCAGCTTCGAGCTCGCGATCTGGAACAGGCCGTAATTGCCGATGTTCAGCGCGACCGCTTCCTTGCTCATATGATCCTGGAACTGGTCGAAAATCTTCTTCTGGCCTTCGACGCTCATCTCGGTGTTGATCTTGTCGAACAGGCCGTCGATCACCGGATCGGTCTTGCGCTGCGAGACGCCTTTGACCCACGGCGCGATCACCGAGGCCGGTCCTTCGAACGGCTCGATGCCGAAGCCGTGCGTCCAGAAGTTCCAGCCTTCGTCCGTGAAGCCGACTTTGGAGACGGTGGGCCAATCCGCCACCTTGATGTCGATATTGACGCCGATCTGCGCGAGCTGCTGCTGCATCACCGTCGCGACGTCGACGCTCGGCCGGGTGTTGTCGACGATGTAGGCGAGCTTCTCGCCCTTGTAGCCCGACTTCGCGAGTTCGGCTTTCGCGGCCGCGATATCGGTTTTCCATTTGCCGCGATCGCTGTGATAGGCCGATCCGCCGTAAACCCAGGCGTAGTCGAGCTTGTAGATGTCCGGATAGGACACCGCCATGATCTCTTCAGGGTCGATGGCGAGCGCCACCGCGCGGCGGAAATTCGCGTCGGAGCCGGGCGCCTGGGCGTGGTTGAATTTCACGACCTGCATGGAGAACGGCAACACCGGAATAACCGTGAAGGCGGGATTATCTTTCAGGCGCTTCGCCGTCGGCGAGTCGGAAGTCTCGTTGAGCTGCACCTGCCCGGATTCGAGCGCCGCGTTGCGCGCGCCGGCTTCCGGAATAAAGCGGAAGGTCACCGAGTTCAGATAGACGATCTTCGCGCCGGCGAAGCCGTCCCGCTCCTTGTAGGCCGGATTGGGCTTGTAGTCCGCGAATTTCTCGATCTTCACATGGCTGTCGGGCTTGTACTCGACGAACTTGAACGGGCCCGTGCCGATGGGGCTCGCCTGGCCGATCGGCTTTGCGGCTTCCTCGGCGGGAATGATGGCGATCGGCGACCGCGGGCTCGACAGGTTGCCGAGGAAGGTCGATTGCACGCTCTTCAGTTTGACGGTGACTTCGTTCGGTCCGCTCGCGGTGATCGAGTCGATCGCGGCCAGCAGCGCTGCGGATGCGCCGCCCTTGCGGAAGCGCTCGAGCGAGGCCGCGACGTCGGCGGAGCCCATCATCTTGCCGTTGTGGAACTTCACGTCCTTGCGCAGGGCGAAGACGTAAGTCAGACCGTCCGGCGAGATGGTCGCGCCTTCCGCAAGATCGGGCACCGGCTTCGCATTTTCGTCGCGCGCATAGAGCGTCTCGAACATGTGCAGGTTCACGTTGCGCGCGACCTGCGCCGAGCTGGCGTGCGGATCGAGGGACGGCGGCGCCTGCGTCATGGCGATGACGACGTCGCCGCCCTGCTTCTGCGCCATGGCCGGCGCTGTGAAGGCGACGGCGGCGGCCATCGCCAAAGCGAATCTTGAGAACATTGTTTTCATGGGCTCCTCCTGAAAAGCTTCGCTCGTCCTGCGAGGGAAACGACGCGCTCAGCCTTGCGCGGCGATCTCGTCATCATAATCCTGCATGGCGACGCCGACGCAATCGCCGCGCTGCACCCGGCCGGGCCCGGCCGACATCCAGAGGATGCCGTCGGCGTTGTATTTCACCTCGATCGGCGGCGTATCCACGTCCTCGATGAAATGGAGGAATCCGCATGTTTCGCCGGCTTTCACGACGTCGCCGACCACATTGCGCGGCTCGAACAGGCCGCCGCGCGGCGCGAAGGAGTAGCATGACGCGTTCTTCACCATCATGTGGCGCGTCGCCGGGGTTCCGTCGCGCTGGCGCGTGTCGGGGCTTCCTTCCATCAGGCCGAAATGTTTGAGCACGTTGCGCACGCCGCGTTCGGCGACGCGCACGCCCTCGACATGGACCCGCCCCCATCCGCCAAGTTCCGTGCCGATCGAAATGATTCCGCGTCGCTCCACGCAGGAGGTGAAGGTTGCGCCCTCGTCCACGCCCCAGAACACGGTGTTGAACGGCGCGCCGAACGCCGCCGCCGTGTCCATCGTCTTTTTGCGCATCTCGGGATCAGGCAGATAATGCATGTTGGTGGATGGCGCTGAATCGCCTGAATGACCGGCGGTGTGCAGATCCACGGAGACATCGGCCAGCGGCAGGATCACGCTGTCCATGAAGTGCGCGAGCATCTCCGAGAACGTGCCGCGCGGATCGCCGGGGAAGCAGCGGTTCATGTCGCGATTGTCCACCGGCGACAGCCGGGTGTCGTTCATCACCGCCGGAACGTTCACCGCCGGCATGATGATGACGCGGCCCTGTATCTCCTCCGGCTTCAGCGTCTGCGCGAGGCGCGAAATCGCGATCGGCCCCTCATACTCGTCGCCATGCACGCCGCCCGTGAGCAGCACGGTCGGACCGGAGCCGTTCTTGAACACGTAAACGGGGATTTGCACGACGCCCCACCCGGAGGTGTTGCGCGACAATGGGGCCCGCAGATACGAAGCCTGTCGTCCCGCCTTGTCGAAATCGAGATCACAGCGAATGCGGCTTGCGGAAGTGTCAACCATGCCCCGTCGACCCTGTGAATACGCTCTTGATTGTATAATCGTATACGATTAGACGGGAAGTCAAGAAGTGAATCGAGAAAATGATCCGTCGACAACGCCATCGCATCGACGCGGCCACGCAGGCTTTCACGCCCGCAGGCGATGATGAATGGCGGCCGTTGCAGCCGCAGACGCTGGTTGATCTCGTGATCGAGGCGTTGATCTCTCAGGCCGCGCGCGGCGCCGTTCTTCCAGGCGATCGCATCGTCGAAGCGGAGCTCGCGCGCCGTCTGGGCGTCAGCCGCGTCCCGGTGCGGGAAGCTTTGCGCCTGCTCGAGAGCCAGGGCATCGTGCTGAACGAGCCCTACAAGGGCATTCGCCTGCGGCCGGTCACCAATCAGCGCGTTCATGATCTCATCGAGGCGCGCACCGCGCTCGAGACGACGGCGGCGCACGCCGCTGTCGCCGCCGGCCGCAATCGCGGCGAGTGGCTCGATCCTCTGCGCGCCGCCGTCGCCGAGATGGACCTGATGGCGGCGCGCCAGGACGCCTATGGCATTGCGCAGACCGACACCGATTTCCACCGCACCCTGTGCCGTCTCGGCGGCAACAGCGTCGTGCTGGATCTGTGGGAGACGTTGTCGCGCCAGTCCACGATCATTTTCGGCCTCGCCACGCTTGGCAAGCCGATGCCGTCCATCGTCGACGAGCATCGCGAGCTTCTGGTCGTGCTGGAGGCCGGCGAGAAAAACGCCATCGCCGCCGCGCTGCATCAGCATATCACGGTGATGAATCTCGCCGTTGATTACGAGACGATTCTCAATGAGCGCCGCGCGCGCCGCGATCAGGCGGCCGCGGCCCAGGCATGACGATCGGGGATTGACCAATGACGGATTCGACCGGCCGGCCCGCATTGCCGCCGATGAAGATCACGCGCGTCGTCGCGGCGCCCTTGTTCGGCGAGAGTCCGAAGGGCGGCTGGTCGGCCGAGATCAGGCCCGAGGATTCGATTCACGCGCTGATCGCCGTGCACACCGATTCCGGTCTGGTCGGCCATGGCAGCGTGTTCACCGACGGCCGGCTGGTCGAGGCGGCGCTCGACGTGCTGAAGCCGCTCTACGAAGGCGAGAACGCGCTGGAGCCTGAGCGGGTCAGCGAGAAGCTGCACCAGAACACGTTCTGGATGGGGCGCGGCGGCACGCTCACCCATGCGATCAGCGGCATCGACATCGCGCTGTGGGATATTCTCGGCAAGGCGACGGGCCTGTCGGTCGGCCGCCTCCTCGGCGGCGCGCATCGCGCGCGCGTGCGGCCCTACTGCTCGCTGCTCATGGAGGAGCCGGACGAGATGGAGCGCGTGATCGAACCCTATCGCGCGCAAGGGTTCACGGCGTTCAAGATCGGCTGGGGTCCGTTCGGCCGGCGCGACGATTACAAGCTGGACGAGGCGATCATTCGCGCGGCGCGCAAGGCGGTCGGGCCGCGCGCCAAGCTGATGGTCGATCCCGGCGCCAGCGACGCCTATTGGCCGCAGGGTCTGAAATGGGCGATCCGCACGGCGAAAATGCTGGCCGACTATGAGGTCGGCTGGTTTGAGGAAGCGCTGAAGCCGGATGCGATCGATGATTTCCGGCAGTTGCGCGAAGTCAGCCCGGTTCCGATCGCTGGCGGCGAGGTGCTGACGCGGCGCCAGTCTTTCATTCCGTGGCTTGTGAAAGGCGCGCTCGATATCGTGCAGCCCGACGTCACCAAGGTCGGCGGCATCAGCGAGCAGCGTCGCATCGCCTGGATGGCGCAGGATTTCGGCGTCAAATATATCGGCCATGGCTGGAACACGGCGCTTGGGCTCGCCGCCGACCTTCAACTGTCCAGCGCGTTTCCCGATTGCGATCTCGTCGAATATATCGGCGGCAGTCCCTATGTGGACGGCATTCTGGCGACGCCGTTCTCGCTCGACGCTGAGGGCTTTCTCGCCATCCCCGACAAGCCCGGTCTCGGCGTCGAACTCGATCGCGACAAGGTTGCGCGCTACACGCCGGATGCCGGCGCGCTGTTCGCTTAAGCCCGCCTATCGCGAAGCCGCGACCTCGTCGGCGCTTCGCCCCACGATGGCGCGATAGACCTCGGGGTCGGTCGCGCCTTCGGTGCCGAACGTCAGAATGCGCGACGCCGAAGTGAGGCCGAGTGCTTCCCGCGCCGCCGGATCGTCGAGCGCGGCCAGAACGCCGGCGAGGCCGGCGACTCCCGATTCGCCGCCGACGATTCCGAGGCCCGCGAGGCTGCGCATCGTATCAGCCGCCAGCAGATCCGGGATCGTCATGAAGGCGTCGGCGCCGGGCTGCAGAATCTCCCATGCGAGCGGCGACGGCTCGCCGCATTCGAGCCCCGCCATGATGGTGCTGATGTCTCCGGTCAGGGGCGTGAGCGCTCCGTTGCGCGCGCTGGCGAACAGGCAGGCGGCGTTTTCCGGCTCCACCACGATGAAGACAGGCCGGTTGGCGCCGAGATATTCCCACAGCCAGGACAGGATCGCCGCGGCGAATCCGCCGACGCCGCCCTGCGCCACGACATGCGTCGGGCGCGCCGCGGCGTACCATGTCTCCCGCATCGCGAGCGCGTAGCCTTGCATGACGAGCTTCGGAATATCGGCGTAGCCGGGCCATGACGTGTCGGAGATGATGGTCCAGCCATTCGCCTCGGCGTCCGCGGCCGCCTGCCGCACCGCGTCGTCATAGGAGCCCGGCGTGCGCCGGATGTCCGCGCCAAGCGCGGCGATCGCGTTCTCGCGCGCGGCGCTGACGGTTTCATGCAGATAGATGACCGCTTTCGCGCCGGCGCGCGCCGCGCCCCACGCGACGGCCCGGCCGTGATTGCCGTCCGTGGCGCAGGCGAAGGTGAGCTGCGCGGGATCAGGATGCGCCGCCGCGACGGTCTGAACCGCATAGGCGCCGCCGAGCGCCTTGAAGCTTTTCAGCGCGAAGCGAAGCCCCTCGTCCTTGTAGAGCAACTCGCCCACCGCCGCCGTCGTCATGGACGTGACGTTGCGCAGCGGCGTGGGTTTGTAACCTTCCCACGCGGCGATCGTCCGTCGCGCGGTTTCGAGCGCGTTGAGGGAGAGAATCGCCTGCTGCGCCGGGCCGTAGATCATCGCGCGATCGCAGGACGGGTTGAGAAGCAGCGCGGCGCCGCGGGCGGTGTGAAGAATAGGCGTGCGATCGGTCATGAGAATCCGGCTGTCCGGCGTGATTGAAGCATGGCCGGCGCGCGCCGCGCCAGTCTCTATTGCGTGCGTTTGCCGGCTTTGCGCATGCGGCCCTGCGGCGAGATTTGCGGCAGGCGCTGCGCGAGATCGAGCATGCGCTTGCGAATGAATTCGAGCGCGACGCGCGCCGCCGGCGTCGGCGTCCTGCCGCTCGGCAGGAGAATGCCGATCTCGCTGTCGGTCAGCCAGGGTTCCGCCAGCGGCACATGCACGAGTTCGCCGCGCTTGATTTCGTCGATGAAGCCGACGGGCGTGAAGAAACCGATGCCGAGTCCGGCGAGGATCATCTGCCGCATCAGGTCGATGGAGTTCGAGATGATGCGCGTGTTGAAGTTCGCGCCGGATCGCGCGAATTCCGTCGCCATGATCGCGTCGATGAGCCAGCGGTCGTGCAGCGTGAGAACGGGATAGTCGGCGCAGTCCGTCAGCGTCACCATCCGCTTGCGGCCCAGCGGATGGTCCGGGCGCATCACGGCGCCGATCGCGGTGATGAAGCTCTCCTGCACCTCCACGTCGCGATGGCGCCGGTCGACGAACAGAATGCCGAAATCCGTGCGCCCCGAACGCAGCTCGTCCGTGGCCTGGCTCGGATCGACCACGATGATCGAGAGCGTGAGGCCGGGATGGGCGGCGGCGAGCTCGCCGGTCACGTCGGGCATGAAGCGCACGGCGAGCGATTCCAGGCAGATGATGCGCACATGGCCCGTGACGGCGCCGCCGAGATTGGCGATCTCGGCCTTGGCGCGGTCGAAGTCCGAAAAGGTCTGGCGCACATGGCCGAGGATCACCGCGCCGGCCTCCGTGAGCCGAACGCCGTCGCGCGTGCGCTCGAACAGGTCGGCGCCCAGCTCCTCCTCGAGCCGCAGAATCTGACGGTTGACGGCCGATGAGGCCACATTGAGCCGCTCCGCCGCGCGCCGGATCGATCCGTCGCGGGCGACCTGGAGGAAATAGCGCAAAACGGCGGCATGCATGCGCGCAATCCTTGTGCAGTGCTCTAATTCTGGCAGCGCCGAGGGCGAAAATCTATCCTTTTCGAGGTCGCCGCATCTGGCAAACTAACGGAGTCGACGGGGAGCGTGGACACACAGTCCGGAGGAGATTCGACAATGCGGTTTGATCGTCGCGATATGCTGAAATGGAGCGCGGCCGGAGCCGCCGCCGCCGTGACCGGACCTGTGGTGAGCGTGGGCGCCAACGCGCAGGGCAAGCCGGTGATCAATCTTCAGCTGGGCTGGATCACGTCCGGCAACCAGATCGGCGAGGTCTGCGCCAAGCAGCTCGGCTATTACGACGCCGAAGGCGTCGAGATGCGCATCCAGGCTGGAGGCCCGAGCATCGACGGCGTCGCGATCGTCGCCTCCGGGCGCTTCGAGGTCGGCCAGGTGTCGTCGAGCCCGTCGCTGATGCTGGCCTCGTCGCAGGATCTGCCGATCAAGTGCTTCGCCGTCGGCTGCCAGGAGCATCCCTATACGTTCTTCTCCCTCAAGAAGAATCCGATCCGCGAGCCGAAGGATCTCATCGGCAAGAAGGTCGGCATTCAGGCCACCGGCGTCATCCTGCTGAAGGCGCTGCTGGCGAAGAACAATATTCCTGAGGACAAGGTCACGGTCGTCACCTCCGGCGCCGATTTCTCGCCGCTGATGACGGGGCAGGTCGATTGCTTCACCGGCTGGCAGACCAGCGTGACGGCGCTGCGCGCGCTTGGCGACCAGCGCGTCGACATGCGTCTGTGGGATACGGGCGTGAAGCTCTATGCGCTGCCCTATTACGCCACCGACCAGACCATCAAGACCAAGGCCGACATGCTGGCGAAGTTCCTGCGCGCCACCGCGAAAGGCTGGGAATATGTTTACAACAACCACGAAAAGGCGGTCGATCTTCTGGTCAAGGAATATCCGAATCTCAACAAGGCCGATGAGCTCGCCGGCGTCGTCGAGATGCTGAAATATTCCTTCGGCCCCGGCACCAAGGCGAATGGCTGGGGCGCGATGGAGAAGTCGGTGTGGCAGGAGCAGATCGACCTGCATGACCAGCTCAAGCAGTTCACCAAGCGCGTGCCGAAGGTCGACGACGTGATGACGCTCGACATCCTGAAGATGACGGAATCCGCCAGGCCGAAGATCGGCTGATCGACGCGCATCGGGAGGACGACGATGCACGCCATGTCGAGCGCGGTCGAATGCCGCAATGTCACCGTGCGCTTCGTCACCGAGCGCCGCACGGTGACGGCTCTCGAGAATGTCTCGTTCTCGTTGCAGCGCGGGGGTTTCCTTGCGCTGCTTGGGCCGTCCGGATGCGGCAAGTCGACCTTGCTGCGCGTGGTCGCCGATCTGATCCAGCCGACCGCCGGGTCGATGGCGGTGCTCGGCCAGACGCCGGAGGAGGCGCGCCGCGACCGCGCCCTCGGCTTCGTGTTTCAGGACGCGGCGCTGCTGCCGTGGCGAACCGCGATCCAGAATGTCCAGCTCCCGCTCGAAGTCGGCGGCGGCCCGAAATCGCTGCCGGCCAACGCGCCGACGCCGCGCGAGCTGCTCAAGCTCGTCGGGCTCGAGGGGTGGGAGAACTCCTTCCCTCATGAATTGTCCGGCGGCATGCGCCAGCGCGTGTCGATCGCGCGCGCGCTCGTCACCAGCCCGCGCATGCTTCTGATGGATGAGCCCTTCGGCGCGCTCGACGAATTCACCCGCGACCGGCTGAACGAGGAGCTGCGGCGCATCTGGCAGGAGACGCGGACGACGATCCTGTTCGTCACCCATTCGATCTATGAATCCGTTTTTCTCGGGGAATCGGTGCTGATGCTCGCGGCCAATCCCGGCCGCGTTCGCGAGCAGGTGAACATTGATCTGCCGCCCGACCGCACGCTGGCGATCCGCGACACCGAAACCTTCGTGCGCGTCGCCGCCGGGCTGCGCAAATCGCTGGAGCACTGACCATGACGGACGCTGCTCTTCCGCTTCCGGGCGTCGCCGAGGCCGAAGCCGCATTCCGGGCCGATCAGGCGCGAGAGCGCATGAAGCGACGCCTTCTGCCGCTCGCCGGCATCCTTGGCTTCCTCGCGCTGTGGGCCGCGCTCGTCTACGTGCTGCAGGTGCCGCCCTTCATTGCGCCGTCTCCCTTCGCGGTCGCGCATCGGCTGGTGACGGATTTTCCGAAGCTCATCTCCAATCTCGCGCCGACGGCGATCGAGGCGATCACCGGCTTCCTGCTCGGCAACATCGCGGCGATCGTCACCGCCACCGTCTTCGTGCACAAGAAGTCGCTGGAGCAGGCGTTTTTTCCGGTCGTCGTGATTCTCAACACGATTCCCGTCGTCGCCAAGGCGCCGATCCTTGTGCTTCTGCTCGGCAACGGCATGGAGCCGAAGATCGCGATCGCCGCGCTGATCTGCTTCTTCCCGACTCTCGTGAACATGGTGCGCGGGCTTGAGTCGGTGAACCCGCAGGCGATGGAGCTGATGCGCGTGCTGTCGGCCTCGAAGACCGAGATATTCTTCAAGCTAAGGCTCCAGAATTCGCTGCCCTATCTGTTCTCCGCGCTGAAGATCGCGGCCTCGACCGCCGTGATCGGGGCCATCGTCGGCGAATGGATCGGATCGACCGTCGGCATCGGCGCCCTCATCATCCAGGCGATGTACGCCTTCGACTCGGCGCTGCTCTACGCGACGGTGATCGTCGGATCGTGCTTTTCCGTGCTGTTCTTCCTCGCGATCACGCTCGCGGAGCGCCTGGTCGTGCGCTGGCAGCCCCCTGCGTCTCACTGACGTTATCTGTTCGGATCAGAGAGGTTTTCATGACCGACAACGACCTGATTCAGGAATCGCCCGGCGCTGCGAGAGTCGTGTCGCGCTCCGACGTTCTCGTCGTCGGCGGCGGCCCTTCGGGCCTGTCCGCTGCGCTCGCCGCGCGCCGGATGGGCGCGTCCGTGACGCTTGTCGAGCGCTATCCTTATCTCGGCGGCCTCGCCTCCGGCGGCATGGTGCTGGTGCTCGACGACATGCACAATGGCGACGAGGTGACGGTCACCGGCGCCTGCATGGAGATGATCGAGCGCATGGCGAAGCTCGATCTGTGCATGTATCCGCCGGTCGAGGAGCGCGGCGCGAGCGAGGCGTTGTATCGCAAATGGGCGCGCTGGGGCGCGTTCGATTTCCGCTCGCAGATGAAGCCGCCGCCGATCGTCATGGCCGCGGCGTTCGATCCGGACGGATGGAAGCGCGTCGCCAACGAGATGATCGCGGAGGCGGGCGTCAATCTGCGGCTGCATTCCTGGTTCTCGAAAGCGGTCGTGCAGGACGGCCGCATCCGCGGCGTCATCTGTGAGACGAAGGAAGGCCGGCAGGCTCTGATGGCCGAGACGGTCATCGACACGACCGGCGATCTCGACGTCGCGGCCGCTGCGGGCGCGGCGTTTTCAGACGGAAGCTACATCGTCACGACCGTGTTCCGGCTCGGCGGCGTCGACACCGAGGAGGCCGAGCGCTTCGAGCGCGAAAGCCCGGAGGAATGGGCGAAGCTCGATCGCGCAGCCAAGCGCCTGATGGGCGGCTCCTGGGACAAATGGTGGCTCAAGACGCCGTTGCCGGGCGTCGTGTGGTGCAACTGCCCGCACATGATCGGGCTCGACGGGATCAAGGTCGCCGATCAGACGAAGGCTGATTTCGAGGGCCGCAAGCGCATTTACGCGCTGCTCGACTATGCGCGCGCCAGCATGCCGGGTTTCCGGAACTGCTTCGTCGTCGATGTCGCGCCGCAACTCGGCGTGCGCCAGACGCGCCTGCTCCAGGGCGAATATGTGGTGACGAAGGATGACGTGATGGATCGCGTGCATTTTCAGGACACGGTGGCGCGCGGCCGCGATTATTATACGCCTTATCGGTCGATGCTGCCGAAGGAGGTCGAGGGCCTCGTCGTCGCGGGCCGCCACTATTCCGCGACGGAGGCGGCGCAGAAGATGTCGCGCGAAATTCCGCCCTGCATGTCGATGGGCCACGCCGCCGGCGTCGCGGCGGCCTTGTCCGCGCAATCGGGAACGCCGCTGCGCCACATCGATCCGGCGCAGATCTGCAAGCATGTTCGCGCGCAGGGCGGCGATCCCGGCGACCGTCCGTCCGCCAACGCCACGTTTCTGGAGAAAGCCGCGTGAGCAACAAGACGACCTCTACGCTGCCGCTCGACGGCGTTCGCGTGCTTGATTTCACCCAGGTGATGATGGGGCCGGTCGCGACGCAGATGCTCGCCGACTATGGCGCCGACGTCATCAAGATCGAGCGCCCCGGAACGGGCGACCTGTCCCGCACCTCGTTTCCGAACGATCCGGCGGGCTTGGTCGGCCCGGTGTTCTGTTCGCTCAATCGCAACAAGCGTTCGGTCGTGCTTGATCTGCGCAAGGACGAGGACAAGAAACTCGTTCTCAAGCTGTGCGAAACCGCCGACGTGGTGGTGAACAATTTCCGCGCCGGCGTGATGGAGCGCATGGGCTTCGGCTATGAGACGCTGAGCCGGATCAATCCGCGCATCATCTGCGCCTTCGGCACCGGCTTCGGGCTGACGGGCCCTTACGCCCACAAGGGCGGGCAGGACGTGCTCGCGCAGGCGATGAGCGGCGTCATGTATCGCCGCTCGAACGACGATCAGCCGCTCGCCGTCAATGCGACGACCTTCGCGGATTATTCCGCCGGCATGCACATGGTGCAGGGCATTCTTCTCGCGCTGCTCCAGCGCGAGAAGACGGGCAGGGGCCAGCAGATCACGGTGTCGCTGCTCGATTCGATGCTGGCCGCGCAGACGCAGGAGGCCTGCGCGCAACTGATGCGGGGCAGGGAGGTGAACTGGGGCGCGATGCCGCTGTCGGGCGTGTTCGAGACGTCTGACGGCGCGCTGGTGATGGTCGGCGCCTTCAAGTCCGACCCGCTCGGCGACATCAGCCGGGCGCTCGGGATCGACGATCTCGGCAAGGACGAGCGCTTCAGGGATTTCGCCGCCCAGGTGAAGCACAAGAAGGCGCTGCAGGATATTTTCCGCGCGCGCTACAGGACGAACACGACCGCATACTGGCTCGCCCGCCTTGAGGAGCAGGATCTCCTGTGCGCGCCGGTGCGCTCGCTCGCCGAAGCGCTGGCGGACGAGCAGACCGCGATCAACGGCATGGTGCTGGAGGCGGACGGCGAGGTGGAGCGCGTGCGCGTCGTCGGCTCGCCGATCCATATGAGCGACGCCGTCGTATCGATCCGCATTCCGCCGGCGTCGCTCGGCCGTCATACCGATGCGGTGCGCGCCGAAGCGGCCGCCGGCAGGCAGGCGGCGGAATAATGCCGGTTCTGTTTTCCGTCGTCGATCACGTCGCGCGCGTCACGATCGACCGGCCCGAGGTGCTCAACGCGGTCGACGCCGCCACCGAGCGCGACCTGCAGGCGATCTGGGCGACGATCGAAGCGGACCGCGACGTGCGCGCCGTCGTTCTCACCGGCACCGGCGATCGCGCCTTCTGCACCGGCGCCGACATGAAGGGCGGCTCCGGCGCGTCGGGCCTCGATTATTGGGCGACGCCGCGGCCGGGCGGCTTCGGCGGCATCGCGCTGCGCGAGACGCTCGACGTTCCCGTCATCGGGCGCGTGAACGGCCACGCCGTCGGCGGCGGCTTCGAGATGATGCTCGGCTGCGACATCGTCGTCGCGGCCGAAGAGGCGACCTTCGGCTTGCCGGAAGCGCGCGTCGGCCGCCTGCCGCTCGATGGCGGCATGACGCTTCTGCAAAGGCAGATTCCGTTTCGCCAGGCGATGGGCATGCTGCTCACCGGCAAGCGCATCAAGGCGGCGGAGGCCCTCTCTTACGGGCTCGTCAACGAAGTCGTTCCGCGCGCCGATCTCGATGCGGCGGTGGACCGCTGGCTCGCCGACATTCTCGCCTGCGCGCCGCTGTCGGTGCGCGCCATCAAGGCGGTGGCGCGGCGCACCGCGCATTTGACGGCGGCCGAGGCGCAGGCCGCGCGCCTGCCCGCTCTGGTCGAGGCGCTTCGGTCGGAGGATTCGGGCGAGGGCGTCCGCGCTTTCATCGAGAAGCGCAAGCCGGTCTGGAAGGGGCGCTGATGCCCTTCGTCATCACCGACGCCTGCATCGATGTGAAGGACAGGGGCTGCCTCGAAGCCTGTCCGGTCGACTGCATCTATGAGGGCGGCCGCACCCTCTACATCCATCCCGACGAGTGCATCGATTGCGGCCTGTGCGAGACGGTGTGCCCCGTCGCGGCGATCCACGCCGACGACAGGCTGCCGGCCGACATGACGCAATGGATCGCGGTGAATCGCGACTTCTTCGGACCGGACGTCACCGGCTGGGGATCGCCGGGCGGCGCCTCGCCGCGCTTCACCTCGCAGAAGGACCATCCGGCCGTCGCAGAGTGGCCCGCCAAGGCCTCGTAGAACTTGTCCGACGCCGTTCTGGCGCTGGAGCGGTGGTCTGCGCGCGCGGTGCGAACGGGCGCTCCACGCGCTTCTCAGCCTCGCTGTGAGCCGTCTGCGATCAGTCGGGAGTCGGCGGGCGACCATCCCAGGCGGATCTCGTCGCCCGCCGCGAAGGCCGTGTCCGGCGGCGCGATGAGCCTGAGCGACTGGCCGAGCGCCTGGACAGCGACCTGCGCCGTCTGCCCGCGATAGGCGACCGCCTCGACTTTGCCCTGAACCTCCGCCTCCGCCGTTTCCGCCGGCTTGAGCGCGCGCAGATGCTCCTGCCGGATCATCAGCGTCATGCGCCCGCCTTGCCCTCCTGGCGGCGCTGGCGCGGGCGCCGACTGGCCGTTGGCGGCGGCGGCCGTCCAGCCCCCGCCGGTCGCCGGCGCGACAGAGACGGGAATGAGATTCGCGCCGCCGAGAAAATCGGCGACGAAGGCGGTCTTCGGATCGGCGTACACCGCGCGCGGCGCGCCGGCCTGCTCGATGCGGCCCTCGCGCATCACCACGATCTCGTCGGCCAGCGTCAGCCCCTCGGTCTGGTCATGGGTCACGAGGATGGTGGTGATTGGCGCCTGCTTCCTGATCTCGATCAGCTCCATCTGCATGTCGTCGCGCAGGCGCGCGTCGAGATTCGACAGGGGCTCGTCCAGCAGCAGCACGCTCGGCTCGTCGATCAGCGCGCGCGCGAAGGCGACGCGCTGCTGCTGCCCGCCCGAGAGCTGGCGCGGATAGCGGTCGCCGATCGCCGGCAGGCGCACGAGATCGAGCGCGCGCGCGATACGTCTGTCGCGCTCGGCCGCGTCATAGCTGCGCCGCATCTTCATCGGAAAGGCGAGATTGTCCTTCACCGTCATATGCGGAAACAGCGCGTAGGACTGGAACATCAGCCCGATGTTGCGTTTCTCCGGCGGCGTGCGGCTCACATCGGAATCGCCGATCAGCACGCTGCCGCGCGTCGCCATGTCGAGGCCGGAGATCAGCCGCAGCAGCGTTGTCTTGCCGCAGCCGGACGGACCCATCAGCGCGACGAAGCTGCCGTCCGCGATGGTCAGATCGACGCCTTTCAGCGCCTCGACCTTGCCGAAGCTCTTCGCCAGTCCTTTGATCGTGACGCCAGCCATATCTATCCAACCACATGTCTGCCGGCGAGCAGGCGCTCGCTGATCAGCACCACGAAAGCCGCCATCAGGATGAGAATGGTGGATGCGGCCGCGACGCCGGGATCGGGGCTGAATTCGAGGCTCGCATAAATCCGCAGCGGCAGCGTGTCGATCGACGGCGTGCGCAGGAAGAGAACGAGCACCGCGTCGTCGAAGGAGACGAGAAAGGCCAGCAGCGTTCCGGCCATGATTCCCGATTTGCACTGCGGCAGAACGACGAGGCTGTAGCGCCGCCACGCATTCGCGCCCATCACGCGCGCCGCTTCCTCAGTCGCACGGTCGACGCCTTCGAGCACGGCGCCGACCGTGCGCACCACGAAGGGAATCGCGAGCGCGACATGGCCCGCGACGATGACCGCGATCGACGAGCCGCCCAGCAGGCGCGAGGCGAGGATGAGAAGACCGATGGCGACGACGATGGTGGGAAAGAGAAGCGGGGAGAGGAACAGCAGTTGCGCCGCGCTGCGGCCGGGAAAGCGGAAGCGCGTCAGCGCGATCGCGCCGGCGGTCCCGAGCGGAACCGCGATCGCCGTCGAGAGCAGCGCGATCACGCAGCTCGTCGTCAGCGCCTCCTGATAGCGGCGGTCGGCCAGGATCTCCGCATACCATTTCAGCGACAGGCCTTGCGGCGGGAACACGAGATAGCCGCCGGCCGACAGCGACGCCGCCATCACGACCACGAGCGGCGCGAGCAGGAAGACGATCATCAGCACGACGAACAAGGCCGCCACGGCGCGGATCGCGAGGGGCGCCCCGAGAGTCATCGCGCGTTCCCGCGCGCGGTGAGCGCATAGGGAAGAAGCACCAGCGCCACGATGGCGAACAGCGCGGTCGCCTGCGCGGCCGCCAGCGGCCAGTCGTTATAGGCGATGGCCGAGTGGAAAACGCCCGCGGCGAGAACCGGAAGCTTCAGCCCGCCGATCAGAACCGGCGTGATGAAGGAGCTGATCGTGATCGCGAACACCAGCACGCTGCCGGCGATGATCCCTGGCTTCGAGAGCGGGATGACGACATGGCGCAGGGCGTGCAGCCAGCCCGCGCCCATCGTGCGCGCCGCCTCGACGAGGCGCCGGTCGATCTGGCCGATCACGCCGACGAGCACGAGCGTCATGTAGGGCAGGAGAACCTGCGTCATCGCGATGACGATTCCCGTCTCGGTGTAGGCGAGCTGGAAATTGTTCGGAACGAGGCCCAGGTCGCGCAGCGCCCGCGCGATCGGGCCGCCGCGCCCGAGAATGACCAGCCAGCCGAAGGTGCGGACGACGACGCTCGTCATCAGCGGCAGCAGCAGCGCGAGGAACAGCAGCGCCTTCATGCGCGCCGACGCGGCGTCGATGACAAGGGCCAGCGGATAGCCGAGGATCAGGCATGCGGCCGTGACGATGAGACCGATGCGCAGCGTCCGCAGGCCGACGAACAGGTGATAGTCGTCGTCCGTCATGCGCCGCCACGCCGTGAAGTCGAGCGCGCTCCATGACAGCGCGCCGTCCTTGAAAAAAGCGTAGGCGAGAACCTGCAGGATCGGCAGCAGGAAAGCGGCGATGAGCGCGACCGCGCCGGGCGCGAGCAGCAAAGCCGGTTCGAGTCTGCGGGCGGCGCCGGTCACGATGCGCGGTCCGGCGTGGCGCGGCGCGCGCGGAGATCATGGCGGGATGCGGCGGGGCGCAGGCGCCCGGCCGCTGTTCCGTCTCGCCCGCGAGAGCGCAGGCGCTTGTGAGGCGACAAGGCGCGCAAGCGGTTCAAGCGCGCCGCTGCTTCACTTTCCGATCATCCGGTTCCAGCGGTCGACCCAGCTCTGCCGCTTCTCGCCGATCTTGATCGGATCGAACACGACGAGCTTGTTCACGGCCGCTTCGCCATAGATGACGTCGCCGGCGATCTCCGGATCGAGCTTCAGATCCTTGTTCACCGGCGAGTAGCGCAGATCCTTCGCCCACATCTCCTGCGCTTCCGCCCGGAGCGAGAAATCGATGAATTTCATCGCAAGGTCGCGGTTGGGGCGTCCGGCGACGGCGTTGATGGTGATGAGCGAACCCGCGACGCCTTCCTGCGGCAGCACGAATTTCGCCGGCACGCCGGCCTTTCTCAGCGCGTAGGCGTAGTCCTGCGCATAGGGCGCGAGCCAGGCGTCGTTCTGGGCGAAATTGAGCTGGATGTCGGGCGAGCGCGAGATCACCGTCGAATCCTTGATGATGCTTTCAAGCGCCTTGAAGCCTGGATCGACATTGTCGAGCGTGCCGCCGAGCGCCTGGTTGAGCATCAGCGCCGACAGGAGGCCGTAGCTGTTGGAGAAGTCGGTGAGGACGATGTGGCCCTTGAATTTCGGGTCGAGAACGTCCTTCCAGCTTGTCGGCGCGGGCTTCACCTTGTCGGTCTGGTAGATCAGGCCCATCGCCGCGACCTGCATCACCGGCCCTTCGCCGCGCGCGAGCCCGGCCGTCGCGAACGGGTAGAGGCTCTTGCCGTTGTCGGGCAGGTCCGCGAGCGTCATCTTGTCGAGCAGGCCTTCCTTCGCGGCGACGGCTTCCTGGCCGCCCGAGAACAGGATCACGTCGAATTGCGGCGCGGCCTTCTGCGCGCGCAGTTGCGCCAGCGCGTCGGCGGAATAGACCGTCACCACGTTGATCTTGACGTTGTTCGCCTTTTCGAAGGCGTCGATCACCGCCTTGCGATGGGTCTGCTCATAGGCGCCGCCGAAGGAATTGATCGTCAGCGTCTTCTGTTGCGCGACCGCCGGCGAGGCGATCGCGACGGCCGCGCTCGCGGCCGCGCCAAACAATGTGCGACGTGTCAGCATATTCCCCTCTCCTCTCTGGTTACGCCGATGGGCCGCGCGCTCAGGCGACGCGGCCGATTTCGATGATCTTCGCGCCCGTCATGCGGATGCCGCGGCATTCCTCGGCGATCTTGTCGAGGCCCTGATTCATCACCGCGAAAATATTGACCGGCGTCCAGCCCAGCGGCCCGAACGTGCGGCCGCCATTGTCATAGAACATGCCGAGCTCCCACAACTCGTCGGTGAGGCCCTTCATGCTGTTCTTGGCCTGATGATACCACAGCATCTCGCCCTTGCCCGGCGTCACGGTCTGGTTCTCGTTCGGGATTGTCGCGGGATCGAAATTGCGCGCTTCGCCTTCGAGTCCGGTCATGATCTCGGGGCCCGCGAACATGGCGTGGAAAACGGTCACGCGGATCGGCTTGGCGAGCGACCGCCAGATGGTGTCGCAGGTGACCGGCGCATACTCCTCGTAGAAATCGAGAATGCCGCGGGTGCGGCTGTCGACGAATTCGAGATAGATCTGGCGAGCGGGCATGACTGCGGTCCTGAACGGAATGATAACCAACTCTTCCCGGCCGGCTTATTGTTGTCCAATAGATATTTGCCGGCCTTTTTATAAGATTGTTTTATAATTCGAACGCGCGGGCCATCGTCGGCGGCCGCGTGGCGCAGAAGGCGGCGGCGGCGCCGAAAAATTCCTCCAGCGTCGCCTGGATCGCGGCGTTGCGCGGCGTGGCTCTGTAGGACGCGATGAAGGACAGCGGCGCGAACTCGCGCGTGGTGCGGATCACGCCCAGCCGCCGCTCCGCGATCTCGCGCTCGACGCAGACCGGCGGCACGGCCGCGACGCCGAGGCCGTCGGACGCGAGCTCGATCATGGTGGACATGGAGTTCGACGCGCTCATGCGCGAACGGTTCTGGCTGACCTCCTGAAAATAGTCGGCCGTCAGCCGGGCCGGCGGCGTCTGCGGCGGATAGGCGATCAGGGGCATAGCCGCGATGTCTTCTGGCGTGAGCGGCCTCTTTTTCTTTGGAATGAGGTCGGGCCTGCACACCCACCCCATCGCGTATGCGCAGACAGGCGCGCTGGCGAGATGTTCGCCCACGATCGGCTCGATCGCGATGACGAGATGCAGATCGCCCTCGCGCAGCGCGCGGCCCAGTTGCAGCGTGGTGTCCACCGTCACTTCCAGCGAGAGCAGCGGATGCTGTTCGCGCAGGCGCTCGAACAGCGTCGGCAGCCATGTCCGCACGATCGCGTCCACGACGCCGATGCGGACCACGCCCTTCGTTTCATCGTCGATGCCGAGGCGCTCGCGGATCCGGCGCATCTCGTCGAGGATGACCTCGACATGCCGCAGCAGCCCGTGCCCGGCCGGCGTCAGATGCGCCTCCCGCGTCGTGCGAAACAGCAGCTCGATTCCGAGCTCCTCCTCTAATGCGCGCAGCCGCGCCGAGATCGCCGGCTGCGTCGTGTTGAGGCGTTCGGCGGTGACGCTGAAATTGCGCAGCTTGGCGAGCCAGTAGAAGGTCTCCAGGAATTTGAGATTCATGCAGCCCTCGCGCGCCGTCTCGCGAAGCGTCGTTCGACGCTGGCGCGAAACCGTGTCACCGGCACGTCTCACCCACGCGCGTCAGGAAACCGACGCAGTCCATGAGCGCTGCGAGCGCGATCGACTCGTCCGGCTGATGCGCGTCCTTGATGTCGCCGGGGCCGATGACGACAGCGGGAACGCCGGCGTTCTGGAAGATGCCCGCTTCGGTGCCGTAGGGAACGGCGCGCGACCGCGCGCGGCCGAGCAGCGACAGCAGCTCTTTCTCGATGGCGGGATCGTCGTTGGGCCGCAGGCCCGGAATGCGGGCCTGGATGTCGATGGCGATCCCGGTCGCGGGATCGACCGCCTTCATCGCCGGCTCGAGTTCGCGCGCGCGCGCCTGCATGCGCTCCAGAACGACCTGGTCGCTTTCCCCGGGGATGATGCGCATCTCCCAGAAGAAGCGGCAGCTTTCAGCGACGATGTTGCCATGAAGCCCGCCCGCGATCTGGTTGACCTGGATCGTGGAGTAGGGCGGGTCGAGCCCCTCGAAGCGCGGTCCGTCGCGCATCTCCTGGCGGATCTGGTTGATTGACGCGATCAGCTCGGCGGCGATCATCACGGCGTTGACGTAGCGGTCCGGCTGCGAGGAGTGGCCCGGCTTTCCCGTCACCGTCGTCCAGCCGATCAGCCCGCCCTTGTGAGCGGCGACGAGGTCCATATCGGTCGCTTCGCCGATGATGGCGAGGCGCGGCTTCAGGCCGCTCGCGCCGATCCACTCCGCCATAGAGCCGACGCCCGAGCAGCCCACCTCCTCGTCATAGGAGAAGGCGAGGTGGATCGGGCGCGCCAGCGGTTTGGCCGTGATGGCGGGAAGCGCGGCGAGGCAGCAGGCGAGAAAGCCTTTCATGTCGGTCGCGCCGCGCCCGATGAGGCGGCCGTCCTTCTCGCGCAGCGTCCACGGATCGCCTGTCCAGGCCTGGCCTTCCGTCGGCACGATGTCGCTATGGCCGCTGAAGATCACGCCGCCCGGCGTCTCGGGGCCGATGCTGAGAAGAAGGTTGGCCTTGTCGCCTTCCTTGTTCGGGAAGGTGCGCGCCCGCGCGCCGAAAGCGGCGCAGACGTTTTCGACATAGGCGTTGAGCGCCAGATTGGACGAGGCGCTGATCGTGGGAAAAGAGACGAGCTTCGCCAGATGCGCGGCGACGTCAGACTCTGGCATGGAGCGCACGTTGAATCCTCCTCTGCGGCCGGTGAATTAAATCCGGACCTGCGGCTCTTGTCTTGGTCAAATTTGCTTTGGCGTGTCCCGCTTGATGGGAAATGCGAGCGCCTGCGCCAGTTTCTACGCGGCTTCGACCGGCCAGGGCTGATCGACATCGTCCGGCGGCACGGCGGCGAGCAGCGCGCGCGTATAGGGATGCTGCGGAGCCGCGAACACCTCTTCCGTGACGCCCTCTTCGACCACCGCGCCGTTCTGCATCACGATCACGCGCGCGCACAGATACCGCACCACGGCGAGATCGTGCGAGATGAACAGCAGGCCGATGTCGCGCGCCTCGCGCAGATCGAGCAGGAGATTGAGGATCTGCGCCTGCACCGACACGTCGAGCCCCGAGACGATCTCGTCGGCGACGAGCAGTCGCGGCGTCACGCACAGCGCGCGCGCGATGTTGACGCGCTGCTTTTGCCCGCCAGAGAGCTGCGCGGGATAACGGTCGAGCATTTCGGGCGCGAGGCCGGTTTCCGTCAGCAGCGCCTTGGCGCGCGACAGGCGCGTCACTGCGTCGGCGCGCCGGCGCGGCGATTCCATCGCCTGCGTCACGAGGCTCTGCACGGGGCGGCGCGGGTTGAGCGCCGATTGCGGATCCTGGAAAACCATCTGCAGCGCGTCGAGGCGGATGACGCGCGCCTGCGGCGCGTCTTTCGTGACGTCCTTGCCATCGATGCGGATGGCGCCGCTGGTCGGCGGTTCAAGTCCCATCACCAGCCGCGCCAGCGTGCTCTTGCCCGATCCCGATTCGCCGACGACGCCGACGAATTCGCCCGGCCGCACGGACAGACTCATCGGCAGCACGGCGTTGACGCCCGGCGTCTCCGCGCCGAACAGCGTTCGGCCTCCGCCGTAACGTTTCGAGAGGTTGTCGACCTGCAGCACCGGCGCGTCCGAGCGCGCGACCGGCCACGGCGCGAGGGCTGTCGGCGCGATAGCCTGCGTTTCGCCCGACAGGCAGCCCGGCGCGCAGCGCGCGATATGGCCGTCGCCCAGCGAAAGCGGCTCGAAGCCGCCGGCGGCGCAAGCGGGATCGCGCACCGGGCAGCGCGGCGCGAAGCGGCAGCCGGGCAGGTCGGCGAAGGCCGAGATGGCCGGCATCTGATCCGGCAGCGACGCGAGCCGCAACCGCGGTCCGGACAGCGCCGGGTTCGCTGCGAGAAGCGCCCGCGTGTAGGGATGGCGCGGATTGTTGATGATGCTGCGCGCCGGCCCGCGCTCGATCATGTCGCCGGCGTAGAGCACCATGATCTCGTCGCACACATGCGCGGCCAGCCTGAGGTCGTGCGTGATGAACAGCAGGGCGGTGCCGGTGTCGCGCTGCATGCGGCGGATGATCTGCACGATATGCGCCTGCGTGCTGACGTCGAGCGCCGTCGTCGGCTCGTCGGCGACGATGAGCTTCGGACGGCCCGCGAACGCCATCGCGATCAGCACGCGCTGGCACATGCCGCCCGAGAGCTGAAACGGATAGCGGTCGAGCAGCGTTTGCGGATCGCGCAGCCGCACCTCGGCGAGCGCCGAGACGATGCGCGCGCGCCGTTCGCCGCGCGGAACGCCGAGCCGCTCCAGATGCTCGCCGAACTGCTGCGCGATTGTCAGCGTCGGATTGAGCGCCGTCAGCGGCTCCTGCGGGATGAAGGCGATGTCGCGACCGAGCAGGGCGAGGCGGTCGCGATCGCTGATCGTCAGAAGATCCCGCCCGTCGAAATGCAGCGCGCCGCGCGAGACTGAAAAGGCGCCGGGCAGGTTGCGGGCGATCACCCGCCCGATCATGCTCTTGCCGGCGCCGGATTCGCCGACGAGGCCGAGCACGCGACCCGGCGCGAGCGAAAGATCGATGTTGCGCAGCACGTCGACCGTGCGGCCGCCGGCCGTCGTGGAGACGGCGAGTCCCTTCGCTTCCAGCACCACGGTCATGCCGCGCCCCTGCTGATGAGAAGGCGCGTATCGAGCGCGCGCCGCAGCCCGTCGCCCATCAGGTTGAAGGCGAGCACGAGAAGGAAGATGGCGAAGACGGGGAAGATGACGCCCCACGGCGCCTGGTTCATCGTCTGGCGCGCATCGGCGATCATCACGCCCCACGCCGCGACGTCCGGCTCCACCGACAGGCCGACGAAGCTCATGATCGCCTCGACGATGACCGCGATTCCCATTTCGAGGCTGAGCAGCGTGATGAGCAGCGGCGACACCGCCGGCAGAAGCTCTTTCAACATGATCTGGAGGTTGGTGAAGCTCGAAAGACGCGCCGCCGCGATATAATCGCGCTTCATCACCACGATGCCTTCGGAGCGGATGACGCGGCAGAAGCGCGTCCAGTCGATCAGAACGATCGCGAGGATGACCTTGTTGACGCCGGCGCCCATGCCGACGAGCAGGATGAGCGCGAGCACGACGGGCGGAAACGCCATCCAGATGTCGACCATGCGGCTGACGATCCAGTCGACCCAGCCGCCGAAATAGCTCGCCAGCAGCGCGAGCGCGGCGCCGAGCAGCATCGCGCCGGTCGCCGCCACGAACGCGACATAGAGCGCGACGCGCGCGCCATAGATCAGGCGCGACAGGATGCAGCGGCCGAGCGTGTCCGTGCCGAGCGGATAGGACGGGTCGCCGCCGACGGCCCACATCGGCGGCAGCAGCGTGTTGATGAGGTCCTGATCCTGCGGCGAATGCGGCGCCAGAAAGGGCGCGAACAGCGCGACCGCGATCGCGGCGATGAGGATGATCGCGGCGACGATCACGCGCGGACTCTGCGCGCAACGGCGAAGCGCGGCGGCGGCGCGGGGACTCACGACGCGGCCCTCAGTTTCGGATTTGCTGCAAGATAGATCACGTCGACGATGGCGTTGATGGCGAGGACGAGCACGCAATAGATGAGCGCGACCGCCTGGATGACCGGAAGATCATGGTTGCGGACGGCGTCGACCATGAGGTTGCCGAGACCGGGATAGGCGAAGATCATCTCAACCAGAACCGTGCCGCCGAACATGAAGCCGCCCTGCACCCCGATGAGGCTGATGGTCGGCAGCGCTGCGTTCTTGAGCGCGTGACCGATGAGAATCCGGCGTTCGCCGATGCCGCGCAGCCGCGCCTGCGTGATGTAGTCTTCGAGGATCGTCTCCAGCAGCGACGAGCGCAGCACGCGCATCACCAGCGGCGCGAGCCCGATCGCGAGCGCGAGGCTGGGCAGGACCAGATGGGCGAGCGCGCTGCGCAGCGCGTCCCAGCGGCCCGAGAGGAGGCTGTCGAGCAAAAGAAATCCGGTGATCGTCGGCGGCAGCGTCACGGCCGGATCGAGGCGGCCGATGAAGGGCAGCAGCGGAAACGCGACGCCGAGAAACAGGATGAGCAGGATCGCCCAGAGAAATTCCGGAATGGCCATGAGGCCCGTCGTGGAGAGGTCGATCGCCTGTTCGGCCGCAGTTCCGCGCTTGGCGAACATCGCAAGGCCCCCGGCGACTCCGAGGATCACGCCGAGCGTGAGGCCGGCGGCCACCAGTTCGATGGTCGCGGGGAGGGCGCGCGACACGAGCTCGCCGACGCCGCGCCGGAAAAAGATGGACGTTCCCAGGTCGCCCGTCAGCAGCTTGCCGAGCCAGATGAAATATTGCGCCGGAATGGAGCGGTCGAGGCCGAAATCCCGCTTCAGCCGCTCCACGTCCTCCGGCGTCGCGCCCGGCGGCAGCGACATGGCGATAGGATCGGCAGGCAGCAGGCGCAGGATGACGAACACCAGCGCGGAGACGCACAGCAGAATCGGAATCGCGAGCAGAAGGCGGCGCAGCAGAAGCTGCAACGCGATGCGGGTCATTGATGCTCAGCCTCTTAAACGAAAGGCAATTGCGTATGCCCATCCAGAGACGTCATGCCCGGTCTGGTTCCGGCCATCCGCGTCTTCCGATGGAGCGAGAAAGAAAACGATCATGAGCGGGACAAGCCCGCGCATGATCACTGATCGTGCGCTTCCGTCCGGGCAGGCCGCCCTGGATGGCCGGTCGGAGCGCCACGTCGTCTCAGGACTTCTGCGAGTAGGTCTGCGGCAGCGTCCAGCCATTGGCGTACTTGACGATATTGACGCCGTTCTGGCTCACGATCGTCTTCACGGTCTGGTAGAGCGGGATCGTGTAGCCCTTCTCCGCGGCGAACTGATGCGCGGCGCGGTATCCGGCGATGCGCTTCTCCTCATTCGTCTCGACGAGCAGCGCTGCGAAGATCGGGCCGAGATCGTCAGACTTCATCGCAGAGAAGATCGACTTCGGATCGAGCAGGTAGCCGCCATACATCTCCGGATCGGCGCTGGTGTTGCCCCAGCTGAACACGGTCGCTTCCGGCAGGGTCTTGGCGCGCAGGCGCTCCTGATAGGTGGAGGGCTCGACCGTCTCGAGTTCGGCGTTGATGCCGACCTTCTTCCACATCGCGACGATCGCGCGCGCGACCTCGAAATCGCTCGGGAACGCGCCGTTGGTGGAGGAGAACTTGATGTTGATCGGATTCTGCGGGCCGTGACCCACCTCTTTCAGAAGGGCGATCGCCTTCTCTTCCGAGAACGGGAAATCGAAATTCAGCGGATAGCCGGGCGTGCCTTTCGCCGCCGGAACCGCGATCGGCGTCGCGGCGCCGGCGAAGAACGCCTTCGAGATCGCTTCCTTGTTGATCGCATGATGCGCGGCGAGGCGAACGCGATCGTCGGCGAAGCCGCCATTCTTGGTGATCTGCAGCAGCGTGATGTCGGTGATCGCGTCGATGCTGGAGGTCAGTCCGGAAATCGCGCCGAGCCGCTGCGCCTCGCGGATCGGGACGTCGATGGAGACGTCGACGCGCCGCGATTCGATCGCGGCGACGCGCGCGGTCGGATCGCGCACCAGCTCGATGGTGACGCGCGGAATAGCGGGCTTGCCGCCCCAGTACTTGTCGTGCGCCTCAAGCACGATGCGCGCGCCCTGCTGATACTCGACCAGCTTGTAGGGGCCGGAGCCGATCGGCTTGCGCGCGAACTCGTCGACGCCGACGCGCTCGACATAGGCCTTCGGCACGACATAGCTGCACAGGAAATAGAACCACGCCACGGCCGACGGCATCGGCTCGGAGAAATGAATGATGGCGCGCGTCGGCGAGACGACCTCGATGTCCTTCACGCGGCGCCACAGGAACGACGTGTCGAGACGGCGGCCGCCTTCCGGCACCGGCGCGCGCGGCCTTTCGAAGAAGGAGTAGCGGAAATCCGCCGCCGTCATCGGCGTTCCGTCATGAAAGACCACGTCGTCGCGAAGATCGACGCCGAGCGACAGGCCCTTGTCGTCGACATAGCCCCATTTGGTGATCAGCGCCGGCTTGGGCGAGATGTCCGGATTCTGGGTGAGCGGCTGGTCGAACACCGTCTTGTAGAGCGACTGCACGGCCGCCAGCGAGCGCGCGTTCGGGTCCCACGTCGGCACGTCCGCGGGATAGGCGAGCGTGAGCTGGCCTTTCGCGGCGGCTTGCGCGAGCGCGTCGCGCGGTACGCCAAGCGCGGCGAGCGCGCTGAGCCCGGCGCCGCGGGCGATCAAGGAACGACGATCCATCATGTTATCCTCCATGCGCGTTCTGCGCGGTTCCCCTGCTAATTCAGGCCAAGTTTTGCGACGGCGGCGTCGAGGCGCGCGCCGGTGTCGTCGGCGAGCGCGGCGCTGCGCAATTCGGCGAGCGCTTTCGCCGGTTGTTGCAGGCCGAGCAGCCGGTCGATGAGTCCGACGAGGCGCTCATAGTTCGCGCGACCGCGGACATGTGTGTCGCCATAGCCCTTCACGAGATTGCGGCACTCAGCAAGTTCGAGCGCAAGCGCGTAATCCCGTGGCGCGAGATCGCGCAGAGCCGCTAGCCAGGCTTCGAGGTGCTTCTGCTCCTCCGCGAACCGCATGGACTTCCGCCGCCACGGCTTGAGCCGCGCCACCGCGTAAAGCAGCAGGAAGCCGCGGATCGACGTCGTCGTGACGACGCGCCCCTTGGCGGTCGTCTTCTCGATGAGCCAGCGCAGCGGCTTCACGTTGAGCATCATGCGGCCGAGCGGCGCCGGCACCGTTTCGGCGATCTCCTGCAGGCGCGGGTGAAGATATTCCGAGATCTGCAGGATCTGTCCGTCCTTGACCTGCGCCTCGTCGCGCACCCGGTCGAAGCGGCTCGGCCGCGTTTTCAGCTCCGCGACGCGGATCGTGTCTTCGTAGGCCATGCCGAGCGCGAGATGCCGCGCCGTCTCTGTCAGCAGCTCGGCGCCGCTTTGCGAACGGTCGATCTGTGCGATCGGCTTCAGCCGCTCGATATAGAGGCGCGCATACGCCGCGTCCTGATAGTCGGTGAGGCGTTCGACGCCCGTCCTGATGGTGGCGAGCGCCGGCGCGGGAAAGAGCGCGTCGAGATCCGTCGGCGAGGGCGGCGCGAGTGTCGGCGCGACCACGGCGCCGGGCGCCGAAACCGGCTCGGGCTCGGCTTTTCCCGACGCGACGTCATATCCCATGCCGAACGCGCGCTTGGACGCGCTCACGCCGACGCCGCCGCGCTCGATGGTTTGCTCGAACTGCTCGCGCGAGAAGGGCAGGGCGCCGGAGCCCGCGAGCGCGCCGAACATCGCGGCGCTGATGACGCTGCCGGATTTCTGCGCGATGGCCGCCATGTCGAACGCCACGAACCGATGCGCGGCGGTCCGGCAGGCGTCGAAGAGCGCCGGCGCGTCGCTGCGCCCGTCGCCGAGCGCGATCTTTTCCGTCATGGCGAAGACGCGATGGGTGGAGGTGACCAGCGTCGTGCGGTCGGGCGTGACGATGCCGCGCTGCACGGCGCGGCCGGCCTCCATCAGTTCGGAGGCGACCACGATGTCGACGTCGCCGGGAATGGGCGTCATCGCCAGCACGGGCGGGCGGCGCGCCGCATCGGAGGCCGCGCGCTCGAACAGTTCGAGATAGTAGATCGTCGCGCCGGTGCGCTGCGCGACGCCCGGCACCGACGTCGTCTGCGCGATGAAGCCCGCATGTTCGGCGAGGTCGATGATCCAGTCGGCGAGCACGCCGCCGCCTTCCCCGCCCATGGCGAGGATGGCGAGCCGGATCGAGCGTGCGGGTTGCTCGGCCATGAAAGTCAGGCCGCGGCCGGCGTCAGGCGACGCTGCAGATAGGAGATCACCGCTGTCTGCACGCGATGCTTGAATCGGTCCCAGCGGGTCGGATTGTTGATGATCGACGCCTTATAGAACGAGGGGCACAGAACGGCGGCGTGGCTGACCTCGCCGCAGAGGCCGCAGCCGACGCAGGAGTCGATCACCTTCGTCACGGGGTCCTTGCGCAGCGGATCGGGGTTCGGCGCGATGGTGAGCGAGGGGCAGCCCGAGAGGCGGATGCAGGAATGATCGCCCGTGCAGGTGTCCGAATCGACGCCGAACCTTTCGCGCACCACGCGCTGGCCGTCCTTGATGGCCTTGTTCATCAAGGGCCGCACGCGCCGCTGCTTGTTCAGCATGCATTCGGATTGCGCGACGATGACCTTCGGTCCCTTCTCCTTGGTCGTCAGCGCCTCGCGCAGCGTGGAGGTCATCGCCTTGAGGTCGTAGGTGCGCGTTAGCGTGCGCGCCCATTGCACGCCGACGCCGCGCACCGCCTTCTCGATGGAGTTCTGCGTCGAGCGGATCTTGTTCGGGTTGTGCGAGGACAGAATATCCTGGCCGCCGGTCGCGGCCGAATAGCCGTTGTCGACGACGATGATGACGTTGTCGCTCTTGTTGAACACCGCATTGCCGACGCTCGACGCGAGGCCGTTGTGCCAGAATCCACCGTCGCCCATCACCGCGATCGTGCGCTTGCCGGATTTGGTGTTGAACGCCGCCGCGCCGGCGCCGCCGAGCCCGTAGCCCATCGTCGTCGCGCCGATGTTGAACGGCGGCAGGATCGAGAACAGGTGGCAGCCGATGTCGCAGCTCACATGATGCGGGCCGAGCTCGCGCTCGACGAGCTTCATCGCGGTGAAGATCGGCCGCTCCGGACAGCCGGTGCAGAAGGAGGGCGGCCTGCCATGCACCTTGCCGTCGAGCGCGGCGACCGCCGCCTTCAGCCTGTTGTCGCCTTCCGACGCCGAGCCGAATCCGCCGGCGAAGCGCGGCTCATAGGCGCGCACGAACTTGCCGAGACCCTCCCTGAGCACGGCGCCGGTATATTCGCCGGCCATCGGCAGCATGTCCTTGCCGTGGATCTTCGTCTGGACGTCGGCGCGCCGCAGATAGGTGTTGGCGGCCTGCTCGATGAATTCCGGCTGGCCTTCTTCGACGATCAGGATCGCCTTCTTGCCGGCGGCGAACCGCACGAACTCCTCGTCGATCAGAGGATAGGCGACATTCAGCACATAGAGCGGAACGCGCGAATTGCCGTAGGCGTCGGCGATGCCGGCGAGCTCCAGCGCGCGCAGGGTGTTGTTGTACATGCCGCCCTGCATGACGATGCCGATCTCGCTGAGATCGCCGTCGAAGAATTCGTTGAGCTTGTGATCCTGGATGTATTTGACGGCGGCCGGCCAGCGCTTCTCGATCTTCTCCTTCTCGTGCAGATAGCTCGCCGGCGGCAGCACGATCCGGTTCACATCGCGCGTCGGATTCTCCATCGCGTCGCGCAGCGTGAAGTTCGGGCGGATGTTGGTCTTCGTCTTGAAACGACCATACACATGGCAGGCGCGGATGCGGACTTCGAGCATCACCGGCGTGTTCGACGCCTCCGACAGCTCGAATCCTTTCTCCACCATCTCCACGATCTTCGGCAGGTTCGGCCGCGGATCGAGCAGCCAGATCTGCGATTTCATCGCATAGGCGTGGCTGCGCTCCTGCATGATCGAGGAGCCTTCGCCATAGTCCTCGCCGACGATGATCATCGCGCCGCCCTTCACGCCGCCCGATGCGAGATTGGCCAGCGCGTCCGACGCGACATTGGTGCCGACGGGCGCCTTGAAGGTCACCGCGCCGCGCAGCGGATAATTCACGGACGCAGCGAGCGTCGCCGCAGCCGTCGCCTCGCTGGCGCTCGATTCGAAATGGACGCCGAGCTCTTCGAGAATGTCGTTCGCGTCGCTCAGCACATCCATCAGATGCGAGATCGGCGCGCCCTGGTATCCGGCGACATAGGAGACGCCCGATTGCAGCAGCGCCTTCGTGATCGCGAGAATGCCTTCGCCGGCGAATTCGTCGCCGTCGCCGAGATAGAGGCTTTTCACCTCTTCGTGAAACGATCTCTCCGCCATGACGCGTCCTTTCGTCGATGGTTTTTGATCCCGGCGCCGCCGCCCGCGATCACTCGTCCTGCACGAGCGCGATGACGCGCACCGGGCTTCCCGAGCCGCGCTCGATCTTGAGCGGCGTCACGATGAGAACGGCGCCGGTCGGCGGCAGCTTGTCGAGATTGCACAGGCTCGCCAACCCGAACTTGTTCGCGCCATGCATCAGCGTATGGGCGGGGAAGGCCGGCTCGAAAGCGAAGCCCTGGCCTGCGTCCGTGCCGACCGCCTCGACGCCCCAGCCATTGACGTTGCGCTCCTCGACCAGGAAGCGCACCGCGTCGGCGCTCGGTCCCGGCGTATGCGGCCCATCCTCTTTCGCATTGAGGAACAGCGCCGGATCGGTCCGCTTCGACCAGTCGGATCGCATCAGAACCCAGGCGCCGTCCGGAATCTGGCCGTGCTTCTTCTCCCAGGCGAGAATATGCTTGGGGGTCAGCAGGAATTTCTCATCCTTGGCCGCTTCCTTGGCGCAGTTGATGACGACCGCGGGCGCGACGAAGCGCTGAACGTCGACCGTGTCGGTCGCGCCGTCCTTGTAGTCCTTGCCGGTGACCCAATGGATCGGCGCGTCGAAATGCGTGCCGGTGTGTTCGCCGAGCGCGATGTCGTTCCAGTACCAGGCCGGGCCCTTCTCGTCGTAGTGCGAAATCTCCGAGATCGAGAACGGGCTCGACGGGGCGAACTGCGGCGGAAGCTGGATCACCGGCGTCGATGGCCGCAGCGTCTGCGTCAGATCGATCACGCGAATTTTCTTTTTCGCGATGGCTTTCGCTAGCTTCTCAAGAGTGTCCTTGGCCATGATGTCGCCTCCCTTTGTTGTGGCTGGCCGGGATTGGTCAGACGAGCACGCGTCCGGGGTTAAGAATGTTGTGCGGATCGAGCGCCTGCTTGATCGTGCGCATCAGCGCCAGTTCCGGCTCCGTGCGCGAAAGCCTGAGATAGGAGCGTTTCAGGCGGCCGACGCCATGCTCCGCTGAAATCGAGCCTCCGAGCGCGGCCGTCACGCCGTAAACCACATCCTCGATGAGCTGCTTCGTTGCCGCCGAATAGGTCTCGGGCATCACCTGGAGATGCAGGTTGCTGTCGGCGACATGGCCGAACATGACGGTGATGACGCCAGGCGACGCTTCGCGCAGCTCTGCGCGCAGGCGCGTCGCGGCTTCGCCCATCCGGTTGAGTGGGATCGAGATGTCGAAGCCCACCGATTTCGGCATGAGCCTGTTATATTCGTAGACGCTTTCGCGCAGCGCCCAGAGCTTGGCGCTCTCCGCGCCGGATTTCGCGATCACCGCGTCAGCGATGACGCCTTGCTCATAGAGGCCGGCCAGCAGCGTCTCCATCACGTCGCCCGATGTGTCCGCCCCGGCGACGGTTTCGACCAGCAGGTAAAGGTCGTGCTCCGGCGGCATCGGCGCGCTGACGCCGATCCGTGTCACCGCGATGTCGTAGAGCTCGCGCCACATGCCCTCGAAGACGAGGAGTCCGCCCGGCGCGTTCGCCTGGAGGTGGTGCAGGACGGTCAGCGCCGCGTCGAAATCCTTGACCGCGATCAGGGCGGCGCGCACGCCGTTCGGCCTGGAATGCAGGCCGAGCACCACCCGCGTCACGACGCCGAGCGTGCCTTCCGATCCGATGAAAAGCTGCGTCCAGTCATAGCCCGCATTGTTTTTCATCATTTTGTTCAGCGAGCGGACGATGGTTCCGTCGGCCTGCACGACTTCGAGGCCGAGCACGTTCTTGCGCGCCATGCCGAAGCGCAGCACCTGATTGCCGCCGGCGTTCGTCGCGATATTGCCGCCGATCGAGCAGGAGCCGCGCGCGCCGAGATCGATGCCGCACATCAGTCCTGCCTCTTCCGCCGCCTGCTGCACGGCCTGCAGCGGCGTGCCGGCGAGCGCGGTCAGGGTGCTGCTCGAACGATCGATATCCTCGACGCCGCTCATATGTTCGAGCGAGAGCGCGATCTCGTTCGCGCCGGGGTGCGCGCCGCCGGCGAGGCCGGTGAGGCCGCCCTGCGTCACGACGGGTTGCCGCGCCGCGTTGCAGATGGACAGCGCCGTCGACACGTCCTCGACCTTGCGCGGGCGCACCAGCGCCAGCGGCGGCGTCGGATCGAGGCCGGACTCGTCATGGGCGTTGCGCGCCGGAACCGCGTCGCGGCGCGTGACGATGTCGGGTCCCAGCGCCGCGAGAAGCTGGTCGAGGACGGCGGTCATGGCGCCGGGCCCTCCGTCTGTCGCGCGCCCGCCGGCGGCAGCGGAGTAGCGCCGCTCGGCCGGTTGAACTGCGTGGTCGCGTGATTGAAGCCGCGCGCGACGAGGTCGCCGTCATTGGCCGTCACCACCATGCGGAAACCCTGCTCGCGCTTGGCGCGCGCGCCATCGACGGTGTTGGTGAACGTGCCGCACAGCGTCCATTCGGAGCGGCACGCATTCTGGATGTCGAGACAGGCCTGCTCGTGGCGCGCGTCGATCTGCGGAAAGCAGCCGATCGACAAAGCGAGGTCGCCGGTGCCGATGAAGACCATGTCGACGCCTTCGACGGCGGCGATCTTCCTGGCGTTTTTCCGGCCTTTCTCGGTTTCGATCATGACGCAGACGACCACGCCGCGGTTGGCGCCGTCGACGTAATCGACGAAATCCGCGAGCGGCCGCACGCCGCCGCCGGAGCGCCGGCCGCGCGGCGGATAATGCGCGGCGGCGACCGCCGCGCGGGCCTGCTTGGCTGTTTCGACGAGCGGGACAATCACGCCTTCGGCGCCGGCGTCGAGCGCCTGGCCGATCGCGAGCGGCGTGTTCTCGGCGATGCGGATCATCACGGGAATATCCGACGGCGTCGCGCCGATGGCGTTCTCCATCGAGAGACGATCCCAGAGCCCGTGCTGCATGTCGAGCACGATGGCGTCGGGGCGGCTGCGGGCGGCGAGTTCGCACAGCGCGACGCTGCCGAGCGACAGCCAGACGACGCCGAGCGTCTCGCCCTTGTCGAGACGGTAGCGGAGTGTGGGGCGGCGCGGATCGAACATTCAGGCCGCCTCCGTCTCGCCCGCGCTGATGTAACGGCCGTCGCCGTAGAGAAGCGCTTTCGGACTTGGATGGCGCAGATGCACATCCGTCACGCGGCCGATCACGATATGATGGGTCGCATAATCCATGACCTTCTCCACGACGCACTCGAAACTCACGCGCGCGCCGACGAGCAGCGGCGTGTCATGGGCGCTGCGCGCCCATGATCCATAGATGAAGCGGGCCGGGCCCTGCACGGTTTTTTGTCCGCCGAACGCCTGCGCGACCTCGATCTGATCCTCGGCCAGAACGTTGACGCTGAACGCGTCGTCCTGCTTCAGACCCGGCGCGATCGTCGAGGACCGGTTGACGCAGACGAGAAGCGACGGCGGATCGGCGCTGAGCGAGCAGACGGCGGTCGCCGTCAGGCCGGCGGAGAAGCCGTTCGCGTCCTGCACGGCGACGACCGAAACCGCGCCGACAAGCGCGCGCATTCCCTGCTTGAAGGGCGCCGAGCCGGTGATGCGGGCGGGCTTGGCGTGCAGCGTCATGGTCAGTTGATCCGCAGTCCCGCCTGCTTCATCAGCGGCAGCACGCGGTCGCAGAAGAAGGGCAGTTCATAGGTGTAGTTGACGAAGGTCAGCGCCGCGCCGGCGTATCCCTGATTGGAGATCTTCAGCATGTCGTCGACGATCTTCTCCGGCGTCCCGACGAGCGGATAGGAGCCCGCGCCGCCGGCGAAGCGTTTGCGATAGAGGTCGTAGGCGCTCGCGTCATGCGACTTCGAGAATTCCTTCTTGCCCTGCATATGCGCGTCGACGGCCGCGTGATCGGCCTCCGTCACGGCGTATTTTTCGTAATAGTCGTCGGCTTCCTTCTGCGTTTCGCGGCAGACCACGTGGCAGACCGTATAGATCCCCACCTCGCGGCCGAAGCCGGCGGCGCGCTGGCGGATGTCGGCGACATGGTTCTTGCCGTCCTCGAGCTCGGAGAAGGTCGAGAACAGATAATCGCAGTTCTTCGCCGCGAAATCACGGCCCGGCCCGCCGAAGGCGGCGTTCATCGTCACCGGGCGCGGAACCTGCACGCTGGCGGGACGGCTGACCACGCCCTTGAGCTGATAATATTCGCCCATGAAATCGAAAGGCTGGCTCGCGCTGTAGGCGCGCTCGATCAATCCTATCCATTCCGCGGCCTGAACATAGCCCTTTTCGCCGAGCGCCACGCCGAACATCGCGAATTCCTGCGGGTTCCAGCCGCAGACGATGTTGAGGCCCGCGCGCCCCTTGCTGATATGGTCGACCGTCGCCAGCGCCTTGGCGGCGTAGAGCGGATGCACGATGGGCACATGCACGGTCATGAACAGCCCGATCCGCTCCGTCGCGCTCGCCAGTCCCGCCGCCCAGGTGAAAGTCTCGAACGACCACTCCCGCACGCGGTTCTTGCCGCCGAACCCGCGCCAGCGCGCGATCGGCAGGAAAAACTCCAGGCCGGCCCGGTCGGCGATGCCGGCGGCGGTGAGATTGTCGTCCCATCCCGCGCGCCAGCGTTCCGGCACGTCGGTGATCGCGAGGCCGCCGTCCGCGTTGGTCGAGAAGACGCCGAGCTTGAAGCGGTTCGGGCCTTTGAGCGGATGCGGTTTCACCAGCATGGCGAATCCTGTCAGGCGGTTTGGGGGAGCGATGCGCGGGACGCGGCGCGCGATGTCTTTTCGCGCTCGATCTCGGCCTTGTGAGCGGCGAAAAACGCCTGTTCCGCGGCCGTCATGAAGGCGGACATCCGGTCATGCGCCGCAACGGAGTCGCGCCTCATGAAGGAATCATACAGGCTTTCGAGTCCGTTTGCGACCACGGTCCGCGTCGGGTGGTCGTGCAGCGTGCCCAGCCGCACGGTCTGCACATGATCGACGAAGCGCGCGAGCGTGTTGGCGAGCCGTTCGTTGCTCAGCGCGCCGAGCCAGCAGCCGCGGAAGGCGATGTTGGCGAGGATCAGCCGGTCCACGTCGTCGTCCCGCATGGCGGCGCGCGCCTCCGCGATCGCCCGGGACAACTCGCTGCGGCCGCGATCGGTGAGATCGCGGGCGGCGTTGGCGGCGGCGCGCGGCTCGAGCAGCTTGCGCACCTCGAAAATGTCGCGGATGTCGGCAAGCGACAGCTTAGGCGTGACGAAGCCGCGCGTGGTGCCGACGAGATAGCCCTCGTTGGCGAGCCGCAGCAGCGCTTCGCGGGCCGGCATGCGCGAGGTGCCGTAGGAGTTCGCGATTTCCAGATCGACGAGCCGGCCGTCCGGCTCGATCTCGCAGCGTTGCAGCCGGCCGCGCAAATCGAGATAAATGCGCTCGCTCAGGCTGTCCTGCTTGGACAGCCGCAAGGGGGCGAATCGTTTGGCTGTGGCGCGCGCCATGGGCTCCGATCGCTTGCCGGCGATTTGAATACCGTATACGGTTTCTCGCGGCCGTCAACCGGCCTTCGCCGGCAGCAGGCCGCCCGTGATGGATGAGAGTCTTTTCCGAAAGTCGCTGAGCCGCCGGCTTTATTCCGGGCGTCGCCTCGAACGCGCCATTTCTATCGGCGACCTGCGGGCGATGGCGCATCGACGGCTTCCGGCCTTCGTGCTGGAATATCTGGAGGGAGCGGCCGAGGACGAGACGAGCCTGCGCCGCAACCGCTCAGCCCTCGACGCTATCGGCTTCGCGCCGGCGACGCTCGCCGACGTCGCCGATCGCGATCTGACGACATCCTTGTTCCGCCGTTCCGCCGCCGCGCCCATCATCGTGGCGCCCACGGGTTTCAACGGGCTTTACTGGAAGGACGGCGACCTTGCTCTCGCCCGCGCCGCGGCGGCGGCGGGCCTGCCCTTCGTCCAGAGCACGGTGTCGACGATGCCGATCGAAACGGTCGCGGCGGTTCCCGGCCTACGCCACTGGATGCAGCTTTACGTGTTCGGTGCCGACGAGGTCTATCGCCGGCTGATCGACCGTGCGCTTGGCGCCGGAAGCGAGGCGCTGGTGCTGACGACGGACGGTCCCGTGTTCGGCAATCGCGACTGGGACAAGCGGCGTTATGTCGGGCCGGCGCAGTTATCCCTGCGGAGCCGGCTCTCGGCGCTGCGTTGTCCGTCCTGGTTGTTGCGCATGGCGCGCGAGGGAGCGCCGCGGCTGGAGAATCTGCTCGAATTCGCTCCTCCGCATGCGCGCGATCTCGTGTCGATGGCGCGCTGGTCGCAGGGCGCGATGCGCGCCGATCTCGACTGGCGCTGGTTTGCGCAATTGCGCCGGGAATGGCCGCGCAAGCTCCTGATCAAGGGCGTCCTGAAAGCGGTCGATGTCGAGCGCGCGCGCGACGCCGGCGCCGATGGCGTCGTGCTGTCCAATCACGGCGGACGCCAGCTCGACGGCGCGATCGCGCCGATCGAGATCCTGGCGGACGCCCGCCGCCGCGTCGGGCCCGATTTCACGATCCTCGTCGATAGCGGCTTCCGCAGGGGAACGGATGTCGTGAAGGCGCTGTGTCTCGGAGCCGACGCCGTCCTTCTGGGCCGCGCCGCGCTTTACGGCCTCGCCGCCGGCGGCGAGGCCGGCGCCGGCCGCGCGCTGGCGATCATGCGCGCCGAGATCGACCGCACGATCGGACTTCTCGGCGCGCGCAACCTTGCCGAATTGACGCCGGAGATGATCGTCCGATGAGACTGGCTTCACCGCGCCGCCGCCGCTATCAGCGTTTGCTCAGGATACAGGGAGATCAGGAATGACGCTCGTTCGCCCCGCCATCGAGGCTCTGGAAGATTCGCCGATTCTCGAAGTGTGGCGGATGGGCTTCACCGTCGATGGCGTCATCGGATTGTGGGCCGGCGAACCTGACGTTCCGACGCCGCGTTTCATCTGCGAGGCGGCCGAGAAGGCGCTGGCCGAAGGCCACACCTTTTACACGCATGGTCGCGGCATTCCTGAGCTGCGCGCCGTTCTCGCCGCCTATCTCAAGCGGCTTTACGGCAAGGAGGTTTCAGACGACCGCATCGCGGTGACATCGGCCGGCATGAACGCCGTGCAGCTCGTCTCGCAGGCGCTCATCGATCCCGGCGACAAGGCTGTCGTGATCACGCCGTCCTGGCCGAACATCATGCGCGCCATGCAGATTTCCGGCGCGGTCGTGACCGAGGTTCCGCTGACGAGCGGCGACAACGGCTGGTCGCTCGACCTCGACGCGGTTTTCGCCGCGGCGGGGCCTGGAACGAAGATCATCTACCTTGCGACGCCGGCCAATCCGACCGGCTGGATGATTCCGCCGGAGCAGGCGAGGGCGCTTCTCGATTTCGCGCGCGCCCGCAACATCGCGATCCTCTCCGACGAAGTTTATCATCGCATCGTCTATGACCGGCCCGTCGCGTTCTCCTTTCTCGACATCGCCGAGGAGAACGATCCTGTCTTCATCGTGAACTCGTTTTCCAAGAGCTGGGCGATGACCGGCTGGCGCATGGGTTGGCTCATCTATCCCAAGGGCCTGACGGACACGTTCGAGAAGCTGATCCAGTTCAACACCTCCGGCGGGCAGGCTTTTCTGCAGTATGGCGGCGTCGCGGCGGTTCGTGACGGCGAGCCTTTCGTTGCCGAATTCGTCGAGCGCTGCCGGCGCGGCCGCGAGATCGTCAACGCCGCGCTGGCGAAGATGAATCGCGTGCGCAACATTCCCAACAACGGCTCCTTCTACGCCATGTTCGAGATCGACGGCGTCGATGACACCATCGCCTTCTGCAAGCAGGCGGTCACCGACGCGCGCGTCGGCCTTGCGCCGGGCATCGCGTTTGGCGCCGGCGCGGAAAAGATGATCCGCCTCTGCTACGCCAAGAGCCCGGAGAATCTGAACGAGGCCGCAAGTCGGCTGGGGCGCTTCATCCAGTCTTTGTGACCTGCGTCGCTTCGCCGGCGCGCGCTCGCCTGCGAAGCGCGTCTGCGTTGCTTGCGCGTTGCGTCGCGACGGATAGACTTGTGGTCGATCCTCGCGAACGACCATGACCGCTCAATCCTTTCCGACCTGGCAGGCCTCCGCCGCGCGGCTCATCGACGTGGCCGCCGGGCGCGCGCCGGCTGAATGCGTGATCCGCAACGGGCGCTGGGTGAACGTCCATTCCGGCGAGATCATTCCCGGAACGGATGTCGCGATCGCCGAAGGCCGCTTCGCCTTCGTCGGTCCGTCCGCGCGGCATGCCGTCGGTCCTGAGACCAGGATCATCGAGGCCGCCGGCCGCTACCTCGTTCCGGGACTGTGCGACGGCCACATGCATGTCGAGAGCGGCATGGTGACGGCGACGGAGTTCGCGCGCGCGGTGATACCGCACGGAACGACGACGATGTTCGTCGATCCGCACGAGATCGCCAATGTGCTCGGCCTCGCCGGCGTCCGCCTCATGCATGACGAGGCGATGAGCCTTCCGATCAATATGTTTGTGCAGATGCCGAGCTGCGCGCCGAGCGCGCCGGGGCTTGAGAACGCCGGCGCGACGATCGGGCCCGACGAGGTGCGCGAGGCGATGGCGTGGCCGAACATCATCGGCCTCGGCGAGATGATGAATTTTCCCGGCGTCGTTCGGGGCGATGCGACCATGCTCGGCGAGATCGCCGCCACGCAGGCCGCGGGCAAGACCGTTGGCGGCCACTACGCGTCGCCGGACCTTGGGATGCCGTTTCACGCCTATGTCGCCGGCGGGCCGGCGGACGATCATGAGGGCGTGCGGCTGGAGGACGCTGTCGCGCGCGTGCGGCAGGGCATGCGCGCGATGCTCAGGCTCGGGTCCGCCTGGTATGACGTCGCCGCGCAGATCAAGGCGGTGACCGAGCTTGGGCTCGATCCGCGCAATTTCATTCTCTGCACCGACGACAGCCATTCCGGCACGCTCGTGAATGACGGCCACATGAATCGCGTGGTGCGTCATGCGATCGCGCAGGGGCTGAAGCCGATCGTCGCGATCCAGATGGCGACGCTCAACACCGCGCAGCATTTCGGGCTCGAGCGCGAGCTCGGCTCGATCACGCCAGGCCGTCGCGCCGATCTCTTGCTGACCAGCGATCTCGCGACTTTGCCCGTCGAGCTTGTCGTCGCGCGCGGAAAAATCCTGGCGGAGAACGGGATTTTGACCGAGGACATCGCGCCTTATTCCTATCCCGCCTCGGCGCGCGACACGGTGAAGCTTCGCGGCAGGCTGACCGCCGACGATTTCCTGATCGCAGCGCCGCGCGGCGCCAACAAGGTCAAGGCGAATGTGATCGGCGTCATCGAGAACCAGGCGCCGACGCGCGCGCTCGTGCGCGATCTCCTCTGCGAGAATGGCGCGGTGATGATGGACCGCGACGGGGACGTTTGCCAGATCGCGGTCGTCGAGCGCCATCGCGGAACCGGCGCCGTTGCGAACGGTTTCATTTCCGGCTTCGGCTACGATGTGAACTGCGCCGTCGCGAGCACGGTCGCCCATGACAGCCACCACATGATCGTGATCGGAACCTCGCGCGACGACATGGCGCTGGCCGCCAACCGTCTCGCCGAGGTCGGCGGCGGCGTGGTGGTGTTTCGCGAGGGCAGGGAGATCGCGCTGGTGGAGCTGCCGATCGCCGGACTCATGTCGGATGAGCGCGCGGAGATCGTGGCCGAAAAGGCGGAAAAGATGGTCGCCGCGATGCGCGCATGCGGCTGTTCGCTCAACAACGCCTACATGCAGCATTCGTTGATGGCGCTTGTGGTGATTCCCGAACTGCGCCTGTCCGACGTCGGACTTGTCGATGTGCGAACCTTCGAGACAATTCCGCTGCTCGTGGAATAGCCCGGCTTTTCAGGTAAGCGACGCGATGCGCCGATGCGCGAGCGCCAGCGCGCGCGGCGCTTCGGCGACGAAAAGGATGCGGGCCGGTCGACCCTCGCGCGCGTCGATGACGGTCGCGCCGTCGCGCGCGCCTGCGCAGGGAATGCTGAGCGGCAGGGTCTCGCCCGCGAAAAGGGTGCGGTCGATGAGATGCAGCATCACGCACGGGTCATGCAGCGGAAAGGTCGTTTGCGGCGGCCCGGCGTCGCCGCGAGCGGCGCGATAGCGCGCGATGTTTGCAAGATAGGCGTCGACCAGTTGGGCGGAGATCGCGGCCGCCTTGCCGCCGGCCGCCGCGAGCCTCGCGCCCCATGCCGGATCGGCCGCGACCTGGCGCGTGAGGTCGAGCGGAATCAGCGTCAGCGCAACGCCGGACCGCAGAACGATGTCGGCGGCTTCCGGATCGGCGTGGATGTTGAACTCGGCGAAAGGCGTGACATTGCCGCGGTCGCGGACCGCGCCGCCCATCGCGATCACTTCGCCGATGTGCGCCGCCGCGTCGGGCGCGGCTTCGATCAGCGCGGCGATATTGGTGAGAGGGCCGAGCGCGAGGAGCCGCACGCTTCCGCTCGGGCGCTGGCGCAGCAGCGTCGCCATCCAGTCCGCAGCCCCCGTCGCGGCTGTCCGGCTGGAATTCGGCAGCGGCAGGCCGCCGAGTCCGTCGCCGCCATGAATGCCGCCCGCTTCGATTGGCGGACGCCGCAGCGGCCGGTCGGCGCCCGCGATCACCGGGACATCGGCGCGCCCGGCGAAATCGAGAATGCGCAGCGCGTTGCGCGTGACGTTATCGAGGCCGACATTGCCGGCGACCGTCGTGACGCCGAGCACGTCGAATTCAGGCGAGGCGCAGGCGATGAAGAGCGCCAGCGCGTCGTCGAGGCCGGGATCGGTGTCGATGACGACGGAAAGGGGGCCGGTCATGCGCGACTCTTTCTGCTGGGACGCCGCGCGCTGTTGCGCATGACGCGCCGCGCGGCGACCTCACGGAGCGCCGGCCTTGCGCGCAGCCGCTCCGGCGAGAGCGCTTTCAGCGAAGGGGATGACAAGTCGCGTGAAGCAAACGCGTCAGAGCAAGAATCTGGAGTCTTTCCCTGCTTCCGGGATGCAGGGAAAGACTCCGATGGTCGTCAGTTCGCGGGCTTGAAGCTCATCGCCAGCGTGCGCTCGTCGGCGCGCGTTTCGACGGCGAGGCCCTTGCGCGCGGCCCAGGTCGTCGACTGGAAATGGATCGGGATGATCGCGCCGTCATTCGCCGCCATTTTCGAGGCTTCGTTCAGCGTCTTCAGGCGCTGGGCGTCGTCCATGGTGGACAGCGCCTTGACCAGAAGCTCGTCGACCTTCGGATTGCAGTAGTTGCTCCAGTTGAACTGCCCGAAGCCCTTGTCCTTGTCGGCGCAGGCGATGATCGCGCGCAGCGTCGAGGAGACCTCGCCGCCCTGCGCGCCCCAGCCGATCAGGCCGAAGGAGAAGTCGCCCTTGGCGCCGCGCGTCGCATAGACGGCCATCGGCATCGCGTCGACGGAGGCCTTGATGCCGATGCGCGACAGATACTGGCCGACCGCCTGCGCGATCTTGTCGTCATTCACGAAGCGGTTGTTCGGCGCATTGATGGTCACAGCGAAGCCGTCGGGATAACCCGCTTCCGCCAGCAGCTTCTTCGCGCCTTCGGGATCGAAGGGAGTGTTTTCGAATCCCGGCTCGTTGTTGCGCAGCGGCGGCGGCACGAACTGGCTCGACGGCGCGGATAGCCCGTCCATGATCCTGTCGCGGATCGCGTCGCGATTGATCGCCATGGAGAAGGCCTTGCGCACGCGCGCGTCCTTGAACGGGTTTTTCGCGAGCGGCGAGCCGTCCTTCGCCGTCACCATCGGCGGGTTGTCGCGGCCGGAATCGATATAGAAGTAGATGACCCGCAGCGACGGCTTCTGCTCGAAGATGAGCTTGGGATCCTTGCGGATGCGATCGAGATCCTGCGTGGGGACCTGATCGATGGCGTCCACGTCGCCGGCGAGGAGCGCTGCGACGCGCGCGCCATTGTTGGGAACGAAGCGATAGGAAACCTTGTCCCAGGCCGGCTTCACGCCCCAGTAGTCCTTGTTCGCCGCGAGCTCGATGCGGTCGTCCTGGGCGTAGGAGCTGAATTTGTAGGGGCCCG